>LQAJ01000002.1_pt1 | contig 545287 bp, 592 predicted proteins | sample 1535811 | NCBI WGS metagenome assembly LQAJ01 (sample SAMN04331587, study PRJNA305678) | bioreactor metagenome | isolation source: bioreactor_6 inoculated with Wadden Sea sediment 2nd replicate of a... | place: Germany: Wadden Sea, Janssand Flat | reverse complement strand
ACTTCAGGTGTACCAGGATACGGATTGTCAGGATTTTCAGGAATGTTCGACATGAATGCCCAGTCTTCGATCGTATGCAAACAGGAGGTGATCATACTCATTTGCCGTGTTGTGTCTTCGCTGTGAATGTGCCAGGCCATCCATGACAGAACTCCAAGGGAATCAACCCTTGCGAAGGTGGGCTGCCAGAGGCTGTCAGAGCTGAGATCGAGCTCGGGTCTCCAGGCGCTGTCCATTTCCATTGTGAACAGGTTTGGAATGTAGTTGTCGTAATGAACTATTCCTGTATCATTCATCATGTGAGTCCACTGCCGTGCAGGAGCTTCGTCATAGCCGTAGTAGAACCATACGCTGTGTGAGTTCCGGTTGAAGTTCTCTTCCAGGTCTTCAGCCATGTTCTCCAGCAATGAATCCATCTGAAGGGCTGAATACCATTCGATAAGTGTGTCCGAGGTACAGGTGTCACCATTGAATACACGACCATCCCAGCCAGGCCTTACATAGGCGGAGTCAGAACTCATGGAGAACATTCTCGACCACGTCGCGATTACATGGTTCAACTCACCGGGGTTGATAACTGTGAGCATTCCAGCGGTATCAGCGGGAAGCACAACATTGGCCAGAATGGAATCAGCAGGATAGAACTGTCTGCTGATACCATCGAAATGACGCCAGGATAGGAAGCATAAGAACTCGGTATCGATGTCATCGTATGCAGGTTTGAGACCGATCATGGGGATTGTGTTCGCAGGAGGTGAATCAGAGAATGCATTCAAGGGAATAATGATCAGCGGCAGAAGAAAGAGAAGAATGACTGAAGGTAATCTGGAAACCATATCGACCTTCTTCCAAGGGGCAGAAAAATAATAACTGCCTGCTGACTGCAGCATAAATAAAGTGGGGGGGGGGGCAAGTCAAGTACATTTCAAATAGGCAACTCACCGCCACACTTGCTTCACAGGTGGTTGCTCACAACATCGCCACACCGCGAAGAATCCTGATGATAAAGTTCGATCTTTTTATCGTTAGGGTCGCCAGAAGAGAATCCCCCATTCCAAACAGGTCAAGCAGCCCCATCTCATGGGCGTTAAGAGGTGTTGCAACACAAAGGTGCTTCCTAAGGGATAAGCGCGATGAAGCTTCATATCTGCGAGGGCTCAGTCTGCGAGTAGAGTGATCCGATGAGAAAAACCTGATTCGGCCACTATATTGTAGACACCGGTAGGAAGACGCTCCCCGAAGAAACCTGTTCCGTTCCAGACACCTACTCCATTTGAAACTGAAATGGCTGAAACCTCCCGACCCGCAATGTCGTATACTCTTAACTGAAGCTGAGCAGTATCGTTAGTCTGGATGGTTACCGAGCCTGTCAACGGATTCTGTGAAACAGTGAACTCAAACTGCTCAGGGGCTTCTGAAGACGAGTCATCTATTCCCATAGTGCTGTAATCAAGCCAACCGAAGGTAGGGAAATAATCAACTTGAGGTTCTGTCTCAACCTGAGCATACACGATGTACAGGTTTCCATTACTATCAGAGACTCCGTCTATGTATAGGAGGTCCTCTGGATCCTCATCCGAGTAATCGTAAGCCAGTTGCCATTCGTGGATGATGTTGCCATCGGAGTCGAAGACCAGATGGAAGATTTTGTTCTCTACAGTTTGGCCAATCCAGCAAAGGTGGAACTCGTTGGGTGAGTTGGTTGGGACAACTATTGGTGAGGTTATGTCCATGTCTGGGAACTCAGGTTCCACCAGGGGAAACTCGCTGAGCAAAGACACTCCGCTCATGCAGTCAATCTTCCAGAGAAGAATAGCTTCATATGGGTTGATATACGCATACTCAACAACGAGCACATTCCCAGAGGAATCAACAACAACATTGGGGAAGTTGACTAGGCTGTATATCTCATCAGGTGTTGTAAAATCAGTTAGTGGAATTACAGTGTTCCCCTCAAGGTCATACTGGAGGTAGACGTAGTCGTGCACCAATGTATCCATAGCAACAATGTGAACTCTGTTACCGTCGACCAGTATTGAGCCGCCGGTATCAACACCTTCGATAGTCCATCCGTATTCAGTAGCGAATCCCGAGTCCGGTGAAGGAACCCATACTTCGTAGAACAGCTCTTTACCCTCGAAACCACCATTGTGAAGCACATGTAGTCGTCCGAGAGAGTCAGGACAAGCCTTATCTGTGGTATCCAGGTGAAACTGGTGAAAAGGTGGGTCGCCGGTAACTCTTCACTACCGTCTATAAGGCTTCGAGCAGCAGTGTAGACTGGATTAACTTCTCTCCAGAAACCGTACAGGCTATCACCCATCTCAACTGTTGACAGGTACAGACTGTGCTCATCCCGCGAGAGCATGGTTTCCGTGTAGATGGTGTTGCCATCAATGTCGAACATTTTGTAACCGATCCTGTCATAATCATTATAGCCTGCCCAGATAAGATGGAATTCCCCCTGGTCATTCATGTGGATAAACTGTACTCTCCGCTCGGTGTTTGATGAATCGGTAACTACAACAGGATTGCTCCAACCAGGACCAACTGTGACACTAAAGCAAGTAAGAATAACTAACGCTGTCATTCTAAAGCACCTGACCTTCCATAATCATGCTGGAACTGCGGCCAAGGCAGATAACCCGTGGTGCAGGTACCGAACTCCCAGCAATGAAGAAAACCGTCATCAGTGCCGAAAACGATCTCAACATTGCCATCTCGGTCGATGTCTCCTATTGCGAAACCTCCTTTTGTTGTGACATTTTCAGGAAGAATGTATGGAAATCCTGCAAGAATGTTTCGATTTGAAAGATAGCTCAAAAGGTGCCAATAACCATTGATGCTTGTGGCAAAGAGTGCTTCTGCATTTCCTGAACCATTCAGATTACCTAAAGCAGTTGGACTTACATAGGAACCCAGAGTTGTGCCGCTGATTTCCGGCACAGGGAAGCTCTCAAACCCATCACCATCAACATCCCAGGCCGTTAGCTGCCGCTCTGAAGACAAAACAAATGTATCCGTGCCTGAGCCTGCGACCCAGTCTGCAAAAACTCCGTACCTGAGGTTGTTTGCGCTGACGACATTCGTCTTGCTGCAGGACACTTCCTCGATGGTTTCATCAGGTTCTATGATAAGAGCAGGATCATCGGTGGTTGAGCCTGAATCGAATGTCCCCCGGGGAATTCCCACAGAACCTGTACCCGCCAGTTCTCCTGAAGGAAGAGTGATTGAACCCCTTCCGTATTCGTTCCAGGTCTCGGTGTGAACATGGGTTGTTGAACTCCAGTTGTAGATTTCAATTGACGACTTCTCTTCCTGAGGAGGAAATCCACTGCTTCCTCCATTATAGTAGCACACATCGTCATAAGTACCGCCTGAGACGCTACTGACCGACATGGAAAGCGGGATTCTATCTGTGCCGTAACTGAAACCCTTTGATGATATTTGGACGAATCTTTCGTTCGTACTATCCCAGTAATACAGCTTCAGAGTTTTTGCATCAGTTGATGATACGCAAATCTCCAGACCCGATCGCTCATCCATATCTCCTGCAGCGAACACATTACTTGCTCCAGAAAGCAACCCGGCACTTGAGCCGTCATTGTCTACCAATACCAGGCCATCGGTACTGTATAGGAGAAACTCAGGATATAAATCGCTGTCAAGACTGGCTGCAATCGGTTGTATCATAGAGCGGAACCCCTGATTACTGAGAGTCCACAGAATGTTAACCGACTGGTCCCAGTCGTATGCCGTCAGAACCGTTCCAGCAAGAACAACGATCTCGAGTTCCGGATCAGTATCAAGATTCACCAGCATCGGCGTTGTCTGTACAACTCCGGGTGTTTCCACCGGCCAATCGTCGTCTATTGGATATGAGTCGTTAATCGTAACTGTAGTAACCGCTGAATTGTTTGGTCGCCAGCTGTCTGAGCAGGATGACTGGTAGTCCAACTCTACTGAAACGGTGAGGGTTCTTGGAGGAGTGAAACCGCTGGTGCAGTTCCAGATGAGATCTACCACATCAGAGTCCTGTCGGTTGATTGAAGAACAGCTGATAGTTTCCGTATCCGTTGTATAGCCATCCCCGAACACTATACGCGTATTGAAGCTACCTGAGTTCTGGTGTCCGTTGTTGTGGATCGTCAGTTGAACCGGAAGATCGAAACCCCCCGCAGCTGTCACAGGATAGCCGATACTGATATCCTCCTCATGGATAACCAGATCGCACTTGTTCGGATACCTTACATTGTCGCTTATGTCAAGAGCGGGGTCTCCAAGGAGATTGAACTGCCCGAGAGTTACCTGACAGCCGCCATCACCCATCAGGAAATAGTCTGCATACCTTAATCTGGAGTATGCTATTGCTTCACCAATCCTCCCGAAACCCTGATGGTAGATCCCATGAAGAATGCCTTCTCCATAGCAACCATAGGAGCCAGTTCCCGAGATCTCTGAAGACGCGAAGATCCCTGCTGTTGGAACCGCAGTATTCTTCAGCATCTTCTCTGCAAGGCAGTCAACACCGAAGTCGTAGTCATATCCCTGGGAGTCCCACCAGCAGAAGTAGGTGTGCGAACTCCTGGTCTCATGCTGATCCTGAGTGTGATTGAAGGTACCCGCCAGGCAGCACAACATGAGAACGAATGGAGCAGAGTAGCTGGTGTAGGTAGTAGTCAGTTGGTTCTCCAGAATGATGTTATTGAAGGTGCTGTCAGGAGCCCCCTTGGTCCAGTCGGTCTGGTAGGGGAAGTACGGTCTGCTCCATTCCAAGCCGGCGCTGAACATGTGGAGTTCACCATGGTCGGTATAGAAAGCGACTCCTGCCCCTGTCCTGAACTCATCCACACATTCATCACGAAACTCCTCACTCTGGAGAAGACTGCCGTCTTTGTAGCAGAAATCCCTTCCGTCACCGCAGTAATGGCAGTAGTAATCGTAATCCAGCCAGTCGCAGAACTCCCCGGTCCATTCTCTTCCGGGCCCCCAGTTACGGTAGTACTGTATACCTGTATCGCTACTGTCATTTTGACCGGTCCCCGCCAGGCGAAGTATCCGTCTCCTGTTGTCCGTTACTGGAGGAGTTGTTATTGGATCCTCCAGGTCTATGATGTTGTCGATGATAGCTGAGAGAGTGTCTGTCTGAGCTGTAGTTCCATTTCTGACAGAGAGTCTGCCTACCATGATATCAGGGAAATCGTTGAAGATCTGGCGATCCCCATTCATGTAGGCATACCATTCATCATTCCCAATGTGCTGCACGGGGGTGCCATCAACGACGGCCCTGTACTCGAACGTGGGCAGGAACCAGGCTTCACTGGCACAGGATGTGTCCTCGTGATCACCGATAAGAAGTATGAAAGAGGGTTTCTTGCTGCTTGCCAGGGGCCAGTTCTCCCACATGTGTTCCGTGAAGTCCCTGATCATCCCGGGAGTAAGATATTCTTCTCCTTCATCGTGGAAATCCCTGTAGATATCGTCGGTAAGGACCGTTGCCACATCGAACCCATTCTGAGAGACTCGGTGCTCCGCCAGGTTCTCGATGGCATCCTCAACGAACTGGTAATCGAAAAGCCCCGAAGCGCAAATGATCAGGTAGTCAGGCATCCTGTCGTCCGGTGATGGAGGGCCGTTGTAAGCGTCTACAACACCCAGGTACTCAGGTACTTGAGCATAGGTTATCTCTCTGGGTGAATAGCCCAGGATGGGAGAACCGTCAGCTATCCGCTGCATTTCACCCATTCCAACAGAGCTCCAAACTGCCTCGGTACTGTCCCAGGATACCGAAATTCTGAAGCTTGTCACAGTGCTCAGGGTACTATCAGCTGCCCTGTACTGAGCGGGGTACAGCTGGATCATGAGGAGTCTCTGATCGCATATGCGGGTCTCACCTATAAGGCGTACTCTTTCAGCAGGCCAGAAAGTAGTTGAAGCATAAGCTGTCGAGTCCTGGTAGAATGAATCTGCGATCGATCTAGTACAGAGTGTTGTATCAACATAGAGGGTTGGTACTGGGTAAACAGGTAGAACAGACTGCTCCAGCTCGGGACCGAAAGCGTACTCGATGCTCGGTGTTACACTGTCTGGAACTGCTACGAGGCAGGTGATCGCGGGCAGCTCAGGAAGTCCTGTAATGTCGGTTACCGGGGAATCTGTGAAACGGATGTACCTGAGGTTATCGTGCTCAACCGTTTCCCACGTGAGAGGTGTTTGAGCAATGAGTGAAACACTTGAGCTGTCCGTTGCTGTAGTCCGAATCCTGTGAGTATCCGCCGAGACCATGGTGGTAATCAGAAGCAGAAGAAGCAGAGCTGAAAGACTTGATATCATGCGGATACATCCCTTTCAACAAGAGTGGAATTCAGCTGAATAGCAGAACACCCTCTCTGCTCTGGAGAATATAGTCCAGTGATTGTTAACTCCCAATGTGAGTAGGTAACATGCTCCTGCTAAACTAAAGAGAAACACCTGTCTTTCACCTTGCCGGAAATTGCAAATCACTCCTGACAGGACCACGGGATATGCTGAAACAAGCTCGAAACTCCCCTGAGACACCTAATGATAAAGTTCGATCTTTTTATCGTTAGGCTCGCCAGAAGAGAATCCCCCATTCCAAACAGGTCAAGCAAGCCCACCTCAGAGGCACTTTGGGGCGTTCCAACTCTCACAGCTGACTGAGCTCTTCCAATGAATCGGAGTTTGAATTCATAACAGAATGGAATGCTGTTATCTAAGCAGGATCACCTTTTCCAGGGCAAGAATGCCGTCTCCTGCCCGCGCTTCCACGAAGTAGACACCGCATGGGTACCCGGCAGGATCCCATTGGAAGCAGTGAATGCCCTCAGCAACATATCCAGGGTTGAGTGTTTCGATCCTGCGTCCTGCCAGATCAAGGAGATGTACTTCTACAGGTTCTGCTCCCGGCAATATCTCAATGTGAAGTGTCGACCCGAACGGATTGGGGGAAACGGAAAGCATAGTTGAGGTCTGAACGGTACTGAAATCGTGATTCAGAACTGGGCTGCCCTCAGGGTTGAAAACTGCGACAAAGCCATCAAACTCTCCTCCCCCGTATCCCTGAAAGGCGTTCATTACCGGAAAGTCAGTGGAAGAAGTGCGACCCGTCACGAAGGCATAACCCAGAGAATCCGCAACGATGCCCATACCAAAGTCGGTACCGGAACCGCCCAAGTAGGTGCTGTAAAAGATGGTGTCTCCCCATGGGGTGAACCTGGTCACAAATGCATCGTACTCCCCGCCATAGGTTTCCTGCCAGGGATTCAGCAGGGGAAAACCTGTCCCAGCTCTTCCGGTCACGAAGGCACTTCCCGTCTCATCTACAAATACAGCACAGGCTTCTTCGTCAATTCCTCCAGCACCACCCAGGAATGTACTGAAGATGATCTCTGCTGTAAGGGGATCGACCCTGGTGACAAAGGCGTCTTTCGTTCCAACCATCACTGGTTGAAATGGATTCAGAGTGGGAAAGTCACTTGACCCTGTACTGCCAGTAATCGTAGCGCAGTCATCAGGGCCAATGGCAATTCCGCGTCCTTCATCCATGGAAGACCCACCGAGATAAGAGCTGAAAACAACCTCATTCCCCTCCTGTGTGAATATGGTAAGAAATGCGTCACAAAGACCCTGTATTGATGATTGTATCGGGTTTTGAAGGGGAAAATCCTCCTCCCAGGTGAAACCTGTCACCGAGGCGCGCTGCTGACTGTCAACCGCAATGGCCCATCCATTGCCTCCGCTCTGGCCGCAACCCAGAAATGTACTGTAGCAAAGAACGTTACCTGTGTTGTTCAGCTTGGTCACTATTATGGTCTGAATGTCGTTCTGAGTCTGGAACGGATTCACAAGGGGATAATCTGAGGAGGATGAGGTACCTGAGATGTAAGCATTACTCTCAGCGTCAACAGCTACATCCCATGCGAAGTCTGCTGCAGATCCTCCAATGTATGTGCTGTAAAGCAGTTGATTGCCTATGGGAGAGAGTTTCGAAACGAAGACATCGCACGAGCCAAGGTTCTGTAACTGATAGGGGTTCACAGTCGGATAGTTGCTGGAGAAGGTATTTCCGGCAATGTAGATGCAACCCGCCTCGTCTGAGGCTATCCCCCTCCCATAGTCAGCCTGCGTTCCCCCCAGATAAGTGCTGAACATCATCTCCTGCTGAATGGGATCGAACCCAGTGATGAACACATCAGTTTCTCCATGAATGGTGTCCTGAATGGCACTCTCCAATGGGAAGTCGGCGGAGTTGGTATAGCCGGTGATAACCGCATTCTGCCCGGAAAGGGCAGCTCCGTAGGGATAATCAGTAGCAGAACCGCCCAGGTAACTGCTGAAACTGAGTTCCACAGTAGGGTCTATGATCAAATCTATTTCAGGATCGTAGCTTCCCACTTTGAAGCCGACCGATCCGTGGCTGTCCACAGCATATCCGGCTTCCACCCGCACCAACACATCATTGACCTCCTGATAAACCAGGGGCATTTCCTCTTTAAGGGTTCCCCATGGGGTTTCTATCAGCAGAGCACCGTGTTCACTGATGGAAAGTGATGACACTCCTTCATATTGAATCCGGAAATCTGCAATCCTGCCGCCTGGATGTACAACAATGTCGTACTCGATACTAGAATAACCTGGCTGGTAGATGACATCCACCTCTGGGTAAAGGCCTTTATACACCAGCCTGGAGTATTCGGGTACATCTGTTCGCCATAAGGACGGGTCATCACCCAGAAAGAAGTTGGAGCGATGGGAGAGAAGGCCTTCTCCAGAGATAACAGCTTCGCAAGAAGCATCCAGGAAGGATGTGGAGATGACAAGTCTCTCAAAAACGGTGTCTTCTTCAGATTCCAGGTGAGAAGAGAAGACCTGGTTGAGTCCCTCAGGCGCTGAGAGAGGTCTAAGAAAACAGAAACGAATACCGTCATCGGTAAACCAGCAATCTGCGTCTGCAGTTCTTGAGAGGAACAGGACCTCACTGCTCCACTGACCCTCATTGGGTGTGAAATATCCTCCGGAAGATGAACTTGCCGGATCCAGAACACCGGCATACAGTTTAGATGCAACTACAACAATTGAAAAGAACAATACCCACTGCATGCCGATCACCTTCTTTCGAAAGGCAGGCTGCCAAGGTGAGCTATCTGAGTTGACCTGCTAACCTTAATTTAGCATCATGCAGGCAAATACTGCAAGAGAGGCAGTGATGAAGTATTTCTTGATACTGCTTTCTGTTGGTTGCCTGGCGTTCTGCATAGGTGATGTGGTGGATATCAAGGGGTATTGTCAGACCTGCGGGAATCCCTGATTCAGGATCGATCAGGATGGATTGTGTTTTATTTACCACTGACTATGCAGTTTACAATGGAAGCTCAACGAATGTCACTGAGCTGCAGGGACACTGGGTTACGGAAGTTAGTGATACCCTGTTTTCCACTGTGTACGGATCCGGAACAGGCACCTGTTCTATCGGTCAGGATACAATCTCCGTTGGGAGCTGCCTTGTAGCGCACTGGCATAATTCAATTGGTTTCCAAAGGTGGAATGATAAGGACGCTTATGCTGAGTATGTTCAGTGGCCCTTCAATACAAGCTCTGCTGAGAGCATTGCCTGGGGATATTTATACTGGACACTTCCCTGGCCTGGTTGGGCAATGCACACGATTGGAGAAGGAACCAGTGTATACATAGTGGGCGATTTCGTTTTCTTGGATTTATGACAACGGGGAACTGTGTCCCTCCTGAGTAAATAGGATACTGATCCAAAATCTTTCATGCAAAATGTCTTGCTCTGAGTTCAAGGAGCTAACTGTGACGACAAACCGCAAAAAGAGTTATTCAGGCAATTACACCAGTGTTATGAGAATAGGTTTGTTTCCAGTGATTGCGCTCAAGCAGATCAGACAACTGATCAAGCGAACTGGATTGAGTCTGTTTCATTGCAGACTTTCCAGGAGCACTTCCCTGCGGACATGTGCCTGGCGACTGATGGAGGTTACACCTTCATTACCAAGACCTTCCCTTATGTCTGGCATACCGACCAGTATGGAGAAACCCTCTGGGTTACCAGCGTGTACGTAAGCTCAGGCGATCAGCACGAGGGCTTTCTGCATCAGGCAGACGATGGACAGCGGCTACATCTTCTCGGGTTGGGACGGATACAATGTATATGAACCCGACGGGAATGCAGTCGACTACCAGGAGGGCTGGCTTGTCCGTTTCGACAGCGATGGGAACGAGCTCTGGAACATCAACAACCTTGTAAGTGTGGATCATCACTTCTACTCCTGCCTGCAGCTCCCTCAGGGAGGCTACATGGCCTGCGGTACCTGGGGCGGCAGCGGTTACCTGGTGAGATACGCCCCAGAGACCGGCATTGCTTCACCAGATCCAGCTTCATCTCTGTCGCTTGAGGTTTCACCTAATCCGTTCAACTCTGTCCTTTCAGCATCCTTCAATCTTCCTGAAGAGAACCAGGCAACCCTGACAGTATACGACCTGTACGGCAGAACGGTCGGAGGAACGGTAAGAGGCTCTTATCCGGGTGGCACCAGCACCACCGAATGGATGGCCCCTTCCGCCCTCTGCTCCGGCTGCTGCTTCGTTCGGCTGAACACCGCTGAGGATAGCGTTACGAGGAGTTGCGTCTTCATCAGATAGCCGTCAGCCCGAACGGCCTCACAAGGTTGTTCAAGTGTAGCTTCCATCCTTAACCGAATCCGAACAGGAATGGCTCTCTCCAGATAACGGGTTGGAACAGGATTGGGGGATTTGAATCCCGACAGAGGTGAAGTTTCCATCATGGAGGAACAGTTTTCCATGAAAGTATTGGAGTCCGCAACCCCCCCTCTATACTGTGCTTAGGGGGGTTGCATAAGCGAGACAATCTCACTGAGGTGGGCAGTGAAATAGTTCGAACTTATTATCGTTGGGGTCGCCAGAAGAGACAAGCCGCCCGAAGGGGCGGTATATCTGTGGTCCAAATCTATAATTACTCAGTTATTAAACAGCCTCTGTTTCCAGTATTCTGGTTTTCTTCGTATCTCACCGTCGAGAACCGGCCAGGCTTCAGGATATTCTAGAATGTTCTGAATAGCGGAGTAACTTCTATAGAAAAGTCGTAACCGAGCCCAATCTCACAATCTTCTTAGTGATCAATAGCCTTTGTGAATTCCGCATCCGCTTCCGGATGAAATGAAAAGGTCATACCTCAAAGCGTTCCTTAACACGAGCAAACACTTCTTCGCCTGGTATTGTCTTTGTTTTGCCTGAGCGTATTTCTGAAAGTCGACGTTTTGCAGTATCAACCCAAGCCATATCGATCTCTGGGTTGGGCGTGTTGAGAGTTTGAAGAAGCCTGTCAATTATTATTGCCCTCTCCTCGACAGGCAGAGATTCCGCTTCCTTAATAATTTCCTTCGTATAATGCATATTTTTCCTTACGCCTCTGATACACTATATCTGTGGAGTAGCGGCTTGGAAATGGCTTTCAGGTGAAAGCGGCTGCAGCGACGACTACTCTTACAGTATTCAATCTGAGCAGCAGGATATTGAGGGAAGTAACTGATGATCTCTATCAGCAGGGTAACAACACCATCGAATGGAGCCCTTCTGACCTTGGTGCTGGCTGTTATCTCTTAAGGTTGAATGCAGCCAGTTCGAATGTTACAAGGAACTGCGTTTTTGGCAGAAAGTCTTCCTTATCTTAAGAGGTTATCATAATACCTGCAGGACCTCCTTCAGTAAGAGGATCCTTATCATCCATGGTAACAGTGTGTTCCAAAGAATCCTCGTTGGGCTCGCCAGAAGAGATAAGCCGCCCGATGGGGCGGTATTCTTATCATACCTCTGTACACCACCAGCTTAGCCAGAAATGCAAGTCCCGGAGTTTCTGAGGCCTCACACATCGCCTTCATACCTTAAATAACATACCCCGGCCAGTCAGGGAAGTCAGTTTCCCAGAGAAGGTTCCCATCCATGTCATATCTGAGTAGATGAGGTCCGCCTGGCGTTGAAGGTGTGCGACCCTGTGTGAATACAGTCAATCCATCGTCAATATAGAGAATGTCCACGGCAGTGTCGTTGTACACCCATCCCCACTCCCTGGTCCAGAGAGTGTCTCCCTGGGAGTCAGTGCGGAGGATCCAGGCAATATCCATGCCTTCAAGGGGATCCTTTCTGCCGCACACGGCAAAACCGCCGTCCGGCAAAAGAACCAGATCGTTCCCCCACCCCCTGGTACCATCGGGCAGCACAAAGAGCCTGGACCAGAGTTCATCTCCCTCCGGGGAAACCTTGTAAAGGGAAAGCGAGTATTGAGTGCTTGAGGTATCTTCAAGGCCATATCCAGTAGCCACAAAACCCCCGTCATGAGCCTCGATGACAGCAGCGCTTTCAAGATTAACAGGATAAACAGAGGATTCCCAGATGTAGTCACCATCTGAGGAATAGAGGAATATTGTTCTTGGATAGTTTAACTGACGCCACCCGGCAAGGATCAGGTTACCTGTGGATGTTTCAGCAACGTCATAAAAGTCATAGCCATAAAGCACTATCCATTCAATGTCAGGCGGATCCATCGCGAAGCCTGTCGAAACAGGAAGAACGAGCAGTAAGAGCAATCTTTTCATGATCAGTCCTCTATTCAGTCAGTTTGACCCACCCTATCCTGATGTCCACAGGCTTAGGAACAGCAGGCGGGTTCGGCTTTCCGGTCCTGAAGCTGAGCCATAGTTCCACCGCATCCGAATCACTCCAGTTCAGCCCGCTCACGGAACTGAGGTCAAGGGGACCGTACTCTCTCCATTCGGTGTTCCCGTTCCGGATGGCGCCAATTTCATTGCTGATGTTAACCGAGGTGGTGTCTCCGAAGGAATCGATCCACCACAGGTGTGCCACGGCGCCGTTGCCGTGGGTTGCGTTGGGATTGCTGTTCATGCATACGGCGGCAAAGCTGAGGTTCCTGTAGAGGTCGGGCCCTAACCGAAGGATCCCCTTGAAGCTGACAGTTCCCACCTCCTTGGACAGCACACTGCTCACGGCCCTGGGCACCTGCCTCTACATGTGGTCCGTCTCCCGACCGCAGTGGGGTTTCGTGTACGGGTCCTTCATCGACATCATGGCCGCCCTGCTCTGGGTCTACTGGCTGTGAGTGATCTTCCTGGGATCGGCGTAGGTGGTCAGAATCATCCACCAAATGGCGGTCAATGGAAAAGAACCGGCGGCTCTCTGAGGACCCCGCGCTCCTGCAGGACACCGGTGCCCCTAACCCTGCATCTTGACATACATTCGCGTATGAGTATAAAATGTAAAGTTAAAAGTAGGGAGGTTCATAATGGGATCGTTGCGGAGTACGGGATTTCTCCTCTTTCTCTCTCCCGCCCTCCTGGCCGGCGGGTTCGTGGTGAACTCCTTCGATGCACCCGATACATCTGTCACGGGGCTCGCCTTCGCCGAAGGGCACCTCTTCTCGGTATCCTCCGACGGAATGGTCTACCGGATGGACCCTTCCGACGGCACGGTCTTGGCGTCCTTTCCCACCTACTTCAGCGTCGCGGACGGCATCGGCTACGCCGGGGACCTGCTGTACATCACCAGGGGCACCCAACACGTGACCAAGTTCACCACTTCCGGGGAACACGCCGGCTACACCGCGCTGGATGACATGAAGGGAGAGGAAGGCTTCTCCGCGGATCGTTCTCACGACGCTCTGCACATGTACTGGCCGGTGAGCGGCGCCGCGGGTAGCGCCACCCACGTGTTCTGGATCGGTGTTCAGGTCTACACCAACCACTTCATGTACTACACTCCACTGCCCACTCCGGGGTTCATCACCTGGCCCCCCTACGGCGGGCAGATCCCCACGAGCCTCACCACCTACGACTTCACCCGTGAGGGCGACGACAACCTGTCGTCAGACGACCTGTTCTGGGTGGCCACGAACGACCCTGACTCTCCCATCCGGGCCTACACCCTGGATGCGGTCCTGACCGATTGGATCAGCGAGGTCAATCCCGTGCGGGGCATGGCGTACAGCACGGATAACGGGTCCCGGTACCTCTGGGCAAGCAATCCCGAAAAACATCGGATCTACCAGATCCAGCTGGACGCAGTGATGATCGCCGAAAGCTCCGGCGTGTGTCTGCCTCCGCTGGAGGTGAGCCCATCCAGAAATCCCTTTTCCGGCACCGTCTCGTTCCTCGGGACCGGGATCCAGGGTGTCGCTTCCATCACCGTCTTCGACACCGCGGGGAGAGCCGTCCTGGAGGCTCCCTTCCCGGGCGTCTTCACCTGGCAGGCATCCGGTTCGCCACAGGGTGTGTACTTCGTCCAGGTCCGGTCCACCGAAGGGCAGGAGGCGTTGCTCCGGGTTGTGCGCCTCTGAGGAGGCTTCGGAATCCCCCACCCGGGACGGTCAGACCGAGAACCGGAACAGCAGGATGTCGCCGTCCTTCACCCTGCAGTCCTTTCCCTCCAGCCCCACCAGGACCTTCCTCTTCAGGGTCCATGGTGAAATAGACCACCAGGTCCAGCAGGACGAAGGCCTCGTGCAGGAGGGCGTCGAGACCCGTACGACGGTAGCCCATGTCATTCAGGAGGTCCAGCCTCTCCTCCTGAGGAATCTCCAGCAGTTCCAGTTCCAGCCCAGCGTCTACGGCGAGAAACGGCGCGCTGGCGTTCTCTGGGGCGCTTCGGGCCGTTTCCTAGGGGGATACCCCGTCGCCGGAGCGGTTGCACACCGCCATCAGGGTCTTCAGGGAGACCAGGGCGAAGGGGGCGGCCAGGTGGAGAAGGTTCATCCCCCGGGTATTGAAGGCGGGGGAGGGAACATCGGTGAAGGTCACCGCGCGTGGACGGCCCCTAAGGGGTTCCAGTGTTTCGCAAGAAAGTCGAGCCAGGGGTCCGGAACCCCGACCGTGAGGGGTTTTCCGGTGTTGACCCCCGTCGAGCCCTACATGGCCCGGAAGAGGGTGGAGCGGCCGCAGCCCGGAGCCCCGGACAGGGCGATCTGCATTCCCGCCCTCCTACTCGTGAATACCCGCTTTGTCGCCGTCGTGGCTGTCCACCACCACCCGGAGATACTTGGGGATGCCCCGGTGGTGGCGATTGAGGGCGTCAGACTCGGAGGGGGGGACACCGGCTCGGGAGCCAGCTCGCGGACAATTACCTTCTCCGGCAGGGCCGAAGCCTCTTCCACGCTGATCTTGCCCTTGCTGAGCATCTCGAGGATCTTCATGCCTGCGTCGTTCACCGGGGGACCGTCCTTCCGTTCAAAGAAACCGCAACTGTACGCGCTCCCCTCTGGAGCGCACATGGACATTCAGGCCCCGTAGACCCGGCAGAAGGTCCCAGGCCCGAAGGGCCACCGCCAGGAGCACCGCCCAGGGCTTCTGAGTGAAGCACTTTGCCACGATGCCGGTGATCTGGGCCAGGAGAGCCACAGGCAGCAGGAAAAGCGCCGGCATCAGAGTTACTCAGGGCTTCGTCAAAGGATATCTCCCCCTTGGCCAGTCTGGCGAGGGTGTGGTCGGGGCAAACATCCGCCTACAATAAAAAGGCTCAACGGATTGCACTCAGTCTGCCTGTGCCCTGCTGTCATTGATTGCGTGGCCATCCCATCCTGATCTGGCATATGCGGAATCGGTATTCATTTCGAACATCCGAGAATACCAGTGCGTGATGCAGGTAAGGTTCCAGGGATTCACCACGGTAAGCATTCCCAGTTTGTCCGCTGGAGGCACCACCCTGGCCAGAATGGATTCAGCAGGATAGAACTGTCTGCTGATTCCATCGAAATGACGCCAGAAAAGGAAGCATAAGAACTCGGTATCAATATCATCGTATGCAGGTTTGAGACCGATGATGGGGATTGTCTTCGAAGGAGGTGCGGCTGAGAAAGCATTGAAGCGAATCATTACCGGCAGAGATAGGACAAGAATGACTGAGGGTAATCTGGAAACCAAATCGACCTTTTTCAAGTGCAGAAGCACAAAAGATGCTAACCTTTTGCACCAAAAATACAGCGGGGGGGGGGGCAAGTCAAGACATTTCGGATGAGCAAATCAGAATTGGTCAAATGTGGTGTCTCCATGCAGTTGAGATTTCCATGTGGCTGACACTCAGAATGCAATACTCTCACCTTGACCCATTGAATCTTAACTAATCACCGCCACACTTGCTTAACAGGTGGTTGCTCACAACATCACCACACCGCGAAGAAGCCTGATGAATATGTTCGAACATTTTTCGTCGGGGTCGCCGGAGGAGACCAGCCGCCCCACTGGACGGTTTTATGTGTTGGGGATCCACGGACTAAAGGACTTCATTCCTCTTCACCTTGTAGGTATGAATATAGAGATGATAGTGTTGACAGAGAGTAATCTAATTGGTATAGATTCTATACCATGAAATTTGAGTTCGACTTGAGCAAGAGCAGTTCAAACAGGAATAAGCATGGCATTGACTTCGAGGAAGCTCAAGCCCTGTGGGATGATCCTGACTTGCTGGAGATACCGGCCCGGACTGCGGACGAACCAAGGTATCTGATCATTGGTCGAATAAGGGGGAAACACTGGTCAGGTGTGGTTACATATAGAGATTCAGTTACCAGGATCATTTCCGTAAGGATATCCCGTGCCGAGGAGGTGACATTGTATGAAAGCTGAGGTTTTCGATAAGAAGTTCGACAACGCCGAAGATGTAACGGCATTCCTTGATCTGGCCAGGGCTAGAAGGGTTGAGCAGGAACAGAGGAGGGTGAATGTAGACTTCCCTATCTGGATGATCCACTCCCTCGACAAGGAAGCAAGGCGCCTTGGCATACCCAGACAATCCCTGATAAAGATGCTGATCGCAAAGCATTTAGAAGAGGCAATGGCTTAGTACTGAATCCTGACTCTCAAGGTTCAAAGGCAAAGAGAGTGTTGTCCTCCTTTCTTCTCTGGCAGGCAATTCCCGCCAGCCAGCTCACTAGTTTTTTCGAAGATATTCCTGTCAGGCTCGCCAGAAGAGATAAGCCGCCCGACCGGGCGGTTTTTCTGTATCATACCTTGCACATAATAGAGAAGGAGGTACTTATGGGAATCAGTGACCAGACAGTAGAGAAGCTGAGGAAGCTCTGCGAATCCCGTGGGATCGATACTGTGTACCTCTTCGGTTCCTATGCCGGGAATGAAGCCGATTCCGCAGGTGACCTTTACCTGGCCAAGGCTCGAAGAGTTGAGCAGGAACAGAGGAGAGTGAATGTAGATTTTCCGATCTGGACGATTCACTCTTTGGACAAAGAGGCTAAAGGGTTGGGCATTCCCCGGCAATCTCTGATTAAGATGCCGATCGCCAGGAATATCGAACAGATAAGAGAATAATTAAACCAAACAAACCAGGGAGGACATTAATGAAGCTGTTCCTTCTGCTAGCGCTTATGCTGCCGGCAATCGTTTCAGGGGGGTTCCCCACCGGAAGTGTTCAGGTATCCACGCCCCAGCGGATGAATCTGTCACTGGGGTACTGCTTTTCCGGTGCCTCCATGCTGGGTCCGTCATCGGGGCTGCTGGTCCGTGTGGAGCCGGGGATTTCCGGGGGCAAGTTCCATCTGGGCTTGAGATCACTATTCGGCATGTTGTCAATTCCCGTTGCTTCGGTGGACGTTACAGGTTCGCTGATGCAGACATGGAACGACCCCTGGGGCGGAGTGGAGGGAGGCCAGACATACGCCGGAGGAGAATTCCGGCTGGGGCTGAGGGTTCTTGTGTTCACAGCGGGATACTATGAGCACCTGGCGGGAGACGGCGATGACCGGGGGATATGGTCACTGGGGGCCGGTATCGGTCTGTGAATACATGGGAACGATCTGAACCGGTTTTCCCGTTGGAAAGTGAATACCCTCCAGGATGTCCCTGTTCATTATTGAGAATGAGAAGTGATTGGCTGCGATCCATGTCCATGAATGAATGGCCGCCACGAGCATCAGAAGGATAAGTGAGGCCTTCATTGAGGACCCCAGCCTGCCTCTGAGGGCGTTGGACCAGAGAAGAACCGATGCGGGAACACCCACCGCCGCTATCAGATTCCAGTCATGATAGGGACCCAGACCCAGGTTCCATACCAGTGCCAGCAGAATCAGCATTCCTGTGCAAACGGCCAGAACAAGATTGAAGGGTCTTTCTTTCAGCCACCCCTTTCCCATGATCAGAGGAAATGCCAGCCAGAAGGGGAACACCAGGAAAAGCACATTGAGCACCCCGGCGTGGTAGTGGAGCGAAGGAACTGCGAGCATATCCAGGGTGCTCCTGTCCGCGGTGCCCATGGCGTGGCTCTGGGTAATCGTGTGCACGGGAAGCCCCTGGGCGCTGACTATAATGAAGATGAAGGCGATGGTCAGCAGGAAGGCCACAGCTGAAACTGCCGATTCGGCTTTTTCCCCTTTTTGAGCGCCCTCAGGAAAAGAAACAGAAGTGACGGCAGGAGCCATCCCGCAAGGAGATGGCTGCACATGGCCAGGGCAAGGGCCATGGAAGGCAGCACAAGGGTGATGTTCCCCCGGATGTGCTCCAGACACAGAAGGAGATAGAGGGCGATCAGCGAGGCCACCATACCATAGAACTCCACATCGCCGGCGAACAACTGTACATAACCGGCGGAGAGGCACCCTAATAGGAAAAGAGGCCATCTTCTTCCCACCGTTCTCCCCCCGAGAAGGACGATGATGAGAACGTAAACCCCTCCCCATACAGCCGAGAAAAGGGAGATGGAATCCTCGGGGCGTAAACCCGCTGTCCCCGACTGCCAGATCTTCGTCACCATGAGGCTTGAGAGCATTTCATCGTGATGAAGGATCCGCATTCCCGCCTGAAGGGAAACCATGTTGAAAAGGCCGTCATCGTTTATGAAGCCGTTCCTGAGCAGCCAGAAAACAACCGCCGAAAGGGCGGCGGCAAGAACAGCCCGGGGGAAAAGCCGGGAATAGGGAAGCGGAAGTGCTGGTTCCGTACTCGCTGTGCCTCGAAGCCTCACCAGTAGCGCCGCAAGAATGGCGGCGGTGAACAGGGCAACGGCTTCCCAGGGAGGGATCGCCTTCATCTGATGGAATCCGTACCTTGGTTCCTGTGCTATGTATGCGGAAAAGAGATGCCAGCAGATCATGAGAATGGCCAGGAATACCAGGGCTTTCCCCCTGGATACCCTGCCGGGAAGGCTCTGGATATGCCCGGTATCAGTCAAGTACAACCATGGGGGAGGAAAGGATGCCGCCGGCGGTTTCAGCAACTACGAAATAAAGCCCCTGATCGGCTTTGCTGCAGTCCCAGTTAACAAGTGAGCCTCCCCACTGACCTGAAAGGGCTGACAGAATGGCAATAGTTCTGCCCGCGACATCGATAACCCTCACCGAGGCAACCTGCCCCGGCGGAGTGGAAATGGAGATGGAAACCGATGCCGAAGCCGGGCTGGGATAACACATGATGGCAGCCCCGGCGGAACCGTTTTCAATGCCGGACTGGGGATCGTAGATCATCTGGGCGAACTCCGGGTGATCGATGAAGGGGTTCCTGTTGTCCTGAATTGCGTAGACCGCGTCATTCCTGTCGATCTCCTTGTCGCTCACAGGATCATCAAGGTGCCACTGAAGAAGAAGGGCCACCGCCCATTCCTCGAGGTCGGCTCCGTCGGTCATGGGGCTGCCGGGCCAGCCGGAGTCTTCCCCCTTGTACCTTGTTGCCATGTAGAAGTAGTTCCTGGCGAAGTCTCCCTTGTAGCCGTCCACGGGCTCAAAGGCGGTGCCGGAATACCCCGGGGTGCAGGAGGCGCCAAGCCTGCTTCCGTTCAATGAGGTCCAGGTGGCGCTGCCCACCTCGCGTAGGGCCAGTTTCCCCTGCGGTTGTTCACATAGATGTCGCTGGGAACGATGTGGAAAAGATCGGTGTTCATAGGGGAGGAGTCGCCGAACCAGCTCTTTGGCCAGCTGTGCTCCCGGTTGTAGCCCTCACCCTCGCCGGATGCTGAACCGCCCTGGTCATCGCCAAGTGTGTAGAGATAGGGCGGCGTCCCCCCGGGGATGTCGCTGTACATGTCCCACACATTGTTTGTGTAAATCTTGTCGGTGGTGTAGAAAGCGGTCCAGATGTAGTCGTAGCTTACGGGGTCGTGGTTGTCTATTATCCCATGGAGGGCCCACTGGAGAGCTTCGCCGGAAAGCCCCTCGGCGGGGTCATAGTAGCCCTCGGGGGGGTCGGCCAATGCAGCCGCTGGCGGAAGGATCGCGGCAAGGAAAAGCATGGTTCTCAGGTTCATGGGCTCTCTCCCGGTCTGGTTTTTTTTTTAAGCTGACCTCATCCGGGTTATAATACAGGATGAGAAAGCATGTTTCAATGCTTCTGTTTCGTGGAAGCGGAGTTTTGTTGAAATCTGTTTCCCGCTCATCAATCTATGGAGAGTAAGCATGTCCAATATGTTACCGATTCTCATTGCACTGATTCTCATTCTTCTCTCCGGGTGCGGGGAAATCTCACGTCCCGGTATTATTCTGGTCATAGTGGATACCCAGAGGGCCGATCACCTTGGATGCTACGGTTACTCAAGGAACACTTCCCCCTCAATTGACAGCCTGGCGGAAACTGGAATACGGTTCACCAATGCCCATTCCCAGGCACCCTGGACCCTTCCCGCGGTCACCAGCATCTTCACCGGTTTGAATGTGAGGGAACACGGCGCCGGAAGGAGGAACGATGAGGTTTATGAGATGAACTACGAGATTCCGACCATTCCACTTCTGCTTAACAGAAATGGTTACGACTGCGCCGGGATATTCAATGTGTACCTCCTTTCCGAAGAGTTCGGCTTCAACAGAGGATTTGACAGTTTCTCAAACGAATACCTCGGGCATGGAAGGGCCGGTGAATCGGTTGATGAAGCCATTGACTGGCTATCTAACCGGGAATCTTCCGATCCTTTTTTTCTTACACTCCATCTTTTCGATCCCCATGATCCCTATGATCCACCTCCTCCCTTCGATGAAAGATTCACCGACTCCGGAGCGGAGGGAATAACATGGTGGCCGGCAACGGCCAATGGCGCTCTGGACAGCCCGGAAGAGCACATTGAGCACCTCACCGGCCTTTACGACGGCGAAATAGCCTGGACCGACTCTCAGCTGGCAAGGCTGTTCGCCTATCTGCGGGATGCCGGGCTTGATGAGAATACGGTTATCCTGTTCACCGCTGATCATGGAGAGGAGTTCCTTGAACATGGTGGTGTCGGCCATGGCCTCACAATGCACAGGGAGGTGATCCATGTGCCCATGATAATCACCGGCCCGGGGATACCATCCGATTCCGTTGACCATTCCCTCAGGGCTCATATCGACATTCTTCCCACAGTGCTGGAGCTGGCTTCGGTGGAAGAACCGGCCAATGCCCCGGGGTACTCCCTTCTGTGTCCTGTAACTCAAAAAAGATCAGTTCCCTCCAGTAACGTCAACAGCGGGTTCGTCCCTCCCACCGCTTCGATCACCATGGAGAACAGAAAACTCATCTGGAACAGTGAAGATGACACTGCGTCAATGTATGATCTTACCTCAGACTCACTGGAAACTTTGCCACTTGCTCCAGATGAGGATATGATGGATTCGGTGCTGCACTACTGGGCAACACCCCCTCTCATGACCGCTGAACAAGTGGACAGGAACATGATCGATTCAGCACTGAGGGACCTGGGCTACTTCTAGATCGGTTCACCGGGAAAGGAGTTGTCGGTTATCAGGGCTCTGCCGCCCTTACCCACTGATGCCGCAAGCTGAAGACAGGCCTTCAGCCTCCCCAGGCGCACCGGTTTGAGAAGCAGGGCTGAAACCCCTCCGGCAAGGCTTCCCTGGATGTCACCGGGTTTAACCCTTGAGGCGAGGAGTACCCTGTGAATGTTCATTCCGGCGCAACCTGGGATGCTGTCCAGACTACCCGGGGGATCCCCCCCCTTCATGACAGAATCGGTATCGAAAATCAGAAAGGAAATGTCGGAGCCCTGTCCGCCAAGGGACAGGACAGAGCCTACGGGAGAAGAATCATCGAACCGGCGCACTTCGCATCCCAGGCTTTGAAGCATACTGGAATACAGAACGGTCATGTGGGGATTCCCGGAGAGTATCATGGCGTTCATTCTGCCATCGAACAGGGGCATTTCACCGTGTCGGGCAAGTGGGATGTCCGCCCAGACTCGAAAACCTCCCGACGGCGTGGTGCCTGTGAGCAGTTCTCCTCCCATGGCCCCGGCGTGTTTTTTTGAGAGGGACAGGGTCCTCTGAAATCCAGGAGGAGCACCGGGTAACCCGCCGGGTCTGTTCAGGGCGGACATTGAAACGGTTGGAGAAACGGTGATGGAAAGCCTGATAATGGATGAACCGGATGTGGAGCCCACCTCGCATACTCCCAGAAGGACCTCGCAGGAGGGCGGAAGGCCATCAAGGAGACAGGTTAGAATTGTCTTCATCCCACGGAAGGGCCCCCTCCATAACCCCTGGAGAGTCAGTTCCTTCTGCACCCTGCAGCGTATCTTCCTGCTTTCGGCCCTCAGCCTGAATGCGTCAGTGACCTGATCGGTGAGATTGGACATAATGAAATACTCCTCTCCGGTGGTGAAATCACCGGTGGAATACTCGATATAGTTCCTCATGGATCCAAGGGTTCTGTAAACCGCATTGGAGTGATGCCGAAGCATTTCAATGAGTTCTCCCCGGGGCTCCCGCTGGGGTTCTCCCTGTTCCAGTATGTCAGAAAAGCCGCCGATACCTCCCAGGGCGCTGGCCAGGGAGACCAGGAACCTTCATGGATGCCGGTAACACCCGTCGGCTTCTCCGGGGCAACCGGCTGTGGCTCCTGAATTGGGGAAAGTATTTCCAGACAGTAAATGCTCTCGGGTTTTCCAGCGGCACACGGGTTTTCTCCACGGGAACCAAGCCCCCCCGGGATGGGACATTATCCTCCCAGTGGGCTGAGTTCCAGCTTTGGCCCGGGCCTTCCAGAGGACCTCCGGAAAGAACGGTCTCATACATTTTCCCCACAAGCTGCTCCGGTGTTCTTCCAGTGAGTTCGCACAGGGCATTGCTTACCTTCCTTACCCGGCCGGTGTTTTCCACCACCGCCGCGGGGAAGGGAAGGTTAGTAGTGAGTCTGCCAAGGGTGTCAAGCTCCAGTTCCTCCGCCCATGGAATGCCATTTCCCGGGGGCACTTCCCTGTCCATGCCCCTGTATCCCCGGAGCCCCCCCCGGGAGTCACGGAGGGGAGTTCCGCTGCTGGCAACGGTTCGCACCTCCCCTGAACGGGTCAGTACCCTGTTGAGCAGGTTCTTGAAGGGAAGCCCCCGGGAAGCGAATCGGTTGAAGATGGAGGCAACCCTTTCCCCTTCGCCGGGGGGCATAAGGTCGAAGGCTGATGTTCCGAAGAGTTCCTCCGGTGTGTAGCCCAGGAAATCCTCCACCTCGGGACAGACGAAGGTGTAGGTTCCCGTGGAATCCACTTCCCAGAACCAGTCGGAACCTGCAATAACCATATCCCTGTACTTCCCTGCCTGGTCCCGCAAGCTCTCCGCAAGATCGATCCTGCTGCGGGAATCCCTCACGATCACCGAGAAACCTTCGATGGTTTCCCCCTCGCCGATATTGGGTGAGAATGATAACTCGCCATGGATGAGCCTTCCCCGGAGGGAACGGAGTTTTACCGTGAGTGAACCATTGGAGGGTGGGGTTGAGAGCAGAATGGCATCTTCCGGAGAGGCGGCAATCACCGAAAGCGGCTTTCCGCATAGGTCCTCGGGGGACCCTTCAAGCAGGGAAAGAAAGGAAGGGTTGCAGTGGAGGATGTGGAGACTGGGATCAAGCAGAAGAAAACCTTCGGTGAGCTGGTCTATGATGAACCTGTCCGCTTCGGTCATTCCTGTTTCCATCCCTGGCCCCCTTCAAGGGATTCGGCGAAGTGCGGGTGGGTCAGATGAGATCTTCCAGGGTTATATCCCCAAGGACCGTTTCTATGGAGGCCACCGCTTCCAGTGTGCCGGGGATGCTGACGGAGGAAGAGTAGCTCTGTCCCCTTATCATGAGATCGCCGTTCACCGTTTCCACATTCAGGCCCACCTCCCCCGGAAGCTTTATCAGTATGTCACCGTTAACAGTTTCAACGGAGAGGTCCCCGGCCTGACGGCTCAGCTCGGCATGGATGTCGCCGTTCACAGCTAAGAGCCCCCGGGAACTGAGTGCCTTCACCAGGATGTCGCCGTTTACCGATTCCACGAATACATGGGCTTCGGCATTGATAGTGGTACTTCCGTTCACCGTTTCACAGTTGATGTGGAACCCGGAATTCTCCGGTATGCTCACTTCGTAGTCAACGGAGTTGTAGGAAAGCCCACCGGGATACTCCACGGAGAACGCCAACTCGTTGTTCCCCTCTTCGGTGAGTATCCTCAGATCCTCGGGTATTCCCCTGCAGGAATCCCCGTATATTCTGGTTTCAACCCTTATGAAGTCTTCGCTCCATTCGTTCAGTTCGGTATCACCGTTGGTGTTGCTGAATGAAAGAGTTCCGCCCGGGGCGAGAACGAAGTCCTCGGAGGAAGTGCTGAGAATATCGTTGCTTATGTTTACCATCCTGCATGAAAGCAGATAGAAAAGTGCCGACAGAAGGAATGCAGTTCGCTTCATGTTACCGCTCCTGGGATCTGGACCCGCCTGCCAGGGAATCAATTGCGTCATCAACGCTGATCTCTCCCCTGTGAAGCTTCTCCAGCACATCGATCGACGGGTTTTCGCCGGTCATCCGTTCCTCGAGGGCATTGAACATTTCCTCTATTCTGGTCCTGGCGGTGGGATAGGACACGCCGAGCATCCTCTGCACCGCCTTGAGATTTCCCCTTGCAAGAAGGAAAAGTTCAAGAAGGCTTCTGTTCTCGCCTTCGAGGGTGCAGAAGGGACACACTTTAAAATTCCCGGAAACTTCGGTTCCGCACTGGGAACAGACATACTTCACGGGATTCAGTACTCCGTTGCAGGAGGGACATCTTGATGGTGCCTGTGCAGTGCTCATTCGCTTTGTCCTTTCACGGCTATGTCTCCGCCCATGGTACTCACGGCGAGTTTCGGAGGATCTGCCTCGGTTCCGTACCTGAGGCACATCTTTGCCCCTCCCCTCTTGCCGCCGGAGGTGGACACCACCTCGTGATCCAGCTGGCCGGGGTCTATGGTTCCTCCCAGTGTGCTTGCGTCGATGAGAACCGACAGGCCTTCCTCCACCGTTACTGATACTCCGCCGCCCATGCTTTTGCCTTGGAACCGGCGCTCCATGCGCCGTCGATGGTAATGTCCAGACTTCCGCCCATGGTCTTGGCGGAGAAGGAAGCCCCGGGTTTGTAAATTCCTATGCTTCCACCCATGGTGTTAAGCGTGGAAGGAACCCTCAGACCTGTTGCTTCTATGGTTCCCCCCCGGGATACCACGGTAACCGAACCGGCAGTGTCGGGAACCTGAACACTGAGATTTCCCTCCTTCCACATGACCATTGTCCTGCCTTTGTTCTCACAAAGGTTGACCGGCTGTTCCCCGCCGTCCACCGAGGCTCGAAGCTGGCTGTCTTCGCTGCGGCCCAGGGAGATGGATATGCTTTTCCCCCGGTTCATGGTTCCGTGTATTACTATGTCCCTGCCTTCGGGAAGCTCCCCCTGGTAGCTGTCATACTCCTGGAAATCAAGTGAACCCAGGGGATCCTGTTTCCTGGAACCACGGAATATGTCCCCCATGGTTTCCTGTATCATGGGACCGATCTCAGAAAGCATGGCGGAGGCTTCCACCAGGGTCTTTCTTCCCGGCTTGCCGCCCCGGTCCCTTCCCCGTCCGGAAGAACCCAGAGCGTCTAGCAGACGGGCTCCCTCGGAGGGGGTTATGGTGCCGTCGGACACCATTTCAAGTATCCTCTTTCTCTCGTCGTTCATTTCACCACCTCTTTCATGTGCCTGGAGCTTATTTACAATATGATATATTGCTTTTTCATATTTGTCAATCCTTGGCACATATTTTGCAAACCTTGGTGGTTTTCACTTACCAATTTTCCTGTGAAGTTCATCCACCTGTGAGTATATCTCCTCCATCTCAGAAAGAAGCCGGCTCTTCACATCGAAGATGCTTCCTTCGAGGTCTTCGGTGGCCTGACGGAACCTCTTCAGGAACCTCTCGTTCTCGGTATCCATAAAAGCTGGAGGAGACTGTCCGGTGTAAGGGGTTCATTCCTGGCGTCGCCCCTTATCTTGTAGGTTCCGCCGGATGTGCAGTAGGGTTTCGCCGGGCCCGAGGGGATCTCCACCCGGAGAAATGGTCTTCTGCCCTCGCTGTTCTCAAGGATTATGGTGACATGCACCGGGGGAACACAGCTGGAGGCCTTCCCCAGTATTGAGAGCTTGGCCTTATCACCAATCTCACAACCGATCACTTCGGATATCTGGCGTCCGTTGAAGTCGGCCTTCTCCCTGACACCCAGCAATATGGTGCCTCCCTGCCGGCTGTTGGCGAAGGCAACCAGATCCTCCGAAGAGAGGCCACCCACGGACTCCTTGAAGTCCATGACCCGGCTCTCCTGGCTTCCGAGAAGCTCCTCAGCCCTTTCGGAAATGCCCGGGTATTCCGATAAGTCCTTCGAGGGGTTCAGTGCATTCTCTCCATCCAGGGATGGGATTCCCTCCAGCCGGCCTGGTACTCGTAGTCACAGAAGTACACCTTGAGGTCCGCCTGATACTCGTAATCCACATAATGAATCACCACATCGGACTGGTACTCGTATTCGCAGAAGAACCACACGCAGTCTTCATCGGAGGCCTGGTACTCATACTCGCAGACCCATACCACGGCGTCGGCCTGGTACTCGTAGTCGGTTACATAGACATTCAGATCGGCCTGGTATTCGTACTCCGCGATATGAATGGAACCGGCGGCCGCGGGAATGGCCATGAGAGCCAGCACCGCTGCGTATGATCGAAATCCCTTGCCCAGCATTTCAACCTCCTTCGCAGGGATGATAATTCTCATATCCCTTTTCCACAAGCGGATGATCTCAGGGAAGGAGATATGAAATGGATATCCTGCCGGCAGCATCGGTCAGGGCCGGGAAGGATAGCCCCATATCGTAGCTGAGCACACCGCCAGGGAATAGATGGCTCAAACTGCCCCTCCCTGAACTCCACCGGCAACATAATAACTGGACATCGAAGGTATCAACCGGTGGAAAACGGTGATGGAATTCCTCACAGAAAACGATTTGCCCTTGTATAACACTTTCTCATTACTAATTTGCTATCATATCTTTCCATGTATTGTCTATGGCTATTGATGGATGTATTTTCCGCTTACAATTACCCGCATACAGATGAAAGGAGCAAAATGCGATACGGCCTTATTCTGGGCATATCCTTTTCGCCGCCTTCGCCTCGGGGGAATGGATCGATTTCGGCACCACCGACCTCAGCAGCGCCCTTGTTGAAGTGGTGGAGGTTCATCCCGGCGATTTCACCGTTGATCTGACCCTTCCCGGCTTCAACAATTTCACCGGGGTTCAGAACGGTATCCCCTTCAACACCATCAGCGTCCCCGCCATGACCCCCTATGCGGCCCACGAGGGAGCCCCTATGCTTCCCAAGGGCTCCTTCATGGCGGCGGTGCCCCGGGGCCGATGTGACCATCACCACCGAGGCCCTTTCCGACCCGGTGGTGTTCCAGGGAATGAACCCCTCCCCCATGCAGCCCATTCCCATCGAAAGCAGCTATGAACCGGTTCCCTTCACCTATGACCCCTCCGCATATTCCCAGGGTACCTATCCGGCTGAAAACGCCGTCTTTGAGGAAACCGGGACCATAAGGGGCGTTACCATGGGCAAATTCACCGCCCTCCCCTTCCAGTGGAACGCGGAAACGGGAAACCTCACCGTAACCCCTCGAATGAGGGTTACGGTTCAGTTCAGCGAAAATCTCTCCTTCGACCAGAGGCTGAACAGCAGGTTCTTCACCAACACCTTCAGAACCCTGGTTAACGCCGAGCTGATCGGTGAGCCCACAAGGGTGATCACCGCCGCCAGCTCCGAACCGGTCAAGGCCTACAACAGAAGGCAGGCCGACGAGATAACCGCCGCGGACCTTCTCATTCTGGCAGGGGACGACTTCGTGGACACCATGATGGACCAGTTCGTTACCCAGAAAATGGAACAGGGCTATCTCACCGCCCTGGTGGCTGCGGGGTCCTGGTCCCAGACCGAGATAAAGAGCTACATAGAGAACGCCTACAACAACTGGTCGGTGCCTCCCAGTTTCATTCTCTTCGTTGGCGACCAGCCTGATCTTACAAGCTACAGCGCTCCCACGGGGATGTACAGCGACAACAGGTATGTCTGCATGGACGGGTCCACGGACTACCAGGGAGACATCTTCCATGGCCGTTTCGTCACCGGCACCAGCCACTATCCCATAGTCGAGGAAAAGATACTGAAGTGGCAGTTCGATCCTCTTATGGACTCCTCCTTCTGGAACAACGTTCTCTGCGCCGGTTACTTCCAGGCAACCAGCGGAAGCAGCAATGTTGCGGAGAGATGGTTCTGCTTTACCTGCGAAACCGTCCGGGACACATACCAGGACATCTACGGCAAGACCGTCCAGAGGGAATACACCAAGAACACCAGCGCTCCACCGCCTTACTACTACAGGAACGACCTCCCCAGCGCAGGCAGATGGTACCCTCGGACATAGTCTGGGACGGCGACGCGCCGGGATCAACGCAAGCATCAACTCCGGTGTCTTCCTGGTGCAGCACCGGGACCATGGCAATGTCTCCGGATGGGGCGACCCCCACTACTACATTTCCGACCTCGCCGGACTCTCCAACGGTGATATGACCCCCATGGTAATGAGCGTGAACTGCCTCACCGGTAAGTTCAGCCAGAACTCCTACGCGGAAAACTTCTTCAAGATGGAGGGGGGAGCCGTGGGCGTCCTGGCCGCCACTGAGGTGAGCTACTCTTACTGGAACGACTACCTCTGCTACGGCCTCTACAAATCCTTCAACGACCAGTACACCAGCCTCCCGCTATCTACACCGACCCCACGGGAAACTATCTCACAGGCCAGGCCCTCATGTGCGCCAAGATCGAAATGGAAACCTCTGCCCCCATGTGCCCATATCCCACCAACAGGGCCGAGACCGAGTGGGACCTCTTCCACTGGTTCGGAGACCCCACAATGGACATGAGGACCCGCCGTTCCCCAGGAACTCACCCGTTTCAGCCCCTACAACCTTCCCGAGGCTCCTCATCCGCGGTCTTCTCGGTGAGCGAAGTCGACGGACCGGTTGAGAACGCCCTGGTGTGCATGCTTCATCCCGATGGTTTCTGGGTCTCTGGAACCACCGACGAATCCGGGAACGTAACCCTTGGTTTCGACCCGATCGGCGCCCTGAACGACATCACCTACATGGTAACCTCCCACAACTCCCTGCCATACCAGGGAGTGCTGAACGGAGTGGGAATAGGGGACATGACCTCCGGCATAGCCACCGCTTCGGTGGGAAACCCCTTCCCCAACCCTGCGGTGGAAACCGTTTCCTTCCCGCTGACACTGGACAACCATGGAAGCGTTTCCATCACGGTGTACGACATAACCGGAAGATCGGTCCACTCAGCCGCTTCCGGGGAACTCAATCCCGGAGCCCATACCCTTGTGTGGAATGTCTCCGAGGTGCCCCGGGGCATATACATGGCAAGGATCACCGATCCCTCAGGTGTTACCGTCAGCCGCAGGGTCGTGGTTGCCGAATAGTCCGCTACCTTGCTTAGGGGGGGCGCCAGAGGGCGCTCCCCCTTTCAGTATCTGTATGTGTAGTGAAGCTCTATGGAGGGATCGTGCCTTCCTGTGAGGGTGCTCTTCGTGCTGCCCTCCAGGAAGAAGTCGCGGTTGATGAAGTACTGGGCTCGAATGGTTCCCGCGTCGGAGGAGAAAACATCGCTGGAATAGCTCACGAAGAGGTCTGGAAGCACGTATTTCCCGGCGTTCACCACAAGAGAGGTGGAATCCGAGGAGAAGTCCGGGGTGAACTGCAGGGCGTCCAGGCCTACATCGTCCCTGATGCTCCTTGCAAGCCACTGGCCGAGATAGGATCCGGCAACGCTTCCCAGGGCTGTGCTGTCGAACTGCTGAAGCTCGCCATAGGTCATTCCGGCGGTGAGCAGTGTGACTATGTCCTGCTCCGCAAGTGCACCGGCGGGACCGGTTGCTGAAAGGGATATCTCAGGATTCTCAGGATCGCCGGTTACCGACACCTGAATGATGTACTCGGCACCGCTGACGGAACTTCTTATCCTGGCCTCGGCGAGGACGTCGAGCTCTATTCCCAGGGGGGTGGTCTCCAGTATTCGCACCTCACCCTGGGTTATCTGGAACTCCCTGCCCAGAAGATATACGGCGCCTCGTACGGCCTTTATGTCGCCGCCTATCCTCAGCTGCCCCTGAACGGTGGTAATGTCCACGGAGGTGGACAGCTCCACATTCGCGTAATTATTCCTGAACCAGATGCCCCGGTCCCCGGATATCCTTATGCTGAGTTCCAGGGGCATTTCAGCCGGTTCTGAGGATCCACCGCCTGCGGAGCCCTCTATGGCGCCGCCGCCTCCCATGGATATGGTGGCCTGGTCTATGGTCAGTTTTCCCACCACCCTGGGCTTATCCTGCATACGGTCCGATTCCGAGAAGAGTGAGCCGGAGAACTGAAGCCATCCCACACCGGCTATGAGGGTTTGCCAACGGTTGAGATCCGCCTGGAACCTGTAGCCTCTCAGTTCTATTGGCAGCGTGCCCGTGGCAAAGGAAAGGTCTTCCAGAACATCGAAGAGAACAGTGCTCTCCAGGGTTGTTCCCTCCCCGTTGGCGGAGGTGATGGAGAGCTTGCCGTTGAACTCGCCCCCCTCATCCTGATGTGGATATGTGAGGTATACGGAAACACCGGGGAACTCGATGCCGGGATCGGTGAGATAGAGCCTGTCGAAATGGGAGGCGATTCCCGCTGAGAGCAGCGCTGTATCCCGCTGGTACTCTATTCGGGCACTTACGCTGGCCCCATTGGTTTTCAGGGGCATTGGCAGAAGATAGAAGAGCTCGTCCCCCACACCGGTAAGCTCCGCTTCCAGCCATCTTACATCCGCCGGGGAAACACTCAGGGCCCCTTCGTTGTCCCAAATGCCGTCAAGGCCCATCCGAAGACCGGAACGGATCCCGTCGGACCACGACCAGAGCCCGTGGATGATCAGTGAATCACCTGAGGAGCCGGCGTGGAAGGTAAGGCTGTCGGACTGGGCCCACTCGTCATATGTGGGATCATCTATGTTGAGCTTGAGGTCCGATGTGAGATCACCCATGGTGCCCGACAGCGACATATCCGCTGCGAGAACCCCCGAGAAGGGCACGGTCAGTCCTGCCATGGAGGTGAATGACGCGATGTCCACATTATCCAGAACCGCCGAGACATCCATGGAATCGTTCCTTAGCCAGCCACTTGCGGTAATATCGCCGGAGGGCAGTTCGAACCATAGGGTATCAAGAAGCAGACCTGAGGAATCGGATACAAGCTCCACATCCCCGGAGGAAATCAGCCGCAGTTTCTCAGCCCGGGTAAGGGCTATGCCGTCAAGGGAGAAACTGTAGTTCCCCTGACCATGGATGAGATGGCCTGACAGGCGAAGGTCGAGGTTGCCCGGACCGGTTATCCTCAGGCTGTCGAGGTTGATGCTCTCCGGTTCAGCCATCAGGCCTGCCATGAATGAATAGTGCCCGCCGGCGATGAAAATGCTGTCAGCTCTGAGAACGCCGTTCCCGGAAATATCCCTCCCGGCCAGCACATTACCATCGAAGGATATTGAGTCGGCGAGTATCTCCCCGTACTCAGCCCGGGCAACCATCAGGGAGCATGTTGCCTGATAATCCGTCATGGCAGTCCGAATATCCACCGCGGCGAAAACATCTGAGAGGTTCACTGTATCGGTTCCCGCCAGGGACAGCCGGTCAAGCTGAAGGTCTCCGGATAGCCATATTCCAGAAGGTCTTGAAGAGAAGGAGCCCGTGAAGCCGGCCCTGTCCATGGTCAGTGAGTCGTTGACGAATGACCTCACCCCCGCCCTGCCGTCCACGGAAAAGGAGGTCATGTTTCCCCGGGCGGAGATATCTGCGGTGGCTCCGGAAAAACAGCCGGCGAGGGGATCGGTGAAATCGGCCAGCAGACCGCAATCATCCAGGGAAGCCGAGGCCGTTGCCTGCCATGAGACCGGAAGAAAGCCCATCCCAAGGGAGGCGGAAAAATCCGAAGAGACAACACCCCCGTCCATTGTCGCAAGGAGGTTTCCGCTCACGGAGGAGGAGTTGCCCCGGCAGCCCAGTGAGAGCTGATCCAGGGAATATTCCCCGAAGCTGGACCCTGAGAACTCACCCTGAACATCCACATAGCCGGGATACCCGGCCACCCCCTCGGCATAGGCGCTCACCCTGCCGGTAATGCCCGTTGGGGGCAGATCGGGGAAGTAGGATGACAGGTCGGTATCCTGGAGGGAAAGGAGAAGGGTTCCCTCCCAGTTCAGTTCAGAAAACCCAGCCTCACCGGACAGACTTAGAGAGGAGCTTCCCGTACGGGCCTGGAAATTCACAAGGGAACAGCCCGTCATGTCAGCGAGGATGGTATCCGCGGAGATGCCTATGGTAAGTCCCATGTAGTTAACAAAACCCCCGGGAAGCGTGAGGACCGCCGAGGGTGCGGAAATGGAACCGGTGAAAGTGCCCTCGAACTCCGTGGCCCCGGGGGGCAGCTCCGGAAGAAAGGCGGTGGAGACGCTTCCAGCGGCGGCCAGGGAAAATGTGCTGTCGGCATTGAGATGGCCTGAAACGCTCATGAGACCCGGGGGGGACTGAAGGGAAACATCGGTCAGGGTGGTCCTGGTGGAGTCCACCTGGAGCAGACCGGAAGCACTCACCATCCAAAGAGTGGAATGAAGGACTTGGCCGAGGTGATCTCGATGGTCGGGATATCGATGTCAGTGATCGAGGCATCGAGGAACATGGAATCCGTGAGCACAGTCCCGGCGGGATCGGTTATTCTGCCATAGCCAAGAAGTACACGGTCCGCCCGGGTAACGATACCCGCCATGGTTCCGGTGAATATGGGGGCAAGGGATGAGTCCGGGGGATCGTCGGATGGCTCCGGGGTAACAATTATGAGGCTGTCAACTGATATCTGTTTCACATGCCCGCCGACAAGATAACCGTAGAGAGAGCCGGTCACGGACGCTCCATACACCGCAACCCGCAAGCCACTGTCATTGGTGACCACCACTGAATCGACGCTGGTGGACCTGAAGAGGTTCGAGGATCCTCCATAAACATCTACAACGGCTTCCCCGCCGGAGGTGGCCATGAGGACCACCCGCCGAATAAGCCCAGACAGCGAACCCGATGCAAGGATCAGATAAATCACTGCGAGGAGTATTACCACTCCCGCAGCGGTGAAGACGCATCCCTTCGGGAAGGGTCGTTTAGAACGCCTGGCCGATTGCAAAATAGACCTTTCCCCTCTTAAGTGAGTTGGTCCAGGTGGGAGCGAAACCGTAATCGAGCCTTATTGGACCTATGGGGGTATCATATCTGATCCCGAGACCGGCCCCGAATCCGGTGGTTCCCCGGGATATTTCCTGAACATCGGTCCAGATACCGCCAAGGTCGCAGAAAACAACCGCTCCGAGACCCCGCCAGACGGAAAGCCTGGCTTCGGCGTTGAACAAGGCCATTACATTGCCTCCCAGAGGATTGCCATCTTCATCCACCGGGCCCAGTGTCTGGTAGCCATAGCCCCTCACCGTTGTGCCGCCCCCCAGATAGAGCCTGTCGTTCGGAGGAACATCGGTGTTTCCGCCGTAGCCCAGGGAAACACTTCCGGCTACCCTCCCAGCAAGGACCAGTCTACGGTTCACCGGAAGAAATCTCCTTATCTCACCGTCCACGGTATAGAACTGGATCCTTCCGCCGGCGGGGCCTCCGGAGAGGCTGCCGGCGATCTTGAACCAGGAACCCCGCCTGGGATTGAGAAGGGGAGCTCGCGTGTCCCTTGTGAAACCGCTGCTGACCCTCCCTGAGGATACCCAGTCCTGCACTATCTCAGTGGAATCCTCTCCGGTGGACCTGAACCGCAGCCTCCCTATCCTGTATCCGAAATTGTATCTCCATACATCGGCGAACTTCCTGGTGAAACCCAGCTCGGCGCCATAGCTGCGCTCCTCCTGGTGGAACCGCTGGAGATGAAAGTAATCCAGCTTCAGCTGTGCTGACCATCTTGTGGAGAGGAACCATGGTTCCTCATAAACCACCTGGGGCTCGTACTCGTCGCCGGAATTGTCACTTGATATGTACCTGGTGTAAACCCCGCCGAGCCTGAGCCTCTGATTGTTTCCCATGATGTTCGGCTGCTGCCAGAAAACGGAACCGAAAATTGCTTCGGGGGAAATATAGCCGCTGGCGGCATTTACACTGATGTAGTCTTTCTCCCTTACCGAAACCACAACATGAATTGTATCAAGCCCCTGGGCCAGGCCGTTGTATTCAACCTGTATTCCGCTGAAGAGATCCAGGCCGTACAGCCTTCCCAGCCCCGACCGCACCTCATCCATGTTCAGCGGTTCACCGGGATGAAGGTCGAATTCCCTTGTAACAACTTCATCCCGGACCTTGTCGTTCCCGGATACCGTTATACCGCCGAAATAACACACTTCGCCCCTGTCCAGGATAATGGTCACATCCCTGTGGTGATCCACGGAATCGGAAGAGAACCTTTCAAGTTCCACCTCCGCAGAGGCCCGAAGAAACCCCAGGGATGAATACCTGGAGAGGACAGCCAGCTTGAAAGAGGTGGTGTCCGAGGGGCTCACCGGTTCGCCATACTCCACCGGGAAGAGCCCTTCAAGCTGCCCGACGCTGAGCAGGCTGTCGCCATAGAGGTGAAGTTCGCCCCTTAAGGTGCGCGGGCCCGGCATTACATCGATCTGAACCTCGTAGGACTCGGAACCCCACCTGGGCCAGTTAACGGAAACGGCGCAGTCGAGATACCCCCTGGACTTCATGTTGGCCCTTACCGCATCCCTTACCTGGTTCGAGGAAACCAGAAAGATCGACACACCCTCGTGGAGGCCACTGCCCCTTAGAAGGTCTCCCGGTGAAATGGACTGATTGCCCGTGAAGATGATACGGTCTATAGTAGGTTCTGAGACAGCCCGGGCTTCCGGGGCTGACAGAACCATTACAGCTATCATCAGCAGACCGACGGTAAGTATTGATTTATGCATAGTCATCCGAAACCTAACACACGGAAAGGTTAACAGGCCACAGTGAATTCCAGACCTGTAATACTCCATACCGGCGGAACCGACCCCAGCGGAGGCGCCGGGCTCGCCGCCGACCTGAAGACCACCGCGGCCCTGGGAGGGCACGGCTGTATTGCGGTAACCGCTGTTACCTCCCAGAACAGCGGCGGGGTTGAGTCATGGATGCCGATCCCCCCGGATATGATAGCCGCCCAGATGAACGCCACCTGCGACGACGGCATTCCCCAGGGCGTGAAAACCGGAATGCTGGGCAGCTCTGCCGCGGTCTCGGCCATTTCCGAGGTGATCAGGAACAGGCTCAAGGGTGTTCCCCTGGTACTGGATCCCGTAATGGTGGCCGGTTCCGGGGACGGCCTTGCGGAAACCAGCCTGGAAAAGAGCCTTACCGAGCACCTGCTTCCCCTGGCCACCCTGGTTACCCCGAACCTTGATGAAGCCGAGGCCTTCACCGGCATGCGGGTAAGGAACCGCGGACAGATGGAGGAGGCGGCCCTGCGAATAAGGGAGATGGGAGCGGAAAGCGTTCTTCTCAAGGGAGGACATCTCCAGGGAGAACCCTGGGACGTTCTTCTCACCGAAAGGGGCTTCAAATGGTTTCCGGGAAAACGAATAGTCCCGGGGAAGGTTCATGGAACCGGCTGCACCCTGGCTTCAGCCTGCGCCACGCTCCTGGGCGCGGGGTATTCCGTCGAGGAGGCGGTAAACAACTCGCTGCTCTATCTCAGGGGGGCCATCACCGCCAGCTTCAGCAGGAAGCTGGGAATCCTGCCGGGACACTTCCCTGGAATGGGTCCCCTTCCAGGGAGGAACAACCGAACCGCCTTCTATGAAACTCCCAGATTCTGCCCGGCCTGCTCTGGAGAGCTGGCCGCGGCAAAACCCCATCCCATCTGCCCCGGTTGCGGCCTGGTCTTCTATCGTAATCCCCTCCCGGCGGTCATACTGGTCCTCAGGGACGGGAACCGGGTGCTCCTTGCAAAGAGGGCATTTCCTCCGGCAGCGGGGGAGTGGTGTCTTCCCGGAGGTTTCATCGACCTGGGCGAATCTCCCCTGAGGGCCGCAGAACGGGAACTCACCGAGGAAACATCACTCATTCCCGAAAGAATGATCCTTACAGGAAGCCTGAGCGACCTCACGGAGTACGGAAGCGTGGTCCTCTTCGTTTATGAAGCAACCGGCTGGAGGGGAACCCCTTCGCCGGCGGACGATGTGGCGGAACTGAGATGGGTGGAACTTGACAGGGTTCCCGCCCTTGCCTTTTCCGCCCACGACAGGGTCATCGAATCGATAAGGAGAAAGGACTGAAAATGGCTTTGGTAAAATGCGCGTGGTGCAATGGAACAGGGATCGACGGCCCTGGAGATTCCCCCTGCGACATATGCGGCGGCGACGGCCATGTGAAGGCCGCAGACCCGCCTACCCCCTGTGCCAGGTGCGGCGGAAGGGGAAAAATATACAACGAGATACTGGAAGAGGACGGCAAGTGCGGAGGCTGCCACGGAACCGGCTGGGCCTCCTGATATCCCCCGGAATCCTCAGGAAAGTTCTGAAAGCGTTTTCTTCAGGGCTTCTGCATTGTGGGTTCCGTATACCTTTACATCCCTGTTCCTCTTCAGAAGACCCTGAAGGACCTGCCCCGGACCGACCTCCACGAAGGTGTCGAAGCCGTTCTCTATCATGAGCTTCATGGAATCGGCCCAGAGAACCGGTGAGGTCACCTGCCTTATGAGGAGCTTTCTGCTCTCTTCCACTCCGGTTATGTAGTTGGCCGTTACATTGGCCACCACCGGTATTCCCGGGTCAAAGAAGGCGGCTTCCCGCACGGGCCGTTCAAGGCCCCGGGCGGCATCCTCCATCAGCGGGCTGTGCCATGCCCCTGAAACCTGAAGGGGGATCACCCTTTTCGCTCCGCCTTCGGTACAAAGTTCACCGGCGTACTCCAGGGCGGCCTTTGCTCCGCTTATCACCACCTGCCCGTCGGAATTCATGTTGGCTACACCTACGGGACCCCTGACCTTTGCCTTCTCGACTATCTCGGTTACCCGCTGGAGGTCAAGCCCCAGGACCGCCTGCATACCGCCGGGATACATATCGGCGCATTTCTGCATCAGTTCGCCGCGGATCCTGGTGAGCCTTACAGCTGTTTCCGGCATGAGTATTCCCGAGGCGACCAGGGCTGAATACTCCCCCAGACTGTGACCGGCGGTGCCCTCGGGATCGATCCCGGCAACCTGCAGTATGCGAAGGGCGGCTATACTGACCATGGTTATGGCCGGCTGGGCGTAATTAGTTCTTGTGAGCTTTTCAGTCGGGCCCTCGGCCATGGTCTGTGTAAGGTCGTAAAGACCGCTGAACTCGTAGGTCCGTTCCAGGAACTCGGCGGCCTCAGGATATTCCTTCAGATGGGTGTGCATTCCCACTGCCTGTGATGCCTGTCCAGGGAACAGAAAGGCGATTCGTCCCATTAATTTTCCTCCTGCGAAAAAGTATCTGCTCTATTGATCTCCAAAACAAGATCAAGGTTTCTCTGCCATCCGGGATCGGCCTGCCATGCCATGTCCGCGAGTTCAAGGGCGTCCCGGTAACGGCCCTCATTATACAAGAGTTCCGCCCCGGTGGATAGAGAGACGGAAAGCCATCTCCTGCCCATGGCGGTCCGGGGATCCTCGGTTCTGAAAAGCTCCGTGGCTCCGGGGAGCTGCATGCTCCAGTAGAGTATCTGTCCCGCATGGACCGGATTGACCTGTTCGGCGCCGCTGAGGTGGAGCAGCAGGGACATGTTGTCGCCTATGGTCAGCTGGGGATCTCCCGGGGATTTCCTTATCAGGAACTGGCATGGCGCCAGGTCGTCGGTGTTGGACCTCAGGGGTGATTCGACGAGGGACAGGAGGTCTTCCCCGGTTACCACCGGAAGAAGGAACTCCTCCTCACCTGCCCTGAAACCTGTTTCCTCAAGCTGGATCCGGGCCTCCTCATCGTTGAACATGGCATCGATGTGAAGGGCAAGCGGCCGGTTGGAACCTATGAGGACAGCATGCCTTCCCCCGGCGGCGTGGACCGCGGAATGGGGAAAGATCCTGGCCCAGGTCGCCAGTATCCTTGCGAACTCCTCCCGGGGCAGCCGGTGGAGGGGAACCCACTGTGCGGCGACCCCCCGGGGGTAAGCCTTGAGAGGACGATGCCGTAGAATTCCTCTGTATAAAGCAGCCAGCTCTCACTTGAACCGGGATGGGTGGCATCACAGATAATGAGGTCCACAGGGTCAGGTGTACCTGAAAGGAAGTTCCTGCCATCGTCACCAATGAGTTCGAACCTGGGGTCCAGGTCCGGTCTGTTGTTCTCCTTTTCAAAGAAGACCGCGGCCTCAATGACCTCCGGGCAGATCTCCACGCAGATCAGGGTATCCAGCGGGTGGGTCAGAAGGGCTCCGCTGGTTATTCCTCCCCCCATTGCCACCGCAATGGCTGTTCTGGCTTCCGGATTGTATCCCCAGGGCAGATGCCCCAGCAGGTAAAATGCCTCCAGGGAAGCCTGATCCACTGGAACCTCCTCCACACCGTTGAGCCTGAGGCTTCTGTGGTCATCCCAGTTCCTGCGGAAAACCGAAACCGTTGCGGTCCTGCCCTCCTGGAAGTAGGCCACCTCCATGTCCGCAGGGGGCCTGGAGCCCGGGATCCTGGCGGAAAGGATGAGGGCCACGGAAACAGCAGCTCCCACTGGGGCCAGAAAAGCTGTCCTCAGGCTTTTTGATCTCAGAAAGGCGGAGAGTCCAAGGGCGGCGTTCAGGCAGGAAAGCAGCAGGACCGAAGGGGTTACACCAAGAAAACGGAAAAGGATCTGTGAGGCTATGATGGGTCCCGCGGCGGCGCCCAGGCAGTTTGCCATACTGAGCATACCCACGTCCTCGCCCAGTCGGTTTTCCCTGGCGGCGGCCTTTATCATTATGGGGAAGGTGGCGCCCATGAGGAATGTGGAGGGGATCATGTAGACAAAGGCGGCCAGCAGATCCCCCGCCATGCTTCCCATTCGCCCGGGAAAGAAGCTGAGATTCGCCGATAGGGCGGTGAACCGCCCCAGAAGGGAGAGCGGAAGAACGCTGGCGATCCCCAGAAGGACCTGAACCACCCCGAAGGCGGCAAGGGGGCTCTTTACCGAGGCCGCTACCCTTTTCCCGGCAATGCTTCCGGCACCTATTCCCAGGAGAACCATGATGCCCATTGTGGCGAAGGCATAGGTGCTGTTTCCCAGAACGAATGTCAGCTGTCTGGTCCACACCATTTCCCAGCAGAGGGCAAGGGCTCCGCTGGCGAGATATATCCACAGGAAGAACCACCCCGGTCTGACCCCCCCGGAGCTCCGCTCAGCGATGGGGTTCACGAAGACCGGCCTTACCGAGGCCAGTGATGCAACGGTGAGAAAGGCTCCGATGAGCAGTGTAAAGGTAACCCCCACCGCCTCCAGAAGGATGAAACCGGCGAGGAAGCCTCCCAGTGCTGAACCCAGAGAGTTCAGGCCGTAGAGCCTGGATGCCCTGGAATGTCCCCCGGCGCCCTCAACCAGCCTGGCCATGGCGGGTACTATCCCCCCGGCAAAGAATGCCGCCGGGGAGACCAGCAGAAGGGCCAGCAGAAGCCTTGCGGGGAGCTGCAGCCCGGTGGAGTAGAGGTACGGGTAGACCGATGCGGTCAGGGAGCCTGCAGCAAGGGGAATGAAGGAGAGAACAGCCGCTCCTCCGGCGGCGGTCCTGAGAACCCTGACAGGTGAGGGCGAATTCTCAGCCTTTCTTCCGAAGAAGGCGCCTCCGAAACCCAGCCCGAGCATGAAGGCGGTGAGGACTATGGCAGTGGAGTCCATACTGCCTCCGGTGATCAGCAGCAGTTGCCTGTTCCAGGCGATCTGGCTGAGCAGAACACCGGCTCCGGAAAAAAGCGCGAAAATGGATAAGCTCATGTTCCCCTTTCCCTGGATACTACCACAACAGGCACTTGCCCGTAACGATCCCGGTTTCTGTATGCAAAACCGCGAAGTAGAGCCCAGCGGCCTGTTCGTTCCTTCTGATGAGGGCACTGACCTGATTTCCCGTGCCATTACCATTCCAGAGGGTCGAAACCCTTCTTCCGGCCATATCATAGAGCGAGAGCTCACCGGACTGGCCTTCGCAGAGAGAAAAGACCAGGTGAGTATTTCCCTGGGAACTGGTGGAGGTTTCCAGGTAGGTGCCCTGGCAGGAGCCATCCTCCACCGTGGTGAGCGTTACGAGACTTGCTGTAAGGGGCGGTATGGCGGAAAAATCCAGTTCGGTAAGGGTGGTGCCGTCGGGGTTGAGCTGGATGTTGAAAAGCCCCGGTACGAAGCCGTGACAGCCTGTCATGCTGAACCCGGCTGGAAGATCCACCAGTTCGATTCCCGGTGTGAAGGGAGATTCCCCGGTGGCATTGTTAACGGCAAGGATGATAACCGTATCCATCTGAGCGTTCTCCAGGGCGATGAAATCAAGGAGGGAATCGGCGCTGTGAAGATTCCTGGCCCGTTCAGGCCCCAGAACGCTCCAGTCCGGGCTCACAAGTGGACTGAGATAATCGGTTCCCTGCTGGTGTCTTCCCGTGAGCATTGCGGTGGTCTCGTGGATCCTTCCTATCAGATCGGTGTTCCCGGCATCCCTGCTGGGACCCCAGTTCTGAAGAACGAAGGGTGCCCTGGAAAAGCCGTCGTCCCCTCCATTGCCGGACATCATTGCCAGGTCCAGGGCATAGAATATTATGCCCCTGGCCCCATCTACGATGGGAGCCGTTGCCATGTACAGAAGGGTGTCCGGTGAGGGACAGTAACTGGGAAGGGCAAACCCGTGCCTGCCGAAGGACTGGACAACGGCGAAAAGGGAATTATCCCTGGAGGTTTCCTGAATGCCCATCTCCATTCCGGTTCGGTGGGCGTTGGAATACCATTGATACCGCCAGTCGTCGAACTTATCGTCGTAAAGCTCGCACTCCGGGACATAGAAGCCCTCCTCAGAAACCACAAGGGCACTCCTTATGGCGTCTCTGGTGGGCATGACCCTGATGCCGGTGATGATGGTGTCCCCCTGGCAGTACCTTACCTGTTCCGTGCCGATGGTCCCGGATTCAATGCCGTTATCTATGGAACCCTGGCCTGAATGAACACCGCCGTCATCAAGGGTGAAAAGCGGCCTGTCCCAGTATCGGTAGTCGTTCCTGTAGAGGTCGAAACCGGTAACCTGTCCCGTGAGACCGGTGACATCCATGCTGTCGATCTCTGTCATGGAACCGCCGTAGATAAGGGATGAGGCTGTGACTATTCCGGACCGGTCGCTGAAGTAGCCAACCAGTCTGTCATATCCGGTGAAGAAGGGCGGGTAGTTTCCGTCATTCCTGGAAACCCTTAGAAAATCAGGCATCCCGGAGGAGCCGAAAAGCTGATGGTACTGGGACATTCCGTAGGAGGGAAAAACCTGCCAGTAGTTCCTGCCAAGCTGACTGAGGGAAACATAGTTGCCGTCGTGGTCATAAATGATGAATCCATTCCTGGCAACCGGCTGAACGGTGCCGAACTCGTACCAGGTTCCCCAGAATGTGCCCCAAACCGCACCGGAGGCGGGAAAATACAGCTTTCGCGGTTCGTTGAAGGCCAGCTCCAGGCTTGAGCTTACACCTGGACGACCATGGATGAAGAGCATGAGCCAGCGGTCTCCTCCGGAGTCCTCCAGCCCGGCGAGGACCGTCAGTCTTCCCCTTCCGATGATCCCCTGAACATCGGACACATCCGCCCAGTAGTCGCTCTGTCCCACGGCGAAGAAGAAGGGTTTCATGTCCTCGGAACCATCGAAGCGAGGTATTGAACCCACCTCGGGAAGACCATTCCGGGATGAGATGAATACCGCCTCATGAACGGGCCTTGAACTGTCCCAGAGGACCACTCCGGAGTTCACATAGCCGGTGGATTCATGCACCGCGTAACCGGCCCTGTAGTCCGATGAGGCAAAGCCGTCGGGCTGGATGGGGATCCCTGTCTCCAGGTATGGGGAGAGGTGAAGATCAAAGCCGTCCCAGGCAACTTCCTCGATAACCACCAGGGCGGAATCTCCCCTGGGATAGATCCGTATCACCTCGTCCTTCCCCGCCAGGGCATCAATGTATAGGGGGTCGTTCTGGACAAGATCGGTGGCACAGGTGAACAGGGGGGATCCCATGTCCGAATCCAGAAGGTCTGTTCGCCGGAAATTGCCGGTGGCGGGATACATTCCCATGCCCACGGCGTCGGTGAACCTGGCCAGCCGGTTCAATACAGAGGTGGTGTCGGTGTAGTACTGTATGTAACCGGATTCATCCGGGGTACCGTACTTGGCAAAATACGAGATCACAGGAAGACCGAGTTCAGTGCGGGAATGCTGGCTCCAGAAGGAGACGAGATCGGTCCACTCCTGTTGAAGTCCCGGATTCTCGAGGTATTTCACATCCGGTTCGTCGAAGGCGAAGAAACCGATCACATCACCGGGGTAGGCCCCTTCGGTCATGGAGATGTACAGTTTGAGGTAATCCATAACCGAGTGGTTGTGCTCGTTGTGGTCAAGGGCGGTCTCAATACCGCCGGGGATCACGTGGAGCCCGATCTCCCTTGCTGCCCCGGCCAGGGGGAAGAACTTGTCGCCGTAGGTGCCGGGCATCTCGGGAAACCACTTGTTGCCAAGTTCCGACCTTATGATAAGGGAGTTTATTCCGCTATCATAGGCCTCCTGGAAGATCCCGTAGATCGGGTTCAGTTCCCCGGGGCCATAGATCCTGTGCCAGTCCGAAAGAAGGGAATTGGCGGATCTTACATCCCACACCACAGGGAATATGGTCCTTCCGCCGCCGGAGGCGGGATATGAATAGTTGTGCCCGTGGGCGGACCACATGTTGGCACCCAGGATCACACCGGGGAGCAGGGGCAGCAAAGCGGCGGCGGAAAGCTTCAACTATTCTCCTACCCTGGGCATTCTACCCAGCTCCACCAGCAGAGAGGCTTCGCTCCGCAGGGCGGATGCCCGGGCGGAAACCAGGTTGGCCTCGGAGGCCGAAAGGTCCGACTGGGCTTCCAGAAGGTCTATAAGGGAAAGTGAGCCCATTTCGTAGGACATTGCCGAGAGCCTGTACCTTTCCTGGGCGAGCTCCAGGGCAAGCAGGGAATCGTGATAGTACTGCAGGTCTATAAGAAGCAGATCGCGAAGTGTCCGCACCCCGGCTTCAAGGTTGTTCCTCAGGCTCTCCAGTGATGCTTCGGAGCCCAGAGCCGCTGCCCTGGCGGACTTGATCCGGGATTCCCTGAGAAAACCGTCGAAAATATTCCAGGAAAGGCTCATCCCTATGCTGTAGGCATCGGAATCGAACATCCGGTCTACATCGTCCAGGGTACCGTCGTTCCAGCTCCACCCGGCGGATGCCTGAGGCTTGGCCAGTAGGATCTTTCAGCTGCTTCGGACCGTATCTCTGAAGCTCTGCTGCCCAGGAGAGCCGCCCGAAGTGAGGGGCTGGAGGAGATATCAAGGGAAATACCGGACACCGCGCTGAGGGGAAGGGGTTCCACCACCGCCCCGGGATCGATCCCGGGAGGGTTTCCGTGAAGATCCACCCCGGAGGCGGTATAGAGGCCATCCAGGGCGGCCAGCAGGCTCTGCTCCCTTCTGCTAACCAGAAGCCTGTCGTTGCTTTCCTGAACCTGGACCTGCAGGAGTTCCAGTGTGGTCACCGCGCCCATCTCATACTGATTTTCGGTTCTCTGGAGCTGCCTCTGTGACCTTTCCCGGGAATCCTCCGCCGCCCGTTTGAGTTCCATTGCCTCTAGAACATCGTAGTAGGAGTTCACCACGTCCCGCACCACCCCGAGGACTGCGCCTTCATATTCAGCCTCTGCGGCTTCGAGGGACAGCTCGGAAGCCCTCATGTACAGCCAGTTCTGTCCACCGGACTGAAGCAGCTCCTGGGAAAGGGTCAGCCCGGCGGAGTAGCTGTCGTTGTCGATCTGGACAGCTCCACCGCCTTCAAGGGGTGTATCGGACCAGGTCCTGGATGCCGATGCCGACCCTGTAAGGGTGGGCCACAGGAATGATCTGTCCCCGGTGAGGGATGCCCTGGCCGAGAGAAGGGAAGCCTCCGCTGACCGGAGTTCCGGTGAGTTGTCCAGGGCCAGGGATACCCAGCCGGCGAGGTCAAGCCTCCGGACCGAATCGGTATCGGCCACGCTGAGGGACAGGACAGTAAGCAGAACGGTCAAAAAAGTCATAACGCTCCCTCCGTTCCCGGTGCTGCTGTGAAAACCGGTAAAGCAAGTAACAGTATTCCGAACAGGTATACAGCCCAGACCATCCTCTGGCCTGCTGCCCTGTCTATGTTCCATACGGTGGAAAGCCCCCTGCCCCAGAGATACACGGTGACAAGGGAAGCTAGATCCAGCCTTGACGCGAAAACAAGAAGAAAAACGGAAAGCCTGCTCAGGGGAAGCCCCATCAGCAGTTCCGCCGGGCTCCATGTAAGATCCGGGGGAAGTGAAAGAACATGGGAGATCAGAGCGATAAGGGCAACCATGATCATGAAGGCGCCCATGGCAAGGAAGCATGAGGTTACAGCGGCCCAGAGAGGCTTTCTTTCCCCGGTGGCGAAGGAAACCGCATAAACGGCAAGACCGGCGGCGGAGGATACCATTATCCTCTCCAGGACGATAAGGAAGGGAACCATTACCCCGGAGCCCGGGATGTCACCCTGAAGCATCAGGGGTATGAATCCTATCAGAACTATGACTGCACCGGCGGCGGCCAGGGCCCTGCCCTGGTCTTTGCCCCTGAGGGCTCCGTAGGCACGGGCGGGATCGGCGAACTGAAGGAATACCGATTCAAGGCCGGCTGATCTCACTTCTTCTCCAATGCTTCTTCGTAAACCTTCAAATACTTATGAACGCTGTTCTTCCAGGAGAAGTCCGTGTTCATGCATCTTCTCCTGTACCAGGACCACCGGCGGCGGTCCTCCCATGCACCAAGCATGGAACCCAGGGCCGGCAGGAAACCACTGTCGTCACCGCTGAAGGAAAAGCCCCGCCCTTCGTCCACGGTGTCCGCAAGACCCCCAACACCCCGTACCAGGGGAACGGAACCATATCTCATGGCCATCATCTGAGCCAGACCGCAGGGTTCGAACCTGGAGGGCATCAGAAAACCGTCGGATCCGGCGAAGATCAGCCTGGCAAGGGAATCGTCGTAGGCTATTCTCACCGATACCCTTCCTGGAAACCTACCTGCAGCTTCCATAAGGGCTTCTTCGGCCCAGGCTTCACCGGTGCCCAGCACAGCCACTCTGCATCCCGAGGAGACCATGGTCCCTATTGAATCGAGCACCGTGTCCACTCCCTTCTGGGCGGTGAGTCTGCTCACCATTCCCAGAATGATTCCGTTCCCGGTTCCCTGGAGCTCCATTTCCCTGACAAGGGCCCTTCTGCATAGGGCCCTGCCCTGCATCCTGCCCGGGGCGAAGGTGCAGGGAAGGGATGAATCCGTTGCCGGGTTCCACACATCGGTGTCTATTCCGTTCAGAATACCGGCAAGTCTGGCAGAATGTTCCCTGAGCACACCATCAAGGGCGCAGCCGAACTCCTCCGTGAGTATCTCCCTTGCGTATCCGGGGCTTACCGTTGTTATGCACCGGGCATGGACAATGCCCCCTTTGAGACAGTTCCAGTCGCCCCAGAACTCCAGTCCATGGATGTTGTACAGGGTGTCCGGCAGCCCGGTGGAGTGGTATATGCTTCGGGGGAAACGTCCCTGGAACTGAAGGTTGTGTATGGTGAGTACTGTGGGAATGTCGGTGTTCCTGAGATAAACCGGGACCAGAGCCGTCTGCCAGTCGTGGCAATGGAGGATGTCCGGCTGAAAGTGCCCGGAACACCCCAGGGCGGCCACCGCCCTGGAAAAGAAAGCGAAACGGTCTGGATTGTCCGGCCAGGCCTCTCCGGACCCCGGCCCGTAGATCCCTGTCCTCCGGAAGTATTCCTCCTTCGCCACGAGAAAGATCGTCAGGCCGTCAAGATCCACCGAACCAAGCCCGAACTCCTCGCCGAGAGCGGTTTCCATCGAACCGTGCCAACGTATCTCACCGCAGTTCCCTGCCACTGTTTCATACAGGGGGATAACCACCGCAGCCTGTACATCACCATAACGGATCTGGGCCCGGGGCAGGTCCGCCGCAACGGAAGCAAGGCCTCCGGTGCTGACCAGGGGATACACTTCGGAAGCGGCGTGGAGAACCCGCAATGGACCGCCTGTGTTCATGGTTTCAGCCTTTGCCCCTTTCATCTCACTGATATACGCACCAGTCTGGCCAGGGCATGGCAGCCCAGCCCCTTCCCACGGGCAAGTTCCCCTATGGAATTGGTGGTGGTTCCCTTTATCCATATGGACTCCCGCGGGATTGAAAGTATCTTCGCAAGGCTTTCCATGAAGTCTTCCCTCAGGGGAGCTATTCTGGGTCTTTCCCCTATAACGGTAATGTCCAGGCTCTGCACCGCCCAGCCCTTCCTTAAAGCCCTGTCACTGCATTCCCGAAGCAGCAGGGAGCTGTCGGCGTTCTTCCATTTCATGTCATCCGGAGGAAAAAGCGTACCAATATCCCCCTCCCTGGAACCGGCCAGGATGGCGTCTGCCACCGCGTGGAGAACCACATCCCCGTCGGAGTGGCCGAAAAGACCGTTGCTCTCGCCAAGCCTGCAGCCGCAGAGTATCAGAGGACGGTCCGGTGAAAGGGGTGGAAATCAAGCCCGGTTCCCAGGGCGGTAACCGAATGTCTGATAATGTTTTCCAGCAGTTCTCCGTCCTCTCTGTCAGTGAGCTTGATGTTGCATCTGGACCCGGCGACCACAGCCACCGGGATCCCCAGGGCTTCCACCGCCGCTGCCTCGTCGGTTACATCGCCGGCCTTTTCCAGGGCTTCAAGAAGTATGTCCACCCTGAAGCCCTGGGGGGTCTGGGCCAGTTCAAGTTCGGTTCTGTCAACGGTTCCCTTCACATGCCCGTCCTTTACCCGCTTCACCGTTTCCCTTACCGGCAGGCATGGAAGACAGGCCCCGGAGGAGAGTGTTTTCTCCATTACCCTTTCAAGACAGGAAGGGTCTATCAAAGGCCGGGCGCCATCATGAACGAGAACATGGGTGGCGCCCAGGTTCGCCGCGGATCTCAAACCGTTCATTACGGAATCCTGGCGCCGGGGTCCACCTGAAACCGCATGAACGTGTTCCGGAGGGGTCCACCATTCACAGCTCCGGGGAACCACCGTTACGATGTGTTCGGCAACCCCGGTGAAAAGGGCTATTGCCCTGTCTATAACCTTCATACCCAGAAGATCGGTGAACTGCTTGGGGACATCCCCTCCGTAGCGGGTGCCTTGACCACCGGCCACCACAACCGCCGCCCAGACAGGTTTTTCGCTAATCACCTGAGCCGTTCTCGTCCCCTCCGAGCCTGCAGAATATCATGGTGCCGCCGCTGGCTCTGAAGGTGGTATGGGCCAGAACGGTGACATCCTGCCCCATACGGTCGCCGGCGTCATCAATGACCACCATTGTTCCGTCGGACAGGAAACCCACACCCTGTGTGGGCGTTCTGCCCTTTTTCTGTATCTTCACGGTCACCTTGTCACCGGGAAGGACCACCTCCCTGGCGGCGGGTCCCACATCGGCAAGTCTTATGACCCGAATCCCCTCCCGCTCGGCGGTATCGCACATTTCTTCCTCGGAGGACAGAAGGCAGGTCCGTTCCCTGCGGAGCCATTCCAGTATTCGGCTCTTTTCACGCTCTCCCTCGCCGAAATCCCTGTATTCCACAAGGCCGCCGGTTTTTCCCACCGCCTCCTCAAGACGCTGTATGGTTTCTGTGGCCCTTCTGGCCCGGCCTCTGTTCACTATGTTCCGGCCCTTCTGCATCTCATCGATCTCGTCCTTCACCGACGATGGTATTACGAATGGCCCGGGAAGGAGCCCGGCGAGGGCGAGGTCCGCTACCCTGCCGTCCACCGCGGCGGACAGATCGATAAGAACAGGCATGTTCCAGTGGTGATCCGATTCGTCCTCAACGCTTATGAGTTCAAGCTTTCGCCCCTTGTTCACCGCCACCACGGCGAACACATAGGCAAGGGCTATGGGAATGAGTACCAGAAGGTCCGTCCACCCCCTGCGGGATTCCTCGCTCTGTATGCCGATGTTGAGCACCAGTATGAAAAGGATGCCCACCACCAGACCCACGGTGGAACCGGTTGTCATGTAAACCAGCTTGTCCGCGGAAATGTTCACGATCAGCCGCTCGAGTACAGCGGCGATAATACCGATAGCGAGACCGATAAGCCCCATCCAGGGGTTATGGGGTGATGCAAGGGTTCCTGCAAGGCCGAGGGCGAGAATGAAAATAATACGCACTTCCCAGCCTTTTTTCAGCTTAGCCATTGTCCTCCTTTTTCCGCCAGAAGCCCCGCGATAGCCGCGGAAAGGGTAGCGAATTCATCTTTGGCTTCGGCGTTTCTACCGCAGGCCCGGGCCAGACGGGTAAATCCCAGATTGCCCGATTCCGCCTGTCTTCTTTCAATTCCGGAAACAGGTCTGATCTCCCCTGAAAGACCCACCTCACCGCTGAGGGCAATGTGGTCGGCAAGTGGTCTTTCAAGTCTGCTGGAAGCGATGGCCAGGCAGACCGCCAGGTCCGCGCCGGGGTCAGACACTGAAAACCCCCCGGCAACGTTCACATAAACATCCTGATTTCCCAGTTCTATGCCGCACCGGCGCTCGAGGACCGCCAGAAGCATGGCCAGTCTGGTGGAATCCATACCCGATGCCCGCCTCTGGGGAAACCCGTAGTTGGTCTGGGTGGTGAGGGCCTGTATCTCCACCAGAAAGGGGCGGGAACCTTCCATGACCGCAGCCACCGCTGAGCCGCTCACCGGTCCCCCCTCCCGCCTGAGAAAATATCCGGCGGCATCGGTGACCCCGGTGAGCCCCTGTGGTCCATTTCGAAAACTCCCAGTTCGTTAGTGGAGCCGAACCGGTTCTTGGACGCCCTGAGAAGCCTGTACTGGTGAAATGAATCACCCTCGAAACTTATAACGGCGTCAACCAGGTGCTCAAGGACCTTGGGGCCCGCCAGTGACCCCTCTTTGGTCACATGGCCGATTATGAAACGGTAAGGCCGGTGGGCTTGGCCAGGGCACTGAGTTCCGCGGCGCACTGCCTGACCTGGGAAACAGAGCCGGAGCACTGGAAAGGTTCCCGGTGCGGAGTCTGTATTGAATCAGTAACCAGAACCCGGTAGCTCCCCCTCTGGGTTTCCCGCTGAACCGCTTCCAGGTCCGTAGTGGGAAGCAGCATGAGGTTCGAGGGCGGTTCGCCAACCCTTGCCGCCCGGTGGGCAACCTGCTGAAGGGATTCCTCTCCGGTTGCGTAGAGCACCGGAAGGCCCTGCCGGGCCATGTTCATGGCGGACTGAAGCATCAGGGTGCTCTTGCCTATACCGGGCTCGCCGCCGATGAGCACTATGGAACCGCAGAAGGCGCCTCCGCCAAGGACTCTGTCGAACTCTTCAAGACCCGTGGAGAACCTTGCCCCCTCCTTTATCTCCACATCCTTTACACTGACGGGCTTAGCCACGGACACCGGAGCCCGGGTAACACCCTCGGTGGCGGGTTCCTCCACCATGGTGTTCCAGACTCCGCAGTGGGGCACCTTCCCGACCACACCGGGGATTCCCCCCCGCACTGCGTACAGAAAAAACAGGTTTCCTCCTGCCTCCGGCTGTCACCATTCTTCCCTTGTTTCCTCAGGGGTGAATGTTGTTGTGGCGGCGTTGAAGATAAGGTTGACCTCCCCCCTCTGGCCCTTCCTCTGTTTGGCTATCTTCAGCAGTATCCTGCGAAGCCCGCCGTGGGTCTTCCTGTCATCGTCCCCTGAATCGGCATTCTCGTCGTGGAGGAACATTACGATGTCGGCGTCCTGTTCGATGGCGCCGGAATCACGAAGGTCACTGAGCCTTGGCGGCCCCTCCCTTTTAGCCGCCCCCTGCTGAGCTGGGAGAGAACGATCACCGGCACATCGAGGTCTTTGGCAAGGGCCTTCAGATCGGCGGAGTTCTTGGCCACCTTCAGCTGGTGGTTCTCTATGTCCTCCGCCCCGGACATGAGCTGCAGGTAGTCAACGAATACCGCGGCAACGCCTTCCTTCTCACGCTGGGCAAGCCTTCGGGTCTTGGCCCTGATCTCAGCGGAGGATATGGAAGGGGTGTCGTTGATGCTTATGGAAATGCGAGCAAGCCTTTCCGAAGCGGCGTAAATATCCTTCAAATGCATATCCGATATGGTGTTGTCAATTATGGGCTGGGTTCCCACCCCGGCCATTGAACAGACCAGGCGCTGGGTAAGCTGAAGTGCGCTCATCTCCAGGCTGAAGAAGGCCACCGTTCCCACGCTCTGCTCGGCAATGTGTCTGGCCATGTTCAAAGCCAGGCTGGTCTTGCCCACACCGGGCCTCGCGGCAATGACATTCATCTCTCCGCCGTGAAAACCCGTGGTAAGGCGGTCGAGGGGGGCTATGCCCGTGGAAACCCCTGTAACTCCGTCCCGGGAGTTCCGCATGGTCTCTATTACTGACATTACGCTTGCGCCGAGCTCCGATACCTTTACGAAGTCCCTCTGGGCGGCGTTGGTACCGATGTCAAAGATCTTCTGGCTTACCTCGTCGAGGAGGTCAGCCGCCTTCACGCTGGTGGAATAGACACGGTCCATTCCCCTGCTGGCCACGTTGAGGAACTGCCTGAGCAATGAACAGTCCTTCACTATACCGGCATAGCTGAGAACATTGGAAAGGAAGGGGAGGTCTTCGGCTATGGAAGCGGGATACTCCATGCCTCCAGCCTGTTCTGTCTGCCCCAGTCGCTCAAGCTCCATGGTTACCGTTACGAAATCGATGGGTTCACCCCTGGAATCAATGTTCTGGGCAGTGGTGAACAGAATGCGGTGTCTCGGGTCGAAAAAATCGTTCGCGGTCAGGTTTGCGAAAACCTCAACGGCCATTTCCGGGTCCAGAAGGACTCCGGCGAGCACCCCTCTCTCGGCCTCGGCGCTCCAGGGCTGTTTCTTCGGTTCGGACATATCAGCTGCCTTCTTTTCTGGGAAGACCAGCCCTGTCAAGGAAGGCTTTCAGTTTCTTCATGTCCTCCCATACGGGTCTTTTCAGAAGCGGTGAACGGAGAAGGGCCGCGGGATGGTAGGTCACCAGGACCGGAACGTTCCGGTATGAGTGAAACTCTTCCCTCAGCACACCGATCCCCCTTTTGGTATCGAGGATGTGCCTGGCGGCGCTGGCACCCAGGGCTACTATTATACCGGGCTTCATGATCTCCATCTGCCTGTGGAGGTATTTACCGCAAACCTCCGCCTCTAGGGGGAGTGGAGCCCTGTTGTTTGGGGGTCTGCACTTCACGATGTTGGCTATGAACAGGCACTCCCTGTTCAGGCCTATGGACTCGAAGATTTTGTCGAGCAGTTTGCCGGACCTGCCCACGAAGGGTCTTCCCGTTTCATCCTCGGTGGCCCCGGGACCCTCTCCTATCACCAGAATGCCTGAATGGGGATTGCCCTCTCCAAAAACGATGTTATTCCTTGTGCGCCCCAGGGGACATTTCATGCATCCCTGGATATGATCCCGCAGCCCTGCCATCTGTGTAAGTACGTCACCGGGGGGTTCCGCCGGGGTTTCCCCGGCTCTGTCAGCGATCCATTCCGGAAGAACGAAAACGGAACTCACCCCGAAGCTTTCCACGGCTTCCCAGAAGGGATCGACCTTTTCAGCCACTGAATACCCTTCCCAGAGCGGCGGCAATGCCGAAGGCAACGAACTTCTTCGATCCGGCGGGTATGGAAACCTGCCGGGAATGATCCCGGAAAATCAGTTCTCCGGCGTTGTCGAGGCTTTCCATACCCCTTCCGGGAATATCCCCCCGGTTCAGGAAGATGGCATCGGCTCCCTTTCGCAGCATTTTTCGCCGGGCATCGGTTTCGGCATTATCTCCGTATTCCAGGGCGAAGGCCACCACCGGACATTCCGGGGCCAGGGAGGCCAGTATGTCAGGGGTAGGTACAAGTTCAAGACTGACGGGCTCACCGCCCCTCTTCATTTTTCCAGGGAGTTTTCCCCGGGGTCTGAAGTCGGAAACCGCCGCGGCCATTACGAAGAGGTCTGCCCCTGGAAGGAGCCCGGTAAGGGTCTGACCCATTTCCTCGGCGCTTCCCACGGGAACAAGCTTCACCGGTCCGGGGGGATCGGTCCTCCCCGCGGGACCGCTGACCAGTGTAACCCTGGCCCCGGCGGCCAGGAAGGCCTCCGCCAGGGAAATGCCCATGAGCCCGCTGGACCTGTTGGAAAGGAACCTTACATCGTCGATCATTTCCCTGGTGGGTCCGGAGGAAACCAAAACACTTTTCCCCCGCCAGTGTGAAAGGCCTTTGAAGTGTTCCCGGTGGTACTCCATGGCGGGAACCGGCCATCCGGTGTTCTTCATGCGGAGCCCCTCGGCCCTGAAGATGGTCTCAATGGAATCCTTCGAGGCGGCGAGGTCATCGTTGGGAATGAAATAGTCGAAGGAGCCCATGGAGGCCACCTCCATTGAGGCGGCTTCCATCCTTTTAAGGACCGTTTCCCTGGAATCGGTGCTCCTTCCCCGGAGCCTCTCAAGGAGTGTGTGGCGATCCGCCGGAAGAACGAACACCAGAACCGCTGAAGGCACGGCCTTCTTAACCTGAACAGCACCCTGAACATCGATATCGAGAACCACGGAACTGCCCCGGGCAAGCTGGTCCCTGACCCACTCTCCGTCGGTTCCGTAGTAGTTGCCATGAACCAGGGCCCACTCAAGGAAGAAGGAGTTTCGCCTTCTTTCGTTGAAGGTGTCGCGGTCTACGAAAAAGTAGTCCTCTCCGTGGACCTCCTTTCCCCGGGGAGCCCTTGTTGTGGTGGAAACTGAAAAGGCCGTATCGGGAAAAGTGCTCACCAGATGGTGTGCCAGGGTGGTCTTCCCGGCACCTGAAGGGCCGGCGATCACAATGAGAACGCCGCTACTGAACATTGGCGACCTGCTCTCTGAGTCCCCCAAGAAGGTCCTTCATCTCTATCACCCGGTGGACCGCTTCGGAGCAGTCCGCCTTGGAGCCCATTGTGTTCAGCTCACGGTGCATTTCCTGCAGGATGAAGCCAAGCTTCCTGCCGGAATCGTTCTCGGCAAGGATCCCCAGGGCGGATCTGATATGGGCGGAGAGCCGCTGGTGCTCTTCGCTTATGTCCATTCTGTCCGAAAGCAGGGCAAGCTCCTGGGCAAGGCGGTTCTCATCGATGTTCGCGTCGTTCAGGAGATCAGTCACCCGCTTCTTCCTCTCCTGGAAAATGGCCTGGACCCTCTGGGAATGATCCCTGAGAACGGGACCGGAAAGGTCCGCTATTCTCTCCAGGGATACACTGAAGGCCCCGGCAAGACCTTTCCCCTCCTCTCTTCTTGATGCCAGAAGCGATTCGAAGGCACCCCGGCAGGCGGATAACACTCCGGAGTCGAAGCATTCTCCAACGGATGGTTCCGGCTCACGCATGACCCCCGGGAGGGTCACCAGCTGAAAGGCATCGGGGGAGGATGAGAGGGAGAACTCCTCGGCCAGTGCCGCGGCACCCCTCAGGTAGGCCCCGGCCAGATCGATGTCCGGTTCAGCCGGGGCTTCTGAACTATCTCTTTCCAGGGATATGTTCACATCGATACGGCCCCTGGAGAACATTTCCCTGGCGATCCTGTGGAGCGCCTGCTCGAGGTGGGCCGTTTCCCTCGGTATCCTGAAAACCAGGGAAAGCCCCTTGTTGTTCACCGATTTTGTCAGAACGGTAATTTTATGCGATTCAATAACTTTGCTGCAAATGCCAAACCCTGTCATCGATTCCATTGCGGATGTATCCCCTCCGGTAATGTCGCCACGGCACAAATGTTATTATCTATAGAGCCGTGCCCATTGTCCACAATTACAAGGAGAATACCCATGGAGGGAATCTATCTAAGCGCACTCATCCCGCTGCTGGAGGAGAAGTTCAGTGGTTCGCCATGCAAAGCCCTGGGCCTTTCCTCCTCCTTCACAATGTCGCTTGGTTTCAGGGGAGAGTGGCTTCATCTCCACGCAAGGCCCGACGGCCCGGGCCTCTGGTGCTCTAAGGAAGCCGCAACGGTTCCTCCGGCATCACCCTCATGGGAACATCATCTCCGGGGCGCCGTCCTGGAAGGCATCAGGCAGCAGGGTTTCGACAGGGTCCTGGAAATGGACTTCTTTGAGAAGACCCCCTACCAGCCCGGTGGGGTCACACTCGTCTTTGAACTCACCGGCCGAAATGCCAATGTGATCCTATTGAGGAGGTCCGACGGAAGGATACTTGCCTCCATGAGAAAGGTACTGTCATCGGTGAGCCGTTACAGGACCGTATCGCCGGGGGTTACCTACAAAAGACCGCCGTCATCGGGACATCCTCCCGTGGAGTGGGGTACCCCGGAGGTTCAGAGGCTTCTTGCGGACTGTTCCGGCCCCGGGGTTCTCTACAGGAACCTGGAGGGGGTCGGTCCGGTTTCGGCAAAGGCCATAATCAGCCATTCAAAGGATGTGCCGGGAACGGTGAAAGACCTTGGCAAAAAGCTCATACAGGGGGAGTTCACTCCCTGGGAAACCCCCTTCGGACCGGTACCTGTTCCCCTGGGCACCGGCAGGCCTGTCTCCGCCCCCCTGGCTCCTCCCCCTGCTGAAAAGGGAGAGCAGAGTGAATACCGCCCTTCGGGAAGGGAGCTTGAATCCCTTCTCAGAAGGAGGATAAGCTCTGAAACGAAAAGGATCAGAAGCACCGAAAGGTCCCTGGGAAATCTGAAGAGCCCCGGGGAGCTCAGGAACTTCGGGAACATTATCCTGACCTACAGGAAGGATCTCAGGAAGGGAATGACCGAGGCCCTGCTTCAGGACTGGGATGGAACCCCGGTTCGCATTCCCCTGAAACCATCCCTCAATCCAGCTGAGAACGCCGAGGGCTTCTTCAGGAAGGCGGGAAAGATACACCTGGAGAGGAACCGCCTGGAGAAAAGGCTTGAAGCGGTGCAGGAGCAGCTCCGTGAACTGAACCGCCTTCTGGGATCACTGGACAGCATGGATGACGACCAGGCTGCGGAACTGCTTGCGAAACTGAAAAAGCCCAGGCGCAAGACCACCGGTGACCCCATTGAATACATCCTCCGCGACGGTTGGAGGTGCCTTGTGGGAAGGAACGCCCGGCAGAATGACAGGCTGACCTTCAAGATCGCCGGCCGGGATGATATCTGGCTTCACGCCCGGGGGGTGGCGGGAGCCCATGTTATTATCCGCCGGGACGGCAGGCCGGATAACCCGGCGGGAACGGTTCTGGAGCAGGCGGCGACCATCGCCGCCAGACACAGCACAACCAACGGTGTGGTCCCCGTGGACTGGACCCTTGCCCGGTACGTGCGAAGGATGAGGGGCGGCGGCCCGGGCCAGGTGGTTTATACCAGGGAAAAAACGATCTTCGCCGAGGCCTGAAGCCATCCGTAAACTTGACAAATAGATGCTGTGAGTTATTGCAGTACAACTACTTCAGCATATTCCACATTCCCGCCGTCAGTGGCCCTTATCAGGTATACAGAGGAAGGCAGCCTGGATACATCGGCGCTGTAAGTGTTCTCCTGCATAGGAACAAAGGTTATCTCCATTTTCCTTCCCCGGAGATCGAAAACATCAATGTCTCCGGAAGAATCCACCCGGGCGGACACCTCGAGAAGTGAGCGCACCGGGTTCCTCAGCGTTGAAAGCCGGATCTGTCCTGCCCCTCCGCCCCCGGTGCCCTGGGGATCGTGGTTGGGGAACAGGTCGTTCCAATGGATCCACAGGGGCTCCTTCTCGCAGGAAGCAACTCCAGGGGATGCGAAGGCGAGCCCTGTCCTTCTTTCATCCGGGATAAAGATCATGGTCTGCAGCGTACCGCCCAGACCGGGGACCGGGGCTTCTCCAACTGCCCCCATGAAGTTCCAGAGTCTTTCCAGAGTTACGCCGGGATCCGCATCGAGGGAGTCGAGCAGTGTGGCGTATCGCTGGCAGTAGACAGGGGGGTAGAGCACTCTGTGGTGATTCGTGAGAAGAAGATTGCAGGGCGCTATAGCCGGTTCATCCTGGGAAAATCTGAAGGCAGAGCCCTGATGGTTGTTTACTTCCGCCACCACCGCCGGATCTCCACCGGCGGACAGATCCCCGGGACAGGTTATGTGGATATCGTAGGTATTGGACCTGTTCCAGAAGGTTGCCGCCGCCTTGATGTCTTCGATGTCGTGGGTTCCGTTACCATCGAAATCCTCACCGGTCAGGCCAAGGGCAAGGGCCATGCATATGGGGACGAAGGAGGGACTGGTCTGGGATGTTCCGGAATAGTTGCCCATGTTCAGAGTTGCATTCACCCCTGACTCGTTCATACCGGAAAGGATTCCCATGAAACCGGGAAAGGAGACCGACAGATAATCCTGACCCTGTGAGGGGTCGTGGACGAAGAGGAAACTCTTCTCCAGAATGGACTCATTCTGATCGACATAGTAGTCCAGATTTCTTGATACCGCCGGATCCCCCTGAAGGAATGGATCCCCGGAGGTGCCCTCTCCCCACGAGGAGGCGCTGGAGCAATGTATCTGGCGAAAGTCCACCATTGCGGACAGATCCGGCACCGAGCTGGTTATGAATATGTCCAGGGTATCCAGGTTCCTGCCGTAAACAGGGGACCAGAGTGAAACGGTGTCTTCGACCCCGGCAATGATCCCCGAGGCATAGGCGCTGAACTCTTCCGGCACGGTAAAGTATGAATCGTAGCCGGCACGAAGGATGTCTATGTTCGTTTGACCTCCTGCGAGCTCAAGGAAATAGCCTTCGTACAGGTCCATGAGATCCGGTCCAAGCAGATAACCGTGGGCGGTTCCCATCTCCTCCCAGGTTCCCCAGAGGTTAACTATGGTAATATCACCAGTTGTCTCAAGTGAGCCATTGACCCCCCCGGCGAAGATCACCGCCGGGCAAAGCAGAACAAACAGGTTGAGGATCCTCATTTCCGCCTCCTTTTCCCGAATGGGCAAGAGTTTCGTTTTTCGCCTTTCAATCTTATGTTAAAAGAAGATGGAGGGAAACATTGAAAAAAGCAATCGTTCTGGTACTGGACGGAGCAGGGGTGGGCGAGCTGCCAGACGCCGAAGAGTATGGCGATACGGGCAGCGATACCCTGGGCAACACCGCCGGTGCGGTTGGAGGCCTGGACCTGCCCTGTTTCCAGAGGCTGGGCCTGGGCAACATACATCCCATAAAGGGAGTGTTACCGGCTGATGATCCGGAAGCATCATGGGGAAAGTTGGCTGAGATATCCAGGGGGAAGGATTCCACCACTGGCCACTGGGAAATGATGGGGCTGGTATCCGGAGTGCCCATGCCCACATTCCCGGAGGGTTTCCCCGGGGCATTTCTCACGGAGTATTCCAGGCTCACCGGAAAAACGCTTCTTGGCAACGAGGTTGCATCGGGCACCGAGATCATTGCCCGTCTGGGAGAGGAACAGATGCGGACTGGAGGACTGATAGTTTACACCTCCGCCGACAGCGTTTTCCAGGTGGCGGCCCATGAGGGTGTGGTTCCCCTGACCGATCTTTACCGATACTGCGAAATTGCCAGGGAAATGCTTCAGCCCCCTGACCTTGGCGTTGGCCGTGTTATCGCCCGGCCATTCACGGGAAAACCGGGAAACTTCACCAGAACCCCGGACAGGAGGGATTTCTCCCTGGAACCCCCCGGGGAAACCCTTCTCGATCTATTTGCGTTACAGGGAATACCCGTCAGGGGGGTGGGCAAGATAGATGACCTCTTCGCCCACAGGAACATCACCACGGTCCACACCGGTTCCAACAGAGAGGGAATGGAAACACTCAGGAGAATGGTGGAGGATCCCGCCGGGGGTTTCATCTTCGCCAATTTCTGCGATTTCGATTCCAAATGGGGCCACAGGAACGATTTTACCGGCTTCGCCGAAGGGCTGAAGGATGTGGACCGTTGGCTTCCATCACTGCTGGCCATTCTTCGAAGGGGTGATTTCCTTTTCATAACCGCCGACCACGGCAATGACCCCACAACGCCAAGCACGGACCACTCCCGGGAGTATGCCCCCCTTCTTTTCTACTCTCCGGAAATGAAGGGACGGCCCCTGGGAACAAGAGGAACTTTTGCGGACATCGCAGGAACACTCTGCGATATATTCGATGTGCCCAACGAACTCCCCGGATGCTCATTCCTCAAGGAGGCACGGTGACGGTTCAGAACATGACCGACGAGGCCCGGCATCTTATCCGGAACAGCTATGCTCCCTATTCCTCATTCCGTGTGGCGGCGGTGCTTGAAGACACCGAGGGGCACCTTCACGGCGGGGTCAATGTGGAAAACTCTTCCTACGGGATGACCATGTGCGCCGAGCGGTCCGCGATATTCGCGGCGGTGGCGGCCAGCTCAAGGACCTTCAGAAGGATGGTCATTTATTCACCTGACGGCCCTCCGGTGCCCTGTGGCGCCTGCAGACAGGTCCTCTGGGAGTTCTGTGATGAGGATTTCAGGATAACGGTGGTGTCAGATGGGGTGCCGCCCAGAGAATACCGGCTTGGGGACCTTCTGCCGGAGGCTTTTCAACTCTAGAAATGATCCCGTTGACCATTGCCACCAGCTCGGATGTCCTGAAACCGTCGGGGAGGTGCCGTGTGCCGTCTCCGGGGGTTTTCCCCCGACCTGAACAAGTGTTACACTGCTTCCGGCGATGAGCTCTTCAGGGGTGAAGTCCGGCATGGAAGCCGAGGCCACCAGAACCCCTGTGCCATCTTCCTTCAGCCTTCTTCTGATCTGGTCGATGCTGTTTTCGATGGCAACCGAATAACCGGCATCGCGGAGGGAGGCATATGCCCTGGCGGCATCCACGCTGTCCGGCAGGGCTATGAGTACACTGGCTGACTGGTCGCTCATTCCCGCCCTGGGGAACCAGACACTGAACTCAACCCTGTTGTCCACGGTTTCGTACTCCACCCTTCCCCCGGCGGAGCGGACCATGGCATAAACCGAAGCAAGACCGGGCACTGAACCCCTGACCGGTATGAAAAGCCTCTCAAGCTGATCCTGTATGCCCTCTCTGCCGAAAACCGACATTATCACGCCGGCGTATCGGGATAGGCTTCTGCTCTGAAGCAGGACCCTTTCGGCATTCTCGGTTTTTTGAACAATGAGCAAAAGCCTTACAAGGACATTCTCAAGGAAAGAGGGATCTACAAGGCCTGAAACACCGCTGGAGGTGTCTATATCCAGTATGATGGAAGGGGACAGAAGCTGCTTCAGCATTCCTGTGCAGCCGTCGAGGAAGGAATCGAAACCCACACGCTCGGGGAAGGCCGTCTGGCCGGTCAGGTTGGAGAACTCGGAGGTTATGGAGCTTACTATCCTTATTGCGGCACCCAGCTTGTCTTCATCAAGGGCCTCTTTGAGCTTCACCGTTCTTCTGTAAACGGATTCGGTCATGAGGCAATAGGTGTCCATGGCGGCGGACTGGCTTCCTGAACCGGAAAGACCGGCTCCGGCCAGGGGATAGCAGATCCCAGCCACGCAGTTGTCTTCCACCCTGGACCAGACCGCCCTGTGGTATACCATTCCCCTTCGGGTTTTCAACCTGAACTCGGTGCTTCCCTCGGGGAGGTTGCCAATGCCTCCGGTGAGGTAATCTCTGTCGTTCGGATGGATCCGGGAGAAAAAGACATCGGCCACAGGCCCGGAGACATAGTCTTCCTCACCGCCAAGTATGGGGCGGAAACTGCCTTCAGAATCCACCATCCAGACGAAAAACCCCGCCACAGAAGCCGCTTTTTCAGCGTATCTCTGGTCCTTCAGCAGGGCGCTGCTCAGGGCCCTCTTGCTGGAAATGTTCTTGGCCACCACCGCGGCATATTTTCTGTTGCCGTTAGTCATGAGATCAATGGAAAGTTCTACTGGGTAAACATTTCCGTCGAATCCCCTGTGCTCGGTTTCGAACTGCAGGGAACCCTTCTGGAGGAGAGAGCTCCAGAGGGTATTCCACCAGCCTCCCCGGCAAGGGTGTTCAGCCTGGATAAATGGAGCCCTGGAACGGCTGTCTGTGAAACCCCCAGCTTTTCCGAAACGGAGCGGTTGCCCAGCACGAAACTACCCGAGGGATCAAGGATAAAGAACTCGTCCGCGGTGGAGTTGGCGAAATCCCGAAGGAACTCTACCCGTTCCTGGAATTTCTTTTCCGGGGAGAGGTCGGTGAGAAGGGCAACGAAATATCCCTTTCGGGGAGAAAAGCAGAATATCCTGAAGTGCATGCCAAAGAACGGAGAGAGGAATTCCCTCTGGATGGGTTCCCCGGTGAGGGCAACCCTTGCAAAGACCTGGACGTCCTCTTCAGCCGAGGAGATGGAGAACAGGCCGTTTATCCTTTTCCCCAGTATTCTCTCACGGGAGATCCCGGTTATCTCGGTGAATGCGTGGTTTATATCGGTTACGGCGTAATCGGTGCCCTCACCCTTGCCGTTAACGAAAACCTCACCGTGTACATAGGCACAGGGCAGGGCCCCGACGATCTGTTTGAGAAGCTGCCTGCAGCTTTCCGGTTCGCTGTTCATAAACCTCCGTACTTCCGGTGAATATACCATCCGCTGCGGCGGCTGGAACACCCTTGACAGCGTGGGAGGTGAAACGGTACTGTACCGTTCAACTTCATGACGGGAGAAAAAAGATGGAAAAGCAGATCGCACAGTTCGAAAAGGGTGAGGACATAGTGAGGGTCGCCCTTACGGAATTCCGCAAACGGCAGTACATTGAGATAAGGACCTACTACATGGCCGATGACGGTGAATGGAAGCCCACCAAGAAGGGTATAACCCTGAACCCCGACCTGATGGCGGAAGTGCACAAAGCCCTTGGGGAAGCCCTTGAGGAGCTGAAAAAGGAAGATTCGGACAAATAGCTACTGCCAGCTGGCTACACCATGGGTGATGTGCCCGTGACTGTTCCTGCACACCAGAAGCCAACCCCTTACACCGAAGGACTCGTCGTTCCCATATAGCCTGTATCTGTAATCGGAGCTGCCGGTGAGGGGGCATTTGTAGCTGTTTGCCCCGGCCAGATAACCCTCGAGGCCGGAAAAACCCCTCCAGTTCTGTGGCAGGCCCGCGGAGGGATAGGCTCCGTTGTCGGCGGCATAAAAATTCAGTGAACGTGCAAGGGCGGCAAGGTTGCTTCTGCAGGCCGCGGCTCTGGCCCTTTCGGTGACATCGGTGAATCTGGGAATGGCCATGGCCGCCAGAATGCCGAGAATAACCACAACGACCATCAGTTCTATCAGGGTAAAGCCCCTGCTATCCGCACTCGGAGTAACCGCATTCCAGAGCACATGAAACACAACCTGATTCATACTTCAATGGACCTCCGCAAAAGGGACATGCTCCGGCCAGATTGTTAACTCCCCTTGAAGGACCGGAGCTCTCCTCAGCAGTTACCGACACATCGAGTATGTTTTCAACGTCCGCCGGCTCTTCTCCCTGCATGCCGTGCCATTCCAGGGCCTTGCCCATTGCGTCGGCACAGGAGAGTATCCTGGTGCCGTTCTGCCAGGCCAGCCTGTGACAGCTTATCCCCTTGAGCTCGCTGACTATCTCTCCCGGGGGAACCCTGCTCCTCAGGGCAAGGGAAACCATTCGGCTTATGGCTTCGCTCTGGCTTGCGGCGCACCCGCCGGCCTTCCCCATCTGGCAGAAGACCTCCACGGGCCCCTGCTCGTCTTCGTTTATGGTGACATAGAGGTTTCCACAGCCGGTCCTGATCCTTCTTGTTACCCCCCGTGTAAGTTCAGGCCTGGGTCTGGGCCCGGAGAGCTTCAGGGTTTCGGTTTCCGGCGGTTTTTCACCCTTAAGGTTGAGGACCTGCCTGTCCCGGCTGCCGTCGCGATAAACTGTTACTCCCTTGCAGCCAAGCTGTGTTGCAAGCCTGAAAACCTGTGCCACATCCTCGCGGCTTGCCCCTGCTGAGAGGTTGACCGTTTTGGAAACGGCGTTATCGGTATACTTCTGGAAGGCGGCCTGCATTCTTACATGGTAGGAAGGACTTATATCGTGGGCGGTCACGAAAACCCTGCGAACTTCTTCGGGCACCTCTTCAATGCCATGGCATGAACCCTTTTCCGCGATCCTTTCTATGACCGAACCTGTATTGAAACCCCTCTCCATGGCTACCCTGGAAAACTCCGGCACTACTTCGTGAAGCTCATCACCTTCGTCAAGGAGGTTCCTTCTGGTGTAGGCAAGGGCGAATACAGGTTCCACTCCGCTGGAGCAACCGGCCAGGATGCTGAGTGAACCGGTGGGGGCAATTGTAGTCACCGTGGCATTCCTGATCCCAGGATGGTTTCGCCGGTCATAGAGGCTGCCCTTGAAATTCGGGAAAGCGCCCCTCTCCTTCGCCAGGTCACAGCTGGCCTGCCTGCCCTTATCCGCCACGAAACTCATGATCTCTTCAGCCAGGGCCAGAGCCCTTTCGCTGTCGTAGGGTATCCTGAGTCTGAAGAGAAGATCGGCAAAGCCATTACTCCCAGACCTATCTTCCTGTTCCCCTTTACCATTTCGGTGATCTCAGCAAGGGGGTAGCGATTGACCTCTATCACATCATCAAGGAACCGCACGGCGTTCCGGACTGTTTTTTCCAGTCTGGTCCAGGCAATTTCAGCCATGCCTCCCGCACCCCTTCGGACCATGAGGGAAAGGTTTATGGAGCCAAGGTTGCAGGCCTCGTAGGGAAGCAGGGGCTGCTCACCACAGGGGTTCGTGGCTTCGATATCACCTATATGGGGCGTAGGGTTGGCGTCGTTCATCCTGTCGATGAAAATCAGCCCGGGCTCTCCGCTGCTCCAGGCGCAGTCGACTATTTTCTCAAAAATGGTCTTGGCGGGCAGCCTTGTGACGACTTCACCGTTCCTGGGGTTGATCAGGGGGTATTCCCCTCCCATCTCCACGGCATTCATGAAGGAATCGGTAACGGCGATGGAAAGATTGAAATTGTTCAGGAGACCCATATCCTGTTTAACCGTGATGAACTCCTCGATGTCCGGGTGATCGACCCTGAGAACGGCCATATTGGCACCCCTGCGTACACCCCCCTGTTTTACCGTTTCAGTGGCATGGTCGAACACGGTCATGAAGGAGATCGGACCGCTGGATATTCCCCTGGTGGAATGGACATAGTCGTTCGCCGGCCTTATCCTGGAAAAGGAGAAGCCTGTGCCGCCTCCGCTCTTGTGGATCAGTGCGGTGTTCCTCACGGCGTTGAAAATGCTGTCCATGCTGTCCTCCACCGGAAGAACGAAGCATGCTGAAAGCTGGCCGAGGTCCCTCCCGGCATTCATGAGGGTGGGTGAGTTGGGGAGGAACTCCTTTCTGGCCATCATGTTGTAGAACACCGTGGACCACTGGCCCTGGTCGCCGTCCCAGCTGTCTTCTGCCCGGGCAACGGTGGTTGCAACCCTCCAGAGCATATCCGAGGGCGTTTCGAGGATTTCGCCTTCGCTGTCCCTCTTAAGGTATCTCTTGCTCAACACCGTTTCGGCGTTGGGCGTAAAGGACGGAGTAACAAGGTTCTCCACAAGAGGCTGTTCCCGCTCTTCCTTCTTTTCGACCTCCTGGAAAACTCAGTAAACAATCCGTGATCCTTCAATGTGTATTCCCTTCCTTTTCATGCTGCCGGAAATTATCAATATTTTGTGCCCGCGGCAACCCCGAAACACTACAGGTTGTGCAACACCCATTCTGTCACATTGTTACATACGGCTCCGATCCGGCGCCACTTGCCGATGGTCCCGGGTTTTGCAATGTTTATCCCCGGAGGATGTATGCAGAAAAAAACACAGCACCGTATCGATTTCGAAAAAGAGATCATGAACAACCTGGACAGCATGTACAGGTACGCCCTGCATCTGTCCAGAAATCCGGAAGATGCCTCCGATCTCGTCCAGGAGACATGCGTCAGGTCCCTGGCCGCGGCGGAAAGGTTCCGAAGTGGAACCAATGCAAGGGCATGGTTGTTTGCAATCATGAAGAACATCTTCCTGAACCTGAAGCGTGCAAAGAGCAGCGGAGAGATCCCCAGCGACTGGGTTGAAGATGTAGAGTCCGGTGATCAGAGATTTTCAGGAAGCGTATGGCCGCAACCCTTTGAGATCTTTCTAAGGGACATAATGCGGGAGGATATAGAGAGGGCAATGGACAGTTTGAGTGACGACTTCAGAAGCGTGGTTCTTTTGTGCGATGTGGAGGGTTTCTCTTATGCGGAAGCAGCCGAGCTTCTGGAAATACCCGTGGGCACTGTTCGGTCCAGGCTTCACAGGGCCAGGGCGTCGCTGCAGAGCATGCTCAGCCAGTGGTATACCGAAGGGATGGGGGTTTGATGGGTCCTGAATGCTTGTTCGTTCTTGATCACTATGATGATTACATATCAGGAGAGCTGGATCCCGAGGGGGTTACCAGAGTGGAAAATCACGTGAGGGTCTGCCCTAACTGCGACACCTTTCTGGGGAGGTACACGGCCCTGCACGGAAAAGCGGTTCAGATGCTGAGGATACCCGCTCCCGTTTCCCTCAGGGAATCGATCTCGGATTTGATGGAAAAGGTCTGATACTGAAAAGTTTTTATTTTGCCCTGGCCGTGACGGTTTGCGTTCTCCTTCCCGGGTTCGTTTTTCGTGCTCCGGCAAACACCGTGCGCTCAGGAAATGAACTTGCCGCTCTTTCATGGGTAATTGCCGGTGAACTGGGTTCCGGCTCATGGACCTTTTTCCCCATTACATTCACGGTAGAAACCGATTCCTGCGGAACGGTTTCCACCATTCATCCTCTCCCGGAGGCAACTCCGCCGGGGCCTGGTTTGCCCCCGGGCGTACCATTCCCGTCCTCATTCTCCTTCGAAGGGGATTCACTGACCATTACTTTCAGCGAGGTACCCCAAGGTGCGAAGAGCATATAAATATCTCCCCGGGATGGCGGTCCTGTGCATTTCAGCCTGCGGCGGAAGCGGAGGCGAACCCGGGGAAGCTCCCGTTTTCGAAGCGCCTCCGGTCCTCTCCGTTCCCGGAACGATACGAGTCCCGGATGAACAGGGCTTCAGGGTTCTTTCCGAAGGGGAGCATGAGAGCATACTGCTTTACTGCTGGATACCCATGGGTGAATACCCCGAAGGCGAGGCAGACCTGTATTTTCTGGAAGATCTCGAAGAGAGGGGTATCACCCCGGTGCCGGTTCAGTTCTCCCCTTCGGTGAGGAACGCATCCCAGAACCAGCTGAACCGCCTTGGAATACCCCTGGCGGTAGCTCTGGGAGACGATTCTCTAAAGGGATTCATGAACATCGAGTTCCTCCCCGCAGCGGTCCTGGTGCGAAGCAACGGCGAAACCATGACCGGAACCGGTTTCGGTTGTGCTGAAAGGGTCGTCAGGAGCCTCAGGTGACCGATTATTTCATCAGCGACGCCCACCTCTACCCCTCCTGGAAGGATCACCCGGGAAGGGCTTCTCTACACGGTTTTCTTGCTGAACTGGCCGGGAAGGACCCCGGCGGTCTCTGGATACTTGGCGACCTCTTCGACTACTGGTTCGAATACCGGGGGCATATGCCCGCCGGCTATACCGACACCCTTCGGCTTTTAAGGGATCTGGAGGAAAAGGGGTGGAAAACACGCTTCATTCCAGGCAACCACGACTGGTGGTGCGGAGAACACCTCAGGGAGTCTTCCGGGATGAAGATCATCCGGGATACCATTCACACCGAAACCATCCAGGGGCATCGCTGTCTTATGGCCCACGGCGACGGCCTGGGCAGAGGGGACACCGGCTACAGGCTGATAAGACCGGTTCTCAGGGCAAACTTCATGAAACCCTTTTCTCAACTGTTCACCCCACCATGGCACCTGGCTTGCAACCAGATTTTCCAACACCAGCAGGCGGATACTCCGCACCCAGGTGGACACAGTACCGGAATACCTGTCCAGCTGGGTGAAGCTGCAGAGGCAAAACGGTGTGAACCTGGTGATAACCGGGCACACCCACTGTCCTTCCCTGACAGACCTCGGCGGGATCGAACACGCCTCTCTTGGCGACTGGATTTCCCACTTCACATACTTGACCATACGGGGAGGGGAGATCTCACTTAATGAATACGAAGGCTGAACCAAGGGTTACACTGGTCATCCCGGCATTCAACGAGGCTGATAGCCTGCCGGAACTCCTTGCGGAAACGGCGGAGGCCCTGGCCGAATATGACTGGGACGCCATTGTTATCGACGACGGCAGCTCCGACGGCACATGGAAGGCCATAACCGGTCTTGCGGAAAGATACCCCGTCACCGGCCTCCGTTTCGGAGCCAACTGCGGAAAGGCAGCAGCCCTTTCGGCCGGGTTCCTCGAGGCACAGGGGGACTATATAGCAACCCTCGACGCAGACCTGCAGGACGACCCAGCCGAGATCCCCGCCATGATCCGGTTAATGCGGTCTGAGGGCTACGGTCTCATCAGCGGATGGAAGAAAGTGCGCCGGGATCCTCCGGGCAAAAGGCTGCCCTCCAGGGTTTTCAACCGTGTGGTTGGCATCACCACCGGAATACATCTCCACGATTTCAACTGCGGCCTGAAGGTCTATACCAGGGCAGCGGCGAAATCACTGGACCTTTATGGCGAAATGCACCGATACACGCCTGTGCTGGCCCACAGAAAGGGTTTCACCGTGGGAGAGAAACCGGTAAATCACAGACCGAGGAAACACGGTAGCAGCAAGTACGGCATGGCCAGGTTCTTTCGAGGATACAGCGACCTCATCACCGTTCTCTTCCTTGGAAGATATTCATTCAGGCCCCTTCATTTTTTTGGGGGGATAGGCACATTTCTCACCCTGACGGGCTTCGTGATCAACGTGTACCTTTCCATACTGTGGTTCGGCGGGGAACCCATCGGCCGAAGGCCCCTCCTTCTTATGGGGGTGTTCCTGATGCTTGCCGGTTTTCAGTTCATTTCCATGGGGCTCCTGGGTGAAATGATCCTGAGGTTCAGTTCAGGAAAACCCTACTCCATAACCAGCAGAACAGGATGAGGATCCTGCTTCTCAGCCCCCTTCCACCATACAGGGGGGGTATCGCCCAGTTCGGCGGCATGCTTCTGAAGGAACTCACCCGGCGGAATCCAGACACCATTGGAATAAATTACTCAAAACTGTATCCCGGACCACTTTTTCCCGGAAAGAGTCAGCTGGAAGAGGGAAGCATTCCCCCGGAGGGGCTTCTTCATGGATACAACCCCGTTAAATGGGCCACCGCCAGGGGAAAGATCCGCATGCTCGAGCCAGACCTGATAATATCGCAATGGTGGCACCCCTTCTTCGCTCCCTGCCTCAGGGCAAGCACACCACGGGGCATCAGGAGGGCCGCGGTGTGCCACAACATCCTTCCCCACGAGAACACGCCCATGGCTGACATCCTCTCCAGGGGTTTCCTGGCCGGCCAGGACCTCCTGGCAGTGCATTCCGCCGGTGCGGAAAACAGAGCCCGAAGAATTTCCGATAATGTCATAAGGTTGTTTCATCCCATCTATGACCAGTACCGGGGAACCGGTCTCCCAAGGGCAGAGGCAAGGGCGGAACTTGGCTTGCGGGAACACCATACAGCACTGCTTTTCTTTGGTCTGGTCCGGGAGTACAAGGGGCTGGACATACTGATAAAGGCCTGTGAAGGCTTACCGAAGAATTTCCGAATAATAGCCGCCGGTGAAAACTACACCGGCACCCACTATTCCTCCGACAGGATGCATTGGGAGAACAGGTTCATTCCAGACGGTGAAGTTGGTACCTGGTTCAACGCTTCTGATGTGGTGGTGCTTCCATACAGAACAGCCACCCAGAGCGGTGTTGCCCAGATAGCCATGGCATTCGGGAAACCCCTGGTGGTAACCCCGGCGGGGGGGCTTCCCGAGGTGGTGGACCAGGGCGTTACCGGCTGCATTGCCGGGGAGATCACCCCGGAATCCCTGGCAGGGGCAATACTGGAATGCTCCACCCTGGTGAACAGCGAAGACACCGGGGAACGAATACGGGAAAAGGCAAGGGGTTACTCCTGGGAAACCTATGTCTCACGGCTTCTGGAGGCCGCTGAATGAGGGTATTCCTCACAGGTGCCACCGGTTTCATAGGTTTGCACATCGCAGAGGCCCTTACACTCGCGGGTCACACGGTGCTTTCCCATGGCCTATCCCGGAACGGACCATTCGAAACCCTTCCTGAAAACATCGATGTGGTGGTGAACAGCGCCGGTAAGCTGGGTGGGAAGAATACCCACCGGTCTGAACTCCAGGAGGCCAACTACGCCCTGCCTGTTACACTGTCAAAGAGCTGCGGGGAAAGGAACCTGCCCCTGATCCACCTGAGCACCCCGGGAGTATGCGGCCTTTCCGCTGAGGGCAGGGAAACCGATGAATACGCCCCGGAAGGGGACTACGAGGAAACCAAGGCCCGGGCGGAGAGGTATCTCCTGAAGCACAGCGACGGCGTCACTGTACTAAGGCCGGACTTCGTCTTCGGCAGGGGTGACATGCACAAGTTCCCCCTGTTCTGTCAGGTGAACAGGGGATGGTTCCCCCTGGTGGGCTCCGGAAACATCCTCACAAGACCCACCGACGCAAGGGATGTGGCCTCGGCGGTGAAGGCCTCACTGCCGGGAGGTCCCCTCAGCGGCGGCATTTTCAACATTGCCGGCCCGGAGGTCCTTTCCCTTTCGGACACAGTGAGAACCATCGCCCGGGCCATGGGCAGAAGGGTTCTCCTCGTACCGGTACCCCGTATCGCTTTCAGGGCATTGCTTAAATTGGGCCCCCTGCGGCCGGGTGCCCTTTCCGAGAGCCGTTACAGGCTTTTCAGTACCCACCGGTATGTCAGCACCTCAAAGGCTGCAAAGGCGGGCTTTTTTCCGGAGCACTCCTTCATGGACACTGCCCTTGAAGCCCTGGCCTGGTACAGGGAAAGGGGGCTGCTGTGAAGGATAAACGGATGGGGCTCACAATGCGAGCTCTCCTTGTGATCCTCATGGTGGCTGCCCTGGCCGCCATATACATTAACGGGGCTGACTGGCTCAGGGAGATCCGCCGGTTCAGCTGGAACCCTGATCCTCTGAAACTGATCCTCTCCGCCCTGCTGCTGTCAATTTCCCTGGTCATCACTCCATGGGGCTGGATAATTATCTGCAGGGCAATGGGTACGGATATATCCACCGGGGAACTCCGTTCGGCCTGGTACTCCAGCCAGCTGGGAAGGTACATACCCGGAAAGGTATGGCTCTTTGCCGGCAGGGCCGGATTCCTCAAGTCCAGGGGAATGTCCGCAGGCAGGGCTGCGGCAACCACCGTATACGAACTCTTCTTTTCCATGGCTTCGGTCGGCTTCATATCACTGATGGCGGTCCTCTTCTCACCGGACATGCTTTCAGGGGGAACCGCCAGGGCAGCAGCGGCCTTTGCCGGGGGTTCGCTTCTTCTGCTGCCCATGCTTCATCCTGTGCAGGAGTTCGTGTGCCGCAGGAAGGGCATCCCCCAGGATACCCTTCCCTCGGGAAGTACCGCACTCCGGGTAACCGGGCTATTCACGGCGCTGTGGCTTGCCAGGGGCGCTGCGCTCTATCTGCTGCTGGGCGGCATCGGGACAGCGCCACTTGATGTGTTCAGATCACTTGCCGCGGCACCACTTTCATGGCTCGCTGGATATATTGTTATCTTCGTACCCGGGGGAATAGGGGTCAGAGAAGCAGCAGCGGCGGCCCTGGCCGCCCCGGACAGCATAGCGCCAGCCGCTGTGGCCATAGCAGGCCAGAGGATCTACATGGCCCTTGCGAGGTAGTTCTGGCCCTTGCAACATCAGGAAAGATATTCCGTTCAGGGAGGACATATGTCAATAAAGGGTGAAAAGAGCGTTCTCTGGCTTACGCTCATCCTTCTAACCGTGCTCATGTACTGGCCTGTTTTCTCTTCCGGAAGGCTTCCCGGCGGGGAGATGAGCGATACCGTCGCCCAGGGATATCCCTTCTTTTCATATACCGCTGAACGGCTTGCCAGTTTTGAGCTTCCACTGTGGAACCCCCGGATATTTTGCGGAACCCCCTTCTATGAGTCCTTCAGCGCACCGGTCTTCTATCCTCTCCGGGGCCTTCCAATGCTTCTTTTCGGTCCCGAGGCGGCCATAAGGTTCCTCTTCCCCGTACACCTTCTCCTTGCCGGGTTCTTCGCCTGGCTTCTGCTTAAATCGGCGGGGGTCAGCAGGTGGGGGTCCCTGACCGGAGCGGTGGCCTATTCCGCCGGCGCCTGGGCCAATACCCTTTTCTACGCAGGTCATGGCAGCAAGGTGATATGCTGGGCATGGTTCCCCCTTGTTCTCTGGGCGGTGGTGCGGTTCGCCGGAACGAAAAAGCTGAAGTATATGGGCCTGGGCGGCCTTGCCGTTGGAATGCAGGGTCTGTCCAGTCATCCGCAGATGATGCTTTATACAGGCGGAAGCGCCCTCCTTGTGTGTTTGTTCCTCACGAAAAAACCCGCGGTAAAGAGCCTCACCGCGAACATTGGAGGGCTTCTGGGAATTCTGGCCCTGGGCGGAGCCCTGGCGGCGGTTCAGCTTTATCCGGGATATGTTTTTTCCAGGTACACCCAGAGGGGCGAGGATCTTTCCCCGGAAACCGCTGCCAGTTATTCCCTGCCCCCGGAGGAAACCCTCACGATGTTCATGCCGGGCATGTTCGGCCTCCGCCACGGCTTCACCGACAGCTCGGTGAACGGCATACCTGTCTATTTCGGAAGGCTGGGCCTTCGGCTTTCCAGTGAGTTCATCGGGGTGGCCTTTTTTATCCTTGGAATTCTGGGGATATTGTTCGGAACCCGCACCAGACAGAAGTACGCCCTTGGTTCCCTCTGCGTAGTAGGCGCCGTGGTTTCCTGGGGCGGCTATACCCCTGTGTTCGATCTGCTTTACACCATTCTGCCGGTGTTCAGGAAGCTCAGGGCTCCCCACATGGCTGCCTTTATAACCACTTCGGCCCTGGCACTTGCGGTGGGTCCCGGTTTCGACGGGCTGTTCGTGGCGAAGCACAAAGGGGATCTTCCCGGGAAAACCGCCATTTTCCTGGGCTGCGTTTCACTGCTTTTCCTGGTCCTTGTCCCCTTTGCCGGTTCCGTTTCGAATGCCCTCCAGTCGTCATGGTGGGCGGGACACGGAGTTTCCGACACCTCGCCCTATGCCCTGCTGACTGCAAAACGGGCTTCACTCCTGGAAACCGATTTCCTCAGGGTGTTCGCCGCTGCGGGAATCCTTTCCATCGCCCTTTTCCTCAGGGGAAAGGAAAGGGGCGGCCCGGCGGTCTTCGCCGGGGTTGTTGTCATTCTGTCACTCTTTGAGCTGGTCCCCTTCAACAGGGTTTTCAGGTGTACCTTCATAACCGTTCCATTGACTCCATGTTCCCCGGGGCGCCGGTCCTTGAGGAAATGGCGGAAGACGGCAGGGTGTTCCCCGGAGGGAACAGCCTGATGCCCCTGGGGATCAAGTCGGTAACAGGTTATCACGCGGCGAAGACAATGGAAACCGACAGGCTGATGAACCTTGTCAGCACCGGTTCTCCATGGATACTCTACCAGACGGGAATGACGGTTCTGGCATTGGACCAGGGCGTGGCGACCTGGGAAGAAGTGTGGCCGGTCCTCTCCGAGGATGCGGAGCAGCTGCCCATGGAGCCCATGCCAAGGGCTTTCATCCCCAGGTCCTCTGTCAGCGGCAGCGCTGAGGATGGCTTCCTGGCGGTGGAGCGGGGCTGGAATCCCAGGATCAGGTCCGTTATCGAGAATGCCCCCTCCTTCCACGACGGCGTTCTTGGTTCAGCTGAGATCACCATCGACCTTCCAGAACAGGTAGTAATAGAGACGAACACCGCATCCGACGGCTATCTCGTTCTGGCTGACACATGGTATCCCATGTGGTCCGCCACCGTCAACGGTGATGAAACCACGGTCTACAGGGCCAACGGCTGGATGAGGGCGGTTCCCGTTCCCGCCGGGGAACATGTGGTAGAGTTCAGCTATGGGACCGCCCACATAAGGACCGGCGCCCTGGTCAGCCTTATGGCCCTTGCGGCCTGCGGAGCCCTTGTTTTCATCCCTGGAAAGAAAAGGACCCATGCATAGGAACTCCCGGTTTCTGAGGATACAGACATGGGCCGGGCTTATTCTGCTCATGGCAGCCGGGGTTTATTTCTACACACAGCTCCTTCCCCAGTGGCAGCCCAAGCTGGAGGAGTTCTGGGAAGCCTCGGCACCCAACGCGGGAAAACCCATGCTTTTTCTCTCGGTCTTTCTCATGGCGGCGGGATACTACTTCTCCCCCCTGCCCTGGCAGAAAATACTGGAGGCGCTGAAGGTCCCCAGGCTTGACCGGGGCGAACTGCGAAGGAACTGGTACATAACACAGATGGGCAGCTACATGCCCGGAAAACTCTGGATGGTCCTGGGCAGACTCACCTTTTTGAAGATGAACGGAATAAGCGCTGTAAAAGGGGTGACATCAATAGTTCTCGAAAACATCTACATGCTGGTGGCCCTGGGAATAATGTCACTTCTGGCCCTGCCCTTCCTGGGCTCGGACATCCCCGGTGCCTGATAATTGCCCTCTGGATCTCCGCCGGGCTGTCCCTTCTCATGCTCTTCGCGCCGGGAATACAGAAAATGGTGGCGAAAAGGCTTGCCAGGAACTTCGATGTGGACATGGACGAGCTTCCCCACATCAGCCATACCGATCAGGCGAAATTCGTGGGAGCCACATACTCTCATGGACCCTTCGAAGCCTGGCCCTTTATGTGTGGTTCCGGGGCTTCGGTGTTCCCTCCTCCAGTCCGCCCCACGCCCTGGTGGCGGTGTGTCTTCTGGCAGCCCCCGCCTCCTGGCTCATAGCCCTGGTCATGGTTTTCATTCCCGGAGGAATAGGGGTCAGGGAATCCATCAGGGAGCATTCCTTGCGCCCTTCGTGGTGGGGGCATGGCGGTTGCCACCACAATTGCCCTGGCACAGAGGGTAAGCGTAACCCTGATAGAGGTGCTTTTCGCCCTTCAGGCCGTGTTTTACCAGTTCCTTCAGAAACATCAGCCCATACGGATGAATCATCTGAATCAGCTGTCGCATCTCGGCTGGAGCGTCATGAAGGGCTGGCTCTCCAGGCACTCCCTGGCCCGGCCTCCCCACCCTGTCAATGTCACGTTCTCGGTAACGGGAAAATGCCAGTCAAGGTGCAAGACCTGCTACATCTGGAAGAACTGCCGGGAGGAAACCGCTGGAACCGATCTCTCGCTGGATGTAATAGAAAGGCTCTTCCGATCCATCGGGTGGACATACTTCTTCAATGTCTCCGGAGGTGAACCATTTCTCAGGGAAGATCTCCCGGAGATCATCAGGCTTGCCTGCAGACATCTCAGGCCGGCGGTGGTCCACATTCCCACCAACGCCATCATGCCGGAAAGAATTCAGGAGATGACGGAAAGAATCCTTGAGATAATCAGTCGGGAGTCCCCGGGAACGGTTCTCACCATCAAGCCCTCATTCGATGGAATAGGGGCTCGGCACGACGAGATAAGGGGCGTTCCCGGAAATTTCGAGAAGCTGCTGGACACACTTGAAAGGCTGAAGAAGATCAGGGAGAAGAACCGGTACCTCCATGTCGGTGTGGGCACCGTTGTGTCCAGGTTCAACCAGGACGACCTCAGGGATATCATCGATTACGCCGGGAACCTGGGGGTGGACACATACATCAACGAGGTTGCCGAGGAGCGGGAGGAGTTCTTTAACCTGGGAAGCGGAATTACTCCGGAGGGAGACAGGTACGCGGCGATAATGGAGGTTTTCAAGGAAACGGTACGGGGCAGGATGAAGAACATGAAGATACTCTCCCGAATAACCACCGCCATGCGGCTGGTGTATTACGATCTTGCCGGAGAGATCCTCAACAGGGGCGAACAGGTAATTCCCTGTTACGCCGGCATACTTAACGTTCACATCAATTCCGACGGCGGAATATGGCCCTGCGCGGTGCTGGCCTACAGGGGCGAGATGGGGAAGGTCAGCGAAGAAACTGAGTTCCTTGACATATGGAACTCCAGGGAAGCGAGAAAGATAAGGCGGGATATCGCCAGGGGTAAATGCGCCTGTCCCCTGGCCAACCAGGCTTACTCCAACATCCTTCTCCACCCGAAAAGCCTCCTGAAGACCCTATGGATAGCTGTCCGGGGGTAAAGGAACGGGGCCCCCTTCGGGACCCCGCCATTCCACTGAAACGGTTCTAGAATGTGGCCTTGATGCCGCCCCATGTATCGCCCTCGAGGGCCTGGGGTGTCCAGTCGATTTCGAGCTGGTAGAGGAAGTCGTTCTGGGGTAGACCCAGAGATATTCCCCGTCGTAGTCGATTCCGCCGTTGGCCTGTGCGCTTTCGGCAAAGACGCATGACCATTCAGGTGTGGCAACAGGTGAGCCATCGGGGTTGAGGGCGTGGATGAAGATGTTGTCTGCACCTTCGATGCCGCAGCCCACGAAGAGGTAGCCGTCGTGAACCGCAAGGCCGTAGACCGATTCGTAGGGCAGTTCGGTCCAGGTGATGCTGCCTGATGCTCCGGTGTAGGGACCCCAGGCGATAACCGACTCATTGGGGGAGCTTACATAAACATAACCGTCCCCGGCACCTATGCCGAAAAGGTTGGTGTAGCCGGCGGGGCCGTCTACATCGTAGAGATAGCCGCCGTCTTCGTCGAAGACTGAGAACCAGCTTGCGCTGTAGTCGGTCATGAAGAACTGGTTGCCGGAGGCGTACTCGCAGAAGGCCTGGTCGTCGGGATCCACGCCGCCGGTGATGTCCCAGGTAACGCCGGTAGCGGAGCCTGTGACCATGTCAAACTCCATGTTGATCATATCGCTCCAGCTGTGAATCCAGATGCTGTTGGGGGTGCTGTCCTTGATGGACATGCCATAGGCTCCGGTGAGCCCGCCGGCCATTACGTTCATAACGGTGTAACTGCCCCTGGATGACCAGGGATTGCCGGCACCTGAGCCACCGGTCCTGTCCGATGCCATGGCGGCAACGGAAAGTACGAGAAGCGCACACATGAATATTCTCATAAGAAATCCTCCAATTCTTTAGCATTGTTGGGCGCAGAACCATTCTATTGAGATTTCCCGCCCATGTCAAATCCATCAGCGGTTAGTCACTGCATCCCCAGGGCAAGAGAAACGATCGCCTCCAGAGCACCCGGGCCGGCGCTGAATTCCGAATAGGCCGTCCTGCCATCGAAGGAGACGGAGAAACTGGTGTTTTCGTCGAAAAGGCTCAGTATGGCGGATTCCGTTTCCGAATCCAGTGAGAGGCCCTGAACCATCATTGCCGGGTTCGCTGCTCCCCCCATGAAACCCCGGGAGGCGGTTCCGGAGAAGAACTCCCCTGCCCCGACTCCGTCGGTGATCTCTTCAGGGCTGATGTTGTAGGACACATAGAGCACCTCTTCGGCTATGAAATACCATATCTCATCCCTGCCGGACTCTATCATGTAGGCCGTGTAATCCCCCTGGTTCTCCCTTCTCCCGTCGGTGAAGGCCGATATCATGTCCAGGGAGGACTGAAGTTTGTCCGGCTCGGTCAGTGATATTGCCATGATGCCGGCACCGCCTTCGGGCTCGCCGTACTCGTCGAGTTCAATCTCGGTGAGGGCAACACAGAAGTCCCCCCTGAAAACCCCGATGAACTCCTCCATGGAGCTGAAACCAATGAAGGGCAGGGCGGCTTCCACTTCGGCGGCTTCGTCGCCAATGCTCCCGTACTCCTCCACCAGCCATTCCATGTCCATGGTGGTCCTCACCGCTGCCATGGTATTCTCAGGAAGCATTATTGATCCGCTCTGGAGGCCGTCCCCAAAAGCTCCGGCATAGTCCTGGAATCCTTCATCTTCCAACATGGCGGCAAGGTTAAGCCTTGTGCCCCGGTGGGTGGAAATGAAACCCATCACTGGAACCTCGGTGACATTCCCTGAGAATGCGAAGGCAAGGGCGGGACTGTCGACACCGGCCCTTTCCATCAATGCGGCAAGCCCTCATCCTCGGCAATGGACTCCCCGGAAAGGGCATCCTCAAAGGCAGACAGCTGACGGCTGTTTTCCCATTCTATAACTATAACCGTGTATTCGTCCATTCTCATGAACTCTGCTTCGTCCTCGCCGCCGGCTTCCCTGACGAAATCCCTGAGCTTTTCGCCGTCGCCGCAGGGGAAGAAGAAGGCGAGAAAGTCCATGTCCTCACCTGTGCCCACAATTCCGATCTCACCAGGTTCGATGCCCAGTTCATCGGTCCATTCGCTCCATTGGAAAACATCGAAACCCAGGTCCGACTGGGAAATGTCCCGAAGCTGCCTTTCCGGCAGGTCGTCCTCCAGCACCTTCAGTATCCCCGGAAGATCGGCTCCCTGGGGATCGATGGTGATGTATGCGTCGTACCCCGCGGGAAGCCTTCCTATCAGGCCGGTATCCTTTCCCCCGCAGCCGGCGGAGATCCCCAGCAGCAGAACCGCCGTGAAAACGGTTATCAGTTTCATCTCTTCTCCCTCCTTGAATATCATTTCTTTAACGGAACCACACTAAATCTATTCCACGGGGCAGGGTTTCGGCAAAACCCTGCAGCAGAAGTGAAAGGGAATCGGCGTCTCCCCAGGGCGCTGAGAGGAAATCTACCCCTCCCGATGGGCATACCACCAGTGGAGGATGGAGCTCCATACGGGCAACGGAAGTCCAGTGCTGTATGCCTTCGATCTCATCCCTGTAGACCACGGCGTATCTGATGGAGTTGGCCACGGCGGCGGAATCGACCCATGCGGCATCGGAGGAGCCTTCCAGGGCTCCGGGAGAGGCAAGGCCCCAGAGATCCAGTACGTAGTGCCCGGCACCCATTGCCACAAGGCCCAGGTCGTTAACCGCCACCGGCTCGTCAAGCCAGTGGTGTACGAACCTTCGCATCTGATACTGCTGCCGGTAGATATTGGATGATGCCCCGGGAAGGTTCAGGTAGCCGCTGAGATAATCCGCGCTCATCACCAGGAGAAGCCCGGCGAAAACCAGCCGGTTCTTCTCTATTGGTTTCCTGTAGAGAAAGAAACACATCGTAACGGAATACATCCAGATGTAAACCCCGTACCGATGGAACCAGCCGAACCTCCCCGCCAGGAGGTGAAGTATCACGGAAACCGCCGCTGAACCGGCCAGCATTCGAGTCCTGCGGTTCTTCCCCCGGATGGCGGCGAGGACCAGGGGAACAAGCAGAATGGTCTGCATGAAACCCCGGAAGGAAGACAGGGAAGCCCTGAGATTCCCGGCGATTGACCGAAGGGTACCGGATCCGCTTACCACCGATGATTTTGCGAACACCGAAGACGGCATGGGATCAAGACCCAGGTCCATAAGGAACAGAGAGAACAGCCCCAGGGCAGCCAGGAGCAGAAGAAGGGTGATGACCGCCGCTTTTTCCTTCCCGCAAGGAAAAGATAGGCCAGCGCCGGCAGGGAAACCGCCAGGCACTCGTACCTTACCAGGGGAGCCAGGAAAAGCACCGGGTAGAGCCACCCCGGGGGTAAACCCCTCCGGGCATGGCTGGTAAGCCCCAGTGCCGCCGCCGCGGTGAGAAGCACCTGGATACTGTGTTCCATGCCGGTGAGAACGAGGCCGGCAAGGTTGAAGGCGAAAATGGAAACCATGACGATAAGGCCGTTACCCGGTCCATAGGTACGGGAGAACACCGCCACCGTGCCAAGGGCGAAGAGAAGATTAAGGATAAGGGGCAGAGCAGTATAGAACCCGGCAGATGCGAAGGGCGCCAGGATGAAGGGCCAGATAATCGAGGACGAGGGGGCGGAATACTCCCCCGGATTTATGCCGTAGTGCCCCTGGATATCTCGGAGGCCAGGGTGAGATGTATGTAGGGATCGTCCAGAGTGTATATGAGAAAGCCGTCGTTGTTCACCAGGGAAACGGCCAGGGGAACCGCCACCGCAGCCAGCATTACCGCGGAAAAAAGAAGGGTGTTCTTCATTTCTGTAACATTCATCATGAACCGCCGCAAGTCCATCTCAGCCGAATTCCTTGACCGCAAGTTCACTTTTTCACAGAATATGGAAGCTGAGGTAAGGGCGCTTCTGCGCCTGATCCCGGGCAAGCAGTCCAGGTTTTACTGCCCGTGCCCCCCGGTACGGGCTGAACATTCTGATGGAAGGTGTTTTGAAAAGAAGGCTTGGTTTCATAGGGATCATACTGGAGAACAGGGATGTCCATGCCTCCGAGGTTAACGGACTTCTCTCCGAGTACGGCCACCTTATAACCGCCAGGACCGGTGTTCCCCACTGCAGGTGCGGTGCCGCTGTGATAAGCCTCATAGTGGAGGCTTCCACCGATGAGATCGGTGAACTCACAGGCAGACTGGGCTCCATACCCGGTGTTTCCGTGAAATCCATGCTCTCAAAGAATAAACAGCTGACTGGAGGAGAAAATGCCCCTTCCGAAAATCGACACCACCGGTCTTGAAAGCTTCATTCCCCAGGGCGACATAGAAAGGATCCTTCGGGAAACGGCGAACCCCGACCCCGCCCGTGTCCGGGGGATCATCGCGAAATCCCTGAGCAAACAGAGGCTCGAACCCGAGGAAACCGCCACTCTGATAAACGCCGGGGATCCTGAACTGATAGAGGAGATAAAACAGGGTGCCCGGGATCTCAAGACCATGGTCTACGGCAACAGGATAGTTCTGTTCGCACCGCTCTACATAGGGAACGACTGCGTCAACGACTGCACCTACTGCGGGTTCCGCAGTTCCAACCGCGACACCCTCAGGAAAACCCTCACCATGGAAGAACTGGGCAACGAGGTGGCGGCCCTTGAGGACCGGGGCCACAAAAGGCTCATTCTAGTCTACGGCGAGCACCCGAGGTACGATGCCGGTTTCATAAGCGACACGGTGAGAAAGGTCTACTCCGTTAAGCGGGGAAAGGGCGAGATCCGCAGGGTCAACATAAACGCCGCGCCTCTGGATGAGGCTGGATACAGAATGGTTAAGGAAGCGGGAATAGGCACCTACCAGATATTCATGGAAACCTACCATGAGGAAACCTACGAAAAGGTGCATCCAGCCGGGCCGAAGGGGGACTTCCTCTGGAGGCTTCACGGCCTGGACAGGGCCTTCCGGGCCGGTATCGACGACGTGGGAATAGGGGCCTTATGGGGCTCTACGACTGGCGGTTCGAGGTCATGGCCCTTCTTTATCATACCATTCACCTGGAGGATACCTTCGGTGTGGGACCCCACACCATATCCTTCCCGAGAATTGAGCCGGCACTGGGCAGTGAACTCACCAGGAACATTCCCCACGAGGTCTCCGACGAAGACTTCAAGAAGCTCGTGGCCATCCTCCGTCTGGCGGTTCCCTACACCGGGCTGATACTCACATGCCGGGAATCCGTTGAACTCCGAAATGAAGTCCTTGCCTTCGGTGTGAGCCAGATAGACGCAGGTTCCGACATCGGCGTGGGGGCCTATGCCACACAGGACCCTGAATCCGCAAAGAAGAGCCAGTTCGTCCTGGCCGATGGCAGAAGCCTTGATCAGGTCATAGGGGAACTTGCCGACGCCGGTTATGTGCCAAGCTTCTGCACCGCCTGCTACCGGGCTGGGCGGACAGGGGAGCACTTCATGGAGTTCGCCGTTCCAGGGTTCGTAAAAAGATACTGCACTCCCAACGCCCTGCTGACCCTTCTGGAGTATCTGAATGACTACGCAACACCTGAAACAAGGGCCAGGGGGCTGGCTCAGATACAGAGGGAACTGAAGGCCATACCCGAGGGAGAGGGGAAAGCCGCACTGCTGGAAAGGATAGAAAGGGTCAATTCCGGGGAAAGGGACCTCTACTACTGACTACCTGATCCTCCTGGGCTCCTCCCCGGTGAGATCGAATATCTTCGATGGCCGGCCGGTTAGTTCTCCGCCGTCTACAACGAAGTCCGCGCCTTCAAGTATCGACTTGGGCACCCCGGAAAGGGACAGGGGCACCGGACCGCCGGCCATGTTGGCGCTGGTTGATGCCAGCTTCAGCCCGGTTTCCCTCAGCAGGCTTCCGGAAAACCAGTCCGCGGGAACCCTCAGGGCAACCCCGCCGGTCTCTCCGATGGCCCAGGGAGGCACCGCCGATGAGGCGGGAACCACCAGGGTCACCGGCCCGGGCCAGTGCTTCTCCATGAATCCGGCGGTTTTTTTGCACCGGGTGAGGAGCAGAGCCTCGGGAATATCCCCAACCAGGAGAATGAAGGGTCTTGGGCCGGGGTAACCCTTGAGACTGGCCAGCCGGCGGCAGGCGTCCTCGGAAAAACCGTCGGCCAGAAGGCCGTAAACCGTGTCCGAGGGATACACCACCAAGCCCCCTGCTGAAAGAACAGGGGAGACGGCTCTAACCGCCTCCCCTCCGGACTTCAGGGATTTACCAGCCACGTGCCTTTTCCAGGGAAGCCCTCACATCGGCGTTCTCCAGGGCTATTATCTGGGCGGCCAGGTAGGCTGCGTTCCTGGCTCCGTGGCTTCCAATTGCCACCGTTGCCACCGGTATGCCCTTGGGCATCATTACCGTGGAGAGAAGGGCGTCGAAGCCGTTCAGGGGACCGCCGTCTATTGGCACTCCGATAACCGGAAGAAGGGTGTTGGCCGCAACGGCCCCTGCCAGGTGGGCGGCGAGTCCCGCGCCGGCGATAATGGCCTTCAGACCCCTTTCTGAAGCGGAACCGGCGTACTCCTTAACCTTTTCAGGGTTCCTGTGGGCACTCATGACGTTCAGTTCGTAGGGGACGTCCAGGCTCTTCAGGATCTCTTCTGCGCGGCTCATGGTATTCATGTCGCTTTCGCTGCCCATTAGTATACCCACCAGGGGCTTCATACTGTCCTCCCTATGTCTTTTCTCATTTGTTTCCCCGAGAAGCCTATCTTCTCAGCGTTCCTGTATGCCGTTTCTATTGCTGTTTCAAGGTCCGAACCCAGGGCGGTAACACCAAGGACCCTGCCGCCTGATGTCCTTATATCCTGGCCTTCACCTGAGGTTCCAGCGTGGAAAAGCAGGCAGTCCACCGTTTCGGTCCCCGTTATTGGAACACCCTTTTCATATGCCCCGGGATATCCCCCAGAGGCCAGTATGACACACGCGCAGGCCCCGGGCCTCACCGTTACCGGGCTGAGGCTGCGCCGGTGGCAGCGGCGAGGAAAAGCGGGGCGAGATCGGTCTCTATCATCGGGAGCACCGCCTGGGTCTCGGGGTCTCCGAACCTTACGTTGAATTCCAGTACCATGGGTCCGTACTCCGTGATCATGAGCCCGGCGTAGAGAACCCCACGGAAGGAATGTCCCCGGGCCTCCATCTCCCTCAGAACGGGAATCACGATCCTTTCCCTTATCTCTTCACCAAAACCGGGAGGTACATCCGGAGGAGGGCATACTGCGCCCATGCCGCCGGTGTTCGGACCGTTGTCGCCGTCGAAGGCCCGTTTGTGGTCGCGGCTGGGGGGAAGCATCACCGCATCGGTTCCGCTGCACACCGCCAGAACACTGACCTCACGGCCCGCGAGCCTCTGCTCCACAACCACCGAGGCTCCTGCCTTACCGAGACTCCCGGTGAAGAGGTCCCCTATCACCGCCTCGCTTCCTTCTTCCCCCTGGGAAGGAAGACGCCCTTGCCCGCAGCAAGGCCATCGGCCTTGATCACGTACTTTTCGGGGTATTCCCCCAGGTAGTCCAAAGCGGCCACCGGATCGGTAAAAAGCCTTCCCTGGGCGGTGGGCACCCCGGCGGACTCCATGACCTCCTTGGCGAACCATTTGCTGCCCTCGAGTCCGGCGCACACGCTGTCGGGACCGAAGCAGGGGATCCCGGCGGCACTGAGCTCCTCCGAAATGCCGGCGACAAGTGGGGCCTCGGGGCCCACCACAACAAGGTCAGCGGATTCTTTAACGGAAATCTTTACGGGGTCGCCCTGGATGTTCCTGCAGAAGGGTGCGGTGCCGGGGTTTCCCGGAACCGCTATTATCTCGTGTTCGCCGCCACGGTGGAGGGCCCAGGCAAGGGCATGTTCCCTGCCGCCCCCGCCAACTACCACAATTCTCAACTTTTATCTCCCCTCGGCCTGAAAACATTCCTTTCCCCGGGGAAAGTGCCTTCGGTTACTTCCTCGGCGTATTTCTCAAGTGCGTTCCCTATTATGGAACCAAGGTCCGCGTACTTCTTCAGGAACCGGGGATTGAAGTCCCCGTTCATTCCCAGAAGATCGTTAACAACGAGTATCTGACCGCTGGTGAACCTGCCGGCGCCGATACCGATGGTGGGAATTGACGCGGCTTCGGTGAGCTCCCGGGCCAGATCCTCCTCCATCATTTCAAGGACCACCGAAAAGGCTCCCGCCTGCTCCAGGGCCTTCAGCTGATCGAGCAGCTCCCCCCTGGCCCCGGAACGGACCACTCTGTACCCCCCCTCGGCCCTTATGGACTGGGGAAGAAGACCTATGTGACCCATAACGGGGATGCCTGAGCTGACTATGGCCCTGACCCTGGCCACGGCGGAGGGGTTTCCGCCCTCGAGCTTCACCGCGTCGGCTCCGGCTTCGGCTATGAAGCGCACTGCGTTCCCAACTGCGATCTCGTCCGACGGCTGGTAGCTGCCGAAGGGCATGTCTCCCACCACAAGGGCTGTGGGGGCTGCCTTTTTAACCGCCCGGCAGTGGGTCACGAGAACGTCCATGCTGGCCCCCAGGGTGGTTTCCTCGCCGAGGACCGCCATCTGAAAGGAGTCCCCCACAAGGATCACATGGATCCCGGCGGCCTCCTCCATTTTTGCCGTCTGGTAATCATAGGCCGTCAGGGCGACTATTCTCTCACCGCTCTGGGCCATGGACCCCAGTGTTCTTACCGAAATTTTCCTTCTGGACATCTTTACTCCCGATGTGGGGACAACAGGGCTAAGATAACGAATCGGCTATTCCCTCCCAAACCCCGGAAGGTATGCGAAGGCGTATGCCGCCAGGGCGAAGAGAAAACCTGCCGCTATGTCGATAATGAAGTGTTCGGCGCCGTAAATTATCTCAAAGCATATGGCGAGGAGGATCACCACCGACCACCAGCCCCTCTTCCAGCCAAGCTCCCGAAGAAGAAGCAGAGACATAAGAAGGGTGACCCCGGCGTGGAGGCTGGGCATTGCCGCCCTGGGGGTGTTGCTGGCGCTGGAGACCAGGAAGGCGGGTACCACCTCACGAATTGCGTTGAAAACACACCTGTCAAGCGGTTCGATCACGCCGTCGATGGCCAGAAGCCACGGGGGTGTCAGGGGAAAGAGAATGTATGCGAGATACCCGGTGGTGGTTATGAAACCAAAGGCGAGAATGGCCCTCTTCATGGCCTTGAGTCCCCTGTGTCTGTAGACCAGCCAGGGTGTGATGAATGGAAAGGAGAAGAAAAGACTGTGGGCAATGGCCAGGGGATAGTCATACCAGTTGGGGCTGCCCCGGGTTATGAGCCTCTCCTGGAGCCACCTTGAGGGCAGCGTGCCGAAAAGCCTTGTCTCAAGGGCAAGGATGCTTTCGCCATAGCACGAACCGTCGGAGGTGGAGGCCACATAGCCGAGACCCAGATAACATCCCCCCAGAAAAAGGCCGTTCACGAGGAACTTGTACTTTTCGGGAACCAGGGCGTATCTGTAAACAAGGAAAAGAGCCGCCCAGAGGGGGATCATGTAGGGAACCCTGAAGGAGCCCCTGAAAATCGGTATAAGGGAAAGGGCAACGGTAAATATCCCGGTTACATAGAGATACGCTACATCCAGACCCCGGCCCTGGGACACAGCAGCCCGTGAACCCTCCAAATTCCCTCCTTATTGTGAAGAAGGGGACCAACCCCTGAAGAATGCTCTTATTACAGGGTTAAAGGACTTACTACTACCACCGGAATCTGTGAGGCTTCCCGGTGAGGGCGCCTTCGAAACCAGCGGGGGCCGCCTTCATGAGTAACTTATCCCACTCTCAGATCATTTGGTCCCCAACACTGAGTATATTACGCCTCGAAACACCCGGCGTCAAACCCCTGATAGCGGGGAGCCGTTTTCCGGCAAAGCACGTGCGGCACTGGTCTACAGACATGGAAAGGTACAGCATGGCCGATAAGATCACTGATCCGAAGGAGGACTTCTCAAGGTGGTATCTCGATGTGATTCGGGAAGCGGAGCTTTCCGATTCCGCCCCGATAAGGGGATGCATGGTGATACGCCCCTATGGGTTTTCGATATGGGAAATGATGAAGGACGACCTCGACGGAAGGTTCAAGGCCACCGGTCACAGCAATGCCTACTTTCCCCTCTTCATACCCCAGAGTTTCATAACGAAGGAAGCTGAGCACGTTGAGGGCTTCAGCCCGGAACTGGCGGTGGTAACCCACGCCGGTGGAAAGCAGCTGGAGGAGCCCCTGGTGGTGAGGCCCACTTCCGAGACCATCATAAATCACATGTTCAGCAAGTGGATAAACAGTTACCGTGACCTCCCTATGCTTCTCAACCAGTGGGCGAACGTGGTCCGCTGGGAGCTCCGCCCCCGACCCTTTCTCAGGACCACCGAGTTCCTCTGGCAGGAGGGTCACACAGCCCATGCAACCGAGGAGGAAGCCCGGGAGGAAACCATGCGTATGCTCCAGGTCTACACCGATTTCATGACGGAGGTGGCAGCCATTCCCGTCATACCCGGAGCGAAAACCGAAAGGGAGAAGTTCGCCGGGGCGGTGAACACCTACACCATCGAGGCAATGATGGGGAACGGCTGGGCCCTTCAGGGGGGAACCAGCCATTACCTGGGAACCAACTTCGCAAAGGTCTTCGACACGAGATTCCTTGATGCCGATAACCAGAGGCGGTTCGTGCACCAGTCAAGCTGGGGGGTTTCAACCAGGCTTGTGGGCGCTGTTATCATGGCCCACGGCGACGGGCAGGGGCTCAGGCTTCCCCCGGCCCTGGCACCGGTACAGGCGGTTATCGTACCAATCGCGAAGAAGGAAGAGGAAAAGAACGCCGTGATGAAAGCCGCCGAGGGAATTGCCTCGGAACTCCGGGGGGAGGGTATCCGTGTCACAGTGGATGACAGGGAAGGCATGAGCCCCGGCTTCAAGTTCAACTACTGGGAGGTCAGGGGCGTGCCCCTCAGACTGGAACTGGGCCCCGGGACATGGCGGAAGGCCATGTAATGGCAAGCCCCAGGAACAGACCCGGCCGCCAGGGCAAATTCACCATACCCATGGAAGGGATCGCCGGAGAGGTGAGGAAGACCCTTGACGGAATACAGCAGGAAATGCTGAGGGAAGCAACGGAGTTCCGCGACGGGAACACCTTTGATGTGGAAACATACGACGAGTTCAAGACCCTTCTTCCGGAAAGACCCGGTTTCTACCGAGTCTGGTGGGACGGCAGTTCCCTGGATGAGGGCATGATACAGGAGGAAACCAAGGCAACGGTGAGATGTATCCCCTTCAGCAGAGGGAGGGAACCGGAAGGTGCTTCCTCACCGGCAGGGAAACCTCCACCACTGTGATCTTCGCAAGGGCATACTGACAGGGTGAAACCCCGGGGGAAGGACCCAGGACTGCCACGGCGGACCGCCGTGGCCCTTCCCCTTTTCGTTGCCGCGGCACTCTTCGCACTGTTTCCCCTGGGAACCAGCTCCCACCCCACGACCACGCCGACACCCTTTTCAATACCTGGCTCATTCAATGGAACATCCACGGCCTCCTCGGGGGAGAAAACCCCCTTGAACCTCCCATCTTCCAGGGGTTCCCCGACGGCGGCGGGAGGAACGACCTCCTCCTGACTCAGAGCCTGACCGCCCTTCCCCTGCACCTTGCCGGGGCGGGTCCGGTGCTTTGCCACAACATTCTCATGACCCTATCACTGATACTGGCGGGATACGCCGCCGGGCTCATCACGCTGAGAACCGGCGGTACGCCGGTGGGGTCCGGCTTCACCGGAGCGGCGGTTATACTCCTTCCCTGGTTCCAGTCTCACCTCTGGCATCTTCAGCTTTTTCCGCCGGCCTTGGTCTCATGGCGGTATACTTCGCCCTGGACCTCGCCGAAAACGGTCCGGAGGCTGGCTGATGTCCCTTTTCATACTTCTGCAATGCCTGGCCTCCCTCTACCTTTGGTTCTTCCTGAATATCGCCCTGGCCCTTCTCATTCCATTCCTGCTTTCAGCTGGAAGAAGGGGAGGCATCCTTCGGTTCACCGGCTGGTGGGCAGCGGGCAACGCAGCCTGCATTCCCTTCCTTGCCGGGCACTTCGCCCATGCTGGAACTTGGCCGGTGGATACCGCTGCCTCCACCGACATTGCCGCCTTCATCTCGCCATGGGAAACCAGCGTTCTTTTGGGCTGGATGCGATGGCCCGGCCTTCATCCCGAGGCGGCCCTCTGGCCTGGACTGGCGGTGGCCGCAGGTTTCCTCTGGTATCTCTTCAGGGGGAAAAAGAACTGGATGGACGGCTACCTGGCTGCCTGCGTCGGGGTCTTCGCCCTGCTCAGCCTGGGGCCAACCCTGGTGGCATTCGGCAGGGAGCTTTCGCCGGGACCCTTCAGGCTGCTGGCTGGTCTTCCCGGAGCCTCTTCAATAAGGCTTCCCGCCAGGGGTGCCATTTTCGCCCTGGTCCCCATGGCGGTCATGGCGGGAAGGGCAATGGGGGGAAACAGAACCCTGGCCCTGTGCGGGATCGCCCTGACCGCCGCCGGGGCATACCACCCGCCGGTCAAGACCATCCCCCTGGAACCCCAGCCATGGCAGGACTGGCTCGGGGAGATGGAGTTCGAGAGGATTATCTACCTGCCCATGTCCGACGACCTTGACCGTCCGGAAAGGGAAACCCTGAGAATGGCAGGTTCCATCGGGCACTTCACACCTTCGGTAAACGGCTACAGCACCACACTCCCGGCGGACTACAGCCGGGTTGCCGGGGTTCTTAACAGCTGGCCCGCATCCGGGGCCAGGGCTGCTGCGGATTCCCTGGGAGCCAAGTGCCTGCTGATAGAGGGCAATCCTCCAGCCGGTGCGGACACCGTTTTTCACCGGGGAAGGCTCACCGTTTACGCCGTGGTCCTGGATGATCCATAGGCTTATATTGAGATAACCCCGCCCTGTATAAATCACTGGAGGTTCCCATGGTCATTCTCCTGGCTTTACTGGCGGTTGCCGGCACCACGGTCCCCACGGGCATTGAAGGGCTGCAGCGCAGTTCTGCCGATCTTTCTCCCCTGGAAAGCCGCACCGCTTCCTTTACAGATATTTCCGCTCCCACCGGAGCTTATTCCAACGGGAACAAGGTTCTCATAGTGGCGGCGGACTATGTCGCCGGGCCCCTGGCGTCCCAGATAGCCCAGCTCCAGTCCGATCTGGCCTCCGAGGGGTGGAACGCCGTTGTACAGAGCATGGCCGGGGGCACCGCGGAGGACCTGAGGGCCCTTTTCCAGTCCACCCCCGACCTCGACGGCGCCATCCTCATAGGTTTCCTTCCCTGCGCCTGGTTCGAGGAGGATTACTGGGCATCGGAAGAGTTCCCCTGTGAGCTCTTTCTCATGGACCTCGACGGCACCTGGACCGATGCCGACGGCAACGGCCTCTACGACTCCCACACAGGCGATGTGGCTCCGGAGATATGGCTGGGCAGAATAGACGCCCACGCAATGGACTTCGGCTCGGAACTCCTGATGCTTTCGGAATACCTGCAGAAGAACCACCTTTACAGAACCGGTGCCATGGCCCCTCCCTCGAGGGCCCTGACCTATATCGACGACGACTGGAGCTACTCCTACTCCAGCTGCGGTCTGAACGCCATTTACGGCGCTTCCGGGGTCACCGTGGTCAACTCCGACGGCGTGACAACAGCGGAGAACTACCTCGACCGCATGGAGGAGGGCTATGAGTTCGTGCACCTCATGGCCCACTCCTCCCCCTGGGGCCATACCTTCAAGATCCCCGGAGGAATGGCGGGAACGGTGATGGCTCCGGAAATAGCCCAGCTGAACCCCGGCAGCGCTTTCCTTCAGCTCTTCTCCTGCTCCAACGCAAGGTGGGTGGAAACGGGATGCCTGGGCAACTGGTACCTGTTCGGAACCGATACGGGGCTGCTGGTGTCCGGCGCGGCAAAGACCGGCTCAATGCTGGATTTCGAATACTTCTACGGGCCGGTGGGCACCGGCTCCACCTTTGGAGAGGCCTTCCGGGACTGGTGGCAGCACATAGCCGCCGGTGGTTTCTCCTCATACGAAAGGGCATGGTTCTACGGGAACGCCCTTCTGGGGGACCCTACCCTGAAGCCTCTCACCGCATCCTTCACCGGCACACCGGCGGGTGAGCCGGGAACCACCACCGACGCCTTCACGGTTTCCACCAGCCTTCATTCCGACTGCTTTCCCGATGCCGCCACCCATGAAAACATCACCGCGGTTGCATGGCTCACCGGCGAGAACGGCAGGCTGGACATAGCCGCCAGGTTCTACGACGATGGCGCAGACAGCTGGAGCCAGGTGTATATCGTCGACGAAGACGAGTACTGGGACAATGCCGTTTCGGTCTGCTTCGACGACTCCGGGGTCCCCTGGCTGGCCTGGAGCGATTTCGAATACTCGAACTATTCCTACAGGATCAAGACCGCCAGCGGAATACCCTTCGGGAACATACAGGTGGCGGTTCCCCAGGACGGCTATCAGGTCTCCCCGGTTCTGGCCTGCACCGATGTGGTGTGGCTTGCCTGGCAGGACTGGGAGGCAACCGGAGGCCGAGTAATGGCAAAGACCCTCCAGGGTCCCTCCTTCCAGGAACAACTCAGCGCAGAGGGCGCATGGGCCTCGTCTCCATCAATATCCGAGGCCCCGGCGGCGGTCTCCACGCTGTCTGGGTAAAGAACTCCGCCTCCGGCGGTTCCATAATGTGGACCACAGGCGACACGGGGGGGTTCCAGCCCCCGGTGCCCATCTCCACCGGAACATTCTGCCACTCACCGGTCATCGGCCTCTATCAGGGCAGCCTGGTGGCGGTCTGGCAGTCCGACGGCATTACCTCCTCTGTGGTCTCGAGAAGCTGGAACGGCTCCCAGTGGCTGGATGAAGAGGAGATATGGAGCACCACCGGCCACCTGATGAACCCCCGGATCGGTTCAGACCCCTCAGGAGCTCCGGTGGTGGTATGGCAGCAGGGAAGGGTGAACGGCTCTGCCTGGGCTTCGGTCAGGGAATCCGGAGAATGGTCCCCTCCCTTCCAGCCCGTTACATCCGGCGGCCCGGTCTGGAATCCGGTTCTCTCAGGGGGAAGGTACTTCTGGGCCGGCACCGAAGGGGGCAACTGGGACATATACTGCCAGACCACCACGGGGATTCACACCGAACCCGCCCCCACCACCGGGCCGGAGATACTCTCGAACCCCGTCCGGGGATCCCTGCTGATCGGTCTTCCCGGTGAGGCCAGCCCCTATTCCGGCAGCGTACTCATACTGGACATTACCGGAAGGGTGGTGCTGGAAACCCCGGCGAACATATCCCCCGGGGGCACCATCAGCATCGACTGCGGTTCCCTTGCTGCCGGGGTATATTCCCTCATGACCGGGGATTCAGGAACCCCGGTAAGATTCACTCTGCTCCGATGAAGGGAGGGGACCGGTGAACTGGGCCAACATTCCCGAGGCTGTTTTTCTGGGGCTTTCCGTGGGACTGATGCTCTGGATACTGAAAAAGCACGACGGCCAGAGCAGGCTCCGGGTATGGGTGATCGTCACCGGGGCTTCCATGGGGCTCTACCTGGTGCTGAAAATGGCAGGTGTCTCCCAGGATGTCCTGGGGCTCAGGATACTCCTTGCCCTGTCCATAATGGCGGCGGCCAACACGGTGATGCAGTTCCTCACGCTGCTTCTCTGGGAGCACCTGGCCAGAAGACAGATGGAGCTTCCCATTCCCAGACTGGTGATAGATGTTCTCCACTTCATAATAATGGCGACCCTGGCGGTGGTCCTTCTTAACACCATTTTCAATGTTCAGCTCACCGCCTTCCTGGTTACATCAACCGTCCTTTCCGCGGTGATCGGTCTCTCCCTGCAGGACATCCTGGGCAATGTTTTCGCCGGGTTGTCCCTTCAGCTGGAACGGCCCTACGAAATGGAGGACTGGGTGGAGATCGACGGCATAGAGGGCGCCGTGGAAGAGATGAACTGGAGGGTCCTCACAGTACGAACACGGAATAACGACATCATGGCCATACCAAACGCCACGGTATCGAAAACCGTTGTAACCAACTACAGCCAGCCAACGAAACTCCATCTTGAGCGGGTAACGGTGGGAGTATCCTACACACAGCCTCCGGAACGGGTAAAGAACGTTCTGCTCGGCGCTGTATCCGACACCAGCGGCATAAGCGCCAAGCCGTCACCGTCGGTGTTCCTCCTGGACTTCGCCGAGAGCAGCATGACCTACGAGGTCCGGTTCTGGATAACCGATTTTTCAAGGAAACCCTTTATCTGCGACGCTGTCCGTTCAAGGATCTGGTACTGCCTCCAGAGGGCGGGAATGGGTATCCCCTTCCCCATACGGGATGTTTTCCTTCACACCGTCACCCCCGACCACGAGGAGAAGCTCCGGGCGGAGCTTCGGGACGATATACTCAGGGAACTCAAAAGGGTGGAACTCTTCAAGCCTCTGGACGACAATGACATAAACCTTCTTGCGGAAAGGTCCTCCATTCTCCGCTACACTAAGGGAGAGTCCATAGTACGCCAGAACGACACCGGCCACAGCCTGCACATAATAAGAACCGGTTCGGTGGAGGTCACGGTTACCTCCGGAAAGAACGAACCGGTGGTGGTGGCCACACTGGGTCCCGGCCAGTTCTTCGGCGAGATGAGCCTGCTGACAGGTGAACCCCGTTCCGCAACGGTTTCAGCCCTTGAGGAATCACAGATAGTGGTGGTAAAGAAATCCGGTCTGAAGGTGGTACTGGACAGGAACCCGGCCCTGGTGGAGCCCCTCACGGAGATGCTGGAGAAGCGCCAGAAGGAGCTCGAGGAAACGAAATCCACCAGTGCCAGGGAAAGAAAGACCGTCAGGGTGGAGAAGAAAGACCGCCACGGGGAAGACCTCATAGCCAGGGTAAAGGCCTTCTTCAAACTGTAGGCCGGGCCCGGGGCCCGGCCTGTAGCCGAAGGGGCCTATTCGATCCTGGCGGTGGAGCCCTCCACCGGTTCAAAGAGTTCGCACTCCACACCGGGAACATTCAGATAGAGGAATTCCTCCACCCTTCCGGAAAAGTCAAGGCGGTTCTCTTCATGGGCAAAACCGTGGCCCTCGTCGCCGTAGACCACATAAAGAACCTCGGTGCCTATGGCCCTCAGGGCCTGGACCATCTGGTCGCTCTCGGCCTTGACCACCCTGGGGTCGTTCTCGCCCTGCACTATGAAGATGGGCATGGTGATGTTCTCGGGATGGTTCAGGGGTGAATACTCCTCCAGCATTGCCCTGTCCGCCTCGTCGTCGGGATTACCAACCCTTATGTTCATCATTGCCATCAGGGGGCGCCAGTAGGGTGGAACGGTCTCCATGAAGGTGATCAGGTTGGAGGGACCGAAGAAATCCACCGCAGCGCAGTAGAGCTCCGGGGTGAAGGCAGCCCCTGCAAGGGTGGCGTAGCCTCCGTAGGAACCCCCCAGTATCACCACCCTTTCCGGGTCTGCTATGCCGTTCTCAACCGCCCAGTGCACTCCGTCGGTGATGTCGTCCTGCATTGCCTGACCCCACTGTTTGTTCCCGGCGTTAACGAACTCCTTGCCGAAACCGGTGGAACCCCTGAAATTCACCTGGAGCACCGCGAAACCCCTGTTGGCAAAGAGCTGCGCAAAGGGCTCGTATCCGTAGTAGTCCCGGGCCCAGGGACCGCCATGGACATACATTATGGCAGGCCAGGGCCCTTCCCCGTAGAAACCGGGGTCGGGCTTCGTGAGGTAGCTGGGAAGTACGAACCCGTCCCGGGACATGATCTCCACCGGCTCCACCTCGGCCAGGTCGTAATTCTCAAGCTCGGGTATGGCGGTGAACATCTCGGTCATTGAGTTGTCCGTTCTGTCATAAAGGAAGTACACCGCCGGGTTGTCCACCGTGTAGTAGACAACTATCCATGTGCTGTCCGCCCTGTCCCGGGAAGCGACTCCGAAGTCGCCTTCGTGGAAGTCCGCCAGGAAGTCCATCTCCGGCTGTATGGATCGGTCGAGGACCTCACTCCTCCGTCTGAGATAGTGGTAGGAAACCGTTCTTGGCTCGCCGGTGTGAGGGTCGAATCCCACGCCGCCCACATCCGCCAGTGTGTCCGAGGTAATGAATGTTTCCCCGCCGGTCTCAAGGTCGAGGTGGTAAAGGGCAGTGAGGTCCGATTCCAGGTTGGAGGTTATGTACATTCCCGTTCCATCGTTGGTGAACCTTCTTGGACCCCACTCGTCGTTGGAGGAAAAGCTCTGGAGAAGCTCCCAGGGGGAATCCTCCCCCCAACGGTGGTAGACGGATATCCAGCCGGTTTCCGGGTGGATGGAATAGTAGAGCCTGATGTTCAGGTCCTCGTCGGGCATGTAGCCCAGGACCATGTTCCCGTTCTCGTCCACTCCTGGATTGTCCGCCACCATTTCCAGCTCGCCGGTGAGGAGGTCGCAGCGGTACACATCGAAGAACATGGCGTTTTCCTGGTTCGTTTCAACCAGGACGGTGTTGGGCTGGTTCCTGTCGGTGGCGCTTACATAGGCCTTCACCCCCTCGAAGGGGGTCAGGTCCACAACATCGCCGGTTTCCACTTCCAGTCTGTAGACATGGTCGTTCTCCTCCCCGGCCTGGTCCTGCATGTAGAGTATATGGGTCCCGTTCTCCGCCCAGAAGTAGTTGGTCACTCCACGGTTGGTGTCGAAGGTGAGCTGTCGTTCCCCGGTCATGTCGCGGTTCATCACCCAGAGGTTCAGCACATTGTCCGCCGGGGCGATGTAGGCGATCATGGAGCCATCCGGCGACAGCTGGGGACCTATCTTCTCAGGATTTCCGAAGAGCACCTCCCGGGGGATCAGCCTTTCCGCGTTCTCGGAGCTCACATGCTCCGGTTCCATGAATGGCGCAACGGAGGATGACGGCTCTTCTCCTCCGCAGGCGAAAAGCGTCAGCAGGGGAATGGTGAACAGCAGTTTCTTCATAATATCTCCCTGAATGAATGAATGCGCGGGTGTGTGATGAGATTATAACAAGGGGTGCAATACCCCTTCCCTTTCCGCCGGCTGTTGAACATAACATGGTATGCGAATAATAACCGGATTCCTGGGCAGAATACTGATGATAACCGGCCTCGTGCTGCTGCCGCCTGCGGTCTACGCCCTTCTGTCCGGGGAGGCTTCCCTGGCCACCCCGTTCCTGTACACCGCCGCTGTTTCCGCCGCTCTTGGGTTCATTCTTTTTCGGAACAGGGATCCAAGCCCGCCCACCACCTCCCAGGCGATGATCGTCTGCGTTCTGTCCTGGGCCATCATCTCCCTTGTGGGGGCCGTGCCCATTGTGATCATCCTGGATGTATCCTGGATAGACGGCTTCTTCGAGTCGGTGAGCGGTTTCACAACCACGGGCATTACAATGTTAACCGGCCTCGATCACATGCCCCGGTCGGTTATCCTGTGGAGAAGCATAACCCAGTGGATCGGCGGGCTGGGAATACTCACATTCTTCCTGGCGGTGGCCGCCAGGGTTCCCGGAGCACACAGACTGATGGGGGCCGAGGGGCACAAGATTTTCTCCGGAAGGCCGGTGCCCGGCCTTATCCATACGGTAAAGATACTGTGGACCATTTACTTCGTTTTCACCGTGATCGTTACCGCAGGATACATACTGGCGGGGATGAGCGTCTTCAGCGGCATAAATCACGGTCTGACCACCATAGCAACAGGGGGTTTCAGCCCCCACGACCAGTCAATAGGGTACTACGCCGCCACCGGGACAGGAAACCACCGGCTCATAGAGTACATCGCCATAGCTGGGATGACCGCCGGCGCCCTGAGTTTCATAGTTCACTACAGGATATTCCGGGGGGAGGGGCTGAAACCCCTGGTAAAAGGGGGGGAGATACGTCTCTGGTGGATGCTCATTGCTGTGTTCCTCCTGGTGATTACCGGGGAAAGGCTCCTTGCCGGGGCACCTGTAACCGAGGCATCCTTCAGGAAGGTACTCTTCCAGACCGTATCCATCCTCACCACCACTGGTTACGCCACGGAGGGTCTCTCCAGCCCCTTCTTCGGCGCCGCCGCCAGGCAGGTGTTCCTTGTTATGATGGTAGTAGGCGGCTGTGCCGGGAGCACCAGCGGAGGGGTGAAGGTCCTGAGGATCTCCATTCTTTTAAGGGTGGCCGCCGAGGAGGTAAGGAAGCTCTTCAGGGCGGACAGGGCCATATCCGGAACACGGTACGACGGCGCCCTTCTGGACCGTGACGAAACCGAAAGGATAGCGGGAATTCTCTTCCTCTGGGTTCTGCTTCTGATCCTTGGGGGAACGGTAACCGCTCTGCTCACCCCGGGAATGAAGGAGATCAACGCCGCAAGCGGAATGTTCAGTGCCCTGGGAAACATAGGGCCATGCCTGATTACACAGAGTGAAATGATGAACCTCCACTGGGGGGTAAAGATCACATACATGATCGGAATGCTTGCCGGAAGGCTGGAGATCCTTCCGGTGCTTCTGTTGTTCAGCCGAAGGGCCTGGAGGTAGATATGTACGTTATAGTTGCCGGAGCGGGAACCGTTGGAAGAAAGGTAACCGCCCAGCTCATGGGGAACGACCACGATGTGGTGGTAATAGACACAGACCACGATGTGTGCAGGGAACTCTATTCCGAAACCGGTGTGGAAACGGTTAACGGAAACGCCACCAGGCTGAGCGTGCTCTCCGACGCCAGGCTGGGGAAGGCGGATGTTCTGGTTTGCCTTATGCGAAGCGACGCCGACAACATAGCCGCAGCGGTTATCGCAAGAAGCCTCGGGGTGAAAAAGGTGATAGCCAGAATGCGTGACCCCGGCTATGCCGACGCCTACAAGCTGAGCGGGGTGAACACCGTTCTCCGTGTGGCGGACCTCCTTATAAACCAGGTCCTCACCGAGATAGAACAGCCCAGGGTTAAGAGGATATTGCCCCTGGCCGGGGGAGCGGCTGAGATGTACGCCGTTATGGTGGAGGAGTCCTCCTGGACCGCCGGGAGAACCGTGACAAGCCTTGCCGGCCACAGGGGTTTTCCAAAGGAAGCCATACTGGCGGGGATATACAGAATGGGAACCGACGCCTTCGTGGTTCCCAGGGGGGACACCACCCTTGAGGCCGGGGACACGGTGTATGTGGTTACGCCTTCCAGGAACATAAAAACTATATCAGATATTTTCAGAGCGGATAAATGATTATATAAATCTTTTCTAAAGAATGATATGTATCGGTGTTTTATATAATTGTCCCGGCTAATTTGGCTATTGACTTGATATAAGCATCTATTATATTACAATACTTCCACAAACATACAGGAAAGGTGGATGCGATGATTTCCATTGCTGTTGTTAGAAATATTGAAGAGCTTGAAGATATTGCCAGCATTGACAGCTTCGCCGGCAAACTCCATGAAATGCTGATCCCCTTTGAAGACAGCGTCGAGGAGATAAAGAGCGGCATCGATTACGCCCTGGACACATCCGGCCACCGCGGCGGTTTCGTGCTCATTGCCAGGGATGAAGGCGGTATCGCAGGGGCACTGGTAATGCTGAACACCAACATGGCGGGCTATGTCCCGGAAAACCTGCTGCTCTATGTTGCCGTTCACGAAAGCCGGCGGGGAAAGGGGATAGGCACGAAGCTCATCAAAAAGGCCATTGACCTCTGCCAGGGGAATGTAAAGCTGCATGTGGAGTACGACAATCCGGCGAAGAGGCTCTACGAGAGAATAGGATTCGTATCCAAATACGCCGACATGAGATACAGCAATGAATAGACTGCTGATCAACACGGAAGCGATCCTTCACAACCACGACTATGTCCGAAGGCTTGTGGGAATGCACGACAGCACCCTCACCGTCGTAACCAAGGCCCTCTGCGGCTGTGTCTCCGCCATTGCCCCCTTGTCGAAGGTGGAATAAGGTCCGTAGCCGACTCAAGGATGGAAAACCTCATAGACATGACGGAACACGGCATAAAGGCCGAAAGGTGGTATCTCAAACCGCCCCACCCCGATGAACTCGACAAAGTGGTGAAGTATTCCGATGTTTCCCTGAACACCGAGCTCAGCACGGTGAAAGAACTGAACAAAGAGGCGAAGAAGGCCGGGGTTACCCACAGCGTGCTCCTGATGATAGAGCTGGGCGACCTCCGCGAGGGAATACTGCCGGGAACCCTGGTGGAGACCTACAACGATATTTTCAACCTGGAGAACATCAGCATAATCGGAATAGGCACCAACCTGGGTTGCCTTTCGGGGACGGTGCCCGGCATGGACCAGCTGATGCAGCTGGTACTTTACAAGGAACTCCTGGAGCTGAAGTTCAACAGGAAGATACAGCTTGTTTCCGCCGGTTCCAGCGCCAGCCTTCCATTTCTCATCCAGGGGCTGATACCCAAGCATGTGAACCACTTCAGGTTGGTGAAACCATCCTTCTGGGTACCGACCTCATCTCCGGAGGGACCCTGGCCGGTCTCAGGGACGACGGCTTCATACTCGAGGCCGGTGTTGTGGAGATCAAGAAGAAGAATCTGGCCCCCAGCGGAGAGATACACGACGACCTCCACCCCTTCAACTCCCCCGGCGAGCAGAAACAGTATGCCCCGGGCGAACGGGGTTTCCGGGCTGTTATCACCATTGGCGAGCTCGACACCGACATAGCAGGCCTCACCCCGGTGAACAATGAGTACGAGATCGCCGGGGCCAGCAGTGATCTCACCGTTCTGAACGTGGGCGCCGCCGACTCGAATCTCAACGTGGGGGACTTCATCAGGTTCAAGGTAAGCTACTCAGCCCTCATCAGGCTGATGAACAACAAATACACCGAAAAGGTGATCATCTGATCAGCCTGAAATGATCTCCCTGATGGTTTCCGAAAGGACAGACAGCCGCACGGGTTTCTGAAGGACCCTTTTTATTCCGAGCTTCAGCATCTCGTTGGATGTGCTCTCGGCGCTGTGTCCTGAGAGAATTACAACCCTGACACCGGGGTCGGTCTTCTTCATCTTCAGGAACGAGTCCATCCCGTTCATTCTCGGCATGGTCATGTCCATGAGGACCAGTCTGATCTCCTGGTGTTTCTCACTGTGGATCTCAGCTGCCTGAAGGCCGTCGGAGGCGGTGAGTACCGTCAATCCCAGGGAGACGAGCAGGTTGGAGAGAACCGTTCTCACGGTTTCCTCGTCGTCGACCAGAAGAACGGTGCCTCCAGGGTCCCCGCCGGGGACAGATCGGCGCCTTCCGGGGTTTCCGTGGTGCTGCAGCTCAAAGGCAGGGTTACCGTTACCGTGGTTCCCTCTCCGGGGGTGGAGTCCATTGATATGGTCCCATTGTGGGCCTGAACAGTTCCATAAACCGCGGAGAGGCCCATTCCGGTGCCGTCTCCTATGGGTTTCGTGGTGAAGAATGGTTCAAAGACCTTTTCCATAATCTCCGGATCGATCCCCCTGCCGGTGTCGGACAGGGTGAATACTATGGTGTCATTCTCTCCGTTGCGGGTTGCGAAGGTCATGGTGCCCCTGCCTTCAATGGCATCCCTGGCGTTAAGGGCCAGATTCAATATGGCGTTGTTCATTTCAGAGGCGTCACCGAGGATAAGGGCATTCTCCGCCCTGAAATTGCGCCGGATCTCTATCCTTCTGTCGATACTGCGCTTCAAAAGCGCTATCACTTCATCTATGAGGTGGTGCAGGTCGAAGGGGGCAAGGTGGGAAAGACCCTTGCGGCTGAAGGCCAGAAGCTGTCTGACCAGGGCACCGGCCCGCTCTGCGGACTGGAGTATTCCCCTGATGAACTCCTGTGCTTCCGAAGATTCCGTTCTGTTCCCAAGGCATTCGGCAAAACCCACTATTCCCATGAGCTGATTGTTGAAGTCGTGGGCTATCCCCCCGGCAAGCTCCCCCACCGAGCGGAGTTTCTCCGAGTGTTTCAGTTCATTCTCCAGCTGGTGGCGCCTGGTGACATCCACTATTACGATGGTTATCACACGGGGTTCATCCCCGGAGAGCCTGGGCTTTGCCATGAGCTGCACATAGATATTCTGCCCCACTCCGTTCCTTATGGGAAGGTCAAGGGAGAACTCCCCTCCGGTACGGGCGCAGTCCCTGAGCTTCCTGAGTATGGAAGCGGAAAGTTCAGCATCCAGGTGTCTGGTGAAGAACTCCTCCTGGGCGCCCTCCCTGAGCTTGAGGACCTCCATGGCCGAGGGCAGGAAATTCTCCCGGTGCAGCCTGAAATTCTCGTCCCACTGCATCTCTATCACGCCTATCCTTGCCAGGCGCTGGGTTTCCGCCAGCTGATCCCGGGCATTCTCAAGTATCCGCTGGCTGGTGATTTCCGGCGTAACATCAAGGGCGTAGCCATAGACATTTGAAGGGTCGCTGCCGACGTTACCATAACAGCTCACCTTGTAGTGCTTCGATACACCATTCCCCTCGGCGGCCACCCTGACGGTACCGGTGTAGGTATTCCCGGTGGAAAGGGCATCCAGGACCCCGCTGTGAAAGGTGTCGAAATCGTCTATTCTCTCCTCAAAATAGCTCAGGGGAAGAGGGCTCCCCGGCTGGAGACTGAACAGTTCCGCCGCTTCCGGGGAGAGAGTGACGGTTCTTTCAACTCCGTTGAACTCCCAGATACCCATACCGGCAAGGATCTGGGCATCGTGGAGCCTTTTCTCCAGCTGCTGTCTTCTCTGACCGGCTCTCTTGCTGTCGGTAATGTCCCGTACTGTTACGCATACGGTTTCCGCGAAATCCACCGGCCTGAAAACCTCACACCTGAAGTCCCTGTTTCCGGAGATGAACTCGAAAAGGGGTTTCTTTTCCAGTATCCCCAGCCTGAAATCGGTGTTATCCGCCAGTCCGGGATGCTCCTCCATCAGCGTTCTGAAACAGGGGTTCATGTCGAGGATGGTGAACTCTTCGTTTCCCTCTCCAAGGAAAACCAGAAGGGCCCCTATTGGAAAGCCGTTGAACAGCCCCCTGAACTTCCTTTCGCTCCTGACGAGGGAGCGTTCACCCTCCCGAAGCTCGGTTACGTCCACGAAGGTGATCACAGTACCCTCGACCTGCCCTGAAGAGGTTCTGTAGGGGGAGATCTTGGCCAGCCAGTTCCCTGAAAGATCCGCCTCAAGGGCCAGCTCGAAGGTTCCCCCTGAGCTCACCGCCTCCCCGGCGGAAAGGATGAGCTTCTGGAGGCAGTCCCTCTCCAGGGTGGTGGTGAAATCGGTAATCACCCTGCCGATGTCCCCGGGAGTGATCTTGAAGAAGCTGCATACCGAGGGGTTGAACCTCCTTATGCAGAGGTCATTGTCCAGGAACAGAGAACCCACATCCATGCTCTCAAGGAGGTTCTGCATGTCGTCGGTGAGTATGGTGAGCTTCCTGTTGAGCCTCTGGAGCTCCTCGTTGGAGGCGATGAGTTCTTCGTTGGAAGCGGTGAGTTCCTCGTTGGCGCTCCTTATCTCCTCATTGGTGGTCTGAAGTTCTTCATTGGAGGCCTGAAGCTCACCGGTGCGGCTTCTCAGCTCCCTCCTTGTGGTGGCGAGGTCGCTTTCCAGGAGAGCAATCTGCTCCTCAAGTATGGAGAGATCCGACTCGGAGCACTGGATCCGGGATTCACCGGCAAGGGCGGTTTCAGTGTTGCTTACGAACTCCAGAAGGAAAACACCGCTCATCTCAAGGGGAGATATGCAGCTGACGAATATGGTGACATTCTCCCGGGTGTCGCACTGAATCCGCCTGAAGCTTCCCCTGGCACGTCTTACACCTGCCCGGACGGCGGACTTCAGCGGTCCGGGAAGCATTGGAAGCAGGCTTCCGCCGGGAATACCGGCGGGTATTGAGAGATAGGAGTTCATATCTCCATTGATAAAGAGTATCCTGTAGTCCTCATCTATGAAAACGCAGTCGGGAAAGAACCTTTCCTCAAGACAGGAGGTAAAGGTCCTGCTCCGGGCGGAGAACTCTTCCTGGTCTTCCGGGGAATATGCCGGGTTCACCAGGGTGCTGAATGAATCGGAGCTGTGCTTCTCGAAGGGAAACATGTCCATGGAGATCACTGTGTCAGAGGTCTTTCTGAACAGTCTCCACCTGAGGTCCACACTTTCCAGGTTTTCCTGGTGTCTTCCGGGGGTCTCTCCGCTTCCCAGGAAAAGGAAACCCCCAAGTGAAAGGCTGTAGTTAAGCCTGCCCAGAACGATCTCCTGGGCACGGTTCTTGAGGTAGATCATCATGTTCCTGCAGCTGACAAGGTCGATATGGGCGAAGGGGGGGTCGGAGAGGATATCGTGGTGGCTGAAAACCATTCTGGCCCTGATGTCCCTGCTTATACGCCAGCCTCTGTCCACCGGGCTGAAGTACTTCCTGTATTCCTCTGGAACCGTCTTATACTGCTTTTCGGTGTAAACACCCCGGGAGGCGCTCGCAAGGGCGGAATCGCTTATGTCCGTGGCGAAAATGGTGTATCCGCCTCCGTACCTCTCCACCGCCGACTGCATAAGAATGGCTATGGAATAGGCCTCCATGCCATTGGAACAGCCGGCCACCCAGCACCGGATGCCGGAGTTGTCCTCCCGCTGAAAGAGAGGCTGAACAGACTTTTCGTCCAGGACCCTGAAGGCCTGGGGATCCCTGAAAAAGGACGTTACCCCTATGAGGAGATCCGTTACCAGAAGATCCAGCTGATCAGGTTCGTCCTCCAGGAGTTTTACATAGTCCCGAAGGTCCCTGGCATCGGATAGGTTCATCCTCTTGATGTACCTTCTTCTGAAGGTGGGCATGCGGTACATGCCGAAGTCGATGCCGCTCCGGTCGTTCACCATCTGAAGAAGGATGTACTCCCAGTCTTCAGGGGCGAACCTGCCTCGGGAACTGAACTGATGTCTTTATTCATTAGGGCAAGATAACCCGCCGCAAGTGTTCTGCAAAGCCCCCTGACAGGATTTATTCATTCAGTTGACCACCGCCACCGGGGCGTCGTGGGCAAGTGAATAGTGGCCGCTGGTTATCACCGTGGCACCCTCTTCCACTCCCTCGAGAATGGAAACCATTCCCCGACCGGAAGGGCCCAGTGTCACATAGTTCCACCTGGCCCGGCCATCGGTAACGGTGAAGACCATGGGCCTGTCATCCCTTATCAGCACCGCCTGCTCCGGTATCACCAGTGAACCCTGGTGCTCGGCCACAACGATCTCCGTCCTCGCGGTGGCTCCGGGGCGAAGACCGGTAACCCCGGGAAGGTCCACAACAACGGTGCCGGATCTGAAGCCAGGATCCACCACTGGAGACACGGATCTCACCTCACCGGTAAGGATGGTGTCGTTAAGGGAGGGGACGATTATGAAGGCCTTCAATCCCTGGCGGCACCTCGCCAGCTGCCTTTCATCCAGATCAACCTCCACCTGAAGGCTCCAGGGGTCTATCAGTGTTCCCAGGGGAGAGCCGGGGTACACCGTCATTCCCTCCTGGGCGGTGATATCCGACACTACCCCGTCAAAACCGGCGGTAACGGAGCTGTTGCCGTACTGCGTCCGTGCCGCTGCCAGGTTCGCCGAAGCGGCCTCCAGGCCGGTTGTCTGCCTGAGCATCCTTCTTACATCTTCTGTTATCTCACCACGGTAATTGTCTATCTCGAACTGATACAGGGCCTCGGCGTTCCTGTACTCGCTGTTCGCCGCGGAAAGGTTGGAAGCGTGCTGGCCGCTGGCTACCCTGAAGATCACATCCCCCCTTGAGAAGGCTTCTCCGGCGTATTCCGGGGCCATTGCGACCAGGCCCTGGATCTGGGCGGTGAGGATCTGTGTTCTTCTGCTTGACACCCGTCCGGTGGAGCTGATCACTTCATAGAGAACATCGATCTCGGCCACGGCGGCGGAAACGGGAAGCGGGGAGGGTTCCAGGGTCTCCCTGACCATTTCCTCCTCTTCGCCGCATCCGGCGAAAAGGACAAGGGTAAGCAAAACCAGAAAGAGACTAATTCTCCGGAACATGTTTTTTCCTCCTCCGGGAAGTGATCTGGATCAAAGCAGGCAGGGTAACCAGGACCAGGGGTGTGGATATTATCATACCGCACACCACGGTGAAGGCCAGTGTTCCCCATAGATCCTGGCTGGATATGGGCCAGAGAACCAGTGGGAGAAGCCCCAGAACCGTGGTTGCCGTTGTCTGGAGGATCGGTCTCAGCCTCTCCTCCACCACTTCATCCACAGCCAGGCGCAGTTCCATGCCGGCTTTTTTCTTCTTTTCGAAACTGTCTATTAAAAGGATTGAATTGTTTACAGCTATTCCAACCAGGAAAACACTTCCCACATAGGCTTCGGGGCTGAAGATCCTGTCGAACATCCAGAAACCGGCGGATACCCCCACAAGGGCCATGGGAATCACCGCTAGAACATACAGGGGGGCTGTGAAGCTCTCGAAAACGATGGCGGTCACGGCGAATACCGCCAGTATTGCCAGTACGACAAGGAGGTTCATGTCAATGCCCTCCTCTTCCTGGAGCCACCGGGGAAGGAATGTCGTGTCCTGGTGTACCCTGTAGCCCGATGGAAGGTCAAGGCTTGTAAGAAGGGAATGCCTGAACCTTGCCGCCATCCTTTCGGCTCCCATGAAGGAATATGCCACGGTGCGCACATACTCGCCGTCTTCCCTTATCACCGTTCCCTGGACCCCTACGGTGTCTATGTCTATGATGTCGCCCATGCGCATGAAGCCGTCTCTGGTGACTATCCTGCTGTCCAGTATCTCATCCAGTTCAGGATCCCGCTGCCCCTCCAGTCTGAAGGTGAGATCGGTGGTCTCATCGGCTATGCGGACCTGTGCCCCGTAGCCGCCGGCCATGTTGTACCGCAGTGCCATCACCAGCTGATAGGGGTTGATCCCAAGGTCGGCAAGCTCTATGCGGTCGAAAACGATGGCCAGCTGCTCCCGGTTCACGCTCCGGGCGTTCCAGTTGATGTCCACTTCCTCAACACGGGGATGCCTCTCAAGGAGGGTCTTAAGGTTCAGGGCAATTCCCTTCAGCCCTTCATAGTCAAACCCCCGGAGTTCCACCGTCTGCATCATTCCGGCGCTGGAGCTGTTCCTCCAGTATCCCTCGGGGCTAATCCCCCCGACCCATATCCTTCGGGTTCCGCCTATGCTGGTGGCCAGGGCTATGGCCTCGGCCTCGGTTCTAAGGGCGGTGCCATCCCTGAGGGCCTCTTCGCTGAAATGGCTGTAAATGAAGCTTCCCTCGCCGTAGACGGTGGTCCTGGTTGAGAGGATGCCCTCCTTGGAGGTGAGTATCTCCTCGAACTTCCTTGCCACATCGTCGGTTATCTCCTGGGGCGTTCCAGGGGGGAAGGCGAAGGAAATGTAGAGGTTCTCCCTGGTGCCTCCGAAATTCCAGGTCCTGCCGTGTTCAACTTTGGAGATGAGAACATAGACAGATCCGGCGATAAGAAGGAATGTGATGATCACCGGTATCCAGGGCTTGTGGTGAAGAACGGCCACAACCCTTCCCAGGGCCCTGTCCCACTTCCTTTTCCTGTACCAGTCCCCCCGGCTCCAGTGGCCGGCTATGGATGGAACGAAGGTAAGGCAGACCGCGTAGGAGGCCATCAGGGTGGCGGCAACGGTGAAGGCGAAGGGCCTGTAGTAGATGCGAAGGACCCCCTCGCTGGCCAGAAGGGGTACAAAGGCCACCAGGGTGGTGAGTATACCGCCCAGTATGGGCATGGCTACCTCCCTGGCACCTGCTGCGGCGGCTTCCAGGGGGGGCATACCCCGGCGTCTTCTGTATGCTATGGCCTCCATCACCACCACCGCTCCGTCCACAAGAAGTCCGAAGGCGATGGCCAGGGCGCTGAGGGTGAGAACGTTAATGCTGTACCCCGCCAGAAACACCGCCGTAACCGCCAGAGCGGTGGAAAACAGTATGGAGCTCAGTATCAGGGGGGTGGTCATGGGGCTGGGGTTCAGCAGAAGCAGGATCAGCATTATCAGCCCCAGGGAAACCATTGCCCGCCATGAAAGGGCGCTGAGGTCGTCGGTTATGGCCTCGGTTCCATCCTCGATCAGGTTCAGCTCTATTTCAGCGGGAAGGTCTTCCTGTATCCTATCCGCCTCACCCTTCACAACCGAGGCAACCCTTACGGCGTTGCTCCCCGCCGACCGGTCCAACTCCAGTGTTATCTGATCAAGCCCGTTGTACCTGAAGAGGACCCCGGTATTGTTTGAATAGCTCTGGTAGATGCCATGGGAGATATCCTCCAGGGTTACGAAATCGCTTCCGGACTGCTTCACTATCAGCTGCTGCATCTCCCAGAGGCTCATGGGAACGCTGGAAACCCTGAGCACCGCCTCCAGGCCTGTGGTATCCGCAACCACCCCCACATTCCTGTCAACTACCCCGCTCTGAATGGAGGAAACAACGCCTGCCAGGGTGAGGTCCAGGGACCTGAGGGCCTCCATGTCGATGTCTATCAGTATTTCCTCACGGCCCAGCCCCTCCACTATCACCGAGCTTACGCCGTCGATCCTCTCGAGACGGGGGACGATGATGTCTTCGCAATAGCCCTTAAGTATGGATCTCTCCGCCCCTGTGATGGCGTAAATGAGGAAACCCTCGCTCTCCATCTCCCTGGGGACTGCCTGGGTAATTGTGCTGGGGTTTACACTTCCCGGAAGGTCGTCGCGTATCATGGAGATCCTCTCGGTGAGCTCCATGGATGCAACCTCCATGTCCGTTCCCTGTTCGAAGGAAACGGTTACTACACTTCTTCCCTGGCTGGACTGGGAGGAAACCTCCTTCACCCCCCTGAGCTGCCTGGCAACCTCTTCTATGGGCCTGGTGAGCTGCTCGCACACCGCTTCGGGGTCGGCTCCGTACCAGCCTGTGGTAACGTTCAGTTCCGGAAGGGTGGTGTCAGGGGAGCCCTCTATGGGGATTCGGAAAAGGCTCACCGCCGCCAGGCCCAGAAGGGCTATGTAGATCATCGCCGTTCCCCGGGGCCTTTTCAGCAGCCTGTCTATCATCGGGTTACCTTTCCCTGACCAGAACGGTGTAGAGCACAGGGACTATTACCAGGGTGAGAAGGGTTGCCACTGTTATTCCGGATATCACCGCGATGGCCAGGGGCTGTCTCAGGGCGGCTCCCTCACCAAAACCCACCGCCATGGGCAGAAGCCCGAGAACAGTGGTTACGGTGGTCATAAGGACCGGTCTGAACCTGTCCCTTCCGGCGTTTATCACAGCCTGTCTTACGGAAAGGCCGGCCCTTCGCAGCTGGGTTATCCTCTCCACCAGAAGGATGCCGTCGTTAACCACTATTCCCGAGAGTATCACAAGACCTATCCCGGAAAGGGCGTTCCAGCTCTGGCCAAAGAGGGCAAGCCCCAGGACCACGCCTATCACCCCAAGTGGAACCGTTATCATTATTATGAAGGGTTCAATGAAGGATTCGAACTGAACCGCCAGAAGCACATAGACCAGAGCGATGGCAAGGATCGCCGCCAGCACCAGGCTGGAGGCGGTTCTGTCCATTTCCTCTATCTCCGGGCCTGTGCGGAGCTTGACCGGTTCACCGGAAAGGGCGGAATCGGAAAGGGCCCTTATCCTGTCCGCGGTCCCGGCCATGTTGGTTCCCCGGCTCTGGATGGTCACCGCCACAGCCCGGTTTCCCTGATAATGCTCTATGAAACCGGGAGTCTGGCGCACGAAGGTGCTCACCAGTCTGTCCATCTGAAGGAGCTTTCCCCCGACCCCGATGGAGCGGCTGAAGAGGGAATCCACGGAGATGCCCTCGCCGCTTCCGGAAAGAAGCATGACATCAACCTTCTCGTCCTGTCTGTAATAAGTTGTGGCCACTATTCCCCTGGAAAGGCTTTCAAGGTAGTCCGCCACATCGTCCGGGGTGAGGCCCAGGAGCTGCAGCAGCTCACGGTCCGGCTCCACGACTATCTCCGGCTTTCCCGGAAGGAAATTAACATCGGCGCTGACCACATTATCTATTCCCGCCAGGGACAGTTCAGCAAGTGTGCCCGCCGCCCGGAGGTCGGTCTCTATGCTTTCGCCCTCCACATAGATCGTGAACCCGCTTCCTCCTCCCAGTATCTCACCGAGAAGGGTCCCCCTTGGACCGACCTGAAGAGGAAAGCCGAAGACGGTGCTCCAGGACTCCCTGATGGGAACAACCGCAGCTTCTGCGGCCTCGGCGTCTTCAAAGGCAGCCACCGAGAGGGCATCCACCCCCTCCTCGGCCCTTACCCCTATCCGCCCGCTGGTCCACCGGCTCCCCGCAAGGGCCGCCAGCTCCCCGGCCCGACGGGAAAGGTCAACCAGCTGGGCCATGGATGTTCCCTCCGGGGCGCTGAAGGACATCTCCAGCTGGTCGGCCGGGGTATCCGGAAGAAGCTGCATGGGAAGCCTGGAGGCGCCGAAAAACGCAAATACGGTTATTATCAGTGTGAACAGAAGGACCCGTTTCCTGCGCAGGAGGACACGGTCCATCACACCGGCGTAACGGGTTTTCATTCCAGCGGTAACATCCTTCGCCCGGCTGGTCTTGTTAATTCTGGCTGCGAGGGCGGGAATCACGGTAACCGCCACCAGAAGGCTTGCCATGAGGGCGGAGCCCACCGCCAGGGCCTGATCACGGAAGAGCTGGCTGGTTATTCCCTCCATGTACACCACAGGGAAGAACACTATGATGGTGGTGAGGGTGCTGGCCACAATGGCGGGCCCCACCTCGGTGGTGCCGGCGGTTGCCGCGTCCCTCTTTCCGTCGCCCTGCTCCCGTCTTCTGTAAATTGCCTCTAGTACCACCACGGCGTTGTCCACCAGGAGCCCGGTTCCCAGGGCCAGCCCACCCAGGGACATGATGTTCACCGTAACCCCGGCAAGGTAGAGGAAGAAAAGGGCCAGAGAAATGCTCAGAGGCAGCGAGAGCCCCAGGATAAGCGGGCTCTTCCAGTCCCGAAGGAAGAAGAACAGAACGCCGAAGGCCAGTATGCCTCCAAGGACAAGGGCCTCCACCACACCGCCGATGGATTCCTCTATGAAAGTGGCGTCGTTCTGTATTATCTGAAGCTGTATCTCAGGATTTGAAGTGTTCAGCTCGTCAACCACCTCTTCCACAAGACCGGCCACCTGCACGGTGTTCGCCTCGGCCATTTTTCTTACTCGAAGTATGATGGCCCTGTCTCCGTTGAAGCTGGCCCATTCCGTGGGTGGTTTCTCGGAGATGTAAACCTCCGCCACCGCCCCCAGAAGGAGGGGAGTACCGCCAAGGGTCCCCACAACGGTGTTACGGACATCCTCCAGGCTTTCGAACTCCCCCTGCAGGGAGAGGAAGAACTCTTTCTCGCCGTCCCGGACCTGGCCTCCGGAGGAAACGGCATTGGCCCCGGCAAGGGCCGCGGCAACCGTTGCCGGATCTATGCCCAGCTCCTCGATGGCGCCGTGGTGAAGCCTGACGAATACAGCGGGTTCAGCTTCGCCGTCGATCTCGCAGGCGGCCACGCCGTCCACCTGTTCTATTCGGGTGGCTATTACCCTTCTGGAAAAATCGGTTATGTCGGTCCACCCGCCGTCCATGGTGAGCAGTATTTCCATGAAGGGCCTGGATGACGGGTCGTAATCGACTATCGTCGGCCTCCCGGCGGCATCCGGCAGGGACCAGCTGGCAACATCCAGTTTCTCCCTCACCTCAAGCCTTGTGTAATCCATGTTGGCGCCCCAGTCGAACTCCAGGGTGATCCGGCTCATGTCGCCGTAGGAGCGGGAGGTGTATGAACGAAGGCCCCTCACCCCGGCCAGGGCGTCTTCAAGGGGGTCTGTAACAAGCCTCTCCACCTCGTAGGGGCTCGATGACGGATAGCGTGTTTCGATGGCTATCCTGGGATATTCAACCGAGGGAAGGAGATCTACGGGCATCTGGACAACGGCGATGGTTCCCAGAACAGCGGCTACGATGGATATGACCGTTACGGCCACGGGTCTTGTTACGGCGGCAACAGAAAGCTTCAAGCCAACCCCCCTCTCACAAGGGTATGATTTTTTCAGTTACTGAAAGTTAATCAAATAGCAGGGCAGTTGCCAAATTTCGCCAGGAAAAGTTACAGACCCTCAGCCCTTTCAACAAGACCTGTCTGCATATCTTCACCGGCGTTCTCCTGTAAAGAAAGGGTGTTCTCCCCGGTTATCAGTTTCATGTCCGGAACTCCCCACTCATCAAGGACCACCCAGAGCCTGCCGTTCTCCCTTTCTGAAAGAAGGCTGTCCAGGAACTCCGCCGGGGAAGAGCCGCCACCCTCGAGGTCACCTGCGAAGGGGGTGTTCCCGTTGTGTGCGAAATATTCCATGCCTGTCCGCGAATGGATTTCCCAGGCCAGGGAGGTGGACTTTCCGCCGATAAGCACCACCCCGTCCCCGGGCAGGGCCATTGATTCCACGGTGCTCACAGCTTCCCGCCAGTTGCTCCGGTGGTAGGGAAAGACATCAAGCCGGTAGTAGGGTATCAGGCAAGGCCGCAGAGGATGCACACGGCGGGGCCGGAATATCTGTAACGGGAAAAGAACCAGGCGGAGGTGATTGAGAAGGGTATCCAGACCACCGCAAGCTGCCTTATGCCCGGTGCGTCTTTCATGAAAAGGGCCAGGGGCAGCAGCAGTGCCGCCCAGAGGTACCTGGTGTCAGCCTTCCGGGGTCTTGCGAGGGGATAAACTCCCAGTGCGAGCACAGTGAGGGCATTCACCGCCCAGGCGGCCAGCATCCTGGGTCTTTCAAGGAGGTTCGGGGTTATCTCGGGAAGCATTCCTCCCGCCAGGAGGCGGAGGTACTGGGAGGGGGGCTGAAGGCTGAAAATCCTCTCGAAGCCCATGCCCATTCCCGCCCGGGCCATCCTGGCGGAACGCTCCATGAACTGCGACGAGAAATAGAGGAAGACAGGCGCGTACAGAAGGGCAAGGATCAGGGGAAGGAGCAGGAACCTTTTCAAAGGTATCCGGCTTTCCCCGGGGACTGAGAAGTAGAGAATGGAACCGGCGGCGATGGAGAACAGGAACACGTGCTGCGTGAGTATGCCGGAAACCCCAAGAAGTATCGCCGCCCGGTATGCCCGGGAGGAGCCCCGCCAGGCCAGGTCAGCGGCATCGGCGAACCACAGGGAGATAGCGGCGTTCATGCCGTATACCCAGCCCTCCTGACCCAGTGAAACAGCATAGGGTGCCATGGCCCAGAGAAGGGCGGCGTAGAACCCGCCACCGGCGGTGGAGCGACGGGCGGCAAGCCTGAAAACCGGTATCACCGCCGAGGCCCCGGCCAGGGCCACCAGGAACCTGAGGCCGAACTCACCGGGAAAGATCCCCATGGAAAGCTTCATTACAATGAAGGCCAGGGGAGGGTGTGGGGTCCCGGTGACAACCGCGTGGAACATCTCCGCAAACCCCATCCGTGCCGCCCCCCAGGCAAGGCACTCGTCTATCCAGAGGCTCTTCGTTCCCAGAAAGAGCAGCCTCAGGGCAAGGGAAATGCCCACAAGGGCAAAGAGCCGCCGCCGGTCATTCATGGGGCACCGCCGGCTTCTTCCTGAGGCTCTTCTTGGCTGAAAGTTCCTTCTTCAGCTTCAGTCGCCTTTCACGGGAGGCCCCGGTGGGAGCGGTCCTTTTTCTCTTTACCGGTTTTTTCATGGCGGTGTGGATGAGTTCACGGAGTTTCGCCAGGGCTGACCTTCGGTTCATTTCCCTGCTTCTGTGGTCACGGGACTCTATCACGATCTCGTCGGATGCGGTAAGCCTTCCCCCGGCAAGCCTTCGCAGTCGCCTTGCGGCGTCTTCGGGAAGCCCCCCAGGGGAATGCTGTACCTGAGCTGCACCGCGGTTTCCGTTTTGTTCTGGTGCTGCCCCCCGGGGCCACCGGCCCGAAGCCAGGTCCAGGAGATGGCGGCGGGGGGTATATCGATCATCAGTTCCTGCCCGAAAGTCCCTTCAGAAGGCTGTAGGCAAGGATGGCGGCAAGGAGTACGAACATCACTATCCTGGCGATCCCGGAGCCGTCTCCGCTGAATCCCAGGACTCCGGCGATCACCGCGGGTATTCCCAGGAAAACATCGAATATGGTTATTTTCGCCCGCTTGCTCACGGGGTACTCGGCGGTGAGGACCTCATTCTTCGCCCCGTCGACAAGTGCCCTGTAGTCCTTGCCGTCGATGGTGTAGTTCAGTTCCCACATGGGAATGTAGACCAGGTCGACCTTGTTGACGTTAACCGTGGTGTCCACATCGGACAGGACATCGGCTTTGCTTTCGGCCTTTTTGGCGTTGGTGATCCTTTATGTTCCCCCTGGCGTTGGCCTCGGCCCTTTCCTGGGTTATCTGGCCGTTTACCAGATTCTCGGCCATTCCGCACCTCTTTACCTCTTCGATGTCGAAACGGACCTGGCCCTCGAGGAGGTTCCTGTTGGGGCTCTCCTTTCCCCCTCCGAAGCGGAGCCAGAACTTGCCCCAGTCCGGAAACAGGGATTTCTTCCCGGGCTTGATGTTGTCTACCCCCCAGAACTCCCCGGGGTCTTCCCTGGCGTACTCAGGCCATGTGAAGTCGTCGCTGAACCGGCCGCTGACAGGCTCCCACCAGGTTTCCGTTTTCTTGTTGTCGCCGGTTCCCACTGTTTTGGTGCGCTTCTTCTTGCCCCTCCAGGAGGTGGAGGCGGTGCTCTTCACTATCCAGTAGGGCAGCATCAGCCCCTTCACCGACTTCACGCTGGCGGAGCTGACGAAGCTCTTCGATCTGTGAAAACCCTTTGAAAGCCAGGTTATGAGGGCACTGATGGCCTCGTTCTCGGTTACTTTCATGGGAAGCATTGAATGGCTGTCGATCTTCACTATGTTGTCGTAGCCCGCCAGCATGGTGGTGGTGCCGCAGTAGGGGCAGGTTATTACGCTCTCCCCCTCCATGTAGGCCAGCGGCGCACCGCAGTTCTGACAGGAAAGCTCCCTGTCGTGGATCTGGGCGGCGGGTTCCGCCGCCGGTGTCTCCTCCGGGGCTTCCCCCTCTGGAACCATGTTCTCTTCCTGCATGATATTCCCTCCCCTTGAAACTGACTTCGTATCCCGACAAGGCATTATACAAATAAAAGCCGGCCCCCTGAAAGGGAGCCGGCACGAAGGGAAAGGGGAACTTCCTAGAAGTTCATTCTCCACTTGGCGTACATGTCGGTGTAGCTCTCTGTTCCGCCCTGATCAGGATCGCTGTTCTCGAAACCATTGTTCCGCATGCCCACCTGGAGTGTGTTCATCTCACTGAAGAGGTCGATGTTCACGCAGAAGTCGATGTAGGAACGGCCCATGTCCTCGGCCTCTCCGGAGAGGTCGATGGGTGTTACCATGTCGTAGCGCACCGCTGGCATGATGCCCTTGATGGCGTAGCCGTCGAGGGCCATGTCGTACCCGGCCATTACGCTCATGCCGGAGCCGTCGGCGGCGTCGTCATAGATGTCCGCCGCGCCGTACATGAGGTACTCGCCAACGAAGACCAGTGTTCCGGTGGGGGAAACGGGATAGTCCGCCGCGGCGAAGACATCGATGCCGTTGGCGGCCCAGCTCTCGTCGGTGCCCTCGGTGGTCTCGTCGTCCGGGGCGCTGATCATGGCCAGGGAACCCCCCAGGGAGAACCACTCGGTGGGCTCGGCAACCACCCTGGCGGTGAACTGCTTGTTCATGAGCATTTCGGCTTCACCAACGGTCATGGTCTCGTTGTTGGAGATGGCGAGGTCCACGGTGACCGGTGAAAAGCTGGCTGTGAGCATTGTGGAAACCTCGTAGCCGCCGAAATCGCTGAAATCGCTGTAGCCGCCCACGGCGCCTGCTCGGTCGGCGAAGTACATGGAGCCGCCGGAACGGGTGAAGCCGTATCCGAAGGGCTTCTTGAACTGTCCGCCTGCAAGGCTGATGTTCTCGGTGAGGTGAAGGTTGAGGAAGGCGCAGTCAACATCGAAGATCTCAATGTCGAACTCGCCGGGAGTGTTGATGTGGGCGGTTATGACGCCGTCTACATGCTGGTTAAGCCGGGGATACCAGCCCACATATGTGTATGTGCTCATTGCGGAACCGGGCTCGGTATCTTCCTGGCCGTACATGTCCCAGCGGAAGGTTCCGTAGCCCTTGAACTTCGTGAGCTCGGCCCCGCCGGTCATCATTTCGCCGGCGAAGGCCAGGCAGGCGAGAACCGTGAGGATCGCTATGGCTCTTTTCATTGAATCCACCCCTCTTGTTTATGACCGGCGACACCCCGTCTTCCGGTCGGTATCGAACGGAATTATACTCACCGGGACAAAATGAAAACAAGTATAGAAGCCGGGAGGGGGACCCAAAATATCCGTTGACAGTGTGTTCACGGTTTTCGCCGGGCTCTTCGGCCTGTGCATAGGAAGCTTTTTGAATGTGGTAAGCTGGAGGGTGCCCCTGGGCAGGTCCATCGTTTCCCCCCCCAGCGCCTGCCCGGGCTGCAAAAAGACCATAGAGCCCCGGGACAACATCCCTGTCCTCAGCTTCATCATACTCGGCGGGAAATGCCGCAGCTGCCGAATGCCCATATCCATAAGGTATCCACTCACCGAGCTGGCCACCGGGCTCCTCTTCCTGGCCGCGGCGCTCCGCACAGGCTACTCGCCGCTTTTCATAAGCCACGCGGTTCTCATTTCACTGATGATAGTTGTGGTGCGAACCGACCTCGAGCAGTTCATAGTCCTCGACCAGGTGAGCATAGGCGGAACCGCCGCCGGGCTTATGCTCTCCCTGCTTCCCGGGGGCATAGGCATACTCAGCTCCCTTTATGCCGCCGCCGGGGCCTTCGTTTTCTTCCTGCTCCTCAGGATCGGAGCCTCCATATACCTCAAAAAGAACAGCATAAGGACCGAAGCCCCGGAGGGCTTCGAGGAAGAGGAGGATGAGTTCCAGGGGGGCATGGGCTGGGGCGATGTGAAACTTGCTGCCTGCATCGGGGCCTTTCTCGGGCCGGGCCCCACGGTTATAGCCCTCTTCGCCGCCTTCATTCTGGGAGCCCTGGTCGGCGGGGCGCTGATGATCCTCCGGAAAAGGAAGAAGAGCCTTCCCATACCCTTCGGCCCCTTCATGGCGGCGGGGGCGATTCTGGGGCTGTTCTTCGGCGGGTCTTTATGGGAGGCCTACACCGGTCTTCTGGGCATTTAGCCCTAGCGCTGGAGTATGTAGAGGGAAAGTCCGCAGAGCACCGCCCTGGTGGTCTGGGTGTTTATGGCCATGTCCACAGGGTCTCCAAAGCTTTCTATCAACGCCTCGATGGTGTTGTCGATGGTGTTCACCACGGCGAATCCCTGCCCCGGCACCGCGGCGTAAAGGTACTTGCCGCTTCCGGTAACCGCCAGGGCCCCCGGGGAGCCTGGAACGCTGAAGGTCCTGGAATGCTGGCCGGTTCCGCAGTCGATGGCCCAGACCTCGCTTCTCCCCGCCGGTGAAACGAACACCTCCCCGAAGGGGGTGGAACACATTCCGTTAACGCCGTTCTCCACCGTTGTCTCGGCGGCGGTTGAGAAGTCCGCAGTGGAGATCTTGTATACGGTGCCGTCGGGGTCCGCCGCGAAAAGATAGTCGCCGCTTGTTCCCAGGGCCGCCGCCACCGGTTCCCCGGCGTCGGTCTGCCCCTGTTTTGTGATGGTCCAGCCCACCGTTTCTATCTTCACAAGGGTGCCGTCGGCGCACAGAACGAAAACCGCCGTTGAGTTCGGCCGGGGAATGATGAAGCTGCCCTCCTGGGGCAGGAGTATCTGGCTGTGGATGGAGTAGATATCGTTGGACACCACATAGAGCACATTGCCGGAGAGGGCCAGGCCGTATCCCCCTCCGGGGACCCATCCACATCGGTAACCGGAACGCCCAGGCCCATTTCAGCCCTTACATAGCCCTCTTCCCTGTCAACGAAATAGAGGTATGTACCGGCCCCGGCAAGTATGTCGCCGTTCCCCCCGAGGAAACAGCATGAAGAGGGAGGGCCCACGGTCTGTATATCCTGCAGGTAGAATGCGGGAAACTCGCTGTTTATGGATGGTCCTGTAGACTCGCAGCCACTGATAAGGATAAGAACCAACAGTATTGACGAATATTTTACCATGCTAGCCTCCACCGCTCCCGAAAAGGAGCCTTTCCATGTCCTCCGCGTTAAGGGCCGCCTTGCCCATGTGGCAGTTGTTGAAGAAAACATAGCAGTTGGACCGGCCTTCTGAAAGGCTCCGCAGCCTGTCCGCCCAGGGCAGCAGCTCACCCCCGCTGTAATGATAGTCGTAACGCCGGGGGTGTTCCCCCACCACTTTTCCCGGTTCCTTCCATGGAGCCTGAGATACACCGTTCCCTTCCCCCTGAGAAGTCCTGTATCGGGAAGGCCGTGGAGGCGGGGCAGGTCCACCGAGACCGGCGTGAAACCCATTTCCAGAACCCTTTCCATGGGCTCTTCAGCGTACCACCGGCGGTGGCGGAACTCGGCGGCAATGGGTATTCCAGGAAGGTTTTCGGATATGCCTTTCAGCCAGCTGAAGGACCCCTCTTCCAGGGGGAGGGACCAGGGGAACTGGGCCAGGACCATACCCATGGTTCCCGTTTCCCTGAATGGGCCCAGCATTTTCCGGAAGGACTTCCACTCCCCTTCACCGGCGTTCCTGGCGTGGGTCATGGATGAGTGGAGCTTTACCGAGAATGTAAACCCCCGGGGAACCGAATCGGCCATTGCCCCGGCGGCCTTTTCCGTGAGCATGCCGTAGTATGTGGAGTTTATCTCCACGGCGTTGAACTTCAGGGCGTAGTAGGCCAGCCATTTTCCCCGGGGGATCCTTCCGGGATAGAAAACTCCCCGCCAGTCCGGAAAGCTGTAGCCGGATGTGCCCAGGAAAAGCCGCCCCCCGCCGGGGAGGGTTTTCCTGGAAGAACATGAATCGAAGAGGTTCACTCCTACCCCTTTCCCTGGAGGTATTCAAGGGCCCTTCCGCTGACCATGGCCCGGTGGCCATGGCGCTTGCGCACACTGTCGGCAACATCGTTAAGGGCCACGGTGGACTCGGGGAAGAAGCTGAGCTGGGCGCTTTCCCCGGGAACCAGCCCGCTTATGGAAACCCCGATGAGCCGTATGGGCTGGTCTATGTGGGTTCTCGCCATTTCCGAGGCCGCCATGAGTATGGTCTGGTCCTGGTCGGTTGGCCAGGGCAGTATTTTCCTTCTTGTTATTCTTTTCAGGTTCCTCAGCCTGTACTTCAGGGTTACAGTTCCCCCCTTCCAGCCACCTTCCCTGGCCCTGCATCCGGTTTTCTGACAAACCATTGCCAGCGCCGGCAGATACTCCTCAGGGGCGGATACATCCCTTGTGAAGGTGTGCTCGTGGCCCATGGACTCCGGCGGGTCGCGGTGGCCGAAGAACGGAACCGGCCTGTCATCGATTCCCCTTGCGTAACGGTAGAGCTCTTCGCCACGGTTTCCCATGAGGGACCTCAGTGTTGCCCTGGAGAGGGTTCGCAGCTTTCCTATGGTATCTATTCCGTACATTTCCAGCAGTTCGGAGGCCTTCGGACCCACCCCCCCATATTGCCGAGGGGGGAAGGCCTGCCATGTCGCCCGGCATGAGGAGGCCCACGCCCCGGGGCTTGTAGAAGTTCGAGGCCATTTTGGCCAGCAGCCGGTTGGGTCCGCAGCCAACGGTGCACCAGAGGGAGGTTGCCCGGTAAACGGCCCGCTGTATTTCCCGCCCGGCTTCGATGATGCCCCCCCCCGGTACCGGAAAGGTCGAGAAAGGCCTCGTCTATGCTCACCGCGTGCATCCTGGGGGTAAAACCCAGAAGGACCTGAAGAACCCTGCGGCTGTAGGTGCTGTATCTGGCGAAGCTGCCGGAGAGCACCACGCGCCGGGGATGAGGTTCAGTGCCCGGGTCATGGACATGCCGGCGTGAACCCCGAACTTCCTGGCCTCGTAGGTGCAGGATGTTACAACGGACCGGAAGCCGGGGTCTCCCCCGACGATCACCGGCCTGCCCCGGAGCTCTTCCCTGCCCAGAAGTTCAACCGAGGCGAAAAATGCGTCCATGTCAACATGGAGTATCCTTCTTTCAGGCTCCACAGGAATACCCGCAGTCTATAACCCAGCCCATGGTTTCGGTGTTGAAGTGTATTTCGTACACGTCGTCCTCCGAGGTACGAACCACGAAGTGAAAGAACTTCACCGTTCCCCGGCGGCTCTCCCAGGTGGATGAGACCCTTATCACATGGTAAACCCTGTTCTGCCAGCGGAACCTGCAGGGAACCACGCTGCCACCTGAGAAGTGACATATCATCTCTATTTTTTCGCCAAGTTCCTGCAAAACGTACCTCCCGGGAAAAAATAGTAAACAAATGTATACGCGTCAAAGGCCGGTTCCCGAAACCCCGACCTTTGTCTATCTTATCATCAACACGATTCCGTTTCCTGAAAGGTTGCCTCATTGAACTCTGATTCCAGGAAGACCCTGGCGGTGATGTTCACTGACATAGCCGGGTTTACTCGACACATGGAGAGGGACGAAGCCGGTGCTCTGGCAATGATCTCCATCATCAGGAAACACCTCGTCCCGCTTCTGGGATCCAGCGGCGGAACCCTGATAAAGGAGATGGGAGACGGCACCCTTTCGGTCTTCGAGGATCCCAGGGCTGCGGTGAGATGCTCCATAAGACTTCAGGAAAAGCTCAAAGACTGCGGCTTTAAACTCAGGATAGGCATTCACCGGGGAACCGTTCACCTCAGCCCCGGCGATGTTCTGGGAGACACGGTTAACGTTGCGTCAAGGCTGGAAAAGATGGCCCCCCCGGGGGTATCTGCATATCGGGGGAAACACTGAGAAGCATGGGCGGTGGCAGAAAACCCGGGGTGCATTCCCTGGGTCTTCAGCCGCTGAAGGGGCTGGGAAGGCTCATCGACCTGTACACGGTGAAGGGCACCGAAAAGCACCGCCTGCCCTGTTCCAGGGAAACAGATAATAAAACGGAAATTCTGATCCCCATGGCAGGCGGAGAGGTCCCCTCCGTTGCCATCATGCCCCTGGAAAACCTGGGAGCAAGGGGAGACGAGTTCTATGCCCACGGCATTTCAGCGGACATAGTCTCGCAGCTGGCGTCAGCCGGAGGCATAGCGGTGGCCCCTATCAACGACGTGATGAAACTCGGGAAGACGGTAACCTCAGGGCCGATATCGCATCCAGGCTCAGTACGAGGTTCTTCGTGAAGGGAAGTCTTCTGCGCTCCGGCAAACGGTTCCAGCTCTCCGCTGAACTCCATGACCTGAAGATGAAAAGGCTGGTATGGACAGACAGCTGGACCGATGACTGGTTCGAACTGCCTTCGATAAAGGAAAAAGTCGCCGACAGTCTTCTCAAGGTTTTTGGAATACAGAGAGGGGATCACCGCCGGGAAGATGAGGAGTCCATATCCTATGAGCTTTACCTGCAGGCTTCGGAGATCTACTGGAAGAGAAGATCAGTGGAAGATCTGGAAGAAGCCAGGAAACTTCTCGAAAGGGCTCTTTCCCTGGATCCGGACATGACCGCTGCCCGTATTCTTCTGGGCACCTCCTTCAGTGAATCCGGCGACTTCAAAAGGGCCGGCGATGAACTGGAAGCAGCCTACGAAAACGCCCAGTTCAACGGAGACAGGAACGGTCATCTGAATGCTCTGATGTGGATGGGTATAAACCAGTGGAGGCAGTCGGACTTCAAGGCAGCGAAGCATACCTTCCGGAGAACCATGATAATGGCCAGGGCCATGGGAGATCTTCAGGCCGAGGCCAGATCCCTCAGCAATCTCGGTCTGATGGAGAGCAACCTCGGCGAATACGGCGGGGCGCTGGAGCATTTCCAGAGAGCACTGAAGGTCCCCGGGCTTCCCTCGATGGGTAACCTCAAGGCCAACACCCTATGCAACATCGGCCTTACCCACTGGTCCATGGGAGACAATGAGAGCGCCTACGAGTACTACCTGAAGTCCCTGAAACTCTACGGCAAGCTGGAAAGCGCAGACGGTCAGGCTACAATGATGATGAATCTGGGAATAGTAACGAGAAGCATGGGACGCTTTCAGGAATCCCTTAACTACGCGGGCAAAGCCTGGAGCTGCATGAAGTCATTGGAGATGTTCAGGGGCAGTGCAGAAGCATTATCGGAATAGGCAACACCAGAAGGTTCATAGGAATGAACCGGGAAGCCATGAAGGACTACGAAAAGGCCCTGGAAATAGCCGACCGAATAGGTGACCGAATGACCAGCAGCATCGCCCTGACCAATATTGCCGACATTCTGTTCGAACAGCATGAGTTCAGCAGGGCTGAGATGCTCTACAGCAGGGCCCTGGATATCTGCAGGGAAATCGGGGACAGGGAAGGCGAGGGAGAAAACCTCGGCTATCTGGGTCTCGTTCTTGGGAAACTGGGAAGGAAGGATCAGGCTCGGGAAGCCCTCAGAAGATCAATTGCACTGCTGGAAGAGATTGATGCCCCGGCCAGGGCCGTTGCACCCAGGATCAACCTGGCGGAGAGCCTTCTTGAGTCCGTGGCCTCAGAGGAGTCCCTCAAAGAGGTAATGGAACACATAGGGAAAGTGGAGGAAATGGTCTGCCCTGGAATGAACGACCTGACCCAGACGAACCTTGCCCTTTCCGACCTCTATTCAAAACTCTCTGAAAACCCGGCTGCAGAAAGCCCGAACAAGCTTCAAAGAAAGAGCAGAACCTTCCTCGAGGCTGCCTGCGCCTCCCTCATAAAGATCGCGGACACCATAGAAGACGAAGACCAGAAGGCATCTTTCCTGGGAACCAGGGTCCACAGGCGGATACTGGATAAATGCAACCGGGCAAAACTCATTGACAGCTGACCCGGCCTCCCTGTATTCTTGCCAGACCCCGACACAAACAACCCTTTAAGGATTTTCATGGCAGTCGACGAGAAAACGCCAGCTCCAACCATATCCGCTGTTATTCCTGTCTATAATGAAGAGAACAATGTGGAGAATGCCATTGCCGCCCTTCAGACCGTTCTCGAGAAGGGATTCAGCAACTACGAGATCCTTGTGATAGAAAGCGGAAGCACCGACAGGACCGCCGAGATCGCCGACAGGATCGCCGGCAGTGATCCTCATATAAGGGTTATCCATCAGATAAGCAGGGAGGGCCTGGGCAGCGCCATAAGGCTGGGATTCGCGAATTCTTTCATGGACTATATCCTCTACCTCGATGGGGATGAGCCCTTTGAGGTTACCAGGATAGATAGCATCATCCCCCTCATTCAGAAGTACGATGCTGTGATAGGGTACCGGGCGGGCAGAAGGGAAAGCTTCAGAAGAAGGCTTCTAAGCGGAGTTTACAACGGCCTTGTGCAGTTCTTCTTCCGTCTGAACGTGAGGGATGTTAACTTCTCCATGAAGGTGGTTTCCCGAAGCCTTGTGAAAAGGATCAAACTGAGGGCGAACGGCTGTTTCTACGATGCCGAGCTCATCGCTGAGATCCGTCGGACGGGAACGGAGATCTGCGAGGTTGGGTTCGAGTACACGCCAAGGACCTCAGGACAGTCATCCCTGGATAAACCCTCCATAATAGTCAACATGCTCTGGGAGATGGGCGTCTACTTCTTCAGAAGAAAACTGCTGGGTCGCTGACCTCCTTCCGTATGATTATGTTTTTCCCCGGGGGAAGAACTAAGGGGTTATAGTGAAAAAAATACTCATTACCGGTGCCGGCGGTTTCATTGGACACCGTCTCGTGCGGTTACTTCTTGAATCAGGCTACAGGGTAAACTGTTTCCTTCGTTACACTTCATCTTCATCCATGGGCCTTCTGGAAACCCTGCCCGAGGACATGAAGAATTCCATAGCGCCATTTTACGGCGACATCCGGAACCCGGAAATGGTTAAAAAGCAATGAAGGGCTGCGATACCGTGTTTCACCTGGCAGCCCTGATAGGCATTCCATACTCCTATGAGTGTCCATCGGATGTGGTATCGGTTAACACCGGCGGTACGCTCAATGTCCTGAACGCCGCCCTGGAAACCGGTGCCAGGGTTGTTACAACCTCCACCAGCGAGGTTTACGGATCAGCAAGGGATGTGCCCATAACCGAATCCCATCCCCTCAACGCCCAGTCCCCCTATGCGGCGTCCAAAACCGGAGGGGACCAGCTGGCCCTGAGCTATCATGCCGCCTTCGGTCTCCCCACGGTGGTGTGCCGGCCCTTTAACACATACGGTCCCGGGCAGTCTCAAAGGGCCGTTATACCATCCATTCTTGCCCAGGCTCTTTTTGCCGACGAAGTTGAGATAGGGTCCGCCACACCCACAAGGGATTTCGTCTTCGTGGACGATACCGCAAGGGCATTCATCGCCCTTGCGAAGACCCCGGAAGCCACGGGTAGAACGGTTCACTTCGGCACGGGACGGGAGATATCCATAGGAGACCTTGCCCGGCTGGCCATAAGGGCGGCGGGCAGAGAGGGCATTTCCGTCAGATCTGAGGACCCATCAAGGGTCAGGCCCCCTTCAAGCGAAGTATCCAGGCTCGTCGCCTCATCCGAACTGGCCCGCAGGCTGACCGGCTGGGAGCCCCGAGTATCGCTTGAAGAAGGCCTTGAGATCACCGCTGAGTGGATAAGGTCCCATCCTTCCCATTACAGGCTGAGGGGGTACAGGATATGAGTGAAAGAAGGGTTGCCGTAATCCTTGCCGGAGGTAAAGGAACAAGGCTTGCCCCTATACCGCTGTCTTTCCGAAACCCCTGGTCCCCCTGGGGCAGTATCCCGTTGTGGAGATACTGGTCAGGCAGCTGGTATCCTTCGGCTTCAATGAACTCATTTTCTCCACGGGATATCTGGCCGAGCTTCTGGAAGCCTATTTCACAACCATCCCCTGAAGAAGAAGGGCATAGTCTTTTCCTGGATAAAGGAGCAGAAACCCCTGGGAACCGCCGGCCCTCTCCGCCGGATCTCCGGTCTGCCGGACAACTTCCTCGTTCTGAACGGCGACCTGTTCACCACAATGGATTTCGAAAAGCTCTTCCGGAACCATCTCTGTTCCGATGCCGCCCTTACCATTGCAATGCACAGAAAAACCGTGAGGCTTCAGCTGGGTGTGGTGAAGCACAACGGAAGCAGCGTCAGCGAATATCTGGAAAAGCCCGTATATGAACATAATGTAAGCATGGGCATATACGCCTATTCAAAAAGGGCTTTAAGTTACATCCAGGACGGCCAGAGAATGGATTTCCCCGAGCTGGTGAACTCCCTCATAGCCTCAGGGGAGCCGGTCAACTGCGAGCTGAGTACCGCCCGCTGGCTGGACATAGGCAATCCCGACGACTATGCCGCCGCCCAGGAGGAGTTCACCATGGACCCGTCCATATATCTTCGAGAAATACCATAGATGAGGGTTCTCCTCACCGGTGCATCGGGTTTCCTGGGCGGAAGGGTTATTCCCCTTCTCCTGGACAGGGGGATCAGTACCACCGCCCTGGATCTGGTGCCGCCGGGGGAAAGCAACTGCCATTTCCTTCGCTGCGATCTCACCGACCGGGAAGACCTTTCCGCGGCACTGGAGGGAAAGACCTTTGATTCGGTGATCCACCTCGCGGGAACCAGGGGTTCCATCCAACGGATGACCAGTCTGAACGTTCAGGGAACATCCCTTCTTATTGAAACCCTTGCAGGGAGATGCCGGTCATTGGTTCTGGCGAGTTCCTGCTCCGTTTACGGCATCCCGGCCTCCCGGTCGGGACTTGTCGCGGAGGCCGACAAAACTTGTCCCGTAACGGATTACGGCCTTTCAGTCCTGGAAAAGGAAAGAACCGCCGAAAGCATCTGCCGCCGGTGGGGCATTATGCTGTCCACGGCACGGCTCTTCAATCTCTTCGGCCCGGGACAGGGCCCGGAAATGATGGTTCCGGCGGTTGCCGAAGGGCTTCTGAAAATCCTCTCCGGCAAGGCGTCTCCCCCGCTGAGGACAGGCCCCCTTTCAACGAAGAGGGACCTCATCGATGTGGAGGATGCGGCTTCCGCCCTGGTGAGAATGGCGGTTGCCGAAGTTCCAGGGACCTTCAATGTGGGAACCGGAGTCCCCAGGTCCGGCAGGGAAGTGGTAGATGCGCTGCAGGAGGAAATGGGAACCAGCTTCGCCGTAGAGGAGGGTCCCAGGGGGGAAAAGGACATCCCTGTGATCCATGCCGATATCTCACGGATATTCGAAACACTGGGGTGGAGGCCTGAAAAAGACTTCCGCAGAACGGTAAGGGCGGTGGTCGAAGGGCTTCACCTGAAGGGTTGATCCCCCCTGACGAGTTCAACTTCCTCACCGTTCCATATCAGAAGAGGGGCTCCGCCTTCGCTGTTAATGGTTCTGTCCGTCAGTATGAGATCGCAGTGGACCCGGTCGATGTAGGTCATGTACAGGGGCACGTTCTTCATCTCCAGCCCCTCGGCCGAGCTCCTTGATATGATCACATAGCACTCCTCCGGATCGATCCCGGACAACTCCGGGGTAACAGCCTCAAGCCCTCTGTAAACCCTTTCCTTCGCCTCTGTGAGTTCATCAAGCATCACCGCTTCACGTCTTGTGGCAAAACCTGCAATGGCAATTACCGCGACAAATAATCCCCGGGGCTTCCAGCCCTTCGTTCCCAGCCCGAGGGAACTGAAGAAATACACGAAGAATATGGTTGTGAAAGCAGCGGATACATACACATAATGGGGTTCAGGGAAGGACAGAAGGGATTGAAAACTGTAAATCCCAGTGATCAGGATGGCCAGGAACAGCTCCCTGAAGCCCTTCTTGCCATTCCTCAGGAGAAAGGCAACGATAAGGAGCATTTCGGCCAGGACCACGACTATCTTGAGAGGACCGGTGAAATAGGCGGTTCCTGCAGCCTGGGAGACAACGACGGGCACCCATGCAAGGGAGGAGGAAAGGGGCGGTCTGGTTTCATAACCGCCTACATTTCCGAAGATATGGAACCTGACAGCGAAGAAGAGGACCCCCACCAGGATCAGAGAAGAGAGGAAATACAGTGTGTTCTTCCTGTTCCTCTTTCCGGAAGACCACAGGAAGTAGACCAGGGGAAGGGCAAAGAGGTTCGCCACTCCAAGTTCCTTCCCTGAAAGCGCCAGAGCGGTATAAAGGGCGGGCAGCAGCGAGGAATGGGAGAACTCCTCCTTCCGCCCCAGTCCCAGGGCTGAGCGGAGGGCAAGGATGGAGAACAGAGTTGCTATTATGTCCGGTCTTGTTACGATAATGGCAACGGCGCCGGCGGTGCCCGGATGCAGGGCGAACATCATTCCGCCCCAGGCGGAGATGGTCTTTCTCCCGGTCAGAGAGAACACCGTCATGGCCACCAGCAGTGAACAGGTCAGGTGAAGAAGGAAGGTTACGGTCTTGTAAGCAGCTGCGGAAAACCGAAGAACTGATACTCCACCAGGTACATGGTGCTTGGAAGGGGTCTGAAAAAGCCCACAAGCTCCCCCTGGTCGTTCTGCCAGCTCCAGCCTTCTTTCAGGAACTGAAGATAGGGTGTATCAGCCTTCCCGGGATTGAGAAAGGTGATGAAATCCTGGGGATCGAAGAATGATCTCAGGGCAGGGGAGAAAGCCCATAGGGTAAACACCGCGAACATCCCCAGGAAAATTGCTGAACACAGGTCTCTTCGGGGCATCTGGATCTCCTTCTCAAACCTTCGCTGAAAACAGCTGAACTTTCATGGTTTCCCCTGATCCCCTGGTTTTCTGAAGGCTGCCCTTGCCGCCAGCAGGCTCAGCTCAAAAAGAATATACAGAGGCAGTGACAGCATTACCTGGGTAAGTGGATCAGGTGGGGTGAGCACCGCCGCCAGGATGAGAAGCCCCACGATTATGTGCCTTCTGTAGAAGGCTAGATCGGATGGTTCCACAATCCCCGAGCGAACAAGGAACAGCACGGCCAGGGGAAGCTGAAAGGCCGCCCCGAAAACAAGAAGGAATGTCCCGATGAAGTCTATGTAGCTGGAGACGCTCCAGAATCCCGTGATGTTCCCGGTTTCGAAGCTCTGGAAAAGCACAAGGGCCGGCTTTCGCATCATGAACCAGGCGAAGGCGGCCCCGGCGGTGAAGAGGACCGCCCCGGCGGCGGTAACCGTTAGAACCGCCCTCCGCTCCCTCTCGTAAAGACCCGGGGCTATGAACCTCCATATCTGAAACAATATTACCGGTGAGGCGGCTATGACACCGGCGGTCACAGCCAGTTTGAGGTGGGCGGTTATGGCCTCCGCCGGGGCCAGGGCTGCCAGATCCACAGGGGATGTGCCAGTGACATAGCCGGTGATCCTTCCGCTGAAGAAAAAGGCCACCGCCGACATGACCGCCACGGTTCCGGCGGCTATGAAAAGCCGTTTCCTGAACTCTTCCAGATGATCCCAGAAGGAACCGCCGTCTTCGGACCCTACCGCCATGACCTTTTCAGGAGCTCCTTCTCCTCCTCCGGGCTAAAGACCACCTGCACGCAGTTCTCCCAGCCACGGGGAATGATCCAGGTCCTGCCCCTTTCGGTGCTCTTCTTGTCTGCGGAAAGGAATGCGAGTGCGGCCTCCGGGGTGATCTCCCGGGGAATAGCGGTGTCGATTCCCAGCCCGGCGGCCCTTTCTATGAACTCCCTGGCGAAATCCTGGTGCCCGCCCATTCTTGCTGCCACGGGAATGCCCATTGCCACAGCGATCCCGTGGGGTATGGCAAAACCGCTGGCACCTTCAAGGCAATGCCCCACCGTGTGCCCGAGGTTGAGCAGCCTTCGCTGGCCGGTCTCCTCGAGATCCCCGCCGGCAATGGCTCCCTTCACCGTCATGCAGCCTCTGACGACCTCCATCCAGTTCCTTTCCTGAAGGTGGTCGACTATGGACCTGTCACCGATCACCGCGGTTTTCAGGGCCTCGGCGACACCGCTGAGAACCTCGGTCTCGGGGAGGGTGTCCAGGAAACCGGGGCACACAAGTATTTCAGATGCGGGATAGATGGTTCCCGCCTGATTCTTTTCCCTGCCGGCGTTCACAGCGGTCTTTCCACCCAGGGCCGCATCCACCATGCAGAGAAGTGTGGTGGGCACCAGGACCAGGTTCAACCCCCGCTTCCAGGTGGATGCTGCGAAGGCCCCCACGTCGCAGAGGGTCCCCCCCCCTGTAACCCGCCACGGTGGAATCCCGCCTGAGGCCAGCCCGGGCCATTTCCTCCCAGATGGCGCAGAGGATTTCCGGGGTCTTGCACCCCTCTCCTCCGGGTATGTCCAGCCTGTGAACGCCCCCGGGCAGCTCCTTCCGGTGGAGCTCTGATACCCGGGCGTCGGTTATCATCATGTCCCCATTCAGGGGAATGTCCTCCACTGAGTCAAAGAATCTGACCCGGGTTTCCGCCGTACTCCTGGGGAATGTGAACTTCATGGCCTTCACGGGTGCCACACGAACCAGATGAAAGCCGCCCCCACCGCCGTTGCGGCCAGGGTGAAGGGAAGCCCCACCCGTACGAACTCCCAGAAGCTGACCCTGTAGCCGTTCTTCTTCAGTATGGAAACGGAAACTATGTTCGCCGCGGCCCCAACAGGGGAAATGTTCCCCCGAGACAGCTGCCTATGAGAAGTCCGAAGGTGAGGTACAGGTGCTCCTGGCCGGTGTGGCCCATGGTGGCCGCAAGGGAATGGGTAACCGGTATCATTGCGGTAACGAAGGGCACATTGTCCACGAAGGCGCTGAAAAGAAGGGAACCTGTTACTATTATTATGTACGCGGTGAGGGGATTGCCCCCGGAGAGACCGGCGAGGACCCTTCCCACGCCGTCCATCACCCCGTAAAGATCCAGGGCGGACACCATGAAGAATATTCCCGCCAGAAGAAAAAGGGTGTCGATGTCGAAGGCCTTCACCACATGTCTGGTCCTGCGGTTGCCCAGGTCCTGGAAGTGATGGGCTCTGGTCCGCCGGAACAGGGCGTACCATACCAGGGAGAGAAAACCGCCGCCCATGCATATCAGTCCCGCGGTGAGGTGAACCCCGGGGCTGATGAAGCTGATCACCGCAAGACCAACGATTATACCAGCCAGTATGCAAGCGGGAATCCAGCTGGCCACTGGGGGAATGGCTATCTTCGGCACATGGCCCCTGTCCCGCCCCAGGAAGTGGTAGAGAACGAAGAAGCTGGCCACGGCGCCCAGCTGAACCGCCCAGAATATTCCCGGTCTTCCCTTCATGAAGAAGAAGTCGTTGAAGCCCATGTTCTCGCTGGCAGCCAGTATCATGGAGGGCGGGTCACCAACCAGTGTACCGGTTCCCTGGAGGTTGCTGGCTATGGCTACCCCTATCAGGAGGACAACAGGGTTGGCGCTGTTCCTCCTGCTTACCTCCAGTGCGATGGGGGCCACTATCATAACCGTGGCCACATTGTCCACGAATATGGATATCACGCTGGAAAGACCGCAGATAAGCATGGCCGCCCAGCCGTAGTTCCGGCTCATGGATATTATTCTGGCCGCCAGGTGAGAGGGCACCCCGGCGTCTATCAGGACCTCTGCTGATAACAGTATGCCTGAAAAGATAAGAAGAACGTTCCAGTTTACCATGCCGAGAATGGTGGTTATGTCCACATGAAGCCCGGCCAGTGTCGCCGCGCCTATGGCAAGGCCTGCTCCGGCCCAGACCACTCCGCCCCTGAACCGGTTTCCGAAGGCTATGTAAACATATACGAGGAGAAAGGACACCGAGAAGATAACCGGAAGGGACAAGTCTACTCCTCTCCCCCTGTAAAGCTCACCAGAGTGAGAACGCTGTCAGCGGAGGACATGGCCACCATGCCCACATCCGGGGCAAGCCAGATGTTCCTCACCGTAACTGTGGTCTCCGGGGAAAAGCCCGCGGTCTGTATCCAGTTAATAACGGTTTCCTCCTGGTGTATCCTGTAGCACTGGGCCCAGACACCGTCCGGGGAGACCTCCGGTCCGGATACCGTCTGGTTCCGGATCCAGGTGTGGCTGAGGGTAACACCCTGACTCACCGCCTGGGCGCCAACGGAATCCCGGCGGGTCATGCCCTCTGCAAGGGGCCACTGAAGCATGGTAACCCAGCCCTGATAGATGGGGACCTGATATCCGTTGAAGAGCACCGTGTGATCCTCGAACTTCTCAAGTCTGCCGCGGTCGTTTATCCAGTAGGTGTATCCCGCGCCGGACTGGAACCGCCAGCAGGGGCGTTCTCCAACGATCTTCTGATCCACCACGGTAACTATTTTGCTGCCCCCGCCCTCCATGGAGTATTCCCATGTGGCTCCGGAGGGTGAAACCGGAAAGTAGTCGGCGGAAAGCCTGAGATAGAGCGGGTTGCTGTCGCACCCGGCGAGAATGAGAAGCCCTGTGAGCAGTATGAGAACTCTTTTCACAGCCCCACCTCCCTTGACACGCCGAAGGTCAGCCTGAAGGCGTCACCGGTCTTGTCGGCGGAAAGTACGCTCTCAAGGTCGAAACCCACACCGGCCCTCCAGGGTTGACCAAGGCTGAAGTTCCACCTGATCCCGGCCCTCCAGAAGGGGTCCCAGCTGGCGGGGTCGGTTCCGCCGCCGGAGGAGAGCCTGCTTCGGCAATAGCCGAAGGCGGCCACTATACCCGGGTTGAACGTGTTGCCCTGGGGGCGCAGATAGAAGGAGAAAAGCCCCATGGGTTTCAGCTGGGAAAAGGAGGCGTCTCCGCTGTTGCCGTCGCCGAAGGTCACCCCCTCGATACCCGCCCCGGCCCTGAACTTACCGGACAGAAGCCAGTTGGCCTGGATACCGCCGGCAAGACCGCCGCTGAGGTTGCTGCCCCAGCCTCCGATCGGGCTCACACCGGCCCCCTCCAACACAATGTCCACCGTCCCCCCGAAGGAAACCGTGACAAGTACCGCCAGAATGATGATCTTAAACAAAACGCCTCCTATACTTCCATGAAGGGAAGGGCCTGATAGGGCTTCCCCGCGAAAACTTCAAACCTGCTCCCGGCCACCTCGGTACATACCTTCAACGCCAGATCAGCGGTGTTGTTCTCTGCGCTGAGGTGGGCCGCCACGCAGAAACCCAGCCCGGGGCCGGCGATCAGGGCCAGGGCCTCTCCGGCGGCATCGTTGGAAAGATGCCCCTCGCCTGAGGCTATTCTCTGCTTCAGGGGCCAGGGATAGGGGCCATCCCAAAGCATATCTATATCATGATTGAATTCAAAGACCAGTCCGTTGCATCCCTCCAGCATTTTGAGGACCATGGGTCCGGCTGCGCCCATGTCGGTGGCTATCCCAAGCCTCCGTCCCCCGGCGGTTACGGTGAACCCGCTGGGATCCCTGGCATCGTGGGGAATGCTCCAGGGTTCCACGGTGAACCCTCCCACCGTTATGGTGTCTCCGTTGGAAAAAGCCTCCAGGCCGTGCAGTTTCTGGCCGGTGAGGCGTGACCCGTTCAGGGTTCCCGGGGTACCGAACACCGGCACCCGGTACTTTCTGGCCAGGATACCGGCGCACCGTGAGTGATCTCCGTGTTCATGGCTTATGAAAAGGCCTATCGGTTCCGCAGCTGGAAGACCGGAGCTTTGAAGCCTTATAAGGTGCTGCTTTCCGCTGAGGCCGGCGTCAAAGAAGAGGACCTGCCCGCCGTGCTCAACCGCAAGGGCGTTACCCGAGGAGCCGCTGGCCAGGACCGCAAGTTTCATGGGATCACGACCCTGTTGAACATGGCCGGGGAAACACCGTGGTCTGGCATGGGCCCTGTGCCCCACCGGCTTCTCAGGACCTCCCCATCCCCGGGGGAAAGGGAGTTCAGGCTGAATACGCATATCCCCCGGGCACCCAGGGAAAGGGCCCTCTCCGCTGCCGGGAGGGCGTTCTCAGCGGACTGATTCCACATTCCTATGCCGTAAACGATCTTCTCGGGGTGTTCAAGGGTTATTGACGAGGCAAGCTCAAGGGCCCTCTCCCTGTTGGATGTGTAGGCCATGGGAAAGGCGAGGTCCACAAGGCCCTGGGAGAGCCAGTATCTCCAGTCGCATGAGAATTCCTCCCTGGCGGTGTTTGGGTCCGCCATCACGGCACAGGTAAGGATCATCTGGGGATCTGAGCCGCGAAGGACCGCCCTGACCGTTTCCACAGTCGCCGTCACCTGCTGTCTTTTCCAGTTCTCCCAGGACAGTGGGTCATCCTCAGGCTGAAGGCATGTTTCCAGGAAATACAGCTCCACCTCGCCGGGTGAGTATCCGAAGGAGGAATTGGGGTACCTTATGTAATCAAGGTGGATACCCGCCACATCGTAGTTCATGGCGATCTCCCGGGCGATGTCCGCTATGTAATTCCTCACCCCGGGATAGGCCGGGGAAAGGGTTGCCCCCACCAGACCCGCCGCCTCCGCAGCTTCCGGGGAAAAGGCCCGGCTGCTTCTGCCGTTGGCGTGGCCGGTGAACCACTCCGGATGGGTGTTGTAAATGTGTTCAGGGGAGGGGGAGCAATGGGCGAAGACCAGACAAGGAAGGCGTTAACCCAGGCGTGTACCTCAAGCCCCAGGGGACGTGCCTTCATTATGAGATACTCCAGGGGGTCGTCAAAACCGGAAAACTCCGCCGGGGGGAGAACATCGGAGCTGTAGTAGGCCTCACCCCTTCCCACCACCTGGACCAGAACTCCGTTGGCCCCGGCTTCGGCGGCCCTGTTCAGGAGTTCGTCAATCTCCCCCGGGGTGGAAAGGCCGTTGCGGACCACCCAGAAATACCTGTATTCGGCGTTCTCCGCCGGGCTTATGGAAAACATGGCCAGAAGGACCAGGAAACTAGGAAAGCTCCGCACTGAACTCCTCTTTCTGGGGCCTGAGGAACAATCGACCGATGGCCGTCTTCAGATCCAGTTCCCCATCTATAATACGGCGTACCATTGATGTTACAGGAAGTTCCACCGAGAGTTCTTCAGCCAGGGAAAGCATTGCCTTCGAAGTGGGTACCCCCTCCCGCCAGCCCCTGGAGGGTTTCCCCCATCACAAGGGCCTCGCCGAAGCCCCTGTTCCTGCTGAACCTTGAAAACAGAGTCGCCTCATAGTCCCCGAGGTGGGACAGGCCGTAAACGCTTCTCCAGTCCCCCCCGGCGGCCTTCACCAGCCTTGCCACCTCCTGGGGCCCCCGGGCCATCAATGCCCCTTTGAGACCGCTCATTTTCATGCCGTCAAGCATTCCCGCGGCAATGCCGATAACATTCTTGGCCGCGGCGCCTATTTCACAGCCGATGAGGTCGGTGGAGTGGTATATCCTTACCAGCGGGGAACCCATCCTTCCGGTAATCCTCTTTGCCGCTTCCTCTTTCTCCGAGACCACAAGCATGCACCCGGGAACCCCGGCAACGAAATCCTGGGGATGGCCCGGTCCCACCCATACGCTTACTGAACGGCAGCGAATCCCCTCTTCAAGGGCCACGGTGGAAAGCCTCTTCCCGGTATCAAGCTCCAGGCCTTTCATGCACAGCACGAGATCGGTCCTCTCAAGATCGTGCCGGGAAAGCTCCCGTGCCAGGGTTCTGAAGAGCTGGGCGGGAACCGCTGCTATTATCTGATCCGCCCCCAGGGCCTCGCCGAGATCGGTGGTGAGCCTTACCTCGCCGGGAAGCTCGAGATAGGCATTGGAGCGTTCCTTCATGAGATCCCGGAAGGGAAGGCTTTCAGCTGGTTCCCAGCCGGTTACATGGAAACCCCGCCTGGCGGCGTACCACAGGTGAAAACTGCCCCACCGGCCGCAGCCAAGCACTGAGATCCTCATCGGGCCCCTCCTTTCCAATGGCTGCAATATACTCCTTTCACTGTGTTTTTGACATTCGGGGGATCCCTCCCATATTAGGGAATAAAGACCTTGAGAATGGAGATGAACATGCAAAAGATCCTTTTCGCCCTTTTCACCTGCCTGGTTCTCTCGGGATGTGGTGCAGCCGAAGACCCCACCGAGGGGACAGCAGGCGGCTCCCTGCATGGGATCGAGGCGGACACCCTAAGGGTGGCCCTGGCCATAGGCGAGGAACTGGGAGACTCCACGAACACCTTCGGCATAGTGGCCGATGCCGAATACCATTCAGTAACGGGCAACATAATAGTGCTTGACACCGGCAGGGCCTGCCTGAAGGAGTACACCCCCGATGGGGAGTACATCAGACAGATATCCCGGCAGGGCGACGGCCCGGGAGAACTGTCTAATCTCTCCTTCGAATTCTTCCAGATGAACGGCAGCACCATTGTCAGCAACATGTTGAAACAGGGTTTCGTGGTGTTCGACGATTCCCTCGCCTTCCTGGAGGAAATACAGCACTGGGTCAATAACCCGCCAATGCAGTGCGTGGCGCTTAACGACTCCACTCTTGCGGCCTACAAGCCGGACTATTCCGAGAACGACGGCCAGAACTTCACCCTTTACCGAAGGCTTGTGAGCTTCCCCTACGGCCAGGCTGACTACGAACATGTTTTCTGGGCGGATTCAACCAGTATATCCCTTAGCGACCTCATTGCAGGCGGCGCATCGGACATGATAAATGATTTTCTGCTGGGAATCACCGTCGGCGGAAACCGGGATCTGCTGCTCATGGCCCTCAGGGTGTCGGAGGAATACAGGGTACAGGCCTGGTTCCCGGACGGCACGGAAGCCTTCACCCTCACCCTCGACATTGAACCGGTACCCAAAACACCGGAGGAGATCGCCGAGGAAAAGGCCTACATGGAAGCTTTCTTCGGACAGATGGGAGGCCAGGGCATGACGGATTACCAGCCGAAACCCTTCCGCGACATGATAGTGAATGTGGACATTGGTCCCGACGGCAACATCTGGGTACAGCGGGGAACCATGGAATACCCCTTCTTCGATCTTTTCGATCTCCAGGGCAACCTTCTGGGGCACAGGGTGTTCGAAGAACCGGGCTGGACGTGGCGGTTCTCGGTGAGCGAAGAGGGGATACTTGCATGGGAGGAGGATCCCGAGGAGGGTTATCAGCGGCTCTGTGTAGTCAGGTGATCACCGGGGGCGTTTGTATATATCCGTGGTACGCTTCCATCTTTTGTGGGCCCACCAGTACTGTTCAGGGTGTTCCTTAACCACTTCTTCCAGAACCTTCGTGTACCTTCCGGTGATGTCCAGCTCGGCTTCGTGCCGGGGAAGGCCGGTGTCCGGCAAAAGGAATGCCCTGGGTGAGAACCGCTGGTAGGGTCCTTTTTTCCTTATCATCACCCCGCACAGTATTGGCATCCCCAGTTTCACGCTGAAGGCAGCCGCCCCCCTGGGGGTCGACGCCGGTTTCCCGAAGAAATCCACCACGAGGCCGTTCTTCCCGCCGTACTGGTCGCTGAGCCAGCACACGGCTCCTCCCTTCCGGGATATCCTGATTATTCCCCGCATCGAGGCGTCCCTTGTGAGAAGGGCCGGTCCAGCCGAGGATCGCAGCGAGTTTATGTATGCGTCTATCAGGGGATTGTGCTGCCTTCCCACAAGGAAGGTGGTCTCCTTGCCGAGGAACTGGTGGCAGACACCGTTGTACTCCCAGTTACCGAAGTGGTAGCCCAGGGCGATTACACCGCCCCGGTGGCTGAGAAAGCTCTCCAGGGCCTCATTTTTCTCCACGGTTATGTATTTCTCGAAGTACTCCCGGCCCATTTTTTCCTGGCGGGCGAACTCCACCATGAACCTGCCGCTATTGGCGAAGGACTCCCTTCCGATGCGATCTATCTCCCTTGAACCATGTTCGGGGAAGGCAGCTCCTATGTTTATCCTGCAGATCCTTCGGCGAACCCGGAGGAACCAGGCGGTCCTTCCAAGGCAGGCCCCGAGGGCAAGGGCCGCCCGGAGGGGGAGAAGGTTCAGCCAGAAAGTGCAGAACCTTACTGCTCCATACTGGATCCTGTGGGAAAGGGTGGTCCTGGGCATGGTCATTCAGCTCCTTCCCAGGGGCAGTTTAACCACCACGGCGTTCTCAGGGCACATCTCGTGGCAGCACAGGCACATGATGCACTTACCCCTTTTCATGAAGGCCCTGCCTCCCTTTATCTCAATTGCCGCCACCGGACAGGCCCTGGCGCAGATGCCGCAGCCGGTGCACTTCGAGTTGGAGACCGGAGCCCTTCTGAGAACCACCCGGGCAAGGGAACCGAGCCACCTGGGAATGTAGTTCAGATAGGATTCTCCCGGTATCTCAAAACCGGTGAATACATGGCTTCCCTTTACCTCTATCTCGCCGGATGGTTTTCCCAGACCCCTTCTGCGTGCTTCTCTGGTGGAATCCAGCTGCTCCCAGGGAAGGCCGGCCATGTCCGTGAGCACCATATCCAGGCACACGCCACACCTGGACAGGGCAATGAAACCCTCGTGGCGTTTTCTTCCATCTGTGCTTGGCCCCCTGCGGTCGAGGCATAGAATACCATCGGTTATGTTCAGGCTGAAACCGGCAAGCTCATAAAGGTCCACTATGTTCACCGCAAGATCCTGGGTCGGGGACTCCTTGTGTGAAGCATTGCCTTCCCGAAACCCGGTACAATGCCGAAGGCGTTCTTCAGGGAGTTGGTCATCCGGGTATATGCGTGGGTCTTGAACTTCGACAGGTTTATGCGGCACTGGTAGCGTTCAAGGACCGGAAGGGCCACATCGTACTTCCTGCCATGGATCTCCACACGCCTTGAGCCGGAGGCCTCGAAGCTTATCAGTTCCGCACCGGTGAGTTCAGCCGCCGCCTGGAAACCGCACTTCCTCCAGTATCTGGCAACGCCCTTCACCGCTCCGCCGGGGCTGTCGCCTATTTCGACCAGGCAGCCCCTGTCCCTGAGGAGTGAAGCCACCGCGGCGGCAACGGCAGGGTGTGTGGTTATTCCCCTGGAGGGGTCCTTGGCAGCCAGCATGTTCACCTTCAGAAGCACCCGGTCGCCGGATGAGGTGCCCTCAGGCCAGCCTCCGGTTTCCTCCACCATTCGGCGGATGGAATCCCTGATGCGCTTCACGCAGTACCAGCCAAAGCCCTCTTCCAGGACCACATCGTATGACCTAGCTGTGGCAGACACTGTTCTTCCCCGCTCTCTTGGCCCGGTACATCCGCTGGTCCGCCAGCTCGATCAGCTCATCCTTCTCCCTGGAATCAACCGGGAATGTGGCCACACCGAGGCTGAGGCTGACAAAGCCCCGGGGCTGTTCCTCCGCATGGGGAATATCCACATTGGCCTGAAGGACCTTCGATCGGATCCTTTCGGCAATTTCAACGGCTACCTGCTTGTCGGTCAGGGGAAGGATGCATACGAACTCCTCGCCGCCGTAGCGGACCAGTATGTCCACATCCCTGAGGGCACCTGTCATGGCCGCTGTTACCTTCTGCAGAAGCACGTTCCCCATCGGGTGGCCATGGGAGTCGTTGTAGTGTTTGAAATCGTCGATGTCCATCATTATCAGTGAAAAGGAATACTCGTACCTCTGGGCCCTTTCGAACTCTTCAGGATACCGCTCCTCAAAGAAGGTCATGTTGTGAAGACCGGTGAGCCTGTCCCTTCTGGCCATGTTGATGAGTTCCGTTTTCTGAAGGGCGGCGTCGAGGACCCCGGCGGCGAAACCCACCATATTGTTCAGCCTTCTTATGTCGTCGGACTGAAAACGGTTGAGCCTATCGCTCTGAATGTCGATCAGCCCACGACCCTGCCCCGGCTAAGCATCGGGATGGCTATCTCGCTGCGGGTCTCGGGAATACTCCTGATGTAATACTCGCACTGAAGGACATCGGAGACATTGATTATCCTGAAGTTCCTCACGGCCTCCCCCACGATACCTCCCCCTTCCCGGTCAAGAAGAAGCGACGCACCGGAGATAAGGGCTCCATTGTTGTAACTTGAACCTGAAACTGCGTTTATGGTCAGCGAGTCCGGTATCATGGCTGAGGTGGGGGTTCCAGCGGCCATCACGGAAATGGATTCGTCGGGGTAGAATGTTTCCAGGGTCCTCAGCATTGTTCTGCAGATCTCCCTTACATCCCCTTCCGATGTGAGGTCCGCCGCCAGGGATGCCACCGCGTCGGTTTCAAACTCAAGTGCCCTTATCCGCTGGGTCATTCCCGCAGTTGCGGATCGGTCGGCTATGACCAGGAGCATGCCCCTGCCACCTGATTCATGGAGTGAGAACCCGGCATGGGCGTTCCCGCCGCCGAGTCTGACAGGCTTCGTGGAGTAATCCCTTCCCTTCAGAAAGGCGTCGTTAAGCCTTTCAGCGGTGTCACCGGGAAGAATATCCAGGAACTTCCAGAGGGGGTCACCCTTTGATGGGGGCTCACCCCCGGGGATCACGGAAAAGTCTCCGCTGCGGTCGGTGATCATTCCCGAGGGATCTATCATTATGGCACCCACCCCGATGTCCTTCATTATGAGGTCGATGGAGCCCATGCGTTCCTCGAGCAGGCTCTGGACATCCAGATACCTGATGAAGGAAGAGAGCATGTCGGAGAGCATTCTGAGGCTTCGCAGGCTGTCCGGTGACGGGCGCCGCCTTGAAAGACCGTTGTCGCATCTGATTATTCCAAGCACCCTGCTTCCGGCCCTTATGGGTGTATCCACATAGGAACTGCTTCCGGCCCACTCGGAAGCCATTCCGGTGGGATCCGCGTCCCAGGATGGTATCTGGGCTCCGGAGGAGAGGGCCATTTCAGCCGGCAGCCGGCTGCCGCCGGGATCCACCGGTATCGACTCTCCGGTAATTCCTCTGCCACGATAGGAAACAGCCTCGATCTCGGTGCGATTCCTGTTCACCAGTCCCACCCATACCCTCTGAAATCCCAGCCCCCGAAGGACAGCGGAGGAAACCTTTCTGCAGGCCTCGGGAATAGATGTGACACCCCTGAGGTCCCCGGCGAAACGAATCACCGTTTCGATGGATTCAAGGGACTCCTCAAGACAGTCCGCCGCCATGGGAAGTACTCGGTCCCTGGAGAGGGTGAGCTCAAGGGGAGATGGAGTGGTCCTGAACTCACTTATGTGAAGGCGGACGAGATCGGCGATCTCGGAAAAGGAGGTCGAATAATCCACAACGGCAACCGCTCCGGCGCTGAGGGCCCGCTGACGCATCTCAGGCCTGCTGTCGGGAACGCTTATGATCACCGGCATGTCTTTCCTTGTGAACAGGGAATTCAGCAGCCTGCACACCTTCATGCCATCCATTCCCGCAAGGACCTGACCGCATAGAACGCAGCGGGGGCGTATCTGGAGGGCATCCATTACGGCGTCGATACCATTCCCCGATGAGTGAACGGAAAGACCCTCCCGGAGGAGGGCCTCTTCCGTTGTCTTCAGAAGGGCGGGGCTGCCCATGGCAAGAAGAACATCGGTTCTTTTCACGAGCTCAAATCCCTCCGGATCCTAGCGCTCCTCAAGGACCGCCTGTGCAGCGGCCAGCCTGGCAACCGGAACCCTGAATGGAGAGCAGGACACATAATCCAGCCCGACGGAGTTGAAGAACCTTATGGAGACCGGGTCGCCTCCGTGCTCTCCGCAGACGCCGAGCTTGAGGCCCGGTTTTGCCTCCCTGCCCAGCTTCACCGCCGTCTTCACCAGTCTGCCTATGCCTTCGATGTCCAATGATGAGAAGGGGTCCCTCTCATAGATCCCCATCCTTACATACTCGCCCAGGAACTTGCCGGAATCGTCACGGGAAAATCCGCAGCCCATCTGGGTAAGGTCGTTGGTCCCGAAGCTGAAGAAGTCGGCTTTTTCCGCGATGAGGTCCGCGGTAACCGCAGCCCTGGGTATCTCTATCATCGTGCCTATGCTGTAGTGCACATAATCGGAGGGTCTGCCCTTCTCCTCGAGAACCGAATCAATGACCCGCTGGGCCCTCTCCCTTGAGATCTCCAGCTCTTTCACAGTTCCCACGAGGGGGATCATTATCTCGGGAAGGACCTTCGTCCCCTTCTCAGTAACCTCTACGGCGGCCTCCATTATGGCCCTTACCTGCATATCCGCGATCTCCGGATAGGTGAGTCCCAGCCTGCAGCCCCGATGTCCCATCATAGGGTTGAACTCGTGGAGGGATTCCACCTTCTGCTTCACAGTTTCAAGTGAAAGTCCCATTACCTCGGCCATTTCCCTCTGGCCCTCTTCCTCCTGGGGAAGGAACTCGTGGAGGGGCGGGTCGAGGAGCCTTATGTTGCACGGTCTGCCGTCGAGGGCCCTGAAAATGCCGGCAAAATCCTGTTTCTGCAGGGGGAGGAGTTCGGAAAGGGCCTGATCGTAGGTTTCAAGGGGCTTTTTCAGGGCGTTCTTCAGTGATTCGTCCTCACCGGAGGACGCCTCCAGCTTCTCCCTTATCCTTTTCACATCTTCAGCCACCAGGATGAGCTTCCTGAAGGGAATGATCCTGTCGCCCTCAAAGAACATGTGTTCCGTTCTGCAGAGACCGATCCCCTGGGCGCCGAAAAGAACGGCTTCTTCCGTGGACTTCGGTGAATCGGCGTTGGTCCTCACATCCAGCCTGCGGACTTCGTCTGCCCAGCCAACCAGCTTGCTGTATTTGGCGTAGAGGGAGCTGTCCTCGGCCTTCATGTCCCCCGAAGGACCTGAACGATCTCGCTGGGGCGCACCTTTACCTCTCCGGCAAAGACCTCCCCGGTAAAACCGTCGATTGCGATGAGATCACCCTCGTTGACGGTGACGCTTCCGCACTTCATTACCTTTCTGGAACTGTCGATGTGAAGCTCGTCGGCGCCGGAAACACAGGGGACTCCCATACCCCTGGCAACCACGGCGGCGTGGCTTGTCATTCCACCCCTGGCGGTGAGAATTCCCTTTGCAACCGCCATTCCGCCTATATCCTCGGGGCTGGTTTCCAGGCGGCAGAGAATGACCTTCTCGCCCCTTTCCGACCACTCCTCGGCGGTTTCAGCGGTGAATACCGCCCTTCCGCATGCACCGCCGGGGGATGCGTTAAGGGCACTTGTGAGGAACTTGGCGGTGTCCTTGCTTTCGGTGTCCAGTATCGAGGCGAAAAGCTGGTTGAAGCTCTGGGCTGGAACCCGCATGAGGGCTTCTTTCCTGTCTATCAGCCCCTCTTCGTGCATGTCCACCGCCATGTTCACCGCGGCGAACACCGTTCTCTTGCCGGTTCTCGTCTGAAGTATGTAAAGCCTTCCCTCTTCGATGGTGAACTCGATGTCCTGCATGTCGTGGTAATGGCTCTCAAGTTTTTCCCTGAGGTCAAGGAGACCGCTGTAAGAAGCGGGATCGACTTCCTTCAGGGTTTCGATCGGTCTGGGGGTCCTGATCCCGGCAACCACATCTTCACCCTGGGCATTCATGAGGTATTCGCCGTAGAAAACGTTCTCTCCAGTGGCGGGGTCCCTTGTGAAACACACTCCGGTTCCCGATTCGTCACCCATGTTGCCGAACACCATGGCCTGAACGTTCACCGCGGTCCCTATGAGACCCTTGATGTCGTTGAGCTCCCGGTAGCGGTTGGCCCTGGGGTTGTTCCAGCTGCTGAAGACTGCGTTAACCGACCTGATGAGCTGATCCCAGGGATCCGTGGGGAACTCTTCGCCTATATCCTTGAGATAGATTCCCTTGTATATCTCCACAAGCCTTTTCAGGTCTTTAAGGTCGAGTTCGGTGTCCAGTTTCACACCCTTCTCGTCCTTCACCTTCTGCAGGGCCTCCTCGAAATCGTGGTGGGGGATACCCATCACCACATCGCCGAACATCTGCATGAAGCGCCTGTAGGAATCCCAGGCGAACCTTTCGTTGCCGCTTCTTTCGGCGATGGCCTTCAGTGTGGTTTCATTTATTCCCAGGTTGAGAACCGTGTCCATCATTCCCGGCATGGAAACCGCCGCGCCGCTCCTCACTGAAACGAGAAGGGGTTTCTCCGGATCGCCGAACTTCTTGCCCAGTTCCCTCTCCAGGGTTTCCACACCCTCCCGGACCTGTTCCTCAAGACCTTCGGGCCAAACGGAACCGGCCTTGTAGAAAGCGTCACAGGTCTCCGTGGATATGGTGAAGCCCGGAGGTACGGGCATACCTATTCTGGTCATTTCGGCAAGGTTGGCTCCCTTGCCGCCCAGAAGCTGCTTCATGGTGCGGTCTCCATCGGTCCGTGTTGAACCAAAGTAATAGACATATTTGCTTGTCATTTTGTCCCGTTCCCTTGAATTAAATATGATACATATTAATAAAACTGGCGAACCGGGGCGCATCACACCCCGGACATGTCCCGGTTAATATAATGATTAGATGTCAGCGATGGGTTATGAACCGTATCCCTTTCTGCGCCATATATATGCCACGAACTCTTCCATCTCCCGCCTCTGGAGTTCATCAACCGGGGTTACCCTGTCGAAAACCCAGGAAGCGGCTTCCGCGGCGGTCTGGAATTTGTCCTTCCCGGAACCCAGTTCCGCCAGGACCGCGGCTATTTCCTCTCCCTTGGCCTGGCGGAGGAGGTCCGAACCTTCTCCGGCGATCCTCTCAAGGAGGTTGGACGGAGGTAGTTCAACGGAACCCTTCAGTATCTGAAAATGATCCCTGAGCTGGGACACGGATACGCCGTACTCACCGGCGAGCTGTTCCTGGGTGTGGTGGGGGCCTCCCGGGTAACAGCGTACTCCAGGGCGGCTGCCCAGGCCTCGGGTTTTCGCCCTGTGGGTGTGTTCTCGGTGCAGAACCTTCTCCAGGCTTCCGAGGCAAGCCTGGCGGTGTCCGGTGAATAGCCGTGGAGCCCAAGCATCCCGGCGGTCATACCGGGGACGAGGTCTTCCATGGGAAGGGAGCGGTCCTCTATGGCGCTTCTTCGCATCTGAACCCTGAGTGCCTCTATTCTTAGAAGGCTATGCTCTATCTTCTCGTCGAAGGGGGCGAGATCCTTCGCCTGAAGAAGAAGGTGAAGGCTCTCCTCCAGCCTGTCGGCCTTTGCTTCCAGGAGGGCCAGGTATGTCAGGGTGGAGGGAACGCGGTACTTCTCCCGCCTGGCCACGGACAGCAGAAGCCTCTCCGCTTCGGCGTCGCGGTGGAGCATCATGAGAACGAGCCCCTTTTTCCGCAGGGCGTCGATGTCCCTGGGGTAATGCCTGAGATATGATTCCAGGGCATCAAGTGACATGCTGAACCGGTCCAGCTTGAGGAAGATGTCCGCTCCGAGGAGAAGGGCCGCGGGGCCGGGGACTCCGTGCCATCTGAAGTCGGACAGCCTGGCCGCCGCATCGGCTATTCCCCCTGTTTCGATGTCCAGTCGGGACAGTTCCAGGGATGCCAGGTTGTGATCGGGGTTCCCCTTATGGAGCGGTCTTCCAGAAGCCTTTCAAGGCTCTCCCTGGCCTTTTCGGTATCCTTCGCCGCCCTGGCGTCCTCCACCTGTTTCCAGAGCCAGCTAACCTTTTCATTCCCCATAGAGATCCCCCCTGGTGAGGCTGTCAGTTCACCGTTGCCAGAACCCCGGTAACAGATGACGTCATGCTGAACAGGCCATTCTCGGTCTGTGCTTCTATCATGTAAATGTAAGCGCCGGAGGCGGGAATGTCACCATCGCCGTCAAGGCCGTCCCACATTATCTGATTGTATCCAGGTTCGCAGAGTTTCGATACGGTCCGTATCCTTCTTCCGGCGGTGGTGAACAGGGAAACCGTGACGTGGGCCCCGGCGGAGAGGGTAAAACTGAAGCACCTGCTGCCGGTGCCGGGATTGGGGTACACTATGTGCTGCTGAATGGCAACTTCTCCGGCATCGGTGGATGTCACGAAGAGTGTGTCGGAGGATGGGTTGCCCAGGCCGTCCATCGCCCTGAGAATGAAGCGGTGGCTGCCCTGGGCCAGGCCGGAAACCCCGTACTGAAGCCTGCCGGTAACGGTGGAGCCGGTATTGTATGAAAAGGCGTCGGACAGGTCGTACTCGTCGTTGTCTACGAAGAGCCTGATGCGACTTCCCGCCCTTCCCAGGAAGGTGATTCCGCTGGGGTCCGTGAGCTCCGCCTCCAGGGTCCCCTCCCCGGTGATGACGGGCTCCTCCACCCCCTGCTGGCCTGATATCCACATGGATATCTCCGGGCCCTGCTGGTCAGGGGAGGGATCTCCCTGAACGAGTACCAGGGGAGCATGGGCCCCGATCTCCACCCCGGAGGGAACCACCGAGGCTGCGTCGGCCCTGGCAAGGCTGCCAGGGGCGCTTGAAAGGGGAATGATGCACTGGGAGAGGAACTCTCCGCCGGAAAGGGCGGCCCTGCCCCGCCAGGCGGTTCCGCCCTGCCTGAAATAGTCTATGACACCGCCGCCTATCATGGGATACTGCCAGGGAATGTCCGATTCGGATATCTCCACAAGGGCCAGCCCCTCCGGGGATTCCACAGAACCCACCACGGTGTTCATCTCTCCGGAACGGAGGGTGTCTCCTGAAACCGTGAGGCCGGCGGGTGAGCGGGACAGTTCAAGTCTCAGGTCAGGGCAGCCCAGGTAAACATAGTAGGATGTGTTTCCCGCCCTTGATGCCTGAATTTTTCCCGCCCAGAAGGCATGGCTCATTGAATGGTCATCCCCGGTAAGCAGTGTGGTAATCTCCCTGGCGTAGGAGGCGTTGGGGCTGCTGAAGGTTCCTCCGGTGGCGCCTATGGATGCCACGGCACCGCCGCCGGGGTGATAGACCAGCTTTTCGCCCAGGCAGTCGACCCCCGGAACGAAGAACTTCGACACATCGCAGGACATGAACATTGCCAGGGGCAGCCGCGAACCGTTTTCCAGGGAGGCCGGATCATCTCCGAGCATTACCTTTTCGTGGGCAAGCTGGTTGGCTGAACCGTGGCCGAAAAAGAGCATTACCGCCATGCCACGGTTCCAAAGGTCCATGAAGGCGGTGCGTGCTTCGGGTTTTTCCGGGTGTACCCCTCCAGGTGTTGTTCCCGGGGGCCAGGGATACTCGATCAGGTAGAATTTCTCCGGCTTCGCATGGGCGGGCAGGTGGTCGTAGCAGATGGATTCCATGTTGAAGGTGTGATCCCACTCGCTGGTGGCGCCGGTACCTCCCCACTCGTCGTCGGCGAAAAGAACGAACCTGCTGCTCCAGCTTCCCCCGGCGTTTCCGCCGTTATAAATTGCGCTCTTGGCCAGCACCGCCCCCAGGGCGGCTGAATTCTCCGCCGGTATCCTGGCAACGGGTATCTCGGGATAGATGGAGTTCTCATGAACCTGGGCGAACCAGTCTTCCGAGGCCCATGTGGGGTAACTGGGATCGTTCCTCAGAAAAACCATTGGAGGTATGTGGTCGGGAATGGAGGTTGAGAATCCCAGTGGGTCGTAGTGGCCGCTTCCGCAGAGAACAACTGTGCTCAGGGAGGGCGACCAGGAATCCATACCCCACCGAACGGCGGACCTTATGGCGCCGGGGTCCTTCACGCCCTGGCCGAATTCATCGTATATCTCCTGCACAGTTGCCATTACAACGGAGTAGCCCATTGATTCCAGCAGGGACTCCAGTGCCATGGCGTCGTTCATGAAAACCTCGGGAACCACCAGAAGCCGGTTGCCTCCGTATACCGTGCCCACCAGCCTTCCCGGCGAAGCGGGGGCAATGGTGTCCGGTGAAAGCCAGCTGTTCCCACCTGCCACCATCAGGGCGGAGGTATCGGTCACGGTATGGGCAAAGTCAAGGCTGCCGGATACCTGCTGGGTACCGGTTATTCTCACCGGGTTCATGAGGTCCGAAGCATCAAAGGCGTGGGTTCCGCCGGGGAATGAAAAACTGTACCTCCCCGGAGAGCCGTTGAAGAATATCCTGCGGTTGGAGGCGGAGAGGTCCCCGGGGAAGAGAAGCTCCAGATGATCAAGATAGAGGTCGGCGGCGGGATCCGACGAGCTGAAGGCTATGTTGAGGCTTCCCCCGGATACATTGACATTTTCGAAAACCGCCGACTGCCTTCCGGAACCGCTATACTGGACCGTACCGCTTCCCGCCAGTGTCACCTCATAGGAAGAGGGCTCAGTAACGGCAAAGGTCACCTCCACCTGGGCGTTTCCAGCGGCGTAACCCAGGTTCAGGGGAATGGATGTGTTCTCACCGGAACCCACCTTCTTCCAGAACCAGCCGGTGTCGTTCTCCCACCTGGGCAGCCAGTGCTCGCTCTCCTCCAGATGAACGGTGTGGTAAACCGTGTCTCCCCACTCCGGAGAGCCGTCGGGGGTTCCGTTAGCATCCTGCATGCGCAGGCCGTCCCCTCCCCCCCATGTAAGCCAGTAAACCCTGTGGGTGGCGTACCTGTGGAAAAGCCATTGAAGGGATCTCTGGATGTACTCGAACCGGTTCAACCCGCCGGCGGTGAATACTATCTCGTCGGAACCGTTGAAGAGGCCGTCGTTATTGGCGTCGGTTACCAGCACCGCCACCGGCTGAAGCTGGTGGGCGGTTTCCGGTTCCTGGGCGAACTGGGTACCCGGGCCGGAGAAAAGGGCCATTGTGGAAATCGGAACGCCCCCGGTCTGGCATCCCGCTTCCTCCAGTTCATCACAGGTTATCCTGTAAACCCCTGTTTCTTCAATGGCTATCCTTGCCCATGGTTTTCCCCAGAAGGGGCTTTCAGCCCTGCGGGTTTCCCGGGGCCAGTAAACCTCACCGGCGCTGATGCCCCTGAGAAGATGTCCTGTGGGGATGGGAACTCCGGAACCTCCCCCGGACCATTCCAGGGAAAGGGTCACGGAACCTGCAAAACGGTTTCTGTGAGGGGATGGATGTCGATGACCGCAACCTGTGTCCCGGCAAGGGGAAATACACCCCTGTACTCCACGGTATCAAAGGTGCGGCTCACAGGGGCAACGGGAACCTCAACGGCGTCAAGACCGCTTCCCTGAAGGACTCCCGCCCTGGGAACCGGCGGTGACGAGCCTCTGTTGGGTAACGGCACCACTGAGAAGCTCAGAACTGGCTCCACATCCGGCGGAACCGGAATGAAAACTGTTTTCACCGGGTACATTGGCAGACCCGGTTCATGTAGATTGACGGTGCCTTCTATCCGCGGCAGACCGTTGCCGTCGGGTATCGGAGCGTTGAAGGTATAAGTACCGCTCCATGATGCTGCGATGACCGCGGCTGCCAGTATGAAACTCATGACATCTCCCGTGAAAAACCTGTAAGCAGGGGAAGAATTTCCCCGGCTTTCCTCCTTATGCTTACAACCCGCTCGCTTCTGGGCAGTTCCGTACGGGAGGGGTTGATCTCTATTATATGTGCGCCGCTTTCCAGGGCGGTGAAGGGTATTCCCGCCGCGGGCCAGACCTGAACGGAGCTGCCGATCACCAGCATCAGATCGCATTCCCCGGCGAGGTCGTATGCCCTTGAAATGGTAGCGTGGTCCAGCGGTTCGCCGAAAAGGATGATGTCCGGCTTGAGAATGGCGCCGCAATCCGGGCACAACGGAGGAAGGATCTCCACGAGCTCCCTTCTAAGGGGGGCACTGAAACCGCACTTACTCACGCAGGAGGCGGACCGCATTGAACCATGCAGTTCCAGGACATCCGTCTGTCCTGATTCCAGATGAAGTCCGTCAACGTTCTGTGTGATCACCGGGAGGGTTTTCTTTTTTTCCTGAAGAAATGTGAGGGCTTCGTATCCGATGTGGGGAAGGATGCCCGCGGTCTTCATGAACCTCATTCTGTACCACTCCCAGACAACACCGGGATCCGCCAGAAGCCCCTCGATGGATGAAAGCTTTTCCGGGCTGTATTCCCTCCAGAGGCCATCCTCTCCCCTGAAGGTTCTCATGCCGCTCTCGCTGGACATTCCCGCCCCGGTGAAAACCACCGGTCTATGGCTATCCCGAATAAGCTCCATTGCCCTCTGCATCATGGACTCACCGCCAGGATGTCGGTTACCGACGCGGAACCGGATACACCTGTGAATTCCAGTACATAGATGTAGGTACCCGAGGCCAGGGGATCGCCGTCGGCGTCGAGACCGTTCCAGAGAAGCTGGCCCGCTCCGGAGGAGACCACGGTGGTTCCCTGCCATACCGGCCGGCCGGCAATGGTATAGAGGGAAACATGTACGTTTCCCGGAGAGGATGTGGTGAAGAAGAAAGCCCTGGTTCCCCTGGAGGGGTTGGGATAAACCCCGGTCTCATGGAGAATGGGAGGCTCTCCCTGGAGAACATTGAACGCAAGGACCCCCTCGCCGGTGTTCTTCATGCCGTCCCTGGCAACCACCTTCACCTCGTGCTGCCCGGGAAGTAGTTCAGGGAGTGTGTATTCCAGAGAGCCGGTGGTGTAGCTTCCCCTGTTGAAACTGAAAAGGGAGGTAACATCTTCGTACTCGCCATCGATGGAGCAGATTATTATGGAACCGGCGTCGCTGCCCAGAACGCAGATTCCCGAAGGATCCGTGAGGACCGCCCTGAGGACCGAGTTCTGGTAAACCGATGGCATCTCACCGGGAATGGCGTCGAGAAAGCTAAGCTCTATATCCGGGCCGGTGGTATCATCGGTGTAGTTGCCGTCGTCGGCCACGGGAACCGGCCAGGCGTATCCGATGCCCAAAGCACCGTCCACAGTTCCGGTGCCATCGGTCCTGCCCATGGAGCCGGTATCCGCCTGAAGGGGAACGAAGAACTCTACAAGGGCATCCCCCTGACCATCGGTGGTGTTCATGCCGGAGTAGATGGTGGAACCGTAGCGTAGATACTCAATGGAGAAGTCCTCGGTGAGGGGGCTCACATATGTAACAGAATCGGCGCTTTCCCTTGCCCGGAAGAGGAAGGTGGTCTCCCCAGGGAATGAGAAGCCCGCCGATGAAAGCCGGCCCCGGAACAACGTGTCCGGTGGCTGGATCACGCAGAGGTCTTCATCGGCCATGGGGATGACTATGCCTCCGTCCCCGAGAACTGCGTATTCGAGGTTCTTTGCATACTGCAGTTCCACCACCGAGAGCCAGAAGGCATCGGCAAGGGTCATATCCATCTCGCCTGAGTAGATCCTTCCGAGAAATGTGGCACCCAGGGTCTTGTTCTGTCCCGAATAGCTTCCACCTGTGCAGGCCATGGCGCCGCCGGCGCCGCCATCGGGGTGAAAAAGAAGAATTTCCGCCAGGCAGTCCCCTGCGGGAAGGCTGAACTCTCCGTTATTGCACGAGAAGGAGTTGTAGAGGAAATATCTGGGGCCGTTGGTCAGCTGGGTGACCATTCCCGAGGAGAAGAGCTTCTCGCTGGCCATCTGATCGTATGAACCGTGACCGTAGAAGGAGAATGAGGAAACACCCTGGTTGAACAGGGCGATGAGATCCTGGGCGGCCTGGGGCTTCTCCGGATGAACACCCTCTCCGGTGGTGCCCGGGGGCCAGGGATAATCTATGAGATAGTGTTTGATGATGTTCAGTGACTGGTTCAGAACGCTGTCCGCGAGGAAGTCGCATGTCTGGGTGTGCTCATCCTCGGTCTTCCTGCTACCCCATTCGTCGTCGGCGGCCAGCACGATGGAGTTGCCCCAGGGGCCCCGGCCGCCGGACCGTCCAGTTCGAAGGCCTTCTGCAGCGCCGTAAGAAGTTCGTTCAGGGTGGATGCCGGGATCCTGGAATAGGGTATCTCCGGAAACTCCATGCCCTCATGAACCGTTGTGAAAAAGGATTCCAGGCAGTATCCGCTAACCAGCTCATAGTAGATGGGGGCCGCTGTTCTGTATCCAGTGGAGTTGCCCAGGGGGTCGCTTGAGCCGTCGCCCACCATCAGTAGCATCCTGGGCGGGGAAGGCCAGGTATCCAGAGCCCATCTTACCAGGGACCGAACCGCTCCGGGGTCGGAAACGCCCTGGCCGAATTCGTCGTATATCTCTCTGTAGGTAACTATGCAGGTACTGAGCCCCCGTGAGGAATAGAGGGACTGAATAATACCCGCGCCCTCGAAAAGCTCTTCAGGAATGGTAACGAGCACATCGGCGGGTGAAGCGCTTCCGAGTATTCTCCCAGGCTGGGCAGGTTCTATGGAGACCACTTCTTTCAGGTTGGACGGTGAAACGGCCAGAATGCAGGCTGTCTGTGAGCCGGATGTGTAGGAAAGTGAAGCCCTGCCATCCTGGGCGGTCCAGCCTGTGAGCTCCACCGGAATAAGGGGGTCGTCGATGTCGAATATCCAGGTTTCAGGTGTCAGTGTACCCAGTTCGAAGGAAACCTTGCCCTGGTTAAGGCCGTTCAGATAAACATGATACCCGGCGGACTGACTCAGGTTCACAGGAACGATGAGCTCGGCATAGTCGAGGTAGCATGTTTTATGGTAGTCGCTCCAGAGCTTCATGAGGTTTCCCCCGGAGCTGATGGATACTCCGTCGATGGTGTACCTCTCATGGCTGATGGCGTGTGACACCGAATCGAGAACCGTTACGCCATCGAGCTCCGCTCTGATATTGTGCCCCCATGGAGGGGTGCCTGCCTTGAGTATTCCCAGCCTGAGCGTAGCTCCTTCGGAGGCCACCGGTGAACTGAGGTAGAAGTATCCCGGCACCGTTGCGGAGAGTATCCCCAGAGCCAGCCGGTCCTGTTGCCCTGGTGGCTGAAGAATACCTCCTCCTCAAATCCGATGGTGATAACGCCCTGTTCCACCGGGGTTCCACCGGAGGGTTCGGCGTTAACCGCTGTGATCCGCTCTCCGTCGTCGGCCCCCCATGTCAGCCAGTATGTGTTGCCGTTGTCGTATCTGTGGGGCGACCGGTAGAGGGAATCCGGGGTTGAGTTCCAGTTCCACAGACCCCTGCCGTAGAAGACCAGGCTGTCCTCCATGTGAAAGAAACCGTCGCCGCCGTCGTGGACCGTTATGGCCACTGATTCCAGGAAGTGCTCGGCGGCGGGGTCCTCGGGGTCGAACATCCTGGCGGGACCGGAGAACATGGCAAGGGAGGCTGAGGGTACACCGGAGACATCGCATCCCCCATCGGCGAGATCCTGGCCGGTGATGGCATAGAAACCGGGATTTTCAACCCTGATCCTGGCCCATGGCTTACCCCAGAAAGGGCTTTCGGGGGACTCGGTCCGGTATGGCCACCAGATATTCGAACCGGGACTGAGAAATTCGAAAAGGGTTCCCTCGGTGGGTCTTCCTCCGGAGGCGTCATGGTGGGAAAGGGTTATGCTGACCCTTGAGGCGTACATTTCCGCAGTGCCGTAGCAGAAGGGAGAAAAAGTTACCATTGCGGCGGTGGACCCCAGCATATGCACTATCTTCATGGACACCGGGGAGTGTTCAGCGGGAAAGGCAACAGCCTCCCTGGTTTCCCTTGTGCCCAGACCGGTTCCTCGCAGGACCGGAGCCGAGGAGAAGCTGAGACCGGTTTCCCAGCCGGTTTCCGCAACGGATCCCACGGTCCAATCCAGCCGGGGTTCCGAACCCCGTGGAACGGGCACGAAAAAGTGCCTCACCGGAAGGAGCATGCCTTCTTCTGTCTCCCTGTGGGCCATTCCGGGAACGGAGAGTTCCAGCATGTTTTCGTGTTGTTCCAGAATGGGTTCCGGTACTGTTACATCAAAGGTCTGGCCGGCGGCCAGGGCAGCCAGCAGAAGCATGACAGCGGACAGAATGAACCTCCCTGAGTTCGTGCACGGCACATTTTGATATATAATCAATACTCACTCGAACATTGGAGGTTCCCACTGACTGCCCTTTCCTGGAAGATCGCCTGGCGGTACCTCAGACGTCACCCCCGCAGAAGGCGCATTGCCTTCGCTTCGGTGGTGAGCACCGCCGGGGTTTCCCTGGGCGTGGCCGCCCTGGTGATAGTCATGGGGGTTCTGGCGGGTCTGGAGGATTTCATTGGCAAGAGCATAAGGGCCGTTGACGCACCCATCGCCATTCTCTCCGGGGGTAACGCTCCGGTTACCGAAGACCCGGACTTCGCCGGGAACCTCACCTCCCTTCCGGCGGTGGAAGTGGTTCACCCCTTCATCGAGGGCGAGGCCGTTGTAAGAATGCCCTCCAGAAACATCGAGGCCGGCTGCCTGGTGAGGGGATAACACCGGAAGGCTTCTCCGGTTCGGGGCTTGACACTATGCTCATCTGGGGCACTCCTCCGTTTGTGCCTGAAACCGGCCTTCCCGGCGCGGTGCTGGGCATCTATCTCTCCGAGGATTTCATGCACAGCGTGGGGGATACACTGCTTTTCTTTCCACCGGCGGCCTTCTTCTCCAGCAGCGGCAGCGGGATCGGAAGAACGGTGCTCACCGGCTCCGTGGAAACAGGCCTTCCCGCCAACGACAGGAAGATCGCCTACATCCCCCTGGAAACCGCCTCCCGGATGTTCCTTCCCCGGGGAGGATACACAGGTTACTTCGTTGAACCCGCCGAGGGGTATACCATCAGCCGGGCTGTGGAGGCAATTCGCCTGGCCCTTCCCGATTCCCTCAGGGTCCTCACCTGGCAGCAGAGGAACCCGGCCCTTTCAGCCAGCATGAAGCTTGAAAAGCTGGGTTCCTTCGCGGCGCTGCTTCTGATAACACTGGTGGCCTCCTTCAATATCACCGGCACGATTTCCAGAACGGTGGTTGAAAGGCGCCGTGACATTTCCGTTCTGAAGGCAATGGGGGCTGAAAGGAAACTCATAATGAGGATCTTTCTCTGGGAGGGCATGCTGGTGGGTCTCTCCGGAGCTGTTTCCGGAATACTGCTGGGTCTTGTCGGATGCTGGGTCATCGCCTCCACAGGGATCATACAGCTCCCGGATGTCTACTCCTTCCACGACTCCTTCCCCATGAGGATCTCATTCCAGGCGGTGTTCACCGCAGGGGGCGCCGCTGTGCTCATAAGCCTTCTGGCAGCCCTTATCCCCGCGGCGAAGGCCGCGGCCACCGACCCGGTGAAGGGCCTCAGAGGATGACACTGCTCCTTGCCATTCTGGGGCTCTCCATTTCTCCGGCGGATTCCGCCAGGGCCCTGATCACCCTCAGATCCATTCCCCCGGCCGCTGTTCACTACGCACAGATGGCGGCGGCGGCGGAAGGGGCATGGATGGTGGAATATGGAAGGCTTCTCGAGGCATCGGGAAACTTCGCCACCGCCGGCAGGATATACGGTCTGGCCCTGGGCAGGAGCACTTCGGAAGGGTCCGCCAGGTGGCTCATGAACCGAATTCGCGGCACCGCCGTTCTAGACACCACCCTGGTGATCTCGGTAATGGTGGCCAACCGGGGAAACACCACGGCGAGGAACATCCAGGTGCTCCTGCCGGAACCGGAACCCCACCCCCCTTCCAGGATCTCTCGGTGATATGCTCTGATTTTCAGAACGAAGGCGGAATGCTCAGCGCTGATATTCCCTGTCTGGTGCCGGGGGACACCGCGACCCTTACCATTTCCATGGCCCTTCTCCAGCGGCCGGGGACCGCAAGACCACTGCCCGGGGCCATAAGTGATGAAACCCTGGAAAGGATATCCTTGATCATCAGGAACATGCCGGTTCCCGAAGCCCTCCCCGGGCCCTGCGTTCCCATGTCACAGGAGCTGGTAAGACAAGCAGCTGTACACGGAATAGACATGTCCCTGGTGGGAGGGGTTCTGGTGGACGGTCCCGAACTTGTCTTCCATGCCTGGACGGAAACGGGAAGCGGAGTAAGGGTGGATCCCCTGCTGTTCAAAAGCGATTCACTCCTTGCCACGGGGCACTGTCCCACCGACGTGATACCCCTCTGGAAGCTGGACTCCACCGATGGCTATGAGCTCACCATTCTGTACGACAGCAGGAACTACCTGCTGACAGGTAATATGGTAGCCTCTTTCAAGTAGGCCTGACGGGGGCCGTTTCTGAAAAGTGATCATAACCCCTGTCTTCAGGGATCTCTGTTTCTTCCCCATTGTCAAGCACCCTGATCCCCCTGCCCGGGGTGACCCTGCCTATCCTGAAGTATCCCGGGGCCACCAGCTCCCCGCCCGGTGGAAGGGTGAACAGCAGCTCGAAGTCCTCCCCGGCGACGCAGGCCTCCATGGGTTTTCCCCGGCAGTACTCAACCAGGGGAACGCTTTCCAGATCGATGACCAGGCACACGCCGCTCTCCCGGGACAGGTGACCGCACTCGGAGAACAGTCCGTCGGAAATGTCTATGGCCGACCTTGCCCCGGCACCGCGGATCCCTGGAATGCAGTCGAACCTTGCCCCGGGGTTCAGGAACAGACGAACCTGTTCCCCCTCCGCCGGACTGAGATCACCCTTATCCAGGAGTTCCGGCGAGCGGAATGACCTTCCCAGTGGACCGGAGACCCAGAGGGAGTCCCCGGGCCGGGCGTTTCGCCTCAGTAAGGGCTTTTCCCCACGGCAGTCCCCCAGGGCGGTGAGCGTCACCCCGAAAACACCGCCCTTCACAGTTTCTCCACCGGCCAAGGGGCAGTCCTGCCTTGAGGTGAGACCCCGGTAGAAATCCAGTATCCAGTCAAGTTCCATGTCCGGAGGCAGCACCAGAGAGCTGAGAAGGTATTCGGGGAAAGCCCCCATGGCGGCAAGATCGGACAGGGTGGCCTCCATGAGCCTCCGGGCTGTGGTGTCCGGGGCAGCCCAGCCCCTCCTGAAGTGTGTTCCCTCAAAGAATGAATCGGTGGTGATCACCGGGGTTTCAAGGCAGCGAAGAACCGCGCCGTCGTCCCCGGCGAGTTCCATGGGAAACTTCTTCCTGATCGCCCTTATGAACCCGTGCTCGCCGGTTTCCGCCAGTGTTGCCATTATCTTTTCAGTATCGTTTCCAGCTGTGAAAGCCTGGTACTCGACGAGGCCTCAGGGGCCGTCATGGTGCCTATGGGAACCCGGCAGCCGCAGTCCGCCGGTCTTCCCTTCGCCAGCAGCTGAAGGGCTTCTGAAAGCACCTTCCCTGCCATTTTTACATTGTCCTTCACCACGGCGAGGACCATCTCCAGTGTAACCGATTCCCCGGAAACCCGCCAGCAGTCGTAATCGGTGCTCATTGCCAGTGTGGCGTAGCAAATCCCCGCCTCCCTTGCGAGCTTGGCCTCCGGGAGGGTGGTCATTCCGATGAGATCCCATCCCTGGGCCCTGTAAAACTCACTTTCGGCTCTGGTGCTGAAAGCAGGACCCTCCATCACCACCAGTGTTCCGCCGTGGTGCACCACCGCCCCGGCTTTCCCCGCTGCCCTTGCGAGGATCTCCCGCAGCTCCCCGCAGTAGGGGTCCCCGAAGCCTGCATGGGCCACGACCCCGTCGGTGAAAAAGCTGGAGCGTCTTATTCCCCTGGTCCTGTCGAAGAGCTGGTCGGGAACTATGAAGTGCCTGGGCTCTATCTCCTCTTTCAGGCTGCCCACGGCGTTGAAGCTTATCAGTGTGTCCACACCGAGGCTCTTGAGGGCGTAGATGTTGGCGGCATAGGGCACCTCCGAGGGATTGTAACGGTGACCCTTCCCGTGCCTGGGGATGAACACAAGACCCAGGCCGTGCATGGTTCCGAAGGTAACCTCGGCAGATGGGTCACCGAAGGGGGTTTCCACCCTTCTGCTGCCTTCCATCTCCACACCGGGTATGGAGTAGATTCCACTTCCTCCTATGATTCCAACGGTATTAGCCATTATCTTTCCTTTCGGTTCGTTCCGGAGTTCAATTATAAGAAGGAGTGCCATTGCCGGTAAGAATACTTGGAATGACCTACGCCGAACTGGAGACCTGGCTGGTTGAACACCTGGGCCAGAAACCCTTCCGGGCCGGGCAGATATTCACATGGCTCCACCTCCGCCGGGAGGGTTCCTTCAGCGGAATGACAAGCCTTTCCAAACAGCTCCGGTGCCGCCTGGACTCCGAAGCGGTGATCACCCTCCCAGGGTTGTCCCGAAGGACAGAAGCTCCCGATGGAACGGTGAAGTTCCTGCTGAACCTGCCCGGAGGGCCATCGGAGTCGGTGATCATTCCGGACCCTCCCCGGTTCACCGCGTGCCTTTCCACACAATACGGCTGCCGTATGGGCTGCAGATTCTGCATGACCGGTACCGCGGGGTTCCACGGGAACATGTCAACGGACGAAATAGTGGCCCAGCTCTATGCCATGGCCGATTCAGCACCCGGGCGGATAAGCAATGTGGTTCTCATGGGTATGGGGGAACCCATGGACAACTGGGAAAGCGTGCGCCGGGCCCTGGACATAATCAGTGATGACAGGGGTATCTGCATCGGTCAGAGAAAGATCACCATCTCCACGGTGGGAATACCGGGAGGCGTGAAAGAGCTGATAGACCTCCACAGACAGTATGGCCTGGCGGTTTCCCTGCACAGCGCCAGAGAGGAAACCCGCAGACGGATCATTCCAGCGGCGGCTGCCCTGCCCCTTCACCTGCTGAGGAAGGACATGATGGCCTACACGGTGGCCACCGGCAGAAGGGTGACCCTGGAGTACTGCCTGATAAGGGGGGTGAACGACTCAATGGAGGAGGCCCGGGCCCTGGCGGAATACTCCAGGGGCCTGCCCTGCAAGATCAACCTCCTGGTTTACAACCCGGTGCCGGGACTGGAATGGGAAAGACCCTCCGGGAAAAGGGTAAAGGAATTTATCGAATTCCTCTATCCAAGGTGTCAGGCGGTAACCCTGCGCCGTTCACGGGGAGGTGAGGTGGGCAGGGGCCTGCGGCCAGCTGGGAGCATCGGTGCTTCTCAGAAAATAAGGCTGCCCTGTATCCTCAATCCGGACAGGTCCTTTTCCAGCTCACCGGCCAGCTCCGACCCTATCGGGACCCAGTCGGCACCCAGGGTCAGGTCCAGGAACATGTTCTCCCCGACCTTCACTCTGGTTCCCACCTCGGCCCCGAGCATGGCTCCCCCGGTACTTGTGGATTCGCCATCCTCGAATGTGTCCGCCGTGCTGTCCCAAACCACCAGACCACCGGCGGTGATCCCCAGGAATGGTTCGATCCCCCTGGAACCGGCATAGGGTCTGAAAAAGGGGTACTTCCTGTAACCGGCGTTCAGCATCACCGCTGTAATGCCTTCGTAGTTCCCGTTGTCGGAACCGCAGAAGGCAGGCCCTGCTGTAAGTCTGAACTGGTCAGCCTGGAACATGGGGGTTTCAATGCCCACAAGGAAGGATGTTCCCACGGTCAGCTGGTTGCCGTCGTTGAAGAGTCCCGGAAGCCAGGCTCCTGCTCCAATAATGATATCCACCCCGTCCCTGGGGGGATTGACCTGCTGGGCAGTGGCGGCGGCCAGGGCCAGCAGAAGGATAATTACTGAGTTCCTCATTTATCTACCCTCTCTTTCAGTTCTCAATTCCTCTTCTTGCCGGGAATTTCCCGTCATTGTAATAGTGCTTGACTTCAACCATTTCCGTGACCAGATCCGCGATCTTTACCATGCCTTCGGTGGCGTACCTGCCGGTGAAGACAAGCTCTGTGTCCGGGGGTCTCTCCCCGGCAAGGGCAAGGGCCTCTGCCTCGGACACCACGCCGAGGTAAACCGCCACGCATATCTCATCGGCGGCAACCAGACGGTAGACACCGCTGCGCATGGCCTCCCTTACGGCGGCAATGCCCTGTCTGCCCCCTTCCAGCTGCTCAGGGGTTGGTTCCTCCCTGGGATGGATGAACTCCGGTGTGCCGAACTGCTCGATGGTGATCTCCTCGAACCGCCGGGGAAGGCAGAGTTCCGAATAATCCTGGCCCTTCATGAACTGACCGATGTAAACGCTCATTCCAGAACAGGCCGCCCTTACGGAGAGACCCAGCAGGGCTGTGGTCTTCCCCTTGCCGTTGCCGGTGTAAATATGGAACATCCCCGTTCTGTCCGACATTTTCAGTGTCCCCTGAACCTTTCCAGCTGTTCCCTCAGGTATGCGCTTTCGGGATCCAGCTCCAGTGCCCGCTCCGCCTCCTGAACCGCCTCTTCCACCCTGCCGCTCCTGAAGAGGGCCTCGGCCAGGGTATCCCTGATATTCGAATCCTCCGGTGCAAGTTCCACCGCTGTCCTGGCCATGGCCACGGCTTCTTCCAGCATCAGGTCCCTGGTGGCCAGTTCCCAGCGCCCAGGTTGAGGAGCTGTGGGTTGTCGCTTCCCCGTTCCGCCAGGCTCTCCAGTATGTAGAGCATCCTGCTTTCAGCCACGGGGTCGTCGTCCACTGACTCTGCGTAAACGGGCATGCAGTTGTAGAGCTGCCATGTGTAGAGATGTCCGCCCAGCACCACAAGAGGATTGGGGTCATCGTTCACCACCAGCTCCACGAACCTGTCGGTGGCACCGCTGTGACCCCCTTCAGCCTTGACCACGAGGAGACCGGCGGATTGCCTGCCCCTGGAGTCGCCCCCGGCTGCCTCACCGGCCAGAAGGGCAGCATAGATCCTGTGGGCAAGGGGAGCTCCCTCGGTTGCCAGAAAGGCTCTTTCCATGCTTTCCACAACCTCCGGACCTGTGAGTATGTTGCCCTGTATGGTGTAACCCGGACCCTGGATGGAACCGGCCCAGTCCATGCACTCCCCGCCGGTAAAAGCCGCCGCTTCACCGTTCATGTCCACTATTCCCAGCTGCCGGTTCTCCCGCAGGGAATCCGCCGATGTGAGAACCGAGACCACCTCCGATGCGGAGAGCCCTTCCTGAAGGAGTTCCAGCCCCTGGGGACCGTAAAAATGATTCGTCCAGGACTGGGTTGCGATCGCCCCGAGCCCGGCTTCTGCCCAGGCCACGGAGTGATAGGCGAAGGGTACGCAGGAAGCCACACCCACACCCCATTCATCGGTTTCCGCATCATAGGCCGCTATGGAAAAAGTGGCGAGAATGGAAAGTATCAGCAGAGACATCACATCACCCCCGGATTTCAAGTAAAAACGATTCCTCCATAAGATAATACCCCCGGCATGGCTCCGGGGGTACTCCTTCAGGATCCGTTCACACTACATTCCCGGGCACTCCGCGGCTATTTCATGGGAAATGTTCTGTCTGCCGTAGGCTTCCGGAAGTGGTCGGCAAACTCTCCGGCAAGCCTGAGGGCCCTTGCCTCGTAGGCCTCGCGGCTGCTCCAGGTATTACCGGGCTCCAGCATATCGCTGTCCTCTATTCCCGGGCAGCTCTGGGGGACCATGACCTTGAAATAGGGATCCTTTTTCATCTTTGACCCCTCGATGGAGCCAGTGAGGCAGGCGTCAACCATTTTCCTGGTCAGGGGGAGGTCTATCCTGTGGCCTTCGCCGTAGGGTCCTCCGGTCCATCCGGTATTGATCAGGTAAACCTCTGTTCCGAACTTGTCGAGCTTTTCCCCCAGAAGATCGGCGTAGGCTTCAGGTACCCTGGGCATGAAGGGCTGTCCGAAAAATCTGGAGAAGGTGCTGACCGGTTCCTTTATGCCGGTCTCGGTTCCGGCCAGCTTGCTTGTGTAACCCATCAGGAACCAGAGCATGGCCTGCTCCCGGGTGAGCTTGGACACCGGGGGAATAACACCGTTTGCGTCGGCGGTAAGGAAAAGTATCGTCCGGGGGTGACCGGACACGGAGGCTTCCTTGATGTTGGAGAGGTAGCGCAGGGGATAGGAACCCCTGCTGTTGGGAGTGTAGGCATCGTCGAAGAGGTCGAAGTCCCCCTTCGGATAGACCATGACATTTTCGATTATGGAGCCGTGATCAAGGTAGTGGTCTTCGTGGAAGCAGGCGGAGAATATCTCCGGTTCCTTCTCGGCGTTGAGATTTATGAGCTTCGCATAGCAGCCGTTCTCGAAATTCGCTATTCCGTCATTGCTCCAGCCGTGTTCGTCGTCGCCGAGAAGTGCCCTTGAAGGGTCGGCGCTGAGGGTGGTCTTTCCGGTTCCTGAAAGACCAAGAAGAAGGGCACTGTCGCCGTCCTTCCCCTCGTTGGCGCTGCAGTGAATGGGGAGTATCCCCTCCGGGGGAAGCATATAGTTCATCACCGTGAACATCAGCTTCTTGATGCTTCCGCAGTAGGCACTGCCGTACACGATGCCCAGCCTTCTGTCCATATCCATGGCCACGATCATGTTGGACGGGCCCTTTAGCTCAGGGTTCTCCCTGAGCCGGCCGGAGTACCTGGAATTATCAAGTTTGTCATGGGGAAGGGCCAAAAGGGTAAAGCCCCGGTCCCTGAAGATGGATCGAAGTTTCGCCTCCTCGTTCACCGGGCGGAACATATTGTCGGTGAAGAGGGCGGTAAGTGCGGTATCGGTAACCAGCCTTACGGGAAGGGCGTACTTTGGATCGGCTCCTATGACACGGTCGGTGATGAAAATCTCATCACGACGACCCAGTATCTCCAGAGCGTCCTGCCAGACCATGTCGAAGGTTTCCTCGTCCACCGGCAGGTTGTTCGGGCTGGTCCAGTCTATGTTCAGCATGCTGGATTCCCGTTTGACCATCACGGTATCCTTAGGGCTTCTTCCTGTGGATTCTGTGCGGGTCCATGTTGCCAGGGCACCGCACTGCATGACCAGGGCTTCCCTGCGGTCAACTGCGGCTTTGATCATCTCCCTTCTGGGAATATTGTTCCTTACTGAACCATCTTTTCCGGCAAGCAGACCGTTAAGGTCTTCCAACAGAGACATCTTGCACCCCTCTTGCTCTATTCTGTAGAAAAAATTGACCATGAATCATAGCAGAAGTGAATCTCCGAAGGAAGTGCCGGAGAAGAAGCGGTGGATTATGTTCGGTGAATGGAGAGAGGGGAGAGTGTGCCGGTATGAAATTCACGCCAGCGGAAAACGCCTGGTGCATGTATGACTGGGCGAATTCCGCCTTCGTCACCACAATAGTCGCCGCGGTCCTGCCCGCCTTCTTCGCCGGGGTGGTCTGCGGCTCCGATCCTGTGACGCTGACCTTCTTCGGCACCACAATAGTATCCGGTTCCCAGTCGCTATGGGGCTACTCAATGGCCCTGGCAGCCTTCCTTGTCGCCGTTGGAGCACCTGTGTTCGGCGCCGCCGCCGACGCCGGAGGCAAACGCAAGCTCTTCCTTGGCATAATGACAGCCGTGGGTGTACTTGCCTCGGCAATGCTGGCCTTCAGCGGACCGGGCAGAGTGGTGTTCACACTGCTCATGGTTATCCTGGGGCAGCTGGGTTTCGCCGGGGCGAATGTTTTCTACAATTCACTCCTGGTCCACGCCACCCCCCTGAAAGGCGGGACGCGGTGAGTTCCAGGGGATATGCCATGGGTTATCTGGGTGGAGGGCTCCTTCTGGCCATTAACCTTCTCATGATAAGGAAACCGGACCTTTTCGGCCTCCCCCCGGGGGATTCGGCGGTAAAGCTGAGTTTTCTTTCGGTTGCCCTCTGGTGGGCTGTTTTTTCCATCCCTCTTTTCCGCAGGGTCCCCAGGGTGAGGCGAAGACAGCGGGGCTGAGCTTCCAGGAATCCCTGAAGGGCGGTTTGAAAGCACTGGCGGTTACCTTCAGGAACATCCGCGGCCACAGGAATGCCATGAAGTTCCTGGTTGCCTTTCTCCTTTACAACGACGGTGTTCAAACGGTCATCCTCATGGCCACGGTTTTCGGCAAGGCCGAGCTGGGACTGGGAACATCCGACCTCATCGGTGCCCTTCTTCTAACCCAGTTCATCGGTGTTCCAGGTTCCCTTCTTTACGGCCGGTTAGCGAAAAAAGTCGGGGCGAAGGGCTCCATTCTCGCAGGAATAGCCGGTTATACGGCAATTGTCCTCTATGCCTGGAAAATGACGCAATCGTGGCAGTTCTGGATCCTGGCCGGTTCGGTGGGCCTCCTGCAGGGGGGAATTCAGGCGATAAGCCGCTCTTTCTATTCCCGTCTCATCCCTTCGGAACAGTCATCGGAGTACTTCGGCTTCTTCTCCATTTCCTCACGTTTCGCAAGCATAGCCGGACCCCTTATGTTCGCGGTGATAGGTGATCTGACCGGAAGCACCAGGAACTCCATCCTGGCCATATCGGTCCTTTTCGTAGCAGGAGCTCTGGTGCTTCTTGCAGTGAAGGAAGAGAGAATTGCATAACGTTCTCGCTCTGCTGGCCATGGCGGTCTTTGCCATCGAGGAGCTCATTTACAGAAGGATGAAGCGGAGGAATGCCCTGCCATCCTCTCCAATGGAAGGCGGCGAGGGCAGACGAACAACGGACACCCTGGATGTCCTGCGTCTGGTGGAACTGCTTCTCATAGCCCTCCTTCTCTCAACGCCGGCGGGTAACCCGGCCCTGGCACAGGGACAGATGGCCATGATCCTCGCCGGACTCCAGCTGGCAAGGCTGTTCGGCAGAAGGATACTCGCCGCCTGGTCCGTTCTCGGTGTCCTTCAGCTGATAGAAGCGGTTCTGCTGTTGCTTTTTCTCCTTCTCCCCCTTCCGGAGAACTCCGTTCAGAGAGCAGATCTCACACCCCGGGCTTTCCTGGCCCTGGCCGGCGGGGTACTTTACACCGTGATGGTCATGGTATGCGCCTCGTTCTCAATATCGTACTGGGTGAAATACTTCGCCAAAGAACACTCCCTCCCCTTCACCGCCTTTCCTCCTCTGGCCGAATCCGAGGCCTGGGCAGTGAGGACCTCCAGAAAGTCCATCCTTCCCGGTCTTGCCGGCCTGTCCGGCATAGCGCTGATCACCGGTCTCTCGGCCATATCAGTCCTTCTCGGAGTCTCTATCCTGCTTCAGACCTCGGGGCTTCTCGTGGTGAAAAGGCTTGCTTCCCGGGAACACCATCCCCTTGCCCATGTTCTCTGGACTGCCTCATTCCTTCTCATCACGGGAATGATAGGCTTCGGTATAACCAGCTTCGCCCCTCTGTAGCCTTGAACCCTGTCCAGCTCCTTCAGCTGCCCCTGCATCCTGGAACAGCCTGGGAACCCACCGGCAATGTTCCCCTGGCGCCGGCCAGACTGGCCGCAGCGGCGGGGCTTCCACCTGATTCCGTCTTTCCGGAACACCTTCTGGATTCCCTGGGTGACAGCGGTTTACTCACGGCTCTGCTGGAAAGGAACCCCGGAATCATAGGGGTAACCCTCTATATGTGGAACAGGGAGAGGACCCTGAACCTTCTGAGGAAGTACAGGGAACACCGGCGGGATGTTCTGACGGTGGCCGGTGGCCCGGAGGTCACCCGGGACAACCACTCCCTCCTCAAGGACTCCGCAGTTGATCTTTTCGTGACAGGGGAGGGAGAATCCTTGGCTGAAACCGTTCTCCACAGGGAAAGCCTGGCCGGTTTGATCAGCTCCGGCAAAAGGTTCATAGGTCCCTTCACAGATACACTGCCGCCGGACCGGTGGCCGGACCCATATGAAACCGGTCACCTTACCATCTCCCCCGGGGGTTCCGCACATGTGGAAACCCAGCGGGGCTGCGGCTGCGGCTGCCTCTACTGCTCCTATAGAAGAACTTCTCCCCTGCCAAGGATAATCGCAGCGAAATCCGCACTGAAAAGAATACGAATGCTGAAAGAAAAGGGAGCCGGGGAACTGGTGTTCCTGGATCCCACCTTCAACGCCAGACCGGACCTCGACCCCCTTCTATCGGGAATGGCTGAACTGGATATGCGCTGTTTCGCCGAGGTGAGGGGCGACCTTTCCATAACGGATTCCACGGCAAAAGCCTGAAGAAAGCAGGATTCCACAGCCTGGAGGTCGGTCTTCAGACAGCGAATGCCGATGTTCTCAGGAGTATCGGCAGGGGGGGCAGTCCCGGGGCTATTCTCAGGGGAGCAGGTGTTCTCCACAACAGCGGCATTACACCTGTCATTGACCTCATACTGGGTCTTCCCGGAGATCACCCGGACAGCATCGTAATGGCCGCGGAGGAAATCACGAAAATGGGCCTCGAGGAGCAGGTGCAGACCTTCCTTCTTTCGGTTCTGCCGGGAACTGAACTCCGGGCCAGGGCCGGTTCGCTTTCGATCTCCTTCGATGACACGCCTCCCTACCAGGTCACCCGGTCGGGCAGTCACACACTGGAGCACCTTCTGGCGGCCAGAGAACGGGTTTCGGACATAGTGGGATACGATGCCGATCCTCCACCCAGACCGGTTCTCTGCGACGGTTTTCCCGGAATGGAAGTCTTCACTCCCGGTGGGCCGACATCAGCGCCCCCAGGATCTGTCAGACACGGAGTCCTGAGGATCGTTACTCCGGATCCATGGGCTCACAGGGATGAGATAGTCAACAGGGTGGCCCTCCGGCGCGCCAGTGACCCCTACTGCCCCCTGGATGTGGTTATAGATTCTTCTACCATGTTCCCCCTTGACCTGCTGGATATGCTGGAGGATCTCCAGGGACCCCCGTGCTATGAAACCGCAAGGGCGAGGATATACGGTGTTAGTCCGCTTATGAGGCTCGCTGTCATAGCCGGTCCCGATGCCGGCGAGAGCTGGCTTGAGGAATGTTCCAGAGCCGCGGTAACGGTGGTGCGAAGCAAGGAGCCCACTGCCCTTCCAGGGGGAGAGACCGGCCTTCTCATGCAGGGTATCCAGGATCTTGCGGAACTGTCCGCACTCCATGCCAGTGCACCTCATCTAGTCTTCTTCTCGAACCCGGAGCTGGAACGTCTCTGGAACCTGGAAGTACTGGGACTGGGCTGAGCTTCTTAAAAATAGAGGGAATAAACGATATGGAAGGAAAGGGGCACCTTTGAAAACTCGCTCCCATCGGATCCGGACCCGCCGCTGACACCGGTTCTGACAACGGTGTTGTTCGAAAGGCTCCGCTCCATTTCCATATCTGCCCTCGCTGAGCCATCGTCGGCGTTCAGAAACAGTCCCGCTGAAAGAGCAACAAGGGGACTTGCCTGGTAGGAAAGTCCCGCAGCGGCATAGTTCTCGGCCTGTAGATAAACCATTCCCTCAGTGTATGCGGCGGAATCAGTGTTTGGAATGTACATGGCCTCTTCAGGAACCCCGGCGGAGTTGTGGTGATACTCCAGGAAACCGTACAGTCTGCTCTGAAAAAAACTTCTCTCCACACCGGAGGACAGAGTCCACCACTCCTCCAGGGGGTCGTGTCGCGAGTAAAGCCCTTCCACCCAGACCGCGGCACCGCCCAGGGCTCTGTTCAGGCTGCCTCCAGCCATGGAAGTTCCCCTGACCTGTGCTCCAAGTACCACCATATCGGTGCTGAGAGCATAGAATCTGCCACGGAGCCACAGCCCATTATCCTCTGCATTTTCACTGAAGACCATACCGGCCTCCAACTCGGACATCATACCCATGGAGTAGCTGACCCGTATCCCGTCAACACCGGCTCGGTACTCGGTATCTATTGTACCATAAGGGTACGGAGCAATGAAATCCGTGGGGCTCACCGTTTCGAAACACCCCAGAAAATCGCCTGGCGCCCGGCGGTGATACTGAACTTCCCAGGGAAGGATCGAAGGTTCAGCCTGTCAAGATCGTGGATAAGGCTGAAGTTCTCGTCACCCTTCCATTCACCGGGGAAGAGCCTGGAGGAGAAGTCCAGTATTCGGAAGTCAGCTGTCAAGGTGGAACCCTGAAGGGCCGGGTCACCCACTGAAGGGATGAGTTCCCATGCCACCTCCAGCCTGGCAAAATCGGGATTCCATACCCGGGAGAACCTTCCGGTGAATGAGGAATGCCAGGAATCCTCTCCAACACTCAGGGCCGGCTTGAAGACACCGGTGATACACATAGCCGCCGAGCAGAGGACAGGGACCCAGGCAAGAGCCCTCATCCGCCACCGGTCTCTTCGTGGACCAGACCGTCCCTTATGACCACCACACGCCTTGCCCGTTCCATTACGATCTCGTCGTGGGTGGAAAAGAGAAAGGTCATTCCGGTCTCATCGTTGAGCTTCCGCATAAGATCAAGAAGGGAACCGCTGGTGGATGAATCGAGATTAGCGGTTGGTTCGTCGGCTATCACCAGAGCCGGTTCGGATACCATGGCCCTGGCCACGGCAACCCTCTGCTGCTGACCGCCGGAAAGCTTTGATGGAAGTCTCCCGGCCATATCCGCAAGACCGACCTGATCGAGCATGGCCATTACCCTTTCGTGCCTTTCCCTTTTGCCCACACCCTGCAGGAGCATGATGTATTCCACGTTCTCCTCAACGGTAAGGACCGGGAAGAGATTGTATGCCTGGAAGATGAACCCTATGTGGTCCCTCCTGAAGTCCGAGAGCTCCCTGCCGGTCATGGAGGAGATCAGCTTTCCCGAGAGTTCAACCTCCCCGCCGGTGGGACTATCCAGTCCTGCCACCAGGTTCAGGAATGTGGTTTTCCCCGAGCCGGATGGGCCGATTATCGCTGTGAACTCACCTTTTTCAAGGGTGAAGTCAATTCCCCTCACCGCCTCCACGGGGATTCCGTTGTCCGTGTAGGTCTTCTTGATATCCCGGGTTCTTATTACATGTGAATTTTCCATACGGTCTCCTGTTCCTACAGGCTCTTCCTTATCGCCCTGGCCGGGTTGAGCCCCCCGGCGTGGAGGCCCGGATAAACACCGGCCAGGGTGGTGAAAACAATTGTGAAAAGCGGGTATATCCACTGGCTTCCCCAGCGGAAATCGGGATATATCGGCTGGTCGAACATTATTCCTGAGAAATCGAAATCCCCGAAGCTTATCCCGGCGCCGGCGAAATACTGAATGACTCCCCATCCCGCCAGGAAGCCGAAAAGTACCGCGAAAACACCCAGCCAGAAGGCTTCAAGAAGGACCAGGAATACCACCGTGGACCTTCCAGTACCAACGGCCCTCATTATTCCGAACTCATACATCCTTTCATAAATGGACATGAATAAAGAGTTTATTATGCCGAAAAGCACCAGCCAAAGAGAATGATGGACATCACCGTCAGGCTTACATCCACCATTCCCGTCATGGAGTGTATCTGGGGAGCCAGTTCCGGCCAGCCCATGGTGGTGTTACCCCGGCCCCCGTAATCCGTTATCTCCCCGTTGGCTGCCATTTCGGGTGACCGCAGCAGGAATGCTATCTCGTGGAGTTCCCCCCGGAGGCCCAGGAGGTTTTCTGAGGAACTCAGGTTAACGAATACCGAGTATTCGTCCAGCTTTTCAGAACCGAACCGGCAGATGCCTGACACTATGAAAAGCTGGCTGGCAAGACCGCTGTCCGCCATGGCTGCGGTCACCACAGCGATATCCCCGGGGATCAGCTCCATATCCTCCGCAAGCTTTTCTCCCACTATCATTTCGGTGCTGTCCCCGGTGAAGTAGTTCCCCTGGATCACGGAGTTTTCAAGCCCGGTGACTTCCGGGTCCGTTGCCCTGTCCACACCGATGAGGGTAACCGGCTTCATCTCCCTGGAGGATTCCAGTGAAGCCGGTGAAATGAGCCTTCCGGTGTAAGCCTGGACAACTGGATCCCGGTCAAGGCGGTTGACCACCCCGGAAAGGTCCCTGATGGTGATGGTCACCCGGGCGGTCTCATGGAATCCTTCACCGTGGATCTGGCCATGTCCCATCCAGGTTTCGGTGGAACCCTGGAGCATGTAGTCCATCATTCCGGCATAGAGAGCATCGGTGAACATCAGTGAGGCGAGGCCCAGTCCCACGGCCATACCGGTGATCGCCGTGCGGCGCTTGTTCCTCAGAACGGATCTCCATGAGATAAGTATCAGTTTAATAAGCATGCTAGTTCATCCTCAGGGATCGGGCAGGGTCGGTTCTGGCCGCCTTGAGCGCCGGCAGCAGGCTCACCACCGAGGCGGTCATGATCACGATCACAGCGGGGATCCAGTAACACTCCGGCGTTATTGTCGCAAGCATTTCCCTGAAGGTGAAACCTCCGAAATCCAGGGGGGGGTCCAGAACCCATCCATGGCTGGAGAAGAACAGAAGACCGGCGGTGGCGAGGAGGCTTCCCAGGATAATGCTGAAAAAACCCATGATGTTCGCTTCAATCACAAGCATTTTCACGATGCTGCCCGGTCTGGTGCCTATCGCTTTCATCACCCCGAACTCCCTTCGCCGTTCCAGGACCATCATCAGTATGGTGTTCAGAACGCCCAGGGCAGCCATACCAATTATTATTCCAAGGACTATCCTGAGGCTGGCTTCATCGGCCTGCATTCCGTTGTAGAATTCCGCGGCGAACACCTGCCATGGCGATACCGATAGCTCCCGGTCCCCGGCCAGGGAGGATATCTCCTCCGTTACCTTCTCCACTGCGCCCAGTGAACCTGTTGTAACGGCTATTTCATGAACGCTGTTCCCCATGGCATATAGTATCTGGCATCCGCCAGGGAAATGTATGCTGAAGACCTGTCAAAGTCGCCGCTGCCGGTGGAAACGATCCCGGTCACGCAATACTTCCTGTCGGCGCTTCCGCCATCGACAGCCTGGGAAAACAGGACCAGGGAGTCCCCTGCGGCCACATCCAGCATGAGGGCCAGTTCCCTGCCCAGTATGATCTGGCCGGGTCCGTACAGTGTGGAGTCGGCGGGTGAGCCGGAAAGCATCTCCCCCTCAACCAGCCGGTTCGAGAAGGACATGGTCCGTTCCTCCAGCACCGGATCGATACCGATGACCGCCGCCCCTGCGGAGTTGGCGTAGATCCCGGGGCCGGCATTCTCTCCCCGGGAAGCCAGAAGCCCCCCGGCGTAGATCCTGGGGGCCCATCCCTCCACTTCCTCCAGTTCACCGATGGCCTCGCCGAGGCTCCTGTACCCTTCCACCATGTTGTAGATGGACCTGTCATCCAGGTAGCCTTCGCCGTGAACCTGTATCTGGCCTGTCCTTCCGGAGGTAAAGAACATTATCATGTTCTCGTAGGAGCCCTTCATCCAGCCTATGGATACGCTGGCCAGAAAAAAACCGCCGGTCATGGTGAAAACGGTGAGAAGGGTTCGCCGCTTTTCCCGAAAGACATTACGCCATGCCAGTTTCACAGGAAGATACACCTATCGTCCCCCCCCGGACTGAAGATTGGCCAGTGTGAAGATATCATCGTCAACTCCCCCGTTGAATGTCACATCGGACCATGTGACGGTGGTGCTCTCCCCTTCCTCTTCTGCGGGGATCACCTCCATTACCGTTGGTATGGTCCTTCCGTCCATGGTTTCCACACCGGAGAAGACTATTGTTTTGATAAGCCCGTCATTTCTGTCATAGTACTCCTCTCTCACGGGTATGAGGGGATCGGTACGGACCTCGGCGATTATGTATGACCATACGACGGCTGTTGAGGGATCAGGGGTTAGCTTAAGAAGAAGGGTTCCCTCCGGGGAGTCACCTGGAGGGGACAGATACTCCGCGGTGTAATCCTCCTCATAGGTAATTTCCTTCACAATGTCGTTGTTCGTCAGATCGGAACCCATCCATGAACCGGTCATCATGGAGGGGGGTATCCTCACCACACTGCCTGTGTTCGGCCTGTAGTTCCACATCTCACTGCCCACCCTCAATGTAGCTGAACCGGCCTCCCTGGCAGGTGAGAGGACCCTTATGAAGGTTTTTTCCCTGCCCAGGGACCAGGCTTCCATCTCCAGGGTTCTCTCCCAGTTTTCCGTAACGATGCGCATCTCCATGAACGCGTGGCTGTCATCACTTCTGTAGAGCTGATCCAGTTCCCTCATGATTTCCTGAACCGGCGGCTGCCCCGGGGACAGGAACGAGATCACAACGCAAAGAACAACGGAATATCTCATTTCACTTGCTCCCTTCCGGAACGATACCCCTGCAGAACTGTCCGGTCATGGCGGCAATCCTCACCTTCGTATCCTCGACGCTCACACTGTCATCCACGGCGTAGAGCATCATGGCTCCCGAGATCATGCCATAGACGGCGAAGGCGATGGTTTCCGGTTCGGCGTCGGGCTTGATCCTGCCCGATTCCTTCAGCCTGCTGAAAAAACCGGCAAGGTGGGAAAGTATCCTCTCGTCCTGCCTCAAAAGGCCCTCGGCGAGGCTTCCCCTGTGGCTCTTCCATACGGCGAAGAAAACCTCCCTTATGAGCTCCCTGGGATATATCGATAGATAGTTGAGCAGTCCCTCCAGAAACCCCCAAATCAGGTCTTCCACGGAACACCCCGCTAGATCCGCCCCGTCAGGATGCACCATGACGCTGTCGGTATCCTCCCTGTTTATCTCCACCATGACATGTGCCTTCGAAGAGAAATAGTTGTAAATGGTCCCCACGGCCACCCCGGACTCCTCGGCTATCATCCCCATGCTTGTGGCCTCATAGCCACCGGTGAAGAAAAGGGACCTGGCAGCCGCAAGGATGGACCGCCTTGTGGACTTCTTCTTTTTCTCCCTCAGGCTCATCCCCGCCTCCAATTCATGAATACATTCATATTTATAATCAATTCATTTTTTTCGTCAAAGGGGCATACTTAAGGTATTATTGTGCTATTCTTTACAAGATCTATTTGTCAAATTTACGGATGGCCTCAGCCAGGAATTTTTCGATATCCCGAAGGGATACTCCCTGCTCAAGGAGTGTCTGAACGGCCATTGGAATGAAGGCGTCGCCGGCCAGAATGGCCTCGGCGGTTTCCATGCCCGGGGGGTGGTCACGGTGAACGGCCAGGGCCGAAGCCATGAGCCTGTGGGGTTCATCAATGAAGCTGCCCTCCAGAAGGGTTTCATGAAGGATGCTCCTCCAGCGTTCAGGGAGGTCGGCGGTGGCTTCGTCTATCCTGGACAGGGTTTCGCTTCTCATTGATCGTCTTCCCTCTTCTCTCGACTCATGAGGAACTGCAGCTTCGTTCTCAGCTGGTCATCGGTGTAGGGTCCGGTGAGCTTTCCGTCGAAGGCGATCCTGGTATTGCCGGTTTCCTCGCTTACCACCACCACAACGGCATCGGTGCGCTCGGCGAGGCCCTTGGCCGCCCTGTGCCTGGTGCCCAGCCACATTGTGTCCTTTCCCGGAAGGGTCAGGGGAAGTATCGCCCTGGCAGCGGCGATGCGGTCTCCCTTAAGCACTATGGCACCGTCGTGATATGGCCCCGGAGGGGTGAGGAAGGACTCCAGTATCCTGGCGCTGACCGGTATGTCGTTCAGTATGTAGGCGTCCTTGCAGCTCTCGGAGGTGTTCTCCTCACGCTCAAGCACTATAAGGGCACCGTAGCCCTTCTTGCGAAGGTAGGAGGATGTTTCAACAACGGCTTCAACGGCGTTCCTGATCTCTTCGCCGGACCGGTGGTAGCCCGAATCAAGGAACTTGATCCGGCTGAGATACCTGCCGAACCGGGCCAGAAGATCCTTCACCTCCTGGCTGAATATCACGATCAGGGCGAATATCATCACCGATGCCAGTTTCTCGGTGATGAGACCGATGGAGTAGAATCCGATGGAATTCAGTATCGAGGAGAACAGCCACACCAGGACCACGGCGATGACCACCCTCATGGCGGGTTTGTCCCATATTGCCCTCAGCAGAAGCCATACAAGGTATGAGATAAGCAGTATGTCAAGGACCTGAACCACCCAGAACCACGAGAAGACCGGGCTGCCAAGAAGGTTCACCGGAACACCCCGATTCTTTCCGCAAGGTCAAGGGACGCCTTCGTACCCGGCACATCGTGAACCCGCAGCACATCCGCTCCCACTGCCAGGACCGATACGATGTGGCTCAGGAAATCACGCCGCCGGGGCTGGTCTATTCCGGATATGAGGCCCAGGAAACTCTTCCTGGAATGACCCAGCAGAACCCGGCAGGCGGTTCGACGGCGAATCCATTCCAGTGAACGGAGCAGTTCTATGTTGTCCTCCAGCCTTTTGCCGAAACCTATACCGGGATCAACGAGGATATTCTCCCTCTTTATTCCGGCGCTCTCAAGGTATTCCACCCTTTCAAGAAGATAATCCCCTATCTCCCCGGGCGCATCCCCATACTCAGGATGGTCCTGCATGTTCCCCGGGGTACCCTTCATGTGCATAACGCATACCGGCACCTGGAGGGAAGCTGCGATTTCCGCCATCCCCGGGGTTTCCATGCCGTCTATGGAATTGATCATGCCTGCCCCGGCGGCAACCGCCGCGGAGGCCACCTCCGGGATCCGGGTATCTATGCTTATGGGAACACCGGTTCTCTCCCTTATCCCTTCAATGACAGGAAGGACCCTGTTCATCTGTTCTTCAGGGTCCACCGGAAGGGCTCCCGGCCTTGTGGACTCTCCGCCAACGTCGATCATTGAGGCACCGCATCTCTCCATTTCCACAGCGGCCCCGGCGGCCTCAGCCGGGGAACCGAAGGTGCCGCCGTCGCTGAAGGAGTCCGGCGTGATGTTCAGTATTCCCATTATCAGGGGACGACCCGTGAAGTGGAGTTCTCTATGATTCACCAGCAGGGAAGAAGGAAGGACAGGGGGCACCAGAAGTCCTCGAATATCCGCCCCCAGCGAGCCAAGACCGAAGGGCTGCCCATCCAGTGAATCGCAACCACGTCGGATTGATGACGGAGTTCCGTAGACCACCCCGTCGGAGAAGTCGGTTCCACAGGTGAGCACCTCGCGGTGCACAAGGGCATCGGCGCCGCCTGAGAGCATGCTCTGTTTCAGTATGGAAGCCGCCGGGCTGGGAAGACCCTCCACCAGAATAACGGTGATCCTGTCCCTGTTCTGAAGACGGGGAAGGGCGCCGGTATCGGCTCCTACTCGTTTTATCAGGCTGGTCCAGTCAACACCGTCGCCGGATTGAAGAAGTCGGACGGTAATCACCTTCCCGAGATGCTCCTTCCAATCAGTGCCAGTGCTTCTCCACGGGTTTCCGGCCGTTTCAGATAACCCCGCATGGCACTGGTGACTATCCTGCTGTCCCGCTTCCTGACACCCCGCATGGCAAGGCACATGTGCTCCGCCTCCATGACCACCATGACACCCTTGGCCTGCAGTTCTGCCATGAGGGTATTGGCGATCTCCGTGGTAAGCCGTTCCTGTATGGTAGGCCTGGCAGCCAGGTTCTCAACCAGTTCCACTATTGCGCTGAGCCCTGCTATGCGGTCGTCGGCGGGGAGGTAGACTATGTCGCACCTGCCGATATAGGGAAGCAGGTGGTGCTCGCACATGGACGAGAAGCTGATATCCTTGACTATGATCATCTCGTTCTGATCCGCTTCGCTCATCACCGCAATGGGCTTCCTGGAACCGGGGTCAAGGCCCCGGCACAACTCAGCCATTGAGGATGCCACCCTTTCCGGGGTCCTTTTTATCCCCGGCCGGGTGAGGTCCTCCCCTATACCCTCCAGCATGAGCCGGACACCCTGCTCAATCTTCTTCAGGTCCAACGGTTCCTACCTTATCTTCCGGTTCCTCGGGTGTTTCCTCTACCTCAAGGGCGTCGAGACCGGGGAACTCCTCTCCCGGGCGCATTTCGGAAAGCATCTGGCGGATCTCTCCGCTGGATACGGTTTCCTTCTCCAGAAGAACTTCCGTAAGCCGCTTCACTATGTCCCGGTTGGTCTCGAGTATGTCCAGAGCGCACTTGTATGCATCTCCCATGAGCCTTCTTACCTCGTCGTCGATCACCCTGGCGGTGTGCTCGCTGTAGTTCTTGGTCCTGCCCATGTCCCGGCCGATGAACACCGGACCGTGTTCGTCGGAGAATGAAACAGGCCCGATCTCCGGGCTCATTCCCCAGTTGCAGACCATTTTCCGTGCAAGGTCCGTGGCCCTTTCGAGATCGTTACCCGCTCCGGTGCTCATGGTGTCAAGTATGAGGGATTCGGCGGCCCTGCCTCCTAAAAGCCTCGCCAGAACGCTGTTGCAGTACTCCTTGGAATAGTTGTGCCTTTCCGCCCTTGGCAGGAAGCTGGTCACGCCCAGAGCCCTTCCCCGGGGAACGATGGTCACCTTGTGGAAGGGGTCGGACTGGGGGCTGAAGACGTTGACTATCGCGTGGCCGCTCTCGTGGACCGCGGTGAGGTTCTTCTCTTCGTCGGACATCACCATGCTTCTTCGCTCGATCCCCATGATGATCCTGTCCACGGCGCTTTCGAAATCCCGCATTTCTATGGACTTGACATTCCTTCGGGCGGCGTGGAGCGCCGCTTCGTTGGCCAGTGATTCAAGGTCGGCTCCGCTGAAGCCCGGTGTACGCCGGGCCACCACGGAGAGTTCCACTTCGGTGGAAAGCGGCATTTTCGCCGTATGTACCTTCAGGATAGCCTCTCTGCCCTGGACATCGGGCATGCCCACGGTGATGCTTCTGTCAAACCGGCCCGGGCGGAGAAGGGCAGCATCCAGAACATCCGGCCTGTTCGTTGCGGCCACCACTATAACACCCTGATTGGCGGCGAACCCGTCCATTTCCACAAGGAGGGCATTCAGTGTCTGCTCCCGTTCGTCGTGGCCTCCACCGAGGCCGGTACCCCTCTGACGGCCCACGGCGTCTATCTCGTCGATGAAGATTATGCTTGGGGCCTTGGCCTTTGCCTGAATGAAGAGGTCCCTCACCCTGCTGGCGCCAACACCCACGAACATTTCCACGAAATCCGAGCCGCTCATGGAAAAGAACGGCACCTTCGCCTCGCCGGCAACTGCCCTTGCGAGAAGGGTCTTGCCGGTGCCCGGAGGGCCTATCAGAAGCACGCCCTTGGGGATCTTTCCCCCGAGCTTCCTGAATTTGCCCGGCTCACGGAGGAACTCGATCACTTCCTCCAGCTCTTCCTTGGCCTCGTCGCATCCCGCCACGTCCTCGAATGTGTTCTTGGGTCTGTCCCCGGTTATCAGCCGGTGCTTGCTCTTTCCGAAGCTGAAGGCCTGACCCCCGCCGGACATCCGTCTCATTATGAATATCCAGAGAACGATGAAGAGCAGGATTGGGCCGACGTTGATCAGAATGGCAAGGAAACTGTTCGGCCCCCTTCCGGAAACATCCACGCCGTGCTCCCTGAGAAGGTCCACGGAGTTCACGTCCTCGAAGGGCACGAAGCTTGAGTACTTAAGGAAATCCTGGGTAACTTCGCCGTTGCTTATGGCCTGGGGGGACCTGAACTCTCCCTCGACCTCGCCGCCGGAGGAGAGGACCGCGGTTTTACACTGCCCCTCTCGGCATAACTGAGAAGTTCGCTGTAGGTAATGGAGGCCCTGTCGGACCCTCCGCCGAGGAAGATCACCAGTACATAGGCAAGAAGCCCCAGCATGACCCACATGGTTACCGTTCTGAAGCTGCACCCGCCAAGGCCCGGGGGTGGTGTTGGTCCCTGCTTCCTGTTCTTTTCCGGGGGCTTTTTTTTCGTTATCGTTCAATCTTGGTATTCTCCGTTCCATCCCTCAGTGCGGCTATCACCGGGAGGTTCCTCCAGAACCCGCCGGGACCGTCGAGGCCATACCCCACAACGAACCGGTCGGGTATGGTGAAGAGGGTTTTATACAGATCAGCCCGTACCCTTCGTCTGGAAGGTTTGTCCAGCAGAACGACGGTACGGATGGATCTGGGGTTCCGCGATGCAATGAGCTTCTGAATATATGCCAGTGTAAGCCCTGTGTCTACAATATCTTCCACTATAAGAACATGCTTGTCGTGCAGGGGAAAGGAGGTATCCAGGGTAAGCCTCACCTCTCCTGAGGATACGGTTTCGGCGCCGTAGCTGGCGGCTCCTATGAATTCCACCCTCACAGGAAGGTTCATTGCCCGTATCAGGTCCGCAGCGAAAACGAAGGCTCCCTCAGCAGGGGTATGACCACAACTTCCTCGCCACTGTAAAGCTCAGAAAGCTCCCCTCCGAGTTCGCTGACCGCCTGCTGTATACGCCGGGCGTCGATCAGTATGTCGTATTCTGCCCCCATCAGTACCTCCCGGTGCCTTTCTTCTCCATGCTGATAATGTCTTTCCCGGCGATAAGCCTCTTCCCCCCGGGGAGGATGTGCTCCCCGGTTCCCCCGGCCCTGAGCCATCTTACAACCTTGCACAACTCTTCATAACCCTTCCTGGGTCTTCCCGCCATGTTCCAGAGGGCAAGGGTGGCAAGGGCGTCGGAAGGTAGATCAGATCTTCCCTTCCGAATTCCTCAGCGGGGAACATACACGATATCTGTGTCTGCAGGTCTCTCCAGCCGCTGAGTATCGCCCCGGACCTGCAGATGCCCGGTACCGCCTCGGGAAAGCCTTCCCTGAGCTTCGGCAGCACTTCATGGCGCATCCTGTTACGGGCGATATCCCTATCGAGGTTGGAGCGGTCCTCCATCCAGGCTATGCCCTCCCCCTCCAGCCAACGGCGGATCTCCTGCCTTTCAATGTCCAGCATTGGCCTTCTGACGGGACCCCTTCCCCGGTAGTCCATTCCTCCAAGACCCCTGAGCCCGGCACCCTGAACCAGCCTGAGGAGGATGGTCTCCGCCCTGTCATCTGCGTTGTGGGCAACCGCCACGAGGTCAGGCTGGCGGGAATAAACCGAATGTCTGAGGCTGCTCCACCTGCTCTCCATGGAACCTCCGGTGGTGGCCCGGCCCTCCACCGCTTGGAAGTGAAGGCCGAGTTTTCGGGAAAGATCCGCAACGAAGGACTGCTCCGAAGCCGCTTCGGGCCTTAGCCCGTGGTTTATGTGCAGCACCCTGACCTCCCAGCCCCGGGAAGAGGAGAAACGGTGAAGGAGATGCAGCATAGAAACGGAATCGGCCCCGCCGGACACGGCGGCACAGATCGACGAACCCCGGGGGAATAGCTCCTCCCGGGAAACGGTGTCAAGAAATGCCATCTCCAGTTTGCCCATGTTTTCTAATATAATCCCTGTGGAGAAGGACGAAGGGATGCACCGAGGGAGAGGTGGCGGTATGAACGCAACTGGAGAGCCTATGCAGCTGGACAAGGACATAGTCTTCGAGGAAAGGAAGCGAAAACCTGAAAGGAAGAAGGGGAAGAACGGCATACTGATCTTCGCAGCGGTGGGTGCCGCGGTGATAATAGTCCTCCTTCTATACCAGCCGGGAAACTCCTCTTTCATTACCTCCCCGCCCCCCGGGGAACAGGCGGAAAGGGACTCCGTGGCAGCGGTGGCCGCCAGAGTTGAGGCCTTCATGGCAGCCAACGACTCCCTTCCCCGCCAGGAGGACCTGAACCTTCCCCCGGGATTCATCTATACCGTGGAGTACGACGACATATGGTCCATCCAGACCCCCATCGGCCTCTACTACACCTCGGATCTGGACCTGGAGCTGTTCGAAAGGGGAGAGCTATGAGGGGCTCAAGGGCGGGTTTCACACTTATTGAACTGATGATCGTGGTTGTGATACTGGGCATCCTGTCCGCCATAGCAATTCCCAAGTACCGGGATATCACCGAAAGCGCCCGGTATGCTGCCTGCCGCTCCAACCTCCGCAACATCGCCGGGGGACTCAACATGTACCTCGCTGAAAACAACCAGTACCCCCCCGGGGAATGGCTGGAAGAAACTCTCCACCATCCCCGACTATGTCCACGAGGACCTTCTCTGCCCCACAACGGAAACCAGCTACCGATACAGAATAACGGGAAGGGAAAGGGACAGTTTCAGAGTTCGGGGCTGGAACGCCAGCTGCAGAAGAAACCACGGCATGATCAGATAAAGCCATCCGTAAATTTGACAAATAGATTGCGTATAAGATTATGAGCAAGGATTTAAGCATGCCCTGCCTGGGATGTATCCCATGGAGGATAAGGAAGAGGCGCTCAACCCCTGAAGGAGCAGAACGCCTCTGGAAAATGCCTGGTAGCGGCGAAGGGACTTGAACCCCTGACCCGCGGATTATGATTCCGCTGCTCTACCAACTGAGCTACACCGCCTCCGCTTTGAGAACGCAAGCATAAATAGGGTGCGGGTTCTTGTCAAGCTTCTTCCGCAGTTGATGAAGAGCGGATTTTCCTCAGCATAAGGCGTCGCCGGTCCTCATCCTTCTGAAAATCCTTACCCCGGCCACAAGGCAGACAAGCCAGACCAGAAGGGAAACGAGAAGGGCCAGGGCGGTGACCGTCGCGGGAACCGGGAGGTAATAGCTGAACCAGAATCCCAGGGCAAACACCAGCACTGCCATGAGCGGCAGCAGCATCAGCTTCAGAGCCTTGTTGGACATTATCATCCGTTGCTGGAACCAGTTCTCAAGCATGGAGGCGAACTGCTCCCTCTCTTCCGGGTAGTGGGGAGGCGATGCCGTGCTACTCATGATCCACCATTCTTTCTGCAATACTGTTCAATACCTCGTCCCGTTTCTCAGATGAAAGAGCCTTTCCTGACTCCTGAACCCGTAGAAGAACCGACACAGCCCCGGACCACCTGATGATGCTAACCGTAACCGTATAATCCCTCACGGTTGCCAGCAGGGCCTCCATGTTCCTGCACTCGCCCCGTCTGGCGCAGCAGAACAGGGTGGCCACGGGACCCCGGACGCCTGGGATTTCCTCGTGGGCCAGTTTGATCTCATTTCCTGAACCGGGCAGCAGCTGCGAAATGGTTGAGAATGCAAGCCTGATCTGCCTGGACAGTTCGCTGGTGGGCACTGAAGCCCTCATGAAATCCTCGAGGCTGTAGTAGAAATCAGTAACCACGGTTTCCGGTATGTCCGACAGCTCTTTTCGTATAGATGCCAGCTGATTCACATCGTTGAGCCTCATGCCCTGGTCGAAGTCCCTGAACTCACCGAAGCTTTCCCGCACCACTTCCTTTACCATGGAATATGCATCCTCCATCTGGTCGAACTGCTCCCGTTCCACCACGAAGTCGAAGACATCCACCCAGACATCGTCCCTTCTGGTAGGTGACTTGAAGGATTTCACCCCGAGCCCCTTCCTGGAGGTAAGTTTCTTCACCAGGGTGAGTATCTTGCCATCGTGGTCCGCCACGTCGGCCTTTTCCCCGGCGGCGGTAACGAGAAGCATCTTCATCTCGGCGTTGAACGTGGTGGTGCTCTCCAGGGCAATGTATGCCTGGTTCATGCCGGTGGTTCTGCATTCCTTTATGAGAAGGGGAAGGAGGGCCCTTCCGATGTGTTCCGTTCCTCCATAGTGATATATGGCGTCAAGCCGGTCGATCCCCCTTGAAACCAGCAGCTTCTTAAGATACTCCCTGATGACCTTGAGCTCTTCCCTGGTGGCGCTCATTCCGTTCAGGCCGGTCATCTCCACCCTTATGGAAACGATGCCGTCGGAGGTGGTGTATCTTCTCTGATGCCTTACGGTGGCTCCGGGCCAGGCAACTGATAGAGTGGTGATGAGCTTCTGGAAAGAAATGTCCCGCTCGTAGCCCACTATGTTGATACCGGTAAGGTGCTCTCCGGTGGCCCTGATATTCCTTATTCTGTAAAAGGGGGTTCCGCCTTTTTTTCGAACCTTTTCAAGGAGGTCATGGTTCGTTTTCACTATCCACGCAAGATCCGCAGGCTTCCTGGCAAGGAGATACTGATCGGACCTGGAGCTGATGAAGAGAACCAGCTGTCCGGTTTCCCCCAGAATGCCCTCGGGTATGCTGCCATAGTAGAAGCGATCGAGTTCCACCAGTATATGCTGGTAGGTCTCGACCCTGTCGGAGGAGCGGTTGAGAAGGGAAACAATACCCTCCCTGCCCATGGCCAGACTTTTCAGGAGGTTGCTTAGCTTGTTGGCATCCTCCCTGAACTTGCCGCCTCTGCCGGCGCTGTTCTTGTCAAGGATGATGCCGGTGATGATGATGCCCCTGCGGACACCTCTGTAGTCCACGGTGAACCCCTCAAGGAGATCGAGGTTCCAGCCCTCGTGGTGAAGTTCTCCCACCACCACAGATGCGAGACCTGGCCAGTCCAGGGCGCTGACCCCGAGGAGTGCCAGCCCCTCGCTTACATCCACTGTGATAGAAACAGGTTCATCTGCAGCCAGAAGACTGGAGTAGATCGCCTGCCGCCGGCTGGCGGGAATTACAACCACCGGGCATGTGTCACCGATTCGGCTCGAGATCTTAGCGTGGTTGTCTTTGCTTTTCTCCATTGGTCAATTATGAAGGCAAGGAACGGAAACGACCAGTATTGACAGATTTGCGAAGGGGAAGTATTTATACGCGGCACCATGGGCGAATAACTCAGTTGGCTAGAGTGCCTGCCTTACAAGCAGGACGTCGGGGGTTCAAGTCCCTCTTCGCCCACCAGGAAGCCGGGGGAGTGATCCCCCGGTTTTTTATCTTACCAGGCGGAAACCCCCGTACCAGCATATATCGCCGTCCTGGAGTTCCCTTACATATCCGATCTGCATGGCCTCCTGGTTCTGGACCCAGCTCCCGCCCATGAGGTGAACCGCTGAATCCTGAACGCAGACCGCCATTTCAGCAACATTACCGGCAATGTCCTGAAAACCTCCCCGGGAAAGGGGATATGAACCGCAGGGAGCCGTATATGAGAAACCGTCGAGATCCCTGCTGCTCCAGTCATCAAGGGCCAGATAGTTCGCGGGAACACCGGGAACCTCCGGAGGATGGAGCTCTCCCCACGGGTACTGGCTGGAGATGTCCCCTGAAAGGCCCAGTGATGCGGCATACTCCCACTCGTTCCTTGTGGGCAGACGGCACCCGATGGCGGAAGCCGCCTTTTTTGCCTGGCGGGACTGATATTCACAACGGGATGGGTTAGAGAATCGTAAAAATACCCTTCCATGCCCGGGAATCCGGGGTCGGGGGGATGGGGTATCCCCGATGCCTCGGCAAGATACCTGTAAAGCCTGTTGTTTACCTCGCTTTCGAGCATCTGGAATGATCCCACCTCGATGGATTCTCCCCTGGAGTTGGTAAAAACCCCGCCGGGCACATCCACAAAGGAGGTATCAGAGACCTGAAGGGGTTCAGGGGATGGAATGACAGCGGTTTCTTCTTCGCAGGAAATGGCCGCCAGTAGAAGGCAAAGAAGGGGAAACGGGGAAAACCGCTTCATTCAGATGAACCCTTATCCTCCCTGGGCGCGATAATGATCGCAACGGGAATAACTACGCAGTATCCCAGTATGAGCATCAGGGGGGAAATGGAAATATGCCCAGCCCTGAGCAGGAACCAGCCGGCGGTTATCAGCAGCAGACCCGCCGCAAATAGGATATAGTTCAGTTTTCCAAAGGGTACCGTTTCCCTTTTGTCCACCCGGGGAACGGATTTCCTGTTCTTTGGCATTTGCTTCCTTTCTTCTGAAGTCTGTCTAATCTAAGAGAATCGAAGCCGAATCGGGAACCCCGCTCACCCAGCCCCTGTCAACGGAGACGTTCAGTGCTTCTCCCACCACGAAGAACGAACCGGTAACCAGCATTCTGCCCCCGGTGGTCATACCCCGGCATGTTGCTACCGCATCTTCAATGGCTTCCACCGGGGTAACATCGAAACCCGCTGATCCCATGTGCGCGGCGAGTTCCGAAGCGGTGAGTTTCCTTTCACTTTCCGGTGTGGTTGTCACCACGGGACCGGCCACACCACGGAGCAGTTCCACCATTTCCTTCCAGGGCTTGTCAGCCAGGAACCTATCACCGCGGGAACCGGTTTCTTCCAGTCTTTCACGTGGGAGACCAGGGCTTCCATTGACTGGGGATTGTGGGCCACGTCAAAGAGTATGGGAGGATCTCCCGCCCGGAAATCCAGTCTTCCAGGCCACTTCAGCCTTCCACAGAGCCTCTTGTAGGCACTTGCGACCTCCTCAGGGGTTTTTTCAAAGAGTTCCATGGCCGCTGTGACCGCAAGGGAGCTGTTCTTCAGCTGGTGCAGACCGGGCAGGGGGCTGATGTCCACCATTATCGGCAGAACCCTCCGAAGGCTGTTCCCGCTAACGGCTTTCTGAATTACCTCCTCCACTCCCGGTGTCTGCCTCGAGGCTATCAGGACAGAACCGGGCTCCGCAACGGCGACCTTCTCCGCCGCGATCTTCTCCCTGGAATCACCGAGGATCCTGCTGTGCTCCACCCTCACTCCGGTAAAGATCGTTCCCACGCCACTATAGGTCCTGGTGGCATCGAGCCTGCCACCCAGGCCGGCCTCGGCGGCCACCCACTGAACCCCGGAACGGGCGAAGTACCAGGCGGCCATGGCTGTGGTTATCTCAAAGAACGTGGCGGAATACCTTTCCAGCATTTCTTTCTTGTCGGTTATGAAGCGGGCCACATCTTCCTCGGGGATCCAGCCGGTGTCCGTGGCGATCCTCTCCCTGTAATGGAGCAGATGCGGGGAGGTCCCCCGCCCCCAGGAAAACCCCAGCTCACCTGCCAGCTCCGAAAGGACCGCGGCGGTGCTGCCCTTGCCGTTGGTTCCGACTATATGAACTGTTTTGAAGGATCTTTCCGGGTGGCCCAGCTCCTCCATTATGGAGAGCATCCTGTCCAGCCCGTACTTCATCCCCAGCCGGCGCCTTCCAAAGACCCAGCTTTCCGCCAGGGCATAGTTCAATTCTTTAGCCTTTCGATAAGCTCCACCATTGAGTCCCCCTGTCTCTTCCTCAATATCTCCTGGGCGGACAGCACTTCTTCGTGGCAGACGGAATCACCGCTGTCGGTGCTGTTCGTTATCAGGCAAGCGCCAGAACCCGGCAGCCCAGGGCACGGAGTGCCAGGGCCTCCTGGGCTGTGGACATGGAAACGGCTGAACCGCCGGTCCGTCGAATAAGACCCACCTCGGCGGCGGTTTCATAAGCGGGCCCGGAAACGCAGGCGAACACACCCCTTCGAGGAGACCCAAGGGTTTCTTCCGCTATCCTTCCCAGCTCGCGCGAGTAAACTCCGGCACCTACAGGTTTCAGTGGCGGTTCCGGTATGCAGCCTGAGAAATTAATGTGGTCGTCGAAAATCATCACATCACCCACGGAGTAGTCGGGGTCCACCGCACCGGCTGAGCTGGTGAGAAGCCATCGATCCACGCCCAGGGCTGCAAGGGAAGAGGGCAGCAGGGCTATCTCGCCACCTGAATAACCCTGATAGTGATGCCTTCTGCCCATGATGAAACCACCGAGCCGTCTTCGCTGGTCTGCAGCTTCTGGGCGTGGCCCTGAACCGCATCTCCCGCCATTCCGGGTATGTCCGGAAAGGGAATGCTCATACCGCACCCGAAGTTCCGTTACCCAGCCCAGCCCTGAACCCAGAACGACACCCAGTTTCGGTCCCTTACTTAGTCGGCTGTTGAGGAAGAGAAGGGATTCCAGGGTTCCCTTCACGGGCTTCAGCGATCTTTCCATGTAAATACCGTGTATACCCCGGCCGTAAAAGTTCTCAATGGTTCCCCTGGCGGAAAAGCCCCACCTTTCGTAGAAACCAATGGCGGCTGCATTCCCCTCCCTTACTTCCAGTACCACCCGTCTGGCTTCCATGTGTTTACCCCACTGGAGGGCGCAGGACAGAAGGTGCCCGGCCACTCCCCTTCGGCGGAAGTCAATTCCGGTGCACAGACTTATCACATGGAGGACCCCGGGCTCGGAAAAAGCGGCGGATATGTAGCCGACAGGTTTGCCCCGGCAAAAGGCTGCCAGGGTAAACAGGGAAAGGGATCTTCTTACAAGGGCCCGTATCTCATCCATATCCCAGGGGCTGGCAAAGGACGTCTTCTCGAGCTGGAAAAGATCTTCCAGATGCCTCTCATCCGGTCTGCCGTACTCGATCTGATTCATTTTTTCTTTATCCTCTGGTTGAACTCCCTCAGATAAAGGGGCTCAACAGTATCGTCGAAACCGTTTTCAGCGGCTAGTAACGCCCCGCAGAATGCGGTCAGGGATGGTCTGGGACAGTCCATGAGGGGGTTGGCCCAGAGAATACCGGGGATATCAGGAAGCTCCTGTCTGCCGGTGCCCACAGCCAGGAATGTTCCCCCCTGAAGAAGCCTGGTGAGCTCATCGGCGGAATACAGACCCTGGGGCACGATCTCCCGGGACAGGGGATTCGAGGAGTGGAACCCCCCGGCGAACACCTCTCCCCTCCTGGCCTTTACGCAGCCCAGCACAGCTGTTTCCGGAAGGGCTGAAACGATCGTCCTGAGTGTGGAGACCCCCTTAACTGAAACTCCCCAGCCGGCGGCAAGCCCCATGGCGGTGGCTATACCGATCCTCAGCCCGGTGTATGAGCCGGGCCCGGCGGAGATGGCGATGCCTGAAAGCTCCTCACCACTGATATCCAGTGATCCCATGAGTTGCGATACCGCCGGCAGCAGTTTCTCCGAATGAAGAGCCCTTACCGGCAGAATGGATTCCATGAGAATCATTCCGTCTGCAACCAGGGCCACCCCACCGGGGGAGGCCGTGGTATCAATACCCAGCCAGGTTCCAGTCAATCTCAACCCTCCTGGTTTCAGCGGTCCTTCCCGGTGTAATACAAACTGTGCAGCCCCGGCGATCGCGGTAGTCTTCCATTCTTTCCGGCCATTCCATGAGCACCACCGCCGGTGAATCCAGTATTTCCTCGAAACCCAGCATGAGGAGTTCCCCGGGGGAACCGCTCAGCCGGTACAGATCCATATGGTGAAGCTGCAGGTCCAAACAGTGGATACTATACACCGAATCAAGGATGAATGTGGGGCTGGGAATGGCCCCCTCTACCCCCAGCGCCCTGATGAAAGCCCTTGCAAAGGTTGACTTACCGGAACCCAGGGGGCCGGAGAGGAAGAATCGGTCTCCCGGTTTCACCTTCAGGGCCATTTGCCTGGCTATCCCTTCGAGACCCGCCTGGTCGAGCTCTTCATGAATCATGGCTACCTGTACTTCTTCGGCCTCAGAACATCGCATGGGACAAGCATCTCCTCAAGGGAAACCCCTCCGTGCTGGAAGGAACCTGTGAACTTATGGCGGTCTTCCCGATTCATGCCCTCCTGCATGAGAAGATAGTCATCCCGGGCGAACAGATAGCCCTTCCTCGGGTGATCATCGGGCAGGCCCCAGTGTTCGGGATCATGGACGATTATGGCGTTCTTGGGATCGGCGCTCAGGGAGTGGCCGAACCGATACCTTACGCTGTGGGACATTCCCCTGGCTCCCCTGATATGGCAAATCCGCCTGGCCAGGGTGGAGCCGTGGTCACTGGTTACTATCACCGTTGTACCCCGGGCGCTGAGGGTTTTCAGCATTTCCCTCAGGAATGAATGCTCGAACCATTCCCGGGCCAGGGTCCTGAAGGCTGGAACATCCGGGGCGATATCCCTTATGAGATCAAGTTCGGACCTTCCATGGGTGAGATGATCGATGAAGTTCACCACAATTGCAAGGAAACCGTCCTTCAGAAAGTGGGAGAGCCCCTGCGGACATTGTCTCCCTCGGTCCGGTTGGAAATTTTGGCGTACACCGCCTTTTTTCCCTGTTTATAGCCATATCTCACAAGGGAATCCCTGAGGAGTATCTTTTCGTAGGAGTTGAGACCCGGGCAGCCGTACTTCTCTATCCACCGGGTCCGGTAGAAACGCCATATATCCCTGGGCACAAGACCGCTGAATATGGAATTCCTGCTGTATGGGGTTGCGGAGGGAAGACCGGCCACCATGAACCCTGACTCCCTGTGAAACCATTGCTCCACGGACTTCAGCATGAGAAGCCACTGATCGAATCGCATACAGTCAATCACCAGGAACACCACCTCGCCGGTGTTCTTTTCCAGTTCCGGAATCACAAGACGCTGAAGCACGTTATGGGCCATAAGCGGGGCTTCATCGGGAGAAGCCAGCCATTCCGGGTACTTCTTCTCGATGAACCTGGAAAAGTCGTGCTCCACCTGATCGAGACCTCCGCCCTGAATGCCCTCAAGCCTGAGGTTCAACTCACCCCCGAGGAATATGTCTTTCTCCACTCGGGACCTGTAGAGGTTCGTCCACTGGTCAAAGCTATTCTCCCGGCTTCCCCTTAGCTTCTCCGTTTCCTCGATCACCTCGATGGCCGCCTTGTTCACGCGAAGCCTGCCGGAATCAAGCAGTCGTTTCACAACAAGGAGTATCTGACTTGGGTTGACAGGCTTGGTGAGGAAGTCGGCGATGGTTCCGGAAAGGGCCCTGTCCATGAGCTCTTCCTCTTCACTCTGGGTTACCATGACCACCGGAAGGTCTTTGTAGCTCTTTCTTATCTGATGAACGGTTTCCAGGCCGTCCATTCCTATCATCATCTGGTCCATCAGCACCAGGTCAACCCGTATGCCCTTCAGTATCTCCAGGGCCTCCCTTCCGCTGCGGGCCTGAAGCACTTCATAGGAACGCTTTTCCAGGAACTTTATGTGGGCCTGGAGGTGATCTATCTCATCATCCACCCAGAGAATCGTTATCAAGCCCACCACCTTTCAGCACCGGAAGGACAATACCGAAAACCGTGCCGCCTCCGGGAATGCTTCTCACGAGATTCAGGGTCCCCCCATGATGTTCCACCACAATGCGCCTGGCAAGGGAAAGCCCGAGCCCCCACCCGCCCTTTCTTGTGGTGAACCCTGCTCGAAAGACCTTTCCCTGATCGGGATAGGGAATGCCGTTGCCGTTGTCCGATACGGTTATCTCTATGGTGCTTCCGTCCTCTCCGGGGGAACAGGCGATGGTTATACTTCCGCCGTCTTTCCTGGGGGCGCAGGCGGCCACCGCATTCTTTATCAGGTTCTCGAGGACCCAGCCAAGGAGCACGGAGTTTGCCATTATCTTTCTCCCCGGGCAGTCCCCTTCCACGGACAAAACAACGCCATGGCCCAGAAGACCCTTCCTTTTACTGAAATACTCAACTGTTTCCATGATGATGTCCTCGATGAAGGCAGGCGCCAGTTTCGCTTCACGGCCCATCTGGCCGTATCTCTCAGCTATTCTCTTCAGCCGGTTCACATCGGTATCCATGTGGGATACCGCCTCCGCGGTATCCAGGTTCCCTATTATGGCTTCGTCGTCCTTAAGGAGTTCCAGCCACCCCATCAGGGAAGAGAGGGGCGTGCTGAGCTGGTGGGCGGTTTCCCTGGCGAAACCCACCCAGGACATGTGTTTTTCCCGGGAGACCTCGGAACGCAGAAGAAAGAAGATCACAGCTGCGATGACAAGAAGAAAACCCAGCTCGAGAAAGGGGATGAGTTCCATTTCCTCATTCAGCCGGGAGTTGCCGTAGTAGAGATAACCGATGGTATCCTCCATAACCGTAAGGGGTATGGGATCGTTTTCTTCGGCCATTCTCTGCATTCTCTGCCGTATTTCGGCTATCCTTCTGCCGGGGAAACCGTCGGTTGGTTCTCCGTCCACGATCTGGGGGTATCCCACATCGTCGGAGAAAACCGTGGGAAAATCAAGCCTGGAGGTCACTTCGGCGAAGAGCCTCCGGGTGGAAACAAGGATCTCCCGCCGCTCCCCGGGCATTAGCCTGGAGGTAACGACAAAACGGGTGGTATCCGAGCAGAACTCGCAGAAAAGAAGGCTGTCCGCCACACCTTCAGGAGCGGTGCCTATGGGATTTCCGCAAAGGGAGCAGGAAAGTATCCCTCCGGGGGCCCCCACCAGGCTCAGGGGATACTGGACCCCGGCCCATAGCCTGGCGATGGTCTCGCAGTTCCGTCTGCTGGTTCTGTTGAGCTTCTCCACCACCGAGTGGCTGTACCACAGGAAAGCCCATATTACCATAGTGGCCAGCAATATGAAAAGAAGCCTTCGCCTGAATGTGTTATGCATCGTCCCTGGCAATTCTGGAAAAACCGATCATGGACATTCCATTCCACTCTGGATAGACTTCTGTTATCATCGAAGTAAATAATATACGCCACCGCCGGAGGTATCGCATGAACACCAGCTGGAAATTTTCCCTTCTTTCAGTGTTGATCCTGATCATACTCACCCTTTTCGCCGGGGAGGCCATGGCCAGGGCCGGAGGCGGCCAGAGCTACGGCGGCTCCCGCTCATCGGGGAACGGGGGGGGAGGTGATGGCCTGGGGATACTTATATATCTGCTCCTTCGCCTTTGCATCGAACAGCCCTGCATAGGCATCCCCCTGGTGATCATCATAATAATCGTTGCGATCATCGCGAAAAAGCGGAAGGAAAAAGCCCAGTACAGCAGGATCCAGCAGGCGGGAAACAGGAACCTGACACAGAAACAGACCCCGGCGGCAATGCAGAAAGCACTTGCGGATCTCAAATCCAGGGACCCGGGCTCCTGGAAACGGATTTCACCTCAAAGGCGGTGAAGGCTTTCATGGAGATACAGGAAGCCTGGTGCGGCCATGATCTAAGCAAGGTCAAAAGGTTCATCTCCGACGGGGTCTACGAAAGGTTCTCCCTTCAGATACACATTCAGAAGCAGCAGGGTATCAGGAACGCCATGGAGAACATCAGGGTCCATGGCTGTGAGATCGTCTCGGTTCAAAGCGACCGCCACTTCGACACCGTTCATGTAAAGATTACCGCCTCTGCCAGGGATTCCGAGGTGGACCTGAAGACCGGAAGGAAGATACGGGACAATTACTCGGGAACCTTCGTGGAGTACTGGAGCTTCCTTCGGAAGCCCGGTGTTCAGACCCTGGCGGGGAAGGGCCTGGTGGAGGGGGTTTGCCCCAACTGCGGTGCTGGGCTCACACTGTCGGAATCCGGTCACTGCGAATACTGCGACGCCGTTGTGACAAGCGGCGAGTACGACTGGGTCCTCAGCGAGATAACCCAGGCCTCCGAGTGGAGTACGGCCTCCAGTCCCTCGGCGGTTCCGGGGTACGCTGAAATTTCCGCCGCCGACCCGGGCTTCAACATCCAGACCATTGAGGACACCGCCTCAGTGGCATTCTGGCGATACATCAAGAGCTACTTCGACAACAGCTCCGCTCCAATGGCCAAGGTTGCCACCGAAGATTACGCAAAGGCTCTTGGTGAAAGCATAGGTCAGACCGTTCAGGGAGAATGGCACCTCTATTTCCATGACGCCGCCGTGGGAGCCGTGGAGGTTCAGAGAATAGAGCAGGGCACCGAATTCGACAGGGTTGATGTTCTTGTCAAATGGTCCGCCGGTAACGGCTGGATCAACGGGGAAGGCAAAACAAAGGCCTCGGGCCCCAAGACCATACGCCCCCAGATATTCTCACTGGCCAGGAAACACGGTGTCCGGACCATCGCCTCGCAGGGCCTGCACAGTGCCCACTGCACTGGTTGCGGCGCTCCCTACACCGGAGCCGACGGCGGGGAATGCGAATACTGCGGAAGGCCTCTCAACGACGCAGCGGTTCATGGGTCCTCGAGGCGGTGAAACCATTCACCGGAGCCAGGGTAAACTCCTCATCCGTCTCTCCTGTCACCGGAGCTGCCGGGGTTACTCCGGACATCCTTCTGATGTCCATGGCCGGAGTGATGTATTCCGATGGAAAGCTTGACTCCGAGGAGATGTCCATGCTCAGTTCCTTCGCCAGCCACCGGGGAATATCCGAGGAGACCCTTCAGGAGATAATCAACTCCGTTCAGGATCCCAACAGCCCCATGCCAACCCCCTCCAACACCACCGAGGCAATGGAGATACTCAAGGCAATGGTCAGGATGTCCCTGGCGGACGGCAGGCTGGATCCATCGGAGAAAACCCTTCTGGAAAAGTTTGCCACCGATGCGGGGCTCTCCAGGAATGTTGTTGCCTCAACCATAGCCCGTCAAAGGAAGATCCTTTACAGACAGGCGAAGAAAGCCGGTGAATGAGGTTCATAAGGGATTCAGAGCACTACTCCCTGCTTATCGAAGAGGGAGTCCTCAGGGCCAGGGAACGGATATGGATAGCCACCGCCAACGTAAAGGACCTCCATGTGCCCGGAGGCCGGGGGCGAAGTCTTCCCCTTCTGAATCACCTGGAAAGGCTTCAGGACCGGGGGGTTAGCATCAGGCTGCTTCACGGGGGCACACCATCGGCTCCCTTCCTCAGGTCCCTCGGCAGACTTCAGGGTCTTCAAAACAGTGAGGGTTTCGAAATGCAGCAATGCCCCAGGGTCCACTGCAAACTGATCATCATCGACGGCACTTCAGCCTATACCGGCAGCGCAAACCTGACCGGAGCCGGTCTGGGTGCCAGGTCCCCGGGAAAACGGAACTTCGAAGCGGGGATATACAGCGCCGACCCCGTTCTGGTAAGGGAGATAGAGAATTATTTCGACGAGCTATGGATCGGTATGTCCTGCGGAAAATGCAGGCTGAAAGGAAACTGTCCGTCGCCCCCGGGCTAGTTCAGCCTCCCCTGTATTAACGCAAAGGCCTCATCCGCGGAAGGAGTGTGATACCTTATCTCCATGCTGCCCTCCCGCCGGGGGTCGAACAGGCCGGGGTCAAAGGCGATCACCAGCACACTGCCGTCCACCGAAGAGAACTTCACGCTCTTAGTTTCTTCACGATGGAATGGCAGATGAAGAATGCGCTTCCTGAAAGCGTATCCCACTATCCTTTTCCGGGAGATCCCCAGGGACCCCCTTGCTATCTCCCGCTTGTTCCTGAAGCTTCTGCCCGGAGCCCGAAAACGATGATAAACAACGGTGGTCCTGATATTCTCAGCAATGAACAGAAGGTCCTCTGCTTCCATGACCTTCCTGGCTTCCGCGGGAAGGTCAAAGGGTCTGAAAAAGCTTCTGATGGCTTCTTTCAAAACTCCCGTCCTCCGGTTCCCCCAGCCAGTTCTCAGCCTCGGCCTGTGAGGTGAAATAGCTGAATCGTCCCCTTTCCGGCCAGGCTGCCCCTGAAAGCCTTTCTATCTGTATCCTGGTGAGTCTTCCCCCTACGATATTGGCCGACCGCCGCATGCCGTATTTGACCGCGAGACGCATGAGCTCACGGATGACATCCTGAACCTTCGGCGGCTGTATGGGGAACATCCTTACGTCCGCAAGAACGCTCCAAGGGGAACCGTCATCAAGGGAGATCATGGACCTGAGCATTTTATCCCGGAAGCATTCGGCTGTTTTCAGTGACCAGAAGCCCCACACTTTCAGGGAAAGTATCCTTCTGTTAAGATCGATGGATATCTCGAACTGCTCGGCCAAATGTACCCTCCCGGTAACCGAATGGATTCCGAGTATAATAAAGGCCGATGCCAGCGCAATGGTGAAAATATGTATACCCTGCCAGTTTGTCTTTGAGGATACGCTGTTTCCAGCCGGGAGAACCGGTTATAATTTCTTGAAGCCCTTGACCTGGAGAGTTCCTTGGGCTATTAACACGAAGCAAAGGCACAGCGTGTGCCCATATCAGAGGAAGGGGAAACAATGAGAACAGCTTTTATCCTCGGTCTTGCACTGCTCGTTTCAGTGGCAGCGGCGGACTGGTCTGAAAATTTCGATTCCTACGCGGCGGGTTCCGGGCTTAACGGCCAGGGCGGTTGGTTCTGCTGGGACGAGAACCCGGCTTATGACGCCTATGTTACCGATGCCCAGGCTCTAAGTGCTCCCAATGCCGTGGAGATCGAACCCACGTCGGACATCGTTCACGAGTTCGACGTAACCGAAGGCGACTGGGTCATGACCGGATGGAGCTACATTCCCTCCGGCACCACCGGAGACCAGTTCTTCATTCTTCTCACCCACTACGAGGGAGCCCAGAGCGACTGGGCCCTCCAGCTCAAGTTCAACCTCTCCGTGGGACAGATGACCGTCACGGAAGGCTCCGGTATCGTTGACATCATCCGCGACCAGTGGGTTGAGGTCAGGGTGGAGATATCCCTGGGTTCCAACCTCCAGAGCATCTACTACAATGATGTGTTCATCGAAACCATCCCATGGTCTCCCGTCAGCGGAATCTATGAGATAGGCGCGCTGGACCTCTTCTCCGACGGCGGAAGCTCCATCTACTGGGACGACCTCTCCCTCGAGGAAGCCCAGGCGCTTCAGCCCTCCACATGGGCATCCATCAAGACTTCTATCAACTAGAAGAACCGGACATAAAAAAAGGGGGCCCTCGGGGCTCCCCTTTTCTGTTCCGGAAATTCTCCCTACAGTATTTCGATATCGCCGCTAACGGTTGAAACCGATACCACCGGGCTTCCCCTTCCGAACTCCGCATACGATCCAACCACCTGGTCGGTGAACACAGCGCCGAACTCCCCGGGAACCTCCATGTTCCCGGAGAGGGTCTCCAGTTCAACGGTGGCTTCGGTGTTCAGTTTCAAACGAATGGTGCCGTTCACACTTCGCAGGGAAAGGTCCTCGGCCATTTCCTCCAATGTTACAAAAAGGCTTCCGTTCACCAGCTCCGCCCTCTCCAGACCCGGGCAGTCATCCACTGTGAGTTCGCCGTTCACGACCTCGATGGAAAGGGGACCGGTGAACATGGAAGCCAGGACATCCCCGTTAACCAGGCTTATCTCACAATTTCCGCTGGCATCCTTCAGTTCCACGATTCCATTCACGTTCTCAACGAGGTAATCAAGGGGGATATCCCCGGGAACGGTAAGAAGGAAATCCACCCTGGCGGAGTGATCGCTGTTCCAGCTGTGGTCGTACTCCACCCGGCAGTGAACTCCATCCTCCGCTTCGCATACAACGGTGACGGCATCCATCTCCTCCTGAGTATCACATGTGAGCTTCCAGGAAACCTCCACTGCGTCACCATCTCCGCCAAGGACAAAAATGTCCCCGGTGATGTTCGAAACCGTTACCGGGTCCTCCGGTGATACATCGGCTGTAAGGGAATTTTCCGACACATGCTCCTGAGCCATGGCTGCACCGGCCATGAAAACCATTACCGAAACAAGGGAAATGTACTTCACAACAACTCCTCTCAGAAAGGGTGTTGCAAAAGTATAAATGCTAAACCTGAAATGTCAATGTGTAAACTGTGTTTTATATTTTGCAAGATTTCAATCGGATGTCTGAAGGCAAACCCTGTTCTTTCCCTTTTCCTTGCCTCTGTACAGCGCCCGGTCCGCCATCTGAATGGCCCTGTCCACCGGTATACCCCCGCCGGGGGACACACCGAAGGTCATGGTGAGGCTGAATGGTTCATTACCATGGCTGAAGGGGTAGTCGGCGATGGCCCGTCTTGCCTTCCTGGCTGCGTTCACCGCCCCGTTAACGGAGGTTTCCGGAAGGAGAAGAAGGAACTCCTCTCCCCCCCACCTGGAGGCAACATCGTGCTCCCGGAGCACTTCACCAAAGCATTCGGCAACATGGCGGAGCACGCTGTCGCCGCGGTCGTGGCCATACCGGTCATTCACCCGCTTGAAGTCATCGATGTCGCAGAGGATCAGTGCATAGGGCCTGCCCGTTCTTCTGTAACGGGCCTCTTCCGCGCTCAGCCTCTCCATCATTGCCCTTCGGTTGGCCAGACCGGTGAGTGGATCGGTACGGGAAAGCCTTTCAACCCTTGCGTAGGCACGGGAAAGCTCGGCGTTGGTCTTCGCTCTGTACCTCATGTTCCGGTACATGGACACAAGGGAAACCCCGGCAAAGACAAGTCCCACCACAGCGGCGCTGATCAGTTTTCTCTGTGTTTCCCGCTGCTTTCTCAGCTGTTCGATCTTGCGCTCCCTGGCCTCGGCTTCGTACCTGACCCGGAGCAGGTCCAGCTCCCTGGACCTCTTCTCCGAATGAAGCTCTTCGCTGATCTTCCTGAAGGCAAGGCTTGACTCAAGGGCTTTCTCGTACTCCCCCAGGTTCTTGTGGATCAGGGTCTTCGCCCGCAAAACATCAGCAAGACTGCCCCTGTCACCGATGCTCAGGGCAAGGGCTTGCGCCTCTTCAGCCCTTTTCAGTGCGGCTTGGTTGTTCCCCCGGTGGGTCTCCAGCTCCACCAGTTTCACCGTTGAATTGAGTATCCCCCGTTTTCTGCCGATTTTTTCGGACAGGGCAAGTGATCTCCTGAAGTGGTCCTCGGCGCCGTGGAGGTCATCCATCTCCAGCAGAATGGACCCCAGGCTGTTGTGGGCAAGGGATGGCAGGTAGGGCCCGCCCCGGTGCCCGGCTTGCCCAAGGACCTCCCTGTATACCTTCATCGCTTCTTCGGACATTCCCCGGGACTGCAGGATGTTCCCTATGTTGTAGAGAATACCGGGAATTCCACTTGTATAACCCTCAGCTGAATAAACCTCGCGGCATCGGTGGTAGTACTCCAGGGATCCGGAAAGGTCCCCTGAAAGCCTGAGAACATTGCCTATGGTTGCCATGAGGTGGGCGGACTGTATCCTGTGCCGGGAGGAGTTGTGCTTCGCTGCTGCCCTTTCAAAGATACTCAGGGCGGCCAGATAGTGTTTCATGGATGCTTCCAGGTTGCCTGTGTAGTAGTGAACGTCCCCGAGCCTTCTTCGGCACCTGGCCTCCAGAATTGAGTCTGATCCGGCCCGGGCACCCTCAAGGGCAGCGGAGTAGTTCCGAAGCGCCCTGGGGTATTCCTCCCTGATCCTTGATATGTCTCCAAGGGCGAAAAGGGCGGAAGCTTCCCCCCTGCCGTAGCCGGAATCCCTGGAAAGGCCAAGGGCCCGGAAGGCCATCTCCTCGCTTCGCCCGGGGTCGGATTCCGCCGTTTTCCCGGCAATGCTCAACAGTATATCGATCAGGTCCCTTCCGGAGGAACTCCCCAGACGGGACTCCAGCCGGGCCAGGGATACCTCTGTCATCAGTCTTTTTCCCCGGAAAGGAACCCGTGGCACTTCACCAGCAGATCCGCAATGGGAAGATGCTGGGGGCAGTGCTCCTCGCACCTGCGGCAGCCAGTGCAGCGGTCTGCCCTGTTCTCGGCATCGATGAAGGCGTATCCCGCCCTTGCCAGTCTGATGTCGTCGTACATCTCCGCTATGTTGAAGTAATCGAAGATGAAGGGAATGGCCACCCCCTCGGGACAGGGCATGCAGTACCTGCAATCGGTGCAGCCGATGGGCGCCCTGGAAAGGTAGAGTTCACGAACCCTTTCCATCGCCTCCCTTTCCTCTTCGCCAAGGCAGCCGGGATATGTTGTCCCGGCCAGGCTGATGTTCTGCTCCACGTGTTCCGGTGAACTCATTCCGCTGAGTACCATTGTTATGTCTTCCTGGTCCCAGAGCCATCTCAGGGCCCACTCCACCGGGGTCCTTTCCGGAACTGCCTCCTGAAAGACCTTCTTCACCTCACGGGGGGGGTCCTTGGCCAGCTCGCCTCCCCGGAGGGGTTCCATGGCTATCACCGCAAGGCCCTTTTCCCTGGCAAGCCTGATCCCTGAGGTTCCGGCTTCTTTCTCCTCGTCCATGTAGTTGTGCTGTACCATTGCCAGTGTCCAGTTGTCGTAGTCTTCCACTATTCGCCGAAAAAGCGGGAACTTGTCGTGGAAGGAAAAACCCAGGTGGCCGATAAGACCACGGGACATCTTTTCCTCGGCCCATTCAAGGTATCCGAGGTCCTTCATTTTGTCCCACCAGTCCCTCTGGAGGGCGTGGAGCAGATAGAAGTCGATGTGGTCCACCTGGAGCCTCTCCATCTGTTCGTGGAAGAACCTGTCGAAATCACCCTGCTTCTCCACGAGCCAGCAGGGCATTTTCGTGGCAATGCGCACCTTGTCCCGGTAACCCCCTGCGAGGAACCGTCCCAAAAGCCCTCGCTGTTGTCCCGGTGGTAGTTCCATGCTGTGTCCAGGTAGTTCACCCCGCCGTCTATGGCCCTGCGGATAATTTCACCGGCCCTGTCCTCGTCGATAACACCGTGGTCGCCATCCTTCACCGGCATCCGCATTACGCCCAGTCCCAGGGCGGACACCTCCCAGTCGAGCTTTCCGAACTTCCTGTACCTCAATTCAGCTGTCCTCCCCGGAAAGTGTCATCTCCCCCAGCCAGGCTATGTTATCCGCCAGGGCACCAAGTGTACTCATGGCTTCGGCGTCGCCTGCCACCTCGCCGGGACGCAGGCCGTACCCCACGGTCCAGTATCCGCTGCCTGGAATGATCATCTGGTTCAGGTGGAAGAAGTTGTTGATGGCATGGAAGGCCTCCACGGACCCTGCTCGTCTTACCGCCACCACCGCAGCCCCTATCTTCCTCCTGAACATTCTACGGTTCACCATTCCCACAAGACCGGCCCTGTCGATAAGTGCCTTGATCTCGGTGGACACATTGCCGAAATAGGTGGGAGAACCCATCACCACAGCATGGGAGTCCACCATTTTCTCTATGATGTCGTTAATGATGTCGTCGTCGATCACACACCGGCCGTCGAGCTTCCTGCCGCATTCGCCGCAGGCCGCGCAGCCCCTGACCGCGCAGCCGCCCAGCTGAACCCTCTCCACCTCCACTCCGGCCTTTTCAAGGTGTTCCCGGAGGGCATCGAGCATCATGTCGGTGTTGCCGTTCTTCCTGGGGCTTCCGTTGATAAGAAGGGCCTTCATAATCAATCTCCCTATGTTTCTATGTTTTCCGCGAGCTCTCCCATGAGGGGAAGGGCTCCGTTCTCAGCGTCCCGGGTTTCCGCAAGGAGGTCCGCCTTCTCATCCGCAGGAAGTTCCGCCTTTGAAACCGATTCCAGGTTCCGGGAGATTCCGTCGAAGGAGAGGGCGAGTTCAAGGGCCATTTCACTGCAGGCGGGATAGCCCCCGGCAATCTCACGGAAGTACTCGGCGGCCATTTTCCTGCATTCAGCCCAGACCGTTGCGTTCCACCAGTTGCCGTGGGTGCTGCCAAGTCCGTCTTTCACAGCCTGTATCCACACATCATAGGCGCCGGTTCCGCAGGTGTACCCCGGCAGTGTATGACTTTCAGGGTTATCAGTGAGATCCAGGGCGTACAGAAGGCTTCTCTGAATGGAAAACGCCGTGTCGAGGCGCTCAACCTGGCTGTAGCTGAAGAAAGAGGCGTGTATCTCGCCTCCCATTTCCCGCCAGGAGCCATTGGTCAGCCTTGGCGGAGGGAAGTCGCACTCCCATGGCTGCACGCAGTGAAAGCCATCCTCATCGTAGCCTGTGATCAGCTGATTGTCCAGGTTCAGAAGGGAACAGGGCAGGCCCCCGTCCAGCTTTTGCCTCAGGGTTTCCTCGAGTTCCCTCCTCTCCTCCAGGGAGTTGTTCGGTCCGAAAAACCGTGGTTCTCCATGCGTATTCCGGAGTTCTCCAGAAGGGCGATGAAGGGTTCGATGTCCCATACATAGGGGCCGCTGGGACAGACGTTGGCGTGGATGTTGATCAGAAATGCGTGCCCGGTTCTTCCGAAAAGGGCCGGGGTGCTCAGGGGGAGTTCGAAATAGTCGGCAACACCCCTTATCACACCCATGAGAGACGTGTTAAGAGGTGGCTGATCGATGTTGATCTTCATACTTCATCCTTCCTCTTCCGTTTGTGACATCCATTATGAACATAGGTAAAAAGCAGGAGGATAAAAACCGCAGGGTTGACAGCTTAGGTCCTGTTAGGGGTGGAGGGAATAAAGGAACCATTCTATCAGTGAGATTGATTACTACCGGAGCAAACCCTGGCTCAAGGCTTAGGCCCCATTTCTCCGGCGAAGGAATCGATGGCGCCCTGTTCCAGGTGGGATGAGCTTCCCCTGGTCTTCATGAGAAGACGCACCAGGAGCTTCTCGATCAGGTTCATTGTTTCCCAGTGAATTTCATGACCGAAGAGCTCCTTCGCCCGGGCATGGGAAAAAAGCCCTTCGCCGAAGAGCTTCAGGTATTCACGGGCCTTTTCGCCGTGGTCCCCGGAACAGATGAAGAGACCCAGCTTCTTCTCCCGCAGAGTATCATGGTGTTCCTCACAGAAACGGGTCATCTCCCGCTGTATGCTCCCGGCATACACCGACGCGCCCAGAATAACGGCATCGTAGCCTTCCGGGTCCGGGGAGTCCTTCGCGTCGGCCAGTACCACATCGCCGGTGAGCTTCTCCTTCAGCAGTTCGGCGCATCTTGCCGCGGTTCCGTGTTTCGTCGAGTAAACTATCAGAGTCTTCATGTATCCTCCCTCTCAATGGGGTCCGATGGCCCGGCTGTTGTCCGGGGGCAGGGAATCCACCTCCATGTAGCCCGGGGGAACCTGCCCGGTGAACTGATAGATAATGGTGTTTCCCGAGCCGCTTCTCCACACCTCTGAGATGAAGGGGGGCGGGTTGACAACATCCCATTCCCCGCCCTCCGGCGACCTCCGCCACCGCCGTGAGAGCCAGGGTCTCAGCCGGGGAAGATCCATATCAACCACCATGTACTCCACTCCGTGGGTCTCCAGGTAGGGCCACAGAAGCATCTCGTAGTCGTTTGGCCACGCCAGTGTGGGCTTTCTGTAGATGAAGTGGTAAAGCTCCACATTGGGATAGGTGCATACCCAGGCTGAATCCGAGGCGTTCTCCCCTATCCAGCAGGCGGCCTCCCTTGCCTCTGCGTCCCGGGCACGGCTGTCCTGCCTGAGAACATTGAAAAAGGGTCGCGCCATGGTAAGGGCGACCAGCAGGAATATCCAGTAAGGAAGTTTTCCTCTGCCGTTCTCCCGGGCGGTCTCGAAGATTCCCGCGGCTCCCAGGGCCACCACCGCCGGAACCGCCACGGAAAGGTAGCGGCCGGAGTGCTGGTGAAGGACCAGGGCGGCAAAAACCGGTGCCAGGGCCAGGAGGGGCAGCAGCATTTTTTTCCTGTTTTCCCGGCGGAAAAGGGCGAGAAGGCCGAACACCGCGAAGACCGCAAGGGTTGGCTGGCCGAAGACCTCTCCCCTGTGGGTGCTGCCGGTGGTGAGGGGTTCCAGAACACGGAGACATCCGGCGGCCACATACTCCAAAACAGCCCCGGGCCCCTGGTTCTTCCACATGTCCGAGGGCGAAGGGGCGGAATCCCGGACGCTCCAGGCGGACCAGTGGTTCTCGTTCATAAGGAACTGGGCGTTCTGGCTGTATGAGGGGCTTCCGAACTCCCTGTAGTTCCGCAGAAGCCAGGGAGACACAACCAGAAGGGCGGCGGCTCCGTAAAGGAACACTTTCAGCCACCTGCCCCTTCTTTCACCGGCGAGTATCCACAGGGCAAGCGCCGGCACCATGAGAACCCCCTGGGTCCTGGTCAGGTACATCAGGCCGGTGAGAACCCCAGAAGCACCGCCCTTCCCCGGGAGATGCTCCGGGAGGCGGCAAGGGTGAGCACACCGTAGAAAAGGGCAACATAGAGAAGAAGGCTGTCGGGCTGGGCGGAGAACCAGATGAAGGGGGATCCACCGCGAGATACGCAAGGACCACCAGGGCGGGCCGTTCACCGAAAAGCCTCCGGGCCCACAGGGCAGCCACGGCCATGGCGGCAAGACCGATGAAAAGGCTTGTGAGCTGCCCCTGGAGGAAGCCGGTGCCGAAGGCCAAGAAAACAGGAAGAAGCACGAAGGCCAGGGCGGGCTGTCTGTTCGCCTCCGGGCGAAGGGGTTCCATGGACTGGTCGTAGAGGGTCCACTTCACGAAGGTGGTAAAACCAAGACCCCTCTTCAGATTGTCCGCAAGAAGTATGTGGGAAGCTATGCCGTCACCGGCGGGGCTGGATTGCGAAGGACCACCAGACCCCTAACGAGGCCGGCGGCCAGAAGAATGACCGCCGCCAGCAGCATGAAAGTCTTTCTGTTCATGGACACTAATTTACTTCATAATCCCCGGGAAGCAAAACCGCACTTGACTTCACCGGCGAAACCGAGGTAGAAAACACAGAGGAGGTGTGCCTTGCTGAAAATAGCCACCTGGAACGTGAACTCCGTGAGGGCCCGGCTGCCTGTGATCACCAGGTGGCTTTCAGGGGCGTTACCAGATGTGCTCTGTATGCAGGAGCTGAAGGCAACCTCAGAGCAGTTCCCCTTCCAGTCCTTCGAAGACTGGGATACAGCTGCCATGTGAATGGTCAGACCAGGTGGAACGGCGTGGCGATCCTGACAAGGCTGCCCTTTACCGATCTACGAACCGACCTGAACGGTTTTCTACCTGAACAGAAGAGAATGATCTCCGGCAGGGTCTCGGGAATAGCCCTTGTCAATGTCTATGTGCCCAACGGCGGCGAGGTGGACAACCCCAGGTTCCATGACAAGCTGAGATACCTGGATATTCTCAGGGAGTACGCCCTTTCCCTTTCCGGGCCGGTGGTGGTCACCGGGGATTTCAATGTGGCCCCGGGACCCGACGACACCCACTCCCCGGATGAACAGAACGGCACCGTCTGCTACCACCCCCTGGAAAGGGAGCGGATAGATGCCTTCAAAGCACAGGGATTCACCGATGTTTTCAGGGGGTTCCAGCCCACTGGCAAGGCCTACAGCTGGTGGGACTACAGGGCGGCGGCATGGAGGCGGAACAGGGGAATGAGGCTGGACCTCGTTCTGGCCAACGGGAACGCAACGGGTTTGGTAAATGAATGCTCCATCGACAAAGAACCCAGGGGGTGGGAAAAGCCATCGGACCATACACCGGTGGTCTTCACCATGGACAGCGGGGAATAGACCCCTGGCGGCAGGGGTATGAACAGTGATACGCATGACGAAGGGATAACAATGACGAAAGTATTTGTTCTGCTGATCATCTTCGGGGTTTCCGGCTTCTGTGAGACCCTCGATGAACTCCCCGCCATCCTGGTGGAGGAGTGGGGGGTTCTAACCTGGAGCGACGGAGACCCCCTTCTCTCATCCAGCCCCCCGGTTGAAACCCCCTTTCCCACCGTTCCGGATCCTCTACACCCGGCGGTGAGGGCCCCGGTCCTCTACTTCAACGGCCCGGAATTCAACGGTACCGTAACGGTCCGGACCGACAACGGCTCCATTTTCGATATCTATCCTCCGGTTCCCGAAGAGTACAGGACCCACAAGAGCTGCACATGGGTGGCCGACTTCGCCTACAGCCGAAACGCGGAATACTCCCACAGCCGGGGAATGGGCCCCGGGGAGTGGAACATGGACTTGTGGCGGGTGGAACACGCAATGGGGATCAGCTGCCTCGAGGCTGGTACGAGAAATTCCTCTACTATGAGACCGCTCCGGAAAACACCTCCTTCCTGCCCTACTCCCCAGGGGCGGAATCCGTTCACCAGGATTACAGGGGAACGAACGCCCTGGTGATAAGAAGGAGGTCCGACGGCGTTTTCTACTCCCATTGCACACTGGGCGACCTTGTGACCGGCGCTGACATGGAGTACAGGGACATGGACCCCGACGGCGTCATGAACATTATCTATCAGTGGTCCACGGATATCATTGATCCCTTCCAGGTGGATGCCCTGTGGAGGACATGGGCCCCCTGGATACTCCGCGATCACGCCGGTGAACCGGCATACTCCTCGGGAATGGTGCTTTACATGATTCCCGAAGAGCTGACACGGAGGCTGAGTACGATAACGGTAACACCCGACCCCGAGGGTCCGGCCTTCCCTGTGGAAGTGTCCAGGTTCCTTCTGGTGGCGGTACCCCTTTAAGGAGGTTCCAATGCTTCCCCTTCTCTTTCCCTTTCTCACAGATACGGTGATAGCTCCGCCCCCGGATTTCCAGGACATCTTCGTCAATGAATGGGGGGTGGTGGTCTATACCTCAGAAGGAACCACACTGGCAGGCGCTCCGGACGAGAACGGCAATGTGTATTTCGGACGTGAGGTATACGGCCCCCTTATGGTGGATGCCCCGGTAATCTGGATCCACGGAGCGTTCTTCAACGAGGCCACCCTCACCGTAAGGGCAAATCAAGGCTGGCTTTCCACCCTCTACCCCGAGGCCAGGACCGAAGAGGGGGAGGACATGCCGGTGACAGCATCATGGGATATCTACGCTCCACCCCCTTCTCCCCTCACCGTAAGACCGGAACCTCCCGACGCCGAAGGGTCCCCTTCGCCTGGGCGATGGAACTCTGGCGGGAGGTCCCCTCCCGTGACCTCTATTCGACGGAAACCGAAGAGTACCTGGGCAACTTCCTCTACTACGAGGCCGGGATCCCCTACTGGCAGCCCCCGGATGATACCTGGGACCCGAAGCATCTTGCGGGGCACTACGCCGCCGACGGCTTGCTGATAACCACCGGAGAAGCACCGGTGGTGGAACGGATCAGGCTGGTACCGCTTCCCGGAGGTGGAGGAGGCGAAGGTGAAGGCACTCCCCTTGGTGACGATGAGGTTCTCTCCATCATCTGCGGCTGGGCCGGCGGTAACCTGAAATCACAGGAGATAGACGCCCTCTGGGGAACATGGAAGCCATTCTTCCAGACCGATGAACCCACCGACGAACTATCCGACTCAGAGAGATCCCCGGGCTCCGATGAAGTGTGGATACTCTTCCCCCTGCCCCCGGCGGAGGTGGAGAAAATAAGCTCCATAGAACTCAAGTTCAGCAGCCGCATTCCCGGAGTGATTACCTACAACAGGCTGTTCCTGGGGCTGGTGAGGGTGCGCTGATGACAATGCTTCTCATCCTCCTTGCCGGGCTTCAGGTCACCGAGTGGGGTGTTATTTCCGAGAACTCCTTCTCAGGACGACCGGGCAGCCAGCTGGAGGACAGGGCACCGGTGCTCTACTTCCACGGCGACCCCTGCACCGTCACTGTGAGGGTGACCATTCCCGGCATGGGTTACATCACCTCCGCCCTGCCGGAGCCCGACCAGGGCGGAGTGAATTCAACCTGGTGCGTATGGAATGGGCTGGAGCTCACCGGGGCACAGGAGGATGGAACGGAATACGGATGGCCCGGGGAGGAGGAGCTACTCCTCCCATCTTCCCTGTGGAGGGAAGTGGAAGCCCTGGATGTGGTTCAGGACGGCTGCAGGGAAAGGTTCCTCTACTACTCCTGCGTCCCCGGCTCCCCCGGGGACCTTCCCTTCATCAGCCAGTCCGGGAACCGGGGCATAAGGATGCCCTACGGTGAAATACCCTGCATCGTGCTCACCAGGTCATCAGGCGGCCCGATGTACGGGGTTTTCACAATAGCGGACATTGCGGTTTCCCTTCCCAAGGGCCTTCGGTTCTTTGAAGACCCCCGGGAACTGAGAAGGGAACTCTGGCTGTGGGCCGAGGGCGTTCTCAGGGAGGACGAGTTCGACTCGTTCTGGAACACCTGGGAAAGCCAGTTCACCGGTGTTCCCCAGGGCCAGGTGATGGTCCTCTACCCGGTTCCCGGTGAGATACTGGAGGGCATAGCCTCGCTGGAGGTCGTCACCGATGACGGCAGTGCCGTAGAGATCAGCCGGTTCGTGGTGGCCCACCTGCCCTACAGATAGCTATATGCCGTACCGCAGCTGAACCCTCAGGGCCGTGTCGGTCTTCTCGCTGCCCTGTACCGGGGGCTGGTTGTGGTAGGCTATGTCGTAGCCCATTACGAAGGAAAGGCTTCCGGTGATGTCCGAGGCCGCCTCGAGCACGCTCTTCAGGCCGTAGTTCCCTGAATCCTGAAGATCCCCGGTGAACCTGGCGTCTTCTGTAACTGTCCAGGAATCGCTTAGCCGCCATTCCAGCAGGGTTCCGCCATACCAGGTTGCGGTTTCCAGGGTTTCCTCGAGGGTGTTCTCCCGGGAATAGTAACCGCCGCCGACCTCGAGGGAGGCGGAAAAACCTCCGCCGGAGGCGAGCCTTCTTCCGTAACCGGCTGTTGCGCCGTACTCGTGGCTTACACCGGAGAACTCGTCCCTGGTCCAGTAAGCCCTTGAGGCGGCGTAGTTGTTCTCGGTGAAACTGTACTTCAGGGTTCCCTCGGAGAGGTATTTCTCGAGATATGTCTCCTCATCCTGGCTTCCATAGGAGGCGGCCAGGGCAATACCGGTCTCCAGGCTGGGGAGGGATTACCGGTTATCCCCAGACCGGAGTCCAGCTGGCTGATATCGCTGTTCCCCGATGTAAGGAGCCCTCCCAGGCTCAGGGTTCCCGTTAGGGCAAACCCGGTCAAGGCGAACAGCGCCAGGGGAATAAGTGCCCGCTTCATTCTTCCTCTTTTCTATTCAGCGCCCTTCTGGGCCACGAAACCCATGATGGTAACACCGGTATCCGAAGGGGTACCCGCCTTCTGGGCAAGGAAAGCCGCTCCCAGCTGTTCGATATGGTCGCCAATATCGTCGAAATAGTTCAGGTGCATCTGCTCTTCGTCGATTATGCGCTCAAAGAGCTTGGCACTTATGCTGTCACCGTTCTCAACGCAGACCTTCTGGAACTGGTTGTACTTGTCTATGGTGTCGTCTTCCAGGTTGCTGTCGAAGGGGAATATCTTTTCCACAGGCTGTGCCGGCACGACCTCCGCCGCCCTGTCGGTTACAGGCTCTCCGCCGAGTTCCTTTATCCGCTCGGCGAAATCCTCCGCGTGCTTCATCTCGTCGATGGCGATTAGCTTGATGTTCCCGGCGAGCTCGCCGTAATCCATGTCGTCAAGGCCGTAGTGCTGGTTCATGTACTGAACTATGGCGTGAAGCTCCATCTTCCTGGCTTCGTTCAAAACCTCCACAACCGCTTTTCTTTTCTCTTTTCTGTCTTTTTCCGTCATATCCTGCCTCCTTTGCTTGGGTGAACACACAGAACAAAACAGAAAGAACCCTCCATGTCAAGACTGCCCTGTGCCATTATCATTGGAGGTAACGGAAACGCCGGGGGGTTTGCACCGTGAAAAGGGCCTTTATCCTTGTTCAACTGCTCATCACCGCAGCAGCCTGCGGGGGGCTGCCCATGCTGGGGGTCTCAGGCGAAAGCATCGTGAACGCAAACGGAGAGGAGGTCATCCTCCGGGGAATGAACATGGACCTCTACTACGGCAGGGTGGAAGACAACCCAGCCTCCGCCCTGGAATACGCCGGTGAAGAGGACATACAGTACCTGTCCGAACTGGGATGCAACTCCCTCAGGCTGTGCCTTCACTGGAAGCTCTTCCAGGGGGAAACGGGCTTCGACCTGATAGACCAATACCTTTCCTGGTGCGAGCCCAGGGGCATCTATCTCATACTGGACATGCACAGGGTACCCCCGGATGATTCCGGTGAATCCCTCCGCGCACTTTGGTCATCCATTGCTGAAAGGTACAGGAACACCCCGCAATAGCCGGCTTCGACATACAGAACGAACCACCCCACGGCGATCCCGACAACTGGTGGAACCTGGCGGAAAGGGTTACAGGCTCCATCAGGGAGGCGGGGTCGAACCACATGATCTTCGTGGAAACCCCCGGAGGCAGTGCCGTGGGCTGAGGCTCATCGAAGACCCCAACACGGTCTATTCCATCCACTGCTACGAACCGTTCACAGTCTCCCACGCCGGGGCGGACTGGCCCGGTGACTCACCGGTGCCCGGGAACAGCGCCTACCCGGGGATGGTCCTCACCGGGGTCCAGTGGGCGGGGTGGTCCTCCGGTGTGGAAAAGCTCACCTCAAGGGCCGTCGGTCCGGTGGAATGGGACAGCGGCGCCATTGTCATACCCGAAGGAGTGGAACTGGTCTCGGTGAAGGCCTATGCCTCCGGGAACACCGGCAGTGTACGGTTCGACGGCCTTTCCCTCACCCGGAACGGTGAAGGGCTCAGCCTCATCAATGGAGATATGGAAACCCCCTCGAGAAGAAGACCCGGGGAGCCAGCCAGCTGGTACTTCTACACCGACGGCGACTTCTCGGGAAGCTGGCGCAGCGGAGCCCTTTATTCAGATGGCTCACGGGGCACCGCCAGCTGGATACAGACCAGGTCCTTCTACACGGAGCCGCTGTTCCCGGTTCAGGAAGGCGACACCCTTCGTGTTTCCGGAAGGATACTGGCTCCCCGGAACCGTGGCGAGGTGGCCCTGGGCCTGGATTACCTTGTGGAGCGCAGGGAATACTGGAACATCGATTCCCTCAGGGCAAGCATCAGGCAGGCGGTGGACTGGGCCGCCGCCAATGAAGTTCCCCTCTATGTGGGTGAGTTCGGCTCCCTCCCAGGCCCGGACCGCACAAGCAGGAACAACCTGATAAGGGACTGGGTCACGGTTCTGAACGAGGCCGGTGTTCACTGGTCGTTCTGGACCTTCCGGAATCCGGGAAGCCAGGCCTATGGACTCTTCTATGACCATTCCAGTCTGGATGAGGCAATTGCGGACATACTGGCCCGGGGCTTCGCCGGCGAATGAAAAGGGAAGGCTTTATGAAACACCGTTTCTGCCCCTGGCGGCTCTGCTCACACTTGTATTCGCCGGGGCATGGTGGTCCCCCTCCTTCGTTCTTCCGGCATCCCTCCTGGTGATAGCCGGGCTTGCCCTGGTATGGGCGGCGGCATCCCTGCGCCCATGGGCCGGGGCGGGGTGCGCCCTGCTGCTGCTTCTGCTCTGCGCCGTTTTCGCCCCGCCGGAGTTTCACCTGTGGGGGGACGGCGCCCTGAGGCTGAGGAATCTCGAGGAAGGGTTCTCCGCCCTCCGGGCCGCCCCCCTTGAATCCGGCGACTATCTCGCAAGAAGGCTCCTCATGGGAACGGGCCTCTCCCCGGAGGACACATACAGGGTTACGGGAATAGCAGGCGGAGCCCTCTACCTCTGGGGGCTGCTCCTGGCGGTGGGGGCGGCGGAGAACAGCAGGAACCGGGCGGCAATGTTCGTCCTGGGTGTTACCCCGGCCTGGGTGGTCTTCTTCACTGGATATGTGGAAAGCTACGCCCTTGTCGCCGGGCTTTTCTCCCTGCACACCGGCCTGATCATCAGAAAAAGAGGCTCCCTGCCCGTTGCCCTCACCGCCCTTTTGACCTCGGCGGTTCACCTGGTGGGGCTTGCCCTTCTTCCCGGAACGGCCATATACGCCCTGGGAAAACCCCGGGGCAGAAAGAGGACAACGGCAATTGTGCTCATCGCCCTTTCAGCGGCACTTGTTTCCATTCCCCTTCTCTCCGGAAGCGGAAACGCCCTGCCGGATCTGCTGGGGCTTTCAGTATTGCCTCAAAGGCTCGCCCTTATCCTCTTCGCAGTTCCTGTCCTTCCTTTCATTTTCCCTGTAAGAAAACCGCCCCTGCCCCTGGTCATAACCGGTTCCATCTGCCTGGCTGGGCTGTTGTTCTTCCCCCTTGAAAGAGGCGAGGCCATCGACTGGGACCTTGGCGCGGTTTTCATTCTGCCGGTGTTCCTTCTTTTCTCGGGGGAGCCTCCCGAAGGGTCCTCCCTGCGGCTGCGGCGGTGTCCATAATACTCGCCGGGCCCAGGATCGGTGTTTTCCTCGATAACGAAGCCAGCGAGGCAAGGTACGAAACCGTTCTGGAAAGCAGCACCGACCCGGCGGCCCTTGAGGAAATGGCCATAATCCTGAGGGACAGGGGAAACCTTCAGGAAGCAGCGGACCTTCTGGAGGAAGCCTTCCGGTTGTCCGGGAACGGAAGACACCTTGCGATGCTCTCAGAGGTCCACAGAATGGCGGGGAGGAATGAAATGGCCCTGGAAGCCGCAGGCAGGGCGGTGGAACTCCGGCCGGGCCTTGAAACAGCCTGGCTTCAGCTGGCTCTTGCGGCCAGGGAGGCGGGTGATCCACAGGAGGCCTTCAGGGCAGCCCTGGGCCACCGGGAGAACTTCCCGGAGAACACCAGGGGCCTCTGGTCGCTTTCACTGGAAACAGCGGTGAACGCCGGAGATCCCGAACTTGCCTGGGGCTCCGCGGAGCCTCTGCTCCTTCTGGACACCCATGAAACCCCGGTGCTTATCAACCTGGCCGGGGCCGCATACCTCACCGGCAGGATGGAAGCCGCGGCTCTGTTCCTTGAAGAGGCCGCGGCCTCCTCACCGAATGATCCTCTTGTGCTTTTTAATCAGGGGCTTGTTGCCCTGGAACTGGGTAACACCCGGGCAGCCAGGGAATACCTTGAAAAGGCCCTTGAGATACAACCCGGTCTCACCGCTGCCAGGGAACTGCTCGGCACTATCCGCTGAACCGGCCACCGGGGATCGCTACCGAATAACCAAAAGCTTCTCAGTAAGGAAGCCTGTTCCGGATCTCAACCTGAACAGGTAGATACCACCGGTCAGATTGACCGGCAGGGCAAAACTGTGTGTACCGGCAGGCAGATCGGAGTCGCATACCCTCATTACTTCGCGCCCTGCGAGATCGAACAGCTCCAGCTCAATGTGCCTATTGCATCCACAGCTTTTCTCTGTCAGCCCAGTGAGTATTGAAGCCATACCTGGAAGTGTCCAAGGTGCCTGAGCCTGGCAGTTGGCAAACACAACTCCAGATGCTGCGAGACTATCAATGAAAGGTGAAGTGTTTCTTTCGTATCCGTAACAACCAAGGTGTTCCGCTGAGACTGTATCGATTAGTAGTAGCAACACATTTGGTCTTGTGAATCTGATCTTGGGGATTCTCTAGTAAGTCAGGGCCAGGCAAAATCCCTAATGTAAGAGTATGCTATTGATCTTACTAAAGATCAGCTGCGCAATAAGGCGGTCACCTTGGTCTGTTACATGGCAAATATCGGTGAAGATATCATCAGTTGTTTCATCAAATGCATCGGTAATACTGAAGAAATTGGAATACTGATTCTGCATTTCAATAGCTCTCTCTTCGCAACGCCTGTATACAGAGAGCAAATAGGGGGCTGTTGAGTTGTATATACTTAATTCGTTATCAGTTAGCGGCTTATCTCCTGTTACGGCAACAGGTTGCCAGAAGCAAAGGTAGTCAAAATCAAACTCATTACTGAGGGCGTCTATTATTCTTAAATTGACTTCATAGGAATCCATGATAGACTCTGCCAGCACTTCTGATCTGATAAAATCCTCACCCTCAACAATGCATCTGGAAGGTTCCTCCTGGAAGAGCGTTGCTTCTGAAGGCTTTTCGATACCCAGAAGCATTCTGCAAAGAACAACAGAGTTTAGCTCAGAGAGGGAAGCAAGAATTCCAGCAGAGCGCGGGTTTTCTCTCTGGAAATGTCGATTCTCATAAAGCTGGCTGATTTCCTCAAGAATGAAATGAACACCAACTGTATCAGAGCTGATTGCGGACCAAACTTCGTTTGTTCCATCGTAGAAGATTGCCAGATCGGGAACATTCCCTGCTTTTAGTTGAAGCTGAAGCTCTATCATCTCCTGGGTATTCACATAACCCTGCTGCCCGAAATTAACAACACAAACCGGTTGATCCATGCTGGCAGAGAGCAGTTGCTGAAGGTTCCCGCATATCGTGAGGCTGTCATAGGTGTTCCAGCCAAACATTGTAGATCCACCAAACACAAAGACCTTGAAAGCGTTGTCCACAGACTCGGCCCCCGGAACCAACCTTAAACCTTCGCTATTTACATTCACCTCTTCCGAGGAAAAAGGGCTTGACCTCCAAATCACAAATGGTCTGTAGATTCCTGAGTGAATTCGTAGATTCCTTTCTCTCTCGCTCTCAGAATCTGTTCTACTTATGCTGTAAACGTATAAGCCAGCAATTGATAGAGTTTCAAAGAAAAGCAAAGCTATCAGAAAGGCCAACAGTGCTTTGCCAAGCACCGGAACAAGTTGCTTCTTCAACAGTAGAGAAACCCCAAATGAGATCAGAAGTAAACCTGTCGATATTACTGCAAGTCTACTGACAAGAGGATGGGAAGTTGCAGTGTACAAGCTGCTGAATAGAACACCTGCAAGGAGAATTATTACTCCCACCAGAAGAAGCGCTTTTGCAAAGAACACAACCGTTCCTCTTGAAAGATCACTCATAGACACTTTGCCCTTTCGATATAAGCAAAATAAATATACAAGAATATCGGGGCAGGGAGACGACTGATTTATGGCTTATGTAAGAATCGCTTTGTTTAGGTACATAACAGTAGGTCAATAACAAGCCTATCCACACTGACCTTCTTATTGAAAGCATCCCTGGGCTGAACACCAATGAAAAAAAGGGAATCAGGATAGAATCCGCGGAGGTTGCTCCCGTGTTCAGCGTGGAAGATATCAGAAGATCTTCCCTGCTGCAGACTGGAATGGTTCATCTCCTTCGTGGCATCTCTGAATCCACTGGTCTCAAACAGCGTACTTCAGAAGGTGTTCCCATACATTCATGAACGGCTGTTTGCCCTTGCATCCTTCCTCATCTGCAGCGGGGAGCCGGTGAGCTAATGTGCTGAGTGGCTTGAGCGAACCGACATCGATGATGCCGGATCCATGTCCTCGCAGCGTGTGAGCGAACTGCTTCGCATGATCGGCCCTGAAGACAGGGAAAGATTCTTCGAGGAATGGACGGCATACCGGAGCGAACAGGAGTATCTTGCCCTTGATATAACCAGTGTTTCATCCTGGTCTGACCTGATAGAGGATGTTGACTGGGGTTACAATCGCGACGGAGACAATCTCCCCCAGGTTAACCTCTGCATGCTCATGGGGCAGGAATCCAACCTGCCTGTGCGAATGACCGTATACAACGGCAGCATAAGGGACGTGAGCACCCTTGAGGTAACACTGGGTCAGCTATGCGGCTCCATGAAGGACAGGAACCTGCTTCTGGTCATGGACAATGGGTTCACCAGCCGCAGGAACATCAATGCTCTGCTGGCCAGGGAGAGAACCAGGTTCATCATGGCTCTGCCAATGACAATGAGTTTTGCCGCTAAACAGATCGAGGCTGAACGGAACAGAATAGACTGCTTTAAGAACAACATCCTGAGCGGCAGGGACACCATGAGGGGTGTAACGAGAGAACGCTCATGGGCATCGGGTAAGAAACTGTATGTGCATGTGTTCTACAACGCAAAGAAGGCCGTTGGTATCAAGGAGAACCTTTACGGTCATCTGACCCGCCTGGTCGAGCAGGCAGAAGCCGACCCTGACAACGGGAAACTGAAGAAGTACTTTGACCACTACCTCAACATACGCCGCTCAAGCAGGAGCGAAGCCGGTTTCACCGTGAGTGTTCGTGAAGATGTGATTGAACGTGAGCTCGCCAATGCCGGCTGGCTGGTACTGGTAAGCAACCACACACATCAAGGATGCCGGGGAAGCCATCAGGATATACAGAGCCAAGGATTGTTGTTGAGAAGGGATTCCTGCGGTTCAAGGGCAGCCTTGGTCTTGACCGTCTGCGAGTACATTCCCAGGAGGCCATGGAGAGCAAGGTATTCGTGGGGTTCATCACTCTTATTCTCATGTCCCATATACACAGGACGATGATTGAGAAGAGGCTGTACAAACAAATGACGATGAAGGACCTGATAAGAACAATGGAGAAGCTGCGCACTCAGGTGATAGATGACAGGAGGATACTGTTCCCCCTCACGAAAAAGCAGCGGGGTATCTACGAGGCCTTTGGCCTGCGGTTACCTGTGTAGGTATAAAATGGGGCGGGATTTTAGGTTGTTAACCTTTCTGATTTGCTTCAACTAAATCACCTCTGAGGAAGTCGGAGGTGTGGAACTCGAACTGGGTGGTAACAGTGTAATCGTCCCTTACCCAGGGCTCGCTTCTCTGAATGAGTTCTTCAAGGGGCGGAACCGTAAAAGACATGAAAAGGGCAAGTGTCAGAACTGACATTCTATCCTCCAGCCCTGAAAAAGTAGCCCCTCTGCTTCCCTCCTCCTGTCCACGCTGAGAGGCGACAGACAATGGAGATGGCCGCTGAACCGGCTACATGGGATTATCGGTCTCCACGGTGGTTTCACCCTGATTGAAGAGCTTCTTAACCGATTCGTTCGTAAGGGTTATCAGAGTAAACACACCCAGTATGGTTCCCAGGGGCATGAATATGCACAGCACCGCCGCCGCAACCAGGCAGAGCTGGTACTTCTCCTGCTTTTCAAGGTTCTTTCCGGCGATGAACACCAGCAGGGCAAGCCCCAGCCCACAAGTATTATCAGCCCGGCGAAAAAGGCGAAGAAACCTCCCACGAGGCCCATTGCCGGTTCCTCCTCGGCCACTCCGCCGAAGATCATGGTAACCCCCATGAGCATGTGGATGAGAGGGAAGCAGGCCACAAGGGCTATGAGACCCGCAAGAACGAAATGAAATATCGAAAGCAGATGCAGTGTGTCTTTGTCGGACGAAACGCTCATCATGGACACCTTTCCCCTTGAGTTAATCATAAGCTGTACAGAAACTAACCGATTTCCGTCAAAAGTCAATTTCCCCCTGAAAAACCTTATGTTCCCTGTGAACAGGAAAGGAGGGACCATGAGCAGATGGCCCGAGAACAGGGAAATGATGCGCTCCCACTTCGATTCCATGGAAGGGGAGGTTTCCGACCAGAACAGGGGCGTGGAACAGCCCCCGCTGGAAATACCCCAGCCGGAGGACGCGAATACTATCCACCTGCCGGACCCTGTAACGGCGGGGCTTCAGAAGGACGGCATAAGACAGTGCATCCTTGAGAGGAAGAGCAGAAGGAAATACACCGAGCAGCCCCTGAGCCTGGAAGAGGTCTCATTCCTTCTCTGGAGCACCCAGGGGGTGAAAAAGGTGGTTCCCGCCTACAATGGTGGAAAGGCAACGCTGCGTACGGTGCCCTCCGCCGGGGCCAGGCATCCCTTCGAGACCTATCTTGCGGTTAACGGCGTTGTCGGGCTGGAACAGGGCATATACAGGTATTCAGCCCTTAATCACTCACTGACGCATCTGTTGGATGTGGAAGGCCTGGGTGTCAGGCTGACCGAGGCCTCGGTGGGTCAGAGTTTCGTGGGAAGGGCCCCTGTGGTTTTCATCTGGTCATGCAAGCCCTACCTGGGGGAATGGCGTTACATGGGAGAATCCCACAAGGTGATGCTGATAGACGCCGGGCATGTCTGCCAGAACCTTTACCTGGCGGCGGAGGCCCTGGGTCTGGGAACCGTGGGCATAGGGGCTTACTCCCAGAAACTGATAGACGAACTGCTGAAGCTGGACGGCGAAGAGGAATTCGTTGTCTACTACGCTCCGGTGGGCAGGATAGAAAGCTAGCGCCGGGCCCGGTAGAACACGCCCCGATCCATTTCGGTGGTTTCGATCCGGCCGGCGGCCTCAAGGGTGGCCAGATACTTGTTCGCCTCGTTCTGATGGAGGTTCAGTATGCGGCAGAGGTCCTTCAGCGTGCATGGCCTCCGCCTGAGTGTTTCGTATATGGCCTCTTCCACATCCTTCCTGAAGGACGCCTTCTCCTTCCTTACCGTGGCTGAAGCTATCACTTCAGTACCCGGGAACCCCAAGTCAAGGGCAATCGCCTCCAGCCACTCCCGGGGAGCGGGGTTCAGGCCCGCCACGGCACCGGGACGGTCAAGGGTGTTCAGCTGCACCCGGTGGGGTTCGATGAGGCCTATGGCCTCCTTAAGGCTGTTCAGGCTCTCTTCGCAGTGGTTGTAACCGGGAAGCAGGAAGACCTCCAGCCACATCTCACCGGAAAATTCCCGCCTGAGCGCGGCGAGACCCTCAATGTGCTCACGAACATCCAGCCGGGGATGGGGCCTGTTGATCCTGTGAAATGCCCCGTTGGAAGCCGCGTCCAGGGAGGGCATCACAAGGTCCGCCCCCAGTATCTCCCTGCGGACCGTCGGGTCATTGAAAAGGGTTCCGTTGGTGAGGACTGCCACGGGAACCGCTGAAATGCCCTTTATCAGCCGGATCACATCACCTATGCGGCTGTTCAGCACCGGTTCCCCGGAGCCAGAGAAGGTGATGTAGTCCGGTGCCGGGTTTTCCCGCAGATAACGCTCCAGCTCCTCCTTTACCTCCTGGAAGGGCACATACTCATCCCTGGTGACGGTGAGCCGGGTGGTCTCACCGCACTCGCAGTAAACGCAGTTCAGTGTGCATACCTTGTGGGGAACAAGGTCGATGCCCAGGGAAACCCCCAGCCTTCTGGAGGGAACCGGCCCGAAGAGGTGGCTGAAGGCCATCAGTCGTAGGCCAGGCGTGTTTCTGTGTCGTCAAGGGCCGGGGCCAGCAGCTCGCTCCATTTCTCGCCCTTCCATGTGCCCAGCGCCGCGTGAACCAGGTAGTACTTCTCGGGAATGGGATGGGTGCCGGCGACCACCGGGACACCGTAGCGTTCCTCGATCAACCTCATGAAGAAGTCCAGCCTGGGGCAGGGGGGGTAGCCCACGATGAGCCCCGTGGCCAGATGTATCACCTGGGCTCCGTTCTCTATCATCTCCCGGGGCACATACTCCACATTGCCCCCGGGGCAGCCTCCGCAGGTGCCGTAGCCCACCACTTCCACCTCGGTGTCCGCGGGATAGCGTCTGAAGGCCCCGGCCCTCTCCCGGATGGCCCTGAAACACTTCCCGCCGCCGCAGGTGTGGTATCTGTGGCAGATGATTATGCCTATCTTCGTCTTTTCCATTTCTAACCTTCCCCTTTCAGGGCGTATTTAAGGATCAGATCGTTCTCATTCACGCCGATGTCCCTGGCTATTACCGGGCATTTCGCCTTGAGAAGGAAGAACACCGGCCCGGGGGTTCCCGAAAGCCCCTCGTAGTTCCCCTGCCCCTTGCTGATGATCATGGGTGAGTTATCGAAAAGCTCCATGATGGAAGGTTTTCACCCCGGCCGGGCCTTCTCAACCGGGAAGGTGTAACGCCTGCCGGCGCCGCCGGGAAGGAACTTCTCCGGAAAAAGCCTTCTTATCTCGTCGATGTGGGCTGTGCAGTGGGTGGGACAAACGCTCTCCACCCCCTGAAGAAGCTGGTAGGAATCAAAGCCGTGGAGGCCCCCAAGAACGGCACGGACCTCGCCGTGCCTCCGGGCCACTTCCAGTATGGTCCCAAGGCCGGGATGGGAACAGCCGGCAACAACAAGGAAACCCCTGTCAAGGGGAACAAGAAGCGACTGCTCAAGGGAGTTGAGTTCACCGGTGGACCAGAAGCCGTCCCCTATATCCATCTCACCGGAAACGCTCACCACTTCGTATCCCCTCTTCACCCCTCTGAGGCTCCGGGGAATGAAGATCCTTGCCCTGGGGCAGGCCCAGATGGCAGCGGACAGCCCTCCTATGTGGTCGAAGTGGTTGTGGGAAACGAACACCGTGTCCGCCGAGGACAGGTCCACGCCCATTGCGGCGGCGTTTGACAGAAGGATATTGCCGTCGGCCCCGGCATCGAAGAGTATCTTTCTCTTCGCCGTGTCAATGAAGGCGGAAAAGCCCCAGTCCGCCTCCAGACCTTCGATGGCCCTGTTGTCATAGAGGATGCTTACCCTTACCATTTCCGCCTCCATCATGCGGGTCCTCCGGCGGGAACCCGGATTGGCTCCGTTAAGCATCAGGCCCCGGGGCTCCGGAGTCAAGTATGCCCCGCGGGGCCGAGCAGCCTTGTTTAACCGGACTCCCGGACCGATATTCAGGGGATGAAACGCCCGACCGTTTTCCTGAGGATACTGCGAAGGTGGGAGGTGATCTGCCTTCTCGCCGGGCTGCTTGTCATGGCGGTTCATCCGGCAATAAGGGATCATCTATCCAACACCGTCTCGGGACTGCTTTTCCTAGCCGGCCTGCTCTCTTTCATCACAGGCTTTTCGCCCTGGGCTTCCGCTTCGCAAGGTTCCTTGCAAGAAGGCTTTTTCACAGGGTGCGCAGCAAGATCGTCGCCACCTACCTGCTCACCGGTGTCCTTCCCCTCGGGCTGATAACGGTGCTTTTCGTGCTGCTTCTTCAGGCGTTCCTCGTGCAGCTTGCCAGCTATCAGATGGACAGGGCACTCCGGAAGGAGTTCATGGGCCTTGAGTCGGCATATCTCCGTGAAATTTCCGGTATGGATGGCATTGACCGGGACTATCCCGGCTTCAGGTTCGTCTCATCCGCCGATGACAGTTCCTGGGTGTTCACAGGGGAGCCTTCCCCGGGGGTGTTGCCCCCGGATTCCTCAAGAATGTTCTACATAGCCTCTGAAGACACTGTCTTCATGGCCGTGACCCTTATGCATGAAAGCCCGGTCACCGTGGCGGCACCCCTGACCGGAAGCCTGAGTGAAAGGCTTAAGGAAGAACTGGGAGGGGAATTCATCTTCACCCGGGGCATTCCGGACCCTCCCGGGGAAGAAGCCCCCGGCGAGATAACGGTCAGCCTGGGTTCGGACAGCGAGATATCCCCGGGTGTTACATTCGCCCTGTCGCCGGATGTCGCGGCGGACATGGAGACATGGCTCGACTCCCAGCCCGGGGGATGGGACTACCTCACAGCCTATACACTGGACAGGGGCTATCTCATCAAACCCGGTGAACCCGCAGGTGAAGCAATGGTTTTCGGCCTTCTGAGAACCAGGTTCTCCTTCACCGCCGGGAGGGTCATGCAGGGAGCCCTTCCAGAGGACCTCCCCATGCAGAGGGTCTTCATGTGGCTGGCTCTGGCACTTGGTGTGATCTTCGGTGCCATCGAACTGGTGGCACTCATCATCAGCCTTGTCCTTTCCCGCTCCATCACCAAGACCATCGCCCAGCTCCACAGAAAGGCGGACTGCGTCGCCGCCGGAGACTTCTCCTACAGAATAGACTCGAAGCGTACGGATCAGCTGGGGCTTCTGGCCTCCTCCTTCGACAAGATGTCCGACTCTCTGGAGGAACTCCTTGAAAAGGAAAAGGAGAAACAGCGGCTTGAGAGGGACATCGCCATAGCCAGGGAGGTCCAGCGTATGTTCTTCCCGGTTTCCTTCCCGAAGAGCAACGGCATTACGATGCTGGGAAGGTGCCTCCCGGCCAGAATGGTGTCCGGGGATTACTACGACTGCATAACCCACCCTGAGGGCTGCATCGATTTTTCATAGGGGATATCTGCGGCAAGGGGATAGCAGCTGCCCTGCTCATGGCCGCTTCTCATACGTTTCTTCGGTCCGAGGCTGTGCGCAGGCCCCTGCTCTCCCTCCCTGAGATAATCGCCGGGCTGAACGACCACCTGGTCCGTTACAGCGCCGAGGGCAAGTTCTCCACCCTTTTCTACGGAAGGCTTGACCCGGAAAAAAGGACCCTCACATACTGCAACGGAGGCCACCCTCCACCGCTGCTGTTCAGGAAGGGCGGAATCACGGAGCTGAAGGCAGGGGGCATCATTCCCGGGGTGGTCAAAGGTTCCAGGTACCATCAGGAGACCATTACCCTGGAATCAGGTGACCTGCTGGTTGCCTTCACCGACGGCTTCACTGAGGTTTTCGACGGGAACGACCTGGAGCTGGGTGAAGCCCGTCTTGCGGAGGAGATAGCCGGATGCCTGGATGAAAACCTGGATGAAATAGTCCGAAGACTTGTCGCCCTTGCCGAGGACTGGTCCGCCTCCGGGGAACAGACCGATGACATGACCATTTTCCTCGTGGATGTGGAATGAGTCAGATCCTTTTCCGTTACTCAATCGTTCATTCTGAAACTTGTGAGTAACGGCGATTCCCGTCATTCAAAGGGCTTTCACCGGAGCCCGGCAATCGGTGCTCCATGGTCTCCTTCGAAATGCTATGCTGTTACGGTACATTTTTTTATGTATTTTCTTCACACTCCGTAACGACGGGGCGCCCTTTGTTTGTTTTCCCGTTACCCCCCGGCATATATTACCGGTTGCCTGCGATTTTGCGGGCCGATCACATACACCAGAAGCACCGTCTTCATTTTTACCGGTGTCAGCATCGGTAGGAGGTACAGAAATGTCCAAGAGTTTCGATGCCTTTAAGATGGCACAGGATCAGTTCGATCAGGTCGCGGAACAGCTCGATCTCGAGCAGGGCGTAAGAGCGTTTCTCCGTGAGCCCATGAGGGAGTATCACTTCACCATCCCCGTGCACATGGATGACGGCTCCGTAAAGGTATTCAAGGGTTTCAGGGTTCAGCACAGCGATGTCCGCGGACCCTGCAAGGGCGGCATAAGGTTCCACCCCGATGAGACCATCAGCACGGTGAAGGCCCTGGCTACCTGGATGACCTGGAAAACTGCAGTGGTGGACATTCCCCTGGGCGGCGGCAAGGGCGGTGTTATCTGCGACCCCCACGAGCTCTCCATGCGTGAGCAGGAACAGATCTGCCGTGGCTGGATCCGCAATGTATGGAAGAATATCGGCCCGGTTCAGGATGTTCCCGCACCGGATGTGATGACCACCCCCCAGCACATGCTCTGGATGATGGACGAGTACGAAGCCCTCACCGGAGGCAAGTTCCCCGGTGTTATCACCGGCAAGCCCGTGGGAAGCGGCGGCTCGCTGGGCAGGACCGAAGCAACGGGATACGGCGCCATCTACACCGTCCGCGAGGCCCTGAAGCGGATGGGTATCGAGATGAGCGGCGCCACCATGGCATGCCAGGGATTCGGCAATGTGATTCAGTATGCCGCGGACCTTTTCATTCAGTACGGCGGCAAAGTGGTGTGCATCTCCTGCTGGGACCAGAAGGACATGAAGTCCTACACATATCGCAAATGGAGGGTATCGACCTTCAGTTCATACTGAGCATCACCGACAGGTTCGGAACAGTTGACGCCGAGAGGGCGATTGGCGCCGGCTACGAGCAGCTCTCCGGTGAAGCCTGGATCGAAACTGAAGCCGATGTGCTCCTTCCCGGCGCGCTGGAGAACCAGATCAACGCCGAAACCGTGGGCAGGATCCACCCCAGGGTGAAGGTTGTCGCCGAAGGCGCCAACGGCCCCACCACCCCCGAGGCCGATGCCGTACTCAAGGAAAAGGGCGTCTTCACCATTCCCGACTTCCTCTGCACGCCGGCGGGGTCACCTGCTCCTACTTCGAGCAGGTTCAGAACAACATGAACTACTACTGGGAGAAGGATGAGGTCCTCTCCAAGCTCGACACGAAAATGACAACCGCGTTCCACGCAGTTGCCGACCTCGCCGAAACCAACTCCCTCTACATGCGCGATGCTGCATACATGATCGCCATCGACAGGGTGGCCAGCTCTGCGAAGATGCGGGGACTCGTGTAGTTTCATAGGTTATTCGAAAAGGCCGGGGCGGTTTGCCCCGGTCTTTTTTTTTTCCTCACCCACCGGTTAGGATTTCCCCGATTGAGCACCGGACTTCATGCCAGAAAGGCTGTTTCAGATGAACCCATTGGAAAGCACAGGGATGTCCCCGGATGGTACGCCGGAATGGAAAATAATTCTTAAGCTTCTCAGGGAAACCGACCCTGAGCTCCTGAGCCGTCTCAGCAGGAAAATGATGAACTACCTGTACCGGCGGAAGGTGAAGCGCATATCCAAGATCATGGAGGAATACCTTCCCAAGCACTCCAACGCCGTGGAAACAGGCGATATGTACGGCGAGAATCAGCCTGCTCCCCGGATCGACTACGAAATAATCGAGGGGCTTACCTCACAGGTCTTCAGGCTGGCCGAGGAGGTCCTCTCTCCTGAGGAGATCACCATGGCCCTCCACCGATGGATGAGGTATGAAAAACTCAGGTTCCTCTCCATGACAGCGGGCAGAAGGGATGTTCCCCTGGGCCAGCTCCAGGAGGCCCTGAGCAGGTATGAGAACCTTCCCCAGAGAAGCAAGAAAATGGAGTCCAAGGACCGCGAGAGCATCATCGTCGACCTTACCAGACGGGTCTTCACCGACGACCTCAGGTTCATCAACACAATACGGAAGCATGTGAGCATAAGCGACTTCGGCGAGGTTCTCAGCCACACCATCGGCCCCCATAACAGCAACGGGAAAATGGGGGGAAAGGCAGCAGGGCTGTTCAGGGCAAGGAAAATCCTCTGCTCCCACAAAAAATCCCACACCGTTCTCAGGAACCTGAAGGTTCCCAAAACCTGGTACATCGCCTCCGACGCCGTCCTCGAGTTCATCAGGCACAACGCCCTGGAGGAAATGATGGCCATCAAGTACGCACACCCCGACGAGATACGACAGGAATACCAGCTCCTTGAACAGGTGTTCAAGCACTCAGTCATGCCCTTCAGCGTTAAGACCGGCCTTGAGCAGGCACTGGACTACTTCGGGACCACCCCCCTGGTTGTCCGCTCCTCAAGCCTGCTGGAGGACAGCACCGGCGCCGCCTTCGCCGGGAAGTACAAGAGCCTTTTCGTGGCCAATCAGGGCTCCAAACAGGAAAGGCTTGAGGCCCTGGTGGACGCCGTGCTTGAGATATACGCCAGCATCTTCGGCCCCGACCCCATCGAATACCGCAGGGAGAGGGGTCTTCTGGACTTCAATGAAGAGATGGGAATCCTGATACAGGAGGTGGTGGGAACCAGGATAGGAAAATACTACTTCCCGCCCTTCGCCGGCGTGGCATTCAGCAGGAACGACTACAGATGGTCACCCAGAATAAAGGCCGAAGACGGCATAGTCAGGTTCGTCGCCGGCCTGGGAACCCGGGCCGTGGACCGCACAGGGCAGGATTTCCCGGTGCTGATGAGCCCCGGACAGCCGAGACTGAGGATCAATGTGAGTACCGATGAAATGCTGCGGTATGCCCAGAAGAACATGGATGTTGTAAACCTTGAAAGGGGTATTCTGGAAACGGTGTCCGTGGACATGATGATAAAAGAGTACGGTTCCCGAATACCCTGTCTGCCCTATATGGTCTCCACCATAGACGAAGGCAACGTACACCTCTCACCGGGATCCATGCTGAACATACAGAAGAAGGACACCATCATTACCTTCCACAATATGCTTGAGAAGAGCCCGGTCCCACTCTTTTTCAAAACCGCCCTGGGCATTCTGGAGGAGGAGATAGGAATGCCCGTGGACATCGAGTTCGCCTACGGCCCGGACATCCATACCCCCTACCTCCTCCAGTGCAGGCCCCAGAGCGTTGGCGCCGGTGCGGCGGACACCACAATTCCAACGGGAATAGAGGAGGATAGGATCCTCTTCACCGCAGGAAGGTACATCATGTCCGGGGCCAGCCACGGAATAGAGTACATCGTATATGTGGACGGCCAGGGCTACGACGAGGTTGAAAGCAGGGATGAACTCCTTGAGATCGGACGAATAATCGGCCGGCTCAATCAGAGTCTCCCTTCAAAGAAGTTCATCCTCATCGGCCCGGGCAGATGGGGAAGCAAGGGAGACATCAAACTGGGCGTCCATGTGGGCTACAGCGACATAAACAACACCTCCATGCTCATAGAGGTGGCCAGGGAGAAGAAGGGACATGTTCCTGACCTTTCCTTCGGCACCCACTTCTTCCAGGACCTGGTGGAGGCGGACATCAAGTACATGCCCCTCTATCCCGACGACGAGGGAGTAGTATTCAGGGAAGACGCATTCTTTCAACCTGAGAACCGTCTTGCTGAATTCGTACCGACGCCTCGGCCCATGAAGGGATAATCCGTGTGGTGAAGGTTTCCGATCTGCTCCAGGGCGCCACTCTTTCGGTGATACTGGACAGCGAGACCGAGTCCGGGATAGCCTTCCTGACCACCGACTGAAGCGAAGCGGCCCCCCGCCTGGGCGGGGGGCCGCATACACATGAACGGTATCTGAGCTAGACTACTCCCTGCGCCATCATTGCGTCGGCCACCTTGCGGAAGCCAGCTGCATTTGCGCCGAGGACATAGTTGCCCGGGTCGCCGTAGTACTCGGCGGCCTCGAAGGCCTGCCTGTGGATCTGGATCATGATGTTGTGAAGCTTCTTTTCAACCTCGTCACTGGTCCAGCTGGAGAATATGGCGTTCTGAGCCATCTCCAGGCCTGAAGTGGCCACTCCGCCTGCGTTGGCGGCTTTGCCGGGACCGTAAAGGACCTTGTGGTCAAGGAATATCTTCACGCCTCGGGGGTGGTGGGCATGTTGGCGCCTTCGGAGACAAGGAAAACGCCGTTGTTAACAAGGTTCTGTGCGTCCTTGGCGTTAATCTCGTTCTGTGTGGCGCTGGGGAAGGCGCAGTCGGCCTTGTGGTTCCAGAGGGGGTTATAGTCGAGGCTGGGATCCACCGGTGTGTAGACCGCGCTGGGGTACTTGTCCACATACTCCTTGATGCGGCCCCTGCGGACATTCTTCAGGTCCATCACGAAATCGAGTTTCTCAGCGAAGATACCCTCTTCATCGTAGATGTATCCGCTTGAATCGGAAAGGGTTACAACCTTGCCGCCAAGCTGGTTGATCTTCTCTGTTGTGTACTGGGCCACATTTCCGCTGCCGGAAACGAGACATGTCTTGCTGTGGTAGCTGTCGCCCTTAGTCTTAAGCATTTCCTCGCCGAAGAAAACAGCACCGTAACCGGTTGCCTGGGGCCTGATGAGGCTTCCGCCGTATTCACGGCCCTTTCCGGTGAGAACACCGGACCATTCGTTCCGAAGCTTCTTGTACTGTCCGAAGAGGAAACCGATCTCCCTTCCGCCAACGCCGATGTCGCCGGCGGGAACGTCGGTGGAGGGGCCTATGTGCCTGAAGAGCTCGCTCATGAAGCTCTGGCAGAAACGCATGACCTCGTTGTCGGACTTGCCCTTGGGATCGAAGTCGGAGCCACCCTTGCCGCCGCCCATTGGGATGGTTGTAAGGGCGTTCTTGAACACCTGCTCGAAGGCGAGGAACTTGAGTATGCCCAGGTTAACTGAAGGGTGGAAACGGAGACCGCCCTTGTAGGGACCTATGGCGCTGTTCATTTCGATGCGGAAGCCCCTGTTCACCTGAACTTCGCCGTCGTCCTTCACCCAGGGAACGCGGAACATTATCACCCGCTCGGGCTCGACCATTCTCTCGGGGATCTTGGCACTTCTGTATTCGGGGTGTCTGTCGAGTACCACCTCGAGTGATTCCAGGACCTCTTCGACTGCCTGGTGGAATTCCGGCTGGGCCGGGTCCTTCTGCACGACTTTCTGGTAGAGTTCTTCCAGCATTCTCACACTCCTTTTCCGCGGACGAAATTGAACAACAAGGAAACTGCCGTTCGCATGACAATTCATACGGACCTGATAGACTACTGCCGAGCCCGGGTGCTGTCAATACGGTTTTACTCCGCCGGAACAGCTTGACCGGTAGTCGAATATCGGTTCATAATATCCCCTCGAATCACTGAGTATATCGGCGGGGAAACCCTTCATGACTATTTCCGAAACACTGGAGGAAGCGGTTTGAACACACCGGGCGGGGAAAACGAGAACAGACTCAAACTGCACATGATGGAATCCACCCACCGTGACCTGAATTCCTTCAGGGTTCAGAACATAATGCTCCTCTGCAGCCTCTACGACTACTACACCGTCGAGGAGGACGGCATGCTGGAGGACATGCTTTCCGGTTCCGGAGTCGGCGAGGCGGGAAGGATCCCCTCCTTCTACCAGGTGCCCGAAGGAAGCTCCGCCCTGAGGCTTCTGCAGGACGGCAGCGCCGGAAGGTTCGACATGGTCATCTGCATGTCAGCCGGCGACCACATGTCCTTCGAGGAGTTCACCGAAAGGGCCCGGGAGATACAGCCCGGGATCCCTGTGGCGGTCCTCACCCACAATACCGAGGAACTCAGGAAGGTAACCGGCGGCAACCCCGGGGCATTCCCCTACAGGCTCTTCACCTGGATGGGAAGCGGAGAGATGATCAGCGGAATAATCCAGCTGGCTGAGAACACGGTCAACGCCGGCCACGACTGCGGTGAAAAGGGCGTCCCCTGCATGATGCTAGTTGAGGACGATGTGGCCTTCTATTCACGATACCTCCACCAGGGCATGAAGGTGGTGGATGAGAAGTGTGCCGCTTCCCTCTCCAGGATGAAGTCCATCACCAGGCGAAAGCTCAAGGCCCGGGCGAAAACGAAACTGCTCCTTGCCACCAGCATGGAGGAGGCGGTGTCAATCCTGGAAAGCTACGGGAACTCCCTGGTGGCGGTCATAACCGACATGAGGTTCTCCCAGAACGGGGATCACAGCAAAACAGCCGGAATAAGCCTCATAGAAAGTATACGGGAGTACGATCCCAACATCCCCGTTGTGCTCCAGACAAGCGAGACAGGCGGCGGAAAGACCGCGGAACAGCTGGGGGTGGCCTACATCGACAAGGGCTCACCCACCCTGATCTCCGACCTCAGCGCTGTGCTCACCGATTACCTGGACTTCGAGGATCTCCGGTTCACCGACGCCTCCGGAAAGGTTGTCAGAACGGTATCCAACATCCATGAGCTGGGTTCCGCCCTTGAAAAGCTTCCCCCGGATGTGGTGGACCGGTGCTGGAACTCCGGCAGGATAACAAGATGGCTCAGGATACAGACGGAACTGGAACTGGTTTCCTTCATGGAGGAAGCCGCAGGGGCGGGAAAGGGCGAAAGACCGCTCCTCAGGGGCTACAGGCTCTGGCAGGCGGAACAAAGGCGTGGATATGTCACCCCCTACAGCAGATCCTTCCACGAGGAGAACCTGATGTTCAGCCGGCTGGGGAACGGGTCCATGGGGGGGAAGGGCAGGGGCCTTGCCTTCATAGACAGAATGCTGGCGGCAAACCTTCAGGAAGACGCCTTCAGGAAGGTATCCGTTGCTGTTCCGAACACAGTGATAATAACCACCGAGTTCTTTGACAAATTCGTACAGCGGAACGATCTGCACAGATTCGCCATCGAATGCAACGACGATGACCGGATCCACAGGGCTTTTCAGAAAGCCTCTCTGCCCGCCACCATACTGGGCGACCTCAGGGACTACATCAAAACAGTTACCACCCCCTGGCCGTCCGATCCTCCAGCCTTCTCGAAGACGCCATGTACCAGCCTTCGCCGGCATCTACGCCACTAAAATGCTGCCCAACAACTCCATGGACCTCGAGGTCAGGTTCAGGCACCTTGTCAGCGCCATAAAGTTCGTTTACGCCTCCACCTTCATGCAGTCGGCCAAGTCCTACATAAAGGCAACAAACCACCGGGTGGAAGAGGAAAAAATGGCTGTGCTCCTTCAGAAGGTGGAGGGCAGCCTTCACAGGAACCTGTTCTATCCGCATTTCTCCGGAGTGGGCCGCTCCTACGACTTCTATCCAGCGGGGTCGGCCAAACCGGAGGACGGCGTCGTAAATGTTGCCCTGGGCCTTGGAAAAGCCATCGTGGACGGCGGTATGTCCCTGAGGTTCACCCCGGCGTATCCCAGGGTCCTTCCCCAGTTCGGCACCATGAAGGACATGATGGACAACTCCCAGAAACGGTTCTTCGCCGTGGAAATGGACAATGTAAACTGGGGCTCGAGGATGAACGAAGACCAGTACATAACCGAACACGACCTGAAAAGGGCGGAGAAGGACGGCACGCTGGAGTATCTGGGATCAACCTACGACGCCATGAACGAGCGGGTGATGGACGGCATAACCAGAACCGGTCCCAGGGTGGTCAGCTTTGCCCACATACTGAAAAGCGGCGTATTCCCCTTCCGCGGATAACCGATTACCTGCTTAAGATGGGCGAGGAATCCATGGGGTGTCCGGTGGAGATCGAGTTCGCCGTTACCCTGGGGGAGAAGAGGCCCCTCCCCGCACACTTCAGCCTGCTCCAGATAAGACCCATGGTGGTTAATACAGATCTCGTCAGCGTCGACCCTGAAAACATAGATCCCGAAAGACTTCTCTGTATAACGGAAACCGCCCTGGGGAACGGAACCATACAGGAGATAAGGGATGTGGTATTCGTTAAGCGTGAGGTCTTCACCGCATCTAAGACAAGGGATATAGTGAAGCAGGTGGATCTGCTGAACAGGAAGCTGTTCCAGGCTGAACGGCCCTACATACTCATAGGACCAGGCCGGTGGGGCTCCTCCGACCCGTGGCTGGGGATCCCGGTGAACTGGAACCAGATCTCCGGAGCCAGGGTGATAGTGGAGGCAAGCCAGCCCAACATGAACATCGACCCCTCCCAGGGCTCCCATTTCTTCCAGAACATGACATCCCTGGGCGTGGTGTATTTCACCGTACCCCACAACAGGTCCGGTTCAATGATTAACTGGGACAGGCTGGAGGATATCCAGCCCGAGGAGGACCTCGAGCACGTAAGGCATGTCAGGCTGAAGGAACCGGTCAGCGTAATGGTCGACGGCCGCACCGGCACCGGTGCCATGGTCACTGGCTAGAAATACCTCATCAGCTTGGCGTAAACGGTGAACACCGGGTCACCCTCCCCCTCAAGCACCTCCCCGGCAAGGAAATGGAACCAGCTCCCCGGGGCATACTCCCAGCTGTACAGCAGGTTTCCCCAAATTCTGTCGCTGAGGGAGGAACTCTCATCGGTATCCCAGTTCCTGCTGAACCTGGATGTCTGTCCGCTGAACCTTATGCGCATGTCCGCCCGGGGAAAGAGCGTCGCGGAGATGTTAAGTGACCTCCAGTCGGAATCGGTCAGCTCCCATTCCTCTGTATCGTGGTTATATCTGGTGGCGGCCTCCTGTAGCCTGGCCGAGGGCTCGATGGAAAGGAAAAGGGCAGGGAAGGGCTTGATCCTTAGCCCTGCCCCAAGCTTCACCATGTGGGAATCGAGATAATCGGTCCTGTTAAGGCTTACCCATGCCGCAAGGGGTTTCCTGTAATCGGTGGAGGATGAGAGTCCCGCGGAAAAGCCTCCGGGATACCATCTGCCGCCGGGGCCTTCATACCTGTCGAACCATCTGTCCCGGTAACCGGCCCAGATGTTCAGGTCGTATCTGTCAACGGTGACCCCGCCGGCGGATACCGTTACTCCGCTGCCGGCGTTCCTGCCCTGCAGGTCGGTGGTGTACCAGGGATTCACATCGAACCAGAGGTCGTCGATGAGACCTGAGTTCACGTCAAGGGAAAGGCTGGAATAGGCAGACCAGGACCGTTCACCGTTGCCCTGGAAATATCCAAGCCACTCCGGATCGAAATCACTACCCTTGCGCTGAAACCTGAAGTTCACCTGGAACCTCTCGGGAAACCAGCCTGCATCGAAGCGAAGTGCGGTATTGTCCGAATACTCATCCCCCCTGTTCCATGTGAGACCAAGTTTCCCCTGGAGATGTATGTCCTGGAAGGGAGTGGCCATGCCGCTCAGGGCGGCGGACCTTCCGTAGTCATAGGAAAGCCCCTCCCGCGGGGGAGAATCGGCTGTGGTGGTGGAGATCTTAAGCCAGTTGTCCCTGCTGAACTCTCCCAGGGCAGATCCCGCGAAGTAGGAAACCGCAGGCTGGACAAGGGTGGTATCCCCGCTCCGTACATCACCGGTTACGACCTCCAGCACGCCGTATCGAAAACCACCGCTTGTCCCGGTGATCTTGGCCCCCCCCAGAATTCGAATGAGCTCACCGTTCCCGGCCACGGAACCGATCCGCCGGGAATAGAACATGTTAAAGGGCATGGAAAAACCTCGGTTCCCTCCATGAAAAAGGGGCGTTTCTCAGACAGCCAGGGAGCCCAGTGGGATATGCTGCCCTGGTCGGCATCGGATTCCACCTGGCCGAAATCGGGAAAAACACTGAGATCCAGTACCGTACTCATGGAAAGGGGAACCTTGACATCCACCCCGGCTCCGCCCCAGGGGTCATTCAGAATGTCTTCCCCCGGGGTGAACTGCAGCCTTCCGGCAAGGAAGGGCCGAAATCTTGCCCGGAGCCCGGTGGGCAGCTGGAAGAGACCCCGAATAACGCCGAAGAGGGACGGATCAATACCTCCGCCCTCCTCCATCGGGTACAGGTAGCCCGCCTCGTTGGTGGAGGAAACGGTCCTTGCGAAGTTGATCCCCCAGTTCTGCTCCTCCCCCGGGGAATACCTCAGGGCGGAAAAGGGAATGGCCACCTCCGCGGACCACCCCGAATCGCACATGACAGTGGCGGAGCTCCACACCGCGTCCCAGTTCCTGTCCTCACCTCCTATTGCGGTCCGCCTTGAATCGAGCTGGGTTCCCTGGGCGGTCAGGGTGAACACGAAGCAGTTCGCCCTGTCGCCAAAGGTGTCCAGGTAGATGTAGACCTTGTCCACCGGCGCGTCTTCGTCCCTTGCCAGTGCCTGGAGATTCATGGCTCCCGGTTCCGGGTCGTGCATGAAGAAGCCGAAGTACAGCGAATGGCTGTCGTAAACCAGGCTCACCGATGTGGTCCGGGACATGGGAACACCGCTCCGGGGACGGAAGGCGGTGAAATCCTCGGTAACGGTTTCCGCCAGAGCCCAGCATCCGTCGGTGAGTTGGCCGTCTATCTCAGGAGGGCAGTCGACCCTCACCGCGGAAAACCCGAACACTGCCAGGGAGAGAATAATGTTAATCATCAGGCGATTATCTGCGGGAAGGCTGCTGTGTCAACCTTCCAGGTTCTGCCTGGCCTCGGGAACCATCTCCAGAAAGCCGCCTATTACGGCGCATGGATAGTCCGGGCATTCACCGCAGTTGGAAACTCCCCGGGGAAGGGCGCACTTCCTTATCTCGCAGGCGTGCTCGCAGTGATGGAACTTGAGCCCGTCTCCGGTGCATCCGGTACAGTTGACGCTTTCCGGGGGGATATCCGCACCGTAAAGCCTGGACCATTCCCCGGCGGTTTTCGCTCTGAGTTCGTTGTCATCTTTCAGGTACGCTGTCCTGGCCGGGCAGACGGCGCAGTCCAGACCGCAGAACGCGATCATTTTCATATACACTCCTTCATAATACTACAGACTGACTTCGATCCCCCCGGAAAACAGCGTTTTCTCGAGGTTCACATACTCAACCTCCAGGACGAAGTCCACTGCCTTCACCAGGGAGATCTCACCCAGTGGAACATGGCTTCCGATACCGCCAGAGAGCGAACTCAGCCAGCGATGATCCGTCTTCCTTATATTGTAGACGGTTGCGCCTACAGTGTCAGGGTCGGCGTAGTCCATCATGTAGTACGAAGCGCCAGCGGATGCCCTCAGGAAGAAAAAGCCCTGATCCCAGGGGAAAGCATCGGTTCCGCACCTTATCCTCCACTGCCTGGCGTTAATATCAAAGGCATCCGGAACGTCGGGAATGTTTTCAAGCTCCCCGGATGAGAAGGATATCCTCATGAATGGCTCCAGAAGGTCATTGCCGGTGAGCTCCGCTCCAATCTCCCAGAGGTCGAACTGGACGGAGTGAAGTAGAAGGGATCCCCGGCATACTTCTGCTGGTGGACACAGAGCTGAACGTTTCCCTGAAAAGCTGTGGAAAGACATGACATAATCACAAGGATCAAATAACTCTTATTCATGACGCCCCCTAATGGATTCTAAGCGAAGTGCCGAAGGAGAGTGAAACAACAAGGGATTCCAGCTCCTCGCTGGTGGCGGAAAGGTCGATGTATCCCGTTTCGCCAACCATTGCCCTGGCGCCTATGCCGGCGGTGAAGCAGCTGTTCCTGAACTCGAACTCGGTGGGTCCGTCGATGTCACCGTCAAAACCGTAGGAAGACACCCTTTCGGTGACTCCGCCGCTCAGTCCAAGGCGAATTCCCCGGATGCTCCTCCCTATTCCCAGCTGAATCACTCGTCTGCTTTCCTTGTAATGGTCGCAGCCTGGTAGGAGTTTCTCTCAGACTCCTCATTCACCCACGTGGGTGTTCCTCCCTCCGGATCGAAGTTAGAAGAACTCCACGAACCCATCGATGCGAACCCATGCCACTTAGATGCCACCTCTCCGGAAACACCGGCCTCCCAGAACATGCCGGGAGTTGTGGTCTCGGGAGTTGCCGGGAAAACTCCACCCCCTCCGATCTCCAGTGATATGGGGAATGCGTTCAGCGCAATTGCAGTGATCCATACAGCGCACATGGGTCCCTCCGTTTCCTTTATCGCTATTCAACTCCCCGGGGGAAGGAAAATGTGAACATGAATGAATAATTATTCAAAGAGAGATTTCAGACAACCCCAGCTTGTAGAATTAATGGCATCGGTTTCAGCAAGCACGGCGATGAAGTAGTTCCTGCCATACATCCAGGGCTCCCATAAGATGAAGTCATCGCTGTGAAAGCTGTGACTTGCCGGTTGTGGAGAGTCGTCCCCGAGCAGCGATGGCCATCCCCCGGCGCTCATCTCGGTATTGACAAGCACCCAGAAATCACCGGGAACGGTCTCCGGAGGCTCATAGTAAACGTACATGGGTGCGAAGTGAACGGCGGTGACCATGTCCTGCCTGATCTGCCCTGTTGGGCCGTTCTCGTCCCCGGCCCAGAGTTCGATGTATACATTGCTGGTGTCCCAGGGATAACTGGAAAGGTGGTAGAACCAGAACTCCGAGGCTGAGAGCATTGTTTCATCGATCCCCGGGTAGAAGTCCTCCAGATGGAACCAGGTCCCGCGGTAAGTGCCCCCCCAGCTTATCCATCCCGGGGTGCCGCTGCAGTAGGTGAGCCACTCCCAGTCCATCTCAACCTCCGGCAGGCAGCCGTCAGCGGGAACATCGGTCATCCCCGGTGCAGCCAGTATCAATAGGATTAACAGCATGTTAGTTTTCCCTTCTAAAAAGTTGTTTTCAGGGCCGCCCAGGAATACCGGCGCAGCTCCCCTGTTTCATTTCCCACCGATATGACGAACTCGCCTTCGGTAACCACCGGTTCGCTGAACCATACTGTGGTTCCGCTGAAGACCCATGCCGGAGTGCCGCTGTGGTAGGACAGCCCCTCCCCGGCCATGACCCCTGCGGCCAGCAGTACCGGTATCAGTGGTTTCATATTCTCCCCCTTTCCCTTGATGCAACTGACCAGAGAAATAGCAACATAGTTTCCAGTACTTGTATTCGTTGAATGCCTTGAAGTTAAGAGAATCCATTCCCGGAGGCAGCGGTGTGGACATGGGATATTTTACCACTCATAGGTATAATTTCCCTATGTGGCAACTTCATCAGAGGGTATACTTGTTCAGGATTTAAATTACATTATTATATCAAGCATAGGAGGGCTTTATGAAGGAAATACCCATTAAGAATATTTCCCTTAGGCTGCCTTCGGATACTGGTTACACCCACCTGGTGTTCACCGACGATACCGGTGGTCAGAGACTTGGCCGGGTCATTCCCTTCCCCGTTGACACTTCCTGTCTTGAAACCCTGTGGGATCTTGCGGAAACCGGTCATGGCATAGTTGTCCCCGATGGTTATAGCCCTATCCCCGACGGGACCTTCTGCATATCCCTTCCCCTGTGCAACTCCCTTCCGGTAACCGGCGAACTCTCCCCTTCGGATCTGCTTGAGCCCCTGCACTCCCTACAGGTGCTTGGGCTCAATCATCTCTCCATCGATCACTGCTCATGGGTGATAGACGGTGAAGACAGACCGGCGCTGATATACTGGGGCGACGGATTGTTCAGAACATCCCCATGGGCTTCTCCGGAGGTTAAGGCAGGAGGTTTTCCCGGAGTGCTCTCAGACCTCTATATGGCTGCCGAGGCCGCCCTTTGCAGAAGATGGCACGGTGGCAGACCGGATGTCCTTAAGGCACTGCGACACGGAAGCTATGCCGAGAGAGGCGAAGCGGCCGGGCAGCTGGGCTTTGCCCTTCCGGAACCCCATCCTGTGCCCTTCGATGGTGGGATACCCGGCTTATCACTTATCAGAGGGGGAACCTGGCAGGGAAGGGATGCCCTCCTGAACGGCCTCGTTGCCGATGCATCCGGGAAGGGATGGGCCTGCAGGGTATTGAGGAAGGCCTCGGGGGAACATGGCAGGCCCCTTCCAGATGTCCCTCCGGGGACAGTTACCACCACACCTGGGCAGCTTCTGTCAAATGCCTTTCACCGACGGCCGGGAATGGAGAAACTGCTTGTTGTATCCGATCTGTGCGCCAATCAGAATGATCTTATCGCACTGCTGGAAAAACTGGGGAGGGTGATCCCCTCCGGCCTTCACATCGTCATCACCACAACCGACGATCTTGCCCTTGAAGGAGCCGGTGTATTCACCCTGGAGGGCGAAGCTTCCTCCGGGGTGGACATTCCCCTTTCAGGAGCCCTGAAAAACCGCGATCCCTTCTGCACAGGGCCATCATGGTACGGCCCCAGGTGCAGGATATCGGTCTCTGATCTAAGGGAGAAAGATGCCGTGATCCTGCCGGATAAAACCCTCTTCGGCGAGGGGGCCTGGCTTCACACCTTATATACCGCAGGAAAACGAAGTTCACAGGAAAAGGCGGAAAGCCTTCTCAGGCTGGGGAGGTATGCCGAAGCGTTGGAGGCTGTTCCCGGAAGCTCCCCCGGGCTTCGAGGGGAGATCCTCATGGCTCTGGGGAAACACGGAGAGGCGGCAAAACTGCTGAAGAACGGCGATCCGCTGCTTCTAGCCGGAGCCCTGAAGGGCACCGGAAGGATCAGGGAGGCTCTGGGGGTTCTTGAGGGCTCCGGAGAACCGTCCCACCTCCCGGTGCTGGCTGAGCTCTACGATCTTTCAGGGGAACCGGCAAGGGCTCTCCCCCTTCTGAGAAGCAGCCTGGAATCAACCACCGGCAGCGTAAGAACGGAGATCCTCTGCGCCCTGAGGAACCTGGAAACAAGGCTTGGGATGTATGCTGATGCCCTGGAGCACGCGGAGATGGCAATACACATGTCCCGGAACGCTTCCAGCATACCCCTGCTTGTGGAGAGTCTTCAGTCCAGGGGCCGGACACTGATCGTTCTGGGAAGGTGGGCCGATGCCCGGGAGGATTTCAACACCGCGGTGAGCCTCCACGACGAGAACGCCCTCTTCACGGAAAGGCCTCCCCACATAGACCTCTTCGACCTGCAGCTGAGAATGGGAAACCTTGCAGGGGCAGGTTCGACCCTGGGAAAGCTGGAAAAACTCCTCGGCGGCGGAGGGGTTCCGGCCAGACAGATGCTTGCCATGCTCAAGGCCTACAGAGGGGCGCTTCTTGGAGAGGGAGAAAGGGCAATTCCCCACGCCCTCAAGGCCGAAGAGCTGGCTTCCCGGCATGGAATGGAACTCTACGGGGGCATAAGCACCCTCTACGCCGGCAGGCTGTACCTTCAGGCCGGGAAGGGGGCTAGGGGTCTGAATCTCCTGGAGAGGGCCAGGGCAAGGGGACATGTGCTGGGAGACAGGCATCTGGAGCTTCTGGCGGAGATCGAACTCGCTCTCAGCGGTATGCTTCAGGGACCGCCGCCGGTACCGGCGGGAACCTATTCAGGGGAACTCACGGAAGAACGTCTGATAATCAGGATAATAGAGGGCTGTGAGGTGGATAAATTCTTCTCCGAGCTCCTTGACCTTCCTTCACCCCTCACTGCATGCAGGCTGGCGGATGTCTGCGGATTTCCCGGATCCCCGGCCTGCGGAAAAGGCTTTTCAAAGCAAGGGAGCTGATAGCGGAGCAGCTAAGCCCGGAAGAAAGGAAGGATTACCTTGCCACCTATCGCTCTGAATGGGAGCCTTCCGGTGATCAGGTTCTCCTGTCACAGGAGGGGGAGCGTACACTTAACCTTATCTCTGGGTGGATGTTCCAGTACGGAGAGGGTATGGCCGACCTCGGATCCCTGGCTTCCAGCCTTGGCCTGGAAAGCATAACCCTTCAGGAGAAGAAGGGTTCGGTAAGGGTTCCCGGCGAATGGCCAATGTACCTGAAGGGTGAGAACGCCCAAAGGCTTGCCCCCCTGCTGTCGGCAGCCGCAGTGCTCACCGCCTGTTTTCCGGGAAACAAAGAGGTGCCCGGGAACATCACCGAGGACGAAACGAACATACTGGGCTCCTCGGAAGCCATCCGGAGTGTCAGATACCATATCCGCAGGTTCGCCGAAGAAACGGTTCCTGTGCTTATCACCGGTGAAACGGGCACCGGCAAGGAGCTCTGCGCCAGGGCCATACACCGAATGGGCCGCCGTTCTTCGGGCAGCTTCGTGCCGGTGGACTGCGGCGCGATTCCCGAAAACCTCCTGGAATCAGAGCTCTTCGGCGCCGCCCCGGGGGCTTACACGGGAGTTGTGTACTCCAGGAATGGTCTTCTGCAGGAGGCTGACGGAGGCACCCTCTTCCTTGACGAAATAGGTAATCTTCCTCTTCACATGCAGGTAAAGCTGCTCCGAGTACTGGATACCGGATCCTTCAGAAAGCTGGGGGAGAACAGGGAGAGGAAGGTAGATGTAAGGGTGATCGCCGCCACGAATACCGTTCTTGAGGAGGGTATTCGGGATGGTTCCTTCAGAAGCGACCTCTACTATCGTCTGGCGGTTGTGAGAATTCACATTCCCCCTCTAAGGGAAAGGAGCGAAGACATCGAGCCCCTGGCGGTTCACTTCTCAGGCAGCATGCTCTCTCCCGGCGCCTGGACATCCTGACGCGGCGGAGCTGGCCCGGGAATGTTCGAGAGCTTCAGAATGTGATCAAACGGGCAGCTCTTGAATCATCAGGCGGCATTATTCGAGGCTGCCACATCACCCCTTCTGAGATCGCAGAAGGAACCGTGATGACGGGAACACTTCAGCAGGCCATGGCGGAACATGTGCGAAGAACGGTAAAGGCCGCCGGCGGGAACAGGTCACTGGCGGCAAGGATACTCGACTGCGATCCGAAAACCGTAAGGAAGTACCTGAGAGAAGAGGGCTCCTAGTAGTATCTGCTTCTGAAGTATGACATTACGCTGCCTGCGTACTCCCTGAAGGAAAGCTTGTAGGGGAACTCCCTCTGCTTTATGCAGTATCCCTTCCATATCTTGTCGGCAAGGGAGTAGAGCCCATCGAGGGGCAGCTTCATCAGCAGAGGCAGAATCCATCTTATAGGCGGGAACTCTATACTGAGGGCGAAAAGCTGCCTCAACCTTTTTCTGGCCTTTTTTCCCTCAATCCTCAGAACGCAGTCGTCAAAGAAGGAATCGGGTATGGTCTCGCTTCCGTCGACGAGTCCATTCTTCCGGCAGAACTCCGCTATCTCCGTTTTCGGGTATGGCTGCATCAGGGTTGCGAAGGCGAAGTCCGGTCGAACCGCCCAGTTGAACCTCAGGGTTGCCATATCGTCATCCAGGGTGGAGGTGGGAATACCGAGAATGTTCTGGGTTACTAGTCTGATCCCGCTGCTCTTAACCTCCCGGCATGCGGCTTCGATCACCTCAATGTTCAGGTTCCTGCCGAGAACCCTGTTAAGCAGTTCGGAGTTTGCGGTTTCCACGGCCATCTTGACGCTTATGCAACCGGCTTCCGCAAGCAGTCCGGTGATCTCTCCGGTTACCAGGTTCGCCCTCAGGTGGCAGTGAAAGGGAAGACCGATGCTCTCGCGGTACATGCGACAGAAATCCCTTACCCAATCGTGGTCCAGGATGAAAATGTCATCCTGAAAAACGATCATCTGAAGGCCGGAGTTGGTTTCCTTTATCTCCCTTATCTCCTGGATGACATTTTCCGGGGATCTTCGCCTGCAGTACTTTCCCAGACCGTGGTAGGTCTTCCTGATGGTGTGGTTGAAACAATAGGTGCAATCGTAGGGGCAGCCCCTGCCGGTTATGCAGAACACCGCCTTTTCGTTAGCCCCCGGAAGCAGGTCCCTTTTGGGAAAAGGAACGGTGTCGAGATCCTCAACCAGGGGCATCATGGGGTTCTCCAATATCTCACCGCGGTCCCTGTAGATCAGATTTCCCACTTCGGAAAAGCTGATTTTTCCCGCCAGGGCTTCAAGGAATTGAGGAAATGCGAGATCGGCCTCTCCCCGCATGGCGAAATCCAGCCATGGATTCAGCTCCATGACCTCGGGGAAAAAGGTCGGGTGGGCGCCGCCCATTATGGCGGGGATGCCCATCCTTTTCCTGAAGGGCTCTACCAGTTCAAGATACTTTCTGTGAAAGCCTGTGGTTGCGCCGAAGGCTATGAGATCCGGCTGGAAATCATCCGCCCGGCGGGACAGGTCCCCATCGTTCAGCGCCGCTGCCATGACATGGTGCCCAAGCCCCTCGGTAATTGAAGCCAGGTAGCTTATTCCAAGGGGCACGGTCAGCCCGTCATGCACAAGAAACAGAACCTTCATGGCGAAAGGCTCCCCCCTCCCTGTATGTAGGGTTTTATACAAAGGGGAGGCCGGCGTGTAAAGCCATGGGCCATAGCGGAATAGAACCGTATATATATACGGGGCATACCCGGGCGTCACTTGACCCCGGGGGAAGCTCTCAATATTGTGGTGCTTACTGTTCTCCCGGCGGAATTCCGGTTGCAGAACTGCCAGCCCTTCTATCTGACTTCCTTCTGTCCGGGTGAACCGTTCACTTGCTGCAGGTCACCAACTTCAAGAAGGGCAAACAATGCATGAACTGCTTTCCAGGGAAAAACTGGGTCCCGATGTCAATCTCTACAGGTTCCGGGCACCGGATGTGGCGGCATACAGAGAGCCGGGACAGTTCGTCCTCATAAGGGTCAGCGAAGACGGCGAGAGGATCCCCATTACCATCGCCGATGTTGACCGCAACGAGGGCACGATCACGCTCATCATTCAGTCCGTGGGTAAGACCACACTGGAACTGGCCGGTATGAAACCCGGCGACTCCATTCCGGACATCGCCGGCCCCCTTGGGAAACCCACCCACATTGAAAAGGTGGGCCATGTTCTCTGCGTAGGGGGGGGCATTGGAACCGCTCCGCTCTATCCGGTGGCAAAGGCAATGAAGGATGCGGGCAACAGGATTACCAGCATACTGGGAGCCAGGTCAAGTGATCTTCTGATCCTTGAGGAAAGGATGACAGCTGTCAGCGACAGGATCATTATAACCACCGACGACGGCTCAAAGGGAAAGAAAGGCCTTGTGACCGATGCCATAAAGGAGCTGGTCGATTCCGGTGAAAAGTACGATCAATGCATTGCCATGGGCCCTCCCATAATGATGAAGTTCGTCTGCCTTCTTACGAAGGAACTTGGGATACCCACCATAGTCAGCCTCAATCCGATAATGGTGGACGGTACGGGAATGTGCGGAGGCTGCCGGGTCACCGTGGGCGGGAATATCAAGTTCGCCTGCGTTGACGGCCCGGAATTCGACGGACACCAGGTTGACTTCGACGAAATGATGGCCAGGCTCAACACATACAGAGCCCAGGAAAGGGAATCCCTCGAGGGATACTCCAGGCACACCGGATGCAAACTGGAAGCATCACTGAAGGGGGGTGCTGAATGAAGCCGGCGGAAAGACTGAAGATCCCACCCACGCCTATGCCCGAGCAGGACCCCGGCGAAAGGATCCATAATGTAAAGGAAGTGCCCCTGGGTTACACGCCGGAAATGGCCATGCTGGAAGCCAGCAGATGTCTCCAGTGCAAAACCCCCTTCTGCGTGGAGGGCTGTCCCGTGGGCATCGACATACCCGGGTTCATCGGAGCCATCGAAGAGGGCGACTTCAAAAAGGGTGTGCGTATTCTCAAGCAAAGGAACCTGCTTCCGGCGGTTTGCGGAAGGGTATGTCCCCAGGAAGAGCAGTGCCAGCAGGTATGCACCATAGGTAAGGCAAGGAAAGACCCCTGCAAAGCGGTAATGATAGGAAAACTGGAAAGGTTCCTGGCGGACTGGGAAAGAGAGCAAAACGCCCAGGAGATACCTCCCCCGGTAATGAAGACCAACAGGAAGGTGGCGGTAATTGGAGGCGGCCCGGCGGGGCTCACCGTGGCGGGAGATCTGATAAAGCAGGGCCATGAAGTCACTGTGTACGAGGCCTTTCACAAGGCTGGCGGCGTTCTTGTGTACGGAATACCCGAGTTCCGGCTTCCCAAGGCAATCGTTCAGACCGAGGTGGATTACCTTGAGAAGCTGGGAGTGAAGTTCCGGTACAACTTCATAGTGGGCAGGACCGCACCGGTTGCGAAGATCATAGAGGAGAACGATGCTGTGTTCATAGGGACCGGCGCCGGACTGCCCAGGTTCATGAGGGTCGAGGGGGAAAACCTTCTGGGTGTTCTTTCCGCCAACGAGTACCTCACCCGGGCTAACCTCATGAAGGCTTACTCCTTCCCCGGTACCGACACCCCCATAGTAAAGGGAAAGAAGATAATCACCGTGGGCGGCGGGAATGTCGCCATGGACTGCGCGAGAACGGCACTCAGGATGGGTGCCGAAAGGTCCCTCATAGTCTACCGCCGGGCCGAGGAACAGATGCCCGCCAGGCTTGAGGAGATACACCACGCAAAGGAAGAAGGGGTCGAGTTCCATCTGCTCAACAACCCGGTTCGGCTGGTGGGCAACGAGAAAGGCTGGATAACCGGAGCGGAGCTCATAAGGATGGAGCTTGGAAAACCCGACGCCTCCGGCAGAAGAAGACCGGTGCCGGTTGAAGGCTCGGAGTACATCGAGGAAACCGATGCCCTCATCGTGGCCATAGGAAACAGCCCCAACCCCCTTGTTCCCGGTTCGTACCCCGAGCTTGAGGTAACCAACTGGGGTGGGATCATAGTTAACGAGGCAACCGGGCAGACATCGGTCCCCGGGGTGTTCGCCGGGGGCGACATCGTTCTCGGGGCGGCAACGGTGATACTCGCCATGGGTCACGGCAGAAGGGCTGCCAGGGCCATGAACCTCTACCTGTCATCGGGCAAATGGGACGATCTCGAAGACGCCCTTTCCCTGTGCAGGGCCGAGGTTCGCTAACGACCTGAAAGTTATTGACTTGAAAGGGAACTGGCCTTAGCGTTCCCATGCTGGATTTTCATCAAAAACAGAGGAGGACAACCATTGAAAGGCCGTGTACTCATAATAGACGATGAGGCCGAGATCAGAAGGAACCTCACCGTGGGCCTCACCCAGGAAGACTACTCGGTGGTGGCCTGCCCCGACGCATTTCTGCCATCCATGAGCTTAACAGCGCAAGGAACAGGGGGATCGCCTACGATTACCTGGTAACCGACATCTTCATGCCGGACATCGACGGTCTCAAGATCCTGAAGGTCATAAAGAACCAGTACCCGGATCTTCCCGTTCTTGTGATAACCGGGTTCGGGGACGAAAGGCTGATGGTTACCGCCCTCTCCGAACACAACACCGGCTACCTCGACAAACCATTTGAAATACCCGATCTGGTGGAGGCCCTGGAAGAGCTCTCCCCTGGGAAAACCGCAACCGAAGCCTCCTCGGAAGAGTCGGATGATGAGGGCATGAGGGAATCCATCAGCGCCTATCTCACCATTAAGATCACCGACTCCGAGAGAAGCATGGAGATATTCGACAAGCTCTACTCCATGAGGAACATCCAGTCGTGCGACGCCGTAAGGGGGGATTTCGATGTTATCCTCCTGGTGCAGGCGGAATCCCAGGAGGAGATCGAGAAGGTCTTCCTTGAAGTAAAGTCCATGGAGGGGATTAAGGTGCTCTCCATGTCCACTGTGGAAAGACCCAAGCTCGACAGAGATGTCGACCAGTTCATAGACACCTATCAGAAGGCTGTGAAGCAGGACGCCCGAACCGGGGCCAGAAGGCAGCCCGGAACAATGAGCTACATAATCGTGGACATAGACCCCGACTCAATTCAGCAGATATTCACAACGGTTTTCTTCATCGACGAAGTGGTGGTCTGCGATGTGATCGAGGAGGGAACTAAACTGGTGGGAATGATCACCGGTCATGGCGCCGTGGGAAAACTCCAAGGATAATCGAGAAACTCAGCCAGATCGACGGCGTTCTGAGGGTCCGGGAAGCGAAAGTGATAAAACTCATAGACGACTGAGAAACACCTAAACGGATAAAACTCATCAATATCGGCCCGGGAACGAATGCGCTCCCGGTCCGCATGCTGATTCCGAAGGGAGTGATAAAAACGGCCGCACAGAAGGAAAGCTTCAGCTACAGGCTCTGGCGCTACGACGGAGCCCCCGGGGAACTGATCCCTCTGCTTCAGTCCGCCCAGGAACATTTCGGGTACATACCCCGCAGGGCGATCACCTACATATCCGGGGCAACGGGAATACCCGAGTCGGACATATACGGAGTTATTACCTTTTACAGCCAGTTCAGGCTGAAACCAATGGGCAAATTTGTCATCCGGGCATGCGCCGGCACCGCCTGTCATGTTTCCGGGCAAAATCCATCATAGACACCATCGAGGATGAGATAGGCGTGGAAGTGGGAGACACCAGCGAAGACGGCCTGTTCACTTTCCTTACGGTGGCCTGCATAGGCTGCTGTTCCCTTGCCCCTGTAATGATGGTTAACGACGATACCCACGGAAGGCTCACCCCTGCCTCTGCAAGGAAGATCATCCGTGACTACCGCAGAAAGGGCAAGGAAGCGGCGGAAGGGGCGGTCACATGAGAACCATAGTGGTTGGAATGGGAACCTGCGGACTCTCCGCAGGAGCCAGACAGGTTTACGACAGGCTGGAAGAACTGACGGCGGAACACCCGGGCGAGTGCGAACTCACCCTTACAGGCTGCATTGGTATGTGCTTCCGGGAGCCCTTGTGGAAATACGTGACGAGTTCGGAAGGACCATCTATGGAGAGGTCAGCCAGGAGTCCGCTGAGAAGATTTTCCAGCAGCATGTTCTCGGAGGCACCAGAATTGAGGATGACAGGCTCATATACGCCGTGGGTCCAGAGGGCGGTACCTCAGGGACCGAGGGAACTTCCTCGATCTCCAGGACAGGATAGTCCTGAGGAACTGCGGAATAATCAACCCCGATTCCCTGGAGGACTACGAAAAAGCCGGCGGCTACAGTGGTCTCAGAAAAGCACTGGGGGAAATGACCCCGGCGGACATCATCCAGACCATGAAGGATTCCGGCCTCAGAGGCAGGGGCGGCGCCGGTTTCCCCACCGGACTTAAATGGTCCTTTGCAGCGGCAAACCAGGGAACGAGGAAATATGTGGTCTGCAACGCCGACGAGGGTGACCCCGGCGCCTTCATGGACCGTTCCGTTCTCGAAGGCGACCCCCACTCTGTGCTGGAGGGTATGATTATCTGCGGAAGGGCAATAGGGGCCGACTTCGGCTACATCTACTGCCGCGCCGAGTATCCCCTTGCGATTGCCCGGCTGGAAACAGCCATAAAGGCTGCAAGGGAAAAGGGATATCTGGGCAGGGACATCCTTGGTTCAGGCTTCGATTTCGAGCTGAAGATCAAGCAGGGTGCCGGTGCCTTCGTCTGCGGAGAGGAAACCGCCCTTTTCGCATCCATCGAGGGCGAGCGGGGAATGCCCAGGATACGCCCCCCCTTCCCGGCTGAGAAGGGTCTCTGGCAGAAGCCCACCAACAACAACAACGTGGAAACCTATGCCAATGTTCCCTGGATCATTTCCAGCGGAGCCGGCGCCTACCGGGCCACAGGCACAGAGAAAAGCCCCGGCACCAAGGTCTTCGCCCTGGCGGGCAAGGTTGCCAAGGGCGGCCTGGCGGAGGTTCCCATGGGAACCACCATAGAACAGCTTGTTTTCAACATAGGCGGCGGCATCAAGCAGGGCAAGGAATTCAAGGCGGTACAGATGGGCGGCCCTTCAGGCGGCTGCATACCCGCCGACCAGAAGGATACCCCCGTGGACTTCGAATCCATACCCAAGACCGGGGCGATCATGGGCTCCGGTGGTATGGTGGTCATGGACGAGGAAACCTGCATGGTGGAAATAGCAAGGTTCTTCCTGGACTTCACCCAGAGCGAATCCTGCGGAAAGTGCACCTTCTGCAGGATCGGAACCCTTCGTATGCTCGAAATACTTGAACGCCTCACCAGGGGCGAGGGTGAACCCGCGGACATAGCCAGACTTGAAAAACTGTCGGTGCAGATCAAGGAGGCGAGTCTCTGCGGACTGGGCCAGACCGCTCCGAACCCGGTGCAGACCACCCTGAGATACTATTACGACGAGTACCGTGCCCACATAGAGGACAGGAAGTGCCCGGCGGGCGAATGTGAGGCCCTGGTGGACTTCATCATCCTCCCGGACAAGTGCGTTGGATGCACCCTCTGCGCCAGGAACTGTCCGGTGGACGCCATCACCGGCAAGCCCAAGGAAGTTCATGTCATAGATCAGGACAAATGCGTCAAATGCGGCAAGTGCATAACAAGCTGCAATTTCGGCGCCGTAGTAAAACGGTAGGGGCCACAATGGAAAAAATAAAACTGAAGATCAACGGACAGGAAATAGAGGCCGCTCCCGGAAAAACGATCCTTGAGGTAGTGAGGGAGAATGGCCTCGACGACATCCCCACCCTCTGCCACTCACAGGAACTGCCGCCCTACGGCTCCTGCTTCGTGTGCGTTGTTGAGGTAAAGGGCAGGAACAATCTGGTTCCATCCTGCGCCACCCGGATCGCTCCGGACATGGAGGTGGAAACCAGGAACGAAAGGATCGAAAACTCCAGGAAAACAGCCTTCGAGCTGCTTCTCTCAAACCACTACGCCGACTGCTCATCCCCCTGCATGGAGGGCTGTCCCGCCCATGTTGACGCCCAGGGCTACATCGCCCTGGCCGCAATGGGAGAACTGCAGAAGGCCATCGATCTCATAAGGGAAGCCAATCCCCTTCCCGCGGTATGCGCCAGGGTGTGCGTGCGGAAGTGCGAAGAGGAATGCCGCAGGATGGAAGTGGATGTGCCCGTGGCCATCAATAACATCAAGCGCTACATATCCGACTCGAATAACGCATACGCCACGGAACCCGAGTGTCTTCCCACCACGGGAAAGAGCGTAGCCATAGTAGGGTCCGGTCCGGCGGGGCTCACCGCCGCGTGGTTCCTTGGCAGGCAGGGGATAAAGCCGGTCATCTACGAGGCAAAGGAAAGAACCGGAGGAATGCTCCGCTACGGCATCCCCACATACCGTCTCCCCGACGACGTCCTCGACCGTGAGGTGGAGTACATAGAGAAGGCCGGCGCAGAGATCCACTGCGGAGTAAGAATAGGTAAGGACATCACCCTGAATGAGCTGAAAAAGAGGCACGATGCCGTTTTCCTTGCCGCCGGAGCCTGGACTGGAAAGGCTATGCGTGTCGAGGGTGAGCATGACACCGAAGGAGTCGTCACCGGCGCCGATTTCCTTCCGGAGAAGGCAGACGACCCGCAGCCCCTCAGCGGGACCGTGGTGGTGGTGGGTGGCGGCAATACCGCCATGGACGCCGCCAGGACCTCATGGAGGCTCAACGCTGACAAGGTGATAGTACTCTACAGAAGGACGAAGGCGGAAATGCCCGCTGACAAAATGGAGATAGAGGACTGCCTGGAGGAGGGCATTGAGATAATGGAGCTGGCGGCCCCTGTGGGTATCGTCAGGGAGAACGGAAAACTGAAGGCCCTCCAGTGCATCCGGATGAAGCTCGGTGAACCCGACGCTTCCGGAAGAAGAAGACCGGTCCCCCAGGAGGGCTCCGAGTTCGAGCTCCCCTGCGATCTGGTGATCTCCGCAATTGGTCAGAACACGGTTCTGGAGGGTCTCACCGAAACGGAAACCGGAGAGGTCGAGCTTACCAGGTGGAACACCTATGTGATAAACTCAAGAACTATGGAGACCAATGTAGAGGGAGTCTTCGCCGGGGCGACGCCGCCGACGACGGCCCCACCGTTGCCATCGACGCCATAGCCGACGGCCAGAAAGCGGCGGGGTCCATAGCAACGTGGCTTTCCGGGGAAAAAATGCAGTCTGAGCCCTTCGCGGTGCACAAGGAGTTCTGGAGCAAGCCCGGCAGGAACGAGCTGGGAGACGTAAGGGAATCCCCCAGGCACGAGGTCCAGATGCTGGAGGTGGACAGCAGGCGGAACAGCTTCCGGGAGGTGGCCACCGGGTTCGAGCCGGAGGACTGCCTCCACGAGGCGGACAGGTGTCTCAGCTGCGGATGCGTGAGGTTCGACGACTGCGATCTCAGGCTCTATGCCGAGGAATACGGCGTGGACATGGAAGAGTTCAAGGGACACGCCAGAAAGCACAAGGTAGACGACAGGCATCCCTACATCGTCTACGACCCGAACAAATGCGTTCTCTGCTCCAGGTGCATCAGGACCTGTGCGAGAGTTCTTCCCATCTCCGCCCTGGGGCTTGTGGGCCGTGGCTTCAAAACTGAAATGCGTCCAGCCATGAACGACCCCCTGGTGGAGACCAGCTGCATAAGCTGCGGAAACTGTGTTGACGCCTGCCCCACCGGCGCCCTCACCATGAAGTATCCCTTCAACGGCAGGGCTTGCCTTGAAACCGAAGACATCCCAAGCCGGTGCGGATTCTGCTCCCTGGGATGCGAGATAACGGTCAGGAACTTCGGCGACCACCACTACTTCATCAAGTCCGGCGGTGAACCCGGCGATTACCTCTGCCGCTACGGAAGGTTCGGCAACGAACTGTTCATAAAAGAGGGCAGGATGAAGAATCCGGTGGTTCGGAAGGGGGCCGGTTACAGGGCCCTGTCCTTCCCCGAGGCCAACGAGACCATCGTGAGCAAAATGCGGGAGGCCGCCGGGGAGTTCGGCCCGGACAAGGTGGCCGTATTCGTTTCCCCTGAACTCACCAACGAAGAGTTCCTCGCAGCGGCAGGAATAGCCAGGGACGGCCTGGGGACGAACAACATCGGTTCCCTGGCCATCCTTTCCGGGGGAGGACGCTCCGGTGTTCTCGACAAAGCCCTGGGTTTCACCGCCTCAACCGCGGACAGGAGCTGCACCACCAGGGCGGATCTTATAGTCTGCAACAACACAGCCCTTGAGGACGATCACCTGATACTGGCGGTGGATGTTATACAGAGGGTAAAGGAAGGCGCCTCCCTCATAGTAACCAACTCCACCCTCTCCCACTCAGATCAGCTTCTGGCGTCCCTTGCGGTGGACCCCATGCGTGGCCGGGCCAGTTACTTCTGGAACGGAGTCATGCAGGAGCTTATCAACTGCGATCTAGTGGACCCCTACAAAGTCCCCGGGGGAGATGTGTTCGCCTCGGGCAGGAACGATGACATCGAAGCCGCCGCCCGGGGTGCCGGGGTGGAAACGGAAGACATCCGGAAAGCGGCGGAACTTATGGCCAACGCCGAAAACATCGTGTTCATCCACAGCCCGGACAGGCCCCAGGACGCCGCCCCCGAGGACACGGAGATATTCGCCGACCTGGCCATCCTTCTGAACGGAGCGGGAAAGAAGACCGACATACTCCTTCCCAGGCTCATCGCCAACAGCGCAGGCCTTGAGGTTACCGGAGCCGACCCAGCCTTCCTTCCCGGCCGGATTCCCGTTGAAGATCCTCTTCCCGGCGCAAGGAACAGCACCGAACTCAGAAAACTCCTGGAAGAGGGCGAACTGGCGGCGGCACTGATCATCGGAGAGAATCCCCTGGAGTTCTCAAGGACCGGCTCCTGGTTCCAGAACTGCCGGTTCATAGCCGCTGTGGACTGGACCGACACAGAGACCACAATGGCTGCGGACATCACCCTTCCCGGCTCCACCTTCCTGGAAACCCCGGGAACCAGATGCAATTACGAGGGGAACCTGCTCTGCTTCAACGGCGCGGTAACGCCTCCCTCGGGAAAGACCGGCAGAGAGGTCCTTGAAGAGCTGGCCGAAGCCTTCGGCATAGACCTTCCGGAAAACCCCGGACAGGACATACCGGAAAGACTGGGCAAGAAGGCCGCCTTCTACTGGAACACCGGCGAGGAGAGGAACTGGAACGGAAGGGGAACCCTCATCCCCATAACGATGACCGGAAAGGCTTCATCCATTCAGCCTCCCCTCACCCACAGCCAGAACTACAGAAAAGAGATCCGGGAGGTGGGAACCGAAAGATTCCGGGTCAACTGATACCAGAACTGTCTTAAGTGAAGGGCGCCTGTTCTCCAGGCGCCCTTCTTTTGAAGCATATCGTTTCACTTTTTCCTTGGGACGATTCCCGGCATCAGAAACTGAGTTGATCTGAACTACTGAGATTCCATCCGGCGGAACAGTCTTGCCAGGGATGGACTCACGGAAAAGGAGTTCAATCCTGAAGCTTCCCCTTGAACATCATCCAGAAGAACCAGTTTCGGTTTGAGTGCAGAATCCTTAAGCGCACCGAAAATATCATACTGTGATTCCCTTACAAAGTTCACGTGCTTGCCCCCCGTTGTGTGTGCAATGAACTTCCCCAGTCTGCGTCCAGGCGATTCCTCAGCAGCCTTTCTGCCGATCTGCATCGGATCGATTACGAGTACCGGTATTCTCTGTCTGGCAAGACTCGCAGCCTGTCTTCTTACTCGACCGTAGATCTCGCTGTTCCAGATATCCCCCACAGGAACTGGCTCGGGGAAACAGTCCGACAGAAGGATTATGAATCTTTGCTCGGCATCGGACCTGCCGCTGCGCCTGAGTTCGCTACCGGATATTGACAACAACCCATCCAGGGGAGTTGCCCCTTCCGGATTCAGGTCATTCAGTGCCCCGAAGACCCTTAGTCTGTTCCTGGTCGGCGCGAAGTGCATGACTGCTCGCCCATTCCTGATAACGGCCAGACCCACCCTGGAAGACCGGTGGAAGACCCTGGTGAAAAGACCGTCCAATATGCTGCCAATATCCCCGAGGTACTCCTGCGACGACCTGCTGCCATCGATGGCAAGCATACAAACCGCTTTTACTTTAGATGCCTTCTGCCACTTTCGCCAGTATTGCTTTTCAAGGGGAACCATGGGCAGTCTTCTTCCATCCGTTGCCGCTGCCTTCACTGAAAGCAGGGGATTCATCTCCCGGATGGTATCTGCCTGTATCGGTTTCACCGGTCTGCCTGAAAATATGTCTTCCTGCATTCGATTCGTCTCTGAACCGCTCCCGGCTCCAGACGATTGCTTTCCGGATGAAAACAACTTTACTTCCCTGAAGAACTGGTTTCGCATCTGCTGCGAAAGCCTCCCAAGGGCTCCGACCTTCGGCTCCTTGTAGTCAAGGCCCTTCACCTGTGTGATTGAGGGTGTGTTCCATATCGAGTTCTGAACCTGGTCCAGTATTCTTTCGGTAAGCTCCTGCATACGATTGGAAACAATCTCCTTCTCGCCTCGCTTTGCCATCTCGCAGCCGAAGTTCACCGCTTTCATAACATCTGGGGCTTCCGGGAAGCCTCCCGATTCACCGGAGGACCTGTGTCCAAGGACCATCGGAGCTACTGCTTTGAGATGCTCGCTCTGCACGGACGAAGCTCCCTGTAGCGCAGCAAGCGCAATCCCCGAACGGAACAGGGCCACCTCTGCCCTGTGTCCTGTGATACGCAGGGCAGAGCAGGTAAAAGCACAGGCCCTGGCATACCAGCCGGGAATCCTGATCTTATCAAGTCGCCTGGAGGCTTCAGCAGCCACTGATCCGGGAATCTCATCTACCTCTCCCATGAAGTGACCTGCGAGGACAGACAGTCTTTCCTCAGGGTCACTGAGAGTACGCATCTCGACACAAAGACCGAAACGGTCCAGCAGGCGACCCCTTATCTCCTCGCTTCCGGAGACGGTAGCCATTACCGATTTCCCGCATGAGAGGATCAAGTCCTGGATCTCATCACTGAACAGGTCCAGGTGCTCCACCAGGAGTACTGAGTGATCGTCTTCTACGAGGAGTCCAGCCCTCTTCTGGACTTCACCCCTGGAAAGCAGAAGCTGAATGTCGACGCTTCCGGTAAGGGCTTCAATTTCAGATCCCAGTGGGATTTGGATGGACCGTGTCCAACTGGAGAATTCATTCATCAGTAGAGATTTACCGCTCCCAAGGGCACCTTTGAGGATCAGTCCTCCAATCCTTGGGTCAGTTGCCAGTATAAGTGCGGCGATGAAAGCATTCTTTTGAAAGAGAGGTATCACTCCCGGGAGCCTATGGCTTCGGAGAAGGACCACATCCGGCGGAATTCCTTTCTCCCGCCGAACCTGGAATGAGCCTCCTTGAGAGCCTGAAGTATCTCCTGCTCCTCCGGTGCATTCCTGTACCCCCCCTGCCTGGTCCTGTGACCGACACTAAGCGGGGCAACTGCTTTCAGGCTGTCCAGGTCCACAGCATCTTTCCCCTGATAGGCAGACAATGCTTTCGCAGCTTTCAGAGTAACGATGTCAGCCCTCTGTCCGTCAAGCTGCAGTTCGGCCATAGCGCCTGCAACCGTGGCCAGCATTCCAACAGGGATTTGCACACCGGGAAGAAAGCTCCTTGCATTCGCAATCTTCTGCTTGACTTTATGGTCGGACCTGCTGAAAGCTTCGCAGAATCCAGAAGGATTGTGGCTGAAAGCAAGGACTCTGTTGATTATTCCTATTCTCTGCTCTGAATTCCCAATGGTCTCAATTGGCACGCTTAGAGCGAACCTGTCTAGTATCTGAGGTCTGAGCCTCCCTTCCTCGGGATTCATGGTGCCGATCAGGATGAATCCTGCCGGATGGGTTATCGAGATATTGTCCTTCTCGATGGTGTTCACTCCAGATGCGGCACAGTCAAGGATGTTATCGGCCACATGGTCAGGAAGAAGGTTAACCTCATCGATGTAAAGCACCTGGTTGTTTGCTCTGGCGAGAAGTCCGGGTTCGAACTCCACGATACCCTCTTTCAGCAGGGCATCCATCCTTATTGCACCGAGCAGACTGGCTTCATCGCTGCCCAGGGGCACATTTACCAGCTGCGGATCCAGCAGATGCGTCTCCTGTTGCCCGTTGCTGCACTCAGGACAAAGCTGCGAGTCTTCAGGAGAACAGTTGTAGGAGCATCTGTTCACCTCCAAGGAGGGCAGAATTCCAGGGAATGCCCGAACAAGAGTGGATTTCCCTGTACCCTTCTGACCTGTGAGCAGAACGCCACCCATGCGCGGTTCTACTGCTGAGAGGATCAAGGCAGTTTTTGCCTTGTCCTGACCCACTATGGCTGAAAATGGAAAGGAGTGCTTCATGAATACTCACTTTCTTCCTGAAATGACCACGCACCTTGCTGCCTTTTGAAATATTGTCGGCTGAAATCCAGGCAGTAAAAGCAATCTATACAGAAATGAAGCAATCTGTCAAATTTCGGCATGTAATATCTTCGCAGTATCCCTTGTATGGACTGCCCTCCTCTGTCACTGATGAACAAGCCGGTTTCAGCTAAACTGGGATACAGAGCCTTTACCACACCATCAAGGGCAATATCTATCCCCAGAGAAAAGGATACCGGAAAGAACCTGAAGAAGGGCGCCTGAAATCCAGGCGCCCTTCATGGTACCGGTGTCAGCTCAGCTTCCTGTGAATACCTCCCGCGGCCCTGAGGCCGTCGGCGATGGCGGAGATGGCGTCTCCGGGGCCGGGGGTTATGTCGCCGCCGGCGAAGATGTTCTCCGTTCCGGTGAACTGCTCTCCGTCCACCATTATTCGGCCCCACTTGAACTCCATTCCCTCCTCCAGCTCGGGGGGGAGGAAGGAAAGGTCGGAGGTCTGGCCGATTGCGGTGAAAACGGTATCCACTTCCATGATGTGCTCTACACCGTCCTCAGGCTCGGGAACCGGTCGGCCGCCCCTGGGGTTGGGAACCATCCTGGCCTTGACATACACATATCTGAGACAGTCCCTGGTCCTTTCTATTCTGGCGGGGATGGTCTGTAACCTTATGTCCACCCCTTCCTCCATGGCCTCATGTATCTCCTCAATGTCCGCCGGCATGTCCTCCAGACGGCGCCTGTAGGAGACGATCACTTCAGAGCCCAGTCTTCTGCAGGTTCTGGCGGTATCCATGGCAACATTACCGCCGCCGATGACAAGCACCCTTTCCCCGGGCTTTTCCCCGGATTTCTCCGGGGAACTCATGAGGAAGTCGAAGGCGCTCCTCACACCGGGCAGATCTTCCCCTTCTATTCTGGCGTCGGAGGACCTCTGGAGTCCCACAGCCAGATAGACCGCATCGTAGTCATCTGAAATCTTTTTCAGAAGTGCACCGCTAACCCTCTCTCCCCGGCGGAACTTAACCCCGACTCTGTGGAAGACCTCCATCTGCTTCGAAAGGCCCTGTTCAGGCAGACGGTATTCGGGAATGGCTTTCCATGCCACCCCGCCGCCCTGTTCCGCTTGGTCGAAAACACTTGCTTCATAACCCATCCTCGCAAGGTAGTAGGCGGCGGACAACCCGGAAGGCCCGGCGCCTATTACGGCAACCGTTTTCCCGTTGGGTTCGCCGGGTTCCGCGTCTGCGGCAAGGACTTCAGAGAGGTTTTCGAACTGTTCGCAGGCGAATCTCTTCAGCCACCTTATGGCAATCGACTCACCCTGGTAGCCCATGGCGCACACGGTTTCACACTGCCTGGTGCAGACCTTTCCGCACATCTCCGGAAGGGGATTGTTGTCGTAGAAGAGCTTAACCGCGTCGGCGAACCTGCCCTCGGCTATGGCCTTCAGGTAATCGGGGATGTGCATATGAGCGGGGCAGGCTGTGATGCACAGACCGCACTGTATGCACCTGGAGGCTTCCTCCATGGCCTGGCTGGCGGTGTAGCCTTTACCACTTCGTCGAAGGTTCCAACCCTTATGTCGGGCTCCATGATCTCCATGGGTTCCCTGGGGGAGCCGGCCCAACCCAGGGTTCCGTTGTCCTGACGGTAGCCCTTCCCATCGGTGTCCCAGGCCTTCTGCTCCACCCCGGGGGTGTAGGCGCAGGTATTCGGGTTTTCAGTGGTCCAGCTGTAGCGGTTGCTCATCTTCAGGGAACCCGTTGAGCAGACGTCCACGCAGAGGGCGCACCAGCAGCACCTGCCGTAGTCAACCCTGGGTCTCAGGCCGGAGTCGCCCTTTTCAGGCGCGGCTAATTCTGTTTTTACCATGTCGATGGCCAGGTTCTCGCAGATGACCTCGCACCTGCCGCATCCTATGCACTTATCCGTGTCGTTGATGTGAAAACCCCTGTACCTGTCCGACCCGGGGTTCCTCCTCTTCGGATACGGGATGGTGTCCACCCTTCTTGCGGCCCTGGACCAGGCGAGGAAGGGAGAGACTATGTCGGTGAATTTCATTCTTCCTACCTCTCTATTTCCGGGGGACAGGTGGTGAGGCTTACCATGATATTGGAAACATCGGCAATGTTGGCTCCCACCAGCATCCTCTCAAGCAGTGTAACGGCATGGACATATGAAGGGCCGCGGACATGAACCCGCCTTGGTTTCAGTGAACCGTCGCTCACCACATAGTAGCCGTACTCGCCCCTGCTGGATTCCACCCTGGAGTAGCACTCCCCGGGGGAAACCCTCCATTCGGTGAGGTTGGGCAGTTTTGCCGCTACCGGCCCTTCGGGCATTCCCTTCAGGACCTGCCTTATCAGGTCGATGCTCAGTTCTATTTCCCGCCTTCTCACCAGCTCTGGAATAGATATCGCAACCGGTTTCCGTTATAACCTTGAAGTCCAGCCGGTGGTATACGCCGTAGGGGCATCCTTCCTCACGTCCCTCACGCCGCCGCTTCCCCTGGCAACAGGGCCCACAAGGCCATACTCCTCTATCCATGATGGATCAACGACTCCCACCCCGGTGGTCCTCAGCTTGAAAACCGAGTTGTTCAGTATAAGCCTGTCCAACTCCGGAAGGCGCTCCTCGATGGTGCGGAGCACTTCCTCGACCCTTCCCGGGAAGCCCTCCGGGAGATCACGCCTTACACCTCCGGGCTGTATGTAGATGTGGTAGATCCTTGCTCCGGAGAGCTCCTCGAAAAGGTCAAGAACGAAATCCCGCAGGGTGATCCCCCACATTGCCCCGGTTCCGAGACCAAGAGTACCCGCCTGGCCTCCGAAGGCCATCAGGTTCACAGCCAGCCGGGCCATTTCCAGAACCAGTGTCCTTATCCACCTGGCCCTTTCAGGGGTTCGATGCCGGAAAGCTCTTCTATGGCCATGGCGTAGCACTGCTCGTTGATGTCCGGCTCTGGAACGCAGATGCGGCAGACCAGGGGGAAGTTCTGTATCCACAGCTTCTTTTCCATGAGCTTTTCAAAACCCCTGTGAAGGTAACCCACATGGGTAATGGCCCTGGTTATCTCGTCTCCGTCGAACCACATCTCAATACTCATGTTGCCTGTAACACCGGGGTGCTGGGGGCCAAAGAAGAGATGGGTGGTTCTTTTTGGATCGGTGGCCCTGTCGTAGCCCATCACTCCTCCTCTCCCCTGCGGCCAAGGGGTGTGTCCCATTCCCCTACGATCTCCCCAACATACTGACGGGGATCGATGTGTTTCCTGGGCTGTCTCTCCCCGAAGACCCTCATGGAGTATTCTTCCGTGTCGAAGTCCCTCCTCATCGGGGGAATTTCATTCCACCCCTCCAGAATGAAGTCTTCACCCTCCCTGGGATTCCCGGGGAAACTCACCCCGTACATTTCGTAAAGCTCCCTTTCAAAGGCCTCAGCAGTGGGCCAGACAGTGCTCAGGGAGGGCACTGAACAGTTTTCCCTGGAGTAATCAGCGCTTAGGAGCAGAACCAGTGAATCGGTGTAGTTCTCCAGTATCCAGGTAAGCTGGAAGTTTCCCTCCTCAATACGGTCAACAACGCTTATGAGCTGAAGGGTTCGAAAACCCAGAAGGGTCCTGGCGTTGAGTATGGCCTCCATCACCTCTTTACGGTCAAGATAAACATGGAGGTAGTTGTGCATTTCCCTGACCAGCTCCAGCGAGGAGAATCTGCTTTCCAGTTCCCTCATGACCCTGTCGATCATCGTCTCCTCCTCACCAGTTGTAATCGGGCATGTTCCAGTCGGTTATTATGGCCTTCTGGTTTTCCCGGTAGTAATCGAGATTCTCCTTGTAATGCATCCAGCCCCTGGCCCTGCCCTCCTTGATCTTTCTCATCAGCAGGGAGAAGCCGTCTATTATGGCCTCGGGCCTGGGCATGCAGCCCATCACGTAAACATCAACGGGAAGGTATCTGTCCAGCACGTTGAGAGTGTTGTACGAATCGAAGTACATTCCTCCGTTGATGGTGCAGGAGCCCAGGGCTACTATGTACTTCGGGTCCTGTATCTGCTCGTATACCCGTATCACCCTTTTCAGTGTCTTCACCGAGAGGTAACCTGAGATTATCAGAACATCCGCCTGCCTGGGGGTGGGCCTCATGGCTATCCCGAAACGCTCCATGTCGAACCTGGAGGTGTGGAGGGGACGGAGTTCGATTGCCCCGCAGCCGGTTCCGTAGGCGGTTACCCAGAGGCTGTTGGCCCTGGCCATGTCGTTGATCTTCCGCCAGACTTCCTTCTTCTTCCCGGGTTTCTCGGGTTTATCATTGCAGTACATAAAACCTCCTAAACCATCAGGCGGACCAGGTCCACCAGGGCAAGGGTCGTTGGAACGAACCAGAGGAACCTGATGCTCTGTTCGGTTCTGAACCTGGGAAAAACGGCACCGACGAACACGGGGTACATGTAGATCAGAAGGGTTTTCAGCAGAAGGCTCCACCAGCTGGAAGCCCCTCCGAAGAAAAGGTTCACATAGAGCAGTGCTTTCGCCGCACCGAAAACGGCCCTTCCACTGAACATCAGGGAGAGCAGTCTGCTGCTGTACTCGGTGGGGGGCCCGATGGGTATCTCCTGTGGGGCGAGAACGATGCTGAAGGGATATGCCATCTGCATGGGCAGGAAGGCTATCAGCGCCGCGGCGCTTGCGAAGGGGAACCTGAAGATGTTCCAGCTGGTGATCCCTGCCTGCTGGGCGGCAACGATCCCCTCCACCCTGAAGGTGCCAAGGCCCACCGCCAGCACTATCACCGCGGCGGAAAAGGAGAGCTCGTAGGAGCTCATCTGGGCCAGGCCCCTGCTCACCGCTATCACACCGTATGGATGCCCTGAGTTACCGGCGCCCAGGGCCATGCCAAGGCAACCGAAGAACATTATGTAGATCAGCAGGAAGACATCCCCGGCAAATGACATATTCCAGGTAATGCTCTGACCAACCACTATGGGAACCATTAGAAGAACGCATATGGCTCCTGTTATCCTGAACATCGGGGCCATCCAGAACATGGTCCCGTGGTGTATGGAGGATTTCTTCCTGAACAGCTTCCAGGTGTCTATGAAGTTCTGGGTTATCCTGGGACCTATTCTGCCGTGTATCCTTGCCCGGAGGGTTCTTGAGATGCCCCCGAGAAGAAGCCCCCACACCAGGGCCCCCAGTGTCGTGAGCAGTATGGAAAGGATGTTCTGGAACATCACAGACCTCCGTTCAGGAAAACGAAGAGCAGGACCAGGAACAGCATGATGTGGGCCAGGTAGGTCCTGCCGTCCCCTGTGAACATGGCCCTGACCATGTCTCCCGCCATGTAGAGAAGTTTAACGCAGCCCCTGAAAACACCCCGGGCCTCTATTTTCGGAAGGAACGCCAGGGCTCTTCTGTAGGGTCTGAAAAAGTTATTCGAGTAGTGGATCTCCTCCGGGGAGGGCGGCACCTCCCCGGCAAAACCTATATCAAGCTGGCCCACATATTTAGGCCTGTGACCGGAAACCCAGTAGAAAACGAGGCGGCTCCGAAGATGCCCATGACCATCAGCCCTGTCATCCAGGCGTTCCAGGTGCCCCAGGGCGTGAGGACCATCTGACCCTGTATCACCGGGGCAAGGCCCGACAGCCCGGGGATGCCCTCCACCAGGGGTATCAGCCGTTCAAGAAGAAGTGTAGGCCTGAATCCCAGCACCATTATCGAACCGGCGAGGAGCCCCTGGGGCACCAGCAGTGTGAGGGGCGCTTCCTTCACACCGGCGTTCCTCCTGGAAAGCTGCCCAAGGAAAACCCCGTGAAGAAGCCTGTAGGAGTAGAGGAAGGCCACCACCGAGGCGAACATGGCCACCACCATCACCGGAAGCCAGCCTGCCTCCACAAGGGCGTTGTAGAGAATCCACTTGCCGCCGAATCCGGCCAGTGGGGGTATGCTGGCATACGAAATGACCGAGATCAGGGTAAAGGCGAAGGTAAGTGGCATTCTTTTCACAAGTCCGCCCAGGTCGTTGAACTCAGTTGTCCCAACCCGCATAAGCACGCCGGCGGCTCCCAGGAAGAGGGCCATTTTGAATAGAAGGTGATGTATGGTGTGATAGAACGCCGCGGTCCATCCCAGCACCGAGGCCAGCCCCAGGCCCATCAGGGCGTAACCCAGCTGGGAAACGCTGGCGAAGGCGAGCATTTTCCTGTAGTCGGTTGCAAGGGATGCCTTTACAGCGGTTCCAAGGGCCGTGAGAGCTCCTATCCAGGCAAGGGTTCTTCCCCAGGGAAGCTGGGTTGAAAGCCCTGCAAAAACAAGCAGAAGCACCGCGGCCTTCGAGGCGGTTCCCGCCAGGAAAGCGGGCATGGTTCCCGGGGAGTCGGGATAGGCCCGGACATTCCACAGGTGGGTGCCGAACTGACCCATTTTCAGTATGGCGGCAAGAACCGCCAGGATAACCGGTACACCCGGGGAGAGGAATCCGCTGTTTGAAGTAAGCAATCCCGCGAGAAGAAGATAGCCGGAGACCACGGCAAAGGCGGCGTACCAGAAGGCGCTTTTGCCACTTTTCATGCCCCGGCTTACCCCGACCACCCCGGCGAATGCCGAGATCTCCCACAGAAGGAAGAAGGTCATCGGGTTTCCAGCCAGGGGCAGAAGGGTAAGCGCCGCTCCGGAAACCATGAGCCAGAACCAGTAGCTTCGGTGTTTGCCAATTCTGTTCAACACCCCTGGAAGGGCCAGCAGTGTGCCCCCGGCAAAGAGAAGCTGAAACATCAGACGAAGTCCCGGAAAGGGGATCAGTGTACCGGAAAGATCAAGCTGGCTCCAGCTGAGGCGGCCAAGCCATATACCACCGGCCAGAAGGATGAGAACCCCGGCAACAGAGGAAAGATCCGGCTTGGGAGTGCTCCGGGATCCCTCGACCCGTCTGCTCCAGAACCGGAAAAGGTAAACCGCCTCCAGGGCGAGACCGGCCATTGTAAGGTAGAACACCGGAGTGTTCACCCTGGCTATCTCACTGAGAAGGGCGAACTTGGCCCAGAATGTGGGCATAGGCGGTATTCCGGATAGCACAAGTACCGGAAAGAGAATGAGACAGGTGCCGAGACCGCTCCACCTGTCGTTCTCCTCCGGTCTGCCAAGCATGAACAGGCCGAACTTCGATATGGCGGCGAACACCATGAGGACCAGCACGGTACTGTTGTACAGCTCGCCGGAAACCGTACCTGCGGCAACAAGGAGAAGTGAAGCGTAAGCCGCGGTGGAGTAACCCAGTATTCTGCCCGACGCTGACGCCCGTAATCCGGCCAGCTGGCTGAGGACAAGTCCCACTGCGCCGATCCAGGCGAAGATCCTCACATCGGGCACGGGAAGCAACGGTATAACCCTGGAGGACCAGAGAAGGATCGCCAGGCTCCATGTGGCACTGTAGAAACCTGCCATTATAGAGCTTGCTCCATGGTAGAGGTCCAGCCCCCAGCCGGCCAGGGGAAATGCCTTGATCTCCGTCATTACAACGGTAAGGAACAGGGCGGTAACAAGTACGGCCGGGGCGCCTCCCATCAGGGGAAGGGCGCTCATGGTAAGGGTACCAGTGGTTCTGTATACCACCGCCACCCCCAGCAGGTAAAGAATGGTAACTATACCGGAGACCAGTGCGGCTTTCATGGCTGCTTCCCACCTGCTGCCGCATCTGCAAGCCGCGGTGAGACCTATGGTAATAATTGATCCGATCTCCAGGAATACGAAGGAATTGAATATGTCCGTGGAGTAGAGCATTCCCAGGGACGCGGTAACCATGGCCAGTATCAGCGGCTGTGATTTCGGACTCCTTCCGGCGAACCGGTGAAGGGAAAGAGCCGCGGCCAGATACATCACCACGGCTGCCAGGGTTCCCCCGGCGGTTATCTCGAGGTTTATGCTCAGCGGAGGATCACCGACACCGGTGGCAACCGTTACCGAATCGGAAAGACCCTGGAGGTCCCATGCCCCGAGCTGGGCGGAAAGGACCAGAGTTGCCGCAAGTCCGGCTCCCAGGAATAAAAGGGAGACCACCCTGGAGATCCTGGGGCTCTTACCGGCTAGCCAGGCGTTTATGAACGCTCCGAGCAGGGGCATGAAAACGGCTGCTGTCTTTACCATTTCAGCTCCTTCATATGGCGAATGTCCGCGGATCCGGATCTTTTTGAGGACAGAACGCCCACCACCACGAACAGAGCCGCAACGGCAACCCCAATCACAATGGATGTAAGAACAAGGGCCTGGGGAAGGGGATCAACCACCGACGTCACCGAGCCGTCCATGATCGGGGCTCCCCTTCCCGGAAGGAAACCCGTCCAGACGAGAAGAAGGTTTACACCTGTGTCAGCAAGGGTGAATGCCAGGGCGATCCTCAGAACGTTGCGCCTTGTAAGAACCCCCCAGAGCCCTATCAGGACCAGACCCAGGGCGGTGGCCGCAAGGGACCAGTAGAATATCTCAGTGTAGTTCATAACTCACCTCCCTTATTCCTGTAGGAGGCGAAGACACCGGAGAGTTCGCTGGCGACCTTTGCTCCTATGGCCAGGGATACCAGGGGAATGATCCCTGCGGATAAAAGACTCCCCGGGGAACCCGCCGGCAGAAGTGAACTGTTCAGGAACTGGCCCAGGGTGAGGGAACCCCAGAATCCCAGAAGCCCGAAGGTGATCCCTGCAAGGGATTCAACAGAGGTGAGAAGCCTTGAGGAGCCTGGCATTCCTGTGGAGCCAAGAAGAACCAGAAGAAAGGCAGAAGCCACCACCGCCCCCCCTGGAAAACCTCCTCCGGGGCTGAGATGCCCGTGGGTAATGATGTAAATGCCGAAAAGGCATATGGCTCCTGGAAGAACCCCGGCGGTGAGTTCCACCACCGGGCTGGGACTTGAGGGGCGGCTTCCCATGGGGATGAGGCTCAGTATCAGAACCACGGCGGTTGAGGCGCTGAAAAGCACCACCACCTCCCCCAGTGTGTCCAGCCCCCTGTAGGCCACCACCACGGCGGTGACAAGATTCACCGAACCGGTTTCCGCCACTCCCCTCTCAACGTAGTATCCCGCCGGACCGTGCAAACCTGCGGGAACCCCCGGAGCCGGCAAAAGGGAAAACAGCACCGCCGCCGATGCCAGCACTATTATCAATCCTATCATGTTCCTGATCACTGGTCTTCACCCCCGATCCTGCCCCTTCCCCAAAGGAAGATGACAGTGGATGCGGCGGCGCCTATGCTTGCCTCGGTTATGGCCACGTCAGGGGCGTTCATCATGAAAAAGAGAACCGAAGCGGAAAGGCTGACGAAGCCGGTTATGATAATGGCCGATATGAGTTTCTTCACCGTCAGGGCGGCAACCGCCGCCGCCAGCATCATAACACCGGTTCCCACGGCGACAGCTGAAAGCAGAGCGTGGCTCATTCTTCACCCCCTTCAGTCTCAAGGTCGTCCATCACAAGGTTATCCGGCTTCTCCGAGGGAGCGATATGGGCGGACCGGGCAAGGGCATGGCTGGAGACGGGATTCGTGAGAACGATGAAGACAAGAATGAGAAAAAGCTTGGGAGCCACTGGGGATGAAAGAGTCCCATCCCGGTGAGAAAGAGAATGGAACCCAGGGTTGTGGCCTTGGTCCCGGCATGCATCTTGTTCCATACATCGGGCATTCGAAAGACACCCAGGCCGCTGGCGAACAGGACAACAGAGCCCAGGGCTGTGAAGAAGTGGGCAAGAATGGAGATCATTTCAGCCCCCCGTCAAGGTATCTGGCCATGGCCAGTATCCCCAGGAAGGACAGCACCGAGTACACAAGGGCCACATCCAGAAGAATGGACCTCCCCTCGAGTACCGCGATGAGAACCAGAAGGCTGGTGGAGATAAGGGTGGTGGTATCCAGGGCAACCGCTCTGTCCGTTGCCCTGGGACCGATGAGCAGCCTGAGGAACGATAGAAAGATACCGGCGCCGATGAGCGCCACGACAACTGTGAGAAAAACGCTACTCAAAGATCCCCTCCAATCTGCCGGCAAAGCTGTTGACCATATCCTGGGTTCTTTTGTGAACGTCCCTTCGGGAAGGAACACCCAGTGAACGAAGATCCGGTCCTCCTGCATGTCCACGGTAAGGGTGCCAGGAGTGAGTGTAATTGAATTGGCCACTATTGCCCTTGCTCTTGGGCTTTTCAGTCTGAGACGGGCCTCAACGATCCCAGGGCGAATTGGTATAACCGGTCTGAAAACCCTGAAAAATATGTCTATGTTCGCCTTCACCATCTGGCCCATGAAGTAGACCACATACAACACCGCTGCGAGGAACTTGCCTGGGATGAGGAGAGGCAGGGCGTTGCCTGTCAGGGCACCGGACGTGGCGGCGGCGGTAACGGTGCTCACGATAACCCCGAGGAGGACCTCCTGCAGTGAAAGGTTCATGGTCAGACCGAGCCAGATAAGCATGAGAACCGCCGAAGTGGATACGACAGCAGGAAATGTCTTCATCGTTTCTCCGCCTCCCTTCGTCTCATTGAATGTGTAAGTACATCCAGTTCCGTTGATACCTCCACATAGCGAAGGTCAACCCCCTCCGGGGCACGAAGGGGCTCAAGGTTGAAACTGAGTATCCCTGTGCATCCAAGGGAAATGATGCGATCCAGTGCTTCCTGGCCACGACCCGCCGTAACGGCGATAATGGCAATAAGGTCAGGATGCCCGTTTACAACGCTGCCCAGTTCTTCCAGGGGTCTCACCGTGAATCCCGAGCACCTTTGGCCGATTTTAGACGGATCTTCGTCGAAAAGCCCCAGGTACCTGTAACCACCGGTGCCATCCAGGCCTGACCGCACCAGGGCGCATCCCATGTTGCCCGCGCCCACCACCGCCACCCCGGGAGTCGGTGATCCCAAGTATCTCCTGAATATTGGCGAGCAGTTCCGAAACCGCGTAACCGGATCCCTGCTTTCCGAACTCCCCGTAGGTTGAAAGGTCCCGGCGCACAGCAGCGGAGGATATACCGCAGTTATCCGCCAGCTGCTGTGAGGTTACGATCTTCTCACCCCGAAGCCCTGCCAGCCTCAGGCACCTGGCATAATGGCTGAGCCTTCGAATGGTCCTTTCGGAAACCCTGGCAGCAATCATGGAAGCCTCCGCTTCTATTGTGATAGTTCAACTTATCACAATACTATCAAGGAGCCGCTCGGGGGTCAATACCCATTTCCCGTCCTGCTATCTATTTAATATTCAGGTATTTGCGGAGTTCGGCGGCGATATGGTCCATGTCTTCCCTTGTTTTGGGAACCGGTTTTCTTACTCCAAGGAAGAGGAGTAACCCCGGCAGCAGAAGTCCGGTGGCCCTTTTCAGCATCCTCACTTCCATTCCCAGAGTATCCCCGGGGACACCGCCATCCTCCAGACAGGCCCGGTCAAGCTTTCTCAGAAGGTCCTTCACCCATTCACCCACAACGGAAACGGCTGAGAAGTTAACCCATTCCATATCATCACCGGTGGTATGGGTATGCCTGCCGTTGCCTCTGCTTATGAAGAGGCAGGGCACCCCCCTCCTTCGAAATGCGATGTCGTCGGAATGCTCCCCTGTGTACCGGCTCAATACCGGGATCACCCTCAGACCCCGAAGGGAACCGGAGGATTCCTCCAAAGGTTCGGGAAGGAAGAATGATCCTCGGCTCCTGAAACGAAAATGAACTCCCTTATCCTTCCCAGGCAGCTGTCCAGAATGGGAACCATCAACTGGAAATCGTGGCCGACGGCGTCCAGGATCACTGCGGCGGAAAGATCTCCGGAATACTCCTCAGCGAACATGACGGAACCCATTGCTTCCGTCCCGAAATAGGGTCTTTCCTCGGCGTCAAAGAAGGCGAACACAACTGAGCGTTCCATTCCACCGGTCCTGAGACCCCCGGCCAGGTCAAGGAGCAGAGCCACCGCCACAGCGTTGTCATCGGAACAGGGACCCTCAATGGCCGAATCGTAGTGGGCCCCGAGAAGCAGGGGTCTCAGTGTTTTCGACCGACCCTGAACCATACCGGCAAGGTTGGTGAACTCCATTTCGCCATGGGAATAGGGAAGCCTGTAGCTTTCCCCCTGAAAAAATGACAGACCGCACTCAGCCATCCTCGCCTCAATGTAGGAAAGGGCCCTTCCATGTCCGGAGGTACCCACCATCCTCCCGCCGGGAAGGGATAGCCGTGCGGTATCTTCAATGACCGTCACTGTTTCTCCCTGACAGGTCTTTTGGAGTATAGCAGAACGGTGAGTCTGGTCCTTCTTTCGTAGGCGCTTTTTTCCGAGCGGTCCTTCCACCGGTTCATCAGGTCCATCAGCTCTCTGGAGAGCAGCGCCGCATCCTCACGGGAGAGTTTGTAGTCAACGCTGAGACTCACGGTTTCCTGCATTTCCTCCGGTATGAAAAGATCACTGCTGATGGCGTTCTGTATGTCCAGCAGGGTGTTGTCGGTTAGGGACATGGCGGTCTGCAGGAACACCTCCTGCCCTTCGCTGCCCTGCTGAAAGATCGCCGGATCTATTCGAAACAGGCTGGCGGTGGGCCGATAGAGCTTTTCTATAAGGTTGCCCCGCTGCCGGGTTTCAACAACCTCGAGGATCCCCACCTTCTCCAGCTCGGTTATGTGGTAGTAAAGCCGGTTTCGCTTCTCATTCAGGGCATCGGCCAGTTCCGAGGCGCTCATGGGTTCGTCCACCAGCAGTTTAAGCATGTGTATCCTCAGGGGTATTGCCAGGGCTTTTACCTGCTGGAGTTCAGTGAGTATCTCAATGTCCTTCATTACAGCTCCAATGTTTCAGTCAGGATGTTAAGTGAATGTACAACTTGAATCAATCGAACAGGCAATGTCAACCGTACAGTATCCATTGTTATGTATGACAAATTTAGTTCGTTCAAAAATATTTGACAGAGCCGGCGCATTCAGTTATGTATTCATGGCACCGACACCGTGCACCTGAAGAGAGGACCATCTGATGAAAGCAGTTCTGTTAGCGCTTGTGCCCTTCTGTTTCGCACTTGCATTCCCGGAGTACGATGTTCAATGGGAGAACATGAGCATGGGAAGCACGGTGGGCCACTGCATAGAGTGGGATGAGAACGGACAGAGAATACTCGTTGGGACCCACATAGGGTTTCACGCCCTTGATCTCGCCTCCGGGGAGTGGTTCGTAGCCGAGGAAGAGGGCACAATCGGCAGGGAAGTGGTGAGCATAGACGCTTCATGCACACAACCCGCTTCATAATGACCGGCAGGTGCGACGCACAGTACAATGGTTACCTGGAGGTATCACCCGATCTCGGACAGACCTGGATAACAACCTATTTAAGCTCCGGCGGAGAGTTCCGAAGCTTTCACCGGGACATCCTCGTTCCAGGCAGATGCTACGCCGGGGGCATCTCCACTCCCGGTGCCCCGGGAGAATTCGTTGTATCCGAGGACAACGGTCTGAACTGGACAGTGGTGGATATTCCAATGAGCGCGGTTACCGACATTGCCCAGACCACCGACGGCACCCTCTTCATCTCAGGGGTGTACGGTGTCTGCAGAAGCACCGACGGGGGGCTCACCTGGGAGAATGCCTCATCAGGCATGGGTGGCAGCCCGTTCTCCAATGCCATAGCCGCCCACCCCACGGATCCGGACATTCTCTTCGCCTCGGATCAGAACCACATCTACAAAACAGAGAATGGCGGTGACAGCTGGACAGCGGTGGGGGACTATTTCTGCATGAACATCGAAATATGCCCCTGGAACCCGGAGATGATAGCCGTAGTTGAGCTGGATTACCTGCTTACCGGAAGCAATGACGGCGGCGAGACCTGGTTCAGCATTCAGGGGGACATCCCCGGGAACCCCAAGGATGTGATCTTCTGCGGAGAGGACGAACATCTCTACGCCATAACCACCTACAACGGCACCTTCCGAACTCCGGTATCATTCAGCAGCACCGAAGGCGGCGGCTCCCCGGAATCCGCCGGTCTCGGAATATCCCTTTCGGAGAACCCGGTGATCAGTTCTCCTGTCATCACCTGTTCCATACCCGCCGCCGGCAATGTCAGACTTGATGTTTTCGACGCCACCGGCAGGCTGGTTGAAACACTGGAAAACCGTGAGCTTCAGGCAGGTTCCCATGAGGTGATGCTTGACGGCTCCGGTCTGATGCCTGGCATTCTGTTCCTCAGACTGACAGCCGGGAATGAATCCACCGTACGGAAGGTGGTGGTAGGGAGCCGTTAGTAAAGGCAAAGGCCGGCCGGTTTTCATGCCGGCCGGCCACGAACTATGCCTTTTTAACCTTTTTGACCATCTTTTTCACCTTGCCGGTGCTTTTTTCCGGCACAGGTTTGGCCTGCTTCTTCATTTCCTTTTTCTTGTCAGACATTCTCTCACCTCCCTCGGCAAGAGTACATTTGCCATATATAAACAAAACAATTAAAACGGCAATCCCGGGGCGTTCAATGAACCTTTCTTCCTCCGGGGTTTTGGTGCATTATCAAAGCATGAATAACGACAGAAGGAAGGGAAGTGCCATGAAAGACCCGGGAGCATACTGCTGCGGAGAGAACCATTTTCCGAACTTGTAATGGGAAACACTGCCCTGGTAAGGGCCATGGTGGAGGCGGGAACCAGGGTGGTAACATCCTATCCCGGTTCACCCACTCCGGAGATAGCCTCCGCAATATCATCAGTTCCATCATCGGAGAGGCCCTTCCACTTCGAGTTCTGCGTGAATGAAAAGGTTGCCACGGAAGTTGCCTACGGTGCCGCGGTCAATGGAAGGCCATCGGCGGTTTTCTTCAAGAGCGTTGGACTGAATGTGGCGGCGGACACCTTCGTTCAGCTGAACCACATGGACGTCACCGGGGGCATGGTCGTGATCCTGGGGGATGATCCCGGGGCGAACTCATCCCAGAACGAACAGGACAACAGGCACCTGGCCAGAATGAGCTACACACCGGTTCTGGAACCGGCGACGCCCTCGGAGGTCTACAGCTTTTTCCTCGAGGCTTCCGCCCTGGCCAGAAGGCTTCGAATGGCTGTTATACTCAGGCTCACCACCCATGTCTGCCACGGCAAGGAACGGGTTTCCTTCCAGGGGTGGAACCCCGCCCCCGTCGACGACACTCCAGTGTTCGACGGCGCCGGGGGACGGTACATACCCATCGGCCCCAGGGTCGCGGAAATGAAGGAACGGGCCCTGAACAGGCTCAGTCAGGTCAGCGGGCCAGACACCGCCCGGCTTCACAGGTTCATTGACAACGACAACCCCCGCCGCGGAATAATCACCGCCGGGCTGCCCTTTCTCTCGGTGCTTGACACTGTCTCCCTGGAAAAGCAGAAGCCGGACATACTCAAGCTTGGTCTTGTGTACCCCCTGGACAGGGAGCTCATAGAGGGCTTCCTCGCTTCCCACGGGGAGGTACTTGTCCTGGAGGAACTCGACGACTTTCTGGAGCAGATGGTAAAGGCCATCGCCTACGATTCGGGAAAAACAACGGTGATCCTGGGTAAGGAAAAGGTGGAGGACTGGATAGGCGAATACACGCCTGGCCGTGTTCATTCCCTTCTTCACCGGATTTGGCCTGACATGGTCAGCCGGCGGGAGCCCCTTTCCGAAGCCGCCCCGGTACCGCCGAGATCCCCTGAGATGTGCCCCGGATGCGGGCACAGAAGCGCGTTCCACGCCATAAAGAAGGCCCTGGGGGAAAGGGACATAACAGTTGCGGACATAGGCTGCCACACACTTGGCTTCCTTCCCCCTACGAGGTGGGAAAGCTCCTGATGTCCATGGGGGCCTCCACTGGTATCGCCCAGGGGTTGTCCCTCTACAACACCGAAAGAAGGGTTGTTGCCTTCCTGGGTGATTCAACATTTTCCACGCTGGGTTGCCGGGAATAGTCAACGCCGTGTTCAACCGCCATCCCATAACGCTGATAGTGATGGACAACGGCACCACCGCCATGACCGGCCACCAGGATCACCCGGGAACGGGGAAGAACTTCAACGGCCCCTCCACCCGGATCCCGGTTGAACAGGTGCTGAAGGGGCTGGGGGTCACCGACCTGGCAAGGGTGGATACCTACGACCAGAACGCCCTGACAAAAGCGGTGGAGAAAGCCCTTGAAAGCCCGGGATTCAGCGTGGTTATTGCGGAACATCCCTGTATGCTTAAGTTCACCAGGGAACACAGCAGAAAACCCGGTTACACCAGGAGGCACGTGAATGTCGGCTCCGGATGCACCTTATCCGGGAGTGTATTGAAAGATTCGGCTGCCCCTCGTTCGCAAGGGACCCCGAGACCGGCAGGGTGTCCACCAACCACGACCTCTGCATAGGCGACGGCTCCTGCATACAGACCTGCCCGGAGCGTGCCATCGAACCGGAAAAGACAAAGGAGGACCGATAATGAATATCTACATGGCGGGGGTTGGCGGACAGGGCATCGGCCTTCTCAGCGAGGTTCTTCTTCGGGGACTGGATAAGACCGGCGTCACCGTTAGGGGTGTGGATACCCATGGCCTTGCCCAGCGGGGCGGAGTGGTGGTCTCACAGATACGCACGGGCGAGGGGCAATTCTCCCCCCTGAGCCCGCCGGGGGAGGTTGACCTCGTCCTGGCCCTGGAGCGCCACGAAGCCCTTCGGGCGATGAAGGGTTTCCTCAGGAGGGGAGGTACCCTTGCCTGGTACGACGCCGTCTGGCAGCCATTCCAGGTCAGGAACGGTGCCCTGCCCGAGGTTTCGGTCTCAGATGTGCTCCAGGCGGCTGAGGAAAGGGGAGTGGTCCCCTGCAGGGTTTACAGGGATGATCTGCCGGATCCCAGGATGCAGAACACCGCGCTGATTCGGGAGGTCCTCAACAGGGAAATGATCCCCGGATTGAAGCCGGAGCACATCACCGATTCTCTGAAGGAGCTGCTTCCGGAGAAGGCCCTTGAGGCTAACCTTCGTATCCTCCTGGAATGAAGGCTGGTTTTAGCGGTTAAAGGGAATACCAACTATAATATCCCCTCATCGGGCATTACGCGTATCTTTGAAAGCAGAAGGAGTCAGCCATTGAGACCTCTGTCCGTTGTCATTCCCGCATATAACGAAGAAGGTCCATTGCTCCAACGGTAACCGACCTTCACAGGATGTTCTCCGAGTCAGGCATTCAGGGGGAAATACTGGTGGTGGACGACGGCTCCACCGACTCCACCGCTGCCCTGGCGGAAAGAGCGGGAGCCAGGCTCATTTCCCACGGAACCAATCGCGGTTACGGAGCTTCCCTGAAAACCGGTATCAGGAATGCCCTTCACGATACCATAGCCATCATCGACGCCGACGGGACCTATCCTGTGGACAGAATACCGGACCTGCTGGAAGAGCTTGAGGGATGTGAAATGGTGGTTGGGGCAAGAACCGGGGAAAACGTCCGCATTCCAGCCATGCGAAAACCGGCGAAATGGGTTCTCAGGAAAGTTGCCAACCGCATAACGGGGACCAACATACCCGACCTGAACTCCGGCCTCAGGATCTTCACCAGGGAACTGGTGAAAAAATACATCAACCTTCTTCCAGATGGATTTTCATTCACCACCACGATCACCGTAGCCTCCCTCTGCAACGACACCGGTGTGAAATTCGTGCCCATCAATTACTACACCCGCCAGTTCCTCCAAGATCAGACCCGGCCACTTCCCCGCCTTCCTGGTGCTTGTTCTCAGGCTGGCTGTGCTCTTCAAGCCCCTACGAATATTCCTTCCTGTATCGGTGACCCTTTTCCTGCTGGGGCTGATCAAGCTTCTCCTCGACCTTGTGATAGGAATTGGTCAGACCGGTTTCAACACAGGCCTTTTCAGCTACCCCATCATTTCAACCACCACGGTGATCTTCCTCATATCAAGCCTGCAGGTCATCCTTGTGGGAATGGTAGCGGAGGCACTGGCGGTCAGGCGCTAGCCATGTGCGGTTTCGCCGGAGTTCTCCTGGAGAGGGCCGAAGCCAGGAACAGCTCCATCGATGCAGCCCTGGGGGAAATGTCCAGGGTAATCATTCACCGGGGCCCCGATGACCAGGGCTCGATCTGGAACGGCCCCTGCGGAATGGTTCACAGAAGGCTCAGCGTAATCGACCTGTCCCCAGCCGGCCGGCAGCCCATGTGCAACGAAAGCGGCACTGTCTGGATATGCTACAACGGCGAGGTGTACAATTTCCCCGAGCTTCGCAGAAGATTCAGCCTGGACAATGACTACCATTTCAGATCCCGCACAGACACCGAGGTCATACTTCACCTCTACGAAAAACTGGACAAAGACTTCCTGAAACACCTGAACGGAATGTTCTCCCTTGCCATATGGGATTCCAACAGGAACCGGCTGCTTCTTGCCAGGGACCCCTTCGGTGTGAAACCACTTTTTTACATGAACCACCGGGGCGGGCTCTGGTTCGCCTCTGAGATAAAGAGTCTCCTGCAGGCTCCGGATTTCGTCCCCGATCCCGATCCTGAAGCCCTTTTCCACTATCTGGGACTCAACTATGTGCCCGGGGCCCTCACCCCCTTCCAGGGCATCCATGAACTTACACCTGGAACCGCGGTGACATTCGGCCCCGGCGGCGAAACGGAACGGTTTGCATTCTTCTCCATGGACTATTCTCAGAACGAGGAGATCGACCAGGAAACAGCTGTCAGCGAATCACTTGCTCTTCTCCGAAGGTCCGTCGAAAGGCAGCTCGTCTCGGATGTTCCCGTTGGCGTAATGCTTTCCGGGGGAATGGATTCAAGCGCACTGGCGGCGCTCATGGCGGGCATCAGGGGGATTCGGACTTTCACACCTTTTCCCTGGGATTCGACCAGGGCAGCTTCGACGAATCCTCCCATGCAAGGCTCGTGGCGGACTCCCTGGGAACCGTTCACCATAAGATAAAGGTAACTCCCGAAAAGGTTTCCAGCCTTCTGCCGGGTTACCTTGCCCATATCGACGAGCCCTACGCCGACGGCTCCGCCATACCCACATGGCTCCTGGCGGAGGAAGCCTCTCCCCTGGTAACGGTGCTTTTGTCCGGAGAAGGGGGCGACGAGGTTTTCGCGGGCTACGACACCCACGCGGCAATGAAGGCCAGGAAGATCTACCGGAGGTTGATCCCCGGTTTCCTCAGGCGTAACCTCATCGCCCCGGTGGTGAACGCCCTTCCGGTTTCCCACAGCAAACTCAGCTTCGAGTTCAGGGCCAAGAGGTTCGCAAGGGGCTGTGAACTTGGCCTTCCGGAATCACATTTCGCCTGGCGGGCGGTACTGACGGATGATGCCAGGGCCGGGGTCATCAGAGGGGATACAGGGGGTTTCCCCGAAACGGAATCCTTTTTCAGGGAGGCCTTCAATGGGCTGGGGGATGATACCGACCTGTCCAGGATACTGAGAATAGACTCCTCCTGCCACCTTCCCCACGACCTGATGATAAAGAACGACAGGATGACAATGGCCCACTCCATAGAGGCCCGGGTGCCATTCACCGACATCCCCCTTTTCAAAATGCTCGCCTCTGTCCCAGACTCCCTGAAGCTGCCGGGATTGAGAAAGAAGAACCTTCTGAGGAAGGCAATGGCCGGACTTCTGCCCGGGGAAATAGTCACAAGGAAGAAAGTGGGCCTGGAAATGCCCTACTCGGTCTGGTTCAGAAGGGAACTCAAGGAGCAGAGCCACGACCTGATCTTTTCCTCAGGGGTGATGACCTCGGGGCTTTTCGACAAAGCCGCGGTGAAGGACCTGTGGCAGGATCACCAGAAAATGCGGGTGGACAACGGCAGGGCCCTCTGGGGCATACTTAACTACGCCATGTGGCATGACATGTACATAGGCTCGAAGGACTACCTCGGTTACATACAGCCGGGAAGGAGCCGTCTCCATTGAAAAGCAACGTGGTTATTCTGGGCGCCGGCCCCGCCGGGCTGTGGGCGGCCATGGAACTGCTTTCCAGATTCCCCGGTATCGGCGTAACCGTTATTGAGAAGGAAACTGTTCCCGGGGGAATTGCCGCAAGCTTCAGGGAAAACGGCCTGGTGTGGGATCTGGGCAGTCACAGGTTCCATCCTTCGGCATCCCCCGGGGTGTTCAGCAGCGTAAGGGACCTCCTCGGGGAAGATCTCCTCACCAGGAGGCGCATGGGCAGGATACGCCTCGGGGGAAGGTTCCTGATGTTCCCCCTGAAACCGGTGGACATGCTTCTTCACCTCTCCCCCGGCTTCTCAGGCGGTGTGATCCTGGACACCATTACCTCCCCCTTCCGCCGGAAAGCGCCGGCAGAGGGAACATTCAGGGAGATACTGGAAGCCGGTCTGGGAAAAACCATATGCGAAAACTTCTACTTCCCCTATGCGGAGAAACTCTGGGGGCTAAGCCCGGAGAAGCTCGACGGAGAACAGGCCCGAAGAAGGGTATCCGCCGCAAGCCTCGGAAAAATGATAAGGAAGGTCGCGGGGTTTTCCAAAGGTGCCGGCGGGGGAAAAATCTTCCATTATCCCCGGGGAGGGTTCGGAACCATCTTCCAGCGGGCGTCGGAAACGGTGGAACGCCTTGGCGGAAGAGTCCTTCTCGATACCCGGGTGGTGTCCATCACCCCGCCCTCCTCCGGTGTTCCAGGGGAGGTGGCAACTAAGGACGGGGAGCTGCTCCCGGCTGACTTCATCCTTTCCACCCTCCCGATAACGAAGATCCCGGGGATGACCTCTCCTCATCCCCCTGACAGGGTTCTCAGGGCGGCGGGTTCAATGGAATACCGTTCAATGGTGCTCTGCTTCCTGAAGTTCAGAGTACCCAGGTTCACCCCCTTCGATGCCCACTACTTTCCTGACAGTGACATACTCTTCTCCAGGATATCCGAGCGGAAGAACTACGACGGCGGTGAAACCCCGGAGGACTCAACGGGTCTCTGTGTAGAGATCCATGCTGGAAGGGCGATCCCGTGTGGGAAATGGATGACAGGCTCCTCATTAAGACAGTCCTCACAGAACTGGAAAGGGCGGGACTGAAACCGCCTGAACTGGACTCGGGGTTTTCCAGGAAACTGAACTGCGCCTATCCATCATATCCCCGGGACTGGCAGCGGGGGTATGAGACCCTGAGAAACTGGCTTCGTGGGATCCCGGGCCTTGTCTCCCTGGGAAGACAGGGGTTCTTCGCCCACGACAACACCCACCATGCCATGGAGATGGGTATAGAGGCCGCCAGGTGCCTGGGAGAGGACCTCAGCTGGGATTCACAGCGGTGGAGAAGGGCGGAGGAGACCTTCCGCGGACATGTGGTGGAGGACTGAACCCCTGAATACTCAGGTTAGTTCCGGCCCCGGAAAGTCGCCGGGAAAGACATCCGTAAGAATTATTCCTGCTTGACGATAACACCTGATTGTTGCATTAACGGAAAACATATCTTTTCGCTTACGGTATCTGGAGGGAAAAATGATAACTCTTGAAGATTTGTATTCCCTGCTTGAGGGCTCCTTCGATTACCTCATGGTTCTCGACGAAAACAGGAGGGTGAAATACCTGAATTCCACACTGAAGGATGTGTGCTTCCCGGATGGGGAGGTTCAGGATGAACCCGGGCTGGATAAGCTGGTGGACGGGGAATCCCTCAGATCCTTGAAGAAGGCCATGAAGAAGGTCAAGGGAGGCGGCCGGGGAGTCCCCGGGGTGTTTTCCCCCGCCGGGGGTGGTCTGCCGGGCATACCGGTGAGGGTCGGATACACTGAAGGGGACGAAGGGGGGCTTTTCCTGGTAACGGGAATGCAGGCCGACACCCTCCGGCAGATGGACGACTGGGAAAGGGAGGAAAGGGCCAAGGAGCTTGCCTGCCTGTACTCCGTCGCGGAATGGATAGAGGTATCCGAAACCATCCACGATTCTTCACGAAGCTCCCCCCTACCTCGCCGCCGGTATGCGCTACCCCGACGAGGCCGTTGTCTATTCAGTCTACCAGGGTATCCCATACGGCACTGAACCTGAAGGCACCGACTTCATTTCCGTAAAGCTCTTCGTGAGCGGCGAGGAACACGGAGTGATAAAGGTAGGCTACACCAATGGCAACAGAGCCGCCCTGCCCGAAGAGCAGAAAATGCTGAACGAGATCGGCAGGATGCTGAGCCTTGCCCTTGAAAGAAAGGAACTACGGGAAAGGATAGCCCTGAAACAGGGTGAAGAAGAGGAGTACGCCAGGAAGCTGTCTGAACTGGAAATGGAGATAACCTCCAGGGAGATAGAACTCGAGGCTCAGAAACAGAAGCTCAGCACCGTCGACTCCTACCTCGGCAGGGTCAATGAAACAATGGAGGAAACATCCCGAAGGCTGGAGACCATGTTCCGGGCCATCCCCGACAAGGTAATTCTCATCGATCTGAACCGGAATGTTGTCATGAGCAACCGGGAAGAGATCGAACCCGGCGAAAAATGCTACAGGACCTGTTTTCAGCTTGACAAGCCCTGCACCGACTGCAGACTGTCGAAAATAGTAAGGAACAAAACTCCCATAACCCTCACGATAAGGGATAACGACAGGTACCTGGAAGTTCACGCCCTTCCGGTTTACAACAAGAACGAAGAGGTGGAGGGAATACTGGAGTTCTACCGGGATGTCACACTGGAAAAGACCTACGAGCAGCAGATACAGCAGGCGGACAAGCTGGCTTCCCTGGGTCAGCTGGTAAGCGGAATAGGCCACGAGATAAACAATCCGAACCAGTTCATCAGGGGCAACATCAAGATCATGAAGCAGGCCCTGGACGACATGCTGCCCATAGTTGACGATTACTATAAAACCCACCCTGACCTGAAGATCGCCCGTCTCCGTTACGATTTCTTCAGGGAACACATAATGACCCTGGTTGATGACATGTCCCACGGTTCGGAACGGATCAAGGGCATAGTGGAGGGCCTCAGGGGATTCGCCAGGAAAGACGATGGCCTGCTGGTGGACAATGTGGACATCAACACGCTCATCGGGGCAACCAAAAGACTGGTGCAGAACGAGGTGCACAAGCACGGAGAGATAACCCTTGACCTTTCCGATAATGTTACGCCCTTCAAGGGAAACTCCCAGAAGATCGAGCAGGTGCTGATCAACCTCATAGTGAACGCCTCCCAGGCCATACCCGATGACACCAGGGGGCTCATAGAGGTCAGATCTTCAATGGAGAACGGTACGGTGGTGGTGGAGATAGAGGACAACGGCAAGGGGATGGACGAGAAAACACAGAAACAGATATTCGACCCATTCTTCACCACGAAACGGGCAAGGGGCGGGACGGGCCTCGGTCTGGCCATCGTATACAGGATCATCGAAGAGCACGGTGGAACCATTTCCGTAAAAAGCGTACAGGGCGAGGGAACGAAGTTCACCATAAGGATCCCCTCCGGGTCAGGAAGCAGGGAGGAAGGCTAATGAAGAGGGTACTTATTGTAGACGACGATTCGGCGGTAACCAACTACTTCATGGTCTTCCTGATGCAGACGGAAAGATTTGAGCCCGTGGTGGTGAACGACTCCCGGGAGGTGGAAGGTCTTCTTCAGGAGGAAAACTTCGATGTGATGCTCCTGGACCTCGACATGCCCGATGTGAGCGGAATGGACATTCTCAACATAATGAGAAGCAGGAACATCACATTGCCTGTTATCATCCTCACCGGGGCAAGCGATGTGGACCTCGCCGTGCGAAGCATGAAAAGGGGAGCCTTTGACTATCTCACGAAGCCGGTGGACGACGAATACCTGATAGAGGTTCTGGACAACGCCATCGAACATGGCGCCATGAACCTCAAGATAGAGGCCCTGGGGGAAACCCTTTCCCCGGAAGAGCTGAAGAACCGGGAAGCCTTCGACCACCTCCCCACACAGGACCAGAACATGATAAGGCTTTTCCACCACGCCGAGAGAATAGCCAGGGGCGACATGAGCGTTTTCATCTGGGGAGAGCGGGGCACAGGAAAGGAACACCTGGCCCGGGCGATTCACAAGGCAAGCCCCAGGGAGAAAGAGCCCTTCATTGCAGTGGACGGAGCTTCACACCGGCAGGAGGACTTCTCCGCTGAGCTCTTCGGCCGAGACCGCGACTGGGGCGGGAAACAGCAGGAGAAGCAGGGATTCATCGAAGCAGCCTCCGGAGGAACCCTCTTCATAGACAACATCGAATCCCTTAGCCTACCGGTCCAGGTACGGCTGAAGAGGGTTATTCAGAACTCGGAGTTCTATCGGGATAACTCCACGAAAATAATGAAGAGCGATCTCAGAATAATCGTTTCATCCACAGAGGACCTCACCGGAAACAGGTACAGAGAACAGTTCTCCAGGGATCTCCTCTATCACCTGATGGTGAACTCCATAAAGATCCCCCCCTTCGGGACAGGGCGGGGGACATACCGTTGCTGGCGGAGCACTTCCTTCGGATCGAGCTTGCCAGGCTGAAGAGAAAAGCCGACGAGATGTCCTTTTCCAGCGAGTTCATGGAGCTTCTTCTTCAGTATGACTATCCGGACAATGTTCAGGAGCTTCAGAACATAATCGCCGGAGCGGTGGTGGGAACCGAGAATGGGCTCATAACACCGGACTCCCTGTCCCCCTACATAAAGGACCGCATGACACCGGGGGAAACCTCCGGAGAGTTCACCCCGGCAAGGCTCCGGGATGTTGTCGCTGAGCACATAGAGAAAACGGTGGAATACTGCGGAGGCAACGAGAAACAGGCGGCGGGGCTCCTGGACATATCCACCGAAGAACTTAAAGAACGCAGAGCGGAAGGTGGTCTACCAGAGGGGGATTCCGTCTTCCAAGGCTCCGTGTGAGGGGTCTCCGGGGCACTCCACTCTCCAGCTTCCGTCCTCTGCGGTAAAGGTGTATTCACCGCCGTCGGGGCAGGACATGGGAACTCCGGTGGCCTCCTCAAGGGTTTCCGGAAGTTCGCCGTTGCCGGCAAAGTACATGGCTATGCTTGAGGCTGCGGTCTGCATGTTCGCCCGGCAGACCTCCTGGTTGGCCCTGTCTATTCCCGCGGTGAGGTCCGGTGCGCCACCCCTGACTTCGTCAGCGGGAATATTGATAGCCGGGTCGGTCTCGGGCTGGTTTCCGCAGCCGACCAGTACAAGAAGGGTGAAAAGGGCGTAAAGGTATTTCATATGCTGACTCCCCCTGTTATGGTTTGCACCTGGAATGTAAGACATCATCGAATGGAAGCAAAGACCGTATGGAAACAGGAACGGTAACCATTCTGGGAACTTCTGCTGACGGGTTTCCTCGGGGGAAGGATCGCGTCGAAGCTCGGTCTCCCTGAAGTAACCGGCTACATCCTGGCCGGGGTCTTTCTCAATCCCCAGATCTCAGGGATAGTATCCGGTGATTTCATTAGCGCTTCAGAACTTGTAACCGACCTGACCCTTGCGGTAATCACCTTTTCCGTTGGAGCCAGCCTCTACCTTCCCGAACTGAAAAAACTTGGAAGGACCATAGGACTAGTGGCTCTCTTCGAGGCTCAGTTCGCGAACCTTTTCATAGTCCTTGGCTTCGTAGGGCTGCTGCCGTTCCTTCTTCCCGGTTCAGCTCCCTATGCCATACCCCTGGCTCTGCTGTTCGGTGCCCTGGGTTCGCCCACCGACCCCTCTGCAACCCTGGCGGTTACCCACCAGTATCGCTGCAGCGGTCCTGTTTCCCGAACGGTTATGGGTGTGTCCGCCATGGACGACGGCATCGGAATGCTCAACTACAGCCTGGCATCCTCAGCGGCGGCGGTGATCCTCGCCCACTCCTCCTTCTCCGCTTCCTCGGTACTCTCACCCCTTCTCAAGATAGCAGTCTCCCTTGCCGCAGGGGGGGCCTTCGGAGGATTCTTCGCCCTTCTGGAAAGGAAAAAGGTGGCCACCGGCGATTCGGCCATACTGGCACTCCTGCTGGGAACCCTTTACGCCTGCTACGGAGCAGCGGAATACCTGAATGCCGACCCTCTCCTGGCGGTGATGACCATGGGGTTCGTGGTGGTTAACGCCGGGGAATGGTGCAGGACCATACCCGAAAAGATATCCGACAGGATAGAAGAGGTGGTATTCATCCTTTTCTTCACTGTGAGTGGTATGAACTGGATTTCTCAGTACTGAAAACCTCTGCGCTGATCGTTCTCGCCTTTGTGGCTCTCAGGGCGGCGGGAAAGTTCACAGGCACCGCCATTGGCGCCGCCATGGCGAAGGGACCCGGAAAAGTCAGGAAATTCACCGGATTCTGCCTCATTCCCCAGGGCGGCATAGTGATAGGCCTGGCCCTGGTCCTTCACGCCCGGCGGGAATTCTCCCCCTTCGCTGACACACTGGTGAGCGTTATTCTGGGTACGGTAATCGTCCATGAACTCATCGGGCCAATGCTTTCGAAGTGGGCACTGAGAAAAGCGGGAGAGATCCCTGCCGGTACTGATTCCTGAAAACACTTCCCTTTCCGGACAAATCCGGTTATTCTGGGAAAAGGGATAGACTATCGGGCATGAAAAAGGAAGGAAGCTGTCATGTTATCAATCTGGACGATTCTTGTGATGTCTTTTCACATCGGGCCTTCAGTCGGGGCGCTGATACCGGTTCAGGACGAAGGCGACCCCTGGAGAACAAGTTTCATATTCGGAGTTGAGGCGAGATACCAACTCAGCCACTTCGACATTGACGGGGAGATCCTCTTCACCGAGCTGGGTATCGATCCCGACTCCTCAAGGGGATACACCTATTCCATGGTTCCCCTTACTCTGGGAGTTGGGAAACAGTTGGGTTTTCTTCGGTATTCAGCGGGACCCGCTCTGTTTCCCATAGAAGCAAAGAAAGACATCAGTGAAGAGCTGGATGCGGTCTGGAAGGGCACCTTCCCGGGAATGTACGTTTCCCTTGGCAGGGACCTCCAGGTCGGCTCAAACACGATGAACCTGAAGGCCAAATTCAACATCATAGATTTCGACGGGCTCTGGGTGGGCATAACCGCTTCATACCTGTTCTGAACCGATTATCGGAGAAGGAGATACAATGCTGTTGCAAATCACATCCATGGCACTCACCGTGGCGATCATGCCTGACATCATAACTCCGGATGCCCGCTCAGCGGTTCCCTTCGCAGACAACCGGCGGCATGAAAGCCTTCCAGCCGACGAGACCATCCTCCGTGGCTGGCCCGTGGATCTGAATTCTCCAGGGGCAGGTTTCCCATATACCCCGCTGCTTTATGACATCGATGAAGACGGCGCCTGTGAAATTTTCCTCACAGGGGGTCACACCTTCGGCCTCAGCGGCAGCGGCGGATTCCTTCCAGGCTGGCCCGTACAGGAAATGGCCTACATGGGCTACGCCTCCACCGGGCAGCTTCCGGGGCCTTCAGCGGGGGACATGAACGGCAACGGCGAAACCGAGATAATGTGGTCCACCAGGGACTGGTATGCAGGCAGCGCCCATCTATGGACATTCAACGGCCGGGGAGAGGACGGTGTGGACCTCACTGGCTATCCCCTCACAGCCCCGGACGAGTCATCCAATGCCCTTTCCACCCCCTTCGTTCTGGGCGACTCCAACGAAGACGGCTTCCTGGAGGCGGTAACGGCCCACACCCTGGGAAACACCGGCGACTACTACAGGATCTCAGGGCTGAATTACGCAGGGGACATCCTTTTCACAACCGATCTCGATGTGAATGAAGACATACTGAACATATACTTCGGGGATGCCGACGGTAACGGAGTGGAAGAGTTCTTCGCGGTAACCCTCTTCAACGGTGTGTTCAGGCTTCATCTGCTGAACCCCGACGGCAGCCACCAGTCAGGCTATCCGGTCAGTATTTGCGATCCAGCCGGGGGATACCTGATGTTCGGCCCGCCAATCCCCGCGGACCTGGACAACGACGGCGACCTTGAACTCATCCTCGGTTACACGAAGAATTCCACCGCCTGGGCAATGGCTGTGCATCACCAGGGCGATCCAGTTACCGGATTTCCCATTTCAGTAGCCACGGGAAGCCAGCTTTTCTACCTGGGGCTGGGTGACATTACCGGCAGCGGATTCCCCGAGCTGCTGGCCTTCGACAACGAGCTGAGCTCCGGCTACAGGGCATGGGCCATCGATATAGCCTCGGGGTCCCCCCTCAGCGGCTGGCCCGTTTCCCTCTCCAGCTGGCCCAAGGGTTTTCCCATAGTCGCCGACCTGAACAACGACGGCCTTCAGGATGTAAGCTTCACAACCGATGGCGGTGAGCTTTACTGTCTTTCCTTCGACGGAACCCCGGTGGATGGTTTTCCCAAAGCCATGGGCGCCGCTTCCACATCAGGTCCCGCCGTGGGCGACATAGATGCCGACGGCCTCTACGAGATCGTGGCGGCCACCTGGGACGGGTGGGTCTACGCCTGGGATACCGAAGGAGTTGTGTCCGAAGGCAACTCCGACTGGCCAATGAGGGGCATCGACCCCGGCAACACCGGGATCTACCGGGGCACAATACAGAGCGGGATTCTGGAAAGCGCAGAACCGCCGGTACTTCGGATCCAGTCCAACCCGGTTCAATCCAGTGCGGTCTTCACCGTTTCCGGCGGCTTTTCACCGGTGCCGGTGGACATATTCGACATCACCGGGAAACTGATCGAGAGGGTTTCCGGTGTCTGGAACCCCGGCGCAAACGCCGTTAACGGAGTTTACTTTGCCAGGCTGCAGGGCAATGATTCCCCGCCGGTCAAGTTCCTTCTTGTCAGATAGGATGGACCATTCTGTCCGAGGGAATACCGTAGCGATTCATGATCGAGGCGTTCTCCCCTTCGGCTTCCTCCCGGCGAAGAACGATGATGTTGTTCAGGTTTGTGGATAGTTCGAGGTACTCGCCGGTGCCCGACTCCACCAGCTCAACGAACTGGCCGAAGTTCCTTACATTAACGCCGTCGACGGTTTCGATGATCTCGTTCTGCAGGGTCTCATAACCGGTATTGACCCCGGCGGGGAGCATGAAGGTCAGAACCACGATCTCCTCACGGTCCTCCCTCCGCCAGTTGTCGAACAGAACCGGATGGGTGAGATAATCAACGGAGTTCAGGTACCATTCCCTGCCCCATGATTCCAGGTAGTTCAGGGTCAGGGGCATGAACACCCCTCCTCCGTAAATGAAGTACTCCGGAGGGATGTCGTATATCTTTGCAGGAACAATGGTGAGGTCATCAAGTGTGGAATCGAGTTCCAGGGAAACCGTGAGTGGGGCTCCCCCTCTGATTATGTCCATGGTTATGCTTTCACCAAGCTGCCTTCTGTTCACCATATAGTCCAGCCTGGTGCGGCTTCCCGTGCGGAGTTCCACCGTTCCGTCCCCGGCGATGTCCCTTCCGTCGATGGTCATTATCACGTCCCCCGGCTCAAGGACCTCCGACGCCGGGGAGTCCCAGGCGGTCTGTGTGATCATCACACCAGCCTGCTCGCCTGGAATGCTGAACGCCCGGTGAAGGCTTCATTCCTTATGGTCTGATAGCTGAAACCCGCCGAGGGGAACCCGTTGTAAACTCCATCCTCCATATCTTCAAGGAAGTGCTCGATCACCGGGACCGGGATCACATATCCTATTCCCTCGGAGTTGTTCATTATCTGCATGGTGACCCCTACGATCCTGTCGTTGATGATCGCAGGTCCACCGCTGTTACCGGGGTTAATGGCGGCATCGATCTGAACCGTGAGCAGTGACAGGCCGCTGTGGGCGTACCTGGAGCTTTCCACCCTGGAGATCACACCCTTGGTGGTGCTCAGGCGTCGCCGCCCATGGGGTAGCCGTAAACGGTAACCTCCTCCCGGGCCATTGGAAGATTCCCCAGGCGGAGGGGGTGATACCGCTGAAAAAGGCCGGGGTCTCCACGCTGATAAGGGCAAGGTCGGCATCGTGGGAAACCGCCACCACGAACGCCTGATACTTCTTCGGGTCACCTTCCTGCGGACCTGGATGAATGTTTCGTTGCTAACTACATGGGCATTGGTAAGGATCAGATTACCCTCCACCACGCATCCGGAACCGGATGTCTCCGCCGGGGCATCGGTGCTCCAGGGAATGTAGTAGTTGTAAGCTGCGCTGTTCGTGTAGATCTTTACCATGGCCTGGTCGACAGTCCCGGCAAAACCGGTGAAAGCCGCGCAAAGCACTACTGCTGCGGTGATATTCTTCATTGAAATCCTTAATGATGGTTAATGTCTTTCAAGAACTCAGAGGTGGTTATTCTAACAGAGGCTATGGGCCGTCGTCATCGCTGGTAAGATCCTTTCGAAGGGCGTAGTCTATTCCCGCGTAGAACAGGAGGTTCAGTCCAAGTCCTGAAAGCGCCGCCAGCTGGGAGGAGTAGAACAGGAAGATCTGCGTGATGAAAATGTTCACCAGCACCGCCCGTCTGAACCATTGAAACGCCCTTTTCGGACTTCGACGGAGAAAGATGAGGCCCACAAGGACCATGGCTCCGCTGGCGATACCCCCGGCCAGTGAAAGACCCGATGTGCTGCCCAGGGTAAGCCAGCCCGGAAGGGACACACCGACTACAGCCCCCAGCTGAAGCAGGTTAAGCACTATGAACACGGTCATCAGAACCGTAACGAAACCCCTCAGGCCCATTATCCTTACATAAGCCTCCCTGAAACGGGTCCTGAGTTTCTCATACAGTTTCAGGACCCTGGAGGAGGTATCGTGCATATCCCCAAGATGCCTCCTGAGGGATCTGTTAACCTCCGTCTCCTCCCTGGAAAGACGGCTTCCTTCGGCAAAACTTCGAAAAAGAAGGAAGAGAAGCACGAAGATCACATAGATAATGGCCACCGCCGGCCGGTAGAAGTAGTCATTATCCTGGGTAATGAACTTTCCCAGCTCATCTATGAACAGTCCGAAACCGGCTCCACCGGTGAAGGCGGCAAATCTCCTTACAGAAGGGTTCCAGTAGCGGAAAACCATTACCAGGGCCGCCAGCATGAGGAAACCGCCCCACAGCATATGGGCAATATGAAGCCCGCCCGGGGCGATCTTCGGATAACCGGCAATGGCAAGGAACCCACGGCTGATGAGGATCGCGGCCACCGCTGTAACCATAAGCAGCTCCAGCAGGCTTCCTGTGTCCCGGTCGCGGATCAGCGTGTTCTGTCTTTTCTTCATGGTTCCTCCGAGGCCAATATATCAGCTGTTCAACATCGGGCAACCGTGTTATTGATAGGAAAGGAATCAGGGAGGAACCATGGCCAGAGCCCATGTCATAATGGAAGAGATGAAGAGGATCGCAGACCCCGGGAGGGCTGCTGGCAGCAGCGTGTTCTTCAAGACAGGGAGAGGCCAGTACGGAGAAGGCGACCGCTTCCTGGGAATACCGGTTCCGGAAAATCGAAGGCTGGTAAGGAAATTCAGGGGTTCAGGAATAGAGGTATACCGGGAGCTCCTGGGATCCCCCATCCACGAGGCAAGGCTCTTCGCTCTGCTTTCCCTTGTGGATGCCTTCACGAGGGCCGATGAGCAGGCGCGGAATAATATCTTCCAACTCTACATCGCAAGCACCGGCAGGGTGAACAACTGGGACCTGGTCGATTCCTCAGCCCCCACATCGTGGGAGGTGGCTGGAAAACCGCGACAGGAGCGTTCTCTACCACCTGTCCCGCTCTGAACTCCTGTGGGACAGACGAATAGCCATAATAGCCACGCTTCATTTCATAAGGAAGAACGATTTCGTGGATACCCTGTCCATAGCGGACATCCTCCTGGAAGACAGGGAAGACCTCATTCACAAGGCTGTGGGCTGGATGCTTCGAGAAGTGGGGAAAAGGGACAGGGAAACGGAGGAGAGTTTCCTGAAGGAAAGATATGGAAGGATGCCCAGGACCATGCTCCGCTACGCCATCGAAAAGTTCGAACCGGAAGTCAGATCGAAGTACCTGAAAGGGCTTTTCTGAAGCAAAGCCAGCCCGTAGTGGAAACTCTTAGATCCCTAGAAAAGAGATTTCAGATTTCCCCATGACAAGGTTTTGCTTTGAATCCTCCGTTATCATTCGATCACAAGTCTTGTCGTTGACTGAATCAAGGGAACATATCATCTTCCTTCTACAACCGGAAGGAAACGTAAATGACTAAAATCGAATACAAGGCGCATCAGGGGGAAACACCCTTCATTTCTGCATGCATTGATGGCAAACTGGATATTGCCAAAGCTCTGTATGCGCAGGGTGGAGTAGATCTGAACGCAAGAACAGCTGCAGACACCAACGTTCTGGAAGAACTGGTTTTCAAAGCCGGAAACAGACCGCTGGATTTCACAATAACACAGTTAGAGGGCAGGAATGTCTCAATCACTGATCCTGATGAGATTCGCAAAATCATTGGAACTCATCCTGATGATGAGTTTGCATTGTACTATGCCACAGCACTTTTCGTGCTGGGTAAAGGTGCTGATCCTGACGACTTGAACAAGAACGGACAATCAGCGGTTTTCACTGCAACTGGAGAAGGTGCAGACTGGCTTATAGAGCTTCTCATTCTCCATGGAGCTAATCTGAATATTAAAGATAACTGGGGATTAACCCCACTACACTTTGCATGCCGTTTGGGTTATCCGGAAACAGCAAAAGCTCTGCTGAAGGGGGGAGCATTCACCGACCCCCAGGATGACTTCGGATTTACCCCAGCTTTCGAGCTGCCGCCGGCAAACACCTTCCCGTACTCGAGGTTCTTGCATGTAATGGAGCCGATTTTGAGCTTGGTCTTACAAAGGCCTACAAAGAAAATCCGGCGGGAACAACTCCTTTGAAATACGCTGAAAAACACAATATGAAGGAAATTGTTGAATTCCTGATGTCTATCAGAAAAACACGATCAAAGATAAAAAAAGCAGTGGATAGTACTGAGTGGAAATGGGAAGAGAACAACCAGGATCATGAAGGAGTAAAGATCGCCGAGGGGAAACTTCTTTGGTACTCGCATCGCGAGGAAAGGCACTCACCCAGTACAGGAGCAACCTTTCAGGAATTCCATGATTTTCTTGAGAAGGGACCATCTGTATCCAAAGTTCCAGCAAGCATTCTGAAAGAGATTGAAGAGTGGATAACAGAATAGCTGCTGGTAGAGTATGAAGATTACAGAATCTTACTGAATCTGCTTAGATCGACCTGTTCGAAAACAACTTTTGAGCACCCCGTAGTGGACGCTTTTCGAACTATTACTCAATGACTACGAAACGACGGGTGCCGGTGAAGTCTCCCGCTGTCATACGGCAGATATAGATCCCTGTTGGAAGTTCCTCCAGAAGAAAATCTCCATAACCAGCAGGATAGTTGGAAGCCCCTATGGATTCAAAAACACGCCCAGAAACGTTAAAGATTGTGAATTCAGCTTCAGCAGGGGAGATCAACGAGAAGCGTACAACCGGCTGCCCATTCACTGGATTCGGAGCAAAAGGCAGAAGCTCTGAACTTACAACGGCACCGGTCACGTCTTCATTCCCGCTACTGTTCCAGGAAATGGTAACATCATAAAGAACAGGTGTGAAATCTGGATCGGAAGTTTTCATTACAACCTTGTACTGAACAAGGGAATATCCGTCTATCAGGATATCTTCAAGATTGCATGGATTCCACAGAGTGTCGGACCAATCTGGCATGAGAGTAGCACTCTCAGTAGCTCTAACCAGGAAGCCAATTTCTGTTCCCGAAGGGCAATCAGCACTCCAGGTTATCTGACTCCAACTCGGGTCTTCCTGCGTGTCGAGAAGACTAGACTCAAGTGAGCCTGTTGATAAGAAGGAGTTTAAGTCCCACCAGCTGATTTGATTTTCCCATCTACCCGCTCCAAGCACATCTTCATCACCGTCACCATCAATGTCCGCAGAATGCGCACAAGATGGGTGGTCAAAGTTTCGGTCTACTATATGCTTAATCCAGATTTCACCTAATCCGTCAGTATTCTCCCACCATGATATCTCATCATTATTAAACGAAGCTCCAAGTACATCTTCATCACCGTCGCCGTCCAGATCCCCTGAATAGACCGATTGAGCTGTTTCGAAGTACCCGTCTATCAAATGCTTTGACCAGGTTTCACCTGATCCGTCAACATTCTTCCAACAAAGGATTTCACCACCAAACCCAGCTCCAAGCACATCAGCATCACCATCGCCGTCTATGTCTGCCGTATAGAGTGAATTGGGTCGATCTAAGTCTCCAGCAATTAGGTGCTCTACCCAAATCTCACCAAATCCGTCAACATTCTCCCACCAGGTAATCTCATCGTCAGAATAGACAGCACCTAGCACATCTGCATCACCGTCAGCATCCATATCTTCTGAATGAATGTAAAAAGCTCCGTCAGGTTTTGTATCTACTGTATGCTTTGACCAGATTACGCCTGATCCGTCAACATTCTCCCACCAAAATATCTCATCATCGTAAAAGGCAGCTCCGAGCGCATCTGCATCACCGTCGCCGTCTATATCTGCAGCGTGAACTGAATATGCTCCATCATAATCTGCATGGAGTACATGCTTTATCCAGGATTCACCCGTTCCATCAACATTCTCCCACCAAGATATCTCATCATCATATAAGGCAGCACCCAGCACATCAGCGTCACCGTCTCCATCTATGTCAGCAGTAGAAACAGAACGAGCACCATCAATGCTTATGTCTACCTCATGATTTAACCAGGTTACACCTAATCCATCAACATTTTCCCACCATCTAATTTCTCCGTTACCAGCAGCTATAGCAGCTAGAACATCTGAATCACCATCACCATCGATGTCCTCTGTAAGAATTTTCACAACGATGCCGACGCTATCTAGAGCATTCTCCTTATTCGCAAGGAGAATAGACCCTTCATGCTCAGACCAATTCACAGAAGAAGCGGAAAAAAAAGTCGTAACCGAACTCAAAAACCGGACCCCAGACATCGGGCTCACCTGACCAGTCGCTCTGTTGCGCGAAGTTAGCAGCTTTAGATGTAAGAAAAAGGAAGAGAGTAAAAAGGAATCCAATTTTCACGATTGCCTCCATAAAGCAACAATAATACTGATATTTATCTCTGTCAATCAGAAGCAATAAGACTCACAATCAAATTGCGATGCTTCTTAAATGGTTCTATAAGAAATTATAGGTACCCCGTATTGGACAGTTTTCGAACCCATGCAAAGGCCGGAGCGTATTGGAGCAGCGAATTCAGTTGCTTAGAACAGTAATCCTCGAGCAGGTCCTTGTTCCCTCTGTGGCAGCAGAAACAAAGTAGAGCCCGGATGGAACTTCTCCCATATTGAAACTGTGTGTTCCTGCAGTAAGTAATTCTGAAAAGCTGCTAACTACTCTCCCTGCTGTGTCGAAAAGAACGAACTCGAGCTGAGAATCAACATCCACCTCCACACGTAAAATCACACTTTCATACATTGGATTGGCTTCTGGTATGAGTTCAAAGCAACATGTAGAAGGGTCAACACCTGACGAGACTCCAGAGAATGTGAACTCAACCTGGTTCACAGACGGTGAGAATTCAGGATCAGATGTTTGGAGGAGGACTCGATACTGAAGGAAATCTGTTGAATCCTCAAGAATCCCCTCCAGCGAACTGGATATTTCGAATAGTGTATCCGACCATGCTCCCATGTCTGAAGGGTCATTTGAAGATCTGAATTGAAAACCTACCGTTCCCGAAGACACTTCGGAAACATCAGAGGAGAACCAGTCCCAACTTTCAACTTGTCCCGCTTGAAGAATAGATGACTCCAGCATTCCTTCAAAAGCATACTCCGACAGAACCCACCAACCCAAGCCGCCACTGGCAGCAGCAAGAACATCAGGCACTCCGTTTGAGTTGAAATCTGACACTTCAAAGCCAAGACCGTAGGAACCAGGCAGAACCAAATTAGTCCAGGAAGGAACAGGTTCGCCACTATTTACGTTGATTTCCACACCATCTTCACCAAGCATAACCAGGTCAGAGAATGAGTCTCTGTTTACATCAGATGTATCCATCTTCCATATCCAATAGCTGGAGCGAGGGAGCAAGAAAGTATCCCAGACATCACCACCTACCCCGGGGTTTCTACCCCAGCAGGCATAATCCTCCCATTCTCCACTTGCAATGTCAGTATCCCCGTCACCATCCAGATCGCCGGCGCAAACACAGTAGAAAAAGCCATCAAAGACAGGGTAGACATCATGTTCTTCCCAGTTCTCACCAAAGCCGTAAACATTCTCAGCCCAGCCAGCCCAGAAGCCGGATCCGTAGATGATATCCAGATCACCATCCTCATCGAAATCCATCACATCAAACCAGGGACAGGAGGTGATGCCGGTTTCATGCACCAGCCACACTTCATCATTGAGGTATTCGTACCAGCATCCTGCACTGCTGACTAAGTCCTCATCTCCATCCTTGTCAATATCACAGCAGTGTATCTCCGAACTGGATGATGAATCGTCTACTAAATGCCTGGACCACAGATTGCCAGCGCCGTCTTCGTTCTCCCACCAGACAACCAATGGCTGATCAGGAGCATAGAGGAATTGTGACCCCACAATATCCATATCTCCGTCGTTGTCTATGTCGGAGCAATTCAGTGACCAGGCCTGGTAGAAGGCTGTGTCAACACAGCAGGCTTCCCATTCAGTCAAAACGGGACCAGGATTACGCAACCATACCAGTGTCGAATCCTCATTCAGCAGGGCATCGATCTTACCATCAGAGTCTATATCTCCTGTCCCCACACCATATACACCTGAAACATCCGTTGCAATGATTACGGATTGCCAGGGAGAACAGAAGTCACACGCCAGGGCAATGCTGCCTGGAAGAGTGGAAACACCTGATGATGAGGAGTAGTTGTTCTCCCATTCGGTGACAGGACCGGCAACCCCGCTTTGCCCTGACCAGTCGTTCTGTACAACAGTGTTGCTCAATCCCAACGAGGCCAACAGAGTAAATCCAATGCATAACCACATAAGAACCTCCAGCAGGGTATTGATAGTCGGATCAGTAAACTAAACAAGCAGTCTTCAGCCTACTGAACATATACGCGACAAAGTGGGAGCACAAGAAGAGGAGTGGGAGAGACTGTATCTGGCACCCCGTAGTGGACAGTCTTATAACAATTCTCATCAAGGGATACAGCTAGTGAACAAGGAAATCAAGTCCTAACTCAAGAAAGGGATCCGGTTCGAATGGCGAATCGGCTTCCGGTGTTTCACCCATTGAAAGACCAAGATTCACATTTGGTTCAATGTCCATCTGAATATCGGTTTCACTCAAGCAATGGCTTAATCCCAATTTCACACCTGCTCTTATGGTCTCAGTCCTATGCCCCTCCATGGACCATCTTACATCGAAGCCGCTAATAGCAGAATAGAAAAATCCAGAATATCCATCTACCTTATATGTTCTAAACTCTGCTTCTATCCCCATACCCCACAATTGATCAGCCTCTATTGACTGCCGAAACTGGAAGAATGGGCCGCAGGAAAAAAGGAAGACATTCTTCGGGTGTTCCTGAAGGCTTAGATGATATCCATAGGATGCACCAATACTCTCAATCAAGGTGGCTTCAATACCGGGAAGTGAGTGCGGAGCGAGAGAATCAGAAGTAGCAAATCCATACGAGAATAACACTATTAGCAACATATCAGAATCCCTTCAGCGTAAAAGCCTTTAGTTCTGCTGAAGAAGATTGTTCCTAACATCACTCAGGATAAGACTCGGCACCCCGTATTGGACAGTTTTCGAACTATTTTGTAAATGGGGCCTGGCACCCTGTGGATGCTTATGGAACTGGAGCTGCCTTCTCCAGTCAGTCAGTTGACTATCTTCTCCTATGAAGACCTTTAGTACTCTGCAAAACCGGTCAGACAAAACAAAGGGCACTCTTCCGGCAAAGAAACTTCACTTCCAGAAGCGGTGTTCATCTCACGAATTCCGTTACTTTCTTTCACTTCAAAGTCGGAGTATACAAACACACGCTCAAAGTACCGAGACTGGAACGGAGACCCTCCATGCTTCCCGGAGAACTCAGTATTGATGCAAAGACAACTAGTCCTTCTCCTTCAGTGAGAGATGATAACTGATTTGAATACATCCCACAGGGAAAGGTGTACATAAACACTGTGTTTTCAGGCAGATCTCCCTTTAATTCATGCCCGATTTCTATATCGTACCTTTCGGATATCCAGCCAAGCATGGAAAGTCGCCGAGTAACACTTCTAACTGTAAAGACAAACTCAGACACTTCGAACAATTCTGCAACCTCATCACCGAGAATTATATCCGGATTCAGGTTTACAGTCTCATCTAATGGAAGCAGATCAGTCTCAGGAACAGACAAGAAAACTGCAAGAACAAGAAACAACAATTTAACCTCTTCAGTTCACGTTAGTATCCTCAGGAACCTCTAGACGTCCTATCCCTGGATATGGAACAGTGTTCCCAGAAAACACTTTGGACCACCTGGAATACCTAACGAGTACAGAACAGTTTCTGATAACCCATACTGCCTTTATCTGCATCAAACCCTTGTTGTATATTGCACAGGAGTAACTTCGAAAGCACCGGAACCCAGGGGGGATACTAATGCTTCTAACGATCGCTGCAATATCACTGCTCCATGCAATACTTTCGATACCTGCCGCTGATGACACTGGAACCCTGAATGTACTTGAAGGCGACTGGGAAGTTCTCGATGGTTATTTTGGGGACAGCAATGTCAATTTTGTGCACATCGGAACACTGAGTATCACCGACTCACAGTACTTGTTCATTCCAGAACAGGATGCATTCATATCTCAGGAGATGCGTCAGAGGTTTGGATTTATTACGAAGACTGCGGGCATCCTCAGGTTCGAATATAGAGAAGGAGTAGACAACACCGGCTCTTATCAAACCGATGTTATTCTGGGAGTTGTAAGCTTCAACGATGGAGAAGGCTTTCTAATAAGAACCGACCTTGAGAATGAAGAACTATGCCTCACTTCCGCAGTATCGGAATTTGAGCTGTTTCGCATATTCAAACCTTTCACCAGTGAAAACTCCGTGGAGACATCGGAATAATCACCACCCCAGACAACTGAGGTAGTTCTTGTTTTCATTTCGCACCCCGTATTGAATAGTTTTCGAACTTTCTCCTGCTAAGAAACTGGTACCCCGTTGTGGACACTCTTAGAACTGCAATAGATGACATGTATCATTCATTTAGGTAGCCTGCATCTGATAGTTCCATATTCTGCAGGAATTTCATTCGTATACGATTGACAAGGTGATGAAGAGATAATAGAGTAAGGGAATGGTGGATCTCACTGAAAGGTAGGGTAGTACCATTCATCTTTATATGTCTTTGTTTTGTTTATTGATATCTCTGGCTAATCCTTTACGGGCCGAAACCCTTTGGGAGTGGGACTTCAAGGAGCAACCTGCAGGTTGGTCTTGGACAGATAATTGGGATTTCAATGATTCTGGAGCATATCTTTACTACCACCTAAATAATTATACGGGAACATACACTCCTGAATTGCTATACTCCTCCGATCTTTCAATTCCTGCCTCAGCTGCCGGCAAGGAACTTGACGTATCTTTCTGGCATTGGTTTGATTTCAGCAGTGGTGTTTATGATGGTGGTATCTGGACATGGATAGAAGCAAGAGTTATCCTAAATTCAGATACTTCTTACGCTTATCAATACTATGGTCACGAAACTGGCATTATGCATACGTGGAGTTACCATGAAGCTTCAGATTCTGGATTTGAGTCTATCACTATTGGACCGGTTCAACAGGATGATATTCTTAAAATAGAGTACTACTTCCACTATATCGAGAATGGATACTATCAAAACTACTGCTATATGGACTGGCTCATCACAGACCTAAAGGTTGAAGAATCAAACACCGGGTTATCTCGAAATACCTGGGGATCGATTAAGTCAGATTTCAGGTAAGGCTACTGCAATAACGGAAGAACTACTAGCTGCTGGATGCAGCATGTTTGACCATTAGTGTGTTGATTGAATGGCACCCCGTATTGGACACGTTTCGAACGGTTCTATAAGGAATTATGAGCCCCATAGTGGACGCTTTTCGAACTAGCTGAAAGCGATGCTCACTCTTAAGGGTAGTGTATTTTCCCGACCAAGTCCAAGTTAAAGACGGCAACTCTGTTTTGTGACTTTCACACTACCTTACAATCAGGGGTTTTCTAACATCCAAAGAGTTCAAGGAGCGGGAATAACTCCAACTATGCTGAAACACTCTTGTGAAGCACCTACTTGCGTCGAATCATGAATAAAAGTATGCTCATCAATTATAACCGTATTGCCTTCAAGAAGTATCATGTGTTCATACGGAAGGTAACCAATCTCTGTCTCTGAAATGTGGATAAGTAGCATACCTCCTTCAGGAAAAAGGGTTTGAAAAAAACCAGCTTCTGGAGAGCTTTGTTCAAAGACTTGAGTAAACATGTCAGGAGATTCAACTAAATAAAACCCATCAGTTGAAAATTGGAATGGTTGTAAATACATATAAGAGTCTCCATAGAAACCTTCATCCGTAATCTGAGTCACCGCGAATGGAAGTTCCTTAGAGTATCTTGCATAGGCATGATCTGTGTTATCTGAGCTAAATACACAACTGCAAAAAAGCATAAACGCAAACACATTACAACTGATTATCAGATTTTTCATATGTATCCCTTCCTCATGACTTGTATCATTTTATTCCTTATTCAATATAACACTGGGTACTCTTATAAACAAGGATGACTTTCATTCGTTAAATTTTATTTAAATTCAGTTCTATAACTCCACTTTTGCAATGGGTATTAACGGTACCCCGTATGGATACTCTTCGAGCTAATGCTATAAGTTCGAAGATTCGCTTTGGCACCCTAAACCGAATTCGAACGACTCAGAGGGACATGCTTAATTGCTTTTATATCAGCTAGATGCGAGATCTATTTGTCAAATTTACGGATGGCTTTAAGCCGTTTTTCAAAACCGATGAGAACGGCTTTCTGCTCGTCGGTCTCAACGGCCTCGGGGTTGTTCTCACGCAGGAGCTCGATGGCCCGGGTGGCCCATATCTCACCAGTACGCATGAGCCAGGCGGCGCCGAAGGTGCCGGTCCTTCCGTTGCCTCCCTCGCAGTGCACGAGGACGGTGCCCGGGGACTCCTCCACTATCTGAAGGAAGTGCAGCAGGTTCTCCACTGTGGGGGCGGTGTAGTCCCGTACCGGGATCTCCACCACTTTACCCCGGGGAGGGCGGGGTTGTAGTTCAGCCTGGATTCCGTGGGGTCGACCAGGGAAACAATGGTGGTCAGGTTGTCTATTTTCCGCAGTTCCGACTGCCTGGGGTTGTGGGAGCCCATGAGCTTCGGTTCGTCGATCCACCATCTCATGTTTTCACCGCCTTTCTCCGTCAGCCGGGCTAACATACTATATTCGCTGCCGTTCTTCACTGGAGGTGTGGTCTGCTCGGCGCTGTATTTGTTGTCATCTTCTTCGCGGCGATGCTTCAGGGGTTCTGCGGGTTCGGCTATTCCCTGCTGGCCCTGCCCATAATCTGCATGTTCGCTCCGGCGTCTTGGGCGGTTCCGGTGATAGCGGTCTCAAGCCTTGTGCTGAATACCATGGTGCTTGTGTCCTCCAGGGGAAAGCTGCGGCTGAAGGGTTTCCTTCCACTGGCCCTGGCGGGGATGGCCTTTACACCTCTGGGGGCATGGCTTCTCGGATCACTTCCCGATGTTACCGTAAGGCTGATCATTGGTGTCTCCGTCACCGGGGCGTCGCTTCTGTCCCTTTCCAGGTGGGCTCCCAGGATGAGGCGGACCCCCATGGGCATGGGTGTAACCGGGGCCATGTCAGGTCTGCTCAACGGGCTTACCACCTTCAGCGGTCCTCCGGCGGTGATCTATCTGTCGGCAACGGAGACCGAGAAGGACTCCTTCCGTGGAAATCTGTCGGCGTTCTTCCTTGTGCTCACCATTATCGCCATCCCATCCTTCCTGGGTATGGGGGTTGCCACCTCTGCTCACCTGCTTCGTGCTGGGCTTTTCCTGCCTGCGGCGGCCATGGGCGGGTCCCTTGGCATATACGCCGCGGGAAGGGTGGACAGTTCGGTCTTCAGGAGGGCAGCATTGGTCATCCTCGCCCTGCTGGGGGTATTCGGAGCGGTCCAGGCTGTGGTCTGATCAGTCGAGGTCCGTTGCGGTCAGGGGTGTTCTGGTGGCGTCCGCGGTAAGCTTCCCCCCCTGGTCTTCCAGGTTCCCCTTCGGAACCAGATGAAACCGGAAACGGCTGTTACCGTGTTGGAGATGAACATGGCCCACCAGATGCCCATGGGGCCCATACCAACGGTGTAGGCCAGAAGATAGGCCCCGGGTATCCTAAGAAGCCACAGACGGGACATGTTCAGTACCATGACGGGCACGGTGTATCCTGAACCCTGGAAGCTGCCCAGAAGCACCAGAAGGAAGCCGAAGATGAACACCGATGGGGTGGTTATCCTGAACATGACCCTGCCCAGGGCAATCACCTCTGGGTCGTTAACGAATGCCCGGGATATGTCCCCGCCGAAGAAGAACATGCAGAGGGTCATGGGCAGAAGGATCATTCCTATGAGGAGAAGGGCGGACATTGAAGACTTTTCCGCCCTCTCGGGTTTCCCAGCTCCGAGGTTCTGCCCCACCGCAGTGGCGTTGGCCTGACTGAGACCCATGGCGGGGACCATGGCCATGTGAATGATCCTGTTCCCCACACCGAAGGCGGCGGTAACCACGCTTCCGAATGAGTTGACTATTCCTATCATGAAGGTGAAGCCAAGGCTGGTCCCAAGCTGTCCAAGACCCACGGGAAGGCCCACCTTCAGTATCTTGGCCATGGTCTCTCTGTGGGGCTTCATGTCCCCAAGTGTTATCTGGAGGCCGTTGCCGCCACGGAACAGCCTCACCATTCCTATGGTTGAGGCAAGGGCACGGCTGAACACAGTTGCCACGGCGGCGCCAACCACTCCCATTTCCGGAAAGGGGCCCAGGCCGAAGATAAGCACTGGGTCCAGTATTACGTTCAGACCTACTGTAACAAGGTTCACCTGCATTGGTCCCACCGTGTCTCCCAGGCCGGTATTTATGCTCTGGTACACGAAAAAGGCGAACATCAGGGGAAACCCGGCGAATATCCACCGCATGTATTCATAGGTCATCTGCCAGGAGTCCGCCGGTGTCTGGAGAATGTCCAGTATTCTGGGAGTGAGAAAGAACCCTGTCACTCCCAGGGCGATGCCTATCCCGGTGAGGAGAATGAAGAGCTGACCGGCGACATGGGAAGCCTTTCCGCCGTCGCCGGCACCCTTGTACTGGCTGACCAGGGTTGTACCCGCGGCGCTGAGGCCCATGGCAAGGGCGAAACCTATGAAGAAAACATGCATGGTTATTGTGGGCGCGGTGAGGGCCTGTCTGCCCAGCTTTCCCAACCAGAAGGCGTCGGCGAGGTTGTAGAGGGTCTGAAGGAGGTGGGAGAGCATTACCGGCCAGGCGAGGAGAAGGAGCTTCTTCCTCACTGAACCAGTGGTCATGTCCACCATACCGGTGGAGGGAGTTTTTCTCAAATCCGGCTCGATCCGTCTGTCGGGTGTTCCGGTGAACATAACGAAGAAATCCCGGGGAGGGCCAATGCACCACCGGCGGAGGAATCCTGTATATTCAACGGGTCGTTATGAACATCAGACATAACCTTGCCACTTTATCAATATTGGAGCAGCTATGACCATCGCTGAAGCGAAGAAGAAGGTATTTGAAGGACTTGGCCTCGAGGAAACGTTGTCAGGAGTTTTTCACGGTGAATGGATGCCCGTGGAGGGCAGAAGGACAATAGAATCCGTTAGTCCCATCGACGGGTCCGTGCTGGGCGCCGTTGCCCAGGGCGAAGAGGAGGACTACGAAAGGGTAATCGCCGCCGCCGGGAGATCATATCTGCAGTGGTCCCGCATCCCCTCCCCCGGAAGGGGGAGATCGTGGGGGAAATTGGCAGGGAACTCATGAAGCACAAGGAACTCCTTGGCCTGCTGGTAACCCTTGAGGTGGGCAAGACCCTTACCGAAGGCGCCGGAGAGATCCAGGAGGCGGTGGACATAGCCAACTTCTCCGTGGGCCTCTCCAGACAGCTCTATGGTCTGAACATCGCCAGTGAGAGACCTGAGCACAGACTGATCGAGCAGTGGCTTCCCCTGGGGGTAATCGGTGTGATCACCTCCTTTAACTTCCCTGCGGCGGTGTGGGCCTGGAATGCCCTTATCGCCGCGGTGGTTGGCGACGTAACGGTATGGAAACCGTCCAGCAGCGCCCTCATCACCGCGGTGGCAACCACCCGAGTGGCCAACAGGGTACTTGAGAGGAACGGGCTTCCGCCGGTCTTCTTCCTGGCCTCGGGCAGCGGAAGGGTCATCGGCGAGAGAATGGTCAGCGATGAGAGACTTCCCCTGATCTCCTTCACCGGCTCCACCGGTGTGGGCCGCAGGGTTGGGGAAAGGACCGCCGCCAGGTTCGGCAAGTCCATCCTTGAACTGGGCGGGAACAACTGCGCTGTGATCACCCCCGCCGCGGACATGGACATGGCGGTAAAGGGCGTGGCCTTCGGGGCACTGGCCACCGCCGGCCAGAGGTGCACATCTACCAGGAGGGTCATAGTTCACGAGAAGGTCTATGACGAATTCCTCCGGTCCCTGAAGAAGGTGTACGAAAGGGTCAACATCGGAACACCCCTTGATCCTGCCACCATAGTCGGGCCCCTGGTGGACGGCTCCGCGGTTGAGGACTTCAAGTCAACCATAGAGAAGGCGAAGGCCCAGGGTGGCCGCATCGTTCATGGGGGAACCCTGCACGAAGCTGACGGCTGCGGGAATGGATTCTTCGTTACACCCACCATCATTGAGGTGGACAGGCAGCAGGGTATTGTACTCTCGGAAACCTTCGCTCCCATCATCTATGTGATGAGGTACACCGATCTCAAGGAGGCCATGGAACTCCACAACGGTGTTCCCCAGGGTCTTTCCAGCTCCATCTTCTCGACGGATATCAGGGAAACCGAGTTCTTCCTGTCCCACATGGGCTCCGATTGCGGGATCGCCAACGTGAACACCTCCACCGCCGGGGCGGAAATAGGCGGAGCCTCGGAGGGGAGAAGGAGACCGGAGGCGGCAGGGAAAGCGGAAGCGACGCCTGGAAGTACTACGCCAGAAGGCAGACGGTTACCATCAACTACGGAAGGGACATTCCCCTTTCACAGGGTGTGGACTTCCCGGTCTGACCGTCGGTTACCTCAGCAGGACGAACTTCGTCCCGGCGGTCTCACCGGCTGCGCTTACCCGGACAATGTACACCCCGGCTGGAACGCCGGGTCCGGGGTTCCAGGCTATGGTGCCCGCCGGGGAAACCTCCGCCCTGTGTACCACCCTGCCGTCGGATGAGTAAACAGCAAGGTCCCCGGGGCGGCTTTCCAGACCGGTGACGATGAAGCCCACCGAGGAGTTCGCTGGATTCATTGTCGGGGATATGCCCAGGAATTCACCTTCGCCGAAGGATTCAATACCCAGGGCATCCTCGGTTATCTCTGCCAGGGAAAAGCCCCTGAGGCTGGCGAAGAGCTGCACCGGGGAGCTTCCGTAGACAACTTCCCAGACCACCCTGTTCTCGATGCCGTCGCTGAGGGGCTGCCAGGAATCACCCTCGTCGGGGCTCCAGCGGATCCCGCTTCCATTGGTTCCGGCGAAAACGTTCATGTCCGTTGAACCCTGAACCGCCCACATGAGACCGGAGGAACCGGGACAGGCTTCCCAGTTCTCGCCCTGGTCGGTGGAACGGAAGATCCCGTTATCCGTGGCCAGATAAGCCATGGAGGGACCTGCGCCCCAGCGGGTGGAAAGACCGGGATGGTAGCTGCCGGAAACCGGGGACATGGTGTAGGAAACACCGTTGTCATCGGAGTAGTAAACCCCCTCGCCGCTCTGCTGAAAGGAAACCAGCACGCGGATATCCCCGGACTGGTTCTCTATGATATCGATGGATGGATAAAGGGCGAAGGGAAAGCCTGATCCCGCCGTCCAGCTGTCGCCGCCGTCGGTGGTGTAGTGCACTCCGGAGGCGGCGGTGCCTGCCCAGGCTATGTCAGGGTCTTCGGGATGAAAGGCAACCGATGATGTCTGTGTTCCCGCAAGACCGGCGGGCACCCAGCTGTCGCCTCCGTCGTCGGAGCGGAAAACCCCGTCGGTGGTGGCGACATAGCGAACCGGACCTGAATAGTGGGCGTCGGATTTCGGAGCAATGTCATAAATCGTCCAGCTGGATGGCCCGGGGAATACTATATCCCAGGTCTCACCAAGGTCGGTGCTCTTCCACAGGCCGTGGTACTCACCGCCGGCAAGGAGGGTGTTCGTTCCGGAAATGTATGAGACCGCGTGGAAGAAACCGTTGTTCATCCCATGCTGTGAAACGGTGTACTCAGATGCCGGGGCAGGCGAACTGTAAACGCCTCCGTAGTGCCCCGCCAGGTAGCCCTGAGAAGAGGCGCAGCCCGCCTGCCAGTAGGATGCCACTATTCCCTGTGTGTTCAGTGTCCAGTTCTGGCCCTGATCGGTGCTTTCATAAACACCGCCGGCTCCTATCACAGGGGCGTAGAGGTTGGTCCCGTCATAAACCGCCGGGGCGTAGCTGGAGCCTGTAACCGCCAGGTCCCAGTCGGCACCGTGGTTCTCGGTCATGTAGAAGCCCTCCGAGGTGGTCACTATTATCGTTTCTCCGGTTCCGAAGGGGGCCACCAGAAGGCCCCAGCCTGACCCCGCCGGGCCCAGGGCGGTCCATGAAAGGCCGGCGTCGGTGGATCTGTAGAGGCTGTAGTCCATTCCGGACATGGCCAGGTACATGGTGTCCGGGTGCTCCGGGTCGCATCCGAAACCCTTCATATAGCCGTTGCTGAGACCCACTTCAGACCAGGTGGCGCCGCCGTCGTCGGACCTGCGCACACCGGTGTTCGAGGAGAGTCCGGCGATGAGAATGTCGGTATCCTCTGAATGCACGCCGATGCCTATCACATAGGATGATCCCATTCCGGGAACCGTTGTCCAGCTGTCTCCGCTGTCCTGTGACAGGTAGAGACCGGTTCGGGTGGCGGCAAAGAATGTGTTCGGGGCGGCGGCGCCTGCTGCGCAGACATCGTTGACCTGAATGGGAAAAAGCTCTCCCGCGGCCCAGGTCTCTCCGCCATCGGTGCTCTTGAAAACCCCTCCGGCGTCGGAGGCCATGGAGAAGCCGCACCCGGCGAGAACTATGGTGTCGTCCACAGGAGAAACGGCCAGGGCCTTTACATTCCCACCCCATGGCCCGATGGGCGACCATGTCCCCTCTCCCGGGGGAAGGGGTGTTCCGGTCTGGGCGTAACCGTTGAGAACCGGGTTGTCAGATGGTATTACAGAACCGGTTTCCATTTCAATGAAACCGGTAAGAGCACAGATAACACACATAAGGACGGTCATGATCTCCCCCTTTTTCAGCTTGCTTTTCAGAATGAAGTAGAAGCAAAAAGAGGCGGGGAGTCAATAAGCTATAAATGGTCAGTGAAGACGGTACTCCTCGGGGGTCCTTCTTGGCAGGTCGTATACCAGCCGCACACTGGCTGAGCCTTCCGGGATGTCCGGGTTGTCCACCCAGGTAACGGTGAAACCGGAATCAAGGGTCTCCACCATCAGTACACTGGCCGGGTTGAACCTCACCGGTTCCCCGTGGATGTCCTCCGGCCGCCAGAGGAACAGCTGCTCCCAGTGCCAGCGGTCCTGAAGCCTGACTCCGCTCAGTATCTCTATGGTGCCGCCGTCATCCAGATTGTAAAGGATGAAATACAGGGTGTACTCCTCTCCTGGAAGGACAACCCTGGCCATGGCACGGTCAATGACCTCCGCCCCCTGTGGCTCAATTGGGAAGAAGGAACCGGGGTTACCCAGTGCGGCCAGAAGAATGATAAGGGGGATGCCCATTTCAGCCCTTGCTGAAAAAGTTCGTTGCTATTCTCCAGGTGCCCTCCTGAAGCACCATTGGATAGCTGTAGACTGAATCTTCCCCCTGGATGCTCACGTGGACCAGGGCGGTGTCGCCCAGCATGGTGAACTCGGTGCATCTTATGTAATCCCTCGGCCAGGGAACCTCGTTCCTGAACATGGGGGAGTCTATTATCACAGCGATGAGGGCTTCCTCGTTCATGCATGCGATCTCAGAGGAGGAGAGCTGGACCTGAAGCTCCTGTCTGAGCTGGGAGGCAACCTCCCCAGGGGCAAGACGGAACATGGACACCATCATTGAAAGGGCTTCCTGGTTGTCCCGGGTGAGGCTTCTGAAAACGGTTTCGCCGTCGGCCCGGTACAGGGCATCGATCAGGTTGTTCATGTCGTCATTCGGTGATCCGAGAACAAGGGATACGACAATAAGGATCATGGCGGCGAAAAATCTCATCTTCCTGTCCCTTCGTGGGTATGAAGGCGGCGGAAGCCGCCGCCTGATACCCAGTATAACCTATTCCTCCAGCAGAGTTCCCACGGTTTCCCGGAGGGCTTCGTCGTTTGCCGGGTCGGCCCCCACCGCGTGGAAGGCAACGGTGCCGTCCGGGGCTATCACATAGAAGGTGGGGATGCTCTCCACCATGTATTCCGAGGCGACCTCGTCGCCGTTCAGTACCATGGTGTAGGTATATCCGTTCTCCTCCATGAACGCAGCGGGATCCCCGCTTTCCCATACATTGATGCCCACAACGGTGACCCGGTCGCCGTGGGTTTCGTGGAGTTCCTGGAGGGAGGGCATTACCACCCTGCAGGGACCGCACCATGTGGCCCAGAAATCCATGACCACCACCCTTCCCCGAAGCTCCTCCAGTGATACCATTTCCCCGTCGGGTGTCATCAGGGACCAGGGGGAGCAGGTGAGCCCTCGGTGATGGAACCGAAGACCTGACGGGCCTGGATATCCTCAGGGCAGGCGAGCTGGAATGTGCCCTCCGGCGGCTGGGAATTCAGCACCACATCGGAAATGGAAACGGTGTATTCCATACCCTGACTGCCATCGGGACTCCATACGCTGATGGAGTTCGCCATGGGCAGGAAGCCATCGGTGCTGATCCACCACTTAGAGGTATAGGGCGGCATATCCACGGTGATTACATAACAGGGAACTCCGTTGATCTCCTCCTGATCGTGGAACCGGTATCCCTGGGCGTTCAGCTCGGCCCCGAAGGGCTCTCCGGTGAAGAGGAACTCCCTTACCACGGCACCCTGTGGAAGGCCGTCCCGCAGAACTATGGCGGCCCCGCCGTCTTCGGCCTCTCCGAAGACATAGAGTTCCTGTGAGGCACTCAGGTGGGCGGCGGTGCCCCCGTGGGATACAACGGTACCTGTAATGGTAGTGTCTTCCGGAAGCACGGTCATGGTATAATCCACATGGATAGAGGCATCGTTCATATCGGTGCCCTTTGCCAGGAAAACGCTACCCTGGGAGAAAAACTCAACGGTATCCTCCATAACGGACATCCCCTCGAGGGTGTAGTCGTATTGAACCGACTGAACCTCAAGGACCGCTTCCGTTGCCGCCTGAAAGAGTGCCGAGGGGTCCGATGACGGGTCGGCAGCGGCTGTGGGTGCCAGCTGGCTTTCGGGAGGAGCGCCGGGCTCTCCGCAGGCTAACATCAACAGAACGATGATCAACAGGGCTGATATTTTCATGTTTATCCTTTCTGCTCAAGCATGAATATGTCCCGGGCGCGGTGGGCATCGGTGCCTGGGGTTTCCGCTATGCCGGGTATTCCCTTGAAAAGCGGGCTGCTGAACAGCGCTTTCATGTCTGACATTGCCGGATTACCCTGGTCGAAGTGCTCGTGCCTGTCCCGCCGGCTACCCCGGGACACCTTTGAACCGTTCATGTGAAAGACTTTGACTCCGGAGCCAAGGACCCTTCGGATCTCTTCCGGAAAGCCCTTCCCGTCCACACTGTAGCCGGCTCCATGGGCATGGGCGGTATCGATGCAGTACCCGATCCTTTCGGGAACCCGGGAAAGCTCACGGATCGCGCTGAGCTCCTCGAACCTGCTTCCCAGTATTGTGCCGGCTCCGGCGGTGTTCTCCAGAAGAAGCAGGGGACCGTTCTCGCGGGCAGTGAGGATATCATACAGGGCCGAGGCTATCATCTCAACACCCATTTCGATTCCGGCTCCCTGATGGGCACCGGGGTGCATGACAACAGAGGGTATCCCCAGCAGAGCGCACCTTTCCAGCTCCCCGGCAAGTGCCGCCCGGGATCTTTCCAGCACATCCTTCCGGGATGAGGCAAGGTTGATCAGGTAGGAAGCGTGGGAAACGAAGAAGAGACCCACGCTCTTCTCCCTGAAACGGCTGACCCTTTCTTCGGCAATGGGGGGAGATTCCCAGCGCCTCTGACTGGCGGTGAATATCTGTCCGGCGGTGAGGCCCAGCTCCCGGAGTCTTTCCGGGGCCTTGTCTATTCCACCGGCGGTGGAAACATGTATGCCGGGGATCACAGGCCGAACACCCTTCTGAAGTGGTCCGCTGTGAGTTCCGCCCTCTGTACAAGCTCCCGCTTCCTTTCCTCAAGACGGGACCTCCGCGGAGCGTAACTGCCCCAGGCAAGCCGTAGGACCGCAACGGTGCCGTTATCGGGAATACCCGGTCTGCCCGGCGGGGAGGCGAGATCCATCAGGTCCGCCTGCTCCATGAAGCGAAGGCATTTGCTGGAATAGGAAACGGAAACGGGCAGTGTTCCCGTCATCACCGAAAGGATCGCCCCGTGGAGGGGGGTGGTCACCATCACCGGGCACTTTCCCATGAGTTCCAGGAACTCCTCGGGTTTGGACGGGTCGGCGAAGGAAACCCTTTCAGAATGTTTCATTTTGCCGGCAACCAGCCTGCAGAAGACATGGTCATCATTGGAAAGGGGCCGGTATGGAATGGGAACAGTATTACCCGTGAACCGGTCTTGCCGGAATGCCAGTCCAGGAGCTTCGCCCAGGCCGAAGCGGCTGATGAGGGGTTCGGGGGTTTATGGATCCCAAGCTTCCTGCGAAGTTCAAGGGGAAGAAGGTGCCTTTTCCTGTTGGAAACATCCCTTGGGGCAGCTCCCAGAACTGCTTCCTTTTCTCCGGAATGAACCGGCAGGGCAAAGGCGCAATCGGCGGCAAGCTTCATTTCCGGTTCCCTGAAACCCAGTTGATGAAGGGTGTTGAAGGAACCCCTGTCCCGGACGGTTATTCCAACGGCGGTCTTCAGGGCCAGCCTTGTAAGAAGCCGGGTGGGGGAGGTCAGTTCCCCGCCCTGGCCTATGCCCACCGCCCAGACGAAGGATCTCTTTCCCAGAAGAAAGGCAAGGAACAGGGGAAGCAGATTGAAGGGGCTGTAGAGGAGGGAAGAATCGTCCTGAACCAGCTCCCCGCCGCCTGCAATGGCAATGTGGCACCACCTTACAGCGGCGAACATCGCCCTGAGCCTCCCCCGGCTGACATCGAAGCATTTTACCCCGGGAAACCGCGCCAGTGTCCGCTCCGGGTCAGCGGTAAGGATCCCTATCTCCACACCGATCTCCTTGAGCTGGCCATACTGTGAGCGGAGTATAACGGCGTCGCCGATATTGGAGCCTCCCGCCTCCAGTTCACCCCAGCTGAAGGTTGCTACCCTGGTCAGCGCCGGCCTCCGAAATCTCTGAGGGTTTCCGCCATTTTACGCAACCTGTTGTCCGCCATGCCCAACACGGTATCCGCCGGGTATCCCCCATGGGCGTTCCTCACACCGGCTTCCCTTCCGGTGAGTATCTCAATTCCCTGGGATATGTCACTGATGGCGTAAATGTGGAACATGCCATCCGCAACGGCCTGGATCACGTCATGGCTGAGCTGGAGATGCCTGGTGTTCGCAACGGGGATCAGAACGCCCTGCCCACCGGTGAGCCCGCGGCCGCTGCAGACCTTGAAGAAACCCTCTATCTTGTAGTTCACACCACCGATGGGCTGAATCTTCCCGTACTGGTTAACAGAACCGGTAACGGCGATGTCCTGTCTGAGGGGCACACCGGAAAGTGCGCTGAGAAGGGTGTAGAGTTCCGTTGAACTGGCGCTGTCGCCGTCAACTCCGCCATAGCTCTGTTCAAAAACTATTCCCGCGGAAAGGGAGAGGGGGTAGTCGCTGGCGAACCTGTTCCGGAGGAAACCGGTTATAACGAACACACCTTTGGTGTGTATGCTTCCGGACATTTCCGCTTCCCTCTCCACATTCACTATTCCCTCGGCCCCGGGGCTGACGGTGGCTGTTATCCTGCTTGGAAGACCGAACATGTGATCCACTCCGGAATAGACCGCCAGGCCGTTGAGCTGCCCCACTGCTGTGCCGGTGGTGTCTATCATCACCTGCTCCTCGAGGATCCCGTTCAGGCGTATTCCTCGCCGAGGTTCAGCCTGTACTCCTTCTCCTTTATGGCTGTGGCCACATCCTCGGGAAGGACCGTATCCCTCCCTGCCTGACCGGCCCAGTAGGAAGCCTGTCTCACATAGTCCGCCACCATGTTGAACTTGAGTGATATCTTGTCGTTCCGCCCGGTAAGCCTCACCGCCTGCTCGGCTATGGAGGCCATTGCTCCGCGGCTCAGTGGAAGGACCGATTCCGTCTGGCAGATGTAGGCTATTACACCGGCGAAGTCCTTAACATTTTCCCTGTGGTTGTTCATCATGTTGTCGAAGTCGGCCCTGATCCTGAAGAGGTATCCGAAATCCGGGTCCTGCGACGCCAGCATGGAGTAAAGCCAGGCGGGACCAATGAGTATCACCTTGAGATCTATCTCTATGGGCTCCGGCTGGAGTTCCACCGGCATGAAGGCCTGGTGATGTCGTTGGGTCTGGTTACCACGGTCCTGTTCCTGATGGTCTGTATCAGGGTCTGCCAGAGTCCGGGGCTCCTCACCACATCCATGGCGTTGATTATGAGATATCCTCCGTTGGCCCGGAGTATGGAACCGGCCCTTATCATGGTGTGATCGCTGTATGGCTTGTTGTCTATCAGAACATGGTCCACATTACCGAAAAGCCTCACGGTGTCCGGGAACTGCTCCACGATCACCGGCCTGCTGCGGCTGTCAGAATTGTCCACCACCAGGTTCACCTCGAAGATCACCCAGGGATCTCCCTCGTCGCTTTCAGATGAGAAGGCCTCAATGTTGTCAAGTATCGTCTCGGACATCCGCTCCACGTACTCCGCCGTCTCCTTGCCCCCAGCCCGGAGAGCCTCTGGAGTATTCCGTTCACCGTGGGCTTCAGTATCCTTCTGTAGAACCGGTCCAGTTCGGTCTGGGCCTCTATTTCTATGGTCTGTGCGCTTCTTATGGCGGCGGCCAGCAGCTTGAAGAGCCTTCCGTGGATCTTTCTGTACTCGGCGAGCTTCTCAGCTTCGATCTGACCACCGGCGGCCATCTCCTGAAGTTCCTCATAGGTACGGGGCTTTCCATCGATCACCGGAAGGACGTCCGGGCGGTTCTGCCCAGGGGCCACCGGTATGCTCACAACGGCAAATCCAGCCTCTATGGCCTCCTTCTCCACCTTTTCCATCTTCTTCTTTTTCCTTGCGGAATAGCCTTCCAGCAGGGCGTTCTTCTCGGCGGCGGTACCCTCGCTCTTCAGAACCACCGGTATGTTCTTCTTGAGAAGATCTATGCATTTCGTGATGCCCTCCTTGAACTGCCTGCCTTCTCCTGCGGGAAAAAGAAGGGCCTTTGGCCTGGAGGAGTCTTCGAAGTTGTACACATAGCATATGTCCACAAGGTCGCAGCAGGCAGTGTCTATCTGATCAAGGATACGCTTGACGGTGGTTTCCCGGCCGCTTCCGGAAACACCGGTAACGAACATGTTGTATCCGCTGCTGGGTATCTCAAGGCCCAGTTTCACCGCCCTTACGGCCCTGTCCTGGCCCACTATCTTCTTCGTGGGCTTCAGTTCACTGCTCTTTTCGAACTGAAAGAGATCGTCGGGGCAGGTCCATCTGAGTTCCTCTGGCTTCAGGGACTTGAATCGCATTTTTCCGCCTTCCGGAAGAGACACTCTAGTTTTTCACAGCACCGTAAGAATAGCAGAATCCAGTTTTTATCAAGACTCATAGGGGAGGGAAAAAACTCTTATACTTCAGCAACGAACAAAGAAAGGGGATTACCCATGCAGGAATTCTGGAGTTCTCTTCCGACAATGCTCTCCACCTACGGCCTCAAGATAGTGGCCGCCATCCTCATAATCGTAATAGGACGATGGCTTGCGGGGTTCATAAGGAACGGCATCAAAAAGGCCATGACACGAAAGAACATGGATGCCACCATAATCAACTTCGCCTCTTCCGTTGCCTACGCCCTCCTGTTCGCCTTCGTAATAGTGGCCTCCCTGGGCCAGCTCGGGGTGGAAACCTCGTCAATAGTGGCAATACTGGGAGCCTCGGCTCTGGCCGTGGGCCTGGCCCTTCAGGGATCCCTTTCGAACCTGGCGGCGGGTGTGCTTCTCATGATAACCAGACCCTTCAAGGCTGGAGACTATGTCCAGGCCGGCGGTGAGAACGGGTTCGTGGAGGCCATAAGTCTTCTGAACACCACACTGAAATCCATAGACAACAAGAAGATAATAGTGCCCAACTCCACCATCCTCTCCGCACCGATCACCAACTTCACCGCCGAGCAGATACGAAGGGTGGACCTGAAAGTGGGTGTATCCTACAAGAGCGATCTGAGAAAGGTCCGCGAGGTACTCATGGACGAAATTCAGAAGAACGAGAAGGTCCTCAAGGACCCGGCCCCAATGGTGGGGTGCTGGAGATGGCCTCCAGTTCCGTCAATCTGGTCGTTCGCCCCTGGACAAGAACATCCGACTACTGGGATGTCTACTACGCCCTCACCGAGAACATCAAGCTCAGACTTGACGAAGAGGGAATAGGGATCCCCTTCCCGCAGACCGATGTTCACCTCTTCAAAGCGGACTGAAGCCTGTGAAGGTCGCCGTTGCCGGCGGCGGCGCAGCGGGTTTCTTTGCCGCTATCACCGCGGCTGAACATCATCCGGGAAGCAGCGTGGTCATTTTCGAAAGGAGCAGTGAAGTCCTTTCGAAGGTAATCATCTCCGGCGGTGGCCGGTGTAATGTGACCAACGGCTGTGAAAGCATTGAGGAACTCTCCTCCGGCTATCCCAGGGGGGGAAATTCCTCAGGAAGGCCTTCAGGGAGTTCAGCAACATCCACACCATGGAATGGTTCCGGTCCCGGGGAGTTCCACTTGTGGTGCAGAGCGACGGCTGCGTGTTCCCCGCCTCCCAGAACTCACTGGATATTGTGGACTGCTTCCTGGCGGAGGCCTGGAAACACAGGATAGACATAAGGACCGGGACACCGGTGAAAGCCCTTGCATCCAACGGAGTAACCCCGGTGCTGGTACTCGGGGGAAGCGTTAAGCGTGAAGAAGCATTCGACAGGGTGATAGCCGCCACGGGAGGCGCCAGGAAAGGGGCCGATCTGGATTGGCTCCGGGTTCCGGGCCACGACATCTCGGAGCCGGTGCCCTCCCTTTTCACCTTCAACATGCCGAAGGAGACCATCACAGGACTTATGGGGGTGGTTGTAGAAAATGCATCCATCACCGTTCAGGGAACCAGGCTCAGGACCTGCGGCCCCCTTCTGATAACCCACTGGGGCATGAGCGGCCCTGCTGTTCTTCAACTGTCATCCCTCGGGGCCAGGGTCCTCCACGGCCTGAACTACGACTTCAGGGTAAGCGTGAACTGGGTGAACATCCTGAACAACCACGAGGTCAGGGGGGAGCTGGAAAAGGTTCGCTCGGGCCATCGGTCCAGGATCCTTGCCAACTACCGGCCTTTTGCCCTTCCGGATAGGCTCTGGCAGTTCCTTCTGGAAAGATGCGGCCTTCCCGGAAGCAGAAAATGGGGAGAACTGGGCAGAACAGGGTTGAACCGCCTTACAAGCATTATCACCAACGATGTGTATTCCGTTAAGGGGCGCACCTCCTTCAGGGAAGAGTTCGTGACCTGCGGAGGAGTGGGGCTCAGGGATGTGGACCCTAAAAGCATGGGAAGCAAGGTGTTCAAGAACCTCTACCTGGCCGGCGAGGTCCTGGACATCGACGGTCTCACCGGGGGCTACAACTTTCAGGCGGCCTGGACCACGGGATTCATAGCGGGACTGCTAAGGAACTGAGGCGATCACCTCGGTTATCCGTGTGCGAAGCGGATCGGAGTGACACCGCAGCACCAGGGTAACCCCGGGGCGTCTTAGAAGCACCGAGGCCTTTGCGTACCATGGAGCCGGGGCGAAAACATCGGCCACTCCGGTCTCATCCTCGACCATGAGGAAGCCGATGCCCCGGCCCAGCCCCCTTCTGGATAGACCCGCCCCCATATCACCGAGGTTCCCTCCCCGGGCATTTCCGCTATGGGAACCGTTCCCGTAGGCCGGGTGATGAAGGCAAGGGGATGTGCCCCGGTGGTAACCTCCATCAGTTCCAGTTCTCTGGTGGCCCTGGCCCGGGGGGTGTAGCCGGGGAGTGGTGGAGGAGGCATTCCACCGGGAAAAAGGCCCACCGCCCCCTCCCGTACGCACCATGAGGCCTGGGGTCGGTTCATCCCCATGGAATCGAAACAGCCGGCCATGGCCATGTTCAGGGCCAGCTTCAAACCTATACCAGCCGTTCTCACCTGGGCGGGATGGGTGTAGGGCCTTCGGCTTTTGAGTTTTTCGAACTCGGTTTCCCCCATTCCCGCCAGGTATCCCATGCCTATCATTATGCTTCCCTCCCCGGGGGAAACGCAGAACCAGCTGGAATCGTTCACATCCGGGGGAAGTATTTTCAGCCCCAGCCTTCTGGCCTCCTCGATGTAGACCATGTGCCTGTAGAAACCGCCTCCGGCTGCCAGGAAGGCGGCCATTGCCCCTGCCGGCCTCTCGGCCTTTATGGCGGCATAGGTGGAGGCTATGGAGGCGTAGGTCATTGCGTGGGCCTTGCAGAAGCCGTAGCCGGCGTATCCCGAGAGAAGTTCCCAGCCCCTTTCCGCCATTTCCAGGGACAGACCGTTTGCAACGCACCTTTCCAGAACCTCGTCTTGCCCGGCCTCTCCCCGTTTCAGCCTGCGCCTCATGAGGTCGCCCTCGGCGGGTGGAAGGCCCATCAGGGCACAGGCGGCTTCCGTTACGTTCTCCTGATACAGCATGACCCCCCTGTTCTCCCTGAGGATGTTCCCCAGTTGCGGGGGTACATTCTTCTCTCCCCCGGCCATGTACCTGTCCCGGCCACCGCCGGAGGCCGCCCCGGGCCTTACCAGGGCAAGTGCCCGGGCCACATCCTCAACTGAGGTTATGTTCATTCTTCTCAGAAGCCCCCGCATGGCAGGGCTTTCTATGTGGGGGACCCCTATGGTTCCCCCCCGGTTGATCAGTTTCATGGTCCTTCCATCCAGAACACCTGAATGACTCACCAGCTTTCCCCCGGCCAGGGCCAGGGCGGTAAGGCCTCTCTGGCCCAGAAGGTCCATCTTTATGAGCCCCAGGTATTCCACCCCGTGCATGTCCAGCTGTGTGACGGGAAGCCCCCCTGAACACATTTCCACCGGAACCGCTGAGGCTATGAGCCCGTCCCCCACCACCACTCCGCAGGGATGGGGCATGAGATGAGAAGGAAGCCCCTTCAGGAGTTCAGCCTTCTCCAGCACCTCACCGGGAAGGGGCTGTTTCCATACCGGGTTCGCGGTGTTCCGTGAAAGCTCCGCCAGAACATCGGTTTCGTCCCTTGAAACCCCCAGGGCGGCGCAGGCCACCCGGACCGCGGATCGGGTTCTGTAGGTGACCGTGGCGGATACCGCAGCGGTCCTCTCCCCCCATTCATCCAGGAACCATCTGTAGACATTGTCCCGCCGGCTGCCGTCGATGTCGAGATCGATGTCCGGAGGGTCGTCCCTGAGCCTGTTGAAGAACCGGGTGAATGAAAGCCCGTATCGGATGGGGCAGATGACCGAAAGCCCCAGCAGCCTTGAAACCAGGCTCCCCGCCGCTGAACCCCTGGCCACCGCGGGTATTCCACGGCTGGAGCAGTACTGAAGGACCCTGTGGAACACGAGGAAGTAGCCGCACAGCCCGGCGCCGTCCAGGGCCCGGAGTTCTTCCAAAAGCCTTCTTTCCGCCGCTTCACTTCCGCCGTAGAGCTCCCTCAGCCTGGGCAACAGGAGTTCACGGAGGGCGGCGGCATCGTTGCCGGTTATCACAGGGGCCTGCAGGGGCCACCGGCGGGCAGGGTGCAGACCACCTCGGAGAGCCTGAGATTGTTCCTGAGGGCGAAGGGAGCCTTCCTCCAGAGGTCCGGTGAAAATGCCGGCACCGGCCCTGTACAGCCATGGAGATGGGGACGGGTTACATGGGGGTCGGGAAGGAGCTCGTCGAACCGGCGCAGCATGCGGTGTGCCTCCGGGGAGCCGCCCCTGCAGTACATGGCCGGGGAACAGGCCAGGGGAAGAACACCTGGAGGGCAGTGGGGATCGCAGCCCCCGGGGTACACCGGAACATGGACCATTCCCCGGAAGCCCCTGTCCCTTAGCTGAAGGGCACCGGGGGGATCCTTTACGATGGCAAAGAGGTTCTCGGAGTTCCGGATGGCCTCTTCGGGGGAAACCCTTTCCGGTAACAGCCGGGAGGTGACCAGGCGGCAGAGTTGGCTCCAGCCGGAGGCCAGGGCGCCGAAAACACCCTCTTTCAGCTCGGTTCCGGCGATGCCCTTCATTCCCATGCCCGATGCCGCCACGGCGAAGCGGTGGGTTCCGTGGACACCACTGGTATCCGCCAGCATCACACCGCCGAAACCCCCCAGATGGGCTTTTTCAACCAGGGTTTCCGGAAGGTCTGTTCCCCACCTGAAGCTGTATGCGCTTTTTACCCACAGAAGAAGAGGTTTTTCCATGGATGAATACTACACAAATGTTCAGTATGTAACAACCGACGGAGACGTACCCCTAGAAGCCTTCTCCGGAGACCGCCTGCCGGGCCACCATCACATCGGTCATGAACTCCACCGGAGCGCGGTTGTCGGTGAGCACCATTCCTCCGGTTGGCGAAAAGGGTTTGAACATGGGCGCGAAAAGCTCCGCTGTACGGGCAAGGGGCCTGTTCCAGGCAAGGATGGAATCCGGCGGCGGAGGGGTCAGGGGCCTGTCCGAAGCCACTAGCATGTAGTTCCTGTCATCGGCTACACCGGCCACATAGATGAAGGGGAAGACCTCACCGGCGGTCCTGCCAAGGGACTGGAGCAGCGGCGAGTCCTCGGCCAGGGCGTTAACGTTCATGGCGACTACCCCACCGGGCTCAAGGCGGTTTCTTATGGCTGAAAAGTATTCGAGGGTGGTGAGGTGGAAGGGTATGTAGATCTGGTTGCTGTAGGTGTCGGTGATGATGATGTCGTACATGTCATCGGAGTTGTCCATGAATATCCTGCCATCGGCGGTGAAGACCCGGGCATCATCCCTTTCGGTGCCGAACCATTCATAGCCAAGCTCGGTAACCCTGCGGTCTATCTCCACTGCGTCGGTGCTCAGCTCCGGCATATGCGGCCTCACATAAAAGGCCAGCCAGTGGGGAATGGTCCCTGCGCCGGCTCCTATGACCAGAATGTCCATGGAACCTGTTTCGCCGGTCATGTAGGGCAGAAGAAGATAGCTTTCGTAGTACGTCGCCGCCGGGTTCAGCGTGTTTCCCTCCCTGGCGATGGACTGAATCCCTCCCCCTTCGTTCACTATCAGAACCGTGGAACCGTTGCTCCTTCTCTGAACCTGAAGATACTGATAAACGCTCTCCTCTTCGTGGACGATGTAACCGCCCTGTCTGATGCTGTGGCCGAAAAGAAGCCAGCCAGAGACGGGAAGCAGAAGAAGCAGAAGGACCAGCCTGTTCCTGCCCCGGAAGCCAAGTCCTCCCAGCAGTATCAATGTTGCCGAGCAGAGGAAAAGGGTTTCCCTGGTGCCCAGGAAGGGGATGGTAACCAGAGAGGAGCCCAGGGTTCCGGCGATGCTTCCCAGGGTGGACATGGCATAGAGGGAGCCGGCTGTCCTGCCTGTGTTGTCCGCCCGGGCAAGGAGTTTAATCATGAAGGGGCTCACCATTGCAAGCAGGAACACCGGGGGTACGAATACTGCGATGACACCCACGAATGACAGAAGGATGATGTTCACCGGCGTTCCGGTTATTCCCATGGTCAGCCTGGCGAAAAACAGGTTGCCCGCATGGGGGATCAAGGCTATCAGGACACCGGTGGCCACCGGTATGGAAAAGAGTATCTTCCAGGATGGCCTCCGGTCAGCCAGTCTGCCCCCCAGCCAGTATCCCAGTGACATGGCCGCAAGGACCACCGCAATTAGCACAGACCACACTATCATGGATGTTCCGAACCAGGGGGCGATGAACCGTGAGGCGCTCATCTCCGTGGCCATTACAGCGGCACCGGTGAAGAAAACGAACAGATGAGGGGGGACGACCCGGTTATTTTTCATGGCAGCTCCTCAGGAAGGGATTTCAGGAAATATACAAAAAGCACGCACCGGAGAACCTTCAGGAACCACAAATGCATAATTGTGTTTTACTCAATTGTGTTTTTCATGAACGGGAGGATAATGAAAAAGATCTCATTAACATGCATTCTTGCCTTGGCAGCGGCCTGCGGGACATCTCCGGGGTCCCCTGACACCTCACAGGCCCCATCGCTTCTGATGCCTTCCCAGGGAGATTCCCTGAAGGGACCGGATGTTGTTTTTCAGTGGGACGCTGTTACCGGGGCAACCAGGTATTATCACCATATTGATTCCGACCCCTCCATGCAGAGTCCTGAGGAAACCGTAACACAGATGCCTTCCTTCACCGCAGGGCCCGTGGAACAGGGTGTCTGGTGGTGGAGGGTAAGGGCTTCGGTCACCGGGCAGTCGTCATACACACCATGGTCTGAAACCTGGTCATTCACTCTGACACGGTAACTCTCACATCCTCCAACCAGCCTAATTCCTGGTCCGGTGGGGCATATCCCCGGGAAGGACCAGGGACAGCTCCACCAGTCCGGCTATCTCCCCGGATGGATCCCTCCAGGCGGTCTGATGGATGAGTTTCCTCACCCCGGACTTCTCGATGGTGTAGGTGTTGGCCCCGCCGGTGGCCAGGAGGTTCTCGATTATCTCCCTGGAACGGGGGTTGTGGTATGACATGAGGTCGGTGCCCACCAGCTCCCTTCCCCCGCGGTCCGCGAAGGTTTCCGCGGCGGCATCGTTCATGTAAACCACTCGGTGACCGGCGTCGGTAACTGTGACCGCCCCTTGAAAACCCTTCACCCAATCTGGCATTGCTTCCATTCAAACTCCTTTCGCCGGCCGCCGGTCCGGCGGTTGTGGCTCGTTGACCCTGAGCGAAGGTGGAATATAGATAACAGATCATATGGGAGGGATAAGTGGCCGAGGATCATTTCAGGCTGTCCCCGGGGAACACCGGCATCAGGACCGAGCTTACCGCAGGGGTCACCGTATTCCTTACCATGTCCTACATCATCTTCCTGCAGCCGGCCATTCTTTCCGGACAGCTCTTCGGAATGGATACCGGCCTCGACCACGGCGCGGTGATAACCGCCCCGGCCCTGGTGATAGTGGGGGCTCTGATGATCCAGGGTATAGCAGGGATCTACTGGCTGATGTACCTCATGGCATTCGTCCTGCTGTTCTATTTCATATTCGTCAGGGCCGGTCTGGACTAGTTCAGGAGACAGAGGGCGGTGGTGCCGTCCCAGCTGGAACCAAGGCTCTCATAGCTTCCGGATACCACATCGGTCTTCCATAGGGATCCCTGCCATACGCAGTAGACGAAGTTGTTGTCCGCGGCCATTTCCGTGGCCCCTGGTATCCTCCGCCAAGGCTCTCGTAGTCCCCGCTCACCGGGTCCACCCGGTAGAGGGTGTCTCCCTGTATCACGAAGAAATATCGGGAGGACCCCGCTGCGGCTGTGGTGCCGGCGTAGCTGGAGGGAAGTTCGGTGTAGTCGCCGGTGACCGGATCGGTCCTGTAGAGAAGGTCGTTCTGTATCACCATCAGGGCACCTCCGGCCCAGGCGATGTGGGTGGTTCCGGCGTAGTGTCCGGGAATCTCATCCCAGCTTCCGTCGTAAGGGTCCACGGCGTACAGGGCGTCGTTCTGCACCGCGTAAAGCATGCCGTCCCCGGCTGCAAGTGCAACGGTTCCGCTCCAGGTGTCCGAAAGCTCGGTCCAGTTTCCGTTCTGGTCCACCTGATAGAGGATGTCACCCTGTATCCCGTAGAGCCACCCCCCAGGGAGGTGAGCAGTTCCGTTCCGCTCCATGTGTCCGAAAGGGGTTCCCATTCTCCTGTTGCCGTGTCAGCCCTGTAAAGCACATCCCCCTGAACCGCGCAGATGTCCCCCGCCCATGCGGTGAATGCCAGAAGCAGCAAAGCTGCCATCATTGCTTTTCCCATTGCTTTCCCACCTTCCCTTAATATGTGATTACCTGATGGATTCCCGCCCCGGGGAAACTTCCTTCAGGTTTTGAAGTAGAAGTATATATCTGCAGGACCGTCCGGTAAACAAGATATTTGCCCGGCGCCCCCCGGCGGGTATATTGGCCGGGCATTCACAAAGGAGGACAAATGACAAAGCTATTTGCAGCCGTTCTTGTAACGGCCCTTTTCACAGCATGCTCCGACTCGCCCAGTTCCCCGGGAGGTACGCTGCCCGTGGTTCAGAACTGCAGGATAGTGGAGGATGACTGCGCCGGGGACACCGTCGCGGTGGCCTGGGACCCTGTCAGCGTTGAAGTTGACGGTTACCGGGTATGGTACGCCGACACCAACCCCGGGAACTGGGAAATAGTGGCCCAGGTGGAGGGCACCGCCACACAGCACATAGCCACCAGAACGGGATACTACTGTGTGGACGCCATAAAGGCCCTGGATTCTTCCGAGGAACAGTCCAACAAGGCGGACAACCGGGCGGAGATGTACCTGGTGGACGACACCATGTCGGTTTACGGAAACAGCGGTATACAGTTCTTCGAAACCCACACCGCCCTTGGCGACGCCTCCCAGGAATCCTTCGCCCAGGACCTTTACATAGAATGGGCCGGTGACACCATTCTGTTCTACAGCGGGAACCATGACCCGGAGAACTATCCCGGCGGCACCGCCTCCATGATAGCTCCGGCGAACAACTATCTGGCCCCGGGCCCCGGAGACACCGCCTGGAAGAACTCCGCCGCGGCCATCGAGGGCTACAGCTACTTCGTCATGCTTGAGAACGGTTACTACGCCGTTTTCTCCGTAGACACCGTTTTTGACAACTGGGTGGTCATAAACTCCAGCCAGTACCAGCCGATCATCGGTGTCAGGCTCTTCAACCCGTTCATCTACTAAAATTTCAGCGCATTCTTCAACGGCCCCCGCAAGGGGGCCTTTTCTTTGGGGGTAAAATGGCCAGGGACAGAAAGGCAGAGGAGATCAACAGGAAGCACTGGGATGAGATCGCGCCGGTGCACCTGCGGTCATACGAACTTGATTCGCTGCTCGAAGGCGGGCATCACCTGGACCCGGTTCAGGTCCGGGAGCTTGGCGACATCTCGGGGAAGAGGGCGCTGCACCTCCAGTGTCACATAGGTACCGACACCCTCTCCCTGGCCAGGCTGAGGGCGGAGGTCACGGGCATAGACATCTCCGAAGAGTCCCTCAGGGCCGCCAGGGAGCTATCAAAGAAGACCGGGCTTAACGCAAGGTTCATTCGGACAGCCCTGTTCGACCTCCCGGAGGTGCTCGACGAGAGGTTCGACCTTGTCTACACATCGATAGGGGTTCTCTGTTGGGTATCGGACATAGAGGAGTGGGGCCGCCTTGTGGCCAGGTATCTTGAACCCGGAGGAGTATTCTACCTGATGGAGTCCCACCCCTGCATGCATGTGTTCGATGACGAATCAGAGGGCCTCAGGGTGAAGTACAGGTATTTCATGAACGGCGGGTACATCGACTGGCCCGGGGACTACCCGGACTACTCCGACGGGGAGTACATGGTGAAGAACCCCACCAGGGAGTTCCAGTGGACGCTGTCGGAGGTGCTCTGCGCCCTGACCGGCGCAGGGCTTTCAATAGAGTTCCTTCACGAGTTCGACTTCCTGCACTGGAAGGGCCTTGAAAGCATGGTAAGGTGCGATGACGGCATGTATCGGCTGCCGGAACCCCTGAACCGTATTCCACTGCTCTTCAGCCTCAGGGCGGTGAAGCCCGGCTAGCTGCGCTCCTTCAGGTGCCTGGAGTAGCCCTCCAGGGTGTAAATGGCAGCCGCGGGGCTGTGGGCGCTTGTCCTGTCCTTGGCCACCAGCACCGTGCAAGGGGCCTCCGAGTGCATCATGAACAGGGAGTCGTGGCCCACGCAGAGTCCCGCCACTATGTTGAACTCCGTTCCCGCGCGGTTCAGCACAAGGGCCTGCATCACCGGGTTGCACATGGGTTCCAGGGTGCCGGGGACTATCTTCTCCCCGTCCTTAACCCCTATGGTCTCCTTCGGTATCCTTCCCGCCTTGCAGATAACCGAGACAACCTGGAAACCCCTTTCCCCTGAGGAAACCGTCAATGACGGCTGCCTCTTTTCTGAGACCTGTGCAGAACACCAGCCCCAGCCTCTGATAGCCCATCCTTTCGGCGAATTCGGCTGTTTCCAGCAGCCTGGGCTTGCAGGGAACCGGGGAATGGTTGCCCGGGGCCCTGCCCGAATACCCGGAGCTTCCTGGAGGGACGCCTGCAGGGCGAACTCCCTGAGCTTCGTTCCTTCATAGATACCGGCGGACTCCTCCACCAGGTCCTCCATGCGCACAGGGCATGAAGAGGGTCCTTTCCCCTCCGGGTTCCGGCAGAGCCTCACCTCCGCAGGGAGGGGGCAGCTGGCGCATGAGGGCAGTTTGTCTTTCATCCTCTTCCTCCGAAAATTCCTTATGACTGTGTTGCCCTCGGTATCATAACAGCGCCGTCCGCCCCGGGCTAACATCGGGGTATTTGAATTAACCAACCTCCATGCTATGTTTTTTACTGATTCCCCGATAACACCATCAACAGAGGAGTACCCATGAAGATTCTGATAATTCTGGCAATGGCAGGTGCCGCCTTCGCCGCCCCTGTCCATCCCGATGTCCTCCAGGACACCGCCCTCGGATCCCCGGGTGAACTCATTCCCGTGGTGATACTTATGGAGGGTTCCCTTGACCATCAGTGGGTGGAGGCAGCCACCCTGGGCATGTCACGGGCACAGCGGCAGCAGTTCGTGGTGGACGCGCTGAAGTCCAATGCCGCGGTCACAGGACAGCCGGTACTGGAGTTCCTCCGGCAGACACCTTCTGAGAGGGTGATCCCCTTCTGGCTAGTGAATGGCATTTACTGCGAAACCACCCCGGAGGTAATACGGCTGTTATCCCTCCGGGAAGATGTGCGCTACATAGACAGCGGAGCCCCTGACGCCGCCCTTATTCAGCCGGTGGACAGCCGTGCCCCCACACCTGAAGAGCTGGACCGCGGGCTGGCCTGGGGAGTGGAAACGGTAAACGCCGACCAGGTCTGGGCAATGGGCTACGAGGGCGAGGGTGTGACAGTGGGTGTGATAGACACCGGGGTGGACTACAACCACTCCGACCTCAGCGCCAACATGTGGCACGACACACCTGCGGGATACCACTACGGCTACAGCTTCTACGGATCCGGCGACCCCTACGACCCCATGGACGACTACGGACACGGTACCCACTGCGCCGGGACCATCGCGGGGAACGGCACCGCCGGAACGGAAACCGGTGTTGCCCCCTCCGCCACCATAATGGCCCTCCGGATTTACTACTATACCGGTGGCTTCCCCACCTGGATCGAGGCCATGGAGTTCGCCGCTGAGAACGGAGCTTCCGTGCTTTCCATGTCCATGGGAACCACTCCCGTGGGCAATGCCACGCTCAGGGAAGCCGAGGAGAACGTGCTGCTTGCGGGAATATTCCACAGCGTTGCCGCGGGCAACAGCGGTTCAGGTTCCGGAACGATCAAGGCCAGCGGCGACTGCCCGCCCCCATGGTTCCACCCCGACCAGACCTTCCAGGGTGGTCAGACAGCGGTGGTAACCGCGGGAGCAACGGATTCCGGCGACCAGATAGCCGGTTTCTCCAGCAGGGGTCCGGTAACCTGGTGGGGCACCGTAGCGCCGTGGAACGACTACACCGACACATCTCCCCTGATCAAGCCTGATATCTCCGCCCCGGGTGTTGATGTATTGAGCACCCAGCTGGGAGGGGGCTACACCACCATGAGCGGTACATCAATGGCCACTCCCCATGTGGCCGGTGTGGCGGCTCTCCTTCTCAGCGTGAACCCCGAACTCACAGTGGCACAGCTTGATTCCATCATGGAAATGACCTCCCTTGACCTGGGCGCTTCAGGGAAGGACAACACCTTCGGAGCCGGCAGGGTCGATGCTTATCAGGCTGCTCTGGCCGCCATTGAAGTGGGTACCGAAGAGGAATCCACCGCCTCGGTTCCCGGGGGAACCCCCCTGGTTTCCGCCGTCTTCCCCAATCCGGTTTCATCAACCGCCGGTTTCTCTCTTTTCCTCGCTTCAGAAGGGGCGACAACGGTGAATGTCATGGATCTCTCAGGACGGGTGGTGGCCGGCATACACGAAGGCAGCCTTCCCGCCGGCAGCCACAGCTTCCTTTGGGGAATCCCGGAGACCATGGGGAACGGTATCTATTTCATACGGGCTGAAACCCCCCAGGGTGTTTCCGCAGTAAGTATGACGCTGCTCAGATAAACGATTTCGCAAAGGGGAGGGAAGAATGGACATCAATGGGATAAAGGCCCTGAACAGCAGGGGTCTCCTCGATCCGGTGATCGAGGAGGCCCTGGAAGCCGCCGCCTCGGGGCTGTCGAACAAGGAGCTTTCCCGGCTCTACGAAATGTGTTCCGATGTGATGTTTCGCAAGGGGCAGTACAACGACGCCGTAGCATATGGCGAAATGGCCGCTGAGGCCGATCCGGACAATGCCGGTGGCTTCTCATGCCTGGGCTGGGCGGAATACTGGCTGGGAATGAACGGAAAGGCCCTGGAGCATCTGAAACGGGCGGTGGAGCTTTCCCCGGGCACCGGAGAGTACCATTACAGACTGGGCAGCCTGCTGCACAACGCCCATGGCGATCTCCCCGGGGCCGAGGCCGAGTTCTCCCTGGCAGTGGAGGCGCACCCCTCCCTCACCCTGGCCTGGCAGCAGCGGGGCATCTGCAGGTGGAACCAGGGGAACAGGGATGGCGCCGAGGGTGACTACAGGCAGGGGGCCAGGCTGGGAGATCCATACTGCGGCTACATTCTGCGCTACAATGGATTCTCCCTGGACTCACCTCTGGAAAAGGTGGCCCTGGCCAGGGACTGCAGGGGGCAGAACGACACGGGCACCGCTGCGGAGCTCCTGAAACAGGCCCTGGAACAGGGGCTGGACACACCGGAGGAACAGCTTGAGACGAGGCTTCTCCTCGCTGATTACCTGTGGGACATGAAGCAGAGCCAGGAGGCAGAAACCCAGTACGGCATCACCATCGAGGAAGCGCCGAAGGATCCCCGCTGCCACCGGAAAAGGGGCTGGTTCTACTACATGGCCTCCCGGGACGACGAGGCGGAAAGGGACTTCAAGCGGGCCCTGGAGCTGGCGAATGACAAAAGCAGCGCAGCCGCCAATCTGGGCGAGCTTTACGCTGTTTCCGGCAGACCGGAAATGGGGCTTTCAGTGCTTGACCCTGCCATAGAGGAAGATCCCTACAGTGTGGGTCTTTTCTATTCCAGGGCCCTCTGCAGGGTGAAGCTGGGGATGGACGAAGGCGCAAAGGAGGATTTCGGCAGGGCCGATTTCCTGGGGCACCGGGATGCCCTGAATGACAGAAGACAGACCTACGGCAACAGTTATCCCATGGACTTCTTCGCCGGGGGCATCGAGGCCGGCAACAACTCCGACTTCGCCCTTGCCATGGAGAATTTCTCCACCGCGGCGGACATGTTCCGGAAAAATATCCGCCACACCGGGGATCACCCCTGGCGGTACACCGCAAAAAGCCTTCACAACCTGGGATACTACCTCCACCAGGCAGGCCAGCTGACGGAGGCCATCGGGAGCATTGAGAAGGCCCTTGATATGATTCCCCATTACAAGGACGCCTGGATATCCCTGGGCAATGTGCACGACGCCATGGGCAGCCACCCCGAAGCCCTCAAGTGCTTCAACCGGGCCATAGAGCTTCGGCCAAACGACGGCAGGGGCTACTACAGCAGGGGCAGGATCTTCCTTGCGCAGAAGAGGTACGATGATGGGGTGGAAGACTTCTCAAAGGCGGCAATGTTCTACCAGAGGAACGACTGGAAGGGCGACGCCTTCTTCAACAGGGCCAGGTGCCACGAGGGCGCCGGGCGGATACGCCAGGCCATAGATGACTACCAGCAGGCCTTCAGCCACGGCATTCAGCAGGGAATGTTCGAATCGGTGCGCCTCAGGGGGGCCCATGGCATAGAGTAGCCTTCATCCTCGTGAACCTGTACAAAGGCAGTGCCGGGGCGGTGACAAGAAAGAAGGCCATAGTCCAAAGGACCTTCCCCGTCCTTCCATCCTGAGATCCCTCGGAAAAAAGGTGCAGCATGGAAACCGCAATGAAGAAGACCGCCGCGAGAACCGCCGGGAAATAGAACCAGAAGAGCCAGGGGAAAACATCAGAGAGCTTGATCTCCCCGGTGAGGAAGGTGAAGTAGCAGACCGTTGCCAGAAAATGGGCAAGGGGAAGGAAAACGAGAATGTCCCCTGCCCTGCTCAGGTCCTTTTTCGCCATATCCCCCACACGATTCTCCATTTCACAAGGGAGGTCCCGGGGCAAGATCCCATGCCCAGGGACTCCAGGAACTCGCCGTCCGGCGGCTGGAAGGAGGACTCCATCTCCCCTCCATAGAGCTTCAGGTAGCCCGCCCCGCGGAAATAGCCGTCGAGCCGGCCTCCATGGCAGGTATGAAGCCCTGCGCTTCTGAGACCGTTTTGAATCCCTTCGGCAAGGGCCCCCGGGGGTTCCTCCCGAATTCCTTCATAGTCGTACTCGCAGAAAACCGCGTAATAGCCGGTGCGAAGCTTCCTGAGCCACCTCACCGGGTCCCCCACGGAAGAAAAGAAAAAGCTTGACACATAGAGCCCCGCCGGGGGTGATTCTCCGATGGCGTCGCCACATCGGAAGGAATCGCCCTCCGGCAGTATGCCCGGGTCAATATCCATTCCAAGATAAGGGGTATCAGTAAGGGACATTATCTGTCTGCCCAGCAACCCCGTTCCGCACCCCGGTTCAAAGATGCTGTCCACCTGTGAAAGGGGCAGAAGGGAAAGTATCCTGCTTCGCAGCTCCGATGTTTCCTTGAACTGCCTTTGGTATATCCCTCTGAGGATCTCCCTGCTACACGGAGTCCCTGCAGGGACCGCCATTTTCCTTCTCCAGTGGGCATCCTCCGCCGCAGAGGGTGAAGTGAACGCACTCCCTGCAGCTTTCGTCGGCCCACCGCCGTTCCCTGGCCCCCTTGAGAAGGGTGCCGTTCCAGATGGAATCCCAGGGATCCTCCAGTATGTTCCCGGCGGACCGGTACCAGCTCTGGCAGGGCAGCACATCGCCGTCGGGTTCCACGCAGAGGTTGTACTCGCCGGCGGTGCACCTTTTTCGCCCAGGTCGAACTCCAGGGGGTTGAAGGCGCAGTACCTGGTTGGAGAATACCAGATGAACCGCATTCCAAGCTCCTCCAGCTCTTCGTTCATTGTGAGGATCACCGTTTCAAGCTTGTCCATGGGAAGGGAGAAATCCCCCTCCAGGGCCCTGCCGCTTTGTATCACCGCATTGGCCGCCATGGCGGTGAGCCCCAGTTCACCGGCGAACCTTACGGTTTCACCCATGAACTCGGCATTCCTCCTTGTGATGGTTGTGTTTGTGATGGTGTGTATTCCCGAGGCGACGCAGTTCCTTATGCCCTGAACGGTGGCATCGAAGCTGTCCGCCCCGGTCATTTCATTGTGCACTTCTTTTCTGGCCGATTCAAGTGTTATCTGTACATGGTCGAGACCGGCTGTTACAAGCCCATTCAGGTATCCTTCGTCGGCGAGCTTCACCCCGTTGGTGAGAAGACCTGTTACCATTCCCAGTGTCTCGGCGAACTCTATGAGTTCCCTGAGGTCATCCCTGAGGGTTGCCTCTCCCCCGGTGAAGATCACATGGGGAATGCCCAGGTCCCATATCCTTTTCATTACCTGTTTCCACTGCTCCGTGGACAGTTCCTCCTTCTGCCTGGTCTGGTTGTAGCAGTGTCCGCAGTTGAGATTGCATCTGTATGTCAGGGCGAGGTCCATCCTGTAGGGCACCTCCACCTTTGTCTGAAAGGGTTCTGAAACGTCCATGTTCACGAAGGAGACCGGTTCCGACGCCCCGGCCTTCAACAGCTTTTCAAAAGCCTTCGAGAATTCCGCCAGATCGGAGAGGGCCTGCTTCTTCTTCACATTGTAGCGGATCTTCAGGGATCTCAGCATCTCCTTTTCCGAGTAGCCCGACAGCCCCATGAATGCCATATCCGCCGCAACCGGATTCAGGTGTATCACCCTGGATGCGTCAACGGTGAGGACCCCTCCGCCGGTGTCTCCCACGCGGAGGTGCACCCTGTGTCCGCCGGTTCGGAAGTGATGAATTCCCGCCGGGGCTATTTTTCTGCCCGCCTGTTTCATGTCCTTGAACATCATCTTCCCCCTCCCGCGCAGGCGCAGGCGCAGCCGGCGCAGGCGCATGCGCAGGCGCAGCCGCTTCCTGAACTGCTTCTGCTGGTGGAGACCGGGACCGGGTTCGTTCTTGAGGTAACCGTCCGGGTGAGGGATGTGATGCTGCTTACCGCCGAACCGGCAGCGCTCTTGAGGGAGCCGGCCACCTGTGAACAGGCCTGGGAAATGCTTATCCCTCCGGCGGTGCCGGTTGAATAGGGGGCCCTTCCCTGGAAATAGCCGTACATGAATACCGGCAGAACGGCGCTGCGGGTGTCCGGAAGCCTTTTCACCCTCTTCTCGAACCTGTTGTCGGCCAGAAGCCACTGGAAGCGGTCTCCAAGTATCTCACCGGCCTTCTCCGCGGAGATGTCGTTGTCCAGCATCCGCCAGGCGCTGTTAATTATGCTTCGGTAGTATTCCCTGGTTTCCTTAAGGGAGTAGTCCTCCATTTTCTTCTCTAGTTCCTTTATCATCCCGGTGAACACCTTCATGACCTTGTCCCCGGGGATGGGCTCGGTTCTACCTCCGGTGGGTATCAGCTTCAGTATCTCCCTTTCGTAGGAGCGAAGCCCCTGATCGGACCCGGTTCTCTTCAGCTTGTGGCCATCGAGCTGGAGCTTTCCCTTCTTCAGCAGACCGAACACGATCAGCATCAGGACCCTGTCCAGCTTCGCCTCAAGGAGAAGGGCGGCCATGGGAGCCGTGAGCCCCCTCTTTACCCCGGTACCCTCAAGGCCCAGCCTGGGCGGCAGGTACTGCTCCCTTCTCTTGTTAGCGTCTATCACCGATTTTGTTATTATGAAAATGACGAATGCAAAGATCAGGAACACGAAGCCGAACACCAGTATCAGGACCACAGCCTCGGCGGAGATGAGGGGAGCCTTCGGCCTTTCGGAAAGAGGGCCTTCCACAAGATCCTCCGGAAAGGAAATGCCGACCATGTAGGGTGAGTCCACCTTCCTGCTCTCCTCCCAGACATAGAACACCCTGCCGTCGTCGCCAATTCCGGAGTCGGTGAAGGGGACATCGTGATACCTTACAAGGTCCGGTTCAGCACCTTCGGGAAAAACCAGTGTGAGAGAAAAATCGCTGACTCCCTTCAGCATTCCGCCGTCGAACCATGTGGGCGAAAAGCGGACCGAGGCGTAGTCATCCTCTTCGGTGTCCAGGAAGACCATTTCCCTGTTCAGGCCGGTTACCCTGAGCCTGCCTCTGTCCCCCGGCTGAATGGCGAGACTCCCCAGGTGGATCTCAACTCCGTTGGTGATGTATGTTGAATAGTAGATCCGGTCCAGTGGTTTCCCGTCGAGGGAGGCTTCCGTTTCTCCGATGGTGAAGTTGTTAGATGTGAAACCGATGTCCACGATGTCTATGGGGCTGTAGCCCGGAGTGCATTCAAAAAGGATGTCGTAGCTGATGGTCATGCTTCTGTCGCGGTTGACCTCAGCGGTGCAGCTGAACTCGGGAATGGAAAAGCCGTAGTTCTGGCCGGGGGCCAGGCCGGCCATGAGGATCAGAACAAGTACGAATCTTACCATTTGGGAGCCTCCTCCATCTGGTATTCGCTGCCGCAGTAGGGGCAGGAAACGAATACGGTGCCGGCCCTTATCGATGTGTTCTCAGCAGAGAGGGAACCGCCGCATCCGTCGCATTTCATGCTTTCCAGGCTCATGTCTCCAGTGAGCTCAAGCTCCTGTTTAACAACAACATCCCGCGTGGAAGGTTTTCTCAACCCCATCACCAGGAAAAATCCGCCTGTGGCGAGGATCACCGTCCCGATAAGGGGCTCTCCGCCAATCAAGAACACCAGGCCCAGAAAAAGGGTGAGGACCCCAATAACGGCCAGAACCACTTTAAGCGCTTTCATCCATCCCTCCCATGGTGTAATGGTTTTTAAATAACACCAGAGGAGTCGGGAAACAAGGATGTGGTGAGGGATAAAGGTCAGACAGCCCTGCGGTCAGGGCCGATCCTGGTCTCCATTCTGTAGAACGGGGCCGGGGTGCCGTCGGGAAGAAGTACCGTACCCCTGCCGGTGATCTGGAAGCCCACGCTGCGGTAGGACCTGACCGCCCTTTCGTTGGCCTGGCGGACGGTGAGCCTTATGGTGGTCAGGCCCAGTATCTCAGAGGCAAGCTCCATTGCCTGGGGGATAACACTTCGGCCGATCCCCCTGCCCAGGTATTCAGGGCAGCCGATGATGACGCCGAGGATCCCGGTTGAGTCCCCCGGGCGTCTTCTGTCCACCCAGACACCTCCGATGGCCCGTTCATCCAGCTGAATGGCATACCACACATAATCCTCTCCCCAGCTGGAAAGGTCAGCGGGTTCCTGATAGTTCAGCGGGGTAACCTTCTGCATGAATCTGCCGGCACCCACGGCGCTGCTCCAGCGGTGGAGGTGCTGAAGGTCTTTCTTCTGGAAGGGTCTCAGGGACAGGTTCATCAAAAATGTTCCTTTTTTGTTTACTTACCGATAAGTAACATCCGGTATCAGTGGGGTATCATATTCAATGGGAAAGCGATTGGTCAACTCCCGCGGCGTATTGTAGATTACAGAAATGGCGAGATCATCTGACAGGTCCCACTGGGACAGGTTCTGGAAGCGCGACCGCAGCCTTCCGGAGATATACGACAACGACGACAGAATTCGGGTTGAGGCCAGGAAGCGCCTGGATCTCTCGAATCTCCTGGTCCTTGAGGTCGGAGCAGCCACCGCCAGGGACAGCGTTTCCCTGGGGGAAGAGGGCGCAATTCCAGTTGCCCTGGACTATTCCCATCCGGCACTGAAACTGGCACGGGAGGCGGCGGTCCAAAGGGGCGCCAAGGTACTTCTGGTGTGCGGCGACGCCAATGCCCTGCCCTTCAGAAGCGACACCTTCGACCTGGTGTTCCACCAGGGTGTGATGGAACACTTCAGGAACACCGACCCCATGACCGACGAGTGCATCAGGGTCACAAGGCCCGGGGGGAATCTCCTTGTGGATGTTCCACAGACCTTCCACCCCTATACACTGGTAAAGAAACTGCTGATAGCCTTCAACGCATGGTTCGCCGGGTGGGAAACACAATACACACCGGGCCAGCTGAAGAGATACCTGAGAAGCAGAGGAGCGGAGCCCTGGGCGGTTTACGGAAGGTACTTCTCTCCCTCCCTTGCCTATCGTATCTTAAGGGAAGTGTTGCTGAAAACCGGTTTGAAACTCCCCATGCGGCCGGTCCTGATACCACCGGTGCACAGGCTGCGCCGCCGGCTGGGCACCGGGATCGAAAACAGTTTTCTGGGCCCCCTGACCGGGGTGGTAACAGGAGTTTTCGCAAGGAAACCGGAGAAGGAATGAAAATACTGGCCCTCAACTGGAGAGACCCGAAGAACCCCGAAGCCGGCGGGGCGGAAATACACCTCCATGAGATCCTCAAGAGGGCGGTCAGGGCCGGTCACGAAGTAGTCCATGTATCCCATTCCGTTCAATGGCTACCCCCCAGGGATGTGATAGACGGCGTTCAGATACACAGGCAGGGAAGCTGGTACTCCTACAACTTCTCCATTGAAAAATACTGCCGCTCCCTGGACCTCAACTCCTTCGACCTGATCATCGAGGATATATGCAAGGTCCCGGTCTTTTCCCCGGGCTGGTCCAAAACACCGGTCCTCGCAGTGGTTCCGCATCTTTTCGGTACCACCGCCTACAGAGAGGTATCCCTGCCCAAGGCCCTGTATGTGAACATGCTGGAGGCTTTCATACCGAGTGTCTACAGGAACTGCCCCTTCGTGGCCATCAGCCACAGCACGAAGGAAGACCTCATCCGTCGAGGAATTCCCCGCAGCAACATCAGTGTGATCCCATGCGGAATAGACACCGACTTCTACAGACAGGATCCGGAGATCTCCCCGGAAAGGAACAGGCTGCTCTTCGTGGGGAGGCTGAAGAAATACAAGGGGGTGCAGCATCTCCTCCAGGCCATGACCATCCTCCACTCCCGGAACATACCCGCCAGGCTCACGGTGATCGGCGAGGGAGACTACTCCCGGAACCTGAAGCTTCTGGTGGGCCGGCTCAATCTTCAGGACAGCGTGGATTTTCTCGGCTTCATTCCCCAGAAAGACAAGCTCACCTGGCTTCAGAGGGCCTGTGTGGCGGTGTTCCCCTCTGCCAAGGAGGGATGGGGGCTCACGGTTATCGAGGCCAACTGCTGCGGAACCCCGGTGGTCGCCAGCGACTCAGACGGCCTGCGGGATTCCGTGAAGAACGGTGAAACCGGAATACTGGTCCCCCACAAGGACCCCGGAGCCCTTGCCGAAGCCCTGGAGATGATCCTGACCCATCCGGAGAAGAGGCGGGAGCTTTCAGAAAATGCCCTTGGCTGGGCTAGGGGCTTCAACTGGGACGACACCGCGGACAAAATGCTGAAAGTAATGGAACGAACAGCGGGAGGCGAATATGCTCGATGCGATAAGAAAAAGAAGAAGCATCAGGAAGTACACCGATAAGCCCGTTTCCGATGAGGCCCTGGAAGAATTGCTGAGGGCGGCGATGCAGGCCCCCTCCGCGAGGAACCTTCAGCCCTGGGAGTTCGTGGTCAGTAAAAGCGCATCGGTGCTGAAAAGCATTCCCGGTGTTCACCCCTACGCAGCAATGGTACCCGGCGCCGGGGCCGTGATACTGGTGTGCGGCAACAGGGAAGTTCAGCCGGAACCGGGATACCTGGCCGAGGACTGCTCCGCCGCGGTTCAGAACATCCTTCTCGAGGCGGTGGATCAGGGGCTCGGGGCTGTATGGCTCGGAGTTTACCCCAGGGAGGAAAGAATGGCGGGAATGTCGGAACTCTTCCGGCTTCCAGCCCACATCCTTCCGGTGGCCCTTGTTTCCATCGGAGTTCCCGGTGAGCAGAAGGGCTTTGAAGACAGGTACGACCCGGGGAAAGTGCACACCGACCGCTGGTAGCACAGTGCCCTTTGCGCCGTACAGGTCCTGTTGTATCTTAAATTTCCAGCAGGAAGGGTGAAAGTGAACAATACAGCCGATCAGAGAGAATTCATGGAAAGGATGATGGCCACCGGAACCAGCCTTATCAACATAGGCGATGTGGACATCCTTCTGGAACAGATACTCACAGAAGCCAGGTACTTCACCGAAGCCGACGCCGGGTCCATATACACCGTCGAGGGCGACGAGCTGGAGTTCCGCCATTCCCAGAACGACACCATAGTGAACCGAGGGGGCAGGATACCCTACACCCGCTTCACCATACCGAAGAACAGACAGAGCATTTCAGGATATGTGGCCTGCACCGGCGAGGTCCTTAACATCCCCGATGTAAGAAGGATCCCCGAGGAGGAACCCTACTCCTTCGACGACAAGTACGACAAGCTCTCCGGCTACAGCACGGTTTCATGCCTTACCCTTCCCCTTGTGAACACCAGGCACCGGGTGGTGGGTGTTCTGCAGCTGATCAACGCGAGGAACAGGGATGGCAGGTTCGTTCCCTTCCGGCTGGAAATGGAACCCCTGGCCAGGTACTTCGCCTCCCTTGCAACACTGGCCCTTGACAGGGCTCTGCTCACCAGGACCCTGCTCATGCGGATGATAAACATCACAGAGCTCCGTGACCCCAGGGAAACCGGACCCCATGTGAACAGGGTGGGCAGCTACGCCATAGCCATCTTCGACGCCTGGGCGGAGAAGAATGGTTTCGGAGAAAGGGAGAAAATGCTCACCAGGGATGTTCTCAGGATGGCGGCTATGCTCCACGATGTGGGTAAAACAGGCATATCCGACGCCATACTGAAAAAGCCAGAACCCCTGAACGAAGAGGAACGCAGGATAATGGAGGGCCACTGCTCCATCGGAGCGGACATCCTTCGTAACTGCGAATCCGAGTTCGATGAGATGGCAATGGAAATAGCCCACTGTCACCACGAGAACTGGGACGGCACCGGCTACCCCAGGGGGCTTTCCGGCAACAGGATCCCGTTCATGGCCCGGATCACAGCGGTGGCCGATGTTTTCGATGCCCTGAGTTCCAAACGGGCCTACAAGGACCCCTGGCCGGAGAAGCAGGTCATCCAGGAGATGGAAGGTCTCTTCGGAACCAAGTTCGACCCCGGGCTGAAGGAACATTTCCTCTCCCGGCTTGAGGTCCTTAAGGAGATAAGGGTCAGCTACCCGGACAGATAGAAATTGGAGGAGTCATGGGCGGAACTCCGGTACCTCTGGTTCTGATGCTGCTCTGCACAGCGGCCATGGGGCAGTGGAGCCCCGATTCAACCGAGAATCTTACCATCTGCGACCTCCCCGGCGAGCAGGTCACCCCGAAGATCGCCGGAACATCCGATGGCGGGTGCTTCATCTCCTGGTTCGACCAGAGGTCAGGCGACTACAACATGTACCTCCAGAGGCTGGATTACCAGGGGTGCCCCAGTTCCCGGAGAACGGGCTGCTCATAAGTGACCACCCCCAGATGACATGGCTTGTTGACCATTCACTGGCTGTGGACAACGAAGACAATGCAATTCTGGCATTTTCCGATACCAGGTCCCCCGATGGCGATCTCGACGTTTCCGTTTACAAGATCAGCGGATCCGGTGAGTTCCTCTGGGCCGACGGCATTTCACTCTCCGACACATCGGAAACGGGCTTTGAGCCCAACCCGGTCATCGCCGTAACCGGGGGGAATGAATGCGTTGTGGCCTGGGGCAAGTCGGTTTCACAGGAATTTCTTGTAATGCAGCGGCTGGCCCCGGACGGCACAAGGCTATGGGGGGACTGGGGCTTGACCTTCCAGGACCCCGACGCCGATCTGTCATCGCCGGTCCTGGTTCCATCCGGCGACCAAGGGGTCATAGCCCTGTGGAAAAGGTCCACCGGCACCTACCCCATGACGGTTACCCACCTCTACGCCCAATTGTTCGATGAGACCGGGGACGGGGTCTGGGGCGACAGCCCGGCACTGGTGTACAGCACCGGGGCCATCACACCATGGAACTTCCCTGAAATGATCCCCGACGGCTCCGGAGGCGCCGTGTGCTCCTGGTATGACGCCCCTTCACTGTCCGAGTTCAATGTGTGGGTGCAGCACATCGACAGCGAAGGTAACATGCTCTACCCTGCCAACGGCGCCCAGGCTTCCACCAACTCCTCGGACAGGCTCCACATGAGCCCATCCGCCGCCATAAACCCCTCAACCGGCGAAACCTATGTGTTCTGGACGGAAACCAACGGCAACCAGGACCAGTGGGGCATATACGGCCAGATGTTCAACACCTCCGGGGAACGCCAGTGGACCGACAGCGGTCTTGAGCTGGTTCCCCTGGGAAGCCAGCAGACATCCTTTGCCACTGCACTGGTAAACGAGCTGGGTGTGTTCGCAGCATATCTCATAAATCCCTCCGCCGCCTCCCTCCGTGTGTTCCGGCTTGGATTCGACGGTACCCCCCAGTGGGGCCCGGTTACCGTGGCAGCGGGAAGCAACGGCGGGAAGGACGACCCCGTGGTCTCCCACGGAACGGACAACAGCCTTGTTTCACCTGGACCGACAACAGGACCGATGCGGGGATATATGCCCAGAACATCAAATCCGACGGCTCGCTGGGCCAGTTCACCGGCATCGGCGGAGGCACTCCCCAGGGGACATGCCCTGTTTCCGTTTCTCCGAATCCCTCCCGTGGAGATTTCAGCATAACCGTAAACCCTGAAACCCCTCATCCATATTCTCTGGAGATATTCGATCTTTCCGGCAGGCTTGTGGAAACCCTTCACCGTGGCCAGCAGGGCGGAAGGGAAAATGTGTTTTCCTGGCAGACAGGTGAAGTTCCTCCGGGGATCTATTTTCTCCGCCTGGGCTCCGGGGAAGAGGAAACGGTAAAAATGCTGACGGTGCTTCCGCACCGGTGAGGTTGACAGGCTCTTTCTGTTCAATATGTTGATGTCCATGGAAATAAAGCTTAGGGAACTCAGACGGGCCCTCCACCGTGAGCCGGAGCTATCCGGCAACGAGGCGGGAACAGCGGAAAAGCTCAGGGCTTTCCTTGCGGAACAGAAGCCCGACAGGCTGGTCACCGGCCTGGGCGGGAAGGGAATGCTGGCGGTGTTTTCCGGAGCCGAACCGGGCAGATCGATCCTGCTCAGGTGCGATACCGATGCGGTCCCGGTTCAGGAGGAGCTCACTGAACCATATATGTCCACCAACGCGGGAGTATCGCATAAATGCGGCCACGACGGCCACATGGCAATCATGGCCGGTGTTGCCGCCTGGCTTCACCGAAACCCTCCTCACCGGGGCTGTGCAATGCTTCTCTTTCAGCCGGCGGAGGAAACCGGGCAGGGGGCGGCTGCTGTTCTTGCCGACGAAAAATTCCAGGATTTCGAGCCGGATATCGTTTTCGCCCTGCATAACCTGCCGGGTTTTCCCATGCACAGCGTTATAACCGCCTCAGGTCCATTCGCAAACGCATCCCAGGGTCTCATCCTCAGGCTCACCGGAAAAAGCTCCCACGCCGGGGAACCCCTCAGGGGCATCAGCCCTGCGCCGGCGGTGGCGGAGCTCATTCAGGCTTTCCAGTCCATCTGCCGGCATGAAGAGGGCGTTATCGTAACCCTGATCCATGCAATGATAGGTGAAGTGGCCTTCGGAACCTCACCGGAAAACGCCGTTGTGATGGCCACCCTTCGGGCTCCCACCTGCCCCCTGATGGATTCCCTGGCCGAAGAGGTCATGGAAGTGGTCGAAAGGACCGCCGCCGGACACCGGTTGAAACTGCGCACCGAATTCACCGAGGTGTTCCCCCCTACGGTCAACTCAGCCGAGGGGGACAAAACCGTAAGACTGGCAGCGGAGAGTCTTGGCCTTGAAGTAATACAGCAGGGGAAGCCCTTCCCGTGGTCGGAAGACTTCGGCCACTTCACCGGAAGGTTCGGCGGAGCCCTTTTCGGCCTGGGTTCAGGTGTGAACTCACCCCCCTGCACAGCCCCGAGTTTGACTTTCCCGATCAGCTGATCGAAACGGGAGTGAACATTTTCTCCGCCATAATCGAAGGGACACTGAACACTTGAACGACAACATCTTCCACTCATCCAGAATAGAGCTTTCATCGGCTAATCTCAGGAATAACGCAGCTTTCTTCCGGGATTTGATAGGGGAAAACTGCGAACTTTCCTTCGTCATCAAGGGCAATGCATATGGCCACGGAATAAGACAGATCGTTCCAATGGCGGAAGCAGCTGGGATCACCCACTTTTCCGTGTTCTCCGCCGACGAAGCCCGCACCGCCCTTGCGGTGAAGGGAAAGAACACCCGAATAATGATAATGGGCTACATCTCAGATCAGGCCCTCCCCTGGGCGATCGAGAACGGCATCTCATTCTACATTACCTGTATGGAAAGGCTGGAGGCAGCCGTCGGGGCAGCTGAAAGAGCGGGAAGAACCGCGGAGGTACACCTTGAGCTGGAAACTGGATTCCACCGAACCGGGCTAACGGAAAGGGACCTGCCCCGTGCGGCGGTTATCCTCAAGGAGCACGGCCACCGGATAAAGGTGGTTGGAACCGCCACCCATTACGCCGGGGCTGAATCCATCGCCAACTATTACCGAATACAGAAACAGATAGAGAAGTTCAACCGCCTCTGCAGCCTGATGTGCTCCCTGGGTATCGATCCCGGTGTAAAACACACCGCCTGTTCCGCCGCCACCCTCACCTACCCGGAAACAAGGATGGACATGGTCAGGGTGGGCATAGCCCTCTACGGCTTCTGGCCAACCAGTGAAACCAAGATGAACTACCTTCTCAACTACTGCGGCGAAGACGGGGGGGATCCGGTGAAGGCCCCCTCCCCCCTGAAAAGGATCATGACCTGGAAAACCGAGGTAATGTCCATACACTCAGTGCCACCGGGGAACTTCGTGGGCTACGGTAACTCCTGCCTCACAACGGTGAAAAGCAGGTTCGCCGCCATCCCCATTGGTTACTCCCATGGTTTCTCACGGGACCTGAGCAACTGCGGTTTTGTACTCATAAAGGGCAAGCGCGCCACTGTTTCCGGCGTGGTGAACATGAACATGCTCATGGCCGACGTAACGGAGATACCGGAAGCCCGTCGGGGGGATGAAGTTGTTGTCATCGGACACCAGGACGGCCAGGAGATAACAGTTAACTCTTTCTCGGTCCTTTCACAGTACCTCAACTACGAAGTGCTTGTGCAGATCCCCCCGGACATTCCCAGGGTCCCCGTGGAACCGGGGGAATGATATGGATAGCGAAGCGATTCACTACTACAGGAAGAATGCGCTGGAGCTGACTGGAAGGTACGAATCCGCCGATGTATCAAAGCTGCAGATGGACCTCAGGGAGGCAATGACAAGACGGGGAAGGATCCTGGAACTCGGCTGCGGCTCCGGCAGGGATGCGGCTTTCCTGGTCAAGCACGGCGGTATTGGCAGCCTGACCGCCACCGATGGCAGCCCGGAAATGCTCAGGGAGGCTTTGAAGCTTCATCCTGAGCTACAGGGGTGTCTTGAGGAACTGGTGTTCCCCGAGGGGCTGGTCAGCATGGCCAGGGCGGGTCGGAGGTTTTCCGGCATCTACTCCATAGCCGCCCTGATGCATCTGTCCGCGGAAGAGATCAGGGAAACCGCCAGGCAGCTCGAGCTCATCACCGAACCGGGTGGGATCCTCTTCATTTCGGTATGCACCGAGCGGGACACAAACCCCTCCCCGGATGGCAGACCCTTCACGCTGAAACCATCTGAATGGTGGAGATCCCTCCTGGAAGACGCCGGTTTCAAGACCGTTGAAATGAAGATAACCACCGACGGCCTGGGCAGGGAGAATACCTCCTGGCTGAACATCACTTCGGTGCTCTGACTCCGGAGCATCCTTTCACCTTTCCTTTGTTGATAATTCAGCGGGTTTTTGTGTATATTGGCAAACACTTATGTAATCATCGGTTGGGATACCCCCGGCCGGCAGACATATGAAAAGGAGGAGCTTATGAAGTACATTCTTTATGGGATAATGCTTATTGCACTCATTCCCGGCTGCGGCGATCCTGAAGGTGCCCCGGATGCCGATGAAACCACCGGCCAGGAAGTCCGAACCGTGCCCCAGGCCGATGTATATCTCACCATCGCCGACTCCATCGGGATTGAAATGGGTGACAGCAACTATGTTTTCGGGGGCATAGCCGGTGTTGCCTACACACCCTCTGGAAACATCGCCGTTCTTGACATTCAGAAGCACTCGGTCTCGATTTTTTCCCCGGAGGGAGAGTTCCTTCAGTCCGTGGGGCGCCATGGAAGCGGCCCCGGCGAGTTCCTCCTTCCCGCCGGAATGGCCTTCCAGCCCAACGGAGCACTGATCGTTTCCGACGCCATGGGGGGAAAACTCGCATTCTTTGACGAGAATTACACCCATACGGGAAAACTCGATGGCTTCTTCCCCTCGCCTCCGGCGAATCTAGTCGCCATCGATACCACATCCTTCATTGGAATGAAGCCCACCTTCCTCCAGGAAGGCAGCGAGATGCTCATGGGCTTCATGGTTGCCAGGTGGGCCATGGACAGCAACGAACCCGAAGTGGTCTACTACGAGAACATGTCACCCTTCGATCCCTCGGACATGAGCTCCATGGGGGAAGACATCGTTTTCTTCTCCGCCGCCTCCGACGGCACTGTTTTCACCGCCGGAATGGATTCCGACCATTACACCTTCACCGCCTGGAGCGGAGAAGGTGAGGAACTCTTCACCTACACCAAGGAAGACTACCAGATGGTGGAGAAAACCCAGGATGAGATCGACGAAGAGCGAGAGTTCGTAAACCAGCAGATGATAAACAACGGCATGCCCGCTGAAATGGCGAACTGGGAACCGGAACCCTGGAAGGCCGCCATCGGAGCCCTCTATGTAGACGACTACGACCGTCTATGGATAAACCGGGGAACCGAGAACGTGCCCTACTTCGATGTGTACAGCCTCCAGGGGGAACCCCTGTTCACCGCGGTTCTCGATACCGACAGGAACACCGATTACTTCGCGGTGATGATCAGCGGAGAGGGTTTCCTCGCCTTCGACGCCAATGCCGACGACTACCCCAGGGTATTCCATGGCAGCATCCCCGAAGAATAGAAAAGGGAGATCAAAAGCAGGGTGACCGACCCGGAAGAGCTTGAGGAAACACTGAAGACCGCCGCAGGGGAGGAGCGCATTCCTCCCCTGCTGGATTACGCTTATGCTCTGCATCTGAAAGACCCCGACAGGATGATGGAACTGGTGGGCGAGGCCCTGGAGCTTTCCTTGAAGCACTCCTCCAGAAGCGGGATCTTTCGCTGTCACCAGCTGAAGGGCATCTACTGGGGAATGAAGGGAAACTATGAAAAAGCCCTTGAACATTCCCTGGAAGCCATGTCCCTCCTCGACGGGGAAAGCGAACCGGAGAAACTGTGTTCCCTCAGCAGCAATCTTTCACTTATCTACTGCCGTCTGGGGGACACCGAAAACGGGATACAATACGCCAGACGCACCATCGAACTTGCTGACAGGATCGGAAAACCCGAAGAAAAGGCCCGGGGACTTAACAACCTCGCCCTCAACCTGGAAGAGCGGGAATGCTATGCTGAGGCCTACGATTATTACAGCCGGTCACTTGAGCTGTTCGAAAGGGCTGGAAACGCCAGTCAGACCTCAATTTCCCTTCTGAACACCGCCGCCATGGCCATCAAGGCCCGGCGGCTGGAGGAGGCCGACGCCTACGGCGAAAGGGCTCTGCGGTTCGGTGTGAACAACGGCTACCCCTATGTGGAGGCAGTTGCCCTCAAGACCCTCGCCCAGGTCCGTGGAGCAGCGGGCCAGACCGACGAAGCGGAGAAGCTGTTCCGTAAAGCCCTGGCAATGGCGGAGGAGATGGACAGCACCGATCTCCATATCCAGATCCTGGAGAACTTCACCGAATTCTGTGAGGAAACCGGGAACTACCGGGAAGCCCTGGCCTTCGGCAGAAAGCAGTGGGCACTCCAGAACGAAATCCTGGCGGAGAGACAGAACCTGAAAATAGCACTGCTGAAGGCGGAATTCGAAGCCAGGTCCAGGGAGAGCGAGGCGGAGCTCTACAGGTTGAAGAACATTGATCTTCAGAGGGCCAGGGACGCCGCGGAAGCCTCCGACAGGGCAAAAAGCATCTTCCTGGCCATGATGAGCCATGAGATACGCACCCCACTGAACATCATCATGGGAATGCTGCAGATCCTCCTTGAAGAGGAACCGCGACCGGACCAGACCGATGCCCTTGAAAAGGCCTTCTCCTCAACCAGATCTCTTCTTGGGATAATAGTGGACATACTTGACTTCTCCAGGATCGAAGCGGGAAAGTTCGTTCTGAACAGGATCCCCTTCGATCTGGCGGAGGTTCTTGAGGAAACAGCCGAGATGTTCAACGAAATGGCGGAGGCCAAGGGGCTGACCATTCAGACAAAGAAGGGTGACAATATCCCCTCCCGGCTGCTGGGGGACCCTGTCAGGGTGGGCCAGATCCTTCGGAACCTCGTTTCCAACGGGATCAAGTTCACATCAAGGGGAACTATCAGGATAAGTCTGGAGTCGCCGGAACGATCCGCCGATTCCGCACTGATAGAGTTCTCCGTAGAGGATACGGGAAGGGGCATACCGGAAAACGAGATTCAGCAGCTCTTCAAGCCCTTTCATCAGATAAACCCTTCGCTGACCGAGAACCACGGGGGAACCGGTCTCGGGCTTACGATATGCTCAAGGCTGGTAACTGAGATGAAGGGCAATATCTCAGTAAAGAACCGTCCGGCGGGGGGATCGTTGTTTACCTTCCGGATCCCCTTTGAAATCCCGGCTGACCCGCCGGATGAAAAGCCGGAGGCAGAGGGGTATTCAGCTCTGTTCAAGGGCATGAAGGTCCTCGTGGTGGAGGACCTGGAAACCATAAGGGAGATCACCGGACATTTCCTCAAGAGCGCCGGGATAGCTTTCCGTTGCGCCGTCAACGGCGAGGAAGCACTGAACCTTGTGCAGGAGGAACCCTTCCAGATTATCCTGATGGACATTCAGATGCCGTTGATGGACGGAATGGAAGCTTCGAAGAGGATCAGGGAGATGGGGTACACCATGCCCATAATCGCCACCACCGGTCACACCATGACCGACCACCACTCAATGTACCGTAAAGCGGGGATTTCCGACTGTCTGGCGAAGCCCTTCACCAGGGAAGGCCTTCTGTCCATAATTGCGAAGTGGCTTCAGTTCAACTGTTCTCCCCGGATGCCGTAGAGAACCTCCCGGACCAGTTCTCCCTTCTCATTGTATTCATAAACAACACTGGCATAACCGGCGGCGTTCTCCACCGGCTCCAGGGCGGTATCCAGGAACAGGACCTCCACGAGGTTGCCCGGTGGTCATAGGTGTGCTCCCTGCCGTGGCATCCCATCACCGTGTTCATCACAGGCCTGTTCTCCCGGTCGTAATAGGATATCATCCTCAGGTTCTTCGGGATGGTAGCTGAACCTGGTCCGGGCGAAACCTCCCGGGAACTCTGTGATCTCGCCGTGGGCGTTCCAGGTGGTGGTTTCCAGAACCCTTCCCATGTCATCGAAGGTTCTCCTGGTGGCCCACACACCGGCCACCTCCACCGGCTCTCCATGAATACCGAACCAGGTGGATTCCGCGATCCCGCCAAGGGGGTCACGGAGGTAAAGTATAAGGACCCTCCCCTGGGGATCCGCCACCGGTTCACCGTTCACCCCGATGTTCCTCTCGGAAACATACAGCCCGTTTTGATCGTACTCCCTCTCCACGAAGGCCGTTTCGGCTCCGTTCAGCACCACACCAAGGCTGTCGAACTCCCAGTTCCCCTCCAGGGGAAGAACGTACTCCACGGGAAGCAGTCTGCCCAGGCGGTCATAATAGGCGGTGGAAACGGTGTTTCCCATGGGATCATGGATATAGCGTGTTTCCCGCATGCCGTCGGCGGTGAGCACGGTGTTCCCTTCGCCGTCCACCGCCCTTTTCGCAATGGCCCGGTGATCTTCATCAAGGGTGTACTCAAGCCCCGGGCGATAACCGGCTGCCAGTAGAAGTTCTCCAGTTCGCCGTTCTCGGAGATCCTCACCGCCCTGCCGGAGTAAATGGGAGAAAGCTTCACTGGAAGGCGCTCCATTGAGGGGTCAAGTGAATACACCCTTACGGTGGAATCATCAAGCCAGACCCATTCCACGAAGGCTGCTCCGTCGGAACCGGGAAGGGGTTCACCCTCCGGGCCGAGCCGGGAAAGCATATGGGGCCGTCCGCCGGCGTCCAGTTCAATATGGTAAGTGAGATCGTCCATTATCCACCGCACCACGGAATCTCCGCTACCACCACCAGTTCATTGGCAAGGCCAAAAACTGATACCGGTGAGCCCCGGTCCAGCCCCCTTACCGTCAGGGAATCCCCTCCCCGGATCACCTCGAAGCACCTGATGAAGGGAGCCAGGTCGGCTTCCACTTCACCCCGGGTAAGTATCTCCATGGTCGGGGTAAGGTCTATGTAGCGGTAGAAGGCGCCATAGGCGTTGCATGCCAGTATCAGAACGGTCATTCCGGAAACAAGGTTTGATCTCACTGTTTTCCCTTCCCTGTGGAAAAAGCGGGGGCACATTTGTATAATAAGGCAGAAGCAAAGGTGGTATATGAAAGTAATCGTTCTTCTCCTCATAATGGGTTTCGCCTCGTCATGTTCCAACCCCTTCGACTCCTCCATCGATCTTCGCTACGAGGTTACCGGGTCCGCGGAACTGGTGAACATCACATACGAGAACCTGAACGGCGGCATTTCCCAGCTTTCAGCCATTCCCCTGCCCTGGTCGGTTAACCTGTCCGCCGATCCCGGCGACTATGTCTACCTTTCGGCCTACAACAGAGGGGAAAGCGGTTCAGTAACCGTCACCATCTATGAAGACGGCAGTGTTTTCAAAAGGGCAACCAGCCAGGCGCCCATGTAACCGCCTCTGTAGGCGGCACACTCTGATACCGTGAAGGAAACGCTTAAAGAAATAAGAGTCAATTTTACTCTCTGTCCTTCCTGCAAAAGGATAAGGGACGACGAGGGCTACTGGCAGCAGATCGAGAGCTACATTTCAAGCCATTCCACCGCCCAGTTCAGCCACAGCCTCTGCTCCGACTGCCTGAAAAGCACTATCCCGATTTCGACACCGGTGGGGATGAAAGATGAGGGTACTCTATGTACCATGGTGGTATCCCGCCGGTGAAGGAACTTCACCCGGGGCGGGGACCCTTCTGAGGGAACAGATAAAGTCAGCCATGCTCCACGACGAAGTCAACATCCTCATTCTCAGGGAGGGCGGCAGAGCTTCATCTTCTTCCGGAGTATCCAGATATTCCCTGGATGGTACGGGCGTTATAGATATCACTCCTCCCTCAACGGGATCGGCTATCCTTGATTCAGCGGCAAGGACCGTTCTGTGGCAGAGGGGGCTTGCATTGGCCCTGGGGCAGTGGGGTCGTCCCCATGTCATCCACTGCCAGGACATGTCCGCCTTCTACGCCGGAAGGTCCGCCTCGGCCCTGGGCATTCCATTCGTGATCAGTCAGCACTGGTCCGGCTTTCACAAAAGGCTGGTCAGCCCGATGATGAAAAGCCGGTGCAGAAGGACCTTCAAACGGGCGAAGGTGATCCTTTGCTCATCAAGGAACGGAAAGGAGGACCTGCGGCAGTACGGGATCAGGGGTGATGTAAGGTGGCTGCCGGAGCCGGTCAACACCAGCATCTTTACCTCCACGGGTAAGGAGAAGAGGAACATGGACCTGATCCATGTATCCGGTTTCGCCCAGAACGAAAGGGTGGAAGACATCATAGGCGCCTTCAGCATGGTGCAGCATCTCTATCCGGATACTGTCCTTCACCTGGCCGGACAGGGCGGATGGCGCCATGAGATGATGAAGCTCGCCGAAAAAAAGCTGAAACCCGGTTCCTTCACCTTTCCCGGGTCACTGCAGACGGAAGACCGGGCTGAACTCCTCAGGAGCTGCCGGGGTTCGTCTACCCCTCCATCGACAATTTTCACTCCACAGATCTTGTGGAGGCAATGGCCTGCGGATGCCCCAGCATCACAACGGCCCGGGCCCTGTATCCTCTTCAGGGGGAAAGCAGCTGGGCCCTCACCGTAAAGCCCTGCCAAGTGAAGGATATTGCCGAAAAAATGCGTCTCATCCTTGAGGACCGCCACGGCATCAACACGGAACAGGTACGACAAACAGTTCAGGAAAGACACAGCCGTGAACAAGCTGGCTCCCTGATACATCAGGCCCATCTCGACGCCCTGGAGCGCTGAATCAGAAAAGCCCCTTCACCACCCCGGAGGAATCCACATCCATGTTTTCTGCGGCGGGTTTCTTAGGAAGACCGGGCATTCTCATGATGTCTCCGGTGATGGGAACCAGGAAACCTGCCCCCGCTGCTATCTCTATCTCCCGTACCGTTACTATGAAGTCCTTTGGCCTTCCCAGCAGATGAGGGTTGTCGGACAGGGACTTCTGTGTTTTCGCGATGCAGACTGGGAGCTTGTCGTAGCCCAGTCTTTCAATTGTTCTAAGGTCCGACTTCGCCAGTGACCTGTAGTCTATGTGTTCAGCCCCGTAGATCCGTTTCGCCACGGTCTCAATTTTTTTCTTCACATCCCAGTTCCAGTCATAAAGCGGCTTGAAGCAGCCGGAGCAGTCACGGGAGTTCTCCTTCACCAGTTCGGCCAGGTCTTCCATTCCGGCCCCTCCCTGAAGGAAGCCGTTGCTGAGGGCCGCCGGGACACCAAGCTCCCTGCATCTGTCCAGTACCACCTTCAGCTCGTCATCGGTGTCGGTGGAGTACCTGTTCAGGCATACCACCGATGGAAGACCAAACTTGGCGATGTTCTCTATGTGCTTCTCCATGTTCGGAAGACCCCTTGTAACGGCATCGGGGTCGGGCTGGTTCCTCTCCTTACGCTTAAGTCCCCCGTGCATCTTGAGAGCCCTGCAGGTTACCACCAGCACCACAAGCGACGGGCAGAGGTCGCCGTACTGGCACTTGATGTCAAAGAACTTCTCAGCGCCCAGGTCGAAGCCGAATCCGGCCTCGGTTATTGCCCAGTCCGAGAAGGCAACGGCCATTTTCGTGGCAAGTATGGAGTTGCATCCGTGGGCGATGTTGGCGAAGGGGCCGCAGTGAACGAATGCCGGACTTCCCTCGAGGGTCTGGACCAGATTGGGCATTATGGCGTCCTTGAGCAGCATGGCCATGGCCCCTGTTACTCCTATGTCCGCCGCGGTTACCGGTTCCCGGTCGTAGGTGAGACCAATGAAGATCCGATTCATCCTGGCCTTCAGGTCGTCCATGTCCGTTGCAAGGGCGAGAATGGCCATAATCTCCGAGGCGGCGGTTATGTCAAAGCCGGTTTCCCTGGGAACCCCCTGTGTTCGGCCGCCCAGGCCGATGATGGTGTCCCGGAGGGAACGGTCATTCATGTCCATGACCCTGCGGAAGCCCACGGTCCTTGAATCCAGTCTGGAGGGGTTGCCCTGGTGCAGATGGTTGTCCAGGGCAGCAGCCAGAAGGTTGTTCGCCGCGGTTATGGCGTGCATGTCACCGGTGAAGTGAAGGTTAATGTCTTCCATGGGAATGATCTGTGAGTAGCCCCCTCCGGCTGCTCCTCCCTTCATACCGAAGATCGGCCCCAGTGACGGCTCCCTTACGGCGCAGCATGCCCTCTCCCCGATCCGGGCGAGCCCCTGGGTAAGGCCTATGGTGGATGTGGTCTTCCCGGCACCGGCGGCGGTGGGTGTGATGGCGGACACAAGGACCAGCCTGCCCCGGCCCCTGGCACGGGTTTCAATGGTGTCCAGGTGAACCTTGGCCTTGTCGGTTCCGTAAAGGTCCATATCCCCGGACTTCAGCCCCAGACCGGCGGCTACCTCGGTGATGGGCCTTGGTGTGGCCTTTCTAGCTATCTCTATGTCACTTGGGAATGAAGACATGGCACTCCTCCGAATCAAAAGGGTTGAACATCCCGAATGTATACCGCAACATGAAGGAGCCAGGGCTTCGGGGCAAGGTTAACTTCTTCTTCCTCGAAGCCTGAACAGGAACTTCTCCAGACGGATCTCTATCCTCTCACCGTATTTAAGCGACAGATACAGAAGTGCGCCTGAAACCAGCCCCAGGGCTATCCACCCCCACAGAGACATGGAGATCAGCCCGGCGCCCACCAGCGCGCTGAAGGCGAGACCCGGGGGCCTTGCCACCAGGACGATCAGCAGGAACACCGGGTAGCGAATGGAGGTCAAACCCGCCAGGAAGCAGAGGGCGTCGTCGGGGAACAGGGGGAACAGGAAAAGAAGGAAAAGATAAACGGTGTACCTCCGGGACAGTCTGTCAAAATAGCGATCGATGACCCCGGGGCTCACGAACCTGTCCACCAGCGGTCTGCCGAACATCCGTGACAGCATGAAGGCCATGGAGGAACCGCACACAAGGGCGGCGGTTGTCAGGGCAAAGCTCTTCCAGAACCCGAAGAGAAGTCCCCCTGCAATTGTGGTTACATTTCCCGGTATGGGGGCGATAACTATCTGCATTGTCTGAAGTAGAAAGAAGACCAGGGGGGCCAGCAGCCCATAGCTTTCCACGAACTCCCTGAGTGTTTCCTTCGAGGAGAACACCTCCCTGAGCTCCGGGGGTTTCCACCCTGTTGGCCACCATCACCGCGGGGATCACCACAAGGGCAATGGTAAAGCACAGCAGAGCCGTCTTCAGAAACCGGATTACCGATGGTGAGGCCATGTATGTCTCCAAAAGGGTATGGGGCAAGGGGTCAACGTGGGAACATGGACAGCGACTTCACTGAAGTCAACAATTCCTTCCGCCGGGTCCATTTACCTCAGGTTGACAGGCTCCTTCCCTTCCTTTATTCTCAGGTTTCACAAAACGCGCACCAGAAGGAGAACCAAAGAATGAACCACCACCTGGTATTCCCGGGAACCTGAGAGCGCCGAAGCGGGCTCTGTAGGAGCCCTTATTCCGGTGGCGGGCAGGTTCCCAAGATCCTGGGCTGAACTTCTGCACTGCCCCCGCCGGCAACCGACCGTAGACAAACGGTCACAATTGAGAGGGGCAGCAAACTTGAGATTCAAAGCACTATACCTGTGGTCCATGGCGGCGGCAGTACTCCTGACCGGATGCGGAGAACAGCCGGAGACAACCGCTGAGACCACTGAAAACCAGCTGGACATCCATGCCGAGGCCCCGCTGATAAGGGTGGGCTATGTAAAGCAGGATCACCACTCGGCAATGTTCGTGGCGGCGCTCCGGGGTGAGGAAATGAGCGAACTCTACCCCGTTCATCTGGTGCATCTGGGGGAGGACTTCTATGCCCTGATAAAGGACGGGGTCAAGGTGGCCGAGATCCAGACCATCCAGTCACAGGGCGCCATGGAGGTGCCCAACAACATGAACGCCGGTGTTTTCGACATCGGGTTCGGTGGTGTTGCGGCCTTCGCCTCCAGCAATGACAGGGCTCGGGTATCAGAATTATCTCCCCACTTCACTTCGACGGCGACATGCTGGTTGTCAGCGCAGACAACGATCAGGTGAATGACTGGGACTCCTTCGTAAACTGGGTAATGAACAGCCCGGAGCCCGTTACCATAGCATTCAAGAGCCCCACCTCCGTGGCGGTGGTCATCCTCGAGGCAGCCCTGACCCACCAGGGGATCCCCTACAGCTATTCCTCCAGTCCCGAACCGGGCTCAAAGGTGCTTCTTTACAACGCCCAGGGCGCCGCTAACATGAACCCCGCCCTGATGGAGGGACTTATCGACGGTTTCGTATCCAACAACCCCCATCCCTACCTCTCGGCCCATAACGGTATCGGCAAGGTGGTGGCACCCCTACACGAGCTGCCCCCGGGGATCTTCGGCGACCATCCCTGCTGCGCCCTGGCGGCCACTCCGGAGATCCTTGAGGAGAACCCCGAAGGGGTTGCTGCGGTCCTGGAACTGTTCACATACGCCACGGATTACATGAACACCAGCAGGGAAGATGCCGCGGAGGCGGTCTCCCAGTGGTGTGACGTCCCCATTGAGGTAACCCTTCCATCGATGGCCACAAGCATCTACGACATGCATGTAACCCCGGAGTTCATCTCCAACATGCACCTGATCCTTGAGAACATGACCGACCTGGGAATACTCACCGGCCCCATGGCGGCTGAAGACCCCCAGGCGGTGGAGGCGGAGCTCTTCTTCTTCAGCCATCTTCCAGAGGAATACGGAGGGATCTGAGACCATGACCTTCCGGAAAAGGGGAAACAACCGGGGACGGGGATCCGGGGTGCTCTCCCCGGAGGGGCTGATACTGCCCCTGGTCCTTCTTCTTTTCTGGCACTTTTCCACAAGGGGAGGGGGAACGGTCCTTCCCCCTCCCTCGGATGTTCTCAGGGTTCTCGCTGATCCTGGCAGTGACATAGCCTCAAGCGGCTCTCTTCTCTGGAACATCTATCTGAGCCTGGTCAGGGTCGTTCTGGGAATGGCGGCGGGCATACTGATAGGAACGCCCATCGGATTTCTGATGGGAGCCAACGGAACCACAAGGCGGACCCTCTACCTGGTAACTGAACTCGCCAGGCCCCTTTCACCCCTGGCCCTTCTCCCCCTTTCCATAATCCTCTTCAGGAATACCACCCTCACCACCCTTCTGGGACTGGACCACCTGAGGTACTCCAGGCACATCTTCAACGAAGTTCAGCTCGGGATGATATTCGTTCTGTTCTGGGGAGCTGTCTTCCCCGTAATACTTGAAACCATGCACGGAGTCCGGGGAATACGAAGGGTGCACTACGAGGCAGCAAGGGTTTCCGGCGCGGGGAAATGGTTCACCTTCACCCATGTAACCCTCCCCGCTTCCCTTCCGGACATACTGGCGGGCTACAAAATGGCCATGGGGCGAACCTGGATGGTGATAATCGCCGCGGAGATGCTTCCGGGGACCAACTCCGGCATCGGCTATCTGCTCAGGTACTCCTACACCATATCCAGGTACGATGTGATGCTTGCGTGCATACTGATCATAGCCCTGGTAGGGGCACTCTTCTCCAAGGGGCTGGCTGACATGGGCGAGGCAAGCCTGGTCCTCAGGGCAAAGGAGCGCTAATGGGAACCGCAATAACCCTTACGGCGGTGGAAAAGCACTACCAGGAGAAGGACAGGGTCCTCCACGCCCTGGGTCCCTTACGCTCACCATCGCACCGGGGGAATTCCTCTGCCTCCTCGGCCCCACCGGCTGCGGAAAGACCACTTTGCTCAGGATCATCGCCGGTCTGGAAGAGCCGGATTCGGGAACTGCCCTTCTGCAGCCACAGCCGGAAAAGGGGAAGATAGGCTTCGTGTTCCAGGAGGGCGCCCTCTTCCCCTGGCTCTCGGCGCTGGACAACACCGCCTTTCCCCTCAGGGCGGATGGCTGGAAGAAGAACGCCGCCAGGGAGAAGGCGGGCGCGGTGCTTGAGGAGGTGGGACTGGGCGGTTTTGAAAAAGCCATCCCCACCAGCTTTCAGGCGGAATGAGGCAGCGGGTTGCCCTGGCCAGGGGAATAGTTACCGACCCCGATGTCCTCCTGCTTGACGAACCCTTTTCAAGCCTCGACCAGGAAATCGGCCACAGGCTCCAGGACATGCTCAGAAAGCTTGTGTCTAACCTTTCCTCCACGGTGGTCTATGTAACCCACAACACCGAGGAGGCGGTCTACCTGGGCCACAGGATCTGCGTGCTCGGCGGCAGGCCCGGCACCCTGATAAGGGATGAAACGGTTTCCTTCACCGGCGGGCCGGACAGGTACTCTCCCGAGTTCGCCGAGGTGGTGAAGGGCCTGAGGCCGGTGCAGCCAGCCCTGTCAACCTGAGGCATCAACCTTCACGAATGCCCATTGTGCACTTCCCTTTTATCCTGTCAGTTTTTCAGGCTGGCCTCTATCAGGCTTTCCACCGAACCTATCTCCACGAAGGAAACGCCCTTGCTCCTGCCGAAGTTTCCCGCCACCACAACCACCATGTCCTCATTCTGCAGCAGTGTCCGCTTCCTGAGTTCCTTAAGGGCATTGCCCACGAACTCGTGGGTCACCTCCCCGGGTTCCATGTAGCGGGCCTGAACCCCGTAGGAAAGGGACAGATGCCGGACGGTTTCCCTGGAGTAGCTCTGGGCATAGATGACCCTGTTGCCCCTGTAGGCCGCCAGGCTCCTTATGGTCCTTCCCGAAGTGGTGTCGGCTATCACAGCCTTCGCGTCCAGTTCCACCGCGGCCTCCACCGTGGCCTTTATAAGGAAGGCTGAGATACGGTTGTTCACCACGGCGATGGGGATGTCATTCATGGGCTCTTTGCTCTTCTCAACCTCTTCGGCGATGGCGGCCATTGCCTTCACCGATTCAACCGGATAGGCTCCCACGGCGGTCTCTCCGCTGAGCATCACCGCGTCGGTCTGGCTGTATACGGCGCTGGCCACGTCGTTCACCTCGGCACGGGTGGGGCGGGGGTCCTCTATCATGCTGTGAAGCATCTGGGTTGCTATTATCACCGGCTTCCTGCGAAGGATGCACCTGTCGATGAGCATCTTCTGTATTCCCGGGACCTTCTCGAAGGGGATCTCTATGGCCAGGTCACCCCTGGCCACCATCACGCCGTAGGCCACTTCCAGTATCTCGTCGATGTGGTCCACACCGCTCTGGTTCTCGATCTTGGCAATTATCTTGATGTTGCTTCCCCGGCTGTCCAGTATCTCCTGCACCGCCTGAACATCCTCCCTGTTCCGTACGAAGGAATGGGCGATGAAATCAAGACGGTTCTCAACGGCGAAATCGATGTATTCACGGTCTTTTTCGCTCACCGGGGGAAGGTCGATAAGCACATTGGGCACATTCACGCTCTTCCTGCCCCTGATCTCGCCTCCGTTGAGGACACGGCAGAGAAGGGAGCCCCGGTCCTTCCCGGTTACGGAAAGCTCTATCTCGCCGTCGTCTATGAGCACCCTGCTTCCGGCGGGTACTTCCCGGGAGAACTCCGGGTGTGTTACGGGAATACAGCCCCGGGAGGCACACACTTCGGCGTTGCCGCTGAGCCTTACCTCTTCTCCCCCCTGCACTGAGAAGGGTTCCGTAAAGGGACCCGTCCTTATCTCGGGTCCCTTGGTATCCATCATGATGCCTATTCTCTCGGATACGGCGCGGACCGCTTTCACTATCCTGAGGGACCCCTCAAGGGACTGGTGTGCCGAGTTCAATCTCACCACGTTCATGCCGTTCTCATAAAGCTCCCTGAGGAACTCCTCGGAACAGTTCAGATCGGAGATCGTGGCCACTATCTTGGTCTTCTTCATCTATTTCCTTCCCTGCTGTCCCCCGGGTATCGCCACGGGGCACTACCCTAGTATAAGGGCCTCGGCCCTTCCCCGGCAGAACCCCGGCAGCCTTGCGCGGGAGTGTTCGATCCCCGATCTTATTCATGTGGAAGGATCAACGGAAGGATGAAGCATGATAGACTCTTTTGAAATGCAGAAGAGATATTTCACCGCCCAGCTTGAAAGGTTCAGACTGCGGCCGGAGCTGCACGAGGCTTCAATAAAGGACTGCGAGTACTATCTTCAGATGCTTGAGGAAACCGGTTCACCCGGTGCCTTCAAGAGAAAGGTTCAGCAGACCGGGAACATGCTCTCAACGGGGAAGGCGAACGCCATCGACCGCTACCGCAACAGGGCCCTTGTCTACGATGTGCTGGGCCATGAGAAGAAAGCCCGGGAGGACAGGCAGAGGCTCCAGGTCATCCAGTCCGCCGGTTCCCACGCCGAGTTGAGTTCACTCCTGGAGGACTTCGAAGAGAAAACTCTATTGGGCAGGAATGAGAACCTGGCGCTGAACGCCCTGGGCTCGGTCATCAAGTCCCTCTTCCAGTTGTGCACCGACCCCCAGGGTTCAAAGGACCGGCAGAGGGACCTTGCCGTGTTCAATGAATACTGGAAACAGATGCGTGAGGCGGACCCGAAGTTTCATGGGAAAGAATAATGACCCACAAACTACCGGGACAGGCTGCCCTTCACCGACCATCAGATGGCTTTCCTTGAGAGCGTATTCAGGGAGGTCTGCCATGGATAGCACACTGAAGCAGATGCTTGAGGGCTTTCGCTTCTCCCTTTCGAACTACGCTTCCAGTCTGGGGCCCAAAAATGAGAAGCTTGTCAGGGCCGGGGAACTCCTGAAGAAGCTGGAGGAAAAGGCCGAGAACGGCGCGGACATGGTGAAGATCAGCATGGACCCCCTTTTCAGCGAAACCGCTACCCTTCTGGGGGAGCTCGCCAGTGAGCCGCCCCTGCCCCCGGAGGAGATCGAGGCCATGGTCGCCCGGGGTGAAATGTCCGATGGCGACACCATACCCTCCGCCGCGGTCCCCGCTTCGGGATACCACATGGCCTACGATTCCATGCCCCCGGAACAGCGGGAAAAGCAGAAGGTCTTCTATGACCGGATCTTCCAGCTGGAGGAGCAGGCGGAGAACGCCATACACTTCAACGCCCTGCTCATGGAGGACACGGTGCTTCTGGACATGAGCAGGATCCCCCTTGTACAGTCCGCCCGTGACACCCTTGAGAAGGCACGAGACGCCCACTCGCCCACGGTGAACTACCAGCAGGAACTGGCCGTTTCAACCTATGAAAGGGTACGGACCATCCCGGAGCTGGAGTTCGAGGGCACGAAAATGGCTGAACTTTCCAACACCGAGCATCCCTGGGACGCCCTCTATCTTGAGGTTATCGGTCTTCTGCCGGCGTGCGCCCAGTCAATTGAATCCTTCGGCCCCAACGATGAGAGCATAGCGAAGCTTCAGAACAGCCACCGGTTCATGGCGGAATTCATGGGCATTACCTGGGAGGATGTTTTTGAGGACCGGAGATACCTTCTGTTCTGGAACGATGTTTTCTGGCCACGGGTTCCCCCGGCAAAGAGGGCCTCAAGGGGGGCTTTCTCAGCTGAGGCCTGGCGTGACATGCTGAAGAAGAGGTTCTACGACCCCTACGTGAAGGACATTCCCGTTCAGTCCGATCCTTCGCTGTCACTGATTCGCTTCTGGGGCAGGGAATATCCGGCGGCGGAAACGCTGAACCTGCTCAACCACCCGCCCCGGCCGGTGTTTCCCGGGGATACTCAGTCGTAGCAATAGCCGCCGGGGTCGGTTTCAAGGCCGCAGCCCAGCCCCAGCACCAGTCTGTTCACGAAGTTGAAGTAGGCAACCACCTGAACGGCGTCGAGTACCCCCCTGTCACTGAGCTCGCCTTCAGGGAATCCATAAGGCTGCCCGGGTCGCCGGGGTTTCTGGTGAGGGTCTCCGCCAGTTCGCACAGATCATGGTCCAGGGGGCTCATTTCCAGTGAACGGTGGTTTTCCGCAAGGGTCCTGCACCTGTCCATGTCCTTCCAGAAGTGGTTCAGAGCTTCAATGTGATGGGCCACGCAGTATCTGCAGTTGTTGGCGGCGCTTACCACCACCCCGATCATCTCCCTCCGGGCCCGGGACAGGTCAGATCTTCCGAAGACCACCGAACGGTAGAGGTTCATGTGGTTCTCCAGACTGTCCGGGTCCAGGCTCTGAAGGGTGTGCACATGGGCGATCCTCCCCCTGGAGCCGGCTATGGTCCCGTAGACCTCGGCAATTCTGCCCTTTGCATCCTTCGGGTCAACTGTTTCGATGTGCGCCATGGGTTCACTCCTCTGTTAGATTCGACGGGGTGAAGAACATAAGAAAAACGGAAGGAACAAGTGCGGGATGAAGGATACGAAGGAGTTCTGGGATGAAGTCGCAGAGGACTGGGACAAACAGGTGGGCACCGAGGGGGACAGCAACAGGATACTGAATTCCGATCCGGTGCTGTGGAGTTTAGCAGGTGAGGTCCGGGGGCTCAGAGTCCTTGATGCCGGCTGCGGAACGGGATATCTGTCAGGAAAGCTTAACGAAAAGGGTGCGGTGGTTACCGGGGTCGATCTCTCAGACCGCATGATAGCCATAGCCCGGAAGAACCACCCGGGGCTGGACTTCCGGGTGGATTCATGTTCCACCCTTGAAACGGTTGAGTCAGGATCATTTGATCTGATCGTTTCAAACTATGTCCTCATGGACACCCCGGACCTGGAGAGCACCATTGGTAGCTTTTACAGGGTTCTCGGGGATAATGGCGCTGTGATAGCGGTGTTCTCCCACCCCTGCTTTCCCCAGGGCAGGTCAACCTCTTCCGGTGAAGAGGACTCTGTTGAATATCACTGGTCCTTCCCCTACTTCCAGCGCCGCAGGTGTGTCGATCCGCCCTGGGGACACTTCAGGTCGGAGTTCATCTGGTTCCACCGTCCGCTCTCTGATTACTGGAAGGCCTTCACCGGCGCAGGGTTCCTTGTGGACAGTTTTGAAGAGCCCAGGATAGCCCCTGAAAGATATCATCTCGCCGAAAGCGAAAGGAAGCTGAACAACAGCCTCAGTAAACCCTATTCAGTAGCTTTCAGGCTTCTGAAGACATAGGAGTCCGGGGTATCGGTTCATTGACGGAATGTTCCTGCCAGAATTATGCTCTGGTTTCAGCGACCATTCCTTAAGAGTCTTTCCATAACCCTTCAAGAAAGGAGACCTGATGAAGCGCATAGCAGTTCCGCTCATCATGGCTGTTCTGATGCTTGTCGCCGCCTGCGGGCAGCCGCCGGAGGAAAAGGCGGTGGAACAGGCATACAACGACCTTCTCGATGCCATGGAAGCCCAGGACGGCGAGCTGGTATTCGAAAATCTCAGCAGCAATACCAGGGACTTCCTGGACAGGCTGGCTGATTCCATGACCGCCATCGGAGCCGGAGACTATCAGAACGGGGCGGACATGTTCGGAGAGTTCCTGGCGGGAGAAGACTTCGGCGACTACAGCAGGGATGTCACCAGCATTGTGATAGAGGGTGAAAGCGCAACCCTTTACACAGGCGATGACCCCATGTACTTCATCCTTGAAGGGGGCGAATGGAAGGCCGACTTCGAGGGGTTCATCCGGGAGGGAATGGAAGAAAGCCTCGAGGGCTCAGGGATCACCGTGGACGACATACTCGACGGCAACCTCGGAGCCGGGCTCAATCCGGTCCCCGACGGCTACACGGTGGGCCAGGGAACAGCCGCTGTAACCTTCACCAACAACCTCGACGGCTGGGACATCCATGGAGTGTTCATCGATCCTTCCGATGAAACCGAGTGGAGCGAAGAGAGGCTTGGGGCCGACTATATCCTGGCAGGCGATCAGACCATCACCGTAATGGTCGACCCGGGAACCTACGACATCCAGATCATCGACGAGGACGGCGACACCTACTCCCTCTGGGAGGTCGAGATCGGCCCCGAAGGTTATCAGTGGGGGTTACACTGGGGGACATGGACTGATCCACGGGGTTACTTCCATCGGACAATGCCCCCGGCCCTCCCGCCGGGGGTTTCCATCTGATCAGTCGCCCAGGACCTGGATCCTTATCTTCCTGTTCCGGGGCCTGTTATCGTGATCGATCAACACCACCTGCTGCCAGGTACCGGTCAGTGGTTTTCCATTTTCCACCGGGAGGGTTATTCCGGGGCCCATAAGGGTTGCCCTGAGGTGGCTGAACCCGTTGTCGTCACCCCATGTCTCACTGTGGCGGGATCTCATTGTTTCCGGGGCGATCCTGTTCAGAAGCTCCCTCATGTCTTCCTTCAGGGCGGGTTCGAACTCGATGGTGGTAACCGAGGCAGTTGAGCCGATGGCGGTAACGGCCACGATCCCTTCCATTATACCGGACTTCTTTACCACATCCTCAACGGAGCCTGTAATGTTCAGTATGTCTGAGAAACCCTTTGTGGCAATTGTTATCGTTTTACCATATGTCACGGGTTACACTCCTTATCCTTCATGGGTTTCCGCCGCACCCCGGTATCCCCGGGGAACTTCCCCCGGCCGACGGGATAAATCTATATTCCCGAACCCGCCGGAAAAACAGGAGGAACGTCCCTTGAAAAGAACCTTAGCCCTCATTCTCGCTCTCACCGCGGGAACATCCGCCGCCGACTCACCACCGGATATGGTCTTCGAGGATCTTCTCGGAGCGATCTACTCCGGTGACTCCCGGGGGGTCCACGACCTCCTTTCAACGGATTCAGTTGCACTGCTGAACATGCTGCTCCTCATGGCCAAAGCCAGGTCCGACTCCGCCGCCGAGGAGTTTTCAACGGGCTTCGGAGTCAGTGTAACCGCTGAAGAGCTTCAGTCATGGAACACCATCGATCTGTTGGACTGCCTGCTTATGGCACCGGGTTTCTGGCTGGATTCCTCCCAGGCAGGACATCTCCATTGCCGGCTTCGATGTGCGAGGTGACAGCTGTTCCATTTACCTGGACATACTTCAGATGCCCGGGGAGTACCAGGTGCTGATGATCCGCGAAGGCGGCGGCTGGAAGGTGGACAAAGCGCCATTCTGGCCGAGCTTTGATCCTTTCGGTCCCTTCTACTCAAATGGGCCGAGAACCAGCACGAGAAGGAACAGGATAAGCAGCGCCCAGAAAAAGCAGCCGAAAACCGCGGCGGTCTCGGTTATCTCCTCGCCGGCCCGGGCGGCGGTAACCGGCCTTCTTCGCCAGTCCGGCGTTGCCACAGCCAGGATTATCAGAGCTATGAAAAGCCCGGCCAGAAGTATGCCCAGCCAGGAAGATCCGTTGTAAAGGGGACCCCATTCGGGAATGATCAGCGCAGCGAGCCACATGGTCACGAAAAGGACCACGAAAAGGAAAAGGGCGGAGGCTATGGCGCCCCCCTTACGGGCGGGATGCCGCCATCTCAGTCCCCATCCCAGTACCGCGCTGAGGATCAGCGCAAAGAGCAGTGCCAGCAATATGTCGGCAAATATCATAATGATCGCCTTTCAGCACATCGTTGAGCCGTTGATCGGGGAGTGTGCCTTCCCCGGCGGCTGCGGAGGAAAGCAGGGGCATCTGGTTATCGGCGAAACGGGCTTCCCTCCATTACTGCTAATCAGGTTGGCCCCTGTCGGTAGCAGCCGATTACTATTCATAGTATTTGATAGCGAACTGTTCGTCAAGGGCAACAGGGCTGCCGGTGCCTTGACGTCAAATCATGGATTTATAGGTTGTATATGAAACGGCTGTATTAGCTAATGAAAGGATAAGTGAAATGAAACTGTTCAAATCGATCCTCGTTCCCGTCAACCTGGGATCCTCCACGGAAAGGGTCCTCAGAACCGCCGGTGAAATGGCGGAGATAATGGACGCAAGGGTTTCCGTTATGCATGTGGTCCAGCCCTTTCCCTCTGTTCCTCTGTCAAGCGGAATAATGATGCCCGAGGGGTCCGGTCAGGTGAACATACCCGCATACCAGAAAGCCGTTGAGGAGAGGGTGCAGAACTCAATGGGCGAGATAGTGGAGAAGACCATACCCGTTGAGCGCATCGCAGGCAGGATAGTCCGCACGGAACCGTTGGCTCCACCATAGTCGATGAGTGCGAAAAGGGTGATTACGACCTGGTGATGATAGACAGCGGCGAGCACGATGACATCGTAACGAAGATCTTCGGCTCGGTGGCGGACAAAGTGGTCAAGAACGCCAAGGTCCCCGTTCTCGTTCTCAGGGGTAAACCGGAAGAGGACGATTCCGAAGAATAGTCGGCCTAGTAGCGGAGTATCGCCGCTATGCCCTGGTCTTTCGGGATCCGGTCCTCCGGCGCGGTGAAAACCTTACCCCCTTGAGAAGGGTTTCCTCCACCGCCAGGGAGATCAGATCAGAGTCCCCGGGCTGACGCTCTTCATTAAGCACTGTTTCCCCGGTCTTCGGGTCGAACCTTCCGTAGGCACTGAGATCAGGTGCTACCAGCAGGGTATCCACCCTTCCCCGGGCAGACATCTTCACAGCGTTCACTGTGCCGGTGATCGCCGAACCAGATGCAGAAGCGGCTCCGTATCGCTCGAGGGCCTCCTCCAGATCCTTCCGGAAATAGCCGTTGGCCTTTTCCAGGGATCTTCTGTGCAGTTCATCTATTTTCATATGACCGGGGTCTACCACCACATGATCGTTAAGTAGACCGGGATAATCACAGGAAGCGGTGAACTCCGAGAGAAGATGGGGAAGGCCAGCCAGTATGAGGGGCGACCTTTCTCCACCGAGAATGGTGGATATCCTGCCGGCAAGATCCCTGACATACCTTCGAATGTTCGTGTCCCGGTCCTCCTTCTGCGACCCATGGCCATGGAAGGTCATTCTTGCCCCGGTTCCCGAAGCGCTGGCGGTGGGGTGGCCCTGCAGATGCTTCTCGAAAACATCGAACTTCAGGGTCTCCTTCATGCTGGAGGGCAGATCATCGGTGGAGATCCCGGCAATTGAGTATGGAGTGGCTTCGAAAAGCCTGTTCTCTCCCAGGCTCAGCGCCAGAAGGAAATAGCTGTTCTGTCCCGATATAAGGTGTTCCAGTGGACGAAGGTTGAACCTGTCCCCCACCACCACCCCCTCCTTCACCGGGAAGGGAAGGTGATATGTCTTGAAGTAGTTTCCGGAAGCAAAGGCGGTGAACCCCTTTCCGCAGGACTGCCAGAAGGGCCTTTCCCTGATCAGTTCATGAGAGGGACCCAGCAGCGCCTCAATTTTCTCAGGGGCATTGCCAGTTCTTTCAGCTCCTTCTCAGCCCTGCCAACAAGTGTTTTGAACCGTATCCTGTTCTTGTCGAAATCGGCACCACCCACGGCGGGCATGTATATCGACACTCTTACACCCTTTGCCTGTTCCCTCATTCTTATCAGATCATCGATCGCCGCAAACTTCATACAACCTCCCGTAGAATGCCGGCCCCGGCAAGACTGTTCCGCATGCCTGAACCGAACGCCTCTATCAATAATACTCAATAACATCCCTTTGGTTTCATCCCCCACCGGAAATGAAAGGCAAAGCATTGACATGAACGGGGATTGCCTTACCTTATGGAATTGTCATCTTTTTCAACCTGTTATCAGGGGGATGAATGCCGGTACACAACAGAGACATTTCAAAAATACTGGGATCCATGGCGGATCTCCTGGATATCGGAGGGGACAACCCCTTCAGGATAAGGGCCTACAGAAACGCCGCCAGGATAATCAGCACCCTCTCCAGGCCCCTTGCGGAAATGGTCGAGGAGGGGGAGGATCTCACCGGGATCTATGGAATAGGAGAAGACCTGGCGAAAAAGATAGCAACCATAGTGTCCACCGGCGAACTCCCCGCCCTGGAAAAACTGGAAAGACAGATACCCCCTCACTGCTCAAGCTGCTGAACATCCCGGGGCTGGGCCCCAGAAGGGTGGGCAGGATACATGAGCTTCTGGGTGTAACCGACCTTGACGGTCTGAAGCGGGCAGCCGCCGGGAACCGCATCCGGGAGCTTCCCGGGTTCGGCGGGAAAACACAGGCGATGATACTTGACGCACTTGAAGAAATGGGGACAAAAGAGGAAAGAATGCTCCTTATGGAAGCCGATGAACTCAGCACAGAGATCATCGATCACATCAAAGGGCTTGAAGGCGTAAGGAACGCCGCTGTGGCAGGAAGCCTTCGCCGAAGGCGGGAGACCGTTGGAGATATCGACATCCTTGTCTCAGCACGCAGGGAACCGATGTGGCGGGACACATCCGCCGGTATGAAGATATTGACAAGATCATTGAAAGCGGCCCGAAGAAAACGGCCTTCCTTCTTCGAAAAACAGGTCTTCGTGTCGATGTCAGGGTGGTTCCACATGCTGCCTGGGGAGCAGCCCTTGTTCACTTCACCGGTTCCGGTGCCCACAATATCAGGCTCAGGAAGCTGGGGCAGAGTAAAAACCTCAGGATCAACGAATACGGTGTTTTCAGCGGCAAAAGGAAGATCGCCGGTAAAACCGAGGAAGGGGTTTATGGGAAGATCGGCCTTCCCTGGTTCCCTCCTGAGATAAGGGAAGACCGCGGCGAGTTCAAGGCGGCGAAGACCGGCGGCCTTCCGGCGCTCATCACCCCCGGCGATATAAAGGGCGACCTTCATGTGCATACGAACAGAAGCGACGGCCATGATACCATAGAGGAAATGATCATGGCGGCTTCAAAGCTTGGCTACGAATACATCGCCATAACCGACCACTCCCAGCGCCTCACCGTTGCCGGCGGTCTGAAACCCGGGGAGCTTCTGGAGCAGCTTGAGGAAATAGACGCTCTGAACCGCAGGATATCCGGCATAAGGATACTGAAGGGCATAGAGGTTGACATCCTTGAGGACGGCGGCCTCGATATGCCCGACGACATACTGGCAAGGCTTGATGTGGTTAACGGATCCCTGCACCACAGGTTCGGCCTGTCGAAGGGCAGGCAGACCCGCAGGGTCATCAGGGCAATGGAGAACAGATACTTCAACATTCTGGGGCACCCCACCGGAAGGAAGATAAACATAAGGGAACCCTATGACATCGATATGGAAGAGGTCCTCGCCGCAGCGGCGGAACTCGGTTGTTTCCTGGAACTGAACTCCTTCCCCATAAGGCTGGACATGAACGACCATTACTGCCGCAGGGCCAGGGAACTGGGAGTTCTGGTCTCCATAAGCACCGATTCACACCGTACCGGCCACCTCCACTTCATGAAGTACGGTCTGGGTCAGGCACGGCGGGGGTGGCTTGAACCCTCCAACGTGCTTAACACAAGGCCATTAGAGGAACTGAAGAAGCTTCTGAACAGGAACGGAAGCTGACCCGCCGGTAAAAATACCCTCTGAGTGGCAAATGAAGGGCATGCTTAATATGTTATCCAACAATTCAATACAGGATCTATTTGTCAAATTTACGGATGGCTTCAGGGCTGGCCTCAGGGCTTTGGACGGGAGGGGAAAATGAAATGTCTCGTAACCGGGGGTACCGGCTTCATAGGGTCTAACCTGGCCCTGGCGCTGCAGGAGCTGGGCCACGAGGTGATAATAACCGGCAACGAATCCGAGCAGCCCCTGCCGGAGTTCACCGGGAAGAGGCTTTTTCCCGGACTGACCGGCATCGACTGGAAACAGGTACAGGGGATAGATGTGCTGTTCCACCAGGCGGCCATAAACAGCACCAGGATGATGGACAGGCGTGAGATGCTCCACGGCAACCTCGAGGGGTCCCTGCACCTGTTCCGTCATGTGGCCTCTCAGGGGTGCAGGCGAATAGTCTACGCCTCGTCCACCGCGGTTTACGGAAGGAACCCTGCGCCATATACCGAGGATGGCCCCTTCGACCTGAACACACCCTATGCCGAGTCCAAGAAGCTCCTCGAGGAGGCGGCGGAATCACTCCAGAAGGAGTTCCCGGGGATGGTAACCGTTGGGCTGCGGTACTGCAACGTTTACGGCCCCAGGGAGAACCACAAGGGCACAAGGTCCACCATGATCCACCAGTTCGCCGGTCAGATGAAGTCTGGAAACCCCCGGCTGTTCAAGTATGGCGAACAGAAAAGGGATTACATCTACGTGAAGGATGTGGTTCAAGCAAATCTCCTTGCGGCGGAAGCCCTGGAAAGCTGTGTGGTGAACTGCGGCTCCGGCAGGGCAACCACCTTCAACAGGGTTGTTGAGCTGCTGAACGAGAACATGGGTCTTCACAGAACCCCGGAGTACATCGAGAATCCCTTCCAGGGCAACTACCAGAACGACACCACCTGCGACATGAGCCTGGCCGGGGAAGCCATCGGGTTCCTTCCCTCTTACACCATAGAGAAGGGCATAGAGGATTACTACCGGTCCGGGTGGCTGTTATGAAGACATGGATCGTTCTTGCGGTATGGATAGCGGTTTCCATGAGCGCCGGTTTCATAGGTTCCAGGTTTCCCCCGGGACAGTGGTATCAGGAACTGGAGAAGCCCTCCTGGAACCCTCCAGGGTGGCTCTTCGGACCGGTCTGGACCCTGCTTTACATACTCATGGGAATAGCCGTATGGATGGTCTGGAGGGAACGGGGCTTTTCTACCGGGCTGTATCTCTTCATTGCTCAGCTGGTCCTGAACGCCCTGTGGTCATGGCTTTTCTTCGGGCTGAACAGACCGGATCTGGCCTTCTTTGAGATAATACTTCTATGGGGCCTCATCCTTGCCACCATGATACTCTTCTGGAGGGTAAGGCCGGCTGCGGGGGCCCTTTTCGTGCCCTATCTCCTCTGGGTGAGCTTCGCTTCGGTCCTGAACCACACCCTGTGGAAACTCAATTCCTGAGCCTACCTCACCAGCACCAGTCTTTCCGTTGCGTTCCAGTGAGCGGAGTTCGCCCTGACAAGATATACCCCGGCGGGGAGGTCTTCCGGATCCCAGGCGAAGGTGTGCTCCCCCGGGAGGAGGGTCCCTCCTGAAAGGGTTTTTACCAGTCTGCCGGACAGCTCGAAGACCTCCAGGGTCATTTCGGCCTCCCGGGAAAGATCAAGGGTGATGGTGAAGCTTGAAGCGGGATTGGGCGCCGCGGCCAGGCGGCATTCCGGGGGCAGGGGCTGGAAAGCCTCGGATGAAACGCCTGTGGAGGATAGCTCGAACTTCACCGCGTCGGCCACCACGACCCTGTCATCCGATGCTCCTGCCTCATAAAGGGTTACGTACCCGGCTGTGCCCTCCTCGAAGGGGAAACCTCCCAGGAGGTTCCACTGACCGCCGTTCTGGGTCTGGTCCACGGTGTACTGTGTTTCACCGCCGCCGTGGGTTACGGTGTAAACCGCGTCCGGCGCCCGGTTGCCCCCCTGGGTGTACCAGACTGAGACCTCATACCAGCCCGGCTCCGGAAGCTCCGGGATCCACCTGGCCCAGTCTGCCTGATTCACCGCGGAACTCCAGCGGTAGTCCTCTCCCCAGGGATTCCCATATGAACCGGTATTCCACTGGGCTTCTGAATTCACGGAAAAGCCCGAAGACAGGTTGTCCACAACTATCCCCCCGGGATCGTAGGGAGGTGGAGTGGAACCCATGTGCACGCAAATGGCCTGGGCATAGGCATATGCCTGCCTTCCGATGTGATCCTCCCAGTTGATGTAGTAGCGGTATGACTCGTTCCAGCTCACATCGTAGTCGATGAAGGAACCCTCACCCAGTATCGCCGGCATGCTGGTGTTGGCCACCACATAGATCCAGCTTCCGTCCTTTACTCCCCTGTCGGTGTACCCGTGTGCCCAGAGTATTCCGCTCTGCACAGTCGAGGCCAGCTGATAGCCCTGGGTTCCAGGGTCAAGTGAGTAGCAGAAGGTCTCGGTTCCCTGGGTCTGAGTATTGAAGGCGTTCTCGTGTATGGACATGAAGCGGTCGAAACCGTTCTGGTTGGCGTATGCCACCCTTCCGGCCAGGGAAACTGTCTGATCCCCGGTTCGTGTCATCCCCACCCACTCACAGCCGGGGACACCGTTGAGGATGTCAAGGACGCCCAGGGCAACATCCAGGTTGGCATCCTTCTCAAGGTACCAGGAACCGCTTGCGCCGGGCTCGGAACCTCCGTGGCCGGGGTCTATGCACACTGTCCAGGCGGGGGCTAGGGAGTATAGCACAAGAACCGCTGGAATGAACCGGCTGATATTCACCTGGGGACCCCCCTGAACCCCGCCCGGCCGGTGGCCAGGTCCACATACAGGACTCCACGGGCAGAGGGCGCCGGATTGACCTCAATTATGTCCGGTGTTTCGCCAAGGCTTTCCGAACCTCCACCTTCGGTCCACATCCAGATATCCGATGAAGTTATCCTGTGGCCGTCGTCGGTGGTCTTCACATAGATCAGGGCTTCCCTTTCCCGCCACCATACAGGGTGTTCGCCGTGGTCAATGTAAACAGGTTCGCCCTCCCGGTAATGTATGATGCCCCCGTCCAGGGAGGGAGAAATGATATCGCCCCGGGAGGTGAAGATGGGCGCGTAGTACCGGTAGTGGGTGGACAGGGTGTCAACGGCCCCGGTGGCAACTTCCATCAGGAGGAGCCTGTCCCCCCTGTCGGTGAAAACCACCGTTTCTCCGCCGGGCGAAAGGGAAATGTGATGGGCAGTAAGGTTTTGCCCGGTTGACTCTCCGTTTCGCAGAAGCTCGCCGTCGGCGGTGAACCAGAGGTTCCCGGAGTTATCCCAGCAGGGCAGTCCCGCCTTCTCCCATGGGCCCATGAAGCCATGGCCGTCGGTGCGGACCACCACCACCCCTTCTCCTTCGTCGGAACCGGCCCACAGGGCGACGGCGTCGCCAAGGGGTGATTCCACAGGCCGGTAGAATCTGTGGCAACCGAGCTCATCGGCATGGATCTCACCGGGTGTACCCTTCCACACAAGGACGCTCCTTCCGGCGAGAAGCATGCTCTCCCCGAAGCCGGACACATGGATCACCGGCTCATCCATGGCTCCGAAGGCCGAAGGTGACAATGCAAGGATCACAGATAAGCACAATGGTTTTTTCAACATTTACTTTTCCTCCTTCTGACCGTTAAGCATAAACCATACCCCCTCCGGGGAAAACCTCACGGCTGATTCCCCATAATTGACCGTCACGGCCCTGCAGAGGTATCTTTACAAAAGGAACAACAGGACGGAAGGCGGTTGCCATGAACAGACAGGATCTCAAGTATCTCCGGGAGCAGAGCGGCTATCCGGCTGTATCAATAACCCTCCCCACACACAAAACATTCCCGGACAACAGGCAGGATCCCATTCTGCTCAAGAACCTGCTTTCCAGGGTGGAGAAAAGGCTTCTGGAGGAGACCGACAGGGAGCAGGCGGCTGGTGTTCTCAGCAATCTTGCAGCGGCGGCTGAATCCATCGATCACAACATGAACGGGGAAGGGCTGGCAATTTTCGCCAACGAAGGGATGCACAGGGTTTACAAACTGCCCTTTGCCCCTGAGGAGCGGTTGGTCGTCGACGAGACCTTCCACACCAGCCAACTCGTCCATACCATGAACCGCTCTGAAAGGTACTGGCTGCTGATCCTCAGCAAACGCCCGACAAGGCTTTTCCAGGGCCACCTGAAAAGCCTTGCGGAATTCACCGAAGAACCCTTCCCCATGGAGTACTCCGAAGAGGCTGGGAAACCCCTGGTGCCCCGGGGACGGGGGATCAGGAAGTCAAAGATCCGGGATGAGTACCATCTTCAGTTCTTCCGTGACATAAGGGACTCCTTCGAGGAAATACACCGAAAGGACCCCCTGCCCCTTTTCATCTTCGGAATTGAAAAGTTCGCCTCGGTTTTCGCCACCATTTCAAATGTTCCCGTTGCCGGCACCATGAACGGCAACTTCGACAAGGCATCCGAGGATGAGCTGGGTAGGAAAGCCTGGCTGCTGGTACGGAAGCACCTTGAAGAAAAGAGGGAAGAAGCCCGTGAGAAAATGCAGGCGGCGGAGGAGAAGGGTCGGCTCATCTCATCCATGGAAGAGATCTGGACCGCCTCCCGGGAAGGCAGGGGCGAGATCCTGATGGTGGAGGAAGGTTTCCACTATCCTGCGGTGGCGGACCGGTCCGGCGGAGGAATATCCCCGGCTGACGACCCGGACAGGCCCGACGTTATAGATGACGCTGTGGACGAGGTTATCGAGGCTGTCATCGAATCCGGCGGAAGCACGGTTTTCTTCTCCGGGGGCGACCTGGGGAAAGACCGAAGAATAGCCCTCATAGCCCGCTGCTGACAGGATGGAGAGATGCATCTTCGCAACCGACCATCTCCCGGTGAAGATCGCCAGGCTCAGTCAGTCCCTGAGGGGGGCAAACAATACGTTTTTTTCTCCGGAACCCGAAGGAGAATGAAATGACACCTGCCATTGCAATGCTTTTCCTGGGGGTTTCAGCAACGGTGCTTCCGGTCCCCCTGGATACGCCCCCCTTCGATACCACACCCCCCGGAGACCCGGGCTCCGCTGGTCCGCTGGAACTCACGGTTTGCCTTCCAAACGGCGGAACCGACTACGAGAACTGGTTCAACTCCCTTCCCGGGAACTGGCCAGGGGCAACCTTCCACAACGGCGGTGTAAATCATGCCATACGGGGTGATATACCCCCCCGAGGGATACCCGAGGTGATCACCACCCCTGGGGAGGGAGTGTTTCATCTCTATCAGACAGTAAACTCGAAGAGCCACCGCATAGCCATGTACGGGCTGCCCCCCAACCGCTTCGGCGTTGTTCTGGAACCCCGGCTCCTGGCACTCCACGATAATGAAACCCTGGAGCGGACAGTTATTTTCGATTTCCTTGCCTACGGCCATCATCCGGAGCAGGTAAACGATGAGGAGATGGAATTCACCTTCCAGGCCCTGAAATGGGCCGAGGCTGACAGGGGTATCCTCTATGTATCAACCGCCCACAGGACCTATTCCTCCATTTCAGGCGGAAGCACCGGCTACCTTACCGCCATTGACCTGTCCAGCCTTGAGATCCTCTGGCGCACCCCTCCCCTGGTGTCCAACGGAGAGAACTTCCTTCTTCTGAAAGACCTGATAGTGACCGGATACGGTTTCACCGCCGAGGATGATTTCGTCTATCTTCTGGACAGAGCCACCGGAGAGGTTCTGCAGCGGGTGCCGGTGCCCACGGCGCCGGAGTATTTCCACATACTGGGAAGGACACTCAATGTGCGGTGCGCCGGCCACGACTGCGTTTTCAGGCTGGATCAGTGACCGGGTTTTACCGCCCCCAGTAATCCTTTGAGCGGTATCTGTCGAACTTCTTCCTCAGTTCAGGGGGATAGGGCCGGAAGTAGCTCTGTTCCTTCAGGTAGCTCACTTCGAACCTGAGTATCCAGGATTCAAGAAGGTTCAGCAGGGTTACCAGGGGGGTCCTGTCCTCCCTGTACATCTCCAGGTTGTCCAGAAAGAAGGCCCTCTCCTCCTTAGTGAGCTTTCCTGAAACATATCCGAAGGCGTGCTCAAGCACATTGATGTGGGACCTGTATGTGGCGCCGGCGGTGAAAGCCCTGAGGAGGTGCTCTTCGTAGTTCTCAAGGGCGGTTCCCATACCGGTCTCCGCCTGGTGAGCCACTATCCTTCCCATTTCCCGCATCTCCTCCTGGCTGTATGCCATGAGAAGGAGTTTGTGTCTGCCCTGGAAGGCAACCAGTTCACCGGGGCTGCCGCTCTTTGCAACCGCCCTGAAGTCCGCCAGTGTGAAGAGTTTGGTGAGGAAGTGTACAAGTATCTTCTCGTTGCCCAGCCTTGCCTCATCTTCCAGGGCCAGACCGGGAAACCTGGAAAGGGCCTCACCGCCGAAAAAGCCGCTTCCCCTTCCAAGGGGTGGCTTCCTGTCACCGGGTGGATAGTATTTCACATCGAAGAGACCACAGGATGGAGAACGGGATTTAAGTATGAAGCCGTCCACGGCCTTGAGTTTCTCAAAGAAACCCCTGTTGTGATCCAGCATCCTTCCGGTTGCGTCATCCCCTGTAACCAGCTGTATCAGGGAGTTCTCGCCGTCGGTCTGGACCACCCTTACAGGATGTCTGGGAACGCCCAGGCCGATATCCTTTTCCGGACAGGGGGTTATGAACTCCACGAAGGGTTTAAGGGCCTCCACGATGGAGTCGGTGAGGATCTGCCCGTTGTACCTGCAGTGTTCGAAACCCATGCACCTGCTGCATACCACCACCGGTTTTACCGGCCATTCTCCGCTACCGCCCATATCCGCCTTCCCTTCCATTCTTCACCACCAGACTATAATGCACCGGAAGCCGGCGAAAAACAGGTCTATAGGCTGTTAAGGGCCTGTCTGAAAGCATTCACCACGTGGTCCACCTCCGCCGGTGTTATCACCAGGGGTGGCATGAGCCTCATGGTACTGCCGGTGGAAAGAGACGAATGGGCTCCGCCTTTCATCATTTCCTCCTGGGCCTTCTTCACATTCTCCGGGCTGTCCATATCAAGGGCAACCATCAGCCCCAGGGCCCTGAATCCCCTGAAATGCGGAGAGTCAATTTCGGCGAGTTTCTCCGCAAAGAGCCTGCTCATTTCGCTGACCCTTACAGTGAGGTCCAGAGCTCGCATCTGCCTCGTTGCTATCAGGGCGGAGACCATTGCCATGGGAGTGCCCCCGAAGGTGGAGCCGTCATACCCGGCCTTCATCGAGCTGGAGATCTTCTCTCCGGTTACAACAGCTGTTACAGGATAGCCTCCGCCGAAGGATTTCCCGATGGTCATGATGTCGGGAACGATCCCGTAACGGTGGCAGGCGAACCACTGGCCTTTTCCCCCGGACACCCTGGCAAAACCGGTCTGGACCTCGTCGGTTATCATTACGGCGTCGTACTCGTTGCAGAGTTCCCTGATACCCCGGGCGAACTCCTCTGTGGCCGGCCTCATGCCGGCTTCCTCGCCCTGGATCAGTTCCAGTATCACCGACCTGGCCTTTCCTTCCTTCAGGAGCTCCTCAACGGGTTCCAGCTCGTTGAATGGAGCGAAGTGGACCCAGCTCTCTTCGTGGAGGCCAAAGGGCTTCCTGTAGCTCTCGTTGCAGGTCACCGCCACGGCTCCGTGGGTCCTGCCGTGGAATCCTCCCTGGAAGGCGACCACACCGGTGTGCCCCGTGTGTGCCTTTGCTATCTTCAGGGCTTTGTCCACCGCTTCGCCGCCGGAGTTCTGCCAGTAAAACCTGTTCAGCCCCCGGGGCATCATCGGGGTTATCTCCTTCAGGAACCTTGCCCGGGCCACCTGGATCCTGTCCTCCTTCTGGGAGATGAGGAGCCTGGCCTGGTTGTAGAGCCCGAGGGCTATGGCGTTGTTGCAGTTGCCGAGGTTGGTTGCGCTGTAGTTGCTGTCGAGGTCTATGTAAACCCTTCCCCGGGAGTCCTGTATCCTGGCGCCTTCGCCGTTAACCGGCAGCATGTCATCCTCCAGATGGGAAACCGGTATCTTGAACTTCCTGTGCAGCTCCACCACCTCTCCGGTGGACAGCTCCGATTCCATTATGAAGTCCGATGCCAGGGCTATCTGCTCCGGTGAGAGCGACGAAAGCAGCACCGAGGCAACCGCTGTGGCGGCGCCCACGGAGAGGGCGTCGAAGGGGGCGGGATTCCCGGCGGCCTTTCGGCACCTGGCCACCAGGGAGTCAATGTCCGAGTGGGGGTCCATGATGATCCCGAGAACCTCCACCACCCTTGCCAGGGTCGTGGCGGAACGCTCAGGATGCTTCAGGGGATCAAGGACCATCGCCTCCAGCAGGCTGTGCTGAAGCGATTTCACATCACCTCCGGTAAACGCTGATATATCATTCATTTCATGTATCCTTTCTCTTTATCAGTCCCGTTCAACTTCCTCCACCTCCCGGTACCATCTCAGTCTTTCACCGATCAGGCTTCGCATCTTCCAGCGGAGGGTCTTTCCAGCTTCGGCGATGTTCCTTTCAAGGGCCACCACCCTTTCCCGCACAATGGAGGCGTCCTCCCTGGGAAGGTATTCCCGTGCGAAATCCCGGGTCTTTTTCAGATTGACCGTTGCGGTTTTCCACCAGCCCCAGTCCTTCCTGCATATCTCCGCCAGCCTTCCGCCGTTTATCGCTTCGTTGGTGTTCTTAACCCCTGCAACCCCGTACTGGCGGAGGAGCACCATCATGTCGATGAGGTCCTTTCTGTTGATCTCAACGATCTGAAGTTTTTCCAGGAGCAGATCGATCAGGCTTATTGTGACCGGGTCGATCCCGAGCCTGCCACGGAAATCTATCTCATGGCAGAATCTGAGCTTGTCTATGAAAATGTCGGAGTGGACCGGAAGCTCCGGGTGATAGAAGATCCGCCTTTTATCACCGAACAGCCTCAGGACCGTCATATTCTCATCCCAGCCCAGTTCCTGGAACATGTCCTGTACACCGGCGATGTCCTTTGAAAGGGCTATGAAGTCAATGTCGGTGAGATATCTGCCGTTGTCATACTCCATGTATTTCTGGTCGGGGCAGCGGAGACGAAAGGCAAGGGAGCCTATCACCCGGATGGTTACATTGTATTCCCGGGCCTTTTCCATGAGTTCGTCAAGCATTTCCAGGAACCGCTTCTCCTGTTCCCGCAGCCTTTCCGTGGAGAGGACCTCTCCCGGTTCAAGAAAGGGGGCGTGCACATCTGCGGGAAGCCTTGCCGGGGTCATCCCTCCACCTTCCACTGGTTGTTCACCCTGCCGTCCTGGATCTCTATGATGTAGCCTCTAAGTATCCCCTCGCCGTATTCAGATCCGGGGTTGACCACGGTAACATCGCCCACTTTGTCATGGCCGCTGGATTCGTGTATGTGCCCGTGGAGGCCTATCATCGGCCTGTATTTTTCCAGGGCCTCGGTAACCGCTCTGCTTCCCACATGGACGAAGTTCACCTGGCCGGCCACGGTAACCGGTTTCCTGCTGGAATCCAGCTCCGGGGCAAGGTCAAGCATTGTTCCATAGGGCGGCGCGTGGAAGTTGAATATTGCCCTTCCGGGATCATCGAGCTTTTTAACAAGCTTTTTGATCCGCTTTCCAAGCCCCTTTTCGTTGTCTTCCCTTGGAGTATCCCATGGGGTGGGGTTTACATAGTCCAGGCTTATCATGGGAGCTCCCAGAACATCCACCGGTTCATCCAGGCACCACCTGACGCCCCGGTCCTGGAAGGAGCTGATCACATCATCGATCTCCCAGTCGTCGTCGTTCCCGGGCATTACTATGGCATCCACTGCTGACAGATCGACCTTCTCAATGAGCATCTCCATCCAGCGGGCCATTCTGTCCTTGATCATGGCCATCATCAGCCTTTCCACTGCGGTGGGGTCGTTCTGCAGCTCTTTCACTTCGTCTGGCCCGCAGCGGAGGGTATATGAACCGGAATCCATTATCCGCTTCTCCATGGCGTCGAGCTCGGAACCCTCCTGGAGTGTCCAGTTCCTGCCGAAGTAGTATGCGTTCCACTTGCCGCTACCCCGGTTGATAAGGGGCACCAGGGATTTGCCGGTAAGGTCGCCGCAGAGAAGCAGCGCGTCGGCTTCGTAGAGCTCCGGCACCCGCAGCCATTTTCTCCATACGCTTTCCGCTCCGTGAACATCCACGGAGAAAAACATCCTTTTCAATAGTATCCTTTCTATTCCGGGGGGATGGTGGAGTAGATACGGCTCACATCCACGCCCTCTTTTCGATTCTTAGCCTGCTGAACCAGGTAAACCACAAGACCGGCCAGCATCACTCCGATGAGTGTAAGCATCACCACAGGAGAGAAGTTTGTGAAGGCGAGGTAGATGAAGAACCATCCCACCAGGAAGGTGAAACCTCCGAGAATGGTCATCACCGGAACCCCGAACAGGCTCCACTGCACCGGCGACCGCTCATAGATCTCCGGTTTATGGTATGGCAGAAGCATGGTGGCGAGGCCGTAGGGCCAGAAGATGAAAAAGGTGGTAAGGGTGAGAAGCCCCAGGATAACATCCACTGAAAGCATCATTATCAGAACACCGATAATGCAGAAGAAGGCATTCAGGTGAACGGCGTTGGTGGGAGAACCGGTTCTTCTGTTCACAGCGGAGAGGGATTTCGGGAAGGATTTGTCCATGGACATGGCAAAGGCCAGGCGTGAATTGGCCAGGAAACCGGGAAGGATCGAATTCGCGAACCACAGAGCGATGCTCAGGGCCACCACAAGACCGAACCATACATTTCCGGAAATGGCCATGAAGTAAAAGGAATGGAGGGCTCCACAAGACCTCCCATTATTCCTGATAGCACCTCCGGATGGTTATCGTAGAGGAAATCGTATGATGTTATGAAATTCCCGAAGGCGCTGTATGCAGCCATTACTATCACCACATACATTATTCCAACGAAGGCGGTTCCAATGGTAAAACCCCTGATCATGCTTGTTTTCGGGGTTTTCACCTCCCCGCCGGCGTAGTTGATGATGGTTATGCTTGCATAGGCCCAGACCACCACCACAAGTGATTTAATCGTTGCACCGAGGCTGAAGGATGATTCCTCCAGCCCGAGCTCCGATGCCCTCAGGGTTATGGTTTCGAAGGCGCCGGCTCCCCAGGTTGAGTTGAAACCCGCCGCGGCGGACTCCACACCGGAGGCAAAGAACATTGCCACGGCTATGGCGGTTCCGATAAGGGGTATGAAGAACATGGCCCTCATTAGGCTTTTCACCTTCCTTATCCCCCTGTAGGCCACCGCCCAGAACAGTATTACCCATAGCATTCCCCCTATCAGCTGGCCATGGGATGTCTGCATGGCCTGGCCTATGCCGGCCAGCCATCCAATACCGCTCCCAAGGGCCGCCGTGGAGAAGGCCGAGCCCATGAGTCCCACAACTATGTACCCCAGGACCCCGCTGGATATCCCGTACCCTATGAAGAGAAGCCATGCGCTCAGGTATCCTATGGTTGGCCCCATCACCCTGCTGACGGCTATGTAGAGCCCGCCGGAACGGGGCATGGTCGCCGATGTAATGGCCACGAGCAAAGTAATGGGCAGGAAAACCAGAAGCCCTATCAGGAAGGCAAGGGGAAGACTTGCCCCGGGAAAATCAGCCGCGGTGGAAACCGAGTAGAACATCACCCCGGAGGCCGCCGGGCCAGCCACCACGAAGATGAAAACATCGAACCATGAGAGCTCCCTCACCAGGCCCGATGCCCGTCTGGTAAAAATGACCCCCTCTGTTTGAGACATGATACCTCCTGTTTAATTATTTATCGTATAAATAATACCCTTTCTTAAAATATGGTATTTGCTATTCGCTGTCAACATGGGCATAATTCAGTATACTGCCATGCTACATTCTGTATTTTGTTAATAAATTATATATCATTGGGAAAGTATTCCCAACTCAGTTCCGATATATTATGCAAACACCGGACTTTTGCCTTGTCTTGGCTGTTTTATCAGGAATTGTAAAGGGACCAGGCTATTCAACCACTTTGAGGAACTCGTTCTTCACCCTTGAGGTTTCGGTGTGACCGATAATGGCGGCGGCTTCATCGCCGCACTCCCTTATCCTTCGAAGGGCTGTTTCCGACCGGGCGTCGTCGATGAAAACAAGCAGTCCGCCGGAGGTTTCCGCCTCGGAGAAGAGGGTGACCCGGGCTCCGGGAACCCCATCCTGCACAGTAAGATATTCGGAAACGTACTCCTTGACCTTGCAGGCCTCCTTGGCGCCGTACATTTTCTGAAGGGCGATGGTGTGGGAAAGGAGGGGCACGGCACCGGCGCTGAGCACCGCGGTGAGACCGCTGCTCCTCATCACCGGCAGAGCATGGCCCAGCAGGCCGAAGCCTGTAACATCGGTCATGGCGGTGACGCTGAACTCCTTCAGTACATCGGCGGCGTACATGTTCAGCCTGCACATGGAATCGGTGGCCTCGCGGTACTGACCGGGGTCAAGGTCCGTCTGCATCATGGCCCTGCCGTATACCCCGGTTCCAAGGGGCTTGGTGAGTATGATGGCGTTCCCTGCACCGGCGCTTGTGTTCGTCTTTATTCCACCGGGATGCACGGTTCCCGTTACGCTCATGCCGTAGAGCAGGTCCTCCTGTTCCATGGTATGGCCACCCACAAGGGATACCCTTGCCTCTACGAGTTTCTCGCTGCCCCCGGCCAGCATGTCCCCTATGGTATCGGCATCGATGAGCCCCGGGGGATACGCCAGGACGTTCATGGCGGTGTGGGCGGTGGCCCCATGGCCCAGATGTCGGACAGTGAGTTCGCCGCGGCGATACGGCCGTTCATCCGGGGGTCGTTCACCATGGGGTAGAAGAAGTCCACAGTTTGCACCAGGGCGATGTCGTCGGTAATTCGGTAGACCCCGGCGTCGTCCATGTTCTCCAGCCCCACAAGCAGATCCGGGGTGATGTACCGGGGAAGCTTCTGCACTATTCCCGCAAGCCTTGCGGGCTTAAGCTTGCCTGCTCAACCTGCGCATGGGGCGTAGTCGAGGAGCCTGATCTGCTTACCGGTGCGCCGGGCCCTTTCAGGCTGTTCCGGAAGCTTCTCGTCGTCCAGCTTTCCCGCAAGGAACTCGCAGTATGTGGGTTCCTTCCTGCCGTGGTGGAACTTCATGCATTCGGAGCATTTGCCGTGCCGGCGGCAGTCCGCCGGGCAGGGACAGTTCTCGCCATCGTACAGTTTTATTGCCATGACCCCTCGTAAGGACTCTATCTCATGATGTAGAGCCTGTGAAATTCTTCGGTGAAAGGATCGAAGGCGAGCACCCCGTGGGGGCTCACATCCATCTCCATAAAATAACCGGAATCGGGGAACGCCGCCAGAACCTCTTCGCTTATGCCTGGAGGATCTCAGGTGTGGTACTGGAAACGGCGATGAGATTCTCCACGGTAAGGGTTCTCAAAACGGGAAGATAGTTCTTCAGCGCAGCAGATACCCAGAACCAGGGGTTCATCACCAAGCAGGAAGGACGCGTCGTCGAAACCCGGGGGGCCGGCGAAGCCGGTGGCATTGTTGGATACCCCCACCTTCTCGCTGGGAGGACCGTACCAGTGCATGTCCAGCTCTCCGTCCATGTCCCTGTCATGGTAGGCGTAAATGGCATATGTGCCCGGAGCCAGTGAATCGATGGTGAAGACCAGTGTATCAGCATCAACGGTCATTACCCCTTTGTAGAGGGCCTCGTCTATCTCCATGGGGAAGGAGTCGCCGGGGCCGAAGACCGCCAGCCTTGCCTCTCCTGTCCGTTCCTCGAAGCCGGTGATGTTAACTGTAAGCTGTGTTGCCTGGGAGACCAGACAGGTCATCAGAAGCATTGCCGAAAAGATCATCCTTACCTCCCTACTTGCCCAGGAATAGACGGCCGGCCAGGTGCTCCGGAAGACCGGCGGCCCTTATGGCCGATGCAGCCCGGTGGATGTCGTACTCCACACGGACATGTCTGAAAGTACGCTCTTCGGTGTTCAACAGGAGGTAGGCCGCCCTGGGGTCGCCGTCCCTGGGTTGCCCCACGCTTCCGCAGTTTATCAGGGCGGCTTCGGCGAAGGTTCCCGCCGGTTCGGAGGAGCAGTCCCCGGTGCGGGTCCACTGCATGGGTATGTGGGTATGGCCGTAGATGGAAGGGTAGCCTTCCGCGGCAAGAACCGCATCCCTGGCGGTGTATGAGTTGAGCACATAGGTCCAGCCGCCGGGGTCGTCCGGCGACCCGTGGGTGAGCAGGATACCCTGGAAGAAGGTACGAAGGGGAAGCTGTTTGAGCCAGGTGACATGGTCTTCCTCGAGCTGGGTCCTGGTCCACTCGATGGCACGCTGGCCGTCGAAATTGAAGCTTGAAATGCTCATCAGCCCCGCGGCGCCGTGGTAGTGGTTACCTGCAACCACATGACCGCAGTGCTGCTTCACTATGTTTATGCAGTCCACGGGATGTGAGCCGTAGCCCACAGTGTCTCCAAGGCAGAGGGTCTCCCCGGCCTTCAGGCCGTCGGGGTGTGCCAGGACCGCCTTGAGGGCCGCCAGATTACCGTGCACATCGCTTATGACCCTTATCAGCATTTTTTCCCGCCCGCTTAGAGCCCCTGTTACACATGATATAACCCGAAGCTCTGCTTACTGTACCCCCGCCGGGTGAAAGGGTTTCAGCCCGGTCATTTCCACCGGAGGGAACGCTCAGGGCTCCTTCGGCACATCCCTGAAGAGTATCCTGTCAAGAACTCCATTTACGAATGATCCGGTTTTCGGCCCCTCGAACTCTATTGCCAGCCTTACGGCCTCCTTGATCGCCACCGGGGCGGGAATATCCATGTAAAGGCTTTCCGCCAGGGCCTGCTGAAGGATCAGTCTGGTTACCGGGGTGAGCCTGTCCATGGACCAGTTACGGAGGGCGGATTCGATCTTTCCGTCGATCTCTTCACGGTTCTTCCGGGCGGTACTCCCCAGTTCCTGAAGCCAAATCCTTGTTTCAGGGTCGGGGATCCGTGAGGAGATGGACATGGTCTCCATGTTCTCCTCCAGTGAAAGATCGTTGGCATCGGCGGCGTACCGGCACTGGAGAAGGAATTTTCTTCCCCTTGTTCGAAGACCCAAATCATTCCTCCGGAAGGTCGGTGTTGGAAACGGTGAAGACGTGCATCTGTTCGTAAAGGCTTACCAGCTCGATTGCTGTCATTGCCGCTTCGAACCCCTTGTTGCCGTTCTTTGTTCCGGCCCGGTCAACAGCCTGCTCAACGGTGTCTGCGGTTATCACGCCGTACACCACGGGAACGGTGGAGTTCATCCCCGCCTGGGCAATCCCCTTGGCGTTCTCCGATGCCACGAAATCGAAGTGGGGAGTTTCCCCCCGGATAACTGCGCCGAGGCAGATCACGGCGTCAAAGGATTTGCTTCTGGCAAGGTTGGCCGCCACGGCGGGGATCTCCCAGGCGCCGGGGACCCAGAAGACATTTATGTCCTCCTCTTCCACCCCGTGACGGAGCAGGCAGTCCTGGGTCCCGTCGAGGAGCCTTCCTGTAATGAAACTGTTGAAACGGGAAATCACAACGGCTATCTTGAGATTCTCGCCGTCGAGCTGTCCTTCATGTATCCAGGCCATTCTTCTCAACTCCCTTCAGCAGGTGTCCCATTCTGTCTCTCTTGGTCCTGAGATAGAACCTGTTCTCATCGGTGGGACACACTTCTATTCCGACCCGTTCCGTTACCTCGAGACCGTAGCCGGAGAGCCCCACTATCTTCTTTGGATTATTGGTCATCAGCCTTATGGTGGAAAGCCCCATGTCACTCAGGATCTGGGCTCCTATGCCGTAATCCCGAAGGTCCGGGGCGAAACCGAGGGTTACATTGGCGTCAACTGTATCCAGCCCGTGATCCTGCAGGTGGTAGGCCTTTATCTTGTTGGCAAGGCCTATTCCCCTGCCCTCCTGGGACATGTAGAGAACAACCCCAAGACCCTCCTCGGCGACCTTCGCCATGGCGGCGTGGAGCTGTCCGCCGCAGTCGCACCTGCGGCTGGCGAAGACATCACCGGTAAGGCACTGGGAATGAACCCTTACCAGAACGTTATCCCTGCCGGCAACATCTCCCTGGGAGAGTGCCACATGGGTCTCGCCGTCGATGAGGCTCTCGTAGACCCTCATGGTGAACTCACCGAAGTCGGTTGGTATCTGGGCCTGGGCCATACACTTCACCAGGACCTCGTTCCTGTGGCGGTACTTCACCAGTTCCTCCACGCTGGTAACCAGCAGCCCGTGTTTTTCGGCGAAGAGCTCCAGATCAGGAAGACGGGCCATGGTGCCGTCTTCGTTCATCACCTCGCATATCACCCCGGAGGATGCAGACCCGCCAGACCGGCGAGGTCAACCGCAGACTCGGTGTGACCTGTTCGTCTGAGCACACCGCCGTCCCGGGCGGCCAGGGGAAAGATATGTCCCGGACGGCCAAGGTCCTCCGGTTTCGTGTTCGGGTCGATGGCCACTGCGATGGTCCTGGCCCTGTCCCCGGCGCTTATCCCCGTTGTGACCCCGGACACGGCGTCTATGCTCACGGTAAAGGCGGTTTCATGGAGAGATGTGTTCCGGGGAACCATCTCGTGGAGGTCCAGCCTTGCCAGGTGATCCTTCTTCATGGCAAGACAGATGAGACCCCTGGCATGGGTGGCCATGAAGTTGATGTGTTCCGGGTCACAGAACTGGGCGGCGATCACCAGGTCGCCTTCGTTCTCCCTGTTCTCATCGTCTACCACTATTATCATTTCGCCGCGCTTTATGGCGGCGATAGCCTTTTCAGCGGGTTCCAGACTGGTTCTTTTCAAGGTATTCCCTCAACGATCCTTCTGCTCGGTCCGCAGCCGCGGCGCGGACAACGTATTTTCCGATCATGTCGAACTCGATATTGACCCTGGTGCCTGGCTTCCATGAACCGGCGGTGGTCCCTGAAAGTGTTTCCGGTATCAGGGCCACGGTAAAATTCCTTTCGGTAAGCTCGGCTAAGGTGAGGCTAATTCCGGAAAGGGCCACGGAACCCTTTTCCACCAGAAGCCTGGCGTTTTCCCGGGGATAGGAAACGGTGATCCCGGTGAAACCGGACATCCTTCTGACCCCTGTCACCGTTCCCGTGCAGTCCACATGGCCGGTTACGAAATGGCCGTGGAGCCTTCCCCCGACCTCCATGGCCCGCTCGAGGTTGACCCTCTTCCCCTTTACCGGGGAGGATACCCTTTTGAAGGTTTCCGGGGATACATCGAAACGGATCACCCCGCCGGAGGTCCCGGTAACGGTCAGGCATGCCCCGTCCACCGCCAGACTGTCACCCCGGCTGAGGTCAAGGGGGACGAGGCTTTCTATCTCAAGCACCGCTCCGGTCCTTCTTACCACCCCTGTGGTTTCAATCAGCCCTGTAAACAACTTCGCCCTCCGTGAGTATGTCTTCTCCGGTCCTTGTTACCACCGGGTCCCGGAGCCTAATGACCCCTCCTATGCTCCCCACGCCGAGGTCCCCGAGAACGGGAAGACCAGTGGAGCCCAGAAGGGCCGGGGCGGTGAATATGCTGAGTCTGTCAACCAGGCCCTGTCTAAGCAGGGATGCCCCCAGGGTACCCCCTCCTTCACACAGAAGGAGACCGAGGCCTTCCCTTGCGGTTCTTTCCAGGAGCTCCACCGGGGTGGCGGTGCCGGTCCAGTCCTCAGCGGAACTGGGGACCTCAAGGTTTTCCGGGGAGGCGACAATTGTCCTCCCCGGGGTAGTGAACACCTTCAGGTTACCGGGAAGGGGTTCCCGGGTATATATGATCCGTACCGGCTGTTCATTCCCGGGGCAGTCCACATCCCTGGCGTCCAGTGCGGGGTCGTCGGCAATTGCCGTTTTACCCCCGATCAGAACCCCGTGGGAATCCCTTCTGTATTCGTGAACCCTTCGTCGGGATTCAGCGCCGGTTATCCACCTGCTGGTTCCGTCCGGGGCGGCACTCCTGCCGTCGAGGGTTCCTGCCATTTTCAGATGAAGGAAGCTCCTGCCGGTTTTCCTGTGGTGTATGTACACCCTGTTGATCCCTTCGGCAGCCTTCTCCATCAGCCCTACCTGAACATCTATTCCCATGGAGCGAAGGTACTCTATTCCACCACCCCGGACCTGTGTGTCGGGGTCCACCATTCCCACCACCACCCTGGCTATCCCAGCTTCCGCGATGGCCTCGGCGCAGGGTGGGGTCCTTCCATGGTGGCAGCAGGGCTCAAGGGTAACTACCATGGTGCATCCCGAGACATCCCCCGCCCGGGAAAGGGCCTCCCGGTTCGGCGTGGGGGGCTCCGCAGCAGGTATGATGTCCCGTGGACACCACATCCCCCCTGCGGTTCAGTATGACCGCCCCTACCATGGGATTGGGGAACACCGCCTTGCCGCCCTTCAGAGCCTCCCTGAGGGCAAGCTCCATGGCCCTTTTCTCCCGGGGAGGGAACAAACCCTTAATCCAGTTCTTCTATTGTGAGCCTGCCGAGTACCGCGTTTACCACGTACTGCTCTTCAAGGCTCCCCTGGGCAAGGATGATGTGGGTGGCGTCGGCAACCTGCTGGCTGAAGGTGGGGTCTATTGCAACCCACTCACCAACCCAGACCGCCGGCCATGCATGGTATCCGAAAATTCCGTTGTCCACATACACCACACCGGCGCAGGTCACCGCTGGGATACCGGCGGCCCGGCAGAGGGCAACGGTGAGGATGGTGTGTTCGTTGCAGTCCCCCCGGAGGTTGTCCAGCACGTCCACCGCCGATGGCAGGGACACAGTCGGGACATTGTCCACGGCGTTATCCACATACTCGGAGATGCTCATTGCGGCATCCCAGGAGTTCGTGGCGTTCGCTGTCAGATCCTGGGCCAGGGCCACAATGGCCGGGTCGTCGCTCTGTATCATTGATTCCGGAAGAAGAAGTGAAAGAAGGTCTTCATCGGTGACTTCCATGGGGAAGGGAAGGGGACTTCCCGGGGGGTGGAGGTCACGGTGACCACGGGACCATCGGCGGAGGTCTGAAGACCGGGGTAGTCAAGCTGGATATCGGACCAGTCTATATCCCCGGTAAGCCTCCATATCCGTTCTCCAGTCCGCCTGGGATTGCGGACATCGTTGGATGTCACCGCGTAGACCTCGTAGAGATCGCTTGAGGGTATGATGTTGTTCTCGGTGTCCGGGGATACCCGGGTGAGGACCATACCCATACCCGCTTCCTCCTCGCGGACTATCTGGCCACGATAAACCCAGACGGTGTTCCTCATGCCCTGCTGGGCTATGGTGAGCCTTGCGGCCTGAACGGTGTCCCCCATCAGGGACATGGGCTCCACCTCCTCGCAGGTAACCGTGGCTTCAAAGAGCATTCCGGTGGAGGGGTCGAAGGTGGGCACCACCAGCTCGTCCCCGGGGTTCCAGTCCATCCCGGCGGCGGCGAGGTCCACGAAGGCCGGCAGATAATCTCCCTCGAACTCCCTTGAGTAGGATATCTCCCTGCCGGAGGTGTTCAGTGTGGTTTCCACCGTGTTCCCGGTGCGCACCGCCCTGGCCTGTATGACCGATGTGCCGTCGGACATGGTCATGTCCATGAAGCCGAGGTCCATGTCCAGACCGGTCCTGGACAGCACGCTCATGGAGACCGTTCTCGTTGTGCCCATCAGAAGCAGGTGCCATTCCATGTTCTGGGTGATGAACAGCGAATCCCCCTGCTGTTCTGTCTGCATGGTCATGTATCCCACATCCTCACCCTGCAGTGTGACGGCGAACTTCTGGAAGTCGGCTGCCGCCCAGGTCTCCGTGGGCTGGTTCTGCCCATTCTCTCCGCCGCAGGCGGCTGAAAGGATCACCGCAGCCGGCAGAAGGAGCAAAAGACTCTTCATTTCAGTAACCTCTCTATCTCCGATGCTATACGTGCCCCGGCTCCGCCGTCCCACAAGGGGATCTTCGGCGGGGAAGCCGGTCTGTTATCCATCTGTTTCCTGGCGGCCTCTGCCAGACCACCGGGGTCAGGGCAGAGCACATTTGTTCCCATTGTGCAGGTTACAGGCCTCTCGGTGTTAGGCCTGACCGTTACGCAGGGCACGCCCATTACGGAGGTTTCCTCCTGGACCCCTCCTGAATCGGTTATCACCACGCGGGCCGTCTGCTGATGCCTTATAAAGGAAAGATAGTCCATGGGCTCGGACAGGGTCAGGTTGTCCGGGACCATACCGCTCAGCTTCCACTTCCCTATGTTCTTCAGGGTTCTGGGATGGGCCGGGAACACCAGGGGAAGCGGAGCCAGCCCGCCCAGACCCTGAAGGATGCCTGCAAGCTTGTCCCTGCTGTCCACATTTCCAGGGCGGTGGAGGGTTACCAGGCCAAAATCCCCTTCTGGTACCGGTTTCCCGGCGGCCCCGGGGAGCAGCCTGAGCAGTGTGTCGATCATCGGGTTGCCCACCATTCTCACTGCGCTGTTGCTACGGCCTTCCCTGAGCAGGTTATCCCTGGCCTCCGGGCTGGTGATCAGGAGAAGGTCGCTTATCTGGTCGGTGAGCACCCTGTTTATCTCCTCGGGCATTGTCCTGTCGAAGCTTCTCAGGCCGGCCTCAACATGGACGGTGGGAGTTCCGTACCTTACCGCGGTAAGAACGCAGGCAAGGGTGGAGTTAACGTCCCCAACCACCACCACGGCCCTGGGACTGCCTTTAAGGAAAACCGGTTCGTAGGCCTTCATAATGTCCGCTGTCTGCCCGGTTACCGTGGAGCTTCCCACTCCCAGGTTGATGTCCGGCTTAGGGAGCCCAAGCTGGTCAAAGAAACTTCCTGACATGGAGTAGTCGTAGTGCTGACCGGTGTGAACCAGACGCACTTCCCCATGGAGATTCCTTATTATGGGATCCACCTTCATGAAATTCGGTCTGGCCCCGCATATGAGATCTATCATTTCGATTCTTCCGCAGGGTCGAACTTGTCGGTTCGTCTTTTGTGTCTGCCCCCCTCGAAACCCTCATTCAGGAACACATCGGTTATCGAATCGGCAAGGAAGGGGCCGGTGAGGCCTCCTCCGAGGACCAGGACATTGGCATTGTTGTGCAGCCTGGCGTACCTTGCCATGTCCGGGAAAAGGCACAGCGCAGCCCTTATTCCCCTGAACCTGTTGGCGGCTATGCTCATGCCCACACCTGAGTTGCAGACGAGTATGCCCCTTTCCCCCTCTCCGGCCAGGAGTGCCCGGCATAGTATCCCTGCGTAATCGGGGTAGTCCACCGATTCGGTGGAAAAGGGGCCGAGGTCGGTGATCTTATGGCCTGCGGACTCAAGCCGGCAGGCGAGGTGGGACTTCAGTGAAAAACCCGCGTGGTCGCTGGCGAGAAGGATCCTCATTACTCGCTTCCCTGATAGGCAGCCACTATTCCGCTGAGCACCAGACTGCAGAGCTTGCTTTCCGCGCTGTCCGCCCGGCTGGTTAGTACAACGGGGTTCCTGGCTCCCATTACCACCGCTCCCAGCTCGGCGTTGGCCAGGAAGATGAGTCCCTTGTAGAGCACATTGGCCGCCTCGATGTCCGGCATGAGGAGCACATCGGCGTCGCCGGCAACCGGGCTTTCTATCTTCTTGATCTTAACGGAAACCGGGGAGACGGCCAGGTCCAGGGCAAGGGGGGCGTCAAATAGTATGTCGCCGAACTGTCCCTCCTGGGCCATCTTCTTCATTTCCGCAGCTTCCATGGTGCAGGGCATCTTTTCATAGGGAACCTCTTTGGCGCATACATAGGTGCACTTGGGAACCTTTACACCAAGGGCCTTGGCCACCACCACGGCGTTTCTGAGCATGTCCTTTTTCTGGTCGAGGGTGGGGGCGATGTTCATTGCCGCGTCGGTTATTATCAGCAGCTTGTCGTAGGTGGGCACATCGAAGGCGGCAACATGACTGAGGAGCCCCTCGCCCCTGAGGCCGTGTTCTTTGTCGAGGATGGCCTTAAGGAATGTGCTGGTTGCAACAAGGCCCTTCATGAGAACATGGGCCTCTCCGTTGCGCACCAGCTCCACACCCCTTGCGGCGCTCTCCTTGTCGTCTTCGGCGTTAACCAGCCTGATACCGCTGATGTCAAAATCCGCCTCAGCGGCGGCCTTTCGTATGCCGCCTTCGGGACCGACGAGAATGCAGTCGACCATGCCACCCTCCACCGCCTCCTTTACCGCGGCAAGGGTTTCCACCTCGTCGGCACGAACCACGGAAACAACGCTTGAAGGAAGGTCTTTTGCATACTTTTTAAGCTGTTCAAGGCTTCGAATGGGTTCCATACTATCCCTTTCATGCTATTAATGATGATGCTAATTAAATCACTCATCAGGTTATTCAGAAACTGAAGCCACACCCGGCGTAAATATAGGTAAAGGCTATATCTGTCGCCACATTACCGATGAGTTGACAATGCTCCGGCGGTAATTAAGATTTGACAGACAAATGACTTGACCGTTATCCCTTCGCTTCCCGCCGAACCGGCGGTTGAACGCATAGAATTCACAGACCAGGAGGCCCAAATGAAGCGTATACCCGCAGACAAGGTAAAAGCAACCATTGGAAGGCACATGCTGGCGGACGGGTATGACATGACCCTCGACCTGAAGAACAGCAAAGGCAGCTGGATCCGCGACGCCATCACCGGGAAGGACTATCTCGATCTTTTCAGCTTCTTTGCCAGTGCTCCCCTGGGGTTCAATCACCCCTCCATGACCACCGAAGAATGGAAGGAACACATCGCTGGAGCGGCGATCAACAAGCCCTCCAACAGCGATTTTTACACCGAGGAAATGGCGGTTTTCGTTGAAACCTTCGCCAACACGGTGATACCGGACAGCCACCCCTACCTCTTCTTCGTTTCAGGGGGCGCCCTTGCGGTGGAGAACGCCCTGAAAACCGCCTTCGACTGGAAGGTAAGGAAGAACATAGCCGCCGGCAGGGGCGATAAACTTGGCACCAGGGTCATTCATTACAAAAAGGCCTTCCACGGACGGTCCGGCTACACACTCAGCCTTACCAACACCGCGGACCCCAGGAAATACATGTATTTCCCCCTCTTTGACTGGCCCAGGGTCGACCCGCCTGCAATGGTATTCCCCATTGAGGACCACCTGGAGGAGGTTATCCAGGCTGAAAAGAACAGTCTGGAACAGATAGACCTGGCCATAAAGGAACACGGACACGACATAGCCTGCCTGCTTATAGAACCCATCCAGGGAGAGGGCGGCGACAACCACTTCCGTCCCGAGTACCTTCAGGCCCTGCGGGACAGGGCGAACAGGCACGAATTCCTCCTGATCTTCGACGAGGTCCAGAGCGGAATGGGCATGTGCGGAGAATGGTGGGCATGGCAGGCCCTCGGGGTCGCTCCGGACATCTTCTGCTTCGGCAAGAAGTCACAGGTCTGCGGCATTGCGTCAAGCAAGCGGATAGACGATGTGGAAAAGAACGTTTTCCACGAATCCAGCAGGATCAACTCCACCTGGGGCGGAAACCTGGTGGACATGGTTCGCTGCACGAAGTATCTGGAGATCATGACCGAGGAGAACATCCTTGAGAATGTGCGTTCCCGTCATACCCAGGTGATGGAGGGACTTGCCGTTCTGGCTTCAAAGCACCCGGAAAGCGTTACGAACATCCGGGGCAGGGGCCTGATGATAGCCTTCGACCTGGAAAGCCCTGAAAAAAGGAATGCCCTGATCTCCAGGATCATGGACAACGGCGCCATTATCCTTCCCTGCGGCCACAGGACCATAAGGTTCAGGCCGCCGATGAACATCACCGCCGAAGAGGTGGAGAAGGCAATGGAGATAATCGGCAAATCCATGGAAGAGGTTCTCTAGCCTCCGCCGGGATCCCCCTGGCCGTCCGGCACGCCGGGCGGCCTTTTTATGGCCTGGCCCACCGCAAGGGTTATCTCGTGGAGTGAATAGGGTTTGTGAAGTATCCCCGCCAGGGGTTTTCCTTTGAATTTCTCCATTATGGAACCATGAGCAAAACCGCTTGAGACGATTATTCTGGCATCGGGCTTCAGGGAGATGAGCCTTTCGAAGGCTTCCAGACCGTCCATCACCGGCATTGTGAGATCGAGGATCACGCAGTCGATCCCCCCGGGATTCATTCTTATCCTCTGCACAGCCTCCAGGCCGTTGGATGCATACTCCACCGTGTAGCCCGCCCTAATGAGCATTTTGCCCGCCACAGTCCTCACGAACTCTTCGTCGTCCACCAGAAGGACATTGCCCTGACCGGAGGGCTCCTCAACGATCTCCGTTCTGGAAACCGTTTCCACGGAAGGATCGACTGGAAGATAGACCGTAAATTCCGTTCCCCTTCCCGGCTCGGTGCTGACTCGTATTCCTCCCTGATGGTTCCTGACGATGCCCAGGACCGATGCAAGCCCAAGTCCGCGGCCGGCGAACTTGGTGGTGAAGAAGGGGTCAAACACCCTGGAGAGCGTTCCTGGATTCATTCCTGATCCGGTATCCCTGACCGAAAGTACCACATACTCCCCCCCGGGGAGATTGTCGTTCACATAGCATTCCGCCAGTTCCTCCCTGGACAGCCTTCCCATGGCGGTGGAGAGGTATACTGTTCCAGGGTGGTCCTCCAGGGCTTCAGAGGCGTTCATTATGAGGTTCATGACCACCTGCCGCAGCTGGGCCAGGTCAGCCAGCACCGGAGAGAGATCTTCGGCAAGCAGATACTCCAGTGTGGTTTTTTTCGAGATGGATACATGGAGCATCTGGGCGGTGTCCCTTATGAGTTCATTCACATCCAGTGAGGTTTTGTGTGGCTCGCTCTTTCCAGAGTAATCTAGCATACGGGATGCCAGGTCCGCCGCACCCTTTGCCGAGGAGATGATCTCTTCGAGGTAACCGGTTATGTCTTTGCCCATGGCTTCCCTGAGGGCGAGGTCGGCGTTCCCCATTATGGAAAGCAGTATGTTGTTGAAGTCGTGGGCTATGCCACCTGCCATCACACCCAGGCTCTCCAGTTTCTGGGTAAGCATGATCTGCTCCTCAAGCCTGCGGCTCCTTGCCTGGGCCTCCCTCTTGTCCGTAATGTCCCGGAGGTGCTCGATCACTTTGATTATCTTTCCGGATTCATCCAGAATGGGATAGGAACGCACATCCAGCCATTTGCCCATCTCGGGGACGAACTTCTCCACCCGTGCGGTTTCCTTCGTTCCATATGTTATGGAAGTGGCACATACCTCGCAGGGATCATCATGACCGATTAGCTGGTAGCACTTTTTCCCCTTTATGCTTTCCGGGGTCTGCTTAAGGGCTCTGTAACCGGCGGCATTGTAGCTGATCATTCCATGGCTGTCGTCCTGTATCCCTATGATATCGGGGATGGCATCCAGAACGCTCTTCAAGAGATGTCGTGCCTCCTGGAGGTCAGATATGCCCTTCTTGATGTCTGTGATGTCCCTCAGTGTACCGACTATCCCAATGGCCCTGCCGTTACTGTCCCTGACAAGGGTACTCTGCATCAGAGCGGGAAAGACCGTTCCGTCCCGGTGAAGATGGGGGATCTCTCCGGAAAAGGAACCTGTTTCCATGACCTGGCTGTTTGCGTGGTTTACCAGGGGCATGTCCTCTTCCCGGTGAAACACCGACAGGTTCATTCCGGTTAGTTCTTCCCGGGTAAAGCCGTGGGCAAGGGCGAAGGCCCCGTTCACATAGATAATGTTCCCCGAAAGATCGACTATTGCAACTCCCTCACCGGTCTGCCCGAGGGCGGACAGGATCAGGCTGTTCATGTCGGTATCGGGGTTTCGCGCCACTGCGGTCCCCTCCAAGTTGAGGTACATATTGAGTATAAATCATTCTCCTGAACCCGGTCAATCGGACGCAAATAAGCTAAAACTCATATTCAATACCCACCACCGGCATCATTGCCCACTGATAGATATGGTCCTCCTTTTTTTCGATCCTGTTCCAGAAAGTGGCGGTAGTATTCCTTCTGTTCAGTATGTTCCAGACAGAAGCGTAGCAGACAAGACCTCCCCTTTCGAAGCTGAACCTCCTGTCTGCCCTGAGGTTAAGTGAACTGTAGTGGGGGTAGCGTTCAGCGTTTATTCTTGTGCTGTCCAGAATGGTCCGGTTATGCGCCTCGGAGGCCACCGGATCCAGTGGTGTATAGGGTCTTCCCCCGGCAAGAAGCCAGCGGCAGCTCACCTCCCAGCCCGAATCGAACCTGTAGCCACCCTCCAGGGTCCCCGTCCATCGCTGATCGTAGATCCTTCTTCTCCAGGGTTCTCCGGGAGTTCTGTACTCAGAAGAGTAAAGTGAACCGGCGGCAAGGCCATAAAGGCCGCTTACGAGCTGTTTTCTCAGTGTAATTTCCACACCCTCTGCCCTTGTCTCCCCCCCGGAGTTCAGGGTTTCGAAGGAATGGAGATCTTGCTCGGCACTCACTCCGTCCAGGACGAAATAGCCCGGCTGCATTGGATCATAGGGAAAATCGCTGCCTATTTTGGAGTAGGCCTCGAACTGAAGTCTGGTGTCTGGAGCCAGAAGCCGTGCGAAGCCCAGGACCAGATGAAGTGACACGGGGGTCTCAAGGTTTTCGAACTCCGGTCCCCGGGAGGTCAGCTCCCTGGGCAGTTCCTGCCTGTAGACCCCTCCTGCAATGCTGAGTTTTGTCCCCGTGGCAGGCTCCCAGCATACAGAGCCCCTGGGGGAGACACGGGTTTCCCCGGTGGTTTCGCTGAAGTCCATCCTGCTTCCGCCTGTTATAGTCAACCCGGGAATAACAACAATCCCAGCCGAGGCGAAAACACCCGCACCGATATTGCTGGTCCTTCTGCGAACATGGAGTTCAGGGATGGGGTCTCCGCTGTAGTTCGTGTCCGCAGAATAGCTGTTCTCGAAGTCGTCAAGGTTCAGCCTTCCCTCAAGTCCGAACCTCAGTGTGAGTCCTGCCTGGGGTCTCCAGGAATTGTCATTCCTGAGTGAAACTGAGTTTTCGGTGGAGTTCTGTACCGCCTCCCAGTGCCTGGTCAGTGTGTCGAAATAGTCGCCTCCGTAGTGGATGCCGTTCCAGGACAGAATGGTGCTGGAAAAACCCTCCCCTGGCCATATCCACCTCCAGCCCGCGCCCAGGGATGTATTCCTGCCCCGGGTAATTCCATAGTTCCCGTTGCCGTCCTCAAAGGCCTGTTCATAGCCGTAGTCCACATAGTCCCAGGCCCCCAGGCCGAACAGGGAGATCCGGTGGGCAGGGTTCAGGTCGTAGACCAGTTTCCCGTGCAGATCGGAATAGACCGGTACGGCATCTATGTCCGCTATATCCACCAGAAGATCTACATAGGACCTCCTTCCGCAGACCAGCCAGCTTCCCGCGCCGCCGAAGACCGGCCCCTCGAGGACTCCGCCGAAACCGGCCATGCTAAGGTCCGCCTGGCCTGTGAACCCCCTGCGGCTTCCCTCCCTGATACCTATCTCCATCACCGAGGAAAGTCTGTTGCCGAAGGCGGGTGAGAAACCTCCGGCGGAGAATTTCACATCACTTATCAGGTCGGTGTTCACCATGCCCAGCCCGCCCCCGGAAGTCCCCTGCCTCGGGAAATGGTTAATGTTGGGTATTTCCATTCCATCCAGATATATGCCGTTCTCCATGGGATTCCCCCCACGGACAGCCATTCCGTTGTACTGATCGTCTATTCCGGTAACCGAAGGGAGGGCGGTGATTACCCGGGAGACGTCACCTGCGGAACCGGGTGCCCGTCTTATCTGTTCCCCGGAAAACTCGATCTTTCCAACTGGATCAGAGGGCTCATCGGGAAAGTAGTCGGGGGTTACTTGGATCACACCACCTTCAACCACCGAATAGGAAAGGGATACATCCACCGGCGTGATCCGCCGCGACCCCACGATAACATCGGTTACCCCCCTGGGGTGAAATCCCACGCTGCTCACCCTGAGAACGTATGCCCCGGGGGGGACGCCATCAATGAGGCAGCTTCCCCGGGCGTCGGTAATCCCTCCCAGGGATGAGCCTTCGAGAACGACAAAGGCACCGGGCACCGGGGCAAGGGTACCGGCGGCGGTCACTGAAACCTCCAGGGCCCCGGTGGCGCCCAGGGACATACCGGACAGGACAAAACACAGTGAGACAAGAGTTTTCATCGGAGCTCCTTGCTGCTTCCATAATTTAATCGTATGATTTAATCGTATGATTAAATGATGCGATTGAAGCGCTCTGTCAACCCGGCTTGTCCCCGGGGTAAAATGTGCTTAACTTATGTCAGAATCACCTGGAGGGTCCGTGAAGAAAACTGATACTGTTCTGCGAATACTTTCCGCTGCGGTGGAAATAGTGAACACCGGAGGAACCGAAGCACTTACCACCAGGAGGGTGGCGGAAACCGCCGGGGTGAACGCCGCCGCTGTGAACTACCATTTCGGAACCAGGGCGAACCTTCTCTTTCAGGTCCTCGACCTCACCCTGTCCCATCTTTTCGACGATTGGGAGATGATCATTGAAGAACCCCTCCCCCTTCCCGAGAAAGTGTTCTATTTCCTTGACTACATGATGGAGGGAATTCTGCGATACCCGGGCCTCTCCAGGGCATACATGTTCGACCCGGCCCTTAAGGGCTTTGCGAGGGAAACCTTCATCAGGCGGCTGGAAGGGGTTCTTGACACCCTTTCAACCGGGCAGCCCATGAAACTGGCCATGACGCAGGCTGTAAGCACAGTGCTTGCCTCCGCCGTTCTTCCGGAGCTGTTCTCCCTGGCCGCCTGTGGCGGGATCTCTTCAGAAGCCGCCAGACGAGCCTATCTTCTTCCCCTGGTCAACGGTATTCCCGGAATCGAGCTGGAGATCACCCCGGCCTTCATCCAGAGGATGGGCTCGCTCAGGGAAAGGGCCTTCAAAGAATAGGGCCGCGGTTTTCGCCGCGGCCCCTGATTCCCGTCGGGTCTCTGTCTACTCGAAGGAGGCTATGGACTTCCTGATGATCGCCACGCACTCCATGATCTGCTCTTCGGTGATCACAAGGGGCGGGGCGAAACGGATGATGTCGCCGTGGGTGCTTCGCCAGCAGGCCGTTCTCCGCCATTTTCAGGCACACGTCCCAGGCTTCCTTGCCGTTCTTCGGTTTGATGATGATGGCGTTCAGGAGGCCTTTGCCCCTAACGAGGGTGATCATTTCCGACTTGATGGCCCTGAGTTCTCGCCTCAGTATCTCGCCCAGGTGCTGTGACCTCTCCGCGAGCTTCTCATCCCTCACCACATCCAGGGCTGCCATGGCAACCTTAGCGGCAACGGGGTTCCCGCCGAAGGTGGAACCGTGCTGACCCGGTTTGATGTTCAGCATGATGTCGTCGTTGGCGAAAACAGCTGAAACCGGATACATGCCGCCGCTTATTGCCTTGCCCAGTATCAGTATGTCCGGCTTCACCTTCTCGTGGTCGCAGGCAAGTAGTTCTCCGGTTCTTGCTATACCGGTCTGCACCTCGTCGGCTATGAGGAGCACGTTCTTCTCGGTGCAGAGCCTTCTGGCGCAGGCGAGGTATCCCTGGTCGGGTACATAGACCCCAGCTTCGCCCTGTATGGGTTCAACGAGGAAACCGGCCACATTCGGGTCTTCCAGGGCCTTCTCCAGGGCAGCGGCGTCGTTGTAGGGGATCCTTACGAAGCCCGGGGTGAAGGGACCGTAATCGCTGTAGGCGTCGGGGTCGCTGGAAAAGGATACTATGGTGGTGGTCCTGCCATGGAAGTTGTTCTCGCAGACCACTATCTTCGCCTGGTCCTTCTCTATCTTCTTGTTGAGGTAGGCCCATTTGCGGCAGAGTTTTATGGCGGTTTCCACCGCTTCGGCACCGGTGTTCATGGGAAGGACCTTGTCGAAACCGAAATACTCGGTAACGTACTTCTCGAAGACACCGAGTACATCGTTGTGGAAGGCCCGGCTGGTGAGGGCCAGGGTTTCCGCCTGAAGCTGCAGGGCCTTGACTATCTTCGGATGGCAGTGGCCCTGGTTTACTGCGGAATAGGCGGAGAGGAAGTCGTAGTACTTCTTTCCCTCCACATCCCATACGTGAACGCCCTCTCCCCGGCTGAGGACCACCGGAAGGGGGTGGTAGTTGTGGGCGCCGTACCTGTGCTCGAGTTCGATAGCCTTCTTCGAGGTAATTCTCTCTGTGTTCATGGTTTCATCCTTCGTTCTGGGTTCACCGTCAACACCGGGGAGGACCGCCGATACTCCAGCGCAAGCCTGACGGGAAGAGTTTCCGTTAACAATAGCCTGCGGCGGTCTTACGATTTCTTTGCCCGGGGAATATATACTCCTGAACAGAGGCTGCCATAGCCCGTTGAGATCACCTGGAAGACCGCAGCCTGCCGGCGAAAACACCCACTGCCATCACCAGCCCGCCCATTGCAGCCACTGTGTAGCTTGCGGTGTGCATCCACAGGGCAGCCATGTATCCCGGACGGCTTTCCGGTCTTATCGCCCCGGACATACCTTCCAGGAAAGGGACCTTCCCCATTATGACCAGCCGATGGCCGAGAAGGCCAAGGAGAAACGAAGCGGTTCCGCAGAGGGCGAAGAGGATAAGCAGGGGCCTGATGAATGAAACGGCGGAACGCTTTTCCCACTTTCCTGCCCTTCCGGCCAGGGCCAGGAGCAAACCCAGTATCAGACCCACCCACCAGGTTGAATGAACTCCCCAGGCGATGCCCATGAGGGTGGGGGATATGGAAGAGATGAGGGGCCGGTGCCCTATGGTGAAATACTCGAGGCTGACCCTGGCGCTTGCCTGGTTGTGCAGAACTCCGAAGAGAATGGAGGAGGATACGCAGAGCATTACTATGAGCAGGGTCTGTTTCATTTGTTCCTTCTCAGCCGCCTGTGGCGAACAGCCGTTCAAAGAGTGAGCAGTCCTTCAGGTTCTGTATTCCGAACCTGGTCAGGGCGAAGTCGTACTTAACGGGGTCTTCCGGCGAGATCTCCCTGAACCCCCCTGTTATCTCCGCCACGGCCCTGCCGTCGGCGGTGCTTCTCCTGGTGAATCCCAGGCATCTGCCGATCCTGAACATGTGAACATCCACCGGAACGCTGAGTTCCGCAGGTGAGACCATGTCCCATCCGCCGGGATCCACTTCGTCGTGCCTTACCATCCATCTCATGAAGAGATGCAGCCTCTTGCAGGCGCTTCCCCTGGAGGGGGAGGGTATCAGATAGCTTTTTTCCCCCGGTTCAGCCAGCCGCCGTGAGAACATATCCAGGGCCTCTTCATAGGACCGATCCTCAAGGAGTTCAGAAAGGAAGTTCCCCGACAGTCCGAACTCCCTCTGAACACTGGAGATGGACAGGAGGAAGCGGGCCATTTCCTCCCCTCCTGTGAACCGGTGGCGGAAATCACGCAGGAGCTCCTTCAGATGGAACTCTTTCACGGTCAACAGGAACTCTGAGGGAGAGGGTCCCAGAATACCCAGGACGCCTTCAACGCTTTTCAGTATGAGATTCACCCTGCCGTAGGCCAGCCCGGAAGCCACCAGACCCGCTATCTCCCTGTCGGCCACATCATCGTACCTGAACAGGAATTCAAGCGGGTCCGGATGTATGAACTCTCTTCTGTTATACCTGTGGTAAATATCCTCCAGCAGGTTTTTCAAATCCCGGTTTATTCGGAAAGCTCCAGTTCCAGTTTCCGTGCTGAAACACCCTTTATGACCCCGAGCTTCCGCTCCAGCTCGGCAAGTTTTTCCGGTTCCCCCACAAGGTCGAGGAAAAGCAGACCGTTCTCGGTGCAGTTCTCGCCGACACCCTCGTGTATCCCCAGCCTTGTCTTTATCATGCAGCCCCATCCGGTTAGAACCGCCTGGACCTTTGCGGCGGCATCGTGCCTGCTGCTGATGAGTACCACCATTACGGTTTTCTTCATTTGCTCTTCCGTTCCCTATTCTTCAGTGAACTGGTCTTTGCCCACTCCGCATACCGGGCATACCCAGTCCTCGGGAATGTCTTCGAAGGCCGTACCCGGTTCGATGCCGCCGTCGGGGTCCCCCACCGCTGGATCATACACGTAGCCGCATACGCTGCATACATACTTCTTCATTTCCTTTTCCTCCTTTGAAGGGTCCTTGGTTTCACATGTGGTAGTTGCCGCCTTGTAGGAGGGTGCCGTTGGAGGGGTCTTCCCCCGCAGTACCTCCTGATAGTAGCTGTATGTCATCGGGGTTCCCTCACCGAGCAGGGTGCAATGGGTGAGCTCACCTATGAAAAGCGTATGGGTACCCACCTCGACCATGCTTTCAATCTTCAGCTCGAGGCAGGCCAGTGCGTTATCCTTCGGGCAGGGACAGCCCGAGGGGGTAGTTATGTATTCCTTCGAGGCGAACTTGTCGATCTCCCGGCCGCTCTTGAAACCGAAGTGACCGATGAAGGGCAAGTCGGCCTTCTGGCTGAGGACTCCGATGGCGAGGTAGCCGGAGTCCTTTATGAACTGGTTGGTCAGTTCCTCCCTGTTTATGGCAACGGCTATCCTTGCCGGGGAGGCCGTTATCTGGAAAACCGCGTTGGCTATCTGGGCGTTCACCCTGTCACCGGAAAATGATCCGATGGTGTAGAGACCATAGCTCAGCGTGAACAGGGCGGTCGTATCCATGGTTTTCATTCAGGACACCTTTCGCGTAGTTCCATGCCGATCCCGGCACCTAGATCCCTGGCTTTCCCCAGGTCTTCATCCCCGGGAACATAATTGATGTTGAGGCTTTCTTCGGCAAGTGGGATCTTCATGTCATCGAAAAACTTCTCAATGTGCTTCACGGCTTCGCCGCTCCAGCCGTAGGAGCCGAATACTCCTCCGATGAGGTTCTTCGGTTTGAGCCCCTTGAGATATGTGAGAATGTCGGCCATTCGGGGAAACATCTGGCCATTGATTGTGGGGCTTCCGGCGATAAGGGCCCCGGCATCGAGAACCGCAGTTGCCACATCACTCCTGTGGCTGGAGGCAAGGGGCATGACTTTTACCGATATTCCCTCTTCCACAAGGCCGTCACATATTGCATCAGCCATTTTTGCGGTGCTTCCCCACATGGTATCATAGATTATCACCGCTTTCCTGGAGCACGCCTGCCGGGCCCACTCTTTCCAGCTCTGGAGAATTCCCGCAATGTCACTTCGCCATACCGGCCCGTGATCAGGGCAGAGAAGCTTGATGTCCAGATCCAGCTCATCCAGCTTCTTCATCAGACCTGTAACCATGGGGGAAAACGGAAGAAGGATATTCGCGAAATACTTCTCCGCCTCCTGTTTCAGCACATAAGGATCGATCTGGTCATCATACCGTTCGGTTGAAGCCAGATGCATACCGAAACCGTCCTGGGAGAACATTACCTTCTCCGTATCCAGATAGGAAACCATGCTGTCCGGCCAGTGGAGCATCCGTGTTTCCACGAAGGTGAGTTCCGATCCCCCCAGGGAAATTGACTCTCCGGTCCTTACCGGTGTTATCAGCTTTTCGTCGAAATGGAAGTGGGCTTCAAGGGCTTTCTTACCCATTGTTGAAGCGAACACCTGTTCGGGTTTCACCAGATCGATTACCCGGGGAAGACACCCGGTATGGTCCATTTCCGAATGATTGCTGACAATGTAGTCGATCTCGCAGGGATCTATAACTGATGCCACCCTGGCCAGCATCTCCTCCATGAAGGGTTCTTTTACCGTGTCTATAAGGGTTACCCTGTCATCGATGACAAGGAAGGCATTGTAGGTGCTGCCGCGACTTGTGGAGTATCCGTGAAAATCACGGACACTCCAGTCAATGGCTCCGACCCAATAGACCTTTTCTGTGAGTTTCTCTGCCTTGCAGGGGCCCATTGTGTCTCCGAATTCTATTCTGCGGCGGCGGGGGGAGTGAACACCCTGGCGCCGAGTTCCCTGTCTATCATCAGAAGGCCTCCGCCGCCCTTTCCGGCAATGGAGAACATTCTGATCACCTCGCTCACCGAAGCTTCTTCTTCAACCTGTTCGGCAACATACCACTGGAGGAAGTTGTCGGACATGTAGTCGCTCTCCTCACGGGAAAGTCTGACAAGGTCGTTGATGGAGGCGGAGATGAACCTTTCGTGCTCGAGGGCCGCCTTGAAGGCGTCGAGGGGGGCTTCCCATTCGACCTGTGGTTTCTCAAGGGCCTCAAGTTCCACCATTCCGCCCCGTTCGTTCACATAGTTCATGAACTTTTCCGCATGGGTGAGTTCCTCAAGGGCCTGAACCCGCATCCATGAAGCAGCACCGGACAGGTCTTCCTGTTCGAAGTACATGGACATGGACATGTAGAGGTACGAGGAGAACAGCTCTTTGTTTATCTGGCCGTTCAAGGCTTCTGCATTTTTTCCGAGATCATTCCTACCCCTTCCAGAGTCCGTGGACATTGCAGTATTCCCGTGCGGAAACACTTTCCGCGCAGGTGCGGAACTCAGCCACGGGGTCGTCGCCGGGCTTCAGGTAAGCCCTGTGAACCACTCCGTCGGCGAGAAGCTCGATCCACTCTATGTAATGGGCTTCCACCATGGGGTGAAGGGTGCTTCCCACCGTTACGCGGTATCCTCCATCGATCTTCTCCACCACCGGCACATGCTTCTCGGTGGTCTTGTCGGCGGTCTGTTCATCGAGGAGGTTCATTGGCTCTCCGCAGCAGACCAGCTCACCGGCACCGCCGTGGAGGACCTCTACGATGTTGCCGCATATCTCGCATTTGTATACCTGCATTTTTTCAGCCATGGTCTTTTCCTTCCTTCTTCGTTCTACCAGTTCTCGCATACAATCATGAAGTGTGCCCGGGGATGGGCGCAGGCGGGACACTTCTCAGGAGCTTCTTTGCCCACATGAACATAACCGCAATTCTGGCAGAACCAAACTACAGGCTCCTCTTTACTGAAGACTGTGCCATTCTCGATGTTGCCAAGAAGGCCCAGGAACCTCTTCTCGTGCTGCTTTTCCGCAACGGCTATGCTTGAGAAGACAGCGGCTATATCGCTGAAACCCTCCTCCCTGGCGATTGCTGCGAAATCAGGATACATGGATGTATGCTCGTGGTTCTCTCCCCCGGCGGAGGCTTTGAGGTTCTCAGCGGTGGTACCTATGACACCCGCCGGGAATGATGCGGTTATCTCAACTTCTCCGCCCTCCAGGAACTTGAAGAGCCTCTTGGCGTGCTCCTTCTCCTGGTTGGCCGTTTCGTTGAACACATTGAAGACCTGCACGAAACCCTCCTTCTTGGCCTGGGAGGCGAAGTAGGTGTAGCGATTCCTTGCCTGGGACTCGCCGGCAAAGGCGGTGAGGAGGTTCTTTTCGGTTCTGCTTCCCTTAAGATCCATCGTTCTCTCCTGTTCTTTCGTTGTTTGAACACATGTGGCATATACCTGTGAAAGTTACCGTTACTCCGTCGACCATGAAACCCGAAGCCTTCGAGGGAACCAGGGCGGAAAAATCAACCGGAGAGTACTGCACATCACACACCCTGCCGCACACTCGGCACTGGGCGTGGCAGTGATTCCCGGTGTTGTGGTCGTAATGGATCTCAGCTCCTGGTCCGGCGACCACAGCAAGTTCTCCTTCGTCCACCAGTATACCCAGGTTCCGGTAAACGGTGCTTAAGCTGGTTCCCGGGAGCTCCCTTCGCACACGAAGATATATCATATCCGCGGTGGGATGGTCCCCTGAGCCCACAACTGCTTTGTAAACTGCTTTTTTCTGCTTCGATCCCCTTCTCGGCGACGGATTTCCCATTTGATCTCCATTCGTAATAGGAACTATTCTTAATATAGATAACGCATCGTTTTCGTCAAGGGTGGAAAGTGAAGTCGCTTTCCAGCATATTGCTTCCATGAATAATCTTGACGATGTAAGGAACAGCATTGCTGAGACCGCCTGGCATCTGGCCCACATGGGCTGGTCCGAGGCAAATGCCGGTAACATCTCCGTTCTTCTGCCCAGGGGCACTGAGATCGAACTTGGTCCCAACCCGAAGGCATATCATTTGTCGGAACCTGTCCGTTCCCTTGCGGGAAGGACCCTCCTCATAACAGCCACCGGCAGCCGATTCCGCAGAATGCGGACCGACCGGGAAACCCAGATAGTCCCCCTTGCCATTACCGAGTTCGGAACGGCGGCCCTGTGGCCGTCAAGTTACCCGGGGCCCACAAGCGAAATAGGTACACACATACAGGTTCACTCCCTTTCCCCGGATCTGGGCTGGGACAGTTCGGCCATCGTGCACACCCACTCCACTGGAATGCTTGCCCTTTCCTCCAGCGACATACCCGGCGAAATGCTGGGCGAGGCAGTTGAAAGGGCCCACCCGGAAATAACCACCCTCATGCGGAAGGGTCTTTCCTTCATCGACTTCACCCCGCCGGGAACCTGGGAGCTGGGCAGGGTGACAATGGAAGAGTTCAGGCACTCCAACGCCGTCATCTGGAGAAAGCATGGAATACTGGGCTATGCGGAAGACATAGAGATGGCCTGCGACTATGTCGAAATGACCGAGAAGGCAGCCCAGATACTTCTGTTGGAAAAAAGCGCCTTCGGCGGTTTTCAGGGTCTGAAGGACCGCGAGCTTGACAGCCTGAAGGAAGAACAGGGGCAGGATTGACACGGCGGCGGTCTTATTTGATTATTTACCAACTGCAAACGGAATCTTCACGGAGGGGCATACAATGAAGAAATTTCTTATCGCCGCTGTTGTCATGGCAGCGCTCTACTCAGGTTGCGGCGACTCGGCAACCGAGGTGGCGGGAACCCTTCCCGTTGTCACCGGGATCACCGTAGACACACTCAACAGCAGGGGCGACACCATCATAGTCATGTGGGATCCCGTGCAGTCCGCCGAGGTAGAGGGCTATTTCCTCTGGAACCGCACGAACCTCGATGGTCCCTGGTATCTGGCCTCCACAACGGAAACCAGTCCGGGGGTTCACATTGCCAGCAGATCGGGCTATTACACAGTAATGGCCTTCAGCGGAGACAACACATCCTCCGACACAGGCCTGTCAGACAACACAAAAACCACAGGGCTCAGCGAAATACGGGAAGTCTTCTCAGGCAGACCGGTGGGCTTCAGGGTAGACATTCAGGGCGACTCACTCATAGCCGGCGACCCCTCCAACCCCGGGTTCAACCAGCATTTCGTAGTGGCCATGGACTTCGCCCTCCAGAGATACGTCTTCCCCGGCTCCGCAAGGCCGGAGATCTGGCCCGGCGGCGCAAGAACCCTCATATCCGACCGGGGCGGTTTCGTTGCCCCATCCCCGGCTGACACCCTTCTGTGGGACGACAGCATAAGGTACGGAGGCCAATTCTACCTCTCCCTCGACAACGACTATTTCTGCCTGATGAATGGTTCTCAGACACTCCCCGACACACTCACCATGACTGACACTCTGGTTATCGACGGCCAGATACAGCCCATCCAGGGAGTACGGGTCTTCAACGACTGACGAAATCGGATTACAGACAGGGGGAAGGGGTCGGCCCTTCCCCCTTTTTTACGCTAGGGAGTAAGCCTCTTCACATCCCTGGGAAACATGGTGGTGAGCCTGATGTTGTCTATCCCCAGAAGCCTTGCGGTGATCCGTTCAAGACCTATGGCCAGGCCCCCATGGGGGGGAAGGCCGTATTTGTGGGCCTGAAGGTAGCCCTGGAAATCCTCCGGGTCGAGGCCGAACCTCTTCATTTTCTCCACCTGCTCGGTGTAGTCGTGGATCCTCTGACCGCCTGTGGTTATCTCCAGCCCACGGAAGAGAAGATCAAAGCTGAGGGTGGTTCCCGGGTTGTCCGGGTCGTCTTTGGTGTAGAAGGGCCTCTTTTCCGTGGGGAAATGGGTAACGAAGACGAACTCGGAGCCCCAGTTCTCCGCTGAATAGGCGCAGAGGGCCCTTTCCTCCTCGGGCTCGAGGTCCGGTTCCCCGGAATAGTCCTTCCCCGTTGCTTCCCCGGCGATGGCATGGGCCTCAGCAAGGGTTACCGCGGGTATGTCCTCGGGTGTACCGGGCATCTCCGCCTCCAGAAGGGCCAGTTCGCCGGCGCAGTCCTCTTTCACACCGGCCAGGCAGTATGCCAGAAGGGATGTTTCCATTGCCATTACATCCCTGTGGTCCCTGATGAAGCCCATTTCGAAATCCAGGGATGTGTACTCGTTTATGTGCCTGCTTGTCTGGTGTGGCTCTGCCCTGAAGACGGGACCCACCTCAAAGACCCTCTCGTATATCCCCACTCCCATCTGTTTGTAGAACTGGGGGGACTGTGCAAGGTATGCCTGGCGGTCGAAGTATTCCACCTTGAAAATGTTCGCTCCCCCCTCGGCGCCTGCCACGCCGATCTTAGGGGTCCTTATCTCGGTGAACCCGTTCTTCCGGAGGAAGCCGGCGAAGTGCCTGGCGAAGGATTCGGATACCTTCAGCCGGGCCCTCTCCACAGGATGACGGAGGCTCAGGGGCCTCAGGTCGAGATTGGTGTCTATGTGAAGGTCCAGGAGCTTCTTGGAAAGGTCCACCGGAGGGTGCTCCGCCGGAAGGGAAACTACCCTTGCGCTTTCAACCTGTATCTCAACCGAATCCGGTTTTATCGATCTGTCCTTGATCTTCGCGGCCTTGACGGTTCCCTTGACCTCCACGGACTGCTCCTCCGCCAGGGAATCTATCAGTTCCTCATTCCCCTCCCGGCCAATAACGCACTGAAGAAGGCCGTCGTGTCTGCGGAGGACTATGAAAGCCCCCAGCCCAACCTCCTTATCCGCTGTATCATTCCGTGGACAGTGACCATTTCTCCGGCGGAACCGGCCAGTTCTTCAGCGGAGAGGATGTTCTGCCTGCCGCCTGAGTTTACTCTGTACATTCGTCATCTCCCGTTGTGTGACCCGGATTCCGCATGAGCCGGTTTACAGTGCCGGTGAAGTGCGCCCGGGCTTCCTTCAATCCCTTTTCAAGTTCATTCATTCGAAGGAATATACCGGTATGAACACCCTCCACCCTTCCCGAAAGGTAGCGGAGCTGCCTGAGGTCGTTGACCATTCTTTGAACCCTGGGCTGGTAATAGCACCTGACCCTGTCCCGGAGTTCGCATATGCCCGGGTTTCCCTGCTCCAGGGCGGCGTCCTTCTCGAGGGTAAATGACTGGCTGATACGCAGAAGGGTGTTCTCCAGGAGCTTCAGCTCCCCATCCACGTCCCTGGCGGTCCTCAACCTCTTTCCCATTCCTCCTGTTGCCTTAATTCCCCGGGTAAAATAGATTCTGCGGAGCGCAAACAGTTGGAAAGATACCAAATAACCCCTGAGGAGGGAAGATGAGGATACTCGCCGTAAACCCAGGTTCCACTTCAACGAAGATCTCCATTTTCGAGAACGAGAAGGAGGTATGGAGCCACAAGCTGGCCCATTCAACCGAGGAACTCGAGCCCTACGGAACCAACATCTTTGACCAGTATGCCTTCAGGTACAACGTGATAGTATCCGCCATGGAGGAGGCCGGTTATCCCGTTGAGAGCCTCAACGGAGCTGTTGGAAGGGGCGGCCTGGTGAAACCCATCCCCGGGGGCACCTACCTGGTGGAGGAGAAGCTCCTCAAGGACCTGAAGAAGGGCATACTGGGCCAGCATGCCTCCAACCTCGGCGGACCCATAGCCCACGAGATAGCCAGGCAGGCCGGATGCGACGCGTATATCGTCGACCCGGTGGTGGTGGACGAAATGGCCCCCCTCGCCAGGTACACCGGCAACCCCGCCCTTTCAAGAAGAAGCATCTTCCATGCCCTGAACCAGAAGGCGGTGGCCAGGAAAGCCGCCGAGGAGCTCGGCGGCGAATACCATGAATGCAACTTCGTTGTGGTACACCTTGGCGGTGGCATAAGCGTTGGAGCCCACCTTAAGGGGCAGGTGGTGGATGTGAACAACGCCCTCGACGGCGACGGCCCCTTCACCCCGGAGCGCTCCGGCGGTCTTCCAGCCGGCGACCTGGCCAGGCTTTGCTTCTCCGGTGATTACACCCTGGCTGACATAAAGAAAATGATCAAGGGCAGCGGTGGAATAGTGGCATACCTGGGCACCAACGACATGATGAAGGTGGAGAACGAAGTAGAGAGGGGCAACACACGCTGGCTTGAAGTCTACAGGGCCATGGCCTACCAGATAGCCAAGGAGATCGGTGCGATGTCCGTTGTGATGTCCGGCAGGGTTGACGCGATAATTATTACCGGCGGAATAGCCTACGACAAGAAATTCGTCGCCTGGATAGAGGAAATGGTATCTTTCATCGCCCCGGTAAAGGTCTACCCCGGCGAGATGGAAATGGAAGCCCTTGCCCTGGGAGCCCTCAGGGTACTTCAGGGCAAAGAGGAACCCCGCACCTACGATCCGGAATAACGGAGGAATTTTAATATGAGCGACAGTTCAGTGAAGCGAAAAGCACTGGGAAGAAACGGTCCTGGCGAAAACCCTGAACAGGTTCCCGAAAGGAAGAAAGAGTTCGTAACCGCTTCGGGAACACCGGTGGAACGGCTGTACCTTCCCAAGGAGCCCCCGTCGGACTATCTTGAGAACATAGGCTTCCCCGGGGAGTTCCCCTACACCCGGGGGGTTCAGCCAACAATGTACCGGGGCCGCTTCTGGACAATGAGGCAGTACGCAGGCTTCGGCAGCGCAGTGGAATCGAACAGGCGCTACAGATACCTCCTTGATGCCGGGCAGACCGGGCTATCGGTTGCCTTCGACCTGCCAACCCAGATAGGCTATGACTCGGATCACCCCCTCTGTGCCGGCGAAGTGGGAAAGGTGGGCGTGGCCATTGACAGCCTGGCGGACATGGAGCTTCTCTTCCAGGGAATTCCACTTGATACGGTTTCCACCTCCATGACGATAAACGCCCCGGCTTCAGTGCTCCTGGCCATGTACATTGCCGTGGCGGAGAAACAGGGGGTCCCAAGCGAAAAACTCAAAGGCACCATACAGAACGACATACTCAAGGAGTACATGGCCAGGGGGACCTATATCTTCCCTCCGGTGCAGTCCATGAGGCTGATAACGGACATATTCGCCTTCTGCCGCGAGAATGTTCCAAAATGGAACACCATTCCATAAGCGGCTACCACATCCGTGAGGCCGGCTGCACAGCGGCCCAGGAGGTGGGCTTCACCATCGCCGACGGAATAGCCTATGTCGACGCCGCCACCAGGGCCGGGCTGAATGTGGACGACTTCGCCCCCAGGCTCAGCTTCTTCTTCAACTCCCACAACGACCTCCTCGAGGAGGTTGCGAAGTTCAGGGCGGCAAGGCGGGTATGGGCACGGATCATGAAGGAAAGGTTCAAGGCCACCAATCCCAAGAGCATGATGCTCAGGTTCCACACCCAGACCGGTGGCTCCACCCTGACCGCCCAGCAGCCGGACAACAACATAGTCAGGGTGGCCATCCAGACCCTGGCGGCGGTCATGGGAGGCACCCAGAGCCTCCACACCAACAGCCGCGACGAGGCCCTGGCCCTTCCTACTGAGCACGCGGTAACCATAGCCCTGCGCACCCAGCAGATAGTCGCCCACGAGAGCGGTGTGACCAGCACCATCGACCCCCTGGCGGGCAGCCACTTCGTTGAGGCCCTGACCGACAGCATCGAGGAGGAGGCGATGAACTACATCGCCAACATCGACAGCATCGGAGGGATGGTCAAAGCCGTTGAAGAGGGCTACCCCCAGCGCCAGATACAGGATGCCGCCTACGACTACCAGCGCTCTATCGAGACCGGGGACAGGATAGTGGTGGGAGTGAACAAATTCCAGAAGAAGGAAGCCCCGCCCACAGGTCTGCTCAGGGTAAACCCCGAGGTTGAGGCCGCCCAGCGTGATAAGCTGACCAAGGACAAGGCCTCCCGGGACAACGGGAGGGTTGCCGCATCCCTGAAATCCCTGAAGGAAGCGGCAAGGTCCGACGAAAACCTGATGCCTTCCATACTTGAATCCGTGCGGTGTTATGCCACACTGGGCGAGATCTGCGGAGTTCTTCGGGAAGAGTTCGGTGAGTACCAGCCAAAAACGGTGGTTTAATATTCATATCAAACGGGTATAGATATATACTGGCCCAGGGGAGACGGATATCAACTCCATCTCCCCTTTTCCCCTATTGACACTGCGGTTATTCCCCGTGTATATCACAACCGGTCTCCATAACAATAACCTTTTCCTTGAGAGGGAGGAAAAATGAGAATTCTTGCTCTTCTTTTGGCGATGGCAGTTACAGCCTTCGCAGCAACCGATTCAGCGCCGACCATCGGCATAGCACAGCCCCAGAGCGATGCCTGGTTCGATCTGGTGTCAACCATCGAAGCGGAAGGCGCCGCCGGTAACGCCTACTGCGTAGGTATCGGTTTCGACGGCGAGAATGTCTGGGTCACCAACGGCGCCGGCCAGGCCGGTGAGGCCACAGGTCTCTTCCTCGTGTTTGACGAAGACGGCACATACATCACTTCCTTCGACCAGAACAACGCCCCGGGCTGGGGTCTCCGCGACCTCGCCTTCGACGGCACCTATGTTTACGGTTCCGTTTCCACAGCCATCGACTACTACGATCCCAGCACCTACGAGAAGGTCGGAGCCTTCACAGGCCCCCAGAACCCCAACAGAGCCCTTGCCTACGACGGCACCTACTTCTACACAGGCAACTTCGGTACCGAAGTTTACCAGCTCACCTGGGACGGCGTAAGCGGTTCCACAGCCAGCAGCAGCGTCTGGTCCACATCGGCCACCAGCGTTTATGGAGCTGCCTGGGATGAACTGAACAACTGCATGTGGGTCTCCAGCGCCGACGCTTCAGGCACAATTGCACAGCTCGACGATACCGGTGCCCTCATCGAGAACTTCTACCCGGTTTCCGGCGGCACCTACGGCGGATGCTCCATGGGCTCCCAGGAACCCATCAACATCCTCTGGGTACTCAACCAGGGCACGCCCGACCAGGGCTTCGGCTACGATGTGAACCCCGAATCCCTCACAAGGGACACCTGGGGTTCCATCAAGAGCCTCTTCTAAGAATACCGTTATCCACAGGAGGGCCCTTCGGGGGCTCTCCTTTTTTTATTCCCCGGTATTCTCTTTGTATATTATCCTCTGACTCGAAGACTTGAAGCTTATAAAGGGGTTGAAAAAATATGAGGATTCTCAGCGTTTTTGCTTTTCTGATGATAATAGCGGGCTGTGGCGGACCAGATGGGGACAGCTGGCTCATAAGGACAGTAGAAGGAGAGATCACCGTGGCCGAAGCCGGAGTCGCCTGGAATGAGCTTGATCCCCAGGCGAGGCAGAGGTTCATCGAAAGCGAGAACACCGTGGGGGACTTCATCACCACCCTCAGCAGAAAAACCATGGTCATGTCGGAGATATCCAATGAGAACTATCTATACTCCAGCCATATACAGGCCCTGAGGGCAGCCTGGGCGCGCAGCTCGACATTCCTTGCCTTCACTGACTCACTGGCGGCCAGGATAGAAACCGAAGTAACGGAAACCGACATTGCGAACTATCGTGCCCTTGTGGGCAAGATCGTCTGGTATACAACCCCCGAAGGCGTCGTCAGGGGCCCGGAAAGGCTGCCGGACCTGGACTGGGAACTGGCATTCGCCTTCGATACCATGGTTCCGGGGGAAACATACCGGATGGCTCGCGGGGTTTTCACCCTGGATTCGGTAACCATCACCCCGGACAGCATGGTTCAGGTCGCCCTTGCCGATACCGCCAGAATGAACTCCTTCGCCATTTCATCCCTCACTGAAAGAAGGACCTCCGACCACATCGATTCCCTCAGAAGGGAGATGATGGCCTCCCTTGAAATGGATTCCGCTCTTGTGGAAGTTTATTGCTCAAACAGAACCAGCCTCCCCGACAGCACTCCGATAGCTGTCTGGGAAAACGGGCTGCTCACCGTGGCAGACCTCGACGGAACCATCGCAATTCTTGGAATGGGAACCCCCGTGGCGGGTTATTCTCCCCAGTGGGTGATTCACACCCTTACTAACCAGGCCAGGCTTGCCTTCGTAGAAAGCGCTTTCGCAGAGGAATTCCCTCATGCCTATTCGGAGATACTTCAGGAAGGGGAGCGTTTCGCCATGGAAAAGCCGGTGACATGCTCTTTATCGAAAGTGTACTCTCCAGGGTTGATCTAACGGACCAGATGGTGATGGAGGCCTACGAGAGCATGGACACCATACCGGTTCACCCTGAAACCAGGATATGCGAAACCGTAATGATCCCCGCTTCCTCCACCGATGAAGTGCTGGCCATGCTTGAGGGAACCGATGATCCGCGAACCCTGGGCTTCACGGGATATCCCAACTACACCGCTGAAGGGGAGGAGTTCATCTCCAGACCTCTCACCGCCGCTGAGACACACCCCGCCATTGGAACCATCCTGTTCATGCTCGAGGAGGACAACACCCAATGGCAGCGTCCCGTTGAGATATCCGAGAGGGTGTTCATCGTTTTCAGGCTTCTGAACGTAATTCCTCCCGGCCCGTCCACCTTCGAACAGATGGAGGGAACCATTCGCAGCAACCTGCTTGAACACCTTGAGGAGCAGACCACAATGGACTGGCTGAGGGAGCTTGAAGAGGCGCATAAGCTGGAAATAAACAGCGGTATACTGGGAGACCTCCCCCCGGACCCCTCCCTTTGGAGCGAACTTTAGTTGGCCGGTGCCCTGACCTTCCTCATACCCTTTCTCACAGGTCTCTTCTTCGTTCTTCCAGGGCTTTTCGACCCTTCAATGAACTCCAGGCTTGCGATCTATCCGCTTATCGCAGCGGGAATCCTATGGTCCGGCCGGAGGAATGTCACCGGAACACATCTCCTGATCGGCGTTGGGTTCGCCCTTCTTCCCGGGCTTTCCCTTGTGTGGAGCTCTTCACCGGCAGGGGGCATTCCATTCGCTGTCAGATGGTTCTCCTTCGGCGTGATGGTGATCGGGTTATCCGGCTCGGTGAACACCAGGGGCATCAGACCGCATCTTTTCGGTCTTGCCGCGGCTGCCTTCATAACCGCTCTTCCCATGATGATCCTTGGGCCGGATCTGATAACCGGCAACCCGAACCGCTCGGGGATGATCCTGGCCCTTGGGTTTACGGCAAGCCTGGGACTTGCGGAAAAACACCGCTGGTCTGCCCTTGTGCTTTCCGTAGCGATACTGGCCGGAGCAGCGGTTTCCGGCTTCATAACCGGGCTGGGAGCTTGCTTTCTCGGTGGAGCGGTTCTCTCCATTCGAAGGAAATGGAACTTCGACGTAAGACCTTTGATCCTGTTCATGCTCGGGGCACAGATCCTTTTCGGCATCCTTCCTGAAACAGCGGGAAGATTCGGTCCCACCCTGGAACTGAGGTCCCGGATATGGCGCCATTCCATTGTTCTCATAAAGGAGAGCATTCCCCTGGGAACCGGTACAGGCTCAGCGAGGCTGGGTGTATTCACCTCCGCGGAACCGGAACTCAGACAGCTGGCCGGGGAGGACAGAAGGGTAGACTATCTCCATTCGGAACCCCTCACCCTGGTTGTCGAGAACGGAATACCCGGCATTATGCTGGTGGGTTTTCTTCTGTACTGGCTTTTCCGCCGAAGGGGAGCTGCTCCCCAGACCGCCATGCTGGCAGCCTTCTGGCCTGTCTTCGCCACCGACCTGCCCCTTGCCACACCCCTGGGCGCACTGCCGGCAGCCCTTTTCCTGGCGCTTTATCCGGCCATGGGAAAAAAACGGTTCGATGTGCCCCTGGTGGTGCCTGTACTTATCGGGCTGGCATCCATCTGGTGGGGATTCCTGGTCATCACAGGCAGCGCCGCCCTTGGAAAACGGCATCCATCCACCGAAGAGCTGGAGCTTGCCTGTGAGAGGATACCCTGGGAGGAGCGGGCCTTCCTGGCTGCGGGAAACGCCCACCTTCGCGATGGAGCGGTGTTGTCAGCATTGGAGGACAGCAGGCGGTTCGTTCAGTTGTATCCCAACTACTACAGAGGCTGGGAGCTGAGGGCGGTGACCCTGTCCGCCGCGGGAAGACCGTCCCGTTCCGCCTGGGCCAGGGCCGCGGCCCTGTATCCCCGGGAGGAGCTCAGTACCGACAGATACCTGTTCGCCCTGAATGCAGTGGATACCAGTGGAATGGATCCGGACACGGCCATGGCCATGGTGGAAATTCTCACCACCTCCCGGGAAAGGATGTCAGACGTGGTTGCGATGATGACTTCCGGCGACCTTTTCTCCGCTTCATGGAAGCTCCTATACCTGTCAGAATCATGCATGGGAACCGATGAACACATGGCTGCCCGGGCGTGGCTCATGGCACTTGGTTTCGCCGCGGAAGCCGGGGATCCGCCCCCTACGGAGCTGGCCCTGGCCATCCTTCGCTCTGACAGCCTGAGGGAACATCTGGACCACGACTGGCAGGATAAGACCGATCTCTACCTTGAAAGGATCATTCCGGGGGCGAACCCGTAGGGATCCGCCCCCGGTTTCAGTCATCGAATGACGCAGAGTTTCCTTGAGGCGGTGGCTCCGTCCTTCGTTGCCGTAACCAGATAAACACCGGTTCCCAGTTCGGTAAGGGTTTCAGTGCCGCTGCCCAGGGCAACCACACGGCCGGACATGTCCAGTACCTGGAAGTTCCCCGGGGCGGTAACCGTTACCGGGCCCCTGGCGGGGTTCGCGCTGAACATGATCGAAGGCGATGCCGGGGAGGGATCATCCTCGATACCCAGCATGTGCATGGCGGGCATTATGGTGGGGTCACCGAGAAGGATCATTCCAAGGTGCCAGTACTGCTCGCTGGGGTTGAAGCCCCCGCTTATTATGTAGGACCACCACTCCTGGTAGGCCTCCCCGAAGCTGGCGCCGTCTCCCAGGGGAATGTAGAACTGGGCAAACTGAAGCATGGCGCCGCTCTTGGTGCTTCCCACGGCGGCCAGGCCGGTCTCGGTTCCGAACACATAGACGCAGCCCATGCACCAGTTGGTGGTAAAACGGGCATTGGAGCAGGCGAAAAGGTTGTAGAACCTGCTTGGGGGCTGGTCGGTCCAGATGTGGCCGCTGGTGGTGCTCGGGCCCGGGCTCCACTGGTGAATGGTCGCCCCGGAATGGACGAATGGGCTTATCCATGTGTAACCGGCGGGAAGCCTGTTCTCCCTGTAGTCGGTTCCATTGGTGGCGGCAACGTCGTTAACCAGCTCAACATCGTCGTACAGGTGCATCATGGCGCCTCTATATGAGTTGCCCCAGCCCGCCCAGTCGTCGTCCACATAGCACAGGGCGTGGGGATCGGGGTCGCCGTTCAGCCTCCATTCGTGAAGCCTTTCAAGATAGTTCTCGATCAGCTCGTATTCGTTGCCCAGAAGGATAACGCTGGTGAGTATCCTGGCGGTGTATATCTCGGGATAGATGTTACCGCTCCAGCCGTCGTATATGCTGTCCTGTCCGGGTACTCCCTGGGTTGGGAAGCCTATCCAGTTATCCTCCCAGACGCCGTCGAGGTCCATGTAGAAATAGTCGCTGGGGAAGGTTTCGTTCGCCCTTGTCATGGCGTCAACCGTGCAGGACCATGGTGCCGGGATATCGCCGACCATTATCACGCCCTTGAGGCCGTCGGCGTAGAGATCCTGGAACCATTCCCTGATCTCCACGGGGTCTGCGTAGGTTATCTCCACCGCTGAAACAGTATTGCCCTCGTTCTCGATGTCGGTGAGCCACTGGTTCACCAGCTCGGAATCCAGGCTGTCGGACATGAACTCCTCCATGACGACAAGGACATCGCTGCCCCTGGAAACTCCGTACACAGGTTTAACCCGCAGGTCTGTGTATTCCGGCTGCCCGGCCATGTACTCGGCATAGGTGCCCGGCTGATGGTCGGGGTCGAGGTTTCTGGTTATGGGGGTGTCCTCATAGACACCCGCCGCCAGTGCTAGAATTAGAAAGATCATAACACTCCCAACTTAAAGGAACTGATAGATATTCAGAAGCTTCACCGCCCAGTACATTACCGGCTGAAGTATTCTGGATATCACACCAAGGAAAAGAAGCCCGAAAACGATGAAAAGGCCATAGCGCTCAAGCCTCATGTATTGCCAGAGGGTGCGTCCCCTGAGGAACCTGGCAACGATCCTGCTGCCGTCGAGGGGGGGGACCGGAATCAGGTTGAACACCATGAGAACGATATTGATAAGGGCGGCCCAGGCCAGCGCAGCGGTGAAAAATGGTGGAATGAAACCCCCGGCTGTATGAAGGACGCCGGTGAGGAGCAGTGCTATGGCCAGGTTGGTGGCGGGACCGGCCATGGCCACCAGCATCATTCCGTTCTTCCTGTCACGGAAGTACTGGGGATTAACGGGAACGGGTTTGGCCCAGGCGAAAAGGAACCTGCTGCCGCTGAGAAGGAGAAGACCGGGGAGGATAATGGTTCCGAAGAGGTCAATGTGAACCAGAGGATTAAAGGTGAGCCTTCCCATGCGCCAGGCTGTGGGATCGCCCAGCCGGTAGGCAACATACCCGTGGGACACCTCGTGACAGACCACGCTGAAGAAGACGATCACAAGCACAAGGGGCATCTCAAGAAGCATTCTACCTTCTCCTTCCAGCCATGAGGAGCCAGACCATCTGGCCCAGTGCTGCCAGGGCGCTGGCCACGTATGTCAGGGCGGCGGCCCGGAGAATGCTCTTTACCCCATGCACCTCATCGGGAGAAAGGCCCCTTTCCTTCTCAAGCCAGTTCACCGCCCTCGAACTTGCATTGAACTCCACCGGCAGGGTAACCAGCTGGAACAGGAGAACACCGGCGTAGAGAATGGCGCCTATGGTTATCAGGTTCCCCATGCGAAGAAGGAAGCCTCCGAAGATAAGGGGAAAGAGCATTCTGCTGCCCAGGCTTGCCACCGGGACAAGGGCGTTCCTGAACTTTATCGGGGCGTAGCCCATCGCGTGCTGCACAGCGTGTCCCGCCTCGTGGGCGGCTATGCCGATGGCGGCCACGGACCTGCCGGAGAAAACCTCGGAGGACAGCCTGAGGGTTTCGGACCGTGGGTCGTAGTGGTCGGAGAGCCGCCCCCCCACCTGCTCGACACGGACACCGGCCAGGCCGTAATTGTCAAGTATGTTCCTGGCCATGGCGGCCCCGGTGAGGCCAAGGGAGTTGGATACCCTGCTGTACCTGGTAAAGGTTGAATTTACCATGGACTTTGCCACAAGTCCCAGGATGAAGGCAGCGATAATTATCAGCAGACCGGAATTCATGTCGTACATCATCTGAAAAAGCATCGATTTACCTCTCTTCGATTTTTATCGAAAGACATGCAATTCAGGTTCCACAGCTAACCGGCGGGGTTCTAAATATATACGAATCCCCTTGCCACCGGGTGCGCCACTTCGCCGCCGGGGTGTAGCGGCACTTCTCCATTGCCTAGCGTATCGTGTCGCCGGGACTGGCCTTGCTTCCAGGCTCCAGGAGGAATACGCCGGACTCCCCGTCGCTGGCCATGAGCATCCCCTCGCTGAGAACACCGCAGAGCTTAGCCGGTTTCAGGTTGCACACCACCGCAACCAGCCTTCCCTCAAGCTCCTCGCTGGAGTAGTGTTCCTTCATGCCGGCCACCACCGTGCGAACCCTGTCCCCGGTATCCACTTCCATCCTGTAGAGTTTCTTTGCCTTCTTTATCTCTCCCACGGAAATGATCTTACCCACCCGGAAGCGTATCTTCATGAAATCCTCGAAGCTCACCAGATCGGTCTCAGGCCCGGGTTCATCCTTCGGAGGTTCATTCCCGGTGCTCATTACCTCCTCGAAGCCGTCTTCGAGCTTGGAGAACAGGATCTCAGCGGTGCCCAGTTCATGGCCGGGCTTCAGGACCTCGGTTCCTGCATGGGACCAATCCATTTCGCCCAGATTCAGCATCCTTCTCATCTTTTCCGTTGAGAAGGGAATGAAGGGTTCGAACACAACCGAGAGGGCGGCGCAGTAGTTAAGGCATGTGGCAACGGTTACGGCGCATCTTTCAGGATCGGTCTTTCTTGTCTTCCAGGGCTGTTCCGTGTCAAAGAACCTGTTGCCCTCCCGGGCAAGGTCCATGGCAAGGGAAACGGCCTTTTTGAAATGGAAGGTTTCCATGAGGCCGGCGATCTCCGCCGCTGCCCTTCGAATGTTCTCCATTACTCCCGGGTCACAGCCCCCGTCGGGAACCTTTCCCTCAAATCTGCCCGAGGTAAACTTCAGGGTTCGGTTGAGGAAATTGCCAAGCACATCCGCCAGCTCGTTGTTACGGGACTGGTACTCCACCCATGAAAAATCAGTGTCCCTGGTCTCCGGGGCGTTCACCGCCAGGGCATAGCGCATGGGATCGGGCTGGAAGTGGTTGAGGTAGTCCCCCATACCTATGCCGGTTCCACGGCTGGTGGAGAACTTCTCACCGGAAATGTTAAGGAACTCGTTAGCCGGAACGTTCCAGGGCAGGCTGTAGTTGTCCAGGCCCCTGAGTACCGCCGGTTCGATTATGCAATGGAATACTATGTTGTCCTTGCCAATGAAGTGAACGAGCTTCGTGTCAGGGGCCTGCCAGTACTTCTTCCATTCGTCCGGGCCGAAGCCTCTCTCCCTGAGGCATTCCCTGGTGCTGCTAATGTATCCCAGAAGGGCTTCGAACCACACATAGAGGACCTTGCCCTCACCCTCGGACAGGGGAACGGGGACTCCCCATGATATGTCCCTTGTGATGGCCCTTTCCCTGAGGCCGTCACCGAGCCAGCTGCGGCAGTATTTAAGAACGTTGGTCTTCCATTCGGTACGGCCCTCCAGCCACTCCTCCAGCCAGACCTGAAAGTGATCCAGCATGAGGAACCAGTGTCTGGTGTCCCTGGTTTCAGGTGAGGCTCCGCAGATACCGCATTTCGGGTCCTTCAGCTCGAAGGGTTCGGTCCAGGTTCCGCAACTCTCGCACTGATCACCCCTTGCATCCTCAGAACCGCACTTCGGGCAGGTTCCGTTTATGTACCTGTCCGGGAGATACCTTTCGCAGTCCGGGCAGTAAAGCTGTTTCATGTCCCTGGGAACTATGTGGCCCTTGTCCAGCAGCTCAAGGAAAATGCTCTGGGCGAACTGGATGTGCTCCGGCCTGGTGGTCCTGGAAAAGTTGTCGAAATCGATGCCGAACCTGCGGAAGTCTTCGGCTATCACATCATGGAACCGGTCCACCACCTGCATTGGAGTGAGCCCCATCTTTTCCGCGGTGATGGTTATGGGAACACCGTGCTCGTCGGTTCCTGAGCAGAAAAGCACATGATGCCCCCTGAGCCGCATGAATCTCACGTAAATGTCCGCCGGAAGGTAGGCCCCGGCCAGGTGACCGAGGTGAAGGGGTCCGTTGGCGTAGGGAAGTGCGCTGGTTACCATATATCGTGACATCAGCTTTTCCTCTCTGTACTGCTGCTCTTCTTCCTGCGATGCCGGCGTCTGCCCTTGCCCTTCTTCTTCGAGGGCTTCTTTTCATCACCGGCCTTTGTCTCCTCCTGTATCTTCGGCGGAACAGGCTCCCTGGCGGGTTCCTTCCTGCGGGGGGGCTCGGGTATGGCATCCTGGGGCATTGTCCGCCTTCTGTGAAACTCTTCTATGTGGATGATCTCTTCCCTGTTGTCCTCGGTAAGAAGGTGAACGTTATCCAGAAAGATATCGCATTTCTTAACAAGCACCTGTTCACCGGCCAGCTTCAGTCTTGAACCCTCCCGGGGAAATGTCTTCGCCGCCCTGCGGTAGAGTTCCGTTTCGTATTCCAGGCAGCACATAAGCCGGCTGCAGGCTCCGGAAACCTTAGTGGGGTTGGGGCTCAGCCCCTGATCCCGCACGGACTTGAGGGTTACGGATTTGAAATCGTCAAGGAACCCGGCACAGCAGAGCCTCCTGCCGCAGATACCAACGCCGTCCTTGTGTTTTGCGTCATCCCTCACGCCGATTTGACGCATTTCTATCCTTGCCCTGAAGGTGGAGGCCATATCCCGTACGAGACCCCTGAAATCCGTTCTCTGGTCAGCGGTGAAGAAAATCCTGATACGGTTTCTGTCCAGCTGCACCTCGCAGTCGGTGAGCCTCATATCGAGGTTCCTCACCTGAATCCGCTTCTTGCAGTGGTCCAGCACCTGTCCGGCGAACTCTCTGTTGCTTTCAAAAAGCTCATTGTCTTCCCTGGTGGGAAGCCGAAGAAAACTGCCCTCTATCTCTTCGGGAACCACATCGCCGGGGGTTCTCTTCGCCACAACCCGGCCCATGTCCTCCCCCCTGTCCACGGAAACCACGGCGAAAGCCCCATGTCCACCGGGACCGGTGAGTTGTTCCTGTAATACGCCAGTCTTCGGGATTTGAAGGAAAGCTGAAGTATCTCCAGGGGCTGTCTGTCAGCCGGTGTCCCTTTATATCCATTCATTGTTTTCTAACCTTTTCCGCCACCGCCGCCAGTGCCGATGCCATTGCCATGGCCGGCGATACATTTGCCTTTATTCTGTTACCGCATATTCGCATATGGTCCACAAGGGCCTCTAACATACTATCATCGGCATCGGCTATGTCCGGAAGGGTATCCCTTTCCAGGGGTTCCCCCCCGCACAGGCTCCTCCTTGTGTCATGGGCAAGGGAGGCAAGGTCTTCACAGAGACCGGCCATTCCCTCCCTCCCCAGCTGTCTGGCCTTCTCGGCGGCAAGGGATGCCGAGGCGATGGGAGTAAGCTCCCCGGCCACCAGTGCCGTGAATATTTTCTGGGCTTCCTTCGGTTCTTCGAGATTGGTGCTGCTCAGCTCCAGGGCTCTCCCGGGGCAGCCGCCGGCGAACATGGCAAGCTTCGATGCCCGTTCCTGTTCTATTCCCCTTTTCAGAAGGACCTGTTCAACCGTTTTCCTGGTGAGCCTTCCGAACCTTATGGTGTGGGCCCTGGATCGCACAGTTGGAAGGAGACTGGACAGGGCGGATGTGATAAGGATGATGAGTGTACCGGCGGGTGGCTCCTCGAGGGTCTTCAGCATGGCGTTGGCCGCCTCCCGGCGCATAAGATGCGCACCTGGGATTATCTCCACATAGCCCCTTCCCTCGAATGACTTTCTGGAAAGCCTCCTCTCCAGTTCCCTGATCTGTTCAATGGAAATGTATGCGTTTCCCTGGACCCTCAGCGGCGTGATGCCGTCACTGGCCCTTGCCCTGAACAGTGCAGCTTCATCCTCCGGGCCGGTGGCCTTCAGGCCGGGAAGGGTAATCCGTACATCGGGATGGGAAAAGCTGTCGATCTGAAGACAGTGGCTGCATTTCCCGCAAAAACCCTCCTCCTCCCGGCACATCTGGATCCTGGCAAGGTCCAGGGCAGCGGTGAGTCTGCCGCTTCCCTCGGGTCCAGCCAGAATGTATGCATGGGCGAGCCTGCCGCTCTTAACCGCAGCGGTAAGAACGCCAACGGCCTGTGGCTGGCCCAAAATGGATGAGAACGGTTTCATAGCCCTCCCTGCTGGAGTATCCCCATGGGATCCACCGGCCTACCGGCCCTTCTTATCTCGAGATAGCAGCCGGACCTGCCTCCCGGAAGGGGGCCGGTAGAGCCTATCCTGGAGCCGGTCTCCAGTTCCTGGCCCCTGGTGACGTCCAGCGAACCAAGATGGGCATAAACGGTGTAATAGCCGTCTTTGTGGTCAAGGACCACCATTCTGCCCATGTTCAGGAACTGCTCGGCGTAAAGAACGGTTCCCGGCCCTATGGCCGACACCGCAGCCCCTGTTCCCGGTGCTGCTATGGAAATACCGTCGCTAACTGTTTCCGTTCCGTAAACCGGGTCGGTCTCCGCTCCGAAGTATCTGACTATGGTTCCCTGCAAAGGCCAGGGTACAGACCTGAACGGGACGCAAGGTAGGCGGTTTCGGACACATCCTGAACCGGTGTTGAAACGCCGGTTCGAAGGGTGGAGACAAAGGCAGACAGCTGCTGTCTGCGCTGCTCCATAGCGGCGGCGGAATCCCTTGCCGCGGCTATCTGGTCCTGGAGCGACTGCCTCAGTGTGATCTGCCTCTCCTCCTCCCGGTAGATTCGCTGCTGAACCTCCTCCATGGTCATGCGAAGACCCCTCACGTTTTCCGCGAGGGTTTCCAGTGAGTCCCGGTAACGGGCCAGTGAATCTCCGGACTGTTCCAGGTACTCTATTCGCTCTACGGCTATTCCAGCCATGTGGTTTATCATGGCCATTCGCCTCAGGTAGGTGTTCAGCCTCCCGGGGCGAAAAGCACCGCGGGGCCTATCAGTTTCCTTCGGGAGTAGAGGAACATTATGTAGTCCTCTACACCGGACTCAAGTTCCGCCCGGGCGGAATCGGTGAGGAACCATCTCTGGTCCAGCCTGCGGATATCCATTGTGAGGACCACTTCCCTGGCGGCAAGCTGGTTGTAGTAATCCCTGGCAGCAGCAAGATGCTCGTGAATTCCAAGAAGGATCTCCTCGCTTGTGGCCTGGCGGGCTTCCAGCTCGTCCAGATAGAGCCTGGTCCTGGCAAGCCTGGCGTCGAGACTGTCGATGTCGGTGTTGCCCGACAGGGCAAGAAGCACAAGAGAGAAGGTCACGAGGACCATTTATCCCCCTACTTCAGAAGCTTCGAGGCAAGCTCTTCTGCCTTGTCGGTTCTCTCCCAGCTGAAACTGCCGTCTTCGCCGGGGATCCTTCCGAAGTGGCCGAAGGCGCCGTCTTCCTGAAAATACCCCTCTGAAGCCCCAGGTAATCGATGATCTGGTATGGTCTGAGCGGGAAGATCTCCCTTACCACCGAGACTATATCGGAAACGTTCCCGACCCTTTCGGTACCGAAGGTGTCTATCCTTACGCTGACGGGATCGGCCCTGCCTATGGCGTAGGCCAGCTGTATTTCACACCGGTCGGAAATGCCCGAGGCAACGATGTTCTTTGCTATGTAACGGGCCATGTAGGCCGCGCTTCTATCAACCTTTGTGGAGTCTTTTCCGCTGAAGGCCCCGCCTCCGTGCCGGCCCATACCTCCATAGGTATCCACGATGATCTTCCTGCCGGTAAGGCCAGTGTCGCCGTCGGGTCCTCCTATCACGAACCTGCCGGAAGGATTGTAGAGCAGCTCTCCGCTCCACTCGAGGTGTGGAATGAAACGTTCCAGGACCGGTTCGATGACCTTCTCCCTGATCTCCTTTTCCATCTGCTGGTTGCCGATGTCCTCGGAGTGGTGAACGGACATGAGGATCTCGGAAATGCCCGCAGGATTACCGTTCTCGTACTCCACTGTTACCTGGCTCTTAGCGTCCGGTCTGGCCCAGGGGAGCTTTCCAGACCTGCGCACTTCGCTCAGCTTCTCGAGGAGGCGATGTGAAAGGTGTATGGGATAGGGCATGAAGGCCTTTGTTTCGTTGCAGGCGTAGCCGAACATGAGACCCTGGTCACCGGCGCCTGATTGCTTACCACGCCATGGTCGATGTCCTGGGACTGGGAGTGGATCCGGTTGATGTATTCATTCTGCTGGAAGTGAAAACCGATTTCGGGAAGGGTATAACCAATGTCCTTTATGGTTTCCCTGGCAACCGCCTCGTAATCAACTTTTCCGTTGGCCTTTACCTCGCCGGCAAGCACGCAGAAGTTGGTGGTGACAAGGGTTTCACAGGCCACATGGGCCCCCGGGTCCAGCCTGAGGTGGGCGTCGAGAATGGCGTCTGATATCTGATCGCAAACCTTATCGGGGTGCCCTTCCGAAACCGATTCGCTGGTGAACAGCTGTCTCATGGTATCTCCATTTCCTCTTTGCAGTACAGAAAAAGGCCGTCGTCCGACGGCCCGAGGCTTTTGGCTGACGGCTTTTTAGCACTTTTTTTTAGTGTGGTTGCAATAAACCTCAAATCAATCCACATATCAAATATAGCAAAAACCCGGGATGAAGCAAAAGGGTGGTCTGTCAGTTCCCCTCCTGGGTGCCCCCGTTGGAAACCGCACGGGAAAGACCCTCGGAGAGGGAACTCATGTCGTCGGCATACCGATTAACAAGGGAATTCTTCTTAAGCTCCTCCTGCTTTGCCCTTTTCTCCTTCTCCTTCTGAGCTTCCCGTTCCTCTGCTATTTCCCTCCACTCGGCCTGTCTAAGGCCATCCAGATAGCTTTTTCCTGAACTGTCAGGGAACAGGTAATAAAGAAGCTTTTCGTGGGTGGTCTTTGCCAGGGGCAGCTCGGTTCCCGAAGCCAGGGGGATCTCTCTTTTGAAGTCCGATGAGTCGTATTCACGCTCTTCCCTGAATCCGCAGACCTTTTCCCTGTAATCCGGGTCGATGGGAAAGGGGGTCTTTCCGTAGTAACCTGCTATCAGGTTGAAATACTGAACCGGGTTGGCGGATTTCCCCAGGGCTGTGAAGTAGGCCTTAACTCCAACGATCTGGGAGGTTGGGGTCACAAGGGGACACCAGCCCGCCTTCTGCCTTACGGACTGCACCGCCTCCAGGGCCCTGTCGAGATATTCCGATTTGTTGTCCCGGGCAAGCTGGTTGACGAAGTTGGAATACATGCCGCCGGGTATCTGGGCGTTGAGTACCTCGATGTTAGGTGGAGGAAAACCGCAGGCCCGTTCCATTGCGTGGGTGGCCTCCAGGGCTCTGTCTATTTTTCCCTTTGCCAGGTAACCGATTATCTCTTCCGCCATCGGGAGAAGCTTCTCCCTTCCGGGCCAAACCGAATGGTGCACCTTGAGTTCGAACTTCTTTTCCACATCCTGCACTACCCTTGCCATGGTCTCATGAATGGGTTTCAGAGCCTTGTCCGAAAGGTCCAGACCGGTTTCGATCCCAAGGATTTCAGCGAAAACGGAAATGATCTCTATGGATGGATGTGAGGAACCACCTGCCAGGGGCAGGAAGGCGGCATCGATCTTATCAACTCCAGCAAGAAGGGCGATCAGAGCGCTGATGTGCCCATACCCCGGGGTACAGTGGGTGTGGGAAACCACCGGCACGGAAAGCTCCTTCTTAAGGGCGGAGTAGTATTCCCAGGCATCCCCGGGAGACTTCAGCCCGGCCATGTCCTTGTCGGTGATCATGTGTGCCCCCATCTTTTCAAGTTCCAGGGCTTTCTTTACGAAGTGGTCCACATCGTAGGGTTCCCCGGTGGTGTAGCACACCGCGGCATCGAAGGTGCCTCCGGCCTCTTTAACCCCGTCGAGGGCCGCCCTGAAATTGGGGGTGTAGTTCAGGGCGTCAAATATCCTCATTACCGTAACTCCGGCCTTCACCGCTTCCCTGTTGAAATCCCTGACGATGTCATCGGGATAGGGATCATATCCAAACAGGTTCTGTCCCCTTGAGAGTGCCCTCAGGCCGGAATGGTAGGGTTTGGCGAGATCCCGCATTTTCATCAGGCGCTCAAAGGGGCTTTCATTCAGATATCGCATTGCGCTGTCGAGGGTTGCTCCGCCCCAGACCTCCAGGAGACGAACTCCTGTATCCATTATCAGGGCATCAGTTCCAGAACCTGCCCGGTGGACATTCTGGTGGCGAGCATGGATTGCTGGCCATCCCGAAGGGAAAGGTCCACCAGTTCCACGGGGCCCCGGGAAACTGCTTCCATTCTTGGAGCCGGCCTCAGGCGTTGGAAAAAATCTTTAATGGACATAGCTTCCCTTTCCCGGTTATTCCATAGAGGGGTTACTCAGTTTCGTGCTGAGAATTATATTGAAACGGAGCCGTTGAGTGTTACCACTTACGGCACGGGCCGTATTTCGCTGGAATCATATAACATCTGCAGGCTGGAGTAGTTCCTGAATGATGAAAGACCGAGTTGAGACCCTTCTCAGGCAGGCCAGGGGAAACCTTGAAAAGGGCAACAGGGAAGAAGCCCTTCAGTGCGTGAAGAAGGCCCTGGAGGAGGATCCCGGCGAGATGATAATAACGGAAGTAATACTGAGCATGGAAACCTCCGAAGACCATCCCGACGGATTTGATATAAACCAGAATAGCCATAAGGACCGCCCGCCCTCATTTGAAAGGACAGAAGCTGAAGATATGGATCCAAAACTCGAAAAAGCGTTCAGGCTTTCCGATCAGGCTTTGGCCTCGGGAGACGACGCCAAAGCACTTGCGTATCTAAAGAAGGCTGCCCGGCTCTTCCCGGATGACCCGGCGGTAGAGGAAAAACTCACCCTCCTGAAAAATGAGATCAGAGCGGCTAACCTTGTCAAGATAGGTTTGAAAAAGCTCGAGGAGGGTGACCTCCCAAAGGCAGTCGCCGCCTCCAGAAAGGCCTTCGAACTTATGCCCGAGGCCCCTGGTCTCCATGGCCTTCTATCCATGCTCGAGGATACGGACACCTCTCCCCGGAGTTCCTCCGATGAACAGGAAGAGGCTGAAGACCCGGATGATGCGGTGATCCCCGATGCCGGGGCAATGCTCTGGGCGGACAGGATAAGGGCGGCGGTGAAGGACGACCGCTTTGAAGAGGCGGGAAAGATGGTGGCGGAGGCCGTAAGGAACCATCCCGACGACCCCCTGCTGGATTCATTCCACACGAAACTGAAAAGACTGGGGTTCGTGGAATAGGATCGGTTCAGCCCGAGAAGAATCCCGGAACACTGGTAAGCAGTATCCCCATTGCGAGGGATATCATGCCAAGAAGAAAGAGAACAGCCGGCCCAAGGCTGGTGCCTTCGGTTTTCCCGTTCCTGACGAATCCTGTTATGGAAAGGGCCAGCCCCGCCACAACCAGTATCAGATATGCATAGTTCAATTTAACCCCATCCTGTCAGGAAGCGCTATCCCTGACCTTCTCCCAGATACGCTTCTGTTCGTCAGTAAGCTTCTCCGGTAGTTTTACATCGATGGTTACCAGCTGATCGCCCTTCAGGCCGTTCTGCTCTACTCCCCTGCCCCGAAGTCGAAGAACCGAACCGGGCTGGGTTCCTCCGGGAACCTTCAGTTTCACCCGGCCGTCCAGGGTCCTTACCATGACCGTGGCCCCAAGTACGGCCTGTGCCGCCGATACGGCCACGCGGCAGAGAATATCCTTCCCCTGTCTTTTAAAGAACCTGTCGGGTTTTACCTTAAGGTGAACCATTACAACCGTGCCCTTTATGGTGGCCCGAAGAACAGTGCCCTCGGATGAGCCCCCGGGTATTCGAAGGGAGATCTTCTCCCGGCTCTGAACCTTGCCCGTACCCCTGCAGGTTGAGCATGTGTTCCTGAAGGTGTAACCCCGGCCACCGCAGTTGGCGCAGGGATGTACCGAAGAGAAAAAACCTCCTCCGGAGGAAACCCTTCCGGAACCACCGCAACTGGCGCATGTTTCCTTTCCGCTACCTCCGGCGCCACTGCACTGCTGACACTGCACAGGAAGGTTTATGACCCTGTCCACAGTGCCGCCCCTGGCGGCGGTAACGAAGGGGATCTCAACCTCCAGGCGGACCGTTTCCTGCCCCCTTGGCCCCATGGAGCCGAAGGGATCCATCCCTCCGCCGCCGAACATGGACCGCAGAATGTCGCTCAGGTCGGAGAACTCAGCGGTTCCCGCCGCACCTGCGAAGGGATCGTGTCCACCCTGGCGCATCTGATCATACTTCTCCCTCTTTTCAGGGTTTCCAAGTATGTCGTATGCATCGGAGATGGCCTTGAACCTCTCCTCCGCCTGGGGATCACTCCGGTTGGCATCGGGGTGGTTCTTCTTGGCCAGATCCCTGTAGGCTTTCCTCAGTTCCTCGGCGGTGGCGTTCTCATCTACTCCAAGGATTTCGTAAAGGTCTTTGCTCAAAGAACATCAGCCCCCATTCTTCCCGGAGATCCTTCCGACCTTCACCATTGCCGGTCTGATGAGATCCTGACCGTATCTGTATGCCTTCTGATAAACCTCCAGAATGATGTCCACATCGCCTTCTTCGATGTCTTCAGCGAACATGGCCTCGTGTACATTGGGGTCGAAGGGATCACCCGGTTCAGTGGCAACCTCCTCAAGTCCCTCCTTTTTCAGGATGCTCTTCAGCTGTTCGGAGGTCTGCATTATGCCATCGACTATCTCCTTGTCGGAATGTTCTCCCTGGGCGGTGGCCCTGGCTCGATCAAAATTGTCCAGCACGGTGATAAGCTCCTTGACCAGGTTTCGCCGGCCCTGATCAATGAGCCTGTTGAAATCCCTGGCCTGACGCTTCCTGTAGTTGTCGAACTCCGCCGCGAGACGCTGATATCTTTCAAGGATGTCGTCTTCCTTTTTCGAGCTGTCCTCGTTTCCGTCCGCAGCAGCTTCCTTATCAGGCTCTTCGGGCTGCTCAGCCGGTTCTTCATGAAGGATTTCCTCTTCGTCTGGCCGGGGACGGCGGGGTTGTTCACCCCGCCCGCCTCTGCCTTCGGCTTTCGCTTTTCTTCTGGGGTCTCGCATCAGTCATCCACCACTTCGAAGTCGGCGTCGACTGTGTCTCCGCCCTGATCGTTATCGGTGGCCTGGTGTTCCCCTTCCTGTCCAGGGGCGCCCTGGCCTGTTCCCCGTGCTGCTGGTAGAACCTGGCACCAACTTCCTGCCATGTCTTCTCCAGTTCCTCCACCTTTGCGGATACAGCAGTATCATCATCTCCCTCAAGGGCCGTTCTCGTGGAGGAAATGGCTTCCTCGAGCTTAGCCTTGTCCGCCGGGTCGAGCTTGTCGCCCATTTCGGCGATCTGCTTCTCCACCTGGTAGGTAAGATTCTCACCCTTGTTACGGGTTTCCACGGAGGCCTTTTTCTTCTCGTCCTCCTCGGCGTGGAGTTCGGCATCCTTGACCATCTGGTCGATATCCCCCTCGGAAAGACCGCTGGAGGACTCGATGCGGATCTTCTGTTCCTTTCCGGTGGCCTTGTCCTTTGCGGATACATGAACGATCCCATTTGCGTCGATGTCGAACTCGACCTCTATCTGGGGAAGACCCCTGGGAGCCGGCGGGATTCCCTCAAGGGTAAATCTGCCCAGGGTTCTGTTGTCCGCAGCCATCTTTCTCTCACCCTGAAGAACATGGATCTCAACACTGGTCTGATTGTCTGCGGCTGTGCTGAATATCTGGCTCTTCTTCGTTGGAACAGTAGTATTGCGTTCAATTATAGGCGTAAAAACGGCTCCCAAAGTCTCTATACCGAGGGTGAGGGGAGTAACGTCCAGAAGCAGGACATCCTTTATGTCGCCGCTGAGAACACCCGCCTGGATGGCGGCGCCGATGGCAACCACCTCATCGGGGTTTACTCCCTTGTGGGGTTCCCTCTTGAATATCTCGGTAACCTTCTGCTGAACCAGGGGCATTCTTGTCATGCCACCCACCAGGATGACCTCGCTTATGTCCTCAGGTTTTACCCTGGCGTCCTTCAGAGCGTTCAGACAGGGCTGAACCGTTTTTTCCACCAGCGGTCCCGCCAGCTGTTCGAACTTCGCCCTGGAGAGGTTCATGTTAAGGTGCTTGGGGCCAGAAGCATCGGCGGTAACAAAGGGAAGGCTTATGTCGGTGCTCATGGTGGTTGAAAGCTCACACTTCGCTTTTCCGCGGCTTCCTTCAGCCTCTGAACCGCCATCTGGTCCTTTGAAAGATCGATACCCTGCTGCTTCTTGAACTCGTCCACCATCCAGTCCATGATCACCTGATCGAAATCGTCGCCACCCAGATGGGTATCGCCATTGGTGGATTTTACCTCGAAAACGCCGTCGCCTATGTCCAGTACGGATATGTCGAAGGTTCCTCCGCCAAGGTCGTAGACCGCTATGGTGGTATTGCCCTTCTCCTTGTCGAGACCGTATGCAAGGGCAGCGGCGGTTGGCTCGTTCACAATTCGCAGAACCTCAAGCCCCGCTATTCTGCCGGCATCCTTCGTTGCCTGCCTCTGACTGTCATTGAAGTATGCCGGAACGGTGATCACTGCCTGGGTTACCTTCTCTCCCAGATAGTCTTCCGCGGTCTTCTTCATTTTCTGCAGGATCATGGCGCTTATCTCCGGTGGGGAGTACTTCTTTCCGGAAACCTCCACCCATGCGTCACTGTTCTTGCCCTCGACCACCTTGAAGGGAACCCGTTTTATCTCCTTCTCAGCCTCGGAGAAGTGCATACCCATGAATCTCTTTATGGAGAACACCGTTTTACCGGGGTTTGCCACGGCCTGACGCCTTGCAACAACGCCAATGTGCCTCTCTCCGCTGTCGGTGAAGGCCACCACTGAAGGGGTGGTCCTGGTGCCCTCGGCGTTGGGTATAACAACCGGCTCACCACCTTCCATGACGGCGACGCAGGAGTTCGTTGTACCCAGGTCGATTCCTATTACCTTTCCCATTATCTACCTCCTTCAAATATTATTGTCATTTATATTTATTCATTTGTTTCAAATCGGCGATTTCACTTATCGCATTTATCTTCTAAGCAAATGTCTTGCCATTGGGTTCATTTCGCCTATTGGCATGCCATACAATGCTTTGCGTCTTGCCTATCTCCATTTTCCCAGTGAAGGCCCGTACAAAGGTGCTATTGTGGCACACACATGCATGGAAATTCCCATTCCCATTATATTAAGGGCTAAATTTCAACGGCTGGAGGAAAATGTCCGCTGGAAAGATTACGGTCAGAGGAGCCAGAGAGCACAATCTTAAAGAGGTATCGCTGGAAATTCCCAAGGACGCCATCGTGGTGTGCTCGGGGGTTTCAGGCTCGGGGAAAAGCTCCTTCGCCTTCGATACCCTCTACGCTGAGGGGCAGAGGCGTTACATAGAGTCACTCTCCTCCTATGCCCGTCAGTTCCTCGGTCAGATGGAAAAACCCGACTTCGATTCCATCGAAGGGCTTTCTCCCGCCATTTCCATCGAACAGAAAACCGTAAGCCACAATCCCCGCTCCACCGTGGGCACCGTAACAGAGATAGCGGACTATCTCCGTGTCCTCTGGGCGAGGGCAGGCGAACCCCATTGCCCCTCCTGCGGACGGGCGGTCACCACCCAGACAACACAGCAGATGACCGACAAGGTCCTGGCCATGCCCGGGGGAACCAGGCTCTACATCACAGCTCCTGTACTCACCAACCGGAAGGGTTCACACGAAGACCTTATCTCCGAGATCCGGGAGAAGGGTTTCGTAAGGGTTATCCTCAACGGTGAGCTGATGGAGATAGACCAGCTAAAACACCTTGATAAGAAGAAACGCAATTCACTTTCCGTGGTTGTGGACAGACTGGTGGCGGGGGATGTCCTCGAAAGCAGGCTTAACGATTCCATTGAAACGGCTTCCAAACTGGGAGATGGAGTTATTGCGGTGATTAATGCCGATACCGGCGAAACCACCCTGATGAGTGAACACAATGCCTGTGTCCACTGCGGCATAAGTCTGCCGGAAATGTCCCCCCAGCTCTTCAGTTTCAATAATCCACTTGGTATGTGCCCCGCCTGCTCAGGCCTGGGCTATACGCTGAAGGTCGATCCCGATCTCATCGTGCCACGGCAGGGAATGTCCATAAAAGCTGGTGCCATAGTGCCCTGGGGAATACCACAGGGATGGGTATCCGCTTCCCTCCGCACCCTCAGCCTGGAAATGAACTTCAACCTTGACACACCATGGACCAGGCTGCCCGAAGAGGTACGGAGGACCATTCTTTACGGTTCCGGCGAAAAGGCATTCAAGATCAACTGGAAGACCTCGAACTCCTCAGGCGCCTGGAACGGTCCCTTCGAAGGGGTAGTGAACCGCATCGAGAGGCTCTACCATCAGACCGGCAGCGACGACATGCGCAAGTACTATGAAAGGTTCTTCAGGAAATACACCTGTGATCAATGTCAGGGAACAAGGGTCAGGGAGGAGGCCAGGGCGGTTCTCATCGGAGGAAAGGGCATTCAGGAGATCTCCGACATGACCGTGGGAGACGCGCTGAATTTTTTCAGCACGGTGGAACTCACCGACTACCAGGAAAGCATCGCCCACCGTCTTCTGAAGGAGATAACCGCCAGACTGGGCTTTCTGCGCAATGTGGGCCTGCACTATCTCACGCTGAACCGGGCGGCTCCCTCCCTCTCCGGCGGAGAGGCCCAGAGGATAAGGCTTGCCAGCCAGATAGGCAGCGGCCTCACCGGTGTACTCTACGTCCTTGATGAGCCAACCGTGGGCCTCCACCCCAGGGACAATGCCAGGCTGCTGAAAACCCTGGAGCACCTGCGGAACATCGGGAACACCGTAATAATAGTAGAGCATGACACCGACACACTTATGAGCGCCGATCATATCATAGACTTCGGCCCCGGGGCCGGGTCCCACGGAGGTGAACTGGTCTCCCAGGGAACCCCCACCGAGATAATGGAGGATCCCCTTTCCATTACCGGAGGATATCTCTCGGGAAGGCTTGAGATAATCAGGCTGGGTAAACCTCGAAGGAAGAAGTCCCCTGTCCTCTCCCTCAAGGGAGCTTCGCTTCACAACCTGAAATCCGTAGACCTGCACATCCCCCTGGGAAGGCTTGTGGCGGTGTCCGGAGTATCCGGTTCAGGGAAAAGCTCCCTGATAGGCCAGACTCTCTACCCGGCGGTTTCAAGGCTCATAGGTGGAGCCTCAAGGCTGAAACCGGGGCCCTACGCCGATATCGAGGGTCTGCAGCACATAGATAAGATCATCAACATCTCCCAGGATCCCATTGGGAGAACACCCCGATCCAACCCGGCAACCTACACCAAGGTCTTTGACGACATAAGGAATCTCTTTGCAGAACTTCCTGAATCAAGGATAAGGGGTTACAAGCCGGGCAGGTTCAGCTTCAACGTCAAGGGCGGTAGATGCGAAGACTGCCGCGGCGCCGGTGTCAAGCGCATAGAAATGCACTTCCTGCCCGATGTTTTCATTGAGTGTGAAACCTGCCAGGGGCACCGTTTCAACAGGGAAACGCTTAAGATCAGGTTCAGGGAAAAGAACATCTCCGAAGTTCTGAACATGACCGTCGAGAACGCCATGGAGCTTTTCGAGCGGATACCTTCTATTTATTCCACTCTGAAGGTGGTCCACGAGGTGGGTCTTGGCTACATGCAGCTGGGCCAACCCGCTCCTACCCTTTCCGGCGGGGAGGCCCAGAGGGTAAAGCTGGCCAAGGAACTCTCCAGACCCTCCACATCACATACCATGTACATCCTTGACGAACCCACCACAGGCCTTCACCCCCACGATGTCAATAAGCTCCTGAAGGTCCTTGACCGCCTGGTAACCGCCGGGAATACAGTGGTTGTGATAGAGCACAACAGCGATGTGATAGCCAACGCCGACTGGGTGATAGACCTTGGCCCCGACGGAGGCGACGGCGGCGGAGAAATAATAGCCACCGGTACCCCGGAAGAAATAGCGGAGAAAGAACACTCATACACAGGCCAGCACCTTAAAGCCATCCGTAAATTTGACAAATAGATTGCGTATTCACTTCTGCTGCAACGCATTAAGCATGATACCATTTGTCCCTTTTTTGAAGGTATGCGCCACCGCCTGGCGGGTTCTTCCAAGATACCTTGCCGCATCGGAATAGCTGAACCCACAAAAGAGAATGAGGTAGTTGATAAGCATTCTTCTGGCCTGATAAGCTTTGCCGCAGCGGCTTCGGCCCATGATAACGGGAAGGGGGAGGTCAAAGATCTTCTGAACCTTTCCCAGGGCGGCTTCAGCCATTTTGTGCTGTTCATGCCTGTTTCTGAGTGGTTGAAGCCTTCTGTCTGAGGATGATCTCACCACATCCAGGGCGTAGGCGTTCTCCCCGAGAATTTCCACATGGTCATCGTCGAAAGCCGGGCCCTTTTTCAACCCTGTCCTGGAAAGCACGCTGGTGGTGTTAGCAGAGAATGTTTCATCCAGTTTAAGCTTCTGCCTGAGAACGGATTTCCTGTATTGCTTTGAATAGTCTCTGTCGGAATGGATATCGTATTCCCATTTGAACCTCTTCCTGGCCCCTTCGCTGTAAGAATGTCCGCCGAAGGGATAGGCCCCAAGATCATTTTCATTTTCCACATAGCCGGACCTGAGGGGATTCAGGTTTATATAGGCGATTACTGTAAAGTAGTAGCTCTCCTTATCTATGAGTATGGACTTGAACCTGTTCTGAAACACACGGCCCTGGCGCTCTTCCAGGAAGTTGTACCGTTTGGACCACGAGGTTAAAAGACGGTGCATAACCGCACTCAAGGGAACATCCCCGGTTTCTGTGAGCAGATGAAAGTGGTTGTTCATAAGTGCCCATGCATGCACTTTTAAACCGGCATCGGGTAGATAGCGGTTCATCAGATGGATGAACTCCGTTTTGTGGGATTGTTTTTTCAGTATTTCCATTCCGTTAACCCCCCTTGACATTACGTGGTGAAGGGCCCCCGGCCAGTCATATCGTCTTCCATAGGGCATTGGCTCCTCCTTGTTCTTTGCCTGAGAAAAAGATCTCTATAAGGAGTAACCGACACAATCAGTTATTTGTCAAGTTTACGGATGGCTTCAGGGTGAGATCGCCTCGGAGGAGAAGGCAAGGTTGATGTCCCTGTGAAGGAGGGAGTAGGCGTAGGCGGCACGGGAGGTGGAGTAGGGGGCGGCGGCGATGACAAGGCCCCGGGAGGAAGAGAGAAGGCAGCCCTCCAGGTAGGAGGCAAGGGCATCGATGTCGGTGTGATTGCGGAAGCTGTCAACATGGAAGGTGGTGGCCCTGCCGGAAAGGATGTCCTCGGTGAAGGTGGGGGTTGGGGCACCGGCTGTGCCGATGAGAACCGAGGTCCTTACAACGCAGGCTGAGGGGGCCCGGGAAAGGACTGCCCGGTCTCCCAGCAGTTTGGTCCATCCGTAGAGGGACCTTGGCACCGCCGGTGAACGGGGCTTGTAGGGTGGGATCCCCCCGGAATAGACCAGATCGGTGGATATGTGTACCAGCCTGCGGTTGCTGGCGGCGCAGAACCCGGCCAGTCTGGCGGGCCATCTGGTGTTCAGAGCGTAGGCGGAGAAGGAGTCACGGGAACAGCCGCCTCTGGAGGACATAGCGGCGCAGTTCAGGACAAAGTCGGCCTCTTCAGGAACAACATCCCCGGGTGAAGCGGTCCTGAGGTCGTCACCCCCGCTCCTGGAGCGGGGGTGAATGACCCATGTCGGTGTAAATACCCGTTGGACCGTTCTTCCCAGGCGCCCTGTGGCACCGGTGAGAAGGAGATGGTTCACCGCATGTCGCCGGCCCTGGAGGTGAAGTAGGCGAAGATGCCGTCGGTGCTGAGAACCAGTTCGTCATCGCTTCCTATGATGGTCTCCAGGGTTTCCATGGACTGCATGAACCTGTAGAAATCGGGGTAGCCCTCGTAGGCCGCGGCATAGGTGGCGGCGGCGGAGCTGTCGGCGTATCCCCTGATCCTCAGGGAGTTCATTTCCGCGGCGGAGTATATGCTGTCCACCCGGAGATCGGTTTCAGCCAGTATGGCCTGGGCCATTCGGTGGCCCTCTGCCCTGTACCTGGTCGAAATACGGTTTCTCTCGGCCTGCATCCTGGCGAATACCGCCTGCTGATTCGCCGCCGGAAGGTCAGCCCTCTTGATCCTTACATCCACCAGATGGATGCCATACTGATCGGTGAGCTCCCGGGTCTTCTCCGTTACCCTGGTCAGAAGGGCCTCGCGACCCTGGCCCTCGGGAACCCTTACCAGTCTGATGACCTCGACTATCTCGCCGGTTCCGGTCATCACTATCTGTTCTTCCCCTGTCTGGGAGTAAGTAACACTGTTAACAAGGGTTACATACTCTCCCAGACCAACTGGATCGTTGGTGTTACGGACGATGTGTATCAGGTCGCTCTGCCCTATCTCCTGCCTGAGAACGGAGTAGATCACGTCGTCGAGACGGGACATGGCGGCGGATTCTGTCTGGACGCTCTGAAGGAACAGAAGCGGGTTTTCTATCCTCCACCTGGCATAGCAGTCCACCTGGAGGTGTTTCTTGTCACGGGTCACCACATCGGAGGGAGCGTCATCGTATTCCAGAAGCCTGTCGTCGAAGACCCGGAGCTGCTGAAGGAAGGGGATCTTGAAGTAGAGTCCGGCACCGGAACTGAGGGAAACTCCCGGGGCGTTCTCCGTCATCCATGCCTCAAGTTCCGCCATCTCTGCTTCCGTTCTGTTTCCGATTATTACCCTGACCGGCCTGCCCAGCTGGAGAATAACCGCCTGTTCGGTTTCCTTAACGGTGAAAAAGGCCCCGAAGAATACCAGCAGGGCGAAAAGGACCACCACACCGGTCAGGCAACCCTTGAACTTAGGAGGAGTTCTCATTGCGAACCCCCTTCCAGGTTGTAGTGTGTAAGGGCTCCGGCGTCCTGGGCTACTATTGTGAGCCTTACATCCTGCATCACGTTCTGAAGCATCTCAAGATGAAGCCTGGCGGAGGTCACGCCGGGGCTTTTCGAGTATTCGGCGGCCACCGCGGTGAATCTTTCCGCGGCACCCTGGGCCCTGTTTATCCTGACAGTGGCGTATCCCATGGCCTCGTTAACGAGGGTAACGGAGTCTGCCCGTGCTCGGGGATAACCTGGTTCCTGTAACCCTCGGCTTCGTTGATGTATGCCTGCATGTCCTCTCTGGCGGTGGCCACGTCCTTAAAGGCGTCGGAGACCTGGGCAGGGGGCTGGACGTCCTTCAGCTGAACCGCCACTATGTGAACACCCATGCCGTAATCGGACACCATTTCCTGGACCTGCTGCTGAATTCTTGTCTGTATGTCCAGTTTCCCCGTTGTAAGCACCGCGTCCACGGCGTTGTCCCCAATCACCTGCCTGATGCTTGCTTCGGCGATGTCCCGCAGGGTGGATTCCGGATCGCGGACATTAAAAAGGAACGCTTCCACATCGTTGATCCTGTACTGAACGATCACCGAGCAGTTTATGATGTTCTCGTCGCCGGTGAGCATCTGCCCCTCGCGGAGCATTTCCGGGTCGGAGAACCCCACATACTGGGTGGTTCCACCGGATTCATAGGATCTGAAACCTATCTCGATCCTCTGGACCACGTTCACAGGTGCCTTGATAACGTTCTGCACAGGCCAGGGAAGCTTGAAGTGAAACCCCGGCCCGTTCACCGAGGTGAACCTCCCGAAGGTGAGTATCACCCCCGCTTCCTCGGGACCGACGATGTAAAAGGGCCCTCCCGCAAGTGTCCAGACGATTACCACAACCGCCAGCACCGCAAAGAGGACCTGTTTGGCTCCGATGGTCTGTTGTGTGACTACTTTCATACCATCCCCCTCCTGTTCGTTCTATTTTGATTCGTATGATTCAAGTTTTCGCTGAAGAGTTCTTCTCCCTATCCCCAGTAGCGAGGCGGTTTTCGTTCTGTTGCCACCGGTAAGGTCAAGGGTTTTCTTAACGACCTCTTCCTCCACTTCCGAGAGTTCCATTGGAAGGCAGAGCTCAAGACTGCTGCAGTAGTCTTCCTTGACCCGTTCCAACTCCGGGGGGAGGTCATCCAGGGTTATGGTTCCTGATGATGTTATCAGAAGGCTTTCCATCATGTTCTTAAGTTGCCTTACATTCCCCGGCCACCGGTATGTTTTCAGTCGTTGAATTACCTCGGGCTCCACTTCGGGCATGGAAAGGTGGTGCCTTTCCGCTGACTGTCTCAGAAGGGCCATGGCAAGCAGGGGGATGTCGCTCTTCCTTGCCCTCAGGGGCGGGACATTGAGCTCGATGACCTTGAGCCTGTAATAGAGATCCTCCCGAAAGGAACCATCCTGAACCATCTCCAGCAAGTCCCGGTTCGTGGCGGCAATCACCCGCACATCCACTGGTATTGGCCTGTTGCCCCCCAGCCTGGTGACCTTTTCCTCCTCCAGGACCCTAAGGAGTTTGGCCTGTATTGCCGGAGGCATGTCGCCTATCTCGTCCAGCAGAAGGGTGCCATGGTCGGCGGCTTCGAATTTGCCCTGGCGCTGGCTTTCGGCTCCGGTGAAGGCTCCACGTTCGTGGCCGAAGAGTTCGCTTTCCAGCAGGGTTTCAGGTATGGCGGCACAGTTAATGGCAATGTAGTTCCCCGGACGCCTGCTGAGGGCGTGTATCTCCCTGGCGAGGACATCCTTGCCGGTACCACTTTCACCGGACAGCAGCACGGTGGTGTTAACCGGCGCTATCCGGGCGGCCTTTATCATCAGGTCGGTCATGGACCTGCTTCTGTAGAGCATTTCTCCACCGGACTTTTCACTCCGGCCAGCCTCTCCGGAGCTTGATGCTCTGTTGATCAGCTTGAGGGAAGACCTGGCGAAGGAGGTTTGCAGGGCATTCCGAAGGGCTTCGCCGTCGGAGGGGTCAAGGAGTATGTCCACCACCCCGGCCCGCATCCAGGATATGGCCTCGGCGGCACTGATGTTCCTGCCGTATATGACCACACTGGAGTCCACATTCGCCCTGGACAGGGCTTCCAGGAAGGTGTCCATGTGAAGGTCTGTCAGTTCGGCGCTGGCTACTATCACATTTACAGCACGGCTTTTTACCCGTCTGAGGGCGGTTCTCGCCGTGTGTTCCACCGTGCAGTTGTAACCGAAGGCCGATGCCTCGGCCCTGAGCCTGGAGGCACGCTCCATATCGCCATCTACGAAGAGGACGGTCCCCCGCCCGAGTATAGTGCTCACTTCAGTCCTTTTCTTCCGGTGAGCTCTCCTTCATGAACAGATATGGGGGCATTGCGAGGGCGTCGATTCCCGTTCCGTAGAAACACCTTACCGCATCGACCGGAGTGTTCACAATGGGCTCACCCCTTATGTTGAACGACGTGTTCAGTATAACAGCAACCCCGGTAATATCAAAGAAAGCTCGAATAACATCATAATAAAAAGGGTTATCTTCCCGGGAAACCGTCTGTACCCTTGCGGTATTGTCCACATGGGTCACCGCCGGGATCACTTCAGCCATTCCTTCCACCACGGGATATGTCTTTATCATGTGGGGTGAACTGCCGCAGCCCAGGAAATATCTGCCCGCTTCCTCTTCAAGGCATGCCGGAGCGAAGGGTCTGAAACCCTCGCGGTGCTTGACTACGCTGTTCACGATATCCTTCATTTCCGGCCTCCGGGGATCGGCCAGTATGGAACGGTTGCCAAGGGCCCTGGGGCCAAACTCCATTCTGCCCTGGAAAAGGGCAACCACCTTCCCTTCGGCTAAAAGAGAAGCAACCCTTTGGGCCAGTTTCCCGGGTTTTTCCGGATAAAGCTTAGCCATTCGAAGATCTTCATCTATATCGGTCCTGGAATAGCCGGGCCCCAGATACATTGTCTCCACAGGCTTCAGCGGCGTGTCGGGAGCAACGATCCGGTGAACCGCCGCCGCGGCACCCACTGATGTTCCTGCGTCATTGGGAGCCGGGAAGGGAATGACCTCGGAAAAGCCGCTCTCCCGCTCGAAAAGCCCGTTCATCACACAATTCAATGCCACTCCACCGGAAACCACCAGAAGGTCTTCCTTCGCTTTTGCCCTGAGGTACTTCACAACGGCCATCCCGGCCTCCTCCAGGGCCCTCTGGGCACTTGCGGCTATGTTCTCGTGCCTGGTGTTCGGCTCCCCCTGCGCGGGATCCCTTGGTTTACCGATGATATCTATTACCTCACCGCTGAAATTCGAATGATGAACTCCACGGGTAACATCAAGCAACCGGTGATCGATAACGAACCGGCCACTCTCTCCCCGGATTATCCTTCTGAACAGATCGAGATATTCCGGTTTTCCGTAGCTGGAAAGACCCATTACCTTGTATTCGTCGTTGTCCGGGGTGAAACCGAGAAAGGATGTAACAGCGGAGTAGAAGAGCCCCGGTGAAGCGGGCAGGTGGGTTCTGGCATATTCCACCAGGCCATGGCTGGAAATGGAACCAAGAAGGCTGGAATGCATTTCGCCGGCGCCATCCATTGTAAGGACAGCGGCGTCCCTGCACCCGGCACCGAGCCAGGCTGACCAGGCATGGGCTTCATGGTGGTCTATGAAATGAAACTTCGGTTTGAACCCCTCTCCGAGGTGCCCCCGCATTTTCGCCGGGATCGAAGACATTCTGGCGGAACCCTGCAGCTGCCCCAGAAGGAATCTGACCGCACCGGGCTTGAACATATAGCCACGGTAAGCCCTGAAGGATTCCCTGCGAATTTTTCCCGGAACCATGTAGAAGGCGACGTGGTCAATATCAGAGGGCTTGAGCCCTGCCTCCCGAAGGAGGAAACCAATAGCCTTTTCCGGATATTCCGCATCGTGCTTCCTTCTTGTGAATCTTTCCTCTTCCGAAGCCCCCACAAGAACTCCGTCGATGAAGAGCGCAGCCGATGCATCGTGCTTGTAGCAGTTCAATCCGAGAATTGCTGTCATCTGTTATCCTGTCCGTTACGCCGGAAAACCTCAGCGAGCGCCTTCCTGCAGTAATAGAATGTAAAGCGTATGTCCCGCTTCGCCAGGCCCGGGATGATGAAACCCAAGATGAGCCTGCACCCCTGCAGCACCCCCATAAAAGCCCTGAAAAGGGCTATGGAGCCTTTGTAACCATGCTTTCGCAAAAACTTGATCTTCGCCTGAATATACCTCGTATAGGTGGTTTTACCAAACTTTTTCCTGGCTGAGGCCCCCTCCACATGTATAACCTCAGCGGCGGGTATGAAGATCGATGGATAGCCCAATCTGGTCAGCCTGTACTGAAGCTCCGTTTCCTCGTGGTAAAAGAAGAAGTCCCTGTCGAATCCTCCGCTTTCAAGGAAAACGTCCCGCCGAAATACCATCACCGCTCCCACAAGCCAGTCCACATTCTTTTTTTCTGTATGCGGGTCGTTCACCGCCGAACCCCTTCTGAGAACCGGCAGATGTTCCCTGATAAGGGCACCCGGGAAGGGGAAATCCCTCATGGACCTCTGCAGCGTTCCATCGGGCCAGAGAAGTCTTGGGCCCATCACGCCGAAAGGGCCCCCTTCCTCCGCAGCGCTGAGGAGTTCCTCCAGGCTGCCGGGGAGGAAAAACGTGTCTGAATTGGCCAGTACTATGATCTCAGAGTCTATGTCATCAATGGCCCTGGAAGCCCCTCCGGCAAAACCCAGGTTCTTCCCGGACCTCACAAGGCGGAACCAGCTTCTGTCGCCCCATTGCTTCTCTACGAGATCCTGGGAGCCATCGGAGGACCCGTTGTCGAAAACCACCAGTTCACCGCCGAGCTCCTCAACCGGCCCTGCCAGGGACTCCACCATCGCCGGAAGAACTTCAAGTCCGTTCCAGTTCAGTGTCAGAACGGTGAATCTGGCCATTACTCGCCCATCCGTTCTCTGCAGGCGTCCACATGGCCTCTGAAGGATGTCATGTCCCCTTCGGTCAGGGTCCTTCGGTGACTGCTGAAGTACAGATAGGGATCTATGGAGTATCCCTCAGGATCGTTGATCTGATAGTGAAGATGGGGTGCGGTTGATATCCCCGTGTTGCCCACGGTTCCGATCCGCGCTCCGGGTTCCACATGGACCCCGGGTCTGATGGAGCTGTCAATGCTATTCAGGTGAAGGGAAAGCTCGGAATAACCGCCGAACTTTATCTCAACGCAGTTCCCGTTGTATACGGTGTTCCAGTTGGTTCTTTCAACGGTGCCTCCGGTAACTGTATACACCGGAGTCCCTTCAGGGGCCTTGAAGTCAATTCCCGCATGGGTATGAGTTCCCCTGGGTTCGCCATAAACACTGGTTATCTCCTCGAAGGTCCTAACTGGAAGCCTGTCCATCAGCTTCACCAGTTCGGTGCCGTCGGGCTTCCACACCGATGGCCAGTTGTCACCGGTCCTCTTATAGACGAAACCGGAAAAACCATGGTTGGAGGAACCCGCCACGGGAATGTATTCAAAGGCCATTACCATGTTCTCCCTTTCGGAGCCCACGGGGTCATAGAGAATGATCAGGGAGTCTCCCCCTATGAATCCGTTCCAGGGATTCATTTCCCATACGAGGTATCTCACGCAGTGTGCCCCCAGTATGTCCGGGTCGGCATCGGTAACTGCCGCAAGGGTCCCGTAAAGAGAGCCCCGTATTTCCAGCCTGGCAACATTCCAGCCCTCCACGGGCGACTCCAACTGCAGAGTGTCCGGCATAGCCTCAAGGGTATCCACCTGCAGGGAGTCCGGGGGAAGGCTGTCCGGAAGGATCACCAGGGAATCGGTCAGGAGGGTGTCTGCAGGCAATGAATCCAGGGCAACTGTGTCAGGAAGAACCACCAGAAGGGTATCCGCAGGTGGAACAGGCTCGCTCTGCACAGTGTCCACGGACAGGCGGTTATAGTCATCTATGGTTATAAAATAGCTGTCCTCCGGAACAGGCTCCCTTGAGCAACCCAAAATCAAAAGAATGGTGACAAAATATTGCCAACGATCCATCCGGCCCCCTGTCAGGTAATTGACGCAGCATACATTAATCGTAATACTATACGCATGGATGCTTCAAGGAGGGGATACAGGGTTCTCGTTGTGGACGATGAGCCGGAAATCCTCGGTTTCGTAACCGAGGTCCTTTCCGCAAACGGATTCACCTGTCACACGGCAACCAGCAGCAGACAGGCCCTGTCCAGAATGCGGGGAAGTGAATATCACCTTCTGATCACCGACATAAGGCTGCCCGACGGATCGGGGATCGACATCGTCCGCATCGCACGGGAAAAGCATCCCTACATGGCAGCCATCGCCATTACCGGTTTCGCCTCCATCGACGGCATCAGGGAGGCCATGGACCTCGGCGCCATGGACTACATCCCCAAACCCTTCACCGCGGCCCGTCTCCTGGAGTCGGTGGATTCCGTCATTAGGAAGCAGAGGATACGCCGGCATTCCTCAGGGAAGTCCCTTATCATCGAAAGCCAGTCCATGCAGATGGTGATGGATCTGGCGGAAAAGGTGAGCACCACCGACAGCACCGTGCTTCTCACCGGAGAAAGCGGAACCGGCAAGGAAATGATAGCCAGGGCCCTCCACAGAATGAGCGGACGTTCCGCCGGACCCTTCATCTCGGTGAACTCCGGAGGTATTCCCGAGGGGCTCCTTGAAAGCGAGCTCTTCGGCCATGCCAAGGGCTCCTATACCGGTGCCCACACCACCACCATAGGACATTTCCAGGCGGCGGAGAACGGAACACTGTTCCTGGACGAGATTGGAACCATGGGCCAGCCCATGCAGGTCAAGCTCCTCCGAGCCCTTCAGGAGAGGGAGGTGACCCCGGTGGGTTCCACCACTCCGGTTCCGGTGAACACCAGGCTGATCTCAGCCACGAACAGCGACATAGGGAAAGATGTTGAAAGCGGCCGCTTCAGGAGGGATCTCTACTACAGGCTAAATGTTTTGAGATCCGGATCCCGCCCCTGAGGCAACGGGATGCCGACATCATTCCCCTTGCGGAGCATTTCCTCAGAAGGATGAAGGGGCCCTTCGAAGGTAATACGCTTTCCGATGCCGCTGTTACTTCGCTTTTAACATATCACTGGCCGGGGAATGTCCGGGAGCTTGAGAATGTCATGGAGAGGGCGGTTGTACTGGCCGGCAAGGGAACCATTCGGGATGAACACCTCCCCGCCTGGGTACGCTGCGGCTGCGGCACCGAAGACTCTCCGGAGGACCCGGGTTTCAGTCTCGATGCGATTGTTGACTCGGTTGAGCGGCACTATATTCAAAAAACGCTGGATGCCTGCAATGGTGTAAAAACCGCTGCGGCAAAGAAGCTGGGGTTAAAGCGGACCACTCTTCTGGCGAGAATGAAAAAACTTGGTATCAACGGGGGTCGGGAAGGAAACTAGTTTGGAAACAAGTCATCCCAGGATACTTGTGATCGATGACGACCCCGTTGTCTGCGAGATCGTAACTGAAACACTGAAGAAGAACGGCTACATTGCCGATTCGGCCAAATCAGGAAAAGACGTATCCGTTTACCTCTCGGCAAAAACCTATCCCATAGTACTCTGCGACATACTGCTGCCGGACACCAACGGTCTGGAACTCATGGCTTCCATAAAGGACATGAACCCCGACACCTTCGTTATCCTCTTCACCGGCCATGCCTCGGTGGACCTTGCCAAGGAGGCGATACGGCAGGGCGCCTACGATTTCATAACAAAACCCTTCTCCGATTCGGAGATTATCGAAGCGGTTCAGAGGGCCGAGAACGAGCAGAGAACAAACTTTTCGGAGATCACTTACACCGAGCTTCGCATACTGCATGAACTCACCGTCAATAACAGAATAACCAAGGAAACCAGAAAGAAGTCCCTCGACCGTTTCGGGGCAAAGACCGCAGAAAGCTTCGGGGCCGATTCCCTCAGGATCTACCTGAGAAATGAAAGAACCGGCACGATGCTTGAAAAGGCGGTTGACAAGGGCAAGGGAGATTTTGCCGACGAGGTCACCTGGTACTTCCTTGCCAGCAGGACCATGCAGTCCGGTGGCGAGGTCCTTCTCGACCCCACTGATGCCTCCAATACCGACATGTCCGGCACCAGCGCATCCTTCATGGGAACGGTTATTCCCACCGACGAGGAGAACCTGGGGGTGATCCTTGCCGGCCGTTCCGGTAAAAGGGACCGTTTCAAGACAAGAGACCTGAAACTTCTTGCCCTGTACGCCGCCCAGTTGGGCAATCAGCTCCAGAACCTCCGCATGACCGAGGAACTGCTTTTCAACAACAAAGAGCTTGAGAAGATCAACCTCGTCACCAGCGGCTTCTCATCTTCCCTTGAGGTGTCATCATCGGTATCCACCATCGCCAGGGGCCTGCGGGACTTCATACCCTTCGACGTGATAGGCCTTTTCATATCCCTGGAAAACGGCAGCCCCTTCCACTACGTACTCAGCAACCAGGCCATTCCCGGAGAGCGGGTTTTCGCCTCCATTGAAAAGCAGCTGGTAAAGAGCCTGGGCAAGAAGCTTACCGGTGAGCTCATGATGGGCATAAGGTCGGAAACCTTCGTGGGTGAGAAGATAAAGACCTACGAAAACCCCCCGGAGTTCACCGTGACCAACCTCGACGACTACGGCAAGATCCAGGGATGGATGATCATGGGCTCCTGGCAGGGCAGGACCCATCTTCTGCCCTCAAGCCGTTTCATACCCATACTGCTTCGGCACGCCACATCGGCCATGTGCAATTCCCTTCAGCACCGGGAGAACCAGAGCAACTACCTGGAAACCATCACCGCACTGGCACAGACGGTGGACGCAAAGGACAAGTACACCCACTTCCACTCACGGAACGTAACAGCCTACACCCTTGCCCTTGCGGACAGGCTGGGAATATCCGGCGACGAAAGGAACGACCTCTGGAACGCCGCCCTCCTCCACGACATAGGCAAGATCGGCATCCCCGAGGGCATCCTGAACAAACCGGGAAGGCTTACCGGTGAAGAGTACGAGATAATCATGACCCATCCGGTGAAGGGCTGCAGCATACTGAAACCCATCAAGGCCTTCAAGAACCTGCTCCCTGCAATACGCCACCACCATGAAAGGTACGACGGCAAGGGCTATCCCGACGGCATCACCGCCAGGAACATCCCTATGGCAGCCAGGATCCTAACAGTTGCCGACTCCTTCGATGCCATGACAAGCAACCGGGTCTACAGGGCATCACCCGGGGAAGAGTACGCCCTGGAACAGCTTACAAGCAACTCCGGCACCCAGTTCGACCCCAACCTTGCCCGGGTGTTCAGCGAGATAATAGCCGCCAGACCCCACCTCGACATACTGAGGGCCTATGGGTCGGAACAGTCGGAAGACCAGCCGGTCATTCATAGCTGAAACCGCATACACTATATTCCCGGCGGTCAGAATTCAACGCAAGGAGAAGGAATATGCCTGAAATAATAGATATACGCGCACGACAGATCATCGATTCCAGGGGAAATCCCACCGTGGAGGCGGATGTTCACCTTGAAGACGGCAGTTTCGGCAGGGCAGCGGTACCCAGCGGAGCCTCCACCGGGGAGCACGAAGCCGTTGAACTCCGGGACGGGGGAAGCGGCTTCATGGGCAAATCGGTCCTCTCCGCAGTAAGCAATATCCACGGGGAGATCGCCGCTGAACTCCTTGGCAGGGAGGCCCTCTGCCAGATAGAGATCGACGGTTTGATGAGGGAACTCGACGGCACGCCGAACAAGGGCAGACTTGGGGCCAACGCAATCCTTGCGGTTTCCATGGCCTGCGCCAGGGCCGCGGCGGACAGCCTTGCCCTTCCCCTTTACAGCTACCTCGGCGGCCCGGCGGCCAGGGTCCTTCCCGTTCCCATGATGAACATCATCAACGGCGGGCAGCACGCTTCAAACCCCATCGACCTTCAGGAATTCATGGTGGTACCCGCTGGCTTCGGAACATTTTCCAGGGCCCTCCAGGCCGGGGCGGAAATATTCCAGACACTGAAGAAAAGGGCGGCCAAAGCCGGAATGTCCACCACAGTTGGCGACGAGGGCGGCCTTGCCCCGGACCTCCCTGACAATTCCGCGGCTCTGGAGTTCATAGTGGATACAATAAAGGAAGCGGGATACAGCCCGGGCAGGGATGTCTTCATAGCCCTCGACCCGGCGGCAAGCGAGTTCTACAAAGACGGCAGATACTTCATGCACGGTGAAGACCCCTCCGGTCTCACCTCCGAGGCCATGGTGGACTACTGGGCAAAGCTCGTTGACCGTTTCCCGATCATCAGCATAGAGGACGGGCTGGCTGAGGATGACTGGAAGGGATGGCAGCTTATCACGGAAAAGCTTGGAACCCGGATCCACATAGTTGGCGATGACCTTTTCGTTACCAATGTGGAAAGGCTGAGGAAGGGGATCGCCCTGAAGGCAGCCAACGCCATTCTGATCAAGCTCAATCAGATCGGAACCGTTTCCGAAACCCTCCAGGCCATAGACGACGCCCACAGGAGCAACATGGCGGCGGTGATAAGCCACAGAAGCGGCGAAACCGAGGACACATTCATAGCGGACCTCGCCGTTGGCAGGAACACCGGTCTCATAAAGACCGGCTCCATCTGCCGAACCGACCGCACCGCAAAATACAACCAGCTGCTCCGCATCGAGGAAGCCCTCGAGGGTTCAGCTGAATATGCCGGAATGGCAGTTCTGAAGGGCTGAAGCCATGTACGAGCAGAGGCGGCGGGAGGAGGTCAGGAACACCAGGCTCCTTACCACCCTCCTTGTCACCGTGGCCTTTCTCATAGCGGGGCTGATCCTCATCTACAACAGGAACGGCTTCATGGCCATCACCGAGATACAGGGGGAGATCCAGGAGATCAGAGCCGCCAACGATTCCCTGTCACGGGAGATCGATTCTCTCACCAATGTGATCCATCTCCTTGAGAACGACTCACTTTACATGGAGAAAAGGATCCGTGAAATCCTCGGCTGGGGCAGGGAGGACGAGTTCATAATACGATTCATGGAGCCTGAAAACTGAAATCCGCCACGCTGCTTCCCCTGGCCCTTATACCGGTGGCCGCGGCGCTCCTTCTTGCCGCCGGGGACCTCCCCGACCCCGACCGGAACGCCCATGACATGTGGGCCCTGCAGTTCCTTGAGGAGGGTTCCCTCACTATATCGGAGAACGGCGTCACCGACGATTGGCGCCTCTACTATCCCAACACCGTTCCGAAGCCCCTGGAACTCCTCATCGGCATCCTGCGCGCCCCTGGAGGTGTTCTGTACCACTCTCTCCTGGTGCTTCTTGGCGTCTCCTTCGTTCTGGTCTCGGCATGGTATGCCGGGGGCAGGAACGGCGCCGGCACCGCGGCGGCATTCTTCATTGGCTTCAACCCGGTTTTCGTGCTCCTTGCAGTCAGGGGAAACCCGGCAATCCCCTTTATAGGCGCCATGATGCTTCTGCAGACGGCGAAGGGCGGCATCGCCGGAGCCTTATCGCCTCCCTGTCCAGACCGGAGGGTTTCATCTACGGAGGATGGAGGGCCGTCAAGGACCGGAACTGGAAGCTCATGCTTCTCCTGGCAGGTTCCGCCCTTGTCTGGCTTTACTTTCACAGGACCGCCTGCGGATCATTCACCTGGGCATCCCGGGAGGTAAGGTACTCCGTGGCGGCAATGAACTATCCCACCCCGAATTCTCTGACCTTCCTGCCCTGGGCAGGGCTCCGCTCCATTCTCATACTGGGCGCCCCCGGGGCGGCGGTCTTCTACGGCTGTATAAAGCGCTGGAAACTGGCGGTTCCCTTCGGGGCGAACTTCGCCCTTCTCACCGTATCCCTTTCCATGGGCTCCCTGGTGCTTCCCAGGTACATCGACCAGCTCTTCCTTCTGGCAGCCCCCTTCGTTTTCATGGAGATATGGAGGCTCTTCAGTGGCAAGACACGGCTGGCGGTGGTGGCCGCGGCCCTTGTTTTTCCCTCCTTCCAGTGGGTGGCAACCCTTCCGGAGTTCAGGGAATACGCCGAGGTCAGGGAGTTCTACTCGGAAGTCCGGCTTCCTGAGGAGGGCGTTATCGCCGCCAACGAACTGCTGATACCGGGAATAGCCCTCAACAACTCCATAAGCGACCCCCGTGGAATATTCGTCTCCTCCGACAGGGCCGCCTGGGAGGGAGCATCCCGGGAAGACCTGAGGGCTCATGGGGTGAGTGGAATAGTAGTTCTGGAAAAGGGCATATATTATCCCGGGCACACACAGGAATGGCTTGAAACAATGAACGGCATCGAGGTGTATTATTTCCAGTAAAGAAACCCGCCCCGCAAGGATATCCTCCGCGGGAAGAAGGGGAGTAACCCTTCTCTTCCCAGGGGGTGAAACATCCCGGGCCCGTGTATCCAGCAATGTATTCAGGGTCACGGGAAATCCCGTCTGCGGCGACAATGTGGTGGTGCGGAAGGACCGGGGCGAGTGGTATGTGGAGGAGGTCCTCCCCAGGAAGACCTGCCTCGAGCGCACCTCCCCCCTGGGGAAAAGGCAGGTCCTCGCGGCAAACATCGACCTTGTTGTGGTGGTGGCATCCATCTCCAGCCCGCCCCTGAGACGGGGTTTCCTGGACAGGGCACTTGCCTCGGCGGAATGGAACCGGCTGGCCGCTGCAATAGTACTGAACAAGATCGACCTCACCGACAGGGAGGACGCCGCAGACCCCGATGAGCTGGAGGCCGTTTACAGAGGTATCGCAGGCTACACCGTCCTCAGGACCAGCACTGTGAAGCCACAGGGGCTCGAGGAGTTCAGCGGGCTCATCCGTGGAAAGACAGTGGTTCTGGCCGGCGTATCCGCCGCGGGGAAGACATCGCTGATAAAGGCGGTTAACCCCGACCTCGATCTCAGGGTGGGGGCTGTCAACCTGAAGACCACCAAGGGGCGGCACACCACGGTTCAGCCAGGCTTCTCAGGCTCGGGGAAGACACCTTTCTGATGGACACACCTGGCCTCAGGGCCTTTTCCGTGGACCACATACCCCGGATGAACTGAGATTCTGCTTCAGGGAATTCAACGACCTGCCCCCCTGCAGATTCCGTAACTGCCTCCATGAGACCGAACCGGGCTGCATGGTGGTCCAGGCTGTAAAAGAGGGTAAGATAGACCCCGGCAGGCACGCGTCCTACCTGAAACTGCTCCACGAGGAAAACTGAAGCGCCCGGCGGTGAAAACGCCGGGCGCATCTTATTCAGAAAGCAGCGGTAACTAGCAGACCGTTGCCACCATCAGTGCTTTGATGGTGTGCTTCCGGTTCTCGGCCTCGTCCCATACCACGGACTGGGGGCCCTCGATAACCTCGAAGGTAACCTCGTTGCCCTTCACCGCCGGCAGGCAGTGCATGAAGATGCATTCAGGATTGCCGGTGGCGGCCATGAGGTCTTCGTTCACCTGGTAGGGCTTGAGCATGGCAATGCGTTCAGCGGCCTTGTCTTCCTCGCCCATGGAGGCCCAGACGTCGGTGTATATCACATCGGCGCCGGCCACGGCTTCCTTCACATTGTCGGTAATCCGGATCTCGGAGCCGCTGACCTCGGCGAGGCCCATAACGGTCTCCACAAGATCCTCTTCGGGCTGCAGGCTTTCCGGGGCGAGAACTGTGCAGTTCATTCCCGCCATTGCGGCGCCTATCATGAGGCTGTTCGCCATGTTGTTCCTGCCGTCGCCGGTGTAAACGAAGTTCACTCCCCTGAGCTCGCCCAGGTGCTCTTCTATGGTCATCAGGTCGGCGAGTATCTGGGTGGGGTGATAGAGGTCGGTGAGGCCGTTGTATACCGGAACGCCGGAGTACTCTTCCAGGGCCTCCACCGTATCCTGGCTGAATCCCCTGAACATGATGCAGTCGAACATCCTGCCCAGAACCCTTGCTGTGTCCTCTATGGATTCCTTGGAACCCAACTGAATGTCAGCGGAGCTCAGGAAGACCGGGTGGCCCCCCTCTTCGCCGAAGGCTGTCTCGAAGGCGCAGCGGGTTCTGGTGGAGCGCTTCTCAAAGAGCATTGCAAGGGTTTTGCCCTGGAATCGCTGGAAGGTCTGGAAGCCCAGCCTTTCCTGCTTCAGGTTGTGGGAAAGGTCAAGAAGGTAACGGAGCTCCAGGGGGGTGATGTCAAGGAGTGTAAGCAGACTCCTGCCCTTGAGGTTCATGGCCATTATGGTCTCCTCTCGAATGGATTATTGGAAATCGGGGGTTGGCGGAAAGATAGCGGTTTAAACTTTTCCGTCAATGACCGCACAAAAAAAGAAACCCCGAAGGCGGCTGCCCCCGGGGCTTCACTGAGAAATGCTACTGAAGGGCGTTCCAGATGGTGGTGAAGCCCAGGTCGGCCTTTCCCGGGCAGCAGAGACTGCTGGTCAGAACGGAAACGCCGTATTTCCCCCCGTCGGGTGTGAAGACTATGAGGTTGATGCTTCTGGTGTCTCCGCCGTCGCTTATCCAGCCATAGACGATGTCGTCCGGGGCCAGGGCAGCCCTGAGGTCTTCCGAAAGGGGCGGGTTTGAGGCCATTCTCCTTACCGCCTGCTCTCCAAGGGAGCCGTAAACTATCTCCATGAAATCGAGGCAGTCGGAGGCGGTGAGATAACTGGGGTCAACAACCGGTGCGCCCTCCCAGTCAAGCTGAACTCCGGGAAAGCTTGTTGAACTGAATCCCGATGCGGAAAGCCAGTTATCCACAACCTCGAGCCCCCCCATATAGAACCTTATGGACTGGGAAGCCTCTCTGCTTCCCTGCTGCCCCCTTCTGACTATCTGCCAGAGCTGTTCATCACGGGATACCAGACTGTCGAGGGGAAACTCGCCTGAATCGTGACGGCTTACGCAAACTGCCGCTGTGACTATGTCCGCCCTGTCTGTCTGAAACCTGCGGGTCCCGTTCCTGGTGATGCGTTCTCCGGTGTTCAGATCAACAACACCCAATCCGAAGGTGGCCCCGGGAAGAGCCAGAACCTGGTCCATGACTGAACCGAGGTTCGAGGGAAGACCCTCAGATGAAGTGCCCGTGTAGGCATCAGGGTTTATCAGCATGGGAGGAAGCCCCCCCTGCTTCACGCCGGAGAAAGGAGCAGAGAGAAGAACGCTGAGTAAAAGTGCCGTCATCCGTTTCCTCCTGTACCTCTAACGAAAGAGGAGGAGGGTGTCCCCTCCCCCTCTTTCAGGTCACAAATAACGATTAGTTGGCGTTGCTTGTGAAGAGAGTGAGCCCGAGATCGTTAGGCTGGTACTCATACATGAAGCTTACGCTTGTACCGTTGTTGCTGTCGGGATCCTGGGCAACATTGAGGCCGTACATTTTGGCGTAGGCAAAGCTGCCACCCTGGTAGGGAAGGGCAACGAATACAACGCTGTCGGAGGTGTAGAGGATGTAGGATGTACCGGACCATGAGCCGTCGGGGTCGCAGTTGCCGTAAACACCGGATGCAGGCTCCTGGAAGTAGCTCTGATTGCCGTTTCCGAACTGGCCGAAGTTGCCGCTGTAGAGCCAGACATCTTCATCGCCCTTGCTTTCGTCGTAGGCATAGATGTCCTGGACGAAGCCTGAGCTGGCGGCGCTTCCGGTCTGACCGGAGTTTTCACCGAAGATGAATCCGCTGGGCTTATCTTCCGGGGAGTAGTTGTCGTAAATGGTGTAGGTAACATTCACGATGCTGGGCATTGTGCTTACTTCGTTGGACATGTTCTCGGAGTAGTTGTCGCCCTTGTAGGCCTTCACTGCGTAGTGGCCTGCAACCACTGCGTTGTGGGTGAAGGTTGTGGTGTTTGACTCGCCGGCGTCGGCCCATGTGCCGGTGCCGTCGGCCTTGAAGTAGATCTTGTAGCCGTCGATGTCGTCGGATACCTCGGCCCACGTGAGAACCACTGTTCTGCCCGTGCTTGTGTTATCAAGCTGAAGGTCCTGCACAGTGGTGAGAGTGCCGGTGTCGCCGGATGAGTCATCACCGGCGCAGCCGGCGATTGCGGCGATAAGGACCGCCATGAAAACAATACTGAGTTTCCTCATAGATTTCTCCTCGCTTTCGTTCTTTTTTTACACGAAGAGCTACGCCCCTCGCATAGGCAAGATAGCTCCAAGATGAAACCGTGTCAAACCCCTTTCAACCGATACCACTATTCATTGTCGTTTATTCCTTCAATGGACCGGACCGCCGCTGAACGCACTGAAAGGGAACTGTCTTCGGTCATCGCCTCAAGGACCGGGAGGGCTCCGCTTCCCAGTTTGCCCAGTGTTACCGCGGTCTGCCTTCTTACCCTTTCGGTCCCGGAGGAGGCAAAGGGTACTATCACATCAAGGGATCCCGGGTTCCCCAGGTCCCCCAGTGAGCTGATGAGGATCACCGTTATGCCCGTTGACTGGGAATCCGCCAGCATGGATTCCAGAAGGGGTCTGGAGCCCTCGCCCCCGGCCTCCCCCAGCCACTGGATGACATTGCCCAGTTCCCCGCCGGGAAGGCTGTCTTTCAGAAGTTCCATCATTTTCCCCACGGCGTAGTCGGAGTTTTCGGTGAAGACCGCCTTTATGGCCCTGTGTTCCAGGCCGTCCCATGAATCCAGGTGCTCCCGGAGTATGTAGTCCACCGCCGCCCTGCCCCGGGAGGCGAGCTCCTCCCTGTGGGCGAGGACCCTTTCGCTGTTGCCGGATACCCCCCACTCCGAGGCCACGCTGAAGAGGGAGTCGATGCCCAGCTCACCGGGGTTGCCGATATCAACCACCTCGTCCGGGGGGACCGGGGTCACACCGGGTATGTCCCCTCCGGCGGAATACTCCCTTATCCAGGATACCCCGTCCTCCCCCTGGCCCATGTAGAAATCGGTGTCCGCCATGTCCAGGAAAAGGCCGGAACCGGCGGAACCCCTGGCCCAGCGGGATTCACCCCGACCCAGACCCCGAAGGGCGTAGAGGTCGGAGCCTGAAAGGTCCGCGAACACCGCGGCTGAATTGGTGAGGGCAAGGCCCTGTCCGCCGTCGGTGGCGTAGCAGTCTTCCCCCTCCATGTCCAGCAGGAAGCCTGTGGAAAGGTCGTGGGCGGCGCCTGGGAGGGGCCCCGGCGGCTTATGAACTGGTCGTCGCCCCCGGCGTCCACGAGGATCCCCGAGGCAAGGTGTATTCCCGAACCCTGGCTGTACTGGGCGGAGGAGTAAACATCCTGGCCGCCGGTGTCGTAAAGGACCCCCAGGGAGTAGAAGTAGCCCCCGCCCTGGCCGAAGACCTCGGCCCTGTATGTATCGTTGCCCCGGCCGAGGTCGCAGAGGGTGCCCACCCCACCGGCGATGAAGGGTCTGAGGCCGGTTCCGAATCCCTGGGCCATTGCTATGTGGTCCCTGGGCAGAAGGGGCTCGTGGGGGTAGGTGAATCCCGCAAGGTATGTGTCGTGACCGCCTCCGTCGATGAGGTTCCCGTAACCCCCGGGGCCGCCGAACCCCTGGCCGCAGGAGCTTACCCTCCTTGTGTCGTCCCCCTGCAAATCGATAAGGAACGCCGTTCCCAGTGTTGCCGCAGCCTGTGAGTGAACATCGGCGGTGAAACAGTCGTCACCGGCCAGGTCCGCCAGAAGGCCGCCACCCATCATTGCCGACCCCTGTGAAAAGGAGGAACCCCTGTAGATATCGTTGCCCTGGAGGTCTATGAGAGCGCCGTAGCCCATGAAACCGGATCCCTGGGAAACGGGAAGGGCGGAAAGGTAGGTGTCGTCACCGGACAGGTCCGCTATAAGGGACACCGGATGGCCGAGAACACCAATACCGTCGGCTCCGCAGAGGTAGAGGTCGTCCCCCCCTATGTCAACGATGATGTCGTATCTGGTCTCCCCGGTGTAGACATTCCTTTCCCGACCTCCGACGACCCATGTGACCGGTGGGTCCAGGCTGTAGTCGAAGACCCTGCCCTCAACCCCCGGGGCGAGGAGGGTGCCGTAGGGTTCCTCTACTTCGATACCCGCCACAAGGCCTATCAAAAGCTCCGGTGAGGGGTTCTCCACCGGGACCCACCCGGCGAGGAGCCCAGCCAGTTCATCGAGCTCCATCTCCAGTGAATCCTGTTCGATCGGTATGTCGAATCCGCGGGAGGAATAGAGAAGCCCCCATTCCCCAGGGGTTCCCGCGGAATCACTCCGGGCCCACATCCCGCAGCAGAGAAGGGCAAGGGAATCGGCGGACGGCAGTGTGTCAAGGGCGCTCCGGTAGGAAAAATGCAGTTCCTCCATCAGTGAAACAAGGGAGTCCATGCCCCGGGAACCGTTTCCCGGACTGTGAGTTCCTGGGCCCCGGAGAGGACTGAATCCGCAACCTCCGGCAGGGCCCACACATCCTGTATGCACCTCACCACGGTGCTGTCGGCGAATTTCACACCGGTGGCCCAGTGCCTGTCGAAGTTCATCTGTTCAGGGGTCATTCCCCCCTGTTCAAGAAGCCCCTGGGCGGCGTTCTCAACAGGACCGGGGAGGGATAAAACCGTTATTGCCAGAAATGCTAACATCGTTTTGCTTTCTTCCTTTGTTATCTGAAGGGTTATGGGTGAAGATAATTCTTCACCCCTGCGGAAGTCACTTCACCCTCCGGAATTTACATGACCACTTTAAATGACCATATTTACTCATGGAGGAACAATGAGAACAATGACGGTGACACATTTCAAGACACATGCCCTGAAGGTTCTCTCCCAGGTGTACCAGACCAGGGAATCCGTTGTGATAACCAAAAGGGGCAAACCCCTGGCAAGGGTGGTTCCCTGTACCGAAGAAGCCCCCGAACCCGGGAGTCTGGCGGAAACCATCGTCTACGAGGGGGATGTAATTTCCCCGGTGGCGGAGGAGGACTGGGAGTCCTGCAGGTGAACTTCCTTCTGGACACCCATGTATGGATCTGGTGGGCGGCAAGGCCGGAAAAGCTTTCATACAGGGCCAGGGATATCCTTATCAACGGAGGCGGCGATCACAGGCTGCTGCTTTCGACCATATCCCTGTGGGAGTTCTGCAAGCTGGTCGAGAAGAAGCGCCTCAAGCTGAGTTGCACACCCGGGGAATGGATCACGGAAGCCCTGGGCATGCCCGGGCTGGAAACCGTTCCCATCACCCCGGAAACCGCCTGGGATTCAACCAGCCTGCCGGACTGCCCGGTGAGCGATCCTGCGGATCAGATCATCACGGCAACCGCAAGAACCACCAGCGCCGCGCTTATCACCGCCGATTCCAGGCTGCTGGCCTATCCCCATGTAAGGACCCTCTGGTAGATACCCGGCATTGACAGGAGCCCGGGCATGGGGCAGTTTTGCCCCGTGGGTTGGGGGTGGCTTTTTGCCTGAGATCATACCCCTGGAACTTGATCAGTTTTCTGCGGAAGGAAATCCATGAGCACTGTTTTTGACGGAAAGGCCGCTGCGGCGGCAGAGGCCCGGGTACGGGACCTCCATCCAATGATACACCACATAACCAACTCGGTTGTGACCAACTTCACCGCCAACATCACACTTGCCATGGGAGCGGCCCCGGTGATGGCCCCTTCTGTTGCCGAATCCCCCAGATGGCTGAATACGCAGGGGCACTGGTGCTGAACATAGGCACCATCACACCGGACCTTCTGAAGAGCATGGTGGCCGCGGGGCATTCGGCGAACGAAAAGGGAGTTCCCGTTGTGCTTGACCCCGTGGGAGCCGGGGCAACCATGCTTCGCACCAACGCTGTGAAAACCCTGCTCTCAGAGCTTCGAATTTCCGTTGTGAGGGGCAACGCCGGGGAAGTCCTCTCCCTCGCCGGAACATCAGGCGCTGTCAGAGGGGTTGATTCACTGGCAAGCGGCGAGGGCCACCACGCACTCTTCATGTCCTTCGCCGGGGAAACGGGAATCGTCACCGCGGTGAGCGGTGAAACCGACTTCATCACCGACGGAGTGAACTGGATAAAGGTGCACAACGGCAACCCCCTCATGGGAAGGGTCACAGGTACCGGCTGCGGAGCCACCACCGCGGCGGCGTGTTTCGCCGCTGTGGGGCAACCCCTTCTTCATGCAGTGGCCGCCGGGATAACATGCTACAACATAGCCGGGGAGCTTGCCGCCGGTGCCAGCCGGGGCCCCGGTTCCTTCGTGCCCGAGTTCCTGGACAGGCTTGCGGCGCTGGATGGGGGGACCATAGTCTCAACCGCCAGGGTGGAGTCCAGCCTGTGAAGCCCCCCCTTCGGGAGGCCCTGAAGCTCTACCTCGTGACCGATCCGGTGCTCCATGGCGGGCGGGGTGTGCTTCCCACATGCCGTACTGCTCTGGAAGCCGGAGTGAGGTTCCTTCAGCTCCGGGACAAAGAAGCCTCCACCCGGGCCCTGTGTTCAATGGCTGTGAAACTCAGGGAGCTCTGCGATGAATTTTCAGCGTGGTTCGTGGTGAACGACAGGGTTGATGTTGCCCTTGCCGCGGGGGCCCACGGTGTGCATCTGGGTCAGGATGACATGCCCGCCGGTGCCACCAGGGAAATACTGGGGCCGAAGGCGGTGATCGGAGTATCCGCAAGAACCGTTGAAGAGGCGGTGGAGGCATCCAGAGCAGGCGCCGACTACATCGCAGCCAACCTGGTCTTCTCAACCAACACGAAAAAGGGGCTTGGCGAACCCCTGGGGCTGGATATGGTTGAAAAACTATCCAGGGCCTCCCTGCTTCCACTGATAGCCATCGGCGGCATCAAGCCGGGCAATGCCTGCGCCGTAATGGAGGCCGGGTGCTCCGGGGTTGCGGTGGTAACCGCTATCATGAACGCGCCTGACCCCGGCGCCGAGGTCCGGAGGTTCCTCTCCGCCCTCAGTGGCTGAAGGGGCTCTTCCTGGTAAAGTCCGGAAGATAGCTGTCCGGGGAGGATCCAGGATCCTGTATCAGCGTCCGGTGAAGGCCCAGATCATGGGCTGTGTCCACCGCCTTCCAGTACTCGGTGGGGCTGACCCTCCTTGAGAGAAGGGGATGGTCCGCCGCCCGGTAGACCGGGTTGTACTGTGACATGAGGCTCACCGGGATATCCGTTGAAAGCTCTGCTATGAAATGGAGCACCTCTTCCGTGTCCCCCAGTCCATTGGGAAGCACCAGGTGCCTTATGGCAAGCCCTCCGGTGGCGAGGCCGTTCTTCACACTAAGGGGCCCCGTCTGTCTGAACATCTCACTTATTGCCGCCCTCGCCGCTTCGGTGTAGCCCGGAGCGGCGGAGTAGAGCATTGCGTTCTCCTCCGTAATGTATTTCAGATCGGGAAGGTAGATGTCCACAAGGCCTTCAAGGAGCTTCAGGGGCTCCACCGTTTCATATCCGTTGGAGTTCCATATAACGGGAACACTCAGCCCTATATCCCTGGCCCGGGCTATTGTCTCCGCAACCAGGGGCAGATAGTGCCCCGGGGAAACGAACCCCACGGTGGGACAACCCCTTTTCTGAAAGCCCAGAAGGACCTCCGCCAGGGCTCCGGGGGTGTGTTCCTTCCCCCCTCCCCGGCGGCTTATCTGGTGGTTCTGGCAGAAGACGCAGGCCATGGAGCAGTGGTTGAAGAAGATGTTGCCCACGCCTGTATCCCCGGTCAGGAAGGGCTCCTCCCCCGGATGAACAACGGCTGAGGCAACCTCCATGGTGCTCCCGGCGCCGCAGAAACCCCTTTCCCCCGAGGCCCTGTCCACGCCGCAGAGACGCGGACAGAGCCTGCAGTCCTCAAGGAGGCTAGAGGTAGGTATGGGCCTTTTCAATGGCTTCGTTCAGCAGTTCCGTACCGGGAAGGACGAACCTGCCCCGGCTGATCACGGCAATCTCACTTCCGTCGGGATGGACTGCGGTTATGGAATCCAGTGAGCTGTAGGGAAGGGTGACATCGGTGTGCTTGTTGGTGTAGGCCTTCGAGGGGTCTTCCTTCCTGAGCAGTGTCATCTCGTTGTCCACAGCCACCATGGTCTTGCCGGTGACCGGACAGGGCTTCTGGCTGTCTTCCTCCCAGGAGAAGCAGGTGTCGCCTATTGCGAAATGAGGACCCATCTTCTCCAGTATGAGTATGGGCAGCAGCCCCATGATGCGGTGCTTCAGGGCCATCTCGTAGACCAGTGTGTTGGTGCCGATGGCGAACTCTCCCAGGGGGAGGGTCTTGTGGGGGAAGATCAGGTTCTCGTGTATGTATTCCTTCCCCTTTTCCCTGTCGTCGAAGTTTTCGCATGACCAGTCCTCAAGGTAGCCGTCCCTGAACCAGAGCCTGATGTCCGTGTACCTCAGGCCATCCAGGAATGACTCCTCCACATGGAGAAGACCGGTGGTGCCCTCCAGCTTCGGCGAGGTGAACACCTCTCCCAGTGGCACGTTGACCGAGGCCAGGCAGTTAATGAAGGCGGTCTGCCGCCGGGGGTCTGCAATTGGGCACAGGGCCACAGTGAGGTCGGTCTCGTTTGTGCCGCTTCCCTTCACCCTGGCGTACTCCGCACCGTCCATGGCGTCTATGATAGCCTGCTGAACCGGCCTGTAAACCTGGTTGGAAAGGGTGTTGACCCCTACGGTGTCCCTGAAGATCTCCCTGAAATCGCCCTCTATTTCCGGGGAGGGGAAGGCTATTATCTCAAAGCTGGTCTCCTCCCTGGGCATGTAGCTGTTCCTGAGTATCATGGATCTCTGCATGAGCTGGTTGTAGAGGGCTGAGGCTTCCTTCCCCGCTTTGCAGGCCTCGGGCTTGGGCACCGGGCTGAAGGGCTTCTCGCCGAAGACCTCGAGGAAGGCGATGCCGGAGTAGGCCTCCATAAGACCTTTGTGCTCCTGGTAGGCCTTTTCCATGGCCATAAGCTGCCGGTTCACCCTGCCTTCATCGATGTACAGGGCGTAGTCGAACCTGTGATCGTAGTCCATCTGCCGGTTGAGCTTCGTTCCCTGAACGGTGATCACGAAGGCCCTGAGCCCGTGCTTCGAGAACCCCTCCACCAGAAGAGGAACGATGCGCTCGTAGCCCGCCTGGATTATGAGACCGACGGTACTCTTCGTCGTTATGTCCTTGGAGTCCTCCCGGAAGCCCTCTATGTAGGCGTCCACCATGGTCTCCGCAAGGAGTTGCAGGTCCTTCAGCGGCATGGAGAAGATGAACTCGGCTGTCTTCAGGTCGTTGTCGGTTATCCGCTCTCCATAGGCGTAGAGGTAGGAGAGGTCATCCCCTGAAGCCTTTTCGGCTATGCCGGTCCATGGGGTTCCGCCGGGGTTGAAGCCCTGGGTGGCTTTCTCCCTGTAAACGTCGGCGCTGACCCGCCTGAAAGCTTCTGTAAGGGTCGCTACGAACTCTTCCTCCCCGGCCATGGCCGCCTCAAGCCACTGGTCCGCCACCTCCTGAAGCCTGGCGGAGTTTCTGGAAAAGGCGGCTCTGAACAGAGTGTAAACCCGGTGGGCCAGGACCGATGCGAACCGGCCCTTCTCCTCTCCCAGGAGCTTTACCGCCATGGCGGGGTCGGCGAATGTCTTCTCGTAGGCCCCCTGCAGGAGCGGTGCCTGGCAGTGAATGTTCAGCTCCTTCACCCTTTCAAAAGACGGGCCTTCATTCAGCTCCTCCGCCATGGAGAGGGTGAACAGAAGCCGTTCACCGGTTTCCCTGAACAGCCTGTGGAAGGGAGGATCCCCGGTGTGGCCTTCAAGGACTTTTCCTATCTCTTCGGTTCTATACGGCATCCTGTTCCTCCAGTTCCATGCCACGGATAACCCTGGCGTAGTCCGGGTTCCGCTGGAGGAGTTCCCGGTGGGTTCCCGTGTCCTCCAGTTTTCCCCTATGTATAAAAAGAACTCTGTCGCTCTGCTTAACGGTGGCCTCCCGGTGGGTAACAACAAGGGTGAGGGGGTGTGAGTCCCCGGACCTGAGGTTGTTCCAGAAAGCCTCCTCCTTAGCTGCGTCCAGGGCGGCGGTGCAGTCATCCAGAAGGAGAAGTGACGGGTTTCCCGCCATTGCCCTGGCGATGGCGATCCTCTGCCTCTGGCCACCGGAGGCGCCAACCCCCCTCTGGCCCAGCATCTTCCCCTGCTCCAGCTCGTCCTCGCCTATGCCCGCCAGGCAAGGGCCTCCTCTATGTCCTGGCAGGAAACGAAATCCCGGCCGAACTTCACGTTCTCGTCCACGGATTCCCCCAGCAGCACCGAGTCCTGGGGCACATAACCCGCCGCCCTGCTTATGTCCATCCTGCGTGAATCCACGCCGTTCACCGTAATCTCTCCCTCCTCCGGGGGAAGGAGGCCGGCGAGCATCTTAAGCAGGGTTGTCTTGCCGGAGCCGACTTCCCCCACAACAGCCACTATCTCAGGGGCCCGCAGATGGAAGTTCAGCCCGGTGAGCCCACCGGAGCCGTCGTAGGTGAAACCGGCATCGGTGGCCTTTACACCTGTTATCCTGCGCAGGGGGTCGTCGGTGGTCCTCTCCGGGGGTTCCGGGAAGTCCATTACCTCCATCTCCCTGTCAATGGACACGAAGGCCTGCCTTGAGGCAACGAAGAGGTTGGGTATGTCCATCATCGGGGCAAGGAGCATGTCAAGGTAGACATAGAAGGCGTAGAAGTCTCCCAGCCCTATCCTGTTGTCTATCACCATGAGGCCCCCGGCAAGCATCACCGTAACCTTTCCCACCTGCCCGATAACGCTGTACAGACCGTGTATTATCATCTCCAGCTTTATCAGGGAATAGTCAATGTCGAACCGCTCGTTCAGCAGCCTGTGAAGCCTCAGGGCCAGGGGTTTCTCCGCCCGGTAGGCCTTCACTATGGCAATGCCGTCGAAGGTGCTGTCCAGAAGGTCGTTGGTGTGGCTGGTGGCCTTTCTGCTTGCCAGGACCCGTTTCCCCAGCCGGTGCTCCACGGTGTAGAAGATAAAGAGCATCACCGGAAGCGGGGCCAGGGCCAGCAGCGTGAGCTTCCAGCTCATGAAGAGCATCACCGCCATGCAGAACAGAAGCCTGGAGCTGGATTCAAGGGCCCTGAAAAAGGCACTGCAACTGAACCAGGCTATCCTGGGATAGTCGGTTATGTCATCGGTGAGCCTTGTGGTCAGGTCGCCGGGCCTGAAGCGGTTGAAGAACCTCCAGTCCTTCCTCATAATGGAGGCGAAGACATCGTCCCTTACCAGAACGCCTATGGCGGCGTTGATTATTCCCCTGGCGCAGGGGTAGAGCCCGGCCACGAAACGGGCCAGGGCAAGGCCGCCCAGTACCAGCATCAGCCTGTTGAAACCGGCGGACTCCGGTGTGCCCATTATTGTCTGCACATTGTCCAGAAGATGCCTGAACACCAGGGGGAAACCCAGGGCCACGGCGCTGGATACAAGGGTGAACAGTATGAGGAAGACCAGATACTTCCTCACCGGCTTCCAGTAGTTGTATATCCATTTAAGGTAAACGGTCCATCCCCGGATCCCTCTAGCCTTCACTGCCCTCACCTCCAAACTGCAGCCCGTGGAGACCGGCGTAGATGCCGCCCTGGCGAAGGAGTTCGCCGTGGGTTCCCGTTTCCACCACAGCTCCGTGACGAACCACGAGTATGCTCGAGGCGTGCTCTATGGTGGCCAGCCTGTGGGCCACCACAAGGGCGGTCCTGCCCTCAAGGGCTATGTCCGTGGCCCTCTGTATCCGCTGCTCGGTGCCCGGGTCCACGCTTGAGGTGGCCTCGTCGAGAACCAGTATCTCCGGCTGCCTCAGCATGGCCCTGGCTATGTTTATCAGCTGCCTCTGGCCCATGGACAGGTTGGCGCCCCCCTCGCTTATCCTGCCGTCCAGCCCGCCGGGAATTGAGTCCAGAAGCTCACCGGCCTCTATTGCCCGGAGGGCCTTCTCCTGTTCTTCCCTTGAAACGGAGTGGTCAAAGAGTGAAAGGTTGCCCGAGAGGCTGCCCGAGAACAGGTTCACCTCCTGGAGGACCAGCCCCAGGCCGCTGCGCCATGAATCCAGTGTGTAGTCGTTTATGTTCACCCCGTCTATGGTGATGGCGCCCTTCTGGGGGTAGTGGAAACGCATCAGCAGGGAAACGATGGTGCTCTTTCCCCCTCCGCTGTCCCCCACCAGTGCCATGGTATCCCCCCGGCGAAGAACGAAGCTCACCCCTTTCAGTGCCCACTGGCTATCCTCGGAATAGCGGAACCAGACATCCCTGAACTCTATCCGCTCCCAGTTCCCGGGAAAACCGCCACCTATGGCTCCGTCGGGCGTGAGGGTTTCCGTGTCCAGTATTTCCATGAGCCTCTCCCCCGAGGCCAGGGCCCTCTGAATCTGGTTCAGTGTCTCACCGAACATCACAAGGGGGCCGAAGAGACGCCTGGTGTACTCAACGAAGAGGACCACGGTACCCACGGTGACCGCTCCGCTTATCACCCCTGGCCTCCCCGCCACCAGGATCACCGCCACTGCTCCTATCTCAAGGGTCCCCAGGAAACTCCAGAAACTGTATTCGAGAACCGAGGCCTTCATTTCACGGCGGAAGTACTCCTTTCCCTCCCGGTGCATCTTGTCCCTTGCGAAACCGGTGGTGCCGAAAACCTGCATCACGGGAACCGCCCGGACGAACTCCGAGGCAACGGCGGCGATGCTGGCGTATGACCTTCTCACCTTGCCCCATATCACCCTCATTTTCCTCAGGACCGGAATTGATACAAGGGCAACGGGAACGGTTATTGCAAGCACCCTGAGGGCGATGTAGGAATCGGTCCTGAACATGATGATCATGGTGCCCAGAACCATGGCGGCGTTCCGAAGGAGGGCCATGCTGGTCTCGCTGAAGAGCATCCGGACACGCTCGGTGTCGCTCTCCACCCTGGCCATGAGCTTGCCCGAGGGATTTGCGTGGAAAAAGCCCATGGAAAGTGTAAGGACATGGTCGAACAGTTTCCTTTTCAGGGCCCGGACGATGCCCAGACCGATCCTGCTGGCCATTATCACCTGAAGGTAGGCGATGGCCATGGTAAGAAGGAAGAGTCCGGCAAAGATCCCGGAAAGCCTTACTATCTCCGAAGAGCTTCCGGAGGGGATGGCATCGTCGATCACCGCCCGAAGCACCAGGGGCCCTGCAAGTTCTCCCGCTATGGCCAGAAGCAGCAGCAGAACCGCCACAAGGAAGGCTTTCCAGTATGGTCTTACATAGGGAAAGAACCTCGCCAGCAGCTTCAGTGAGCTGACCTTAACGGCTCTGTCGTCTGTGAAATCGTCGTAAAAATTAAGCATCTATTGGAAGGCTCCGTTCAATCAGGGTGATCGGCCCGCGTAAGCAGCGAACCTGAAGGCAAATAGGACGACAAACAGGGGAAAACCCCCGTGTTATTCTATGATGTAATCCTTCTGATCATTAAAGACCTCCTGTTTTGAACGGCGAGTCTATGATAATTGTGAACTGGAATTTGTCAATAAGATAAACTGCTTTTCCCGCTGGAACATTCCCGGGAGTCCGGGAATACTTCGAAAAAAGGAGGAGGGCCCCATGTTCCCTGAACTAACCGCTATTGTCGGTTCACTGGCCGCAACGCTGCCCCGGACAGAGCTCCAGGAACTCTTCCAGACCGAGGACTGGAACACACTGAAAACCATCTGGAGAACCGTTAACAGGGTAAGGCAGAGGGACGGCTACAGCAGCTTCCCCATTGCAACGGAAAAGGGTGATTCACTGCAGACTGTCCTGGAAAGTCTGTTCCAGGGCATGGAGTTCGAACACTCCGGAATTCCCCGGGTTCTGGATATGACCATCAGCCTGGCCGGCACAAGGACGGTAAGGCTTTCAAGGATGAACCCCATGCTGATGACCAGGATGATCCCCCCGTGGACGGAAACGGTGCAGGACGGACTGCTGTTCAGTTTCGAGGAACGGATCACATCCCTCACCGAACTCCTGGAAGAAGGTGAGATAACCGCTGCCGAGTATGCCGCCGCAAGGGACAGTCTTCTTGACAGGGCCATCATCCTCTCCATTCTTGAAATGGTGAATGGGGACGGGAGAGCGGCACTTTACGACTACCACTTCTATGATGAAACCTCAGTAACGGTGGACTCCATACTTCACAGGCTGGACATGTCCTACACCGCCGCCCTGGACACCCTGGCAAAAACACCCCCCAGCCAGTACAAGGGGCATTACAGCCTTGTGGTGGAACAGCACGAGGAGTTCCTGGAGGAGTATGCCCTGTTCCAGGAGGACCTGCCGGTTTTCAGGGCAATTCTCACCGAGCTGATGGAGGCGGGATCTGACTGACCGCTGAGTTATCTGTTTACTATCTCGCAGTTCTCCAGGCCCACCGCGCCAAAGAGTTCACCTGCCACGGTTCCTCTTATCTGAACCATGTTCCTGTCTGCGACCATGGCGTCATTGACCTCTTCAGGTATCTCTGCTGTCATCCTGCAAGCGGCGACCTTGTTGTAATGGTCGTCGCTGGCACCTAGATCAACCCTGACAGTTACCCCGTCGTTCAGGGTTGAAGTGGTGGTGGAGATGTAGTAGCCCTCAACGGTTACTTCCATACCGTTCCATACATTGAACATTTCAACGACTGATCAGCGGGTATGGCTTCATCCCCGTAGACCCAGGGGCTCGTTTCCACCGGTGAGAGATCAGCCGGGGCTTCTGCGATAACAGCAGAGTTGAGTTCGGGACCGTTCCATCCCTCCTCAACGATACCCCTTACAGCGACGATCTCCCCGCGGTACACAGACTGTCCGGGGTTTTCGTCGAAGTTGGCAACCACAAGATCGTCATCATCTTCGGGGTCCATTACAAGACCGAGCTCGTCTTCGACCACCATGCTGTCGCCGTACCAGATAGAGGGGTAGCCGGCAATTGTTACTTCCCTGTCGGTCCAGGCGAAATAGGATTCGTTCAGGTCCCCGGCGGATATCACCTGGTCCGGGGATACCGTGGCCGGGTCGATGGTACCTTCCGGGTAAAGGACGACTACCTCAACTGGTTCCGGTACCACTTCGGATGTGTCCCCGGCGTTTTCTTCCACCGCTTCCTCTGCTGTTGTTACTTCCTGTTCTTCCGCGGCGGCTTCCTCTCCCCCGCAGGAGGCGGCGATCATGGCCAGGATAAGGAACGCGGCCAGCATTATGCTTTTCATTCTTCCCTCCTCTGTTGTAATGAGCATGCCCGTAAAATCGGTGTTCGGTTTTAGGCAGGCCAGTTACTATAAAACCTATCCGATTATCTTCATACGGGAAAGTGACAATCCTGTTATGGACAAAGGACGGAGATATACCTGGAAGCCGCCCATTCCCGAATCAGACACTCCGATTCAAACCATGGGAGGCGTAGCGATGATCCACTTCCTCGTCCAGGGTAAGGGAGGTAAGGGAAGCAAGCTCTTCGGCAAACATCCGCATCTTCATGGTGTCCATGGAGTACATGAGAATGTGTCTGCCTCCATCCCGATTCTCCAGGGTGAGTACGGAAGCCCTGGCGGGGATAGTGTTGATTATTATACGCTTCAGAGATGCGATATGAACCCTGTAACGGTTGGATCCCGGTTTCTGTAGGAAAGCGTTCCGCGGGAGAGGTCCACCACTATTCCCGATCCCAGTCCTGCCTTTCTCAGCGCCATGGACATCCCAGAGCTGAAGAGAAGCACCGCCATTCCTATGATCAGCGGTGTTCTGTTGTCGGGATTCTCCCCCGCAGGTGTGAAAAAAAGAATGTAGGCAACAACTCCCACCGAGAGAAGGAGCATGAGCAGCCTTAATCCTCTTCTTGCTCCGGGATTCCCTGAAATGGATTCCGCCATGAACCGGTCGCCTTTTTCCCTGAAGAATTCCACTCTATACCCCCCTCTAATAGCTCAGTCTCAGATCCAATCATAACGGATAAAGACCGGGAAAACCCTTTATAGGGAAGAGAAGCAAAGGGCTCAGCCCCCCCCGGCTGCCCTTTCCAGGAGATCAGCCATCTTATCCGTTTCAACACGAAGGGATCTTCCCGTCAGCACGAAGTCTCTTCCTGCGGCTGCCATTGCTGATGAGTCAATCGCATCCGTGGAAAATTTCCGAACCGCTTCCGCAATGGCTGATGCTTCGGGTTCCACAAGAAAACCATTCTCACCATGAACTATGTTCTCTCTGAATCCTCCCTCATTAACGGCAACCACAGCGGTGCCGCAGGCCATGGCCTCAAGAGGAACGAGACCATAGGGCTCATTGCGCTGGGGGCATAGGGTAACTAATGCACTGCGATACAGTTCCAGGAGCCTCAAGTCCGAAACGCCTCTTTCTATCGTCAGATCCACACCTAGTTTCAATGCAAGGGAAGAGAGAAATACAGCGTAGCCTTCGTCCCCTCTGTCGGCAACGGTTCTCATCCGGGGTCGGCTGTTCTCGGGGATCAGAGACAGGGCTTCAACCACCAGGTGATGCCTTTTGAATTCAGAAAGAGCACCAACGGTCAGCACATAATCACCCTTGCTCCCGCCTGGGGTGAAAAAATCCGTATCTACACCTGGAGTAACGGTAACTGCTTCTCGCTGATACACTTCACTGAGCTTTTCAGCTGTGAACGTAGAATTTGCGACGAGGATCTCAGCCTTCCGGGCTGCCCGTCTGTCAACTCTCTTCTCCCATTTGAGAAGAGGGGCGATCAATAAATCAGTTACTGCTGAACCTGTCTTGTACATTCCCTTCTCATAGATATAGCGGGGGTACTCGTGACAGAAATAGACAGAAGGAGGTCCCTGGAAACAGAGTAGAGGAGGACCGGCAATTATCATTGAGGAGTGAGCAAGGAGCACTTTTGCACTGCTCGCATTGATGTCGTCCGCTATTCTTCCGCAGAGAGCCTGATAGGCAAAGGCCTTGCGCCAGAGCAGGACGGGGGCCAGTATCCTGGCTGCTCCCTTCAGTCTTCTGCCGGCGGGGAATGGTAGGATCTTAGAGGAACTCCCGATTCAGGCAGAAGATGAATGCCCCCTCGGGCTGATATGCACACCAGTCGAAACGATCCCGCAGGCTGTTGAGTTGCTGGCCGGCAACCCTGGCTGCTCCTCCACTGGGCAGAAAACTGAAAAAGCTGCTTTCATGGAGAATCTTCTTCTGTTTCAATTGCTCTGAGGCAGGTATCAAGGGTCATTTCCGCGACTTTGTTCCAGGAAAGCCTGGAAACCCTGGCGAGCCCCCGGGAGGCAAGGCTTTCTCTCAGTTCTTCATCCGTCGCCATCTTCAGCAGTTTTGAGGCCATATCCTCCACGCTCTCAGGGTCTGCGAGAACAGCAGCCCCTCCTGCAGCCTCTGGAAGAGATGAAACGGAAGAGGTGAGAACAGGGGTTCCACAGGCCATGGCCTCGACAACGGGTAGACCGAAGCCTTCATAAAGCGCCGGATAAGCCACAATATCAGCCATGCTTAAGATGGAAGCCAGATATTCATCATCAACGAATCCGGTAAGATGAATTCTCTCACGAATATCACTATTCTTCAGGAACTGCATGAGGATCTTCGAGTCCCAGCCCATCCTTCCGGCCAGAACGATATCCTGGGTGATCCTGCCTGCAATTGATTCATAAGCCCTCAGTAATGCCGGAAGATTCTTTCTGGGCTCCAGGGTTCCCAGGAACAGGATGAATCTGTCCGGGAGATTCAGTTTTTCCCTGACAGCCTGCAAAAAGGTCTCATCAGTTACACGGGTCAGACTGGGTGAAGGGGCTTCAAGGATCACATCGATTCTATTTCCAACTTCAGGAAAAGTTCTCCTGATCTCATCAGCCGTAAACTGAGAAACTGCGATAATTCTTCTGGACCTTCTGACAAAGAGAGGGATCAATCTGTTCCGGGCAACTACACTGCGAACATGCAAGTCCTTCAGAAGAAGACCGGAAAGATCGTGTATTGTAAGAACCGAAGGAATAGTAGAAAGAAGAGGAAGTCTGTGAAAAGGGCCGAGGAACACATCAATTCCATCGATCAGCATTCTGAGTGGAAGACCAAGCTGAAACCAGATCTGCATTTTGTGGAAAGGCAGCCTGACAACTCGGACAGTAAAATTGTCCGGAAGCTTGAAGTTGAAATCTATTGCCTTGTTGGTGTAAAGAACAAAACTGTGGTCTGAACCTGTAACCGCAAGCCCCTGCAATATGTGCCGGACATAGTTCGATATGCCGGAAACATGCATATACAGTGGAGAAACATCAATACCTATTTTCAATGGAACTCCTGATCGAAAAACGCCAGGAGTATGATAGGAAAGCTGATTTTACTGAACTCCCATACCTACTCCCGAAACACCGATTTCGGGCCAGTTTCATCCAATATCGTAACTGAATTCATTACCGAAACTGATGATAGTACCCGAACTCCTTCGCTGTCAATGAAGAAACCCGGGTATCCCCTTCGGGAACATTCTGCATGTGCCGGTAATACTCTGAAAAAAAGGAGGAGCGATCTGACCAGCCGATGGTTTGCCCTGGAGGTCACCAGGCGGTGCAACCTTGACTGCGGTTTCTGCTACAATCCCCCTGGCTCTGTGAAAGAGCTGGAACCGGAACTGTACGGCGTGATAGCTGACTCCATCGGCTATGGGGAAGAGGGGGTCGGAGTCACCCTCACCGGTGGTGAACCCCTTATGAGAGCTGACCTTGAGCACATCGCGTCCACCTTCTACTCAAGGGGCTTTCCCGTGGCGGTGGCCACCAACGGAACACTGCTCACCGATGAAAGAACACGATCACTTGTTGCGTCCGGGGTCTCTCACTTCGACATAGGCTTCACCAACCCCTCCCATGAGACCGTGATGGCTCTTACCCATGTGGTGAGGACCGGGGCAACGGTGACGGCCTCGCTCTGCATCACCGGGAACAACCACCACCTCACCGGGGTCAGGGTTCGAACCGCCGCTGCGCTTGGGGCCGATTCGGTATGCCTGAACAGATTCATTCCCACGGGAAGGGGGAAGCACGGTGCAAAAGCCCTTATTCCCCATGACGAACAGCTTCTGAATGCACTTGAACAGGCACAGAGCGCAATTGAATCCTGCCCGGTTCACGTTTACACCGGGATCCCGGTGGAGCCGGAGCTGGCGGACAGCATGATTTCCCCGGGATCGAGTTCACCACCTGCAGGTGCGGCGACACGAAGTGGGCGGTGGACCCTGCGGGGAACCTGCGAACCTGCGAGCAGAGTGAGCGGTCCCTGGGAAACCTTCTTGAAATATCCTTCTCAGAAGCCCTGAAGATTCACTCCGTGGAGATACGGGAGTTCAGAAGGACCTCGGCACGGGGATGCCGTTTCCTCGGGTAGCTCCCCTTAAAAGATCGGCATTTTTTATGCAGATCTATCTTTGAATACTAATATTGCATAACTCCCTCTGAAATGGTTGACCTCAGTTTTTTTAGCGGCTATTCTCATCATCGACCCCGAAGAAAGGAAGGAAGATGCTCACAGCCGTTCTCATTGTCTCATCAGCCGCTGTTCTGCTGCTTTCTATCTGGCGGTGAGAACCAGGGCCGACGGCCCCGCAGGGAGGAACTGCTTCGGGCCAGGGAGGAATCCCAGTCCCTCAAGATAGAGAACGCTACACTCCGCACCGAACTTGAGAACCTGAAGAGTTCCATGAAGCAACTCACCGAGTCGGAGGAAAGGCTGAAGAAGGAGTTCGAGAACCTCTCCAACAGGATCTTCGAGAACAGGAGCAGGGTCTTCGCCGAACAGAACGCCGAGCGGTTATCCGGTCTCCTGAAACCGTTCCGTGAGCAGATGGATTCCTTCCGGAAGAGGGTGGACGATGTCCACACCGAAGAGGTGAAGACCAGCGCGAAGCTCATCGAGCAGATACGCCAGCTTCAGGAACTGAGCAACAGGGTAAGCGACGACGCCAACAACCTGGCAAAGGCCATAAAGGGAGAGAGCAAGGCCCAGGGGGACTGGGGCGAGCTGATAGTGGAGAGGATCTTCGAAGCCTCCGGGCTGCAGAAGGGTGTTCAGTATGAAACCCAGACCTCATTCCGCGATGGGGAGGGCAAGCTTAAAAGACCGGATTTCCTTGTTCATCTTCCCGGGGAGAAAATGGTGGTGGTGGACTCCAAGGTCTCCCTCACCGCATACGAAAGGTATGTCTCGGCGGAAGAGGATCCTGTGAGAAACGCTGAACTTAAGGCCCATGTTACATCCGTCAGGAAGCATGTAGAGGAACTGAGGCAGAAGGACTACAGCTCCCTTCACGGGAACCGTTCACTTGATTTCGTTATCATGTGCATTCCCCTTGAGCCCGCCTACCAGGCTGCCATGCAGGCGGATCCAGGGCTCATCTATGACCTTTCCTCCACCAATGTGGTGGTTTCCGGCCCCTCCACACTTCTCATCACTCTGAAGCTCATCGCCCAGATATGGCGCAGGGAGAACGAGAACCGGAACGCTGAAAAGATAGCCGAGAAGGCGGGCAGGCTCTACGACCAGGTCTCCCTGGTGGTGGAGGCCATGAACGACGCCCAGAGAAAGCTCTCCGGCGTTTCCGACTCGTTCGATCTTGCGCTGAAACGGCTTCATTCCGGCAGGGGCAATCTGGTCAACCGGGTGGAAAAGATAAGGAAGCTGGGGGCCAAGGTAAGCCGGCCCATCCCCGGGAACATACTGGAAGAGGCCGCCGGGGACACCGAAGACTGAGAAGCCCCCGCCTTCCGGCAGGGGGCATTCCATTCCCAGCGAGAATACTATCCCAGGATCTCCTTCAGGTCCTGCTCCGGCGTGGTTATGGGAGCTATGTTGAACTTTTCCACAAGGACATTGAGGATCGCCGGGGTAACGAAGGCAGGAAGGGTGGGCCCCAGCTTGATGTTCTTTATGCCCAGGTGAAGGAGGGTGAGGAGAATGGCCACCGCCTTCTGCTCGTACCATGAAAGTATCATGGAGAGGGGCAGGTCGTTCACCTCCACTTCGAAGGCCTTGGAGAGGGCCAGGGCTATCTGTATCGCCGAGTAGGCGTCGTTGCACTGGCCTATGTCCAGAAGCCTGGGAATTCCTCCGATGTCCCCGAAGTCCAGCTTGTTGAACCGGTACTTGCCGCAGGCAAGGGTGAGTATCACGCAGTCGTCGGGGATGGTCGTTGCAAGGTCGGTGTAGTAGTTCCTGCCGCTCTTGGCCCCGTCGCAGCCGCCTACCAGGAAGAAGTGCCTGATGTCCCCGGCCTTCACCGCTTCAATAACCTTGTCCGCAACACCGAGAACAGCGTTCCTGCCGAAGCCCACCAGGATGGTCTTCTCCGGTTCGGTCTCCTGGAATCCAGGGGCTTCCAGGGCGGCGTCTATCACAGGCTTGAAGTCGTATCCCTCGATGTGCTCGACTCCCGGCCAGGCAACCAGGCCGGTGGTGAATATCCTGGCCCTGTAGTTTTCCTTCGGCTTCTGTATGCAGTTGGTGGTCATCAGAATGGCCCCCGGGAACTTCTCGAATTCCTCCTGCTGGTCCTGCCAGGCGCCACCGTAGTTGCCTGCAAGATGGGTAAACTTCTTAAGGCCGGGGTATCCGTGACAGGGAAGCATCTCCCCGTGGGTATAGACATTGATGTCCTTTCCCTCGGTCTGCTTCAGTATTTCCTCGAGGTCCTTCAGGTCATGTCCGGAAACCAGTATGGCCTTGCCCTTTACCGGGGTGATCCGCACCGGGGTGGGTTCAGGATGGCCGTAGGTGCCGGTATTTGCCTCGTCGAGGACCTCCATTGCCGCAAGGTTCGCCTTTCCGCACTCCAGGTTCAGACCCAGAAGGGTATCGATATCGCTTTCCTTCTCCGCCAGGGCGTTAAGGGCTTTATGGAAGAAGGCGTAGGTCTCCTCGCTCTCCCTGCCCAGTATGTGGGCGTGGTCCATGTAGGCGGCGGCTCCCTTGAGGCCGTAGGTAAGCAGTTCCTGGAGGCCTGTCACATCCTTGCCCTGGTTTGACATCCTCTTTTCTATCCCCACCTCCAGCCCCTGGGCTGTCATTTCCTTCAGGTCGTCGGCCACCTGGAAAACCGCCGGCCCCTGGAGTTTTTCCGGGTTCTTCGAGGCTTCTTCGTAAAGCTTTCTGGCCTTTTCCCTGGCAGCCACTGTCTGTCTGATAACTCCGGCCATTCTTTCAGGATCGAAGTTCACATTGGTAACCGTTGAGAAAAGGGCCTCCGCCGTTGCAAGGTTCACCGAATCGTCCAGAGCACCGTTCTTCCTTGCCCTGTGGGCGTACTGGCCAAGCCCCTTCGTCACATGTACCAGAAGGTCGATCAGCGCCGAAACCTCCGGGTCTTTTCCGCAGACACCGAAGGTGTCGCAGCCGCTTCCCTTTGCTGTCTGTTCGCACTGATAGCAGAACATCTTGCTCATTCTCATTCCTCCTATTTCTCTTCCAGGACGCTGCCCTGGATGCCTATCTTTATCCTTCTGTATGGTATTACTTTGCCCGAGTCGGCCAGGGCTCTTTCCACCATGGCCACCAGACCGGAACAGCATGGAACCTCCATGTGCGCCACCGTAACGCTTGAAATGTCGTTGTGCCTCAGGATATCCGTGAGTTTTTCCAGGTAGCCCTCGGTCCTGTCCAGCTTGGGGCAGGCTATCACTATCCGCCTGCCCTTCAGGAGCCTGTTCTGAAAGTCGCCGAAGGCACAGGCACGCAGCTCGCCGCTATGAGAACGTCGGCTTTGTTCCAGTAGGGAGCGGCGGGGCTCACCAGATGAAGCTGCACCGGCCACTGCCCTAGCATTGATATTGTTTCCTTTTCCGCTTCCGGCTCCTCCTTTTTACCGGCGAAGCTCATTGCGGCCATCCCCGGGCATCCACCGGAGGCCTTCGGCTTCTCCAGGTGTTCCTGAACCGCCTCCTCGTCGAAGGGATCAGCCTCCCTCTCCTCCATGGTGATCGCACCCCTGGGGCAGTCCCCCAGGCAGTTACCCAGCCCGTCACAGTAGGCTTCCTTCACCAGCTTCGCCTTGCCGTTAACTATCCGCAGCGCGCCCTCGGCGCATGAAGGAACACAGAGGCCGCAGCCGTCGCACTTCTCCTCGTCTATCCTTATTATCTTCCTTATCATTTCTCCTCCAGCGCAATGTTCAGCGCTATGTAGTCAGCCAGGGTAACCGATCCCAGATGCTTCTCCACCAGTTCTTCGGAATCCCTTATCAGAGCAGCGAAGAGGCAGGTCTTAAGGGAGCAGTGCTTTCCCCTGCCGAAGAGGCACCCCGTATTCGACGGTTCCCCGTCGATGGCCCTGTATATGTCCAGAAGGGACACATCCCCGGGTCCCGGGCCAGTGTGTACCCTCCTCCGGGGCCCCTCACCGCCTGAACGAAGCCGGACTTCAGCAGACGCTGCATCACCTTTGAGGAATGGTTGGAGCTTACTCTGAAAGCCTCGGCGATAGAGGCATTGCTCACAGGCCTGCCTTGCTTTTCCGCCAGGTGTATCAGTGCGTGCATGGCTATTGAAGCCCCCTCGGATATCCTCAGTGTCTGTGCCATTTCCCAGCCCTTCTATTTTGGTATAATGGTACTCTAATACCACTTCTTGCCTCCGTCAACCCCGGTTCCCCAAAGCCTCTCTGAATCGCATATTCATCAGTGGAGGTTAAATGGAAGAAACACTGAGAGAGCTTGCTGAAACGGTTCTGCCCGGCTGCTTCCAGCTTTCATGGAGCACCGTTCCCATACCCGAGGGCGGAGTTCCCGGGGATTCCCGTGCTTTGATGGAGATCGCGGGGATCGCACTGGGATCAGGATCGGATAAGGCGTACATGGATGTGTACGGGAAGGGGCTCACCGCTTCCCTGGCCCTTTCCCTGTGGTTCATGGAGTTCGACGAGGACAACTGGTTCGGTTTTCAGGACGTTCACCGGGTGCTTAAGAGGGAGTTCCTCTCGCGTATCAGGTTACGGGACAGGCTGGAGCTCAGGCTGTTGAAGGGATCCTTCCCCCCTATGATGCTGGATCAGCCGGTGCTGGTGGATCACCGGGAGGGGAAGATCATATCACTTTTCGGGGAGCTGCTGGACTGATCAGAGGATTACGGTGTAGCCTTCCCTGGTGGCTGGATCCATTTTACCAGTTTCGAAACTGCCCCGGGCGGTAACCGCGGTGAAGGGGCCGCTGCCCCTGGTGTATGAGGCCATTATGGCGGCGAGGGTTCTGATGTTCTCTTCGGTTGCCTCCCCCAGAATGGTGCCCAGGGGGCTTGGAACATCGGCCAGGTCTATGAGACAGCCGAATGCCTCCCTGCCGATATCCCTGTTCTCCGCCTCGCTTCTGCCGGCAATGCCGATGGCCTTCTTCAGTATGAACATTCTGCCCAGGCGTATCATTCTCGCGTTGCCGGCACTGAGAAGCCCATGCTCCTTCAGCACCCGGAGCCTCTTCGAGTATCCGGGGTCGGTGAGCAGACAGCCCCCAGCCGGGGCGGGGATCAGTTTGAAGCCGTATCTTTCGGCCAGTTCCAGCTGGGCGGTCCTTCCCCTGCCGTTAAGGCCCAGAAGCCCATCGCGGTCAACAAGCCCCTGCTCCTCCATGGGAGTGGGATCAAGTATCCTGGCGGAAAGCGGTCTCAGCAGGACACCGGCGGTGCCGGAGAGGTTCCTTACCCTGTTGAGGGAACCCCTGTTCTGGCTCATCGGTCTCTGGCCAACCACTTCGCCTGAAAATATGAAGTCGAATCCCTCTGCCCAGGCCAGTTCAGCCAGTCTTCTGAACATTATCGCGTGGCAGTCGATGCATGGGTTCATGTTCTTTCCGAAACCGCTGGGGGGGGATTCCAGAAGGGCCAGTATGTCCCCGGTGATGTCCACCCCCCGCCAGGGTATGCCCAGTTCCTTAGCCGCCCGTCTTCCGGCATCCACATCGAAGAAGGGGCTGTCGAAGGTAACCGCCTCCACATGTATGTTCTGGTCCATGAGGACCCTGGCGGCAAGCATACCGTCGAGGCCGCCGGAGAACGCTCCCAGGGCCCTGACCCTTTTACTTCCTTCGTTCAATCACCCTCCATCCCCTTGCGTCGGCCAGAGCGGCCAGCTTGCCTCCGGGATCAACCGCGACTGCTTCGCCGCAGAGTTCCATAACGAAACGGTCCGCCCAGGAATCACCCAGGGCCAGGCATTCTTCAGGAGCCGCCCCGTACTGTTCCATAAGCGCCAGGGCCGGGGCCACCTTTGCCCTTCCCCATGGTCTCTGGCCCACGAGATGACCGGTGCATACACCGTTCTTAGCATGGGGAGAACTGCCCCGGAAATCGGAAAAGCCCAGGGCTTCCGCAACGGAACGGACTATTGGCGTAATGGATGCTGAAAGGATCGCCACCCCGGCGCCCTGGCCCTGGCGCTCCCTGAGAAGGGAGAGGACCCCTGGTCTGACCCTTTCCAGAAGAACGGGAAGATCACCCTTGACCTCCTCCATCATTACCGGGACCGGAAGGCCCCTGAAGTATCCCCTGTTCCATCCCCTGCCCTCCTTGAAGGTGCGAACCGGATGTCTGAGGTAGTGATAGAGAAAGTTAAGTATCACCGCAGGGGGGAGAACCCCCCTTCTGAGGAGGCCCTTCACGAAAACAAGCTCGCTGGAAACAGAGATGAGGGTTCCGTCGAGGTCACAGATGACCAGTTTGCAGCTCAACCGTTTACCAGAACGCCCCGACCTGTTCCCGGCGTGTTGTCGAAGGTTTCAAGCACATGGACCAGTATGCCGGGGAACATCCGTGGGAACTCGCCGTGGAAGTAGGAATGGGCGATGTTGGTGTACTCCACTATCTGAAGCGCATAGCTGCCTTCTGTGGGCTCGGAGTAGTCCACCAGCTGGCCTACCCCCCGGACCTCGTAGGATTTGCTGTCCAGGAAGACCAGGCTGGTAACAGGCTCGCTCATCAGGTTAATGAAGGTATGGGTTTCGAAGTTCGGTGTGGAATAGAGTTCAAGGCTGATCAGCTTGGTGGTGTCGAAATTGGTCCTGTCGGAATACATTTGCTTCAGGAACTCTATTTTCTCCGGCATGGGGTCGCCAATGGTATCCCTCATGTGCCGTATCTTTTCGGCTATCAACTCCCTGCGGGGACATAAGCCCATGCCTTTGAAGGCATTGTTTATGGTCAGCACGCTGTCGTTCCTTCTGGCTCCCCTTGTGGCCATGGCGGCGTTATGGGGGCCGGCCAGTGAAGGAGGAGTGCCACCCCGGCCGGTGACCATGTCAAGGATCCTGTCGAGGACCTCCAGCCTGGCTTCCAGATTCCAGTCAAGGAATCTGTCCGGCAGGTTCGCTGTCTGGTAATCCCCCCAGACTCCGTCGACCCTTGCCTGATCATCCCCCGGCTTCGCCGGAGGCGTCAACGCAGTCCTGAAGGAAGGATCCATCGTTCCAGAGTTCTTCCATTCCCTGCTCCATTTCCCCGGCGAGGGCCCTGGAGGCAAAAGAGGAAAGAAGCATTGCCCCCCCGGCCTTTCCGGCCTTTTCCAAAAACTCCCGTCGATCCATGAATCTCTCCTTCCGCGGCCAGACTAACACAGCGAACCTCAGAGTGTTATTTTCCAGTAAATATACCGGGAAATACTATCGGAGAGGAAAAGCAATTGTCCAGACTTGTTAAACAGGCGGAACCGCCGAGATCAGCAGCTTCGAAACCCATTGGCAGGCAGCGTTGAACGGCGGAACCAAAGTAGAGGACCTCGTGGAATCATTGAGGGTCCTGGGAAAAAGGGACGAAGAGCTGGCACTTCTTCTGGCGGAAACCGCAGCGGAAAAATTCGACTCGGAGGACATCGGAAAGGCCTTTGAATTCACATCCCGGGCCGCCCTCCTCTTTGACCGTTCGGAAACCCTTGCCTCGGTGCTGGTAGAATCCCTCCGTGACAAGTACCTTGTCTACGAACCCCTGGAGGCTTTCATCTCAGCCAGCGGAATACAGGGAGGCAAAAAGTCCCTTCGTGAATCCTGGACCAGGCTGAAGGACCTTTTGAAATACAAGAAGGGGAGTTTCATACTTCACAGGGAGTTCGGTCCCGGCGAGATCATCAGGGTTTCCCGAAGTCTTTTCACCGTGGATTTCCAGCGGTCCAGGGATCATGACATGTCCCTGGCGGCACTGATGGACTCCACCACCCCCATCGACCCCAGTTCCCTCTTCGTTGTAAGATGGAAAAGGCCAGAGGAGTTCACCAGGCTTCTCGAACAGGGCGGTGAACAGCTCCTTGAAAGGGCCTTCAGTGACATGTCCAGCGATGGAGCTCTAACCGAGGTAAACCTCTTCAGGCTCCTTGAGGGTTCCGATGTGATGCCGAAACAGATGTGGAAAGCCCTTAAAAAGGCGGCGGAGGAATCCCCCGGTTTCATATTGATGGGAGATTCCATAATTCCAGCGGACAATACCTCCCTGGCGACCCAGGTAAGTGCGGTTCTCGATACTGGCAAGATACCCCTGTCGGAAAAAACGAGAACCGTTACATCCCTGATAAAGGCCGCCCCCGCCGGGAAACTCAGTGATCTGGAGGTCCTTTTCCCGGATGTGGTGGAAATGGTGGACATCGAAAAGGGAGCGGTTTTTGAACTTGCCTGGCTCTGCTCCGGAAAGGGTGAGATCAAGGGCTTCCAGGAGAGCACCGAGCACCTGGTGGAAACGAAGGCGGTCAGGGTGGAGAGGGCCATGGGGGAGATCCATTCGCTGACGTGCCGCAAGGTATACCTGGAAAGATTTTTCAGGACAGCCCCCGGTGGCTCTGAAATATTCACCCTCCTCGACCGTCTCCCCAGGAACCTCAGGGAACTGGCGGCGGACTTCGCGGCTAAGTACAATCCCGAACTCCATGCCGAATATCTCCTCAGGGCGCTGGATTCTCCCGGGGAAACAGCACATTTCATGTGGGCCCTTGAGAGGGCGGCCAACCTGGGCGAATACATGGAACCGGGCAGGATCGTCACTCTGGCCCTGAAAAATCTCAGCTTTGCCAAGTCCGAAATGCAGAGACGAATCTGCAATCTCCTCATGGACAAGCTCAGACCCCAGCTTGAACAGCACATCTCACTCCTCGATACCAGAAGGCTGGAGGCACTCACCGATCTCCTCGAGGAAAGCATCGGCGCCCAGGAAAGCGGCCTGGTCCTCCTTGCCAGGCGGGAGCTGTCCGGAAGACGGACCGGGGGCTTCACCAACATCAGGAAGTTCTGGGAAGACGAGGTCATCTACAGCAGCAGGGCGGGGATAGCCCGAAGGATGAAGGAGCTGGAAAACCTCCAGGGAGAGAAGATCCCGGCGGTGGCCAGACAGATAGCCGAGGCGGCCTCCCACGGCGACCTGTCCGAGAACGCCGAATACACCGCAGCCCTGGAAAAACGGGATTTCCTTCTGGAAACACTGAACCGTTTCCGGAAGGAGCTCAAGCTCCTCAGACCCTATCCAGTGGGTCAGGTTACCGCGGAAATGGTCTGCCCCCCCACCGAGGTCCTTCTGGAATCCATGGATTCCAGCACTGACCTGAAAACGGTAAAGGTTGTCGGCCCCCTCGATTCCGATTCCAGCGAGGGCTGCATCAACTATAAAGCACCCCTTGGAGCGGCTCTTCTGGGACTTTCCACAGGGGATACCGTCCAGCTTCCCGGAGAAAGGGAGGACAAATGGAGGGTTACCAGCATAAAGATCCTCGAGGAGTTCCTCTAGAATGAGGTGTATTCGCTGCGGAGAGGAGTGGCCTCTTCAGAAAGTCGCCTTCAGCTCCGTTTGCGAAGGCTGCGGAAGCTGGCTTCACAGCTGTGTTCAATGCCGTCTCTGGGACGAAGGGGCAAGGATGTGCCGCTCCATGACCACCGAACCGGTCCCGGACAGGGAGGGCAAGAATTTCTGTGAAGAGTGGCAGCCCTGGAGAGAACCGGGAAGAACGAGACCGGCCCCTCCGGGGCTGACAAATTCGATTCACTCTTCGGGAGCTGACTTGCGAATACTGGTAGCCACCACATCCACCATACCGGGGTATTCCGGCGGATGGACCACACCCCTCGACCTCTTCGGGAACCAGCACGAAGCAATGTATCTCATACGGGACTTTCCCCCGGGGGAAAGGACCATTGAGGGGATCAAGGTGGCGGGAGTGCTTTCCGGCAGGTCCATGTCAGGTCCCGTCAACCGGTTCAGGAACGGAGCCGCAAGGCGTCTCTTCCGGGCAAAGATGGGCAGATACTATAAGAGCTTCCAGGCGGACTTCATTCTCTGCCTTGACTCCGATGCCGGCTTCCAGGCCCTCTATGCCGGCCTTCCCTATGCCCTGCGCTTCCACGCCCCTGAACCTTCCCTAACCGGGGAAAGGCTGAACCGGCTTTTGTCCGGCGCCCTCTTCGCCACCGCCAGTCCACTGGTCTATGTGCCCGGCGTGGAGGTGCTTCCCCACAACCAGGACCTTTCCCGGTTCACCTACACCGAGCATCCCGCGGCGGAAAGGGTGGTGCTTCTCACCACTATCAATCCCTTCAGGGAACCGGAGCTCTTCATAGAGGGAGTAATGCTTTCGAGAAACATGAAGGGCGACATAGTGGGAACAGGAGAGGATACCCGCAGGATAGATGCCATCTGCGGTAAAACAGGGGGCCGGGTCAGACGGCTTCCTCCGGTGCCAAGGCTTGGGGTTCCGGAGCTTCTTCGGAACTATCAGGTGGGGGTAGCAACAATAAAGAAGGTTCCCCTTCACTACCAGATGAAGGTTAACGCCTATATATCATCGGGGCTCTTCACCCTGGCGAAACCCTGGACTCACATCGCAGTTGAGGCCCCTGAACTGGTAAGGACATTCACCACCGCCGAGGAGCTTGCATCGCAGCTGGACTTCCTGGAAGAGAACTGGGAGGAAACCCTTGAAACCCGACGGGCAGCCAACCGCTGGATACACGAGAACTACTCGGTGGAGATCCCCAGAAAGCGGTTCAGGGAAATACTGGCGGACACCTTCTAGCCACGGCGCAAGATACGGTTCCCGAACTTGTTGAAGACCTCCACCCTTGCCCTCTGGAAGGATGTGCTTCTGAACAGCTGCAGAAGCACCACCAGAACCGACAGACCGGTAAAGGCGTAGACCACCAGCTGCAGGACCCTTGTGGTGAAGGGCGCTTCGGTGCTGAAGGCCCAGATGTATCCTGCCCCGAGGCAGGCCGCCACTGCCAGCAGGTTTGCCGCGAAGAGCTTCAGCTGTTCCCCGGCGATCAGCTTCAGGTTCAGTCCCCCCATCTTCCTTGAGAGCGACCAGATGAGATAGACGGTCTTGGCCGTTGAAGTAACGGTGGTGGCAAGGGCGAGGCCGCCGATGCCAAGGGGGCCGACCAGTATCAGGTTCAGGAGCACATTAACGATAACCCCTATGATACCAATGGTCACGGGAGTTCTGGAGTCCTTCTGGGCATAGAACGTTCTGGAGACCAGTGAGCCGATGCCGAACTGTGCCAGCCATGGAGCATAAAAGGCAAGGGCGTATCCTATGTACGCGGCATCGGAACCGGAGAGACTACCCCTCTGAAAAAACACCGAAACCACCGGCACCGAAAGGGCGGATAGAAGGAATGCCGTGGGGAACATCACCAGGGAGGTTACATTCATGTTCCTCCGCAGAACCTCCAGCAGAGAGTCCATTTTACCCCTAGCAGCTTCGGCGGAAAAGGAGAGGTCGGCAAACACAAGGACGGGTCCCAAAACTATGGAAAGAACTATGGTCTTTATCCTGTTCGCGTAGTCAATGGCCGTGACCGAGCTTTCCGGCAGGAAAGAAGCAAGCATCTTGTCGGCTATGGGGCCGAAGAAACCCACAAGAGTGCCCATCACCACCGGCAGTGACATTCTCGCCAGCTGACTGAGGTAGGGGTCCACAGCCACGGAGGGTTTTATGAAAAAGCCGCTCCGCCATGAGTGATACAGGAGGAAAAGGGTTTCAATGAAAGCTCCCACCAGCATTGATATCGGGATGATAGTTACGCCGATGCCATCCCTTACCACCATTATTATCCCCAGGGAGATAAGCAGGTCCAGCATTATTCCCATGGGCAGTATCCTGAAACGCTTTTCGTAGGTTATGAAGTTGGTGAGTATCCCCTTCAGGGGGCCGATGATGATAATGGGCAATATGATCCTGAGAAGGTTCACCCCCAGGGAAAGAAGCTCCGGGGAGCCGTTGGGGCTGACCAGCCTCACCAGAGAGGGGCTGAGGTACCAGAGGGAGGGCAGTAAAACCATGCCCACAAGCATTATCCAGCAAAGCACCCTGTTCACGAAAACCACGCCGTCCCGTGGACTGCCGTTCTCCATTACCCTGGAGTAAATGGGAATGAAGGTTGAGCCGAAGGAGTGGGCCACCACGTCCTTCACCAGTATGGGAAACACCATTGCCACCGCCAGGGCGTCGGTCTGCCAGTTTGCTCCGAAAATGGCTGTGATCTGGGCGAACCTGAAGAAGGAAAGGATGGCGGATGCCGCGTTGCCGAAGGACATTGCGGAGAGTCCCAGCAGCTTCCCGTCCTGACGGGGCTTCTTCCTCTCAGCCATTGGCACGCTCCGGAAGGGCAGGTGGGATACCCCTGAACACCGCATTGAAACCCTTCATGTATCCCGACGCCCTTCCCGGGCTGAGCGGAAGAAGGATGACGGCGCGAATCAGGCACTTCAAAAGGATAAGTTTCCTTACGGCGAAGAAATCCTCCCGTCGGTGGTTCTGAAAAAATCTAGCCATTCCCCAGTGGAAACCTGCCAATCTCACGGCGGCGCTGCCCGATGAACCGGTTCCCTGGTTGTGTACAAAAGTGGCTTTCTCGTTGTATGATATTGACATACCAGCCTTTACAGCCCTGGCGCAGAGGTCCGTATCCTCGAAATAGAGGGGGTAGCCAGGGTCAAAACCGCCCAGGTCAAGGAAATCCCTTTTGCAGGCCATTATCAGCGAGCCCTGCAGCCAGTCCCTCCTGGATCTTCGCCAGAGGGTGTCCGCCGGTTTCAGAACCTGTCTTCTCACCCAGGGCAGGTCGGGCCACACACCCGATGAGGGCACTTCCACCCCCCGGTGGTTCACCGACTGACCGGCGGAGAGCGTTTTCCTTCCATGGAAGGCAGCAAGCTCTTCCAGTGAACCCTTCCCGGCGGGGAGGGTATCCGGGTTCGTTATCAGCACGAGGTCCGAATCGGCCCCTTCAACCGCTCTGTTGATTCCACCGCCGAAACCGGTATTCCCAGTGAATGGCAACAGGAGCACGCCGGGGAACATGTCCCCGGAAAGTCCCCCGCCGTTATCCGTAACAACGCATCGGGCACCGGCGCCGGTCCAGGCGTCTGCCCACTGCCTGACACTTCCTCCGCTGCCGAAGGCGGCGGTTACCACCGTGACCGAAAGAGCCACTGAACCCCTCCTGTAAGCATCTGTCAACACTAATCAGGGTGCAATATAGTGAAAACAGTGGCCCGGGTTTCCTTTGCCTCCTCCAGCTGTTATTTTTCGCTGAGTCTCTGATTCGCCTTTGCAGTAACACATCACAACCGGAAAGAAATCAGGTTTCAATGTCCTCTTCCTCTGCTCCAGCTCTCCCTTCAGTCGGCATATTGATGATCAACCACAACCAGTGGGGATTCACAAGAAAATGCGTCAAGTCCCTCTTTGATTCCAGGGGAGTGAAGGTGATCATCGGTCTCGTTGATAACTGTTCCAGGGAAAAGCCGCCGGACTGGGTATTCAACGAGGAAAGGATCTGCTTCCACCAGAGTGATTCCAACGACGGGTTCATCGCCGGAAACATCAAGGCCTTTGAGATGGTTGCCGAAAGGGATGTAGACTTCGTGATGCTTCTCAACAACGACACCGAGGTCGAGCCGGATACACTGGCCCTTCTGGTAGAGCAGTTCAGCAAAGAAGCGGACAGCGGCCTTGTAACACCGGCCATTACCTATGCCGAGAACAACAAACTGATCTGGCACGCCGGAGGAAGGTTCATCCCCTGGAAAATGGGGGTTAAGCAGCTGTACGCAACCACCTCCCAGCTCCCCCGGGAGCCGGTGGAGGTGGATCTGGTTTCAGGCTGCGCAATGATGATGAGAACCGGCCATTTCCGGGAAATAGGATATCAGGACGAGAATTTCTTCATCTATCACGAAGACGCCGAGCAGAGCATAAGAACACGCAAAATGGGCTACAGGAACTATCTGGTCCCCGGGGCCAGGGTGGTACATCATGTTTCCATTACGGTTGGCGGCGTACTTTCTCCCTTCGCGGTTTATTTCACCCACAGGAACAGGTTCATCTTCGCCCGGCGGAATCTGGGTTTCCTAAACATGACACTTTTTTCTTTCTACTACTTCGCGGTAACCATGATGAAAACCATCGTCTACCCCGTCAGGGGATCAGGGAAGCTGGTACCCTGGATGTGGCTGGCGGTTATTCACGGAGTTACGGGACAACGGGCCAAAAGACCGAAGGCCCTTTTCCGGTGAACATTGTCCTCCATCCGGACTGCCCGCCGGGAGAGGAGTTCCCAGCGCTGTATCTCCAACCTGTGCCCCTGTAACTCAAAGCAGAGAGTAAAGGGTGTCAATGAAAAGAAGGCTGGCCGTTTTCCACATGCTCCCCTCGGGAGGGGGTATAAGGGTCGCCGGTCAGTTCGCCCGGGGTCTCGCCGGGGAATATTCCCTGGAGGTGCACCGCCCCCGGGGCAGCGGCTCATTCCCCCCCTCCGAAAACATCAGGGAAACTGTTCATCCCTACCCCATGTGGAAAAGACCCGCCGGCCTCCTGAGGCCTGTGGCTCCGGTTTTCCTGGCAGCCAGGCTGCTCAGCTTCAGGAGGGTCTGCCGCCGAATAGCGGAGAACATCAACGGCAGGGCGGACATCGCCCTTGTTCACAACACAATGCCCGTGGCGGCGCCTCCAATACTGAGATATCTCACGGTTCCCTCCCTCTACTTCTGCTACGAATACCCCAGGCACATCTACGAGAAAGACATCATAAGAAGGACCGGTTCCCCGGCTGGTGAACTTGCCCTTAAACCCCTGGAAGCCCTGGAGAAACGCATGGATCTTTCATCGGCGTCCTCCGCTGACCGCATGGCAACCTTCTCCAGCTACATGAGGAAGAGGATAATGGATATCTACAGCCGGGACTCCGCGGTGGTCCCCCCGGGGGTTGATACCGATTTCTTTACCCCGGCGGCCTCCGGGGCTAAGAGGAGGGGCCATGTTTTCTCAGTGGGTGCCCTCTGGCCCTTCAAGGGACACGAAACCTCCATAAGGATACTCAGCCTGATCCCGAAGGAGTCCAGACCACCACTGATCATCACCGCGGACAGGGAGTTTCCAGGCTATGGAGATACCCTGAAGGAGGTGGCAGAGCGGCTCTCGGTGAGAATATCGGTAAGAAAAGGCGTCTCCAACATCGAACTCCGGGAACTCTACAGGAGCGCCGTCGCCGTTCTCTGCTGCCAGAGAAGGGAGCCCTACGGTCTTGTTCCCCTTGAGGCCATGGCATGCGGAACACCGGTGGTGGCCATTTCCGAGGGGGGCTTCACAGACAATATCAGCCACAGTGAAACCGGCTATCTCTTTGACGGCACCCCGGAACAGGGCGCCGATGTCCTTGCCGGGGTCATTGCGGGAAACTCCGGGGAGGTAACCGGCAGGGCCCTTGATTTCGTAAGGGGAAAGAGAAACCTGCTATCCGGCATACACCGCCTGCTCGAAGTTATCGAGGATATTCGGTAAACTGTGCGAAAAGGGTCCATTCTGTTATTTTACCCAGTCAGTGAAACAAAACTCAGCGGCGCGGAGAGCCATTCCCTCCCCGTGCGAATCTAAGGGGGATACAATGGGGAAAAGGGTTCTTATCACCGGCGGAGCCGGTTTCATCGGCTCCCATCTCGCGGACCTTTTTCTTGAGCAGGGATATTCTGTAAAGGCATATGACAACCTTGATCCCCAGGTCCACGGTGAAAACGCCGTAAGACCGGGCTATCTCAACGGTGAAGTCGAGCTTATCGTTGGGGATGTCCGGGATGCGGAATCCTTTGCCGGCGCCCTGGCGGACAGCGACATACTGGTTCATTTCGCCGCGGCGGTGGGAGTGGGCCAGTCCATGTATGAGATAACCAGATACACCTCCATAAACACCATGGGAGCCGCGGTTGTCCTTGAGGAGGCTGCGAAGCAGAAGGATCACATCGAGAAGATGCTTGTTGCCAGCTCCATGTCCATATACGGCGAAGGGCTTTATGAGTGTCCCCAGTGCGGCGGAGTGTTCCCCAGGTTGAGAACCCCGGAGCAGCTGTCCCGCCGGCAATGGGAAGTTTTGTGCCCGGTCTGCGGAGGCGGGTGCGTCCCTGCACCCACGCCGGAAGCAAAACCCCTCTTCCCCACCAGTGTCTACGCGGTGAACAAGCGCGACCATGAAGAACTCTTCCTGGCCGTGGGGGACGCCTATGGCATACCCGCTGTGGCAATGAGGTTCTTCAATGTCTACGGAGAAAGACAGGCACTCTCCAATCCCTACACCGGTGTGGGAGCCATTTTCGCCTCCAGACTCCTTAACGGAAAACCCCCGGTGATATTCGAGGACGGCGGCCAGAGCAGGGATTTCATCCATGTTCGGGACATTGCCAGGGGCTGTCTTGCAGCCATCGAAAATCCCTGTTCAGCTGGCAGGGTCTACAACCTGGGCACCGGTAGAAAGCTCTCGGTCAGGCAGGTGGGGGAGGCCATTGCAGGGGAACTGGGTCAGCCCACCGACAATTTCATAGTGAACAACCAGTACAGGGCCGGGGACATCCGCCATTGTTACGCCGATGTATCCCGAGCAGGGGAGGAACTGGGCTTCAAGGCTGAAACCTCCTTTGAGAACGGTGTTAGCGAACTCTGTGAATGGGTGGCCAGTCAGAGCGCCACCGACATGGTCGACAAGGCTACCGAAGAGCTAAGAAAGAGGGGCCTCGCCAGATGAGCCCCCACCTGCTCATCGACGCCCGGGCAGTACAGAAGAACGTTGACGGCATAAGCAGGTTTGCCCTGAATGTTACGAAGTGCATCATGGAGAACCGCCGGGAGTGGAAGATCAGCCTTCTAATGCAGCAGAACGCCTCATTCCACATGGAAGGGACCGACGCCGCCATCATACACGACAACTCCTCCAGGTTCAGGGCCAACTCCAACAAAAAGCTTTCCCGTAGGATCAACTCTCTCTCCCCGGATGTGTTCCTTAATTTTTCCATGGCCGGCCCCCAGCCTGAAGCCCCAACCATAGTTACGGTACACGATCTCATGGTACTGAACCTTCCATGCTATTTTGGCGACAGTGTCATTCGAAACGCCTTCAGCAGGGCTCTTTTTCAGAGGGCGCTCTCCAGATCCGTTGGCCACGCCGAGGCGGTTGCCGTTCCAACAATGGCCACTAAGCTCGATGTCCTCCGCAGGTTCAATTCATCCTCCAGCAAGATATTCATCACAGGAGAGGGGCAGGCCCTCTTCACCTCACCTGTGGAAATTCAGCGGAAAAGGGAGAACTTCTTCCTGTATGTGGGCAATGCCAGGGGCTACAAGAACATACCCCGTTTCCTCACAGCCTACGGCAGGCTCTGGGCCATGGACAGGTCCACACCGCCCCTGAAGATGGTGGTGCGAAGGGACAGGGCCTGGAACCACTTCAAAAAACACCTCGACTCAAATCCCGCAAGATCAGCCATAACGGTACTCACATACATATCCGACGACGAGCTTCGGGAACTCTATATGACCTGCAGGGCCCTGCTGATACCCTCAGTATACGAGGGTTTCGGTCTGCCGGCCCTGGAGGCCATGGCCACCGGCGCTCCGGTGATGGCATCCAAGGCCACAGCCCTTGAAGAGGTGGTCGGGAACACCGGCATACTGATCGACCCCTATTCAGTAATTGACATAATGAGGGGCATGGCGGAACTGAAGGTGGCTTCGCCGGAGAAGCTGAAGGAGCTGGGTGAAAAGGGAAGGGCCAGGGCAGGCCGGTTTACCTGGAGAAAGACCGCCGATCGGTTCCTTGAGAAGATCGAGGGTCTCCTATGAGGGTGGCGGCGGTTAACCCTCCCTTCATGAATGGCCGCTTCTCACGGTCTTCCCGCTCACCGGCCATAGTGAAAAGCGGAACCATGTACTGGCCCTTCTGGATGGCCTACGCGGTGGGCATGCTGGAGAGAAATGGTCACCAGGTGCTTTTTCTGGACTGCCCGGCGGCTAACATTTCCAGTGAAGACCTCCTGGAAAAGCTTCGGAAGTTCAAGCCGGAAATCACCCTCATCGACACCAGTACACCGTCCATTCACAGTGACCTGGAAAGGGCTGAAGAGATAAAGTCCGCCCTGCCGGACACGATGATATTCCTCATGGGAACCCATGCCAGCGCCATGCCTGAAGAGGTTCTTCGGGAAGCTCCCTTCATCACCGGTATTGCCCGGGGGGAGGCGGACATCACCTTGTCGGAAACCGCCGACGGGGTTCAGATGGGAAAAGACCTCCGGGAGATTACCGGACTGTGGCTGAACACCGGGGAAGGCATCGTTCATACCGGCCTCAGGGAACCGGTGGAAAACCTCGATTCGCTCCCCCTGCTGGCCGATGTTTACAGAAGGCATCTCAAGCCGGAGAACTATTTCTTTGCCGCGGCCAGGTATCCTTCCGTAATGATGATCACCAGCAGGGGCTGCCCCTTCAAGTGCTCCTTCTGCGTATGGCCCCAGGTTCTCCATGGCGGAGGCTACCGGACCCGCTCGGCGGACAGCGTGGCCGGTGAGTTCATGAAAATTCAGCAGTACTTCCCCCAGGTACGGGAGATCGTTTTCGAGGACGATACCTTCAGCGTGGATTCAAACCGTGTTCAGGAGATATCCCGTGCCCTGATAAAGGCAGGCAACAAGCTCCCCTGGACCGCAAATACCCGGGCAAACCTGTCCCTCGAGGCAATGAACATCATGAAAACCGCCGGCTGCAGGATGATCATCGTGGGCTACGAATCCGGCAGTCAGGAGATACTCAATAATGTCATCAAGGGGACCACGGTGGAGCAGAACCTGGCCTTCGCCGAGAGGGCCAGAAAAGCCGGGCTCCTGGTCCACGGCTGCTTCATGGCGGGTAATCCCGGAGAAACACGGGAAACCCTGGAAAAGACATTCCGAATGGCGGTGCAGCTCAAGCCGGACACAGCCCAGTTCTTTCCGGTGATGGCCTATCCCGGCACCAGGCTATACAGCCAGCTGAGATCTTCAGGCTGCCTGAAGACCGAGGATTACCGGCGGTGGCTCACCCCCGAGGGTCTTCATAACTGCGTGGTTGACCTTCCTGGCCTTTCCTCGGAGGATCTCGTCGCCTGGTGCGACAGGGCCAGGCAGAGGTTCTACCTGCGGCCGGGTTATATAGCCTACAAAGCCTGGCAGACCCTCCTTCACCCGGCAACCGAGGGTAGAAGGACCCTCAGGGCATTCTCCACATTCAGAAAACATCTTTTCAGGAGGAGCCGATGAAAAGAACTGTTATCTTCATCGGTATGCTTTTTGATGGTCTGGCTGCGTTCACTGCCCTCTATTTCGCCGCCCTGATCAAGTTCAGATGGGGTATTTTCCCCGGGATCTCGGCGGTATCCACCGATGTGATCACCACGGGCAGTTTTTTCTCCATCTTCTACTGGTGGTTTATCTTTGCCGTCACCGGAGCTTACAGGCTTCACTGGGACAGAAGCTGGGCCGACGAGATACGGATGGTCTTCAAGCCTGTCCTCGCAGGCTTCGTGATTCTCTCCCTCTTTGCTTTTCTCATCGCTCCGGAAGCATCCATAGGCCGCTGGATCTTCTTCATTTATTTCACCCTCATGAACTTGCTGGTGTTCCTGGCCAGGTGCGTCTCCAGGCTCCTGGAAAGGCGGTTGGCCAAGAGGGGAAAGCTAAGCAGGAATGCCCTTGTAATAGGTCTGGGCCCCTCGGCGGAAGAACTGGTGGAATACCTCAGGATAAACCCCTCCCTGGGATACTCCATCAGGGGATTCATCACCCCGCCCCATCCGGTGGCTGAACCTGCGGTAAGCGAAAAACCTCTGGGGAACATTAAGGACATCGACAGGCTGGCAAGGGAACACGACATTTCCGACCTCCTCGTGACCATTGCCTCGAACTTCCACGACGATGTACTCTGCGTTCTCATGCCGGCGGTTCAGAACCATCTCAGGGTCAAGCTTCTGCCGGACCTCTTCGACGTTGTCGCGGGACACGTCCATAACACCCAGATACTGGGGCAGCCCCTTATGGAGCTCCTTCCAGACAGGTTGTCCTTCTGGGAGAAACTGGTAAGGACCACCGGCGATTACCTGATAAGCCTCCTTGTTATCCTGCTTGGAATGCCTGTGTGGATAGCTGTCTCAGCGGCCATTGTGATCGACTCCCCGGGAGGAGTTTTCTACAGGCAGAAAAGGACAGGGGAGGGAGGCCGTGAATACCGCATCTTCAAGTTCCGTTCAATGGTACGCAACGCGGAAAAGGGCACCGGCGCGGTGTGGGCGGGAAAGGATGATGCCAGGGTTACAAGAGTTGGCAGGTTGATACGGAAAACCCGCATAGATGAAGTCCCCCAGTTCCTTAATGTTCTCTCCGGTGACATGGCTGTGGTGGGTCCCCGGCCGGAAAGGCCGGAGATAATCCGGGAACTGAGGGAGATCTATCCGTTCTATGACAAGAGGCTCACGGTGAAGCCCGGAATAACCGGCTGGGCCCAGGTGAAACTGGAGTACGACACCACCATCGAGGATGTGTCCAAAAAACTCAAACACGATTTTCAATACATAGAGAACCAGTCCCTGTTCCTGGATCTGGAAATACTGGCCAGAACGGTGCTTGTGGTTCTCACTGGAAAAGGCGCTCACTGAGCCCTGGGAAAGGAATGCAATGCCGGTACCTCTGCTGGATATAAACAGACAGCACGCGGAGATAAAGGAAGAGCTGAAAAAGGTTTCAGTGATGCCCTGGAAACATCCAGGTTCATAAAGGGCCCGGAAATGGAGAAACTTGAGGAGGAGTTCGCCGATTACTGCGGAGTTTCCCACGCAGTGGGTTGCGCCTCGGGAACCGATGCGCTGATACTGGCCCTGCAGGCGGCGGGTCTCAGAAAGAACGACATCGTCCTTACAGTTCCCTTCACCTTCTTTGCCACAGCGGGAGCCATAGTTAGGGCCGGGGGTATTCCAGCCTTCGTTGACATACTTCCGGACACATTTAATATGGACCCTGAAAAGCTCGATGAATGGCTTAACGATCAATGCGCCGTCACCGAGAGGGGGGTAATTCACCGGGTCACCGGCAGAAGGGTTGCAGCGGTCCTTCCGGTGCACATTTTCGGCCAGATGGCTGACATGGACGCCCTTTGCGAGATAGCCGGCAGATGGGAACTCCCGGTGGTTGAAGATGCCGCCCAGGCGGTGGGAGCCCGGTGGCGGGACAGAAAAGCCGGCTCCGTTGGCGCTGCGGGATGCTTCAGCTTCTTTCCCTCGAAGAACCTGGGGGCCCTGGGCGACGGCGGTATGGTAACCACCGGAAGCGCTGAACTTGCAGAAAGGCTGAGGAGCCTCCGTGAACATGGCGGACAGGGCTACCTCCACTGCGAGGTGGGAACGAACAGCAGGCTTGATGCGCTCCAGGCAGGCTTCCTGCGGGTAAAGCTCCGCCGGCTGGAAGACTGGCACCAGGGCAGAAGGGCAAACGCTGAAGCCTACAATAGCGCCTTTGCCGACATCCAGGCGGTCAAGACACCGGTGATAGACCCCAGGGCATGGTCCATCTACAATCAGTACACCATAATGGCGGAAAGCCGTGATGAACTTCTCCAGTGGCTGCGCAGCAGACAGATAGGCTGTGCCATCTACTACCCCCTCCCCCTTCATCTCCAGGAATGCTTCCGGGAACTGGGGCATTCCCGGGGGGACTTCGGTGTATCGGAAATGTGCAGTGGGAAAGCCCTTTCTCTGCCGGTTTTCGGTGAACTCACAACGGAAGAGCGGAATGAGGTCATACAGGCTGTCGGGGATTTCTACAGGAACTGAGCTCCTCCTTGTTCTAATTGCCGCGGGGATTGCCTCCGGAGGCCTTGTGGACAACACGCTGGAAACCGGCGAGAACCTCTTCTCCGGCAACCCCCTTCTCATTCTTGGAGCCGGGTCCGCAGGGGCTTATGCGGCGGGTTTCCTGGAATCGCCGGAGGGCCACGGGGATTTCCTTCCCGGGTCACCCTTTAGCACCTTTGATCGGGTGGACGATCTCCTGTTCGGTCCTGTGCTGCCAATTTCCGCCACCGGTTTCTGGATCACCGGAATACTCGCCGAGGAACAGGCAATGGAAAACACAGGAGAAGACCTCTGCAGGGGCCTTCTCTATACCTACGGTCTGACAATCGCCCTGAAGAGGATCACCGGTCGCACCAGGCCAGACGGCTCCGACAGCCGCAGTTTTCCCTCGGGTCACACCGCCGGCGCCTCATGCGCCGCGGCTGTTCTCTGGGCCGACCATGGCCCCGCCGCAGGGATCCCTGCCGCCTCCCTTGCTTTGTATACCTGTCTTTCCAGAGTAAACATGGCACGGCATTTCCCATCGGATGTAGTAATGGGAGCGGCCATAGGCGTGGCCTGCGGTATTGCCGCGACAGCCATCGGGGATGAAGGAGGGGAACAAGGTCTCTCGCTTTCAATTTTCATAGACAGCCATGGAAGGATACACCCGGGATTATGGTGAAAAAGAGAATAGAGAGCTTCGGCCACGCTTTCAGAGGGCTGGGAACACTTGTGAAGTCACAGATGAACGCCAGGATACACCTCGCAGCAACACTGGCCGTGGCTGCTCTGGCTGCGGTCCTTCGGGTGACGGCGCTGGAATGGGCGATCCTGGCCCTGGCCACCGGTCTGGTTTGGGCCGCTGAGGCCCTTAACACAGCTGTGGAGTTCCTTGCGGACCGTGTTGCCCCGGAAAGGCACGAACTCGTCAAAAAGGCCAAGGATACCGCCGCCGGGGGCGTTCTGGCAGCTTCCATTGCCGCTGCGGCCACCGGCCTGCTTATATTCCTCCCTCATATTTTCTAAAGGAAGCCGGAGGGGCAGAAATGCTTGACAGAAAAATACTCAGGAACGAGCCTGAACTGGTAACAGCGGCCATCGCCGACAAGAACGAGAAAACCGACTATAAAGCCTGGGTTGAAGCCGACAGCAAAAGGCGAACCCTGATGCTCTCCATAGAGGAACTCCGAAGCGAAAGGAATGCCCTCAGCAAGGCCGTTGCCTTGAAAAAGAAGAGCGGAGGGTCCGCCGAAGAGGAGATGGAGAAAAGCCGCGCCACCGGTGAGAAACTGTCCTCCCTTGAAAAAGAGCTCTCCGGAATAGACGGTATGCTGGACCGGCTCGAAATGGGATTTCCCAACATACCCGACCATGACGTGCCCCGGGGCGGTGAGGAAAACAACCTTGAGGTGGACAGGCAGGGAACCATCCCCAGGTTCACCTTCCAGCCCAGACCCCACTGGGAACTGATGAAGGGTGTTTACGACCCGGCGGAAGCGGGAAGATAGCAGGATCGAACTTCATACTCTTCCGGGGCTGGGCAGCCCGGCTTCAGAGAACCCTCATCAACTGGATGCTGGACTACCACACCCAGCGGGGCATAGAGGAAGTCTGGTCGCCATTCCTGGCCAATGGGGATTCCATGACGGCCACGGCGCAAATTCCCAAAATGGCCGATGACATGTATGAAATTCAGCGGGACGGCCTCTACCTCATTCCCACCGGTGAGGTCCCCCTGACCAATATCTACAGGGACCGTACACTGGAAGAATCCCAACTTCCGGTGATGCTCTGCGGCTACACCCCCTGCTTCAGGCGTGAAGCGGGAAGCTACGGCAAGGATACCAGGGGCCTGAACAGGGTTCATCAGTTCGAAAAAGTTGAAATGGTAAGGCTGGAACACCCGGAAAGGTCCGACCATGCCCAGGGGGAAATGGTGGATCATGTCACCGGTATGCTCAGGGAGCTGAACATCCCCTACCGGGTGCTACTTCTGGCAACCGGAGACCTGAGCTTCGCCGCGGCGCGGTGCTTTGACATCGAAATATGGTCCGCGGGACAGGAAAAGTGGCTGGAGGTTTCATCCATTTCCAACTTCAGGGATTTTCAGGCAAGGAGGGGATCAATGAAGTTCCGTCCCGCATCCGGCGGAAAACCCCGTTATCTCCACACGCTCAACGGGTCCGGGCTTGCCCTTCCCCGGCTGATCAGCTCCATTGTTGAGAATAATCAACTGGAGGACGGCGGCATAAGGCTTCCCGCTGTGATAGCGGAAAGGATGGGGGTTGAAGTGATCCGGTGAGGTGAATCACTTCTTCCTTTTGAAATCTCCCCGGATATCCCTGAACATCTCATCCCATTTCGCCCAGACTTCAGGCTTCTCTTCCTTAAGGGCAAGCATCTTCTCCCTGGAAAAGATGAAAACGCCGAGCAGGATCGATGCCGCAAGGAATACCTCTATCCAGATGTAGAGCTTCTTGGGCTTGCTCTTCCAGCCGGGATGCCTTGGAGGATCCAGGAGCCTGATGGAGCTTTTGATGTTCTCCTCCTGAATCAGTGCCTGTTCAACCTGCAGCTCAAGGGCGGCGGCCATCTTCAGGTGCATTTCGAAATCGGTCCTCAGCCTTGCGTACTCGATTACCGCCGGGGGAAGCTGGCTTATGCCGGGGCCCATGTTCAGGTCGGAGTATTCGTCGGAACCGGTTTCAATCATGGTTATGGCCTGGCTCAGTGCCCGTGCCTCGGTTTCCAGTTCCAGGATCTGGGCGGTGGTTCCATACCTGATGCCGTTGCGTATTGCATTGGCCATGAGGGTGGTCTCAATGTACCTGCCCTTCATTTCAGCCATTACGCCCATGAGTTCGATGATCTCCTCCTCGGGCATGATGGAACCGTATTCCTCCTCGAAACCTACGAGGCTTGCGGTGGTTCTCTCCAGGGCGGCCCTGGAAACCTGAAGCTGGTTCTCGGTGATCTGCCGGCTCTCCCTGTAGCGGGTCAGGGTTATATCGGTGTTGATGCTGTCGAGGAGGAAGACCACCCTTTCGGAAACACTCACTGAGTAGTAAGGATCACCGGTGGTCACCTCGATCTCAATGAACCCCGATGAGCCCACGTTTGCGCTGTAGTTCTTGCTGAAATGGCGTCTGGCCAGGAACATGGCCACTTCAGGATTATCGGGATGCTTTTCGTTTATGCCCACGGTGTCAGCATACCCCGTGCTGATTATCACATTGTCTATAAGGGTTCGGCTGTTGAGTATTTTCGCGTAGACATCGGAAAGGGTGGTCATCAGAGGAAGGGAATACCCCATTCCTCCACTGAAGAAGCCGGCGAACTCGCCCACGGACAACCCGCCAATGTTCAGACCCGGTGAAGCCGGTTCCTCCGGGGGCAGTATGACCGTTTTCACCGTGTATTTCTTTGGCAGCAGGAACGTAACCCCGACGGTGATCGCCATGACCAGGAGCAGGGCTTTGAGTATGAACTTCCTGTTCTTCAGGATTGTGTACAGAAAACTGTCCGGCGTATTTCTCATAAGATCCCCTATTGAAACAGACTCTGGTAAGAGATAACTACAGTGGCGACTCCGGTGAGGATCGTGAGGTATTCCTGCCAGAAATACACCGCCACCCTGGGAACCTCCACCGTGGTACCCTGGGGCACAATGGTGGTTAGTTCGGCCTCTACGCTTTCGCCGTCGGGACTGACAAGTCTGATCGAGTTCCGCCTGGCGGTCTGCAGGAAGCCGCCGGCCATGCCTATATAGTAGTTAACTGTCATCCCCGGGGAGTACGCCACCGGAGCTGAGGACCTGACCTCTCCGACAACATTTATGAACCTTTCCGCGAAGGGAACGATTATTCTGTCCCCGGGAGCCAGGAAAAAGGTTTCGGAACTCCGGCCAAGATCGAAGGGTAGCACCTCGAACCCATGACCGGAATCGGTTGGCCGCTGAACGAAACAGCCGGAAACATTGGCCGCCTCCGATGCGCCGCCGATCCTTCGAAGGGCTTCCCCCGGGGTTTCTTCAGGAATGTACTCGATCACCATCCTTTGTGAATCCAGCATAGAAGAAGGCTGCTGAACCTCCTGGGGAGTTCCCTCGGATAATGATGAGAGGGCGCCCTCGAGGATTATGGTGGACTCCGATGGGAATACATGCACCCTTGTGTTCCTTCTCATGAGGGGGTTCGAAGCCATATCCCCATGGAGGGTAAAAGCGTTCAGGTCGTAGTATGAGGAATCTCCATTGGAATGCACCACGAGAATGTTGGACATGGCGGCGGTGGCGGTGGCGCCGCCGGCTTCGTATATCACTTCGCTAAGCCTTGTGAGGCCGTTAACCGCTGTGATGCCAGGTTGCCTTACCTGACCGGTCACGGGTATTTCGAAACTGGCGGACCTTGCCAGGCCGGATGTGACAGCGAAGCTGCCGTAGTTGCCTCTCACCATGTTCTCTATGATAATCTGAAGATCGGACAGGTTCAGGCCGGATACGCTTATAGGGGGCATTCCGGGCACACTCAGTATGCCGTCGAGACCCACCGGAAGAACGATTGTGGAAACGGATTCTTCAGACCTGGCGAAGGGAACGCCGCCGGGGAAGGAAATCCATATCTGGTCACCGAAACCGACCTGATACTCTTCAGGATCGAAGTAGTCTGCTGATGTTATGCCGTTGTACTCTGTCTGGACAATGGGAATATCGCTCCCGGAAACCGAGGGTACATTGGAAAACAAAACAGCGGCTATGATTCCGATGGGTATCAAGAAAACCTCCTTAGGTTGCTCGGCCTACCTGGCACTATGATCCCAGATCGCCGCCGATCGGGCGGTAACGGCTTTGTGAACACCCTTCAGTGAAGCAATGCACATCAGCCAGAAGAAAAAAGGAAGCTTCAGAACCGAAGGCATGCTGCCCTTCATGAGCTTCCCGGCAAGGGCCAGAAGGTTGAAAACCAGAACGCTGATGAACAGCCAGTTCGTGAAGGAATGAAAAAATCCCAGGGCAATCCCGGCAATGGTGGCGGTAATGGCAAAGAACCCCATGTTCCACCTTAACACCTTGTGAATGAGAAGCTGCAGAACCAGGCCCACCCTTCCCGCTTTAAGGGCTCTCCAGAGAAGGGTGAAGGCGGAGCCCATCATCCAGCTCACTATTCGGACCAGACGGTGATACTGGCTGGAGTTGTCGGGGGTGGGTTCCGCGGCAACGGCCTCGGAATTGTAAACACAGAGGTGCCCCTTTATTCGAGTGGTTACCGCGGTCTCGAAGTCGTCGGCCCGGGAGGGATCTCCCGGCGTATAAAGGGATTTTCGCACTGCGAAAACGGCTCCAGTGGCCCCGAGAACCGCTCCGAGGCGGCTTCCAAGGGCTTTCAGCATTTGTTCGTAGCGCCAGTACACCGATTCACAGGTGATGTTGTTCAGGCTGTTCTGCTTCGATCCGTCCACACAACCCACAGCGGGGTCGGCGAAGGGTTCCACCAGGGCCCTTACAGTGTTTGCCCTGAACTGGGTGTTAGCGTCGGTGAATACCAGTATCTCACCCCTGGCGAGCCGTGACAGTTTCACCATGAGGGCGGATTTTCCCAGCCTCTCCTCGGACCTGTAGAACCGCACCTTAGGATCCTCGAAAGCCTTAATGATGGCATCGGTGGAATCGGTGGACACGTCGGAGGCCACCAGGACCTCGAACCGGTCCGCCGGATAATCCTGCTGGAGGAGATTTTCGATCCTGGTTCCTATGCACTTCTCTTCATTCCTGGCGGCAACCATGACACTGACGAAGGGGTACTCATCGAAAGACCGGTGCTTTCTCTTTCTGGACAGCACTCCGAGAAGCAGCATGAAAGCCGGGTAAAACACCATGGGAAGAAGAATAAGGCCCAGGGAAACCCAGAACAGGCACTGAAAGAAAGTAATCAGGATCGACCCCCTCTAATAGAAACAATATCCGAAATCTATAGTGAATCCTTCTTCTTCACGCAACAAGGATAGGCCATTGCAGTGAGAAGGGCGAACACGATCCAGAAGAAGGCTCCCGTCTGGGGCCAGGGAATAAGATTGTCGAAAACCTGGTGAAGGGAAAAACCCGCCACGCCACACAGAAGCCCGAACCCGGTGGAGGATTCCGCGCCTGAACGGAGGATCTTCATGGCCGTAACCCCCAGTGCAGCCATCAGGAGAAGAAGTGATAAAGCGGAAAATCCTCCACCTTTCAAAGGCATCTCAAGAACAAGGGAGTTCAAACCTCCGAAACCCTCAAGCTTGTTCACGCTGTCTTCGTGGCGCACTTCCCAGAATCCGTAGAGAGCTGTCCTACCATGATAAAACTCCCTGCCGCCCCAGCCGGTTCCCTCCAGAGGGTTCACCATCATCTCCTCAAGGTAGCCCTTATAAGAAGTGTAGCGGTGAAGAAGGCTGGTATCAAGCATCAGCGACCTCATATCGCTGAACATTGTAAGCTGTCTGTGGAAGTCTTCCGCGTTGGCCACCACGAAACCCACGAAGAGGAGCAGCGAGACCACCGGTATCCATATTTTCCTTCTGAACCTGTAGATAAGGTAGAGCAGACATGCCCCTGAAACAGTGAGGAAACCTCCCCGGGAGTAGGTATACATCGTGTTAAGCACCCCAAGGATCACCGTGGAGAAGGCAACAGCCTTCCACAGCCTGCTCCTGAAGTGGAACATGGCGGCAAGAACGGTTGGGACCAGCAGCTCGAGAACACCGGAATAGGCGTTGGGTCCGCCATCTATCGTCGAGTAAACCCTTCCTACTATATCGAATCCGGAGGACAGCTCCCCCAGACGATTGAGGTTTCCCGATGAATACTGATACAGACCGTAAACAGACATTGCAAGAAGCATGAGGGTGAGCACCTTAAGCATCCTGGAAAGCCATATCCCCCTGCCGTACCAGTCATACACAAGGGGAAGCAACAGAGCTCCGATGAAGATCTTGTGCCCCTCTCTTAGCACATTCCAGGGGGGGCTGTCGTGGAGGTATAGGGTGGCGAAAATGGAAGCCAGCTGAGCAAGGTATGCCAGAGCAACCAGTTTAACCGGAAGGGGGAAATCGACCCTTTCCCCGAAACCGTTCAGCCTGTTTACGAAGTATACGCCGGCTGCGGCTACGATCCCGACGGTGGTAAGGGAAAGAAAAAAGGGACCGTGGCTGAAGGAGACACCGCCGAAGGTCACAAGCACCGGCAGTGCCAGGACCCATTGCTTTACACCGGTGAACAGAACGCCGGCTGCGAGAAGCAGTACAGACCCCAACAGAGCATAACGGAGATACCAGACCTGATAGTTCATCAGATAGAGATAGACTCCGGCGGTGGCCAGTATGATGAACCATGTGTACTTTGAAGGGCTGTAGGGCTCGGGTCCCGTGTTCATTGCCCGGACATTGCTTGAGATCAACTGATTACATCCGTTTTCCTCGATTGGCTCAGGTCCCGGCGAAGGGGCCGCAAGGACCCTTCCGCCGGGACCTTCAGCTCAGTTCATACCGGCCACCGCGATGGCTGACCCGGAGCCTCTGCTTCTCGAGAAGGCTATAAGCCTTCCAGCGAGGGCAACCTGAGAGTGGGGATCTCTCTCAACTGCTTCCTCGTAAAGAAGAAGCGCAGCACCAAAGTCTCCATCCTCCATGGCACTATCGGCGGCTGCCAGATAGGCCTCGGTGGTGGACGGAATGGCTGTCTCCGTGACCGAAGCCAGCAGAACCGTCGGAAGAAGCAGTGCCGTAAGCACTATGATCTTCCACATGCGAGCACCTCCAATCCCCCGTCCTTGGACGGGGCGTCAGGTAACCCGGCCGTCCTTCCCCCGGAGGGGCTGGGACCCGTAGGCTTTGCGTCCCGGGATCTCTCCCGGTTTGCCATTATCAAACGGCGGCCCGGCCATCCTTCCCGCATCCCCTGTGCGGGTTAGGACCCGTAGCTTTGCGTCCCGGGATCTCTCCCGGTTTGCCAGACGGTGCTCAACCGCCTGTCTAACTATGAATTGAATACCCCGTCAATGTAAAGCAGGGAATGTATTCCCGGGACCTGAAATACCCGTATTCCCTGAAGCCGCAGTCTGCAAGCAGTTCCCGGCCCTTCCCCAGGCCGAAGAACACATGTCCCTCTCTGTGCGTGTCGGAACCCATGGTAACTCGACGGCCGCCGAGTTCATGATACAGCCTCAGCACCTGCGGGGTTGGATAGGTGGTTCTCTCCGGTCTTCTGAGACCGGAAGTGTTCAGCTCAAGGGCCATGCCCCCTTCGATCATTGTGGAGAGAATGTCACTGAGAAGATCGGGGAACAGAAGGGTTTCGTCGATGTCCACCGGCAAATCCGCCCTGGCCATGCCCCTTCTGAATAATCCCATGTGGGCAAGTATGTCCACGCTGCCCCCTTCCACGATGGAGAGGGTCTGCCTGTAGTACTCCTCTATCAGGGGGAGGGGCTTCTCGCGAAGGAAGGGCCTCTCCTCCAGTATCATCCTGTCCCCCAGCCAGTGAAGGGCTCCAGTGATGAAATCATATCCCTCGGGGCTGAACATTTTCACCGCACCGTCCATGAACCTGTGGGGCTCGCCTATCTCCAGTCCCCGTAGCACCGATGCGCCGCCGGCCTTCTCGGCAAGGTCGAGTTCAGCGAGATACTCCTCTTCCCGAAAACCCCCGTGGCAGAAATCCCCGGGGTGGAGATCGAGATGGGCCACGAAACCTATCCGCCCAACACCTGCAGCGGCCCCGAGCCTGCAGAGCCGAGAGGCGGATATCTCTGCGTCGGGGGAGGATGCGGTGTGAACATGCATATCATTAAGCTGCATAGCCTTATACCTCACTAACGCAATCTTAACAATTCAAGTATAATATTCAGTTAAGCTTCGAAGGACGGAGTTTCATGTACTCTCACAATATACTAAAGGAGATCCCAATGAGATTTCTTCTTCCTTTACTCCTTGTCTCCCTGCCCCTTACGGTACTGGCCGCCACCGAGACATGCGGCTGGGAGGGCACCGACACCATACTGGGCAGCTACGGCGACATCATAGCCAGCATCGACACCGATCCGGTCTATGCCGGAAGCCAGAGCCTCAAGCTCGAGGATGATATGGCCTCTGGAACTCCCCAGGCTTTCATAGCGTGGGTCACGGGTCTCGACGACGGCGACACCGTTTCAGCCTCCTTCTGGAGATACGATGTCACCCCAAGCTCCGCTCCCAGCTGCAGGATATGGGCTCACTGGAACGATGACCCCGAGGATATCAACGGTTACGACGGCAGCGCCGGTGGCCAGAGCGATTACGGCCCCGGAACCGGATGGGACATGGCTGAATGGGAGTGGACAGTGATCGAAGGCCATACAGGCCTGGTCATCGAAGTGAGAACCTACTCGAACCCCGGAGACATCGTCTGGATCGACGACCTTACCGTGAACGCCCCGGACGGCGCCACGATAATCGTTCCCGAGGACTATGTCGCACTCACCAGAAGCACCTGGGGAGAGATCAAGGCCTCCTTCTAGAAAAGTCCTGCTTCTTCTGGCCCGGTCGCATGTCGGCCGGGCCTTCAGTATGTAACAGCAAGGCCGAACATCACCAGGTTCCTGGAAAGGTCCAGGGGAACGGAAAACTCAAAACCGGCGGCTTCAGGCATCCACTCCCCGCCGGCGGGGGGAAGGAAATAGAGAATGCCTGCGTTCATGGCGTGGTGAAAGGTGTTCTCAACCTCATCCCAGTCGTTCCCGCCGTCGGCATTCTCGGGAATGTTGATCACATCAGGACCATATCCGCCGTCCCAGCCGGCGTATATCTCCAGGGACCCCCCGAAGGAGTACCCGGCGGCGGCTCCAAAGCGTGTCCCAAGCAGCTTGGCGGGAACGATATAGCCGGCTCCGGCATTAACGGAGACAGCATAGGGCTTCCCGGGGTCAAGAAGGCCCACCCTTATCATCGGGCCAAGACCGTAGGCCCTGCCGAAGCTCCTATATCGATCCTGTCCGTGGCCCCGGAGAGAAAGGTAAGCGATGGAGAGACAGGCACATCGTCTATACTGCTCTCCCCGGCTTCCCGCCTGTCGTCGGCGGTGAGATATGCCGGCAGCCCCACCGCGCCGGTAACAGTCATGTGATTTTCCCCGAGTCCTGGCCCCGGTCATGGAGCCGTAGTAGCAACCCTGGAAACCGAATAAGATGAGAACGGAAAGAATTGTCAAAGGCTTTTTCACGATTCCCCTCCCTGTAAACCGTCTTCCTTCTTAACATATTAGAAACAGCGGGAAAGTGTTCTTCAGAAGGGAAAAGGAGGCAAGAATGAAGAAGGCCGCGGTTCTTCTGTCAGGATGCGGCAACATGGACGGAAGCGAGATACACGAGGCCGTTTCCGCCATTATAGCACTGGACGAAGCCGGGTGGGAAATTCTTTTTACCGCCCCGGACACAACCCAGAAGAAAACGGTTTCATACATCACTGGAAAGCCCATGGAGCCCAGGAACTCCCTTGAGGAAGCCGCAAGGATCGCAAGGGGCAATATTGTGCCTCTGTCTCCGGAACTGGCCGAGGAAGTGGATGCTGTTGTTATCCCCGGCGGGCTTGGGGCGGCCCTTACACTGTGCGATTTTGCACTGAAAGGGGCCGACTGCTCCGCCCTGAAAGTCGTGGAAGAGTTTCTGAAAAGGGCGGTGAAGGGCAATAAACCGATAGGCGCAATGTGCATAGCTCCTGCGCTGGTGGCCAGGTGCATTCCAGGGGCTTCGGTTACAGTGGGAACCTCCGAGGAAACCGCGGCCCGAATAGAAAAGATGGGCTGCATCCATGTTCAAAGCCCCGCCACCGAAGCGGTAACCGACAGGGAGAAGGGCATAGTGACCACACCGGCCTACATGACCGCCGCCGGGCCGGCTGAGGTGTTCAGGGGAGCGGTGGAAATGGTTAGGCAGCTGGACGCTCTGGTCAGTCCCAGTTGAAAAGGTCCTCCGGGGAAAGCATCATTACATGGGATGAATACTCCGCTCCGTTTCCGGGAAGGGATAGCTTCCCTGAAACCAGGAAGCCCCCGTTCTCCGTGGTTCTCACCGAATAGAAGATGGCATCAGAGTTGGTGAGTTCCATCTGCCATATTCTGGAAAGCCATGGATCGAAGCGTATCAGCCACGGCCGGTAGCCCTCACCGCCGCCACTGTTGGAATTAACCAGAACGGCGAAACCCGCCGGGGGAACCCCTATTACCGCCCGGGCCATGTCCGGACCGTCCTGCCCCCATGAATGGTCAGAAACCACCATCCCGCCCGAGTCGAAGAACACCATCAGGGCATCGGAGAAAAGTGCACCCTGCCTGGTGCTGCCTGTTACTATGTAACCGCCATCAGCCAGAGGTGCTATGTCGGTGCCGGTCTGGTGCCCCTCGATGGCGTGGGTGGTCTTCCAGTTCCAGTTGCCGGCTTCATCTATCTTCATCAGGAAAACGTCCCCCTGATCGGAACCGGTTATGAGATAGCCCCCTCTGGCGAAATGTCTGCCGTTATTGAACTTGCGGTCTGGTATCCCGGCGCGGTATAACGCTTCTTCCAGAGCACTGTACCGGAATCGGTGAAGCACGCCGCGAGAAGGTCTCTGTCTCCGGTCTCACAGTTGAATGAATAACCCACGGCTATAAGAAGGCCCTCGGAGGTCAGTACGATGTCGTTGAATGAGTCTTCCCCGGAATACCCTTCCCTGGCAGTCCAGAGGGTGTTCCCTTCGGCATCCAACCTCATCAGAAAGCCTTCGGTGCAGCTGGTGTCTTCAACGGAGCCGCAGACGATGAAGCCGTCCTCCAGGGTGACAGCGGAAAAGCCAGCTGCATCCCCCAGGGAAAGGGCTGTGCGCTCCCAGAGAACTGATCCGTCAGATTTGAAGGTGCAGAGGTTCAGCGCCCTCCTTCCCTCGGTTCCGATATTGATTTCCCCAACGGTGAACACGGTCCCGGAAGGGCCTTCCACCGCATCCCAGACAACGGACTCACCGGCGGACGGGAAGCAGGAACGCCAGAGTATCTCCGGCTCCCCTGCAAATGAAGCCAGGGAGAACACAACAACCACCGAAAAAAACCAGAACGGTTTTCTCAAAACTTCCTCCCGATACTGCTTAATAGGTTAACTTTATTGGTTTGAGTCAATCCCTTTGGGTTCATAGCCGAATGTGCAATATTTCAGAACCGTGAACTTGCAAGGCCGGAGGAATGTATGAAGCACGATTTTGACACCGTGGCGAACCGCAGGGGGACCCACTGCATAAAATGGGACTACCTGAAGGAGTTCTTCGGGAAGGAGGACCTCAACCCCCTGTGGGTGGCGGATATGGACTTCAAGGCCCCGGAGGCAATACTCAACCCCATCATCGAGAGGGCTTCCCACGGAGTGTTCGGTTACACGGCAAAACCAGAGAGTTTCTACAGAGCTGTGGTCAACTGGTTCAAAAGGCGGTACCACTGGGAGATAAAGAGGGACTGGATAGTAACCACACCCGGCGTGGTGCCGGCACTTAACCTTGCCATTCAGACATTCACCGCCCCTGAAGACGGCGTGATCATTCAGCCGCCGGTGTACTTCCCCTTCATGGATTCGGTGAAACTTAACGGCAGGAAAATCCTGAACAATCAGCTGACCCTCCAGGACGGCAGATATCAAATCGACTTCGAAGACCTTGCGAAAAAGGCTGAACGGGCAACAATGCTTATCCTCTGTTCCCCGCACAATCCCGTCGCCAGGGTTTGGACCCTGGCGGAACTGAAGAAACTGGGATCCATATGCAGGGACACCGGTCTGATCGTTTTTTCCGATGAGATACACGCAGACATTGTTTTTTCACCCTTCCGTCATACACCGGCGGCAATGGTTAACGATTTTCTACATGGGAACTCGATCTGCGCCTATGCCACAAGCAAGACCTTCAATCTGGCAGGGCTCCAGCTTTCGGTGAACATCATCCCTGACAAGGGACTCAGGGAAAGGTTCAAACTGTCCCTTGAAAAGCTCCACCTGGGCATGTCCAACATTTTCGGGATAGTGGGAACAACGGCGGCCTATGCCCACGGGGAGGAATGGCTGGACCAGCTGCTTCCCTACCTGTGGAACAACTACGAGGCAGTAAATACTTTCCTGGATCGGGAGGTCCCGGAAGTCTCGGTTCTGAAACCAGAGGGAACCTTTCTTCTATGGCTGGACTGCAGGGGGCTGGGCCTCACCGATGAACAGCTTGCTTCACTCTTCGTGAACAAGGCCGGTCTCGCCCTTTCCAATGGCGCGATGTTCGGCCCCGGGGGAAGCGGCTTCATGCGGATGAACATAGCCTGTCCGAAGCAAAACCTCCTTGATGCTCTTGAAAACCTGAAAAGAGCCATCGAGGACGATTCCCCAATCCCCGAGAACACCGTCTGCGGGGATGCTCCAGGGGATACCTGATAGGGTCCTCAGGGAGCAGGCTGTTCCCCGGGAGTTCCAAATATCTTCAGATCGATCCTTCCCCGGGGGCAGAACTCTACTCCCTCGGACTCCAGAAGAACCCTCTGCAAAATCCTGTCATCGTCTCCCTGAAGGGTTCGTCTGGAACTTATCTCACCCCTGGAGTTCACAACTCTGTGCCAGGGGATGTCCACTCCTTCTGGTATTGCCCGGAGTGCATAGCCCACCGCCCTTGAAGCCCGGGGATTGCCCGCCATTGCCGCTACCTGACCGTATGTGATGACCCTGCCCGGGGGAATGCCCGAGACTATTTCGTGCACCCTTTTAAAAAATCCTCCCATTACCACCTCCGGTAATGGAAAATATATTACCCCCGTCGGCAGCGTCAGGGAAGCGGGTGAGACTCCCGCGCGGCCCCGCCGCTGTAACCGGTATCGATTCCGCACAGGCCATTGCGGGTACCCGCGAGAAGGCGCGGAATCATAATGACCGGAAGCCAGAAGACCTTCTGCCGACACTGAAACTTCACCTTCGCGGGAAGGGTGGGGGGATATTCCTTTCCATTTTTTCACGCGGCCGAGCAACGGGAGACAACCATGTTCTCAACAGGGATCGGCCTGCTTCTGCTGTCGCTTGTTTCAGGGGATGCCCTTGTGATCTGCGGCGGAGATCTGGCCCATATCGACATCGTCACCGGAACCGTAACTCCATCCGTAGGAATACTTCACACCTACCCCAACGATGTGAGGATCCACGATGGCTTAGCCTTCGTGGTGAACTCGGGCAGTGATTCGGGCACCCTTCAGAGGTTCGATATGGACACATGGACCACCACAGAGCTGGGAATGGGCACAGGCTGGAACTGCTGGGCTTCCCTTCCCCTCTCAAACGGAAGTCTGGCGGTAACCGCCGCCCTGAACAACTCCATCACCATGGTGGATCCCAGTTCCATGACCATCATGGACACCCTTGCTGGAATAGGCCCCGCTCCAGAATGGATGGCGGAGGACCAGGGCGTACTCTACACCGCCTGCGGAGGCTGGGGCACAGGGAATTCAATAGTGGTGGTAGACATCGCAGATGGAAACGTCACCGACACACTCACCGCCGGCACCAACTGCCAGTCCCTTGTGGTCGCCGACGACGGCAGGCTCTTCGTCACATGCAGCGGGACCTACGGCAACGACGAGGGCAGCGTTGTGGTGCTGGATCCTGAAACAGGCTCCACAATAGCCACCCTTGAAGTGGGCGGATTCCCTTCATACTGCGTTTCGGCAAATGGGATCTTTTACACAGCGGATCCCTGGGGCGGAGGGGTGTTTTCCGTTGACATGGAAACCCTGGAGGTGCTCCACGACATGAACGACCCGTTTTGCGCAGGAGGCAACGGACTGGCCGCCGACAACGGGGGAAACCTCTGGGTAACCGACACGGCAGCCAGCGAGGTGAGGGTTTACGACGCAGGGGAAACACTGGTCCAGACCTATTCCCTGGTCCTTCCCGGGCCAATTGCGGTTTCCGGTTCACTGACCGGAGTTCACGGCTCCGGTGAGTCCGGCAGTCCTGTTATAGAGGTGAGCCCCAACCCCGCCACAGGCTCCATTGCAGTGAGGGGGGTTCCCGCAGGAGCTTCAGTTGAGGTTTATGACATCACCGGCAGAAGGGTTGCCGAAGCCTTGGGATCAGAGGGAAGCGTTGAATTCTCCGTGGCGCATCTTCCCAGTGGCCTCTATACCGCGATATGCCGGGAAGCCTCTGTGAGGTTCGCGGTGATCTCGAGATGATGGCCTGATGCTTCTCTGCCTTATTGCGGATCCATGGGGGGACGGCTCACCGGCGATCCAGTACGGCCCGGGGCCGGCTACGGTCAGTCATACTATCCGAACAACATCCTGGGCCCCCTGATCCAGAAGCCACTCCGGAGTCTCCGGCTGTGGGAGAAGATGAACTCCTTACGCTGGGCAAGGATGGCTGGGTGATTGTGGAGTTCATTGACAACACGGTGGTTAACGGCCCCGGAACGGATTTCACAGTCTTCGAGAATGTCATGCAGACGGGAGGAAGCTACTTCAGGGAATGCGCCTTCGTAGAGGTAAGTCAGGACGGAGAGAACTGGCTGATGTTCCCCTGGAACGATGCTACACTCGAGGGCCTTGCCGGTGTATGGCCCACCTCCGGGGAGGACCCCACCAACGGAGGTTTCCGGGGGGGACCAGTTCGATCTTGCGGACCTGGACCTCGACTGGATAAGGTTCATAAGGCTCACCGACTGCGGCGACTCGGTTGAGGACGGCGGTCTTTTCGACCTTGACGCGGTGGCGGCGGTGAACTCCACCACGGGATTACAGCAGGAACCAAACACCTCGGGAAACCTTGCGGTCTCTTCTCCCTTCTCCTCCTGGTTCACTGTAACCGCGGAGGAGAAGGGTCTTCTGATGTGCTACACCGTCGACGGCAGGCTGGCGGGGGAATGGCCGGTGGAAGCGGGAACCGCAGGCTTCCATGCCAGGGGCATTCCCCCGGGACTCCTGCTCTTCAGGCTGGGGAATACATATTCCTCTGCTATAAAGCTGATGCGATAATAAAATCCTCCTTACTTGGTCCAAAGGGCATGCTTAATTGGTTTGCCTGCTTCTTTTTAGGCAATCTATTTGTCAAATTTACGGATGGCTTCGAGGTTCTCCGATGGCGTGGTGAGGAGAAAGCTTCCGCTTCCTATTCTCCGTTTCAACTCCCTGGCTATCTCCTCACCAAGTCTTCTGCTGGAAAGGCTGAAGGTCCGGGACTTCACTCCCTTTACCGTTATCTCCCCGGAGTAGAGCTCCCTGTAGGACACATGCCCCAGCACCCGTCCGGAGGCGCTGGGGTAATCCGATGAGTAGTCAACCACAGGGGCCATTATCTGGTCGTCCGAGACACCTGTGAAACTGGCCATCTCCTCGTCCAGTACAGGGATGGGGATCCCTATGCCAACGCTCAGGGAAACGCCGTAACCCTTGATCCAGACCCCGCGGAGGTATTCAGGGCGCATGGTCTTCAGGTCGCCCCGGACGGAAATGGTCCCGGCTCCCTCTATGGGAACGCCGTTGGCTCCCTTGCGGGGTCGGGACAGTGCTGGGTGCCGGGGCCGGTTATCCACCCGGTTCCACCGCCCAGGAAGATCCTTGTTCCGGTGCCTATGGTCCTGAAGTAGGGATCGTTGATAAGGGGGCTGTATTCTCCGCTGCCGCTGTAGCCGGCGTTCCCGTAGCCGGGTTTCAGCACACCGAGGTAGGTTCTCCTTTCCCTCCGGGAACCATTCACCGCCACATTGTAGTTCTGGTAGGAGTTGCGGAAGTTGGTCAGTTCCGCGCTCTGAAGGCTTTCCAGGCTCAGGGCCCTGCTGAGTTCCCGGGCAGGGTAGCAGTCGGTTCCGTGACCGGTTGCCTGTAGGTAGACGCACCTTCCGCTGACAAGGTCCTCTATGACATGGCCGCCTCCATAACAGGGATTCCCGCTTCCTGCGGTGGCCCCCAGGAATAGATCCACCGCGGCTATGCCGCAGTAGGCGGCAACACCATTCATCGACGCCTCCCTGTAGTTTATCCTGGGGGATGAATGCCCGGTATTGAGAAGAACGCCGCTGGAGCACATGGGACCAAAGGTCCCCGTTGTAACCACATCCACCCTTTCCGAGGCCTTCCCGGCCCCCTGCTCCCTCACCAGGGAGCTCATCTCCCCGGCGGTGAGGACCACTGCGGTTCCCCGGGCGATCTTCTCGTTGATCTCTTCCATCGTCCGTGGCATCTCATGCCCTCCTCTTCAGCTTGATGTCACCCCAGATGCCCATTGATTCACCGCACACCGCCAGTATTCCCAGGAGTTTCCGGGAAGCGGCAATGGACTCCACCACGGGGGTAATGTCCTTTCCGCCGCGTATCCTGTTGGCGATGGAGGTTGCGGCGGCGTCGGCAACTGCCCCTGAACGGTGAATGACGGTTACCGAATCCGCCCTGCCCATGGAAAAGGATGGGCCCACCCTTCCGCTTGAGGTGCACACGGATACTCCCTCCGCCGCCCCCACGGTGAAGGGTATTCCACCGGAGAAGGGGGTATCTTCCCCGGGGTAGACCAGGAACTCCAGGGGAACCGGTGATAGTGCCCATACATCCCCTCCGTTCTCAACTATGACCGTCGGGGAGCGTTCCGAGAGCAGACGCCCCACTTCATTGGCTATTGCCCCGGCAACCGAGGCCATGGGTCCGGTGTTCCAGAGTTTTCCCGATTCCTCCATGGACCTGAGGAAAGTCCCGGGTTCCGGTCTCCACCGGAACCATGGACCTGAGGAACACAGGATGACGGGAAATGTGATCCCGAAGCCTGGCCCTTATGTCCTCAAGGGAGACCATGGCCTCTTTTCTCAGGCACTTCTCTGCATATATCTGAAGATCGCTCTCGCCGGAAACCACCCGGAATGACTCCAGGCCGTTGCCGGCGGTCCAGCTTCTGTAAAATCTTTCGGTGTACATGATTCTCCGCCTGTTGGTGAACTGTGTGGATATCCTGCCTCTGAAAAGGCCCCGCGGAGATACGGGAGGGGGTGGCTACCGCACCCGGGATTCCCGAACCCCGCAGGCCCGGACATCATCATGCTTCCGGAAAATGGATCGGAGATGGAGCGGCATGGCCGATGAGACGGCGAATGGTTCCCTGTGTTTTCAGCCATGTGAACTCCTCCATATAAGAAAATCGCCCTGCATCAGCAGAGCGAAGGGCAGGTTTTTCGGGTGTTCCCGCACATCGGCTCAAAGCCTGACCACCGTGGACCTGGGTCTCGGTTGGCGCCCCTTCCGGGGTTACTCCTGATGCTGGGCGCTATGATACCGGTTTCTTCCACCTCCGTCAATATACCTGTTTAGACATGCCCGATGTGATTATTTTCCCTGCTGCCCTGTAATACTTTTTGCATGGAAAGGGTCTGTCTTGAGAATTGCCGACCTCTACAAGTGGGAAAAACCAGTGCTTTCTCTGGAGGTGTTCCCTCCGAAGCCGGAACACAGCCTGAAAACCGTTTTCCGGACATTGGACGGCCTGCGGGATATTGAGCCCTCCTTCGTCAGCGTTACCTACGCCTCCCAGGGGCACTCGGTGGAGAGAACGGTGGAAATAGCCTCCCGCGTCCGCGACCAGTACCGGTGCGAGTCCCTGGCCCATGTAACCTGCATAGGCCAGAGCCGGGGGGAGGTTTCTGAACTCCTCGACGAACTGGAAAACCGGGGGATATGCAACATCCTCGCCCTCAGGGGAGACATCCCCCAGGGCAGAGGTCCCCTCTGCACCGACTACACCTATGCCTCGCAGCTCATAGAACACATCGCGGAAAGGGGTGGTTTCTGCATTGGCGCCGCCGCCTATCCCGAGGGACACTTCGAGTCCTCCCGGATCAGCACCGATCTCCTCCATCTGAAGAAGAAGGTGGCGGCGGGGGCCGAATATCTCATCAGTCAGCTTTTTTTGACAACAGGATATTCTACGACTTCCAGGAAAGGGCCGAGGCCCTTGGAATAGATGTCCCCATCATACCCGGGATAATGCCCATACTGAACTACACCCAGATAAAGCGCATACTGATGATGTGCAGGGTATCGGTTCCAGCGGGTCTCCTCAGCCTTTTCGACAGACACGCCGGGGATCCTGACGCCCTTGCCCGTGCCGGTGTGGAATACGCCACGGAACAGGTTGCCGACCTGGTGAACAACGGCGTCAGGGGAATACACCTCTACACAATGAACAGGGTGGAGCAGATAAGGCGAATTGTGAACGATTCGGGGCTACGGGAGCTCCGGTGAAGGCCTTCCGCCCGGGGCTGCCCCTTCCACTGCCTTCTTTGAAGCAGGTGCTCTGGCGGTCCGGCTGTCCTCCCCGTGATGCCGGCGCCGATGTCACAAGGTCAGCGGAAAGGGCCGTTTCCGCGTTGTCCGCCCTGGGCACGGTCTGGTGCGGCGCGGTCTTCCTGGAGGGGCCAGAGATCCCCTGTTCCCTGGCGGGGGTCTTTCCCGGAATACCTCTTTCGGTTATGGCGGTCACCCTGGGCCCCGGGATTGACCCGGCTATATCCCATCCCGATCCCCTCCAGGGTTTCATGAACGATTCAGCCGCGTCGGTGGCCGCTGAGGCCCTGATGAAAAAACTGCAGATATTCCTTTCGGATCAGCTGGGAATGACTCCCACCAGAAGGGCGGCACCGGGGTACGGAGACCTTCCCCTTTCGGTACAGCCGGAGATAATAGCTATGTTTCCCGATTCGGGAATAGTCTGCAGCGAAGGATTTATGCTGTCACCTGTAAAAAGCATGACGGGAGTGGTCGGATGGATTCAGCGGAAAAACTGAGGGAACTTCTTGGAAGAAGGATAGCCTTCCTCGATGGCGCCATGGGAACCATGCTCATGAGGCACGGAATGCCCGCCGGGGTGTCTTCGGAGATGTGGGCCTTCGATAACCGGAGGGTTCTCCGCTCCATCCACGAGTCATATGTACAGGCCGGCAGCGACATCATACTGGCCTGCACATTCGGCGGCAGCAGGTTCCATCTGGGAGACCGGTGCGCCGTGGTGAACGCCGCCCTGGCGGAAACCGCCCTGGAAGCAGCGGGGACCACTGCAATAGCCGCGGCGAGCATCGGCCCCTCAGGCCGGCTCATCTATCCCGTGGGAGACACCTCCTGGACCGATGTCTACAACGGCTTCCTTGTCCAGGCCAGGGCCCTTACCTCCGCTGGCATTTCGGTTTTCTTCCTTGAGACCTTCACCGACCCCAGGCAGCTCAAGGCCGCGGTACTTGCAGTGAGGGACGCCTGCCCCCATGGGTTCATCAGCGCCCACCTCACCTTCGCGGAAAACGGCAGAAGCGGCGCCGGAACATCCCCCACCGCCCTCTCGGTACTCTGCCAGCAGCTGGCGGTGGATGCCCTGGGGGCCAACTGTTCCACCGGTCCCGAGGGGCTGCTGCCGGTTGTGAGCCAGCTCGCCTCCACCTCCACGAAGCATGTAACTGTGGAACCCAACGCCGGCCTACCGGACAGCAGGGGAAACTATTCAATGGACCCAGAGCTGTTCGCCGGGGCAACCGAGGAAATGGCATGGGCCGGGGCCTCTATCATCGGGGGCTGCTGCGGCACCACCCCGGAACACATAGCCGCCCTGCGAAAGCTGGTGGGAAACCGTTCCCGGCAGGAGATGAACCCAGAACCGGTGAGGGCTTTCTCCTCTGTGGACCGGGTGGTCCCCATCGGTGGAGCCATGCTGATGGTGGGTGAATCCATCAACCCCACCGGCCGGAAGGAACTGAAGAAGGCAATACGTGCAGGCGACCACCAGTTCGTTGTCTCCATGGCCCGCCGCCAGGAGAAGGCAGACCTGCTGGATATCAACCTTGGCCTGGAAAGGCTTGTTCCACCGGGGCTGCCTACCAGGATAACCGCCGGCCTGTGCACCGGTGCGCCGCTTTCCATCGACCTTTCGGCGCCGGAAATGATAGAAGAGGCCTTCCGGCAGCTTGGCGGAATAGGTCTTCTCAACTCACTGATGTCCACCGAAGGACACATAGCCGCCAGAGTGCCGGTCCTCCTTCGCCACGGCGGCTACGCCGTTCTTCTGCCAATAGGGGAGAACGGCCTTCCGGACTCTCCGGCGGAAAGGCTGGCGGTACTCAAGCGGGGCCTGAGGATACTGGAGGACCACGGCTTTCCCGAAAGCCGGATTTTTGCCGACCCCATCGTGAAGGCAGTTGCCACCGGTTCATCCCCCGACGCCACGGTGAAGACCCTCAGCCTCTTCCGGAAGGAGGGGCTTCTCACCATCGCCGGGGTCTCCAATGTTTCCCACGGTCTGCCACACAGAGAAGGTATTAACGCCGCCTTCCTGGCAATGCTGGCCTCACATGGGCTGGATGCGGGAATAGTAAATGTCACCAGCCCCTTCACGGAACACATCACCGCCGGGGCCGGGGTGCTTTCCGGCAGGGTGGATCCGGCGGACATTCCAGTGCCGCCGGGTGAGCAGGAAAACGGCGAAGACGGCTTTGCCCTCCTTCGCAACGCCCTCACAGGCGGCGACTCCGCAGGTGCGGTCAAGGCTTCATCCGCACTGCTGGAGAAGGGTGCCAACGCCGGGGAAATAGTCACCGAAGCCCTTGCTCCGGCCATGGACAGGCTGGGCAGACTCTATGCGGAGAAAAAGCTGTTCCTGCCCCACCTTATCGCCGGAGCCGGTGCTGCGGGGGCACTGATGAAAGTGCTTGAACCCCACCTCAAGGCATCCGGGGCGGAACCCCTTGGAACCATAGTTCTGGCTACTGTGAAGGGGGACATCCACGACATAGGGAAGAACCTCGTGGGTCTTTTCCTCTCCAACGCCGGGTTCAGGGTTATTGACCTGGGCAAGGATGTGGAATCAGGCAGGATCGTTGATGCAGCCGCCGAGCACCGTGCCGACGCCATCGCCCTCTCGGCCCTGATGAGCACCACCGCCTCCAGAATGGAGGAAGTGGTGAACCTCCTCAGAAAAAAGGGCTCATCTATCCCCGTACTGATAGGGGGGGCAGTAGTTTCCCGGGAGTTCGCCCTGGAGATCGGTGCCCATTACGGGGAAGACGCCTACTCGGCGGTGGAATCAGCCAGGAAAATGCTGAATTGTTAATTGGCAGGGTTTTGCACAGCCCCGTCCCCTTTTGCTAATTTTCGCAGCCTAATTAAATTGACAATACCGGTCCCGCGGCAACTCCACCAATCTGCTATGATTTTGGTTATGCCATGGAGCTCAACACTTTGCGCAGATATAAATACAGAATAAACCCCGGCGGCATAATGGGCAGAAATTCACGGATCCAGCTGTGGATAACTTTGTGGATAACCCCTATCTTCACCTCTGACACCCAGTACCGGCCGAAGGATTAACGGTTTCTTAACCGTTTTCATCACAGGCAAGGAGGGGTATCCTCAAAACCCTGTCCGCCATTTCAACGGAAGACCGCCGGTGGGCAATGATCAGGCAGGTGCGGTTGCTCAGCAGTCTGCCAAGGGCTTGCTGGACCTTTTCCTCACTGGCGGAATCAAGGGCGCTGGTGGCCTCGTCAAGTATCACTATCGGGGGGTTCTTCAGAAACACCCTTGCCAGGGCGATCCTCTGCACCTGGCCTCCGGAAAGGCTGCTTCCCCTTTCACCCACCACGGTTTCATATCCCAGGGGAAGGGCGGTTATGAACTCATGGGCGTGGGCGGCCTTCGCCGCGCTCCTGACCTCTTCCATGGAGGCTTCCGGTCTTGCAAGAAGGATGTTCTCGAAAACGGTGCAGTGGTAAAGGAAGGGGTTCTGAAAAACAACTCCGATGTTCCGTCTGAGGGAGGCAAGGGTGGCTTCCCTGATGGGTTTCCCGTCTATCAGTATCTCCCCATGCAAAGGGTCAAAGAATCTCAGAAGAAGTGAGACCAGTGTGGTCTTTCCCGCTCCGCTTTCCCCGGTGAGGGCAACGGTTTCCCCCGGGGATATGATCCCGGAGAAACCTGAAAGCACCGGCAGCTCCGGTGAGTAACCGAAGGACACCTTCCGGAGCTCGATCTCCCCCTGAACATCCTCCAGCTCAAAGGCCCCGGGTGCGTCCTGAACCTCCGGGGGGGTGTCCATGATGCCGAATATCCTCTCGGCGGCACCCATGGACTTGAGCATCTGTCCGGCGACACCGGCAATGGAGCCCACCGGTCCGAAGAGCATACCGAAGTAGCTGATGAAGGCGATCAGCACACCTACCTGCATCTCGCCCCTGATCACCTGATTGCCCCCGAACCATATCACAAGGATCAGGGTTGAGGAGGCCAGAAGGGAACCGGCGTTGAAAACGAATCCCTTTACGGTCATCCTTATGTTGGAGTGCATGAGATCCGTCATGGAGGAGCGGAACCTTCCGCTCTCCCTGTCCTCCAGATTGAAGGCCGCCGATGTCCTGAGCCCGGACAGCTGCTCCTGAAGTGTGGCGGTGAAAAAGGCCCTCTTGTCCTGGACCTCGGCGCTTGCCTTCTTCAGCATGGTCCCGGCGAAGGCAATGATCAGGGCGAACAGGGGAATGGATGGAACCGCCAGAAGGGTCAGCCCCGGGTTTATGGTTATCATCACCGCCAGTACCACGAAGAACCTGATCATATCGCTGAGGGCGCTGGACAGGGTTGAGGAATAGAGGCTCTGCATCACCGGTATGTCGCTGCTGAAGCCGGCCATGAGCTCGCCAAGCCTCTTCCTGCCGGTGAAGGCCAGTGAGAGGATGTTGAGTTTGCGGTAGAGGGCCATCCGCAGGTCGATGGCGGCTCTCTGGCCTATCCAGCTGAAGAGCACAGACCTGGCCATTCCCACGATGGAACCCAGAAGTACCGCGGCGAAGAAGGCGAAGCAGATCTTCACAAGCATTTCTGTGTCGCCCTGTATAAGGACCTTGTCGATGAGGAGCCTTGTCACCCAGGGCTGCACCAGGGCAAGCCCGGCGGTGATTATCGTAAGGATAAAACCCAGACCGTGCCAGCCCAGCCAGGGCTTCAGGTAGGCCAGGGTACGGAACAGCAGCCGGCGGTCCTGCCAGAGCTTCCTCAGGTCGGATGCCGTGCTGCCGTTCCTCAATTCGACGCTACTTGTACTGGGTGGAGATGCTGTCGAGATATGCACCTATGCCGCCGGCTGCCAGGGCTCCAACAACACCCACTATCAGTGCAATTCCTATACCCACCAGCATCCAGATGAGTATTGCCCTGCTGTAATTCTGAAGGTTGATGTTCACCGAGCCTGCGAAGGCGAATATCAGAAGCAGTATCAGGTTCACCACCGGTATCATCAGCGCGAGCTGTACGAGAAAGAACCCTCCGGTGGAAAATGGAGCCATCCTGTCGTCGGGCATTGAAGTCCTCCTTTTGCTGGGTGTTCTCTTCAGGGGTTCCGCCGTAAGGCCGGTAAAAGACCTTTCCTCTTAAGCAGAACCCAGGCATTTTTACAGAATGAAAGATAACAGCAAACACAGCCGGGACAAACCGGCGGAAGCTGTCTTGTGAAAGGACGGTACTTCCCATATCATTGTATGCGTTCTACATTTTTTTCTTGAGGAGGATCCCATGATCAAACCTTTCATTTCCGCTGCCTTCGCCGTTCTCCTGTTCTGCTTCAGTTCATTCGGGGAAACCGGTACCGCAGAGTTCTCCGCCGTGTGTCCCGGGGTGAATTCACCGAGACCATTACCGGGGAGTACACTCCGGGATCTCGCCTCCAGCCCCTTTACGAACCTCCGGAGGTCCTCTGGCACTATTCCCTTCAGACCGGCGCCCAGCAGAAAATGGCCCCCATTGGCTTCGGGGCTCAGTATGTCTTCACCGGCGGCTGGTATGGCGGTGCACAGATGTTCCAGGGGTCAACCGGAGACGGCACGGTCCTCTGGAGCTACGAGCCCCAGGAGGGCTGGACCGGCCTGGGAACAAGCACAGCGGCGGCCAGGTCCGCCGATGTTTTCTACGCGGTTCAAAACTGGGATAATGCCAGGGGCGCGAACACAGCGGTCCACTGTTTTGCCGGGGGTTCCGAAACACCCGTCTGGAGCTACGACGCCGGTGGCACCTTCGACTCCGGCTCGGTTGACGGCCCGGGCAAGTTCGCCTGCGCCGCCGATGGGTCGGTCCTGGCTGTTGGGGGAGCCATGGGCGGCCACCTGGCCATTCTTTTCTTCTCTCCGGACAGTGCAACACCCATCGCCGTTTATGAAGACCCCTCCCTTGCCTACTATCCCAGACAGCTTCGAATAACCGAGGACGGCTCGAAGTGCATCTTCCGTGTGTCCGCCACCCTCTACCGCGTGGATACCGCCACCGGCACCCTCGAGGCCTCCATGGCCCTGGACGCCTCAAACGACTGCTTCGGGGTCTCCCCGGACGGTTCGGTGGTTGCCTACGGCTTCACCGCCGCAAGGGTGGCGGTATGGGACGGCTCTGAATACAGCCTCGTCGGCGGCATGGCGGTCACCGGCTACTATGGCGGAGCCGCCGCCGTGGCGGCGGACAACTCCACGGTCTACTTCGGTTTCTACAGGAACGACTACCGCACGAACAGAATAATCAGGTACGACCTCGACACAATGTCACCCCTGTGGACATACGACTATCCCGTGGGCTCCGGTGCCCACCAGGATGTCATGGAGTGGATGGAATGCTCCGCCGACGGCAGGTGGATGGTGGCCGGTTCATGGGGATGCCAGACCGGCGGAGGCGCGAGGTGAATGTGTTCGACGACCTTGCCCCTGAAGCCCCGGTCTTCTCCATAAACACCCCGGGTTCCGTGTTCCATGTGGACATCTCCTCAGACGGCAGGTACATAACCTCAGCTGGGAAGCATGTTCACGCCAATCAAATGGGCTCCGGCACCGATGTGTACATGGCTGAGATCGATGTAATGGGTACAGAGGGCTCCCCGCCGGAGCCTTCGGGCTTCAGCATCTCACCCAACCCCGCCGGCAGAAGCTTCGGCATTCTCTACACAGCAGCCGAGCCCTGTGGAGCTTCCCTGGTGATTTACGACCTCGGAGGAAGGCTGGTTCACAGGGAAACCTTCTCGGCCTCAGCGCCGGGCAGAAACACACTCCAGGTAACCACAGGCCTTCCCGCAGGGGTTTACACCTGCGTGCTGAAAACCCCCCTGGAGGAAGCAGCTGCCAGGCTCGTCGTTACCAGATAGAACGGTCCTGTGGCATGTCTCCTCCCACGGGTGGGGACATGCCGCAAGACAGCGGGAGGTCATAAGGGGCTGAAAAGAGCCCTGCCCTCCATCAGGATAGTTCTTTCAACCTCCACGCCTGAATGGTTCTGGAGGGGTGTCCCGGTGGATTCCGTCATTCCCGGGAAGCTCTCCCCAGTGGCGGTTGAGAAAAAGGGCATTCCCAGCGTTGAGCTCACCGGAAGGAACCTTAACACTTTCATCAGGGAGGAACCCCGGCTTCTTCGTGAGGAGATATCCCTGCAGAGGGAGCTCCGGGCCGGAATGATAGTAACCGATATCGACCCCCTTCCGGTACGGGCAGCACAGGAGAACGGAATACCCGCCATCGGCATAGGCAACTTCACCTGGGACTGGATCCTTGAAGGAATGTGCCCGGAACGGACCGGGCAGATCAAAAAGGTATCACGGATGTACCAGCGGGGAACATACCTCAGGCTCCCCATGGGCCCCTGTCACTCACCCTTCCGCTTTACCGTGGATATGCCCCTTCTCAGGGGCGGCCCGGAGGGAGACCCCGGGAGGGTCGCACACCTCCTGCCCCGGGAAGGACTGAGGTGTCTCATGGCCTTCAGGCATCTTCCCGGAGACTTCCCGGAGATGCCTCCCATGGGAGTGGCGCCCTTCACTTCACTTCCAGAGCAGGCAAGACCCGGGTGGCCCAACATCCATCACCGGACACTTGCCGCCGCCGGGGCGGGGTTCGCCGACCTGGTGGCCGCCGCGGACGTGGTGGTGACCAAACCCGGCTATGGAATAGTCTCCCAGATACTTGCCATGGGCAAACGGGCCATACTTGTCCCCGGCGGAGCCTTCCCCGAAGAGGAATACCTGCTGGCTTCGCCGAGGCCTCCGGGGGAGTTCTTGTGCTGAGGGATGGGAACACCGGCAGTGTCTTCCGGAAAGCCCTGAAGATCGCCGGGGAACCGGTGCCAGGGAAAGTAGCAGCATCCGGGGAGGAACATATCGTAAATTACCTTACTAAAATGCTGTTCAGTTAGCAGACTTTCTTTTTATCACATTCCTGCTTATAGTTTTCCTGAAACCCCTTAGCGCGTCAACTATCTGGAGGAAATATGCTTAAACTGCTAATTGTCGCCCTCTTCGCCGGCTGCTCCCTGGGTGCCGTGGTTAACAGCGGTTCCGAAGCTGCGGCCCTTGTCATGGAAACAATCCTCACCGACTTCACCAACAAGGAAGTGAGAAGCCTCGACCAAATCCTTGAAAGCGGCGAGATCATGGGTGCCTGGTCATACCCGGGCATCATGGTTCCCTTCGACAGCTATCTTGTTCTGGTGGACGACTACGCCTATGCGAACTGGGCACATCCCTGCCGCTGGGTTTTCGTTTCTCCTCAGGGAGAGATGGAAGTCGTGCGGAACTTCGTTCCCCCGGATGCTCTTCCCAGGATGGTTGTGGATTATACATGTCTCCCGGACCCGGGCTGCGGCCGCGGTCAGTACGAGGATTTCATCCAGTGGTTCGAACCAAATGTGCAATCCACCTCGGCAAACGCTGAGAACATGTACGCCTGGATCATTTCCGGTGGTGCCAATATGGGGAACAATCACATCAGGTACTACGGCGATGTGCAGTTCATCTACAATGTTCTCGTTTATGACTACCTGCTTCCAGACGACCACATAATCGTCTGTTTCGCAGACGGCCTGAACCCGGCCCCGGACCAGTCCGGAGGAATAAATTCCATCCCCGATTTCGATGACGACGGCGACAGCGATATTATCTACGACGCGACCCTCACCGGAGTCACCAACGGCTACAACGATATGGCCTCCATGGTTGGCTCCGAGGACCACCTGTTCATCTTCACCACCGATCACGGTGGACAGGGAAAGGGCGGATTCGACAACCCCCCCGAGGTTATTTTGAACCTCTGGAACAGCCAGACCCTGGATGACGATGTTTTCGAGGACTGGTTGAACGACTTTACCGCCGCTTCCATCCATGTTGTTATGGAACAGTGCTTTTCAGGCGGTTTCCTGGAAGAGGTCATACACTCTTCAGCAGATCAGCCCAGGACCTTCGCAAGCGCCGCGAATGGAAGTGAGTACAGCTGGGCCGGCAACACCTATCCTGAGTATGACGAGTATGTATACTGGTGGACCGGTGCCATGCACGGAAGCGTCCCACCTGCAGGTTCATACTCCGGCGGTGCCCTTCCGGGAGATCCCGACCTGAACTCCGATGGTGTTGTCTCCATGTGGGAAGCCTATGACAGGGGCAAAGAGTGGGACTACTACGCTCAGACAGGCCAGGAGCACCCCCAGTGGGACGACACACCGGACAGCTGCGGAGACACATACTGGCTCGGCGGGGTCATTGAAACATCCGTCTCCGATTTCAACCACGGCATTCCCTCGGTGGGCTTCTCCATCTCGATGAACCCCATCGTTTCAACGGCGAATGTCAGCTTCACCCTCCCGGCGGCCTCCCAGGCAACGGTTGAGATACTCGACCTTGCGGGAAGGATAGTCAGCACACCGGCAAATGGAATACTGGAACAGGGCAGCCACACCATACAGGCCGACCTTGAAGCAGCCCCTGCGGGGTTTATGTGATAAGGCTTACCACCCCTCGGGTACAGAAACCCTCAGGGCGGTGAAGCTCTAGCTCCGTAAACTGAACAAGGCACAGGGGGAAGGCTTCGGCTTTCCCCCTTGTCTTTACCCCTTTACGAGGAGCGGGGAAATTCACATTCTCAGTTATCTCAAACCGACGGGTGGAATCATGGAGGAAAAGGATCTGCGCAGGGTGTTCGATTCCATGAGCGAGGCCTATTTCCGGGTGGACAGCGCCGGTGCCATTACCGCGGTCAATCGCAGGGCAGTGGAAATGTTCAGGTACGATTCCCCGGAGGAAATGATGGGGCTTCGGCTCACCAGGGACTTCTTTCCCCCGGATGAAATGCGCAGGGAGTTCCTTCACGGTCTTCATGACCAGGGGGTTATAACGGCTGCGCCGGTCTTCTGAAAAGGAAGGACGGATCCCTTGTCCACTGTGAGATCAACGCCGCCAGGCTCCCTGCGGACGGGGGGCTGGAGGGATACATCCGGGACGTTAGCAGTCTGGCTGCCGCCCGTGAGGCCCTGGACGACAGAAAAACCTACTACAAGAAGGTCCTCAACGCGGTCCAGGAGGGTATCGGTGAGATCGACACCGAGGGAAGGCTAACCTATGCCAACGCCTTCCTGGCAAAAAAGCTGGGATACGCCAACAGCAGAGAACTTATCGGTGTAAGGTTATTGGACCATGTGCCGGAAAACTGCCGGAGGGGCTTTCAGGAGGTTTTCGAAAGGGCCTGCGACTCGGGTCACGTTGTTTTCAGAACCTCTTTCCGTACACTTGGAGGAAGTGTATTCCCGGCACTGGCCAACACCATTCCCAACTGTAATGCCGACGGCAGTATTGCCGGTTTTTTCGGCTCCTTCGCCGACATCTCGGAGCTGGAGGAGGCCAAGAAGGAATCGGAACACCTCACAAGGGCCCTCATGGCCATCCGCCAGGTGAACCGACTTATCACAAAGGAAAAGAACATCGACAGAATGGTACAGGGGGTCTGCGACGCCTGATATCCACCAGGGGATACGCCTCGGCATGGATATCCCTGTTCGACGATTCCACCGGGGTCTTCTACAAAACCGTCTCCGCCGGGGTTCCCCGGGAATCGATCGATGCACTCCACAGTAATCTTTCTTCAGACAAGCTGTGCTTCTGCGCCGACCTGGCAATGAAAACCCAGCAGATCGTTACCATAGCCGATGTCCAGCACAACTGCGCCGACTGCCCCCTGCTGGGTCTCGACCCCTCATCAAGGCCCTTCACAACCATTCTCGGTGTCCGGGGCAGGATACACGGCGTTATCTCCGCGGAGCTTCCAATGGAACTGAGCGGGAAAGAGGACGAGAAATCCATTTTCCAGGAGGTTGCCGACGATGTGGCCTATTCCATAGACAATATGCTCATCGAAAGGGAAAGGAACGCCAACCGGAAGGAGATCGAGAAGACGAACAGCCAGCTGGAGGAAGCCCTGCGCATGGCGGAAAAGGCCGCCGAGGGCGCCAGGGAAGCCAGCAGGGCAAAAAGCGAGTTCCTGGCCAACATGAGCCACGAGATAAGGACCCCCCTCAACGGAGTAATAGGGATGACCGGCCTGCTCATGGGAACCGACCTCACACCGGAACAGAGGGAGTTCGCCGGGACGATAAGGACCAGCGGCGATGCCCTGCTTACACTCATTAACGACATTCTTGACTTCAGCAAGATAGAGGCGGGAAAACTTGAGATAGAGGAGACCCCTTCGACATCAGGCTGCTTCTGGAAGAGGTGGGCGATCTCATGGCCATGAGGGCCCAGCAGAAGGGTCTTGAGTTCATTCTTATGATAGCCCCGGAGATACCAGCCGGTGTCATGGGAGACCCGGGCAGGATTCGGCAGATACTTCTGAACCTCACGGGCAACGCTCTGAAATTCACCCATAAGGGAGAGATCTCCGTTTCCGTGACACCGGAGTTCGAAAGGAACGATTCGGTCCACCTGCGCTTCTCGGTGAGGGACACCGGCATAGGAATCCCCCCGGACAAGCAGGAAAGGATCTTCAGCGCCTTCAGCCAGGCGGACTCCTCCACCACCCGGAAGTACGGGGGGACCGGCCTTGGGCTGTCCATCTGCAGGAAACTGGTAGAGCTCATGAAGGGAAAGATCGGTCTTCTCAGCCGTGAGGGGGCCGGCTCCGAGTTCTGGTTCACCCTGTCCCTGAAAAAGCAGAAGGACCTTCCCGAAAGGGTCCGGCCGGGCACCATAGAGAACTCCCGTATAATTGCCGTGGACGACAACTCCACCAACAGACGGCTTATCTCCCTGCTTCTGGATTCATGGAAATGCGACTACTCCATCGCCTCCGGCGGCGCTGCCGCACTGGAAACCCTTCGAAGGGGCACAGCAGGCGGCAGGCCCTTTGAGATAGCCATACTGGACATGCAGATGCCGGAGATGGACGGGGAGGAGCTTGGCCGAAGGATCATTGAGGACGAAACCATAGAAACACCGAAAATGGTGGTGATGTCCTCCATGGGCGCAAGGGGCGACGCGGCACGACTTCATGAACTGGGGTTCTCCGCATATCTTACCAAACCGGTAAAACAGTCTCAGCTCTATGACTGCCTGGCAAGGATCAGAGGACAGACCTTCGTGGAGGAAAAAACCCCGCTGATCACGAAATACTCCCTGAAGGAGTCCAGGAAGGCTTCAATTTCCATTCTTGTGGCCGAGGATAATCCGGTTAACCAGCTTGTGGCAGTTAAGATCCTGGAAAAGCAGGGCTACCGGGCGGATGTGGCCGCCAACGGCCTGCTGGCGGTGAAAGCCCTTGAAGAGAGGCCCTACGACATTGTGTTCATGGACTGCCAGATGCCGGTGCTGGACGGCTATGAGGCCTCAAAAAAGATACGGAAGGAAGGCCTGGGAAAACCCGGGCTGGTGATAATCGCCATGACCGCCAATGCCCTTAAGGGAGACCGCGAGAAGTGCATACAGGCTGGAATGGACGACTATATTGCAAAGCCCGTAACACCGGATCACTGGCGGAGGTGCTTGACAGATGGGCGGGGAAACTCCTCCAGGCGGCTTCGGAACCTGTGGAACACCGTTCATCTTTCGATGCCGCCAGGCTTGAGGAGGACTTCGACGGAGACACCGACACAATAAGGGAAGTGCTGGGAATGTTCCTTCGAACCTCAAGGGAGAACATGAAAGAGCTGGAGGCCGCGGTACGGTTGGAAGACCGGCGGAGGGTTAAGATACTTGCCCACACACTGAAGGGTTCCGCGCTGAACGTCGGGGCCAACGGCTTCGGAGAGGCTTCCTCCAGGCTGGAGAAACTCGCCTCTGGGGATGACCTCTCCAATGCTGATGTGATCTATGAAGTGATGGAAGGCGAGTTCTCCAGGCTTATAGCCATCCTGACCGAAAAGGGATACAGCTAGAGGCCCTGGGCTATGAACTCCTCAATGATCGGCAGGAAATCCTCCGGAGAGCCCATGACACCGGTGATCCTGTCCAGCTCGTTTCCCTGGCTGTCCAGAAGTATCAGCGTGGGGATGGACTGGATGCCATATCTCGAGGCCAGTTCCTGATTGTTGTCGGTGTTTATTTTCACGGTGACCGCCCGGCTGAGGACTTCCCTGTAGTCCTCCCTGGGGAAATAGTCTTCGGCGAGCATTCTGCACGGGCCGCACCAGTCGGCGTACATGTCCACGAATACCGGCTTGCCGGTTTCAGCGGCAAGGGCAAGGGCAGCGTCGAGGTCATCATGGATCCATTCGGCTTCAGGGGCTTCCCCGGTGCCCGCCGCCGAGGCTTCCTCGGTTTCGCCGCAGGCTACAAGGGCCAGGACCAGTGTCAGGGGCAGCAGATATTTCATAGGTTCTCCTTTCAGGGATAGTTTCGATTGTTACGAAATATACAAACTTTTGCCGAAAGTGTTCCATGGAGGTTCCAATGCGACCGAAGACACCTGAGCTTACCGTCGATGCCGTGATAGAGATGCAGGACCGGGGAATAGTCCTAATAGAGAGGAAATACACTCCCGCCGGCTGGGCCCTCCCCGGGGGATTCGTGGACCCCGGGGAAAGCCTGCTTCAGGCGGTGAAGAGGGAAGCCCTGGAGGAAACCGGCCTGGAAGTAGAGGTGCTGGACCTCTTCCATGTCTACTCCCGCCCCTGGCGGGATCCAAGGGGGGACACTGTGAGCGCCGTTTACTGGTGCAGGGCTTCGGGGAAACCCCTTGGCGGAGACGACGCTGCCAGGGCGGAGGTCTTTTCGGAGTATGGCCTTCCGAAGCATATCGCCTTTGACCACGAAGAGATCCTCAGGCAGTTCTTCCACTGGAGAAAAACCGGACAGCGGCCTTCGCTGGATTTATAACATTACAGATAGAGGGAGCTGAGACTCCTTCCCTCGTTTATCCTCTTGATGGCCTCGGCGAACATATGGGCAACGGAGAGTATCTCTATCTTGGTAACAGGACCTCCGTTAACCTGCTCCGCCCCATCGCGGTGGAACTCTACGGTGTCAGTTATGTAGAGCCTTGTGATGGGGCTTTCCTCTATTTTCTTCACTGCGTCACCGCTGAGGATAGCGTGGGTGATGAAGGCATAGATCTCCTTCGCCCCCTTGCCGCCACCGTTTCAGCGCAGAGGATGAGGCTTCTGCCGCTGAGTATCTCGTCGTCGCTCATGATAACAGTTCTGTCCGACAGGTCATCGAGGCCCTCCACCGTTCTCACCAGGGATTCTCGCTGTCGTCCACCCGCATTTTCTTCACATATCCCGTTGTTATGTCCGGGGTGCCTCCGGCGTCCCTTATACCCTTGGCGGTGTGCAGGGCTATGAAATCGTTGTCGAGTATGCTTCCGGAGTCCGGGGCAACGAAGGAGAGCTTCTCCCGGCCCATGGAAAGTATCTTCTGAACGAAAACGCTGTAGGAATGGAGCTGGTCCACCGGGATGTTGCTGAATCCCTGGGACTGGGGACAGTGCAGGGACATGGCTAGTACCCTGTCGGTCTTGACCGCCTCGAGGAGCTCGAACATCATTTTCGCGGTGATGGCTATTCTGGGCTTGTCCTTCTTGTCGCTCCGGGCGTAGGGGAAGTAGGGGGTTACCGCGGTTATTCTGCCGGCGCTGTCCTTCAGTGCGCTTATCATCTGGAGCATTTCAAAGATGTCACCGGAAACCGTACGGTAGGCCTCGGTCTTGCTTTGAAAGACCGATCTTTCCCCGGACTGGATCACGAAAACATCCTTTTCGCGAACGGTTCCTCCGGGAAAATTGACCATCATGTTCCCGTTGGAGAAATCGTGGAACTCCACTGGCTCCTGTTCTATTCCCAGGATAGTGCAGATATCCTCGGTAAGCTTCCGGCTGGCCCTGCCGGAGCAGATGGCTATGCTGCCATACATCCCCCTGAATCCCTCCTTTTAGAGTGCCGCCAGCTCTTCGGCGGTTTCGTCTATGGTACCGAAGACGACCTGCAGCATAGCGGCGAAGGCCTCGAGACCCACACCGTTCTCGGTGGAAAAGGTGTATGTGCAGATGATCTCTCCGGTTGACATGTCGTGTTCGAACTTAACGAATGGATACACGGCGTTCAGCTCGGCCATTTTTTCAAATGCCGCCGCCCTGCCAGCCCCGGATTCCGGAACCAGACCCGGTGTGGGGCCCGCCATGAAACAGGCTTCCATGGGTGCGTTCACCTCGATGTAGAAAATGGGAAAGACATCTCCGCTGAGAGAGTCGGTGGCCAGAAGCCAGAAAACACCCTCCTCCTCTTCGTAGGAGGCGCCTATCTGATCCAGATAACCCGCCACTGTGGAAGGTGAAAGGGCTGCAAGGGATACAGCGGTGACTAGACCCATTAGAATGATGGAAAATTTCATTGGTTCCTCCGTGTTCGTGATTGGTACTGGAAATCCAGCATCGTGTTTAATATGCTTCCTTTTCCGGTATTCGGGAAGTGCGAAGCCGAATCTTTACAACGGCGCCCGGGTGTTCTAGATTTGGTTATTCTTTTGTCATGTAAACACATACTCGCTTCTTTTGGAGGCATAATGGATCGCAGGATAAGAGTTCTGATAGGCAAACCGGGCCTCGACGGCCACGACCGCGGAGCCAAATACATAGCCCGGGCCCTCCGCGACGCAGGCATGGAAGTGGTGTACACCGGAATAAGGCAGACCCCCCAGGCCATTGCCGACGCCGCCATACAGGAAGATGTGGATTTCGTTGGCATTTCCCTCCTCTCCGGAGCCCATAATCACCTCTTCCCTGAGATCGCTCGAATACTGCGGGAAAAGAACGCCTCGGACATCGTTCTCTTCGGTGGAGGCGTGATCCCCGAGGAAGACATCCCGGGCTTGAAGGAAGCAGGCTATGCCGCCATCTTCACACCGGGAACCCCCGCCTCTGAAGTTGTCGACTTCATTAACTCCACCATGGAGAAAAGGCAGTAACCCTCGATGACCGTCCCCTCCGGCACTATCCGGGAGATCACCGAAGGTTCCATCAGATCCATCGCAAGGGCCCTTACCATGGTGGAGAACGGAACCCCGGAATCCAGGAAGATACTTGATGGCCTGTTCGGTCAGCAGAAGGGTTTCACCCTGGGTGTCACCGGTCCGCCCGGGGCTGGAAAGAGCACCCTGGTGAACCGGATGATAGGCAGGTACAGGGAAACCGGGAACCGGGTGGGCGTGATAGCCGTGGACCCGTCCTCTCCCTTCAGCGGCGGTGCCCTTCTGGGAGACCGCCTCAGAATGCAGACCCACGCCTCCGACCCTTCGGTGTTCATAAGAAGCATGGGAAGCAGGGGCCACCTGGGCGGTCTTGCCGGAGCCACCCGGGACGCCTCAATGGTCCTTGCCGCCGCCGGTTACAGCCCGGTGATAATAGAAACCGTGGGGGTTGGACAGGCCGAGGTCGAAGTGGCGGAACTGGCGGACATAACGATACTGGTCCTGGTGCCGGGACTGGGGGACGATGTACAGTCCATGAAGGCCGGCATCATGGAGATAGGCGACATAATAGTGCTGAACAAGGCGGACAGAAGCGGTGTTGACGAGCTTGAGAACTATGTGAAGGCAAGCCTTGAACTCATGCCATCCCACATGAAGAAGCCCCGGGTCATAAGAACCTCCGCCGTTACCGGAGAAGGCCTTTCCGAACTGTGGAAGGCCCTGGATTCCCTGAAGGACCCATCGGCTGTAGGGGGCGGTGTTCCCCCCAACGCCTGAAGATACTTGACGGTATTCTCGAGGAGAACGGCAAAATTCTGTTCAACCGTCTTCTCGAACTTGAATACAATGGCAGAGAGGGTGCTGAAAGGCTTATCTTAGCCGGTGAGGTAACGCCCTACGCCATCGGGGAAAAACTGCTTGAAAAGGCGGAAAGGATGTTGAAATAAATGAATGTTACCGGTATAGACCACATCGGAATAGCCGTTGAGAACCTGGAAGAGTCTTCCGCATTCTACCGCGACGCCCTGGGCCTCGAATCCGCGGGCACAGAGGAAGTGCCTTCCCAGAAGGTAAAGGTGGCCATGTTCAAGGTGGGAGAAAGCAAGATAGAACTCCTTGAGCCCACCTCCCCGGACAGCCCCATAGCGGTCTTCCTTCAGAAGAGGGGCCAGGGTATCCACCACATCGCCTACAGGGTAACAGATGCCTCCGGTGCCGTTTCCGAACTGATGGAGAAGGAAGTAAGAATGATAGACACCGAGCCGCGGGAGGGTGCCGGGGGTTCCAGAATAGCCTTCATCCATCCCGGAGCAAGCGGCCGTGTGCTCACCGAACTCTGTCAACACTAATCCCTGAAGGGAAAGGGAAAGAATGAGCTCAAACCATAATGCCGACAAACTCAGTAAGCTCAGGGAAAAAGCCCTCCTGGGCGGCGGCGAGAAAAGGATCGAGAAGCAGCACGCCCGGGGAAAGCTCACCGCCAGGGAAAGGATCGAATTTCTCCTCGACGAGGACAGCTTCGAAGAGTTCGACATGCTCAAGACCCACCGATGCACCAACTTCGGTCTTGAAAAGCAGCAGTTCCCCGGCGATGGCGTGGTTACCGGCTACGGTACCATCGACGGCCGACTGGTATATGTGTTCAGCCAGGACTTCACGGTTTTCGGCGGCTCCCTTTCCGAAACCTTCGCTGAAAAGATACTGAAGGTCATGGACATGGCCGCCCTGAACGGAGCACCCCTGATAGGTCTCAACGACTCAGGTGGCGCAAGGATACAGGAGGGAATAGAGAGCCTCGCCGGCTACGGCGACATCTTCCTGAAAAATGTGCTTTACTCCGGAGTGGTACCCCAGATATCCGCCATTCTCGGGCCATGTGCCGGGGGAGCGGTCTACAGCCCGGCCATCACCGACTTCACCGTTATGGTGGAAAACACCAGCTACATGTTCGTAACCGGCCCGGATGTTGTGAAGACCGTCACCGGAGAAGATGTAACCAAGGATGAACTGGGTGGCGCCCACATCCACGGAAGCAGGAGCGGTGTTGCCCACCTCGTGTGCAAAACGGAACAGGAAGCCCTTCAGCTCATAAGGAAGCTTGTGAGCTACATTCCCCAGAACAACATGGAAGACCCCATCTCCATCCCCCCCACCGACCCGGTGGACAGGATGGACGAATGGCTTGACTCATTCGTTCCTGAAAATCCGAACAAGCCCTACGACATGCGTAAAATAATCTCCGGCCTCCTCGACCACGGCGAATTCCTTGAGATCCAGCGGATGTACGCCCAGAACATCATCATCGGCTATGGCAGGCTCAACGGAAGACCTGTTGGGGTGGTGGCAAACCAGCCCGCCTATCTGGCAGGGGTTCTGGACATCGACGCTTCGGTGAAGGCAGCCCGTTTCGTAAGGTTCTGCGATGCCTTCAACATTCCAATACTGACCCTTGTGGATGTTCCCGGGTTCATGCCTGGAACAAGGCAGGAGTACGGCGGAATAATCAGGAACGGAGCCAAACTCCTCTACGCCTATGCCGAGGCCACCGTTCCGAAGATCACCGTGATCACCAGAAAGTCCTATGGAGGGGCCTACGATGTTATGGCCTCCAAGCACCTCCGGGCCGATGTGAACTTTGCCTGGCCAACGGCGGAGATAGCGGTAATGGGCCCCGACGGCGCAGTGAGCATCATTTTCCGTAAGGAGATAGAGAAAGCCGAAGACCCTGTGGCAAGGAAGGCGGAGCTCGTTGCGGAATACCGCGAAAAATTCGCCAACCCCTACAACGCAGCCGGCAGGGGATACATCGACGACGTCATAGTACCCTCAAACACCAGGTTCAGGATAATCAAGAGCCTGGAAATGCTCCAGACGAAGAGGCAGGAACTGCCCTCCAGGAAGCATGGGAACATTCCTCTATGATGACGGCGACACTCCTCCGCGGGGCGATCTTAGCCATTCCTGAAACCTTCGGTTTCGGCGTAAGGATTGCCCTGGTGGGCATGACAACGGTCTTTGCCGGCCTGGCCATACTGGCCCTTGCCCTCCCGATCATCAGAAGGATCGCCGAGGGAAAGAAAAAGCCCCCGGCAGCCACCGGCGGGACAACGGAAGCCTCCGAGCCAACCCGGGAAGAGGTGGTTGCCATTACCGCCGCCATCCACGCCCATATCACCCGTATCAGCATGATGCAGAAAGCCAGGCTAACCTGGGAGATGTATGAGAAACCCTACACTCCCTGGCGGCTGGCGGGAAGGTCCAGGGTCCTCACCAATCAGTCCCTCTTCAGGCAAAGGAACAGGAGCCGATAATGCCCGAATACAAGATAACAGTGAATGACAAGACCTATTCGGTCAACATCGGCCGTATAGAGGACGACACAGTGGAAGTGAAACTGGGAGAGCGTTCCTACACCGTGGGCATCCAGGCTCCCGGGGGTGTTCTGTCCAAAACCCCCAGACTTTCCCTTGGCAATACGGTTCCCGATGCATCCTCATCTCCGGACAGAACAACCCCTCCAGGGGGTCTGTCCGGAAAGGGCGACATACTCGCTCCCCTTCCCGGGGCAATACTGAAGGTCCTTGTTTCCGTGGGTGACCAGGTCACCGAGGGACAGACCGTAGCGGTAATGGAAGCCATGAAGATGGAGAATGAGATAGAGGCTCCGGTGGCCGGCAAAGTGTCGAAGATCGCTGTTAAAGAGGGCGACACCATTCTCGAGAACGCCCTTATAATGAGAATAGGTTAGGGGGGAGAACCATGACCTTTGCCTCCCGACTGCTTGCCGCCCTCACCGCCTCGCCTGAAAACCTCCGGCTGGGCGACATCAGCATTGCGAACTACCTGGCCGATTCGGGTTTCGGCCAGCTGGAGCTGGGCAACGCGCTGATGATGGTGGTGGGAATGTTAATGATCTACCTGGCCATAAGGAAGGAATACGAACCCCTTCTCCTGATACCCATCGGCTTTGGTATACTTGCGGGGAACATGCCCTACAACCCCGCCCTGATACCCATCGGTTACCAGGACCCCGGCTCTGTTTTCAGCCTGTTCTACTTCGGCGTAAAAAGCGGCCTGTTCCCCCCACTAATCTTCCTGGGAATAGGAGCCATGACCGACTTCAGCGCAATGCTTTCAAACCCTAAGCTCCTCCTTCTGGGAGCTGCTGCCCAGATAGGTATTTTCCTCACTCTCCTGGGATCCCTGTTCCTGGGGTTCAACCTCAGCGAATCCTCTGCCATCGGAATAATCGGAGGCGCCGACGGACCCACGGCAATTTTCCTTGCAAGCCAGATGGCCCCGCATCTGCTTGGGGCCATTGCCCTTGCCGCCTATTCCTACATGGGCCTGGTCCCGGTTATCCAGCCGCCTGTAATGAGGCTTCTAACCACTCCCGCCGAACGCAGGATGCGGATGAAACCCGCCAGGCAGGTCTCCCAGACGGAAAAGATACTCTTTCCCATAGTAGCCTTCATTATCACCGCCTTCATAGTCCCCGGGGCCATTCCCCTTCTCGGAATGCTCTTCTTCGGAAACCTCCTCAAGGAGAGCGGTGTTACCAGAAGGCTCGCCGAGGGAGCCCAGGGCCCTTTGAACAATGTTGTGGTGATCCTCCTCGGCTTCAGCGTTGGAACCACAACGATAGCCAACACATTCCTTACCTTCGATTCCCTGAAGATCTTCATCATGGGAATAGTCAGCTTCATGATCGCCACCGCCGGGGGCATTCTATTCGCCAAGTTCATGAACCTCTTCCTCAAGGGCGAGAACCGAATCAACCCCTTCGTTGGCGCCGCCGGTGTCAGCGCCGTTCCAGTTGCGGCCAGGGTTGCCGAGGTGGAGGGCAGGAAGTACGACAAGACCAACCACCTCCTCATGCACGCCATGGGTCCCAATGTTGCCGGTGTCATAGGAAGCGCCATCGCAGCGGGTATCCTCCTCAGCGTGGTGCCCCGCTAGTGCCCGGCGAATACGATGTGCTGGTAACGGGTGGAGCCGGTTTCATCGGCTCCCACCTGTGCGAGAAGCTTGTCTCCCAGGGAAAGACCGTATGCGTTCTGGATGACCTCTCAACCGGGCATCTGGCAAACATCGAAGCCCTTCTGCCCAGGAAGGATTTCCTCTTCGTTGAAGACTCCGTTCTAAACCCGGATGCGGTGAACAGGTGCGTCCACGGTTCGAAAACGGTGATTCACCTTGCCGCAGCAGTGGGGGTGGAGAATGTAATAAGGAAACCGGTTGAAACCATAGAAACAAATGTAAGCGGTACCGAAAATGTGCTCCGCGCGGCAAAGGACAGGGGCACCAAGGTCCTCATCGCTTCCACAAGCGAGGTTTATGGAAAAAGCTGGCAGGTCCCCTTCAAAGAAGACGGCGACATAGTGCTGGGGGCCACATCCCGGAACAGGTGGAGCTACGCCTGCTCCAAGGCCCTCGACGAGTTCCTGGCCCTGGCCTACAACCACTCAAGGGGGCTCCCGGTGGTTATCTGCCGATTCTTCAACACCGTGGGTCCAAGACAGTCCGGCAGGTATGGAATGGTCCTTCCCAGGTTCATCAACCAGGCCCTCACCGAGCAGCCGATAACCGTTTACGGGAACGGAACCCAGACAAGGTGCTTCAGCCTGGTCCACGAAGTGATAGACTGCGCCCTGGCACTCATGGAATCCCCGGAAGCAGTGGGCAGGGTGGTAAACATAGGTTCCACCGAGGAGATAACCATACTGGAGCTCGCCAGACGGGTTCGGGAGATATCCGGGTCCAGTTCGGAGATAGTGAAGATCCCCTACGAAGAGGCCTATCCCGCGGATTTTGAGGACATGCAGAGGCGTGTCCCAGATGTCTCCAGGCTGGTGAGCCTCACGGGAATTCGCCCAACGGCGCCTATAGAAGAGGTGATCAGGCAGGTGATAGAGGCGGGTATTCCCGAGGGCGCCCAGTGATAGAAAGCGTTTCCAGCCGATCCAATCCCCGGATCAAACTGGCCGCCTCCCTGGGCAGATCCTCCCAGTGCAGAAAGAAGAAAAGCTATCTGCTGGAGGGCCCCAGGTTCATCCGGGATTTCATCTCAAGGGAGGACAACTCCTGTTTCGTCATCCTTTCGGAGAAGGCCACTGAGGAATGTGTGGATACCGCTCGAATGGCTTCTTCGAAGGGCTTTACGGTGCTCCGGGTACCCGAGGCCATTTTCAGCGACATCTCACGTACGGAACACTCCCAGGGCCTGGCCGCGGTGGCTCCCATACCGGTGCATGAAGCCGAAGGGGTTTTCAACGGAGGAATCGTTCTTGCCCTGGACGGCGTGGCCGACCCGGGCAACGCCGGAACCGCGGTGCGGTCCGCCGCAGCCTTCGGCTGCAGCGGCGTGGTGTTCCTGCCTGGCAGCGCCTTCCCGTGGAACCCTAAGGTAACAAGGGCATCAGCGGGGCTCAATTCCGCCATTCCGATAATCGAGGTCGAGTCCCTTGCCCTTCTGAAAAAGAGATTCAGCAACTACCTCTTCACAGGCACCGACACCGGAGGCAGCAGAACCCCTGAATCCCTTGAGGGGAACTCGCTCTGCATCGTTACCGGCTCCGAGGCCCGGGGGCTCTCCGGTGAAACCATCGAAGCCCTGGACTGCTCGGTAGGGATACCCATGGCCCCCGGCGTTGAGTCCCTCACGCCGGTGTAAGCGCCTCGATAATCCTTTACCAGCTCTTCAGAAGGAGGCCTTGATACCGGCGAAGGTGGTCTGATCCAGGGCAAGGGGGTCGTAATCGATCCTCAGCATCTGCACTATCGTAGAGGCGAAACCCGTTGGAGAGGTGGTACTGGTGCCGGACACCGAACGGTTCTCTCCGGCATTCCAGCTCCAGGAATACAGACTGCCCTGGCCGAAGGGCACAGGAGTCGGCCCGGACCATACGATCTCGATCAGCAGGTTCTGGCTGCCATCGTACTGGAATGGGGTATCCAGCTCAATGGTAAACCAATCGCCTATGACAACATCAGTAAATATCACCGTTGAGGGCGGCAGCACGGTTGTCCCCGATGTGCTCCAGTTGTCGTCATAGGTTTCAGTGAGGCTGGAAAGCCCGGTATGGCCCATGAGAACGGTAAGGTTTTCGTAGGGTCCCTCGGGGTCGGAGGGTGGGGCGGCATTGAAGCTGATGGCGTTCACTTCCATTGCGATGTTTTGCAGTTCTTCCGCTGTCACCATCACCTGATGGCGTCTGGAACTGCCCTGTCAATGGCAGAAGGGGTCGGTTGAGGGCGTCTGTGCCTGGCCCACCACAATGCTGTCCCCAGCGGCGAAGACCGTAGCGAAGCCCATTATCAGAAGTACTAATTTCATTTCTCCTCCTATTTCAGGGAACAAACCGCTTACGGATATAATACACCTTCATGGACAAAAGTGTTCCCCTGCAGTGTGAAACCTTTCTCTATCCAATTTGTACATATTAGCGGTGTATTTTTCCCGCCATATCCTTGGAGGTATTCATGAAGACCGTACTGCTGCTTCTTGCGGTACTCGCTGCAACGGCCCTGGCCGGCCAGCTTTTCCTGATCCCCGACGGCACCGCCGTCGCGGAACAGTCACACATTATAGTTCACAGAACCCCTTCCCATGTGGTTGCCTTCGGCACACCCACGGTGGATTCCAGGGTTCTCAGTGAAACCGACGGCGGCCTGGAAAGGTTCGCCATGGTCACGGTGAAGAACGACAACGGAGTTCTTCAGACAACGGAACTTGGCAGTGTTCTCTACCGGAACGGCAACACACTCATCATTCAGCTCCACAACCCGCTGAACGGCGGCTTCAGAAGGCCCGATGTGTTCCATGTGGCCCCCTCCGGGAAACCCTGGCCCCGGCTGAACCCATCCCGGTGCCGGTGAGAAGCGGCTACGACGACACCATTTCGGACATCGTCACCGCAGTAAGCGAAGACAGCCTGATCTCCATCACATACAATTATGAGAGCTACCTCACCCGGTACTCCAACACCGACGGCTACGACACAGCCTGCGACTGGAGCAACGACCGCTTCCTCTCCCACGGCCTCGACTCCGAGATTCAGTACTTCTCCATGATGGGATACCAGTGCCAGAATGTTATTGCCATCCAGCAGGGAACCCTTTACCCCGACCAGTACTGGATGATCTGCGGCCACCTCGACAGCACCTCCCCCAACACCCAGTACGACGCCCCCGGTGCCGATGACAACGGCAGCGGCTCCGCCGCTGTGGTGGAAGCCGCCAGGATAATGAGCCAGTACGACTTCGAGTATTCCGTTATCTACGCCCTCTGGGGCGGCGAAGAGCAGGGCCTCCACGGCAGCGCCCACTACGCCGATTCAGCGGCGGCGGCTGGAATGGATATACACGGGGTGGTCAACCTCGACATGATCTTCTACGGCCCTCCCCCGGACGACCAGGCATGGCTCCACTACAACACCGCCTCCACCGGTCTCGGCCTGGCCTTCGACGCCATAAGCGACACCTATGTGCCGGCCCTTGTGAAGACCGTGGCTTCCAATCCCACCGGGGCCAGCGACCACGCAAGCTTCTGGAGCGCCGGATACCCCGCCATGCTCAGCATAGAAAAGAATGTATTCTCCAACCCCTACTACCACCAGACATCGGACCTGATGGACAACTACCTGGAGTACTTCCCCTTCGGCACCGACATGGCCAGGGCTGCCATCGCCACCGTGGCCTACCTTGCCACACCGGTCACCACATCGGTGGAAGAGAATCACAGCGGTGTGCCTGAAGGCGGATTCGGCCTCGCCGTTAACGCCAACCCCGTTAGGGAGCCGCCTCCCTCACAGTAAGCCTTCCCGGGCCGGGCACCGTTGCCCTGGGTGTTTTTGACCTCACCGGCAGGCAGGTCCTCTCCACCGGCGAGGAACTCTCAGGCGGTCTCAGCCAGGTTTCCCTTGCAACGGAAGCCCTTCCGCCGGGGATGTACCTGGTAAGGGCCCAGAGCATGGGTAACACGGTTACAGCAAGGATGATCATCGCCCGCTGACATCGATTAAGTTCCTGAAAGGGGGCGGCGACTGGCCGCCCCTTTCTCATATAAGAAGGGCTCCCTGCAGACGAAGCCACTTTTTCGCCCGGGGAATGTCCGGCACATGCCGGGCAAGTTCCCGCCAGAAAGCAGCTGAATGGTTCCTGTGTATCAGGTGGGTGAGTTCGTGCAGAACGATGTAGTCAATGATGTGAGCCGGGGCGTGGACCAGTTTTCTGTTTATCATAACCACCCCCCTGTCGGAGCAGCTTCCCCAGCGGTCCGGGCATTGCCCGGACGGATCCTTTTCGGAATCTTCCCGGTTTCCCTGGAAAAGGCCTCCGCCGTGGAGTTCACCCTTTCGAGAAGCATCCCGTCCAGCCACTCGCAGAACTTCCTCCGGGAGAACCAGGAGATACCCATGGTAAGCAGAGGGGGATTTATCACCGGGGGAATGTCCCCTTCGGCGGTCCTCAGCTCCAGTGGTTCGCCGAAAAGCCACAGTACGGAGCCTTCAGCGGGTTCTTCCAGGGGAACCGGGCCCTTAACGGACAGGAAGAGGTTCAGCTTCCCCCTTATCCAGCTGGATTTACTTTCAATGAAATCATCTATCACCTTTCGAGGGACGCCCCGGGGGGCCACCACCTCCACGGAGCCGGGTCTCACCCGGACGGTTACTCTGGATGCCCTTTCGCTGTATCTGATGGAAGGGTGGAAATGGTCATTCCCAGCTGGAGTCATTGTAGTACAGGCTGGAAACCGGTTCGGTGATCCGCCTGATTGTGCTCTTCTCCCCGTCGTCAGCCGGGTTTTCCAGATCACCGAGACACCGGCGGAGTCCTGAACGAAATGATGCGATACTTTGCCCTGAACCACTTCGTTCCCGGGGTTGCACTGGGCTTCTATGGTGGCCTCTATACTTTCGGTCCATGTGAGGTCCAGTTTCTCATAAAGGGCCTTGAAGCCGTCTATGTAATCCCTGCTGAGATCTTCGTGGAAAACGGTTATCCAACCGGGGTGGGTTTTCCTGTAGCCGTCAACCACTGTGTAGAAAACCTTCCAGTACAGCGCGGCATCCTCCAGTACATAACCACGGGGCGGTTCCCTGGAGGCAATTCGGGCGCGTATCTCCTCCTGAAGGGTTTCCGGAAGGGTCTTCATAAGCCATGGCTGTTCTTCGAACTCCTCCACCCTGGTGGGCCAGTTCAGCCTTTTTATACTGTTCACATAGGCTCCGGGGTGCCGCACTGTAAGTACCACCCGTGCGTTGAACTCTTCGGCTAACCAGGGTGCGGACATGAGGGCAATGGGGTCTTTGAACAGCGGCTTCTTCCCTCCTGTGATGTAACCGTAATAGTTTGACAGGGCCCTTGCCAGCTTCCTCAGTTTGTTCCGGAGCCCTGGGCCGCCCTCGGCGGACCTCAGCATTTCTATCCACATCTTCTTTCTGATGAAATCGGCCATTACCGGCTCTTCCCGGGGAAGAAGCCTGCGATAGTGTTTTTCCAGCGGATGTTTCAGCAGAGGAACTGTGTCCTGTTGATTGAAGGACTCCCACACGAGGAAGAGCTCCCGGGAGAGGCAGAGGTTCCTGCCAACCCAGGAGGTGCCGGTTCTGTTGCCGCCGGTTACGATCACCGGCCTCATCGGGTTCCAGTCTTCATCGCGGAAACATAACCCGAGGTCATGGAGTCAACAACCATCTTGACACGGAGACTCGGCAGGGGCATTGTGAACCCCGGGAAACCGGAGGGAGACCTGTGATAAGGATATCCGTCAAATCATCCCTGTGCACAGGCTGCAGGAACTGCGAAGGGGTCTGCGCCCTGGAACGCCGGGTAAGGGATCTTCCTCCCTTTCCGGTAATAAGGGTGAACCTTCAGCCCTTCACCGGAATGAACACCCTTGTCTACTGCAGGCACTGCAGCGACCCGGCATGCGCCGCTGTCTGCGGAAGTGGCACCCTCAAGAGGAACCCGGAAACCGGGGCTGTGGAGCTGAAGGGATCTACATGCACAGCCTGCGGAGCCTGCGTATCCGCCTGCCCCTTCGATGCGATATTCCTGACAGGAGGAACGGCCCCGCCGGTGAAGTGCGACCTCTGCGGGGGGAACCCCCTCTGCGCCGGGGCCTGCGCCTTCAATGCGATACAGCTCACCGGGGTTCGCCGGTGAAATACGGAGGCTATGGCGGAACACTGCTGAGGATCGACCTGTCCAGGGGCTCCGTAGAAGGCCAGCCCACCTCCGACTACCTGCCGGAATGGTATGGAGGCAGGGCCCTGGCAGCCCGGCTGGCCTGGGACGAGATACCCCAGGGCACCGGGGCTTTCAGCCCTGAGAGCCCCTGATGATACTCGCCGGACCCCTTACTGGAACCGCCGCACCCTTCAGCGGCAGAACAACCGTCTGCGGTCTGGCTCCCCAGGGATATCCCTCCGAGTGGTTCTCCAGGTCCTCCTTCGGAGGCCACTGGGGGCCGGAGCTGAAACGCGCCGGTATCGACGGCCTTATCATTACCGGAAGGGCTTCTGGTCCGGTGTATCTGAAAATAGAGAACGGGAACTGCTCCATAGAGGATGCATCAGACCTCTGGGGCATGGGGATCTACCGTACCCAGCAGCTCCTGATGAACCGCCATGGAAGCCGCTGGAGGGTTTTTGCCACCGGCCCCGCCGGGGAAAAACTTGTAAGGATAGCCATCGCCGCCACGGAAACGGAAAGCGCTTCCGGCCAGGGCGGCTATGGAGCGGTGATGGGCTCTAAGAATCTCAAGGCTATAGCGGTACGGGGAACCATTCCACTTCACATAGCCAGGCCCGGGGAATTCCAGCGGGTTTGCCGGCTTATCAGGGAGGAGGCCCACGCATCCCACGGCTGGCCCCATGAACCCCAGCTCGACCCGGACAGGGTGAAGAAGTATGGCCAGCGCTATCAGGCATGCACCGAGGGCTGCGCGGTGAAATGCTACGACGCCAGGTTCTACACCACGGTTCCCGCGGTCCTGCAGAGGGGAAAGGTCTTCTCCGGCCAGGTGGACTGCGTGGCTGGGCTCTTTCCGGGTTTCCCCGGCGGATTCTACGACTGGGAACTGGGTTTCGAGGCGGGCTTCGAGATCGGCCGGCTTGCCAACGACCTGGGCCTCAACCACTGGGAAATACTCATAGGCATGGCCCCCTGGCTGCGAAGCCTCCATACCGAGGGGGTCCTCACGAAGATAGACGGCATGGAGATAAACCTCGACGACCCGGTGTTCTGGGACTTTCTGCTCAGGGGTATCGCCGCCAGGGAGGGGGAGTTCCGGTCTGCCCTCTCCGAGGGGACCGTGAGGGCCTCCGCCGCTCTTGGGGTGGGCAGGGAACAGCTTGAACGCCTCTTCCCCGCATGGGGATATGCCGGCCACTGGGACGGTCACGGCGACAGGATAAACTATGTGTTCTTTCCATACTGGATAGTCAGTGCCCTGCAGTGGGCGGTGGACACACGGGACCCCATATCCAGCGCCCACGGGTACGCCCAGAACATCATGGGCTGGAGCCGGATCTGCTCCCCTGAACACGGGCTGTCCTGGGAGAGGATAATGGAGGTTTCCGCAAGGATATACGGAACCACCGATTCCGCCGACCCGAATGGGGCTACAGGGCAAAGGCCTTCCCCGCCTGGTGGCACGGACAGCGCTCGGTAATGAAGGATTCCCTCACCGTGGGCGACCAGGTCTTCCCCAGGATCTACTCAAGGAAGACCCCGGACAACTTCGCCAGGGCCGGTGATATGGAGGGCCCCTCCTTCGAAAGGCACATGTTCACCTCCTGCACCGGTGTGGACTGGAGCGACAGGGACCTCGAGTTCGCCTCTGAAAGGGTAATTCAGCTTGAACGGGCACTTCTTTTCAGGAACTTCAAGAGGACCAGGAAGGACGACGAGGGGGTCATACCCTACTACGAGAAAACCGAGTACCTCACCAGCCCGGTCACCGGGGTGAAAACCTCCATGGACAGGAATGAGTTCAAAGGGGTAATGGACGAATACTACCGTCTCAGGGGATGGAACACCGAAACGGGAATACCCGAAGGTGAAACCCTGAAGAGATTCGGTCTGTCCCGGGAGGCAGAGGATATTGACAGGCTCCGCTGAGATCTTCGTCCCGGGAAGGCTGTGTCTCTTCGGCGAACACAGCGACTGGGCCGGGGAGTACCGCCGGGAGGACCCATCCGTACACCCTGGAGCCTGCATCGTCGCAGGAACCGACCAGGGCATAACCGCAGAAGCCCGGCTTGAAGGACCAGGATTCTCCATCAGTCAGGTTCTTCCCGGGGGGTCATTCTCCACCTGGGAACACTACTCAACGGCGGAAGAGGCAAAGGAGGCGGCAAAACGCCCGGGGAACTTCAATGCCTACGCCGCGGGTACAGCCTCTGTAATACTCCGAAAGCATCCCTCCGCCGGGCTCAGCCTCAGGGTTCACCGAAGAACCCTTCCGCTGCGAAAGGGCCTTTCCTCTTCGGCGGCTGTGTGCGTGGCCACCGCCCGTGGGTTCAACAGACTTAACCGCCTGGGAATGACCCTTCGGCAGGAAATGGAGGCGGCATACCGGGGAGAGCTTCTCACCGGTTCCCACTGCGGGCGCATGGATCAGGCCTGTGCCTGGGGAGGAGGGCCGGTTCTGCTCTCCTTCAGCGGAGACATCATGGAAACCGATGAACTCACCCCGGGCGGAGACTTCCACCTCCTGATAGTCGACCTGGGCGGGAAAAAGGACACGAAGAGGATACTCAGGGACCTGAACGCCTCCTTCGCCGGCGGCGACCCGGGCCTGAGAAGGGCTCTGGGCGAGGAAAATCTCAGGATAGTCACCTCAGCCCGGACCATGCTGGAGCGGGGCAACCCCCGGGGGCTGGGTTCCCTGATGAACGAAGCCCAGGAGATCTTTGACGCGCTGGTGACCCCACGCTGCCCCGGCGAACTGCGTGCCCCTATCCTTCACGGTGTGCTCGAAAAGGGCAGAGGCACAGGCCTGGTTTGGGGGGGCAAGGGCGTTGGGTCCCAGGGCGACGGAACCGCCCAGTTCCTCTGCCGGGGGGAGGGGGAAAGGGGAGGCCCTTCGCAGGATCATGGAGGCTGAAACCGGGCAGAAGTGTTATTATCTCACCATGTGAAGGGGAGGGATGCTAATGGAGTATTTCAAGGATCAGGGCGACAAGTATTTCGCAAAATCCTTAGGCGGAGTCTCCCGGCTCAGACCGGTCATTCTGCTCGTACCGCTGATCATTGTCGTCGCAGTGGTATTTTCTTCCAGTGGTAACGACGGCCGGGGGGCAACAATGCTCCTCGCGGCGGGGGGGGTGGTGGTCTTCTCCATGCTGCTGTCCATGGTTCTGCAAAAGGCCGGTCACGGCCCGGGGATCACAGTGGACCAGATCAACCGCACAATATCCTACAAACGCCAGAGAACCGGCGTCCGGAAGGTACGCATCCAGGACGCAAAGGATATTTCCTGCTTAACCGCGTCCGGTGTCTTCGCTGTGATCTTCCTGAACATGAAGCAGGGCTCAAGGATCCTGCTTATGCAGTCCCCGGAGCAGGACAGGCTGAAGGCCCTGGCTGAAGAGCTTTCCGCCCTGACATCACTCTCCCTCAACAAGGGAACCCTGACCGCCAGAGGGGAACAATGACCAGGATAGGGGTATTCGACTCGGGCATAGGCGGGTTCTCCATCCTCAGCGAGATCCTCTCGGAGGTGCCCGGTGTTGTGGTGGATTACATATCCGACGATCTCTACGCTCCCTACGGGACCAGGTCAGACGGGGAAATAACCGAAAGAAGCCTCTACATCACCGGCATACTGCTCCAGAGGGGGGCGAACCTGATTGTTGCCGCCTGTAACTCCGCCACAGCCGCTGCCATTTCCCATCTGAGGGAAAAGCACCCTTCGGTGCCCTTCGTGGGGGTTGAGCCCTACATAAACGTTCTCAACCACGAATCCCTCTACCCAGGCATAACGAAGGCCGCGGTGATAACAACTGTCCTCACCGGCAACTCGATAAAATTCAGGGAGCTGAAGAAACGGCTCGATCCCGGGCAGAGCATAACCCACCTCACCATGCCGAACCTGGCCACCATAGTTGAAAGAATACTACAACAGGGATATACAGCCGAACTCCGGAGGGACCTCACAGAAGAGCTGGAACCCCTGAGAAACCTCAACCTCAGCCACCTGATACTGGGCTGCACCCATTACCCCCTTATAGCAAACCTCATAGAGGAGTTTCTCGGGGTGAAGACAATAAGCCCCGGGCCCGGGGTGGCAAGGAGGGTAAGGGACCTTCTCCCCTCCCCGACGGGAACCCCTTCCGGGAGCTTCTCCTTCCTTTCCACATCATCCGGCGTATGGAGGGAAATGACACACGGGGAGCTGTTTGAACTGATGAAGTACGGCAGGACCGGAGACAGTTTTGAACATCAGGCCTGAGTTTTCCGAACTGGCCAGGATGGACGCCGAGTGCGAGAAGCTGGCCCGGGAGATATGCCTGGAAACCGTCTGCCCTTTGCGGGATCCAGGATACTTGAGGGTTCCACCATTCTTTACAGAACAGGCCACGGCCTTGTGGTGAAGATATTCTCCTCGGAAGAGCCGGAGTTCTGCAGTAACGAAGCGGGGTTCCTGAAACTGCTCCAGGGAAGGCTTTCCGTTTCCACACCGGAGCTGATAGCCTCCGGGGTCCACCGGGGATACCCCTACATAGTCATGGAGGAGATGACTGGTCTTCCCCTGAAGGCCCTGTGGGGTGATCTCTCCCGGGTAAACAGGGAAAGGCTGATGGAACAGACAGCCCATCTTCTTGGGGAACTTCACTCCATTCCCGTTGAAGAGGTAAAGACCCATGAGACCAACTGGGAGGAATTCATCCGGGGACAGATAGCGAACCTGGAGGCAAACCACAGGGGATTCGGCCTCGATGAAAGATGGACAGGTCTGATACGGGAGTACATAGACTCAACGGAGCCCGTTGAGAACCTTTCAAAAGAGCGGTCTGCCACACCGAGATAATGAAGGAACATCTCTTCGTAAGAAAGAACGGAGGCAGACCGGTGATAACCGGGCTGGTGGATTTCGAGCCTTCGATGGTTGCCGTTCCCGAATACGATTACTGCGCCGTGGGCCTCTTCCTCAGCTGCGGGGAGCCGGGTCTTTTCAAAGGGTTCCTGAATACCTGCGGGTATGCCGGGGATACCAGGGGAATAATGCGAATGCTTCTTCTGCACCGCTACTCCAACATGAAGTGGTTCATCTCCACCATCCCCCGGGAAGTCCCCGCTGAAACCCCGGAGGACCTTAGACTCTACTGGTACGGCGGCTAGTTCACCGAATAGGAGAGCAGCTCCGATTCGATGGTGGTCACCAGATTCTGGTAGGAATGGGTGTATACATTCTTCACCCTTCCCACATCCGGAGCAAATGAGCTGACATTCTCCAGGGTGCTTCCGCTCTCTATCCACCATACGCGCAGTTCAAGACAGTTCTCGAAGGTGCCCGCCGGAACCGTGACCGTTTCGGTGAGGGACACGATTTCAGCTGTCATCGGGGGATTCTCGGAGAACTGCCATGTGGCACCCACCTGCAGGGGGAAGGGAACGAAGGACACTGAATCTCCTCCGGCGAGGCTCACATAGCTGTAAAGCCCCTGGTCGGTAAGGCGCATGTATGTTGTGTAGGTGGAATCGATTACGAGGGTCTGCCCGGCGCTTTCCATCGTGTCGGCAATTGAGTATTCCTGCACATACACATCGAACCCCAGTTCGTGGGTTACCTCGCCTGTGATGTCGCAGATGTTCATCCCGTTCAGGTTCCCGTCTGGAAACCTGCCACTTCCATCGTGCCGCTGCGGTCATATACCCACTGATTCCCCACGGAAAGGGGATAGTAGGCGGAGTCTTCCCCGCCCTGCTCAGGCCCGGAGGGTGAGTCGTCGTCTCCGCATGCGAACACCAGGACCATAACCGCCAGAGCGCATAATATCTTTCTCATGATCTCCTCCTTAATATCCTCGAGCACCGGTGATACTATAGAGTATCAGGGCTGTTCGAAAAAGGTCAGTTCTGATTCGATGTAAACCTCTATGTTCCCCGTGGTCTGGGAGTAAAGGCATTTGACCATTCCGACGCCGGGGGCCAGATACATCAGCCGGTCGAACTCGGCATCGGCCCTGCTCCAGTTCAAGCGGATTCCAACGCAGTCGGTAAAGCTACCAGCTGGTACCGTGACCGTTTCACCGCTGATCACCACCTCGGCCAGTGTAGGAGGCGTCCGGGAAAACTCCCAGGGGTTACCCTCTTCCAGCGGGAAGGGTATGAACTCCACGGAGTCGGCATCCTCCGGGTCGAGGTAGCTGTAGTGCCCATCCTCCTCGAGCCTTCTCCAGGTGGTGTAGCTGGAGTCCATCAGCATTGTTTCGCCAATGGTGACAACGGTATCCCTTACCGATGTATCCACCCTCCTTACCTCAAGGCCGTTCTCCAGGGTGTCGGTCCCCATGACGGTTTCGATCTTCTCCCAGAGCATTTCCGTGGTCTCGATACCAAGGGAAGACATGGAGCCTTCCATGGAGTAAACCCATCTGGTTCCCGGTTCAAGGGGGAAGTACAGGGAATCCGGGGCTGCAAGAAGGGCAGTCGCTATTAAAGTATAGATTAAAGTGCTAATTGTAGTTCTCCTTTCCTATGGTTTCCTAAAAAGACAATAGTAAACTTAGGGTCCAAAAAAAAGGGGCGGCCGAAGCCGCCCGACTCACAAGGGATCCGGTCAGTCGATCCTGTTGTACATTTTACCCATGGCGCCGCATACCGGGCACCTTTCCGGGGCCTCCCTGCCAATTGTGTGACCGCAGACGGGGCAGACGAAGTAGGGATATTCCTCCTGTTCGCCGGAGAGGCCCTGAAGCATATCGCTGTAAAGCCCGGCGTGGATCTGCTCCACCTCGTTGGCGTACCTGAAGGAACGCAGGGCAGCCTTCTCCCCCTCTTCCTCGGCGGTCTTTATCATGTCCGGGTACATGCTCCTGAACTCGTGGGTCTCACCCTCGATCGCTTCTTTCAGGTTCTCCTGTGTGGAACCCACACCATTCATAGCCCGAAGATGGGCATGGGCATGGACTGTCTCAGCGGCGGCTGCGGCGCGAAAAAGCCTGGCGGCCTGGGAGTAGCCCTCCTTCTCCGCCTTATCGGCAAAGGCCAGATACTTCCTGTTGGCCTGGGATTCCCCTGCAAAGGCTTCTTCGAGGCACTTCTTCGTTTTTTCCATTTCAGCTCCATTCTTGTCCGGTATCTCCAGCGAAAACGATGTCAAACACAATATATCACGAAATCAGTATCAGGGATATCCCCTCATCTGATGCACTGTTACAGGAGTTATTTGTCAAATTTACGGATGGCTTCCTGGCGGAGGAGGTGGGATTCGAACCCACGGTCCCCGAAAAGAGGACAACGGTTTCGAGACCGCCCCGTTCAACCGCTCCGGCACCCCTCCGCGCAAGGAGAGGAAATATAAGGAATAAAGCTGAGTTCGCGAAGGGGGCACCCCTCACATTTCGGCTGAGGACGGCAGAACCCCTTGGCGCAGGCAACCAGCAGGGCGTGGAACTCGTTGAACACTCCCACGTCGGGAGAAAGGGCATCATGGAAAAGCTTCTGAATATGGTGGCAGGAAGCCTTCTCAGGGCAGAGCCCGTGCCGGGAAAGGATGCGTCTGGTGTAGGCGTCAACCACGAAAATGGGCCTTTCCAGCACATACAGGAGTATGCAGTCCGCGGTCTCCGGCCCTACTCCCTTGATGGACAGTAGCCCCTTCCTCAGGGAGACCGTATCCAATGTCACCGACCCGGGAGTTCCGTTCCAGCTCAGCTCTGCCATGTATGCCCAGACTCCCTGGAGATACTCCGCCTTCCTTCTGTAGGTGCCGGAGCCCCTGAGAAGCAGGGAGAGTTCCTCAACCGGCACATCCAGCAGTCTGTTTCCTTCAAGGATCCCCATGTCCTTAAGGCGCCGGATCACCGGCTCCACCCTGTCCCACCTGGTGTTCTGGGCAAGGACGCATCCGGCAAGGTGCTCTTCGGAGGTCTCCCCGGGCCACCAGCCTGGGGGCCGAAATGCTCCAGCAGCCGGGTGTAGACATCCTTCAGCTTCACGGAAGGTACCTCCCGAAGGGGCCGTCGCCAACTATGTAACCCTGGCCCCAGCCCGTTGCCGGCTACTCCGTTAAGGTCTGAGGAGACCCCGGAATTCACAGGTCTCCAGCTGCGGCCGTTGTCACGGGAGAGTATGATCGTACCCCCTCACCAACGGCGCAGAAGGTCTCTCCGAATACCAGGTTGGCCACCCCGTTCAGGTTCTCTTCGCATCCGCTCTCAACCCCTGTCCATCCGCCGTTCTCGAAGAGAAAGACCGCGCCCCCCTCACCAACGGCGGCGCAGGGGCTGCCCGCGGAAACAAGGGGAGTTACCCCCCGCCCCGGGGCTGCCAAAAGCTCAGCCTCTCCGGAGCAAAGGCTGACGCAGGATCCGCTAACGTTGTCCAGCTCCAGCCGGCCGTCAGAAGCGCTGTGAACGAAGCCGTTCTCTCCTGTTATCACGAAATTATCAGGGCTTGTGGGGTCGAAGTTCACGCTGAACAGGTCAGCCCCGCCGCTGTCGAACTGGTCCCATACCCTCCAGGTGAAGCCTCCGTCGAAGGAAGAAAGGAGTGCTCCATCGGCGCCGCATGCCATGCAGACACCGCGGCTTCCCATAACCACTGAGAACAGGTCTTTCCGAAAGCCTGCCGGGGAAACATCCTCCCAGATACCTTCTTCATCCCTTCGAAGTATTCTGCCATTGTCTCCCACAGCGAGAGCGGTTCCGGTGAAAATATCAACAGCGACTCCATTGAGATCGCAGGCAGTTCCCGAGAACTCCCGGTGCCAGGTTTCCCCTCCATCCGTGGTACTGAGTATGGTTCCGGCAAAGAGGGAAAATGACAGAACAAGTACGGACATGACCTTCAGCAAGAAACACCTCCTTCTTCTGGAATATAGCGATCCCTCTCCCTGAGTTTCCAGAAACGGTTGTCCTTTTCCCGTTGACGATACATAGTACCAGCTTAGGAGGTATATATGATGCTCGGGAACAGACTGATCCTGATTACAATTGTTCTCCTTGCCGCTGGCGGGGCCTGTATAAACCAGGCGGACAACCCGCTTATCCCCCCGTCGGGCATAAGCTCTAACGCACTTACAGTTCAGCTGGGATATACAGCAGGAGGTGAAGCAGCGTGGGCTCCGGAGAGGATAGGTGAGTACTCCGCCTTTCTAATGAGGTGGAGCGAGATGCCGGATGCTGATTATTACGAGATTCGGGCATCCGAGATCCCGATAACTGTGGAGAACTGGGAGGATGCGATTCCCATGGAGATGATACCTGCCCCCGCTGACAGCGGTATGGCATTCAATGTCATCGAAGTCCTGCCGGAACCATGCATTGCCTGTGGCCTCTGCGTGGCTGAATGCCCCAACGACGCCATAACCGTTCAGGGAGGGGTTGCGATAATTGACTACGACAGATGCACCTCCTGCGGTATCTGCCAGGATGTATGTCCTGTTGATGCAATCACCGGAACCAGGAACGGAAGGGACTACTACTTCGGGATAAGGGCATTCTATAACGGGGATCAGCCCTCCAGTGAGATTGCCGTTACCGATCAGGCTTATCGGATCATCTTCTACAACAACAAGTACCCGTACTTCGGGCCTGACTTCGTATCCAAGAACTGTGGTCTCTGCCAGCCCGGGTCCGACTCACTGGGATGCTTCGGTGGATGCCATATCATGGAAGACTACCTTGATGAGGAGAGGACCATATCCACGGGTACAGGATGCCCCTTCGACGCAATGTGGCAGGATACTCTCATTCTTCCGGATTCCGTCTACGTCGGGGATATCCCTTACATGGTCTATATCGACTACGATCTTTGCCAGAACTGCGGCAAATGCTTCGTGGAGTGCTGGAACCTGAACGCTGTGATTGATCCGACTGAGAGCTATGCAGGTCTCAAGTCGCTTATGCACAGAGTCGTTCCTGCCGGCTGGGAATCTGATTATCCTGTAAGACCATAAAAGTCCATCGGCATCAGAGGTTTCCAGAAACGGTTGTTTTCTTCCGGAGAAGGAACCATAATTGATTCTCTGGAATAGATTAGGTAGACACTGTCTTCGGAGGCGGAAATGGAAAAAGGAAACAGACTGGCTCTAGTGGCCATCATCGTTCTTGCTACGGTGGGAGCATGTATAAGCGAAGCGGACAATCCAGTTATTCCCACTGCAGTAAGCGCCGGTACCCTTATGGTGGAGATAGGGTACACCCAGGGTTCGGAGGGTCTCTGGCAATATGACAATCTCGGAGAGTACTCAGCCTTCACCATGCACTGGAGCGAGGTGGAGGGAGCGGCTTTCTACGAGATAAGGGCTTCCGAGGAACCTATTACCGCAGAGAACTGGGAGAACGCAATCCCCATGGAAATAGTAGTAGCCCCGGCGGACAGCGGCTTGGCATTCAATGTAATCGAAGTTCTTCCGGAACCCTGCATTGCCTGCGGCCTCTGCGAGGCTGAATGCCCCAATGACGCAATTATGGTTCAGGGCGGCGTTGCGGTAATAGACTACGACAAATGTACCTCCTGCGGCCTCTGCCAGGATGTATGTCCCGTGGAAGCGATCACAGGGACCAGGAACGGTAGGGACTACTACTTCGGTATCAGGGCCTTCTACGGTGAAGACCAGCCCGCCGATGAGATCGCCGTTACCGATGCCGCCTACAGAATTGTCTTCTTCAATGCCTGGGGCTCGATCTGGACTCCCCTGACCAAGAACTGCGGCCTCTGCCAGCCCGGCGAAGACAGCCTTGGATGCTTCGGCGGCTGCCATATCGTAGAGGACTGGGCAGACGAGGAAAGAACGGTATTCACCGGCACAGGCTGCCCCTACGATGCGATCTGGCAGGATACGGTGGGAGCCGGGCCAGTGAACTACATGGTGTATGTCGACTACGACCTCTGCCAGAACTGCGGCAAATGCTTTGTGGAGTGCTGGAACTACAACAGCGTAATTGATCCTACCGAGAGCTATCTCGGCCTGAAATCAATGATGCACCGTGTAGTGCCCGCCGACTGGGTAAGCGAACAGCCTGTAAGACCATAATTCTGATAAAAACGGGAAAGGAGCGTAAATGAAGAACGCTGCCATAGTACTGGTTTGCGCCTTCGCCGCCGCGGCGGGAGTGTTTTCCATCAGCTGGGGCCAGGTGGAGGGCGATTTCGCCCGACTGGAGGTCCGTGCCGGTGGAGCGGTTCTCGCTGTACTGGAAAAGGAAGAGGGGGTTTTCCCCGGGGGCACTGAACTGAAGGAAGCCTTTTATGTGGTTCCCGAGGACTGCATCAGCTGCCAGCTCTGCGTCAGCACCTGTCCGGTGGAGGCCATTTCCGTGGATGAATGCGGAAAGGCGGTTATCGACCCGGCCCTGTGCATCAACTGCGGCATCTGCGCTGGAAGCTGCCCGGTGAACGCCATTCACCCCCTGAACCTTGAGGACTGCTCCCTGATCGGCATAACACCGGAGAACGATGAGATTATCCTGCAACAGGGGTTCGAGGAGGACTGATGCTTAAGAGGGGGATGATGATCCTGGTCCTTGCGGCGGCGGTGGCTGCGGCCTTTGCCGGAGCGGGATACCAGGTGGAACCGGATAAATGCAGCGGATGCGGTGACTGCGAGAAGGTCTGCCCCGTGGATGCCGTTACCATTGAAGACGGCGTTTCACACATAGACCCGGAAGTCTGCATCAACTGCGGATTGTGTCAGGGGGTGTGCACCTATGACGCCATCCACTAGGCTCGTTTTGCTGGCGCTGCTGGTCCTTGCCGCCCTGGCGGCATGCAGCAGCCCACTGGCCAACGCCATGATAACCGTTGACACCGCCAGGTGCATCGGATGCGGTGAATGCGAAGAGGTCTGTCCCTATGGCGCCATCGAGGTGATAGACGGCGACGCGGTGATAAACCCGGTGCTGTGCCACCAGTGCAACCGGTGTATCGAAGTCTGCCCGGAAGGAGCCATATACTGATGAAATACACAGCTTTGACGCTCCTGCTCGCGGCCACGGTCTTCGGTGTTACCATGGAGGAGTGGGTACAGATCGACGGAGTTTCCGACAGCCTCACATACGGCGACGGCCTCGTAAGGAGATAACCGCCGGCTTCAGGGCCACCGGTGAAACCTGGAACATCACACTGAACGAGGACTGGTCCACCGCGGGAACCGGCGCGGCACTTCCCCGTCTGCACGGGAACAGGCTTGAGTCCCTCCTCGAGGGCAGGGTCCGCTTCGGTGGATTCACCGTGAATCCCGAACTGCGGTATGACATTGACTTCGACAGCTCACAGACCATTTACCCCGCTTCCCTGGGTGAGGGCTACCACAATTCTTCCCTGTGCCCTGGCATGACCCTCAAATGGGCCCTTCCCGGTCTGTTCGAGGTCGAGGCAACCGGACGGTACACGTTAAGGGATGTCGCCGCCCTCGATTCCGATCTCGACGCCGAATGGTCGGAAACAGGTTTCGGCGGAGGGGTGCTCTGGCACACACCAGTGGGGGCTTACCTCTCAGCCGGTGGAGTTTCACACACAACGAAACTCGACGGATACGACTACCAGGGGGACTGGTCCCGTGTGGATATCGCAGCGGGATACACACCCGGCCGCTTCCCGGTGCTTTCCTTCGTAACAGCTGAAGCGGAGTATTCCTTCTATACCGGGGAGGACTACACCGGCATGGACCTTCCAGACCGCTTCACCGGAAGGCTCCGGGCGGTGCAGAACATTGCCCGGAATGTCGCCTTCAACATCACCTTCTCCCAGGCGGCGGACTTCTACGAAGACCAGACGGCAATGGGCCCCTTCCAGAGCGCCCTCAGAACGAGGTTCAAGTTCGCAGGCTGGGGAAATGTCCCCTCTTCCATCACGGTGGGGGGCCAGTTCACACAGTCCGCGGTTACAACAAGGCTGGGCGAGGTCGAGGGCAGGATCAGCCTGGTATCAGGTCTTTCCGCCCTTCTCACCGGCAAACTCTGGTACGGCCCCAGTTCAGTTGCGAACACCGGGGGCTACAGAACCAGGGAAGTTGTCGGGGGAGGCCTGGAATTCCGAATGGAGAACGGCCTGAATGTATACGCCCTCTACGAGCGTGAGGGCTCCAACCTTGACCCCGCGGAAGTATGGGGCAGGGTCAGAAGCGGAATAGGGTTTTACCCCGCCGCCCATTAACGGCATAATGGAACAAATACCGCCGCGGCTGTTATCTTATTGAGAGCAGCCGCGGTGTCCTTTTCACCAGACAGAGGAGTTAATAATGTTTTCCGGACTTGCTGAGGGTGCCGGGCTGGGCCTTGCCACCGGTATTTCCTGTCTTGCTTCCTGCGGGCCGGTCTATCTTTCCTACCTGCTCAGCGAAGAGCGCACCGGAAAGCAGTCCGTCATTACCATATTGCTTCTGAATCTCGGGAGATTCGTTTCCTACGCCGCCTTCGGGGCGGTAATGGGCCTGGTGGGGGGCTACTTTCCCTCATCGGTGAGAATTCCCCTGGCCTACGCCGGCTACATCCTTTTCTCTGTCTATCTCGTTGTATCGGTGGTCAGGGTTCACAAGAGCTGCGGTGGCTGCAACATCCCCAAGTGGATGAAGTTCACCAAAAGCCCGATCCTGCTTGGGATGCTCACTGGATTCTCCCTTTGTCCGGCGTTCCTCATGGCGGTTACCAGCGCCTTCAAGTCCAGCGGCGCCCTGGACGGCGCCCTGCTTTTCACAGGCTTCTTCTTCGGCACCACAGTGTACATCCTTCCCTTCGCTGCATTCGGCCTTTTCAGCGGAAAGAAGTGGCTTAACACCGTTGCCAGGTACGCCGCTATCTTCGTGGCGGTCTACTTTGGAATACTGGGGATCCGGGGGGTAGCCTCCTATTACTTCTCCTCCGGGGATGTTGTTGTAGACAATGCCGGGGATTCCCCCCATGCGGAGGTGTTCAATGCCATGGAGGAAGACACCCTCTACATACTCACCTTCCCTGAAATGGAGGAGGACAGAGGGCGGGACATGTTCGCTGACCTCCGGGATTCAGGAGGACCGGTCTTCGTTCTTGTGGAGTCAACTGAGAACCGCTGGAATGAAAGCCTTGCATCCATCCCTGAGCTCTCCGGGGTCATAGGACCCTGGTGGATGGATTTCCGCTCCGGAGCTGAACTGCAGCCCTGGCAGATCCAGGCCAACGAACTGGCGGCCTCAAGGAATTTCCGCCTTTTCGCGGTGGAATACGAGCCTATGATTCCGAGAGGGCGGGAGTAGTCTATCAGTATCTCTCAAGCTACAGTTTCAGATGCCACCCCGAAGAGGGTTTCACCTTCCTGCTCACCAGCGACGCCGGCTGCAGCACGCTGGACTGCAGCACCTGCCCGGCTTATCAGAACTATTAGAGGAGGAAAGATAATGGCCTCGAGTGCCGGTTATTCAGGACCAAGGGTTAAGTCCGACATCTTAGTTACATACACCCCCGGCAAAGGGGAGCTCAGCCTCCGGGGCTTCACCCCTGCCCAGCTGAAGCAGGTTGAACGAGCTGCGGAAAGGCTGGAGCTTACAACGGGAACAGCGGTTGCGGAGGACTCCGGCTCCGCTCCATGGGTTGCCGCCGCAAGGTTCGAGGCGGCGGTCCGAATGGAACTGGGAGACGATTTCCTGATACTCCCCCCTGCGGAGAAATGGTCCGTCCACGAGAAGGACCGGCCCAGGCGAAGCCGTCTCTATGCCCCGGGAAACAGCCCCCGGTTCATTGAGAACGCCGCGGCTTCCGGTGCCGACGGCGTTATCCTCGACCTCGAAGACAGCGTTTCCCCGGAACGGAAGGGTGAGGCCAGGATACTCACCGCCTACGCACTGGCCAACCTCGACTTCGGCGATACCGAGGTAATGGTAAGGATCAACCAGGGATACGAGGCAACCGACGACCTCAGCTGGATAGTGCCCCAGCCGGTGCAGCACATACTTGTCCCCAAGGTGGAGAGCGCCGATCAGGTGGCCGCCAACCGTGACATGATAGAAATGGTAATGGAACTCTGCGGCAGGGAGCAGTTCCCCTGGATAATGCCCATCATCGAAAGCCCCCGTGGGGTTCTCAACGCCCTGTCCATAGCCGATTCGGTCCCGGAAATGGCAGCCCTTACACTGGGTCTTCAGGACCTTACCGCGGAAATGGGAGTGCTCCCCACTGCCCAGGGAAGGGAAAGCTTCACCGCCAGGAGCATTGTGGTCATGGCCGCACGGGCAGCGGGGCTGCAGCCCATCGACACCGTCTACACCGATGTTAAGAACGAAGAGGGTCTGAAGAAAAGCGTTGAAGAGGCGAAAATGCTGGGCTTCGTGGGAAAGGGCTGCATTCACCCGGCACAGGTAGCAACCGTGGAACAGGGCTTCATGCCAACCCCGGAACAGGTGGAAAGGGCCCGAATGATAGTAGCCGCCATGAAGGAGGCGGAAGAGAAGGGTCTTGGCGCCGTTGCCCTGGGTTCGAAGATGATAGACCCTCCGGTGGCCCGGCAGGCCCGGTCGGTTCTGAAGCTTTTGGGAGAATAGCCGATAAGGCGATATAAACAGCAACAGACTCTTGACATAGCTCTCGAACTGTATTCAAATAGGTACAGAAAGAGAGGTATTCATAATGGAATTTAATAGATTTTTCATTCTGACAGTCTTCCTGCTTCCCCTGGCGGCCCTGGCGATTACTTTCCAGGACGATTTCGAGGACAACGATATAAGCGACTGGGAATCGCGAATTGGAAACGGTTCCTGGTCTGTTTCCAGTGGTATGGTAAACGGCAGCATTTCCGGTTCTCCAGGGGTGCTGGCGCCAATTGCCCAGATGGAACTGACAGACATAACAGTAACCTCTTCCTGCACCGGTGTTCATGCCTTCGGTGTAATGACAAGACTTACCGAGGATAACTCCGGTGTCATAGCTTATGTTTCTCCGGATCATGATGTTGCCAGGATCGGCTTGTGGAACAGGGCTCGCTTTCCACATCTTTGAACAGCCTGACAGCTGATTTCCCTTCCGGAGTTTTCTACGATCTTACCTTTTCATGTCAGGACGATCAGCTTGACTTTCTGATCGAGGTGCCATCAACCGGAGATTCATGGTCATTTTCAGCGGAGGATCCTTTGCCCGTGGCCGGGTTGTTCGGTCTGCTCATGGGCAGTGAACCTTCCGCTCACTGGGATTGGATCGAAGTGGATGGGTACATCTCCGGGTTCACGGAGCTTTCATGGTTCACAACCAGCGACCAGTCAGCCGGCGACGGAGACTTCTGCCTTGAGCCTGGAGAGACCATCGCACTCGCGACAGAGGTTTTTAACAGCTCTGACTATACCCTTCAGAATGCCTTCGGTATCCTTCAATCCCTCAGCCCGGATCTCCAGGTAACACAGAACTACACTGAGTTCGGCACTCTGGAAGAACAAGGCTACGCCTGGGGCAGCCAGGATTTCTCTGTAACTGCACCCCTTGTTACCCCATCGGAAGAGGCCTATGAAATGCGCCTTACCATCATGGCGGATGAAGGCTATCAGCACCAGATCGAGTTCCTTCTACCAGTTGGCTCCGGTCTTTCAACCGACCTTGAAAGCGATTCCTTCGGCTGGTCGTGGTCCCCGGTAGAAACCGGATGGGAGAACGACTGGCACGTTTCCTCCTCCCGGAACCACACCCCTTCCGGGCAGTACAGCTTCAAGTGCGGATCAACAGGAACCGGCGACTACTCCAACAACCACTACGGCTATCTGGAATCCCCATATGTGAATTTCCCCCTCGATGGTGAAGTTCTTTTCTGGAGCTGGCTGGATGCACAGGAGCTCTCCTCTTCAGTGGCATTTGATGGAGGAACCGTTCAGTTCCGCAGAACACAGGAATGGATTGATCTGTTTCCCATACCCGCCTATTCCCATACGATCTCCACGGGCACCACTGGACCTTTCCCCTCCGGTACGCCGGTATACAGCGGAATCATGGACTGGACGGAATACACCATAGAGATCCCCGACTCCCTTGCCGGCCCCGGGGCCATCAGGTTCGTCTTCGGTTCCGATGAGTCCGGCAACCGAGAGGGCTGGTACATAGACGACATTGAAGTAGCCGGGTCCTCCTCCGGTACCGAGGGCTACTCATCGGCGGTTGAACAGCCCTTCCTCTCCGTATCGTCCAATCCCCTGGGGGAATCCGTTGTCTTCAACTGCTTCCTGCCCGGAGTGGCACTGCCCCGGGTCGAGGTGCGGGACATCTCCGGAAGGATAGTGGCGGAACTTCCCGCCGGGCCTTCCCAGGGCGGGTACTCAGCTGTATGGGAAACAGCGGGCATTCCCTCCGGTGTGTATTTCGCCTCGGTACCCGGCAGCAGTGTCCCGCCGCTGAAACTGGTAAGATTCTAGGAGTTACTTGTCGAATTCCTCGTCGGAGTCCATCTCCGGGAGTTTTCCTTACTTCCCGTGATGCGGCTCCAAAGGCTGAGCCTTGAGAATATCGCAAGGGCCGCTCCGTAGAAGCAGAGATATCTGCAGAAGAACCTTCTGATGAATATGGCCAGGAGGATTGTTGCCCCGGCGATAACAAGACTGCCGAAGAGGAACAGGGTGAACATGGTATGGAAGGGGTCCACCGCGCAGAATGGAGCTTTCCAGGCCATGCTTATAACGCCGTAGCGGTTGAGGAGAATGGCGGCAATCAGGGCGAACAGAACCACATGGCTCATGTAGCGCAGTTTCCGGTGGAGCCTTCCCGAGGGAGAGAACCGCCCGGGAACATGTATCCTGTAAAGAAACTCCTGCATTGCCCCCATGGGGCAGACCCATCCGCAGAATATCCTTCCAAAGAACATGCTGAATAAAAAGGGAAGAAGAAGAATGGCCAGGCCGGTCAGCCCAAGGAACACCAACCCGCCCTCGGTGAATATGTACTGGAATGTACCCAGGGGACAGAAACACCCCTGAACCCCGAAGCCCAGTATCATCAGGGAGACCCCCCGTGTAACATGGTGGGCAGTGTTCCTGTTAAGGCGGTCCTTCAGCCTTTTCCCGTAGTACTTCCGTGACATGTATGTGGAGGCCGTCAGAAGCACCGCCAGAGTGATCAGGATGATGTTCACCCGTCTGCTTCCCCCGGCGGGGTTGGAGCATACGGTGCCGGAGGTGACGCCGTACCAGTGGGGACAGAGGGCCAGTGAATCCGGACAGGCCCCCTCAGGGGGCAGACCCAGGGGGCAGCCTATTATGGAGGGGCTGTCGAGGCCGCAGAGGGTGTCTTCCTCGGCGGGGCATTCGGTTCCCGGGTTATCGCATATGCCGTCGGCGTTCAGGTCGGCATAAAGGCCACAGGAGGGGCTGCTCTCCGGGCAGGCTTCCGCAGGGGTGAAGCCCAGGGGGCAGCTGTACAGGCCAGTGGCTTCAGCGGGGGTCTCCAGTGTATCCAGCTGCACAGGGGACTCCACTGGGGAAGTAAGGGAATCCGGGTGGGGTTCCTCCGGTCCTTCAACAGGTTCTGGCTCCGGCTCCGGTTCCGGCTCTGGCTCCGGTTCAGGTTCCGGCTCTGGCTCCGGTTCAGGTTCCGGCTCTGGCTCCGGTTCAGGTTCCGGCTCCGGCTGGGGGCCCGGGTTGTCGCAGAGACCGTCGGAATCGGAATCGGTGAAGAGGGCACAGCCCGGGCTGGAGGTTTCACAGGCCTCCGGGGGAGAATATCCCAGTGGACAGAAGGGCTGCGGAGGTTCCGGCTCCGGTTCTGGTTCCGGTTCCGGCTGAGGCTCCGGTTCGGGTTCAGGTTCCGGCTGAGGGCCCGGGTTGTCGCAGAGGCCGTCGGCGTTGGAATCGGTGTACAGGGCGCAGGAGGGGCTGTCAGCCGGGCAGGCTTCCCGGGGGGTAAAGCCCAGTGGGCACTGGCCGAAGGCCAGTGTCACAAGTATGAAGACAGCCGCGGTATATCCCAACATCCCCTCCTGAGTGTACCCTGATTACCTGAATGTGGCCTTTATGCCGGCGAAGGTCGTCTGGCTGAGGGAAAGCTCTCCCTCGATGAGCAGATGGGGTGCCTGGGGGAAGGGATCTCCGCTTCCTGCACCGAAACCACCCTTGATGATCGACACGCCCTCGGTGGCGAAATCGAAGGTGTATATCTGCTCGTTGCCTTGCGGCCACTGGATCTCAAGGATAAGATTACCCGCGGATGGATCGTAGAAGAACGGTGTGTCCAGGGTGATCGTCGTCCATGGGTATACAGCGCTTACGGAAAAACCGGAAGTCCTCTCAAAGACCCTGGTTTTCGTTCCGCTGATGTAGTTGGTGTCGAACACCGGATCCAGTACGTCTGCGGCACAGAGGCCCATATCAATGGTAAATGCATTGAAGTTTACATTATCTCCCAGACCCTCGAAGGGAGCCCAGGATACCGCATTGATGGTCATGGCCTCGCTGAACTCATCTGAAGGCACTATCACCTGATAGCGCATGGAGTTCGTTCAATCGGCACAGAACGGCATATTGCTGGGGGTCTCAGAGGATCCCACCTCGACAGAGGCGGCCATCCCCATTGAAACCAGCAGCATGAGCAGAGCAGAGGTTATTCTCATGATCCACTCCTTTCTTCGTTGTGTTTCTGACGTGTATAGGTTTTCATGAAACTATACCAAAATTTTCCTCACGGTGAAAGTACCCGCTAAAAGACCGGGGCCTTGACAAACTGAAATATTTTGAAATATTTGCACTCCTTGTGTGACCCGGTAGTTCAATTGGTTAGAGCACCGGCCTGTCACGCCGGAAGTTGCGAGTTCGAGTCTCGTCCGGGTCGCCAGGGAAAGTTCGAGGGGCTTTTAGCCCCTCTTTTTTTTGCCCTTTCAATACTGTTACAATCTGTTACGGCGGGGGTTCCTTCCCCTGGCTATATTCCCCTAAACTATCAAAGAAGGGCAGTATCATGAAATACACAGCAGCCGCTGTTCTCGCCTTCAGCCTCGCCCTTTCCTGCGGCGGGTCCCGGGAGAGCACAGGCGGGGAAGATCAGACCGTGCAGGCGGGTCCCGTCATGGAGATAACCGGAGAGATAGGGGTTGAACTGGGTGATTCGAACTTCGTCTTCGGAGTGATAGAGGGTGTCGACTTCACCCCGGCGGGGGATGTAGCGGTACTGGATTCCCAGAAGAAGCGGATTAGCGTTTTCTCCACCTCAGGGGAGTTTCTCGGGTCCTTCGGAGGAAGCGGCGAGGGTCCCGGAGAACTGCTGAACCCCACCGGGATAGCCTGCCTCCCCTCGGGGGGATTCGCCGTGACAGACCCCAGGGGCCGTGAGGTGGAGATCTTCGGCGATGACCATGTGTACATCGAAACCATATCCGACTTCTCCGAGAGGGCCCCCTTCGTGGTTACCGGTACCCTCGACGGCTTTGCCGGTGAACAGGGAGGCTTCAACAGGGACGCTGGAACGATATCCGCAAACCTGGTTTCCTGGGATCTCTCCACGGATGAGACCACACTTCTGATGTCAAGGGAAAGCAGTTTTTCCCCGGAGGACCTGGCGGCACGGTTCATGCAGCCCCAGGCGGGGATAACCGCCCACGGGAACATTGTCTTCTACGCTCCGCCGGGTACAGCGGAATACGCCGTTTACTCCTTCGACCTCGACACTTCTGAAGAGGGGCTGCTCAGATATCCGGATTACTCTCCCGTCGGTAAGTCACAGGCGGAGATCGAAGCCGAGATACAGGCATACGAGGACAGAATGCAGGCCATGGCCTCCTCCGGGAGGGGGAGGATGTTCGCCGGGGCCGACTACGACCCGCCCCGGGAGTATTATGCCATATCCTCCATAGGTATCGACGCAAGTGGCACACTGTGGGTCCGCAGGGGATGGGAGAGCCAGCCGGTTTTCGACCTCTTCCCCGCCGGGGAAACGGTGCCCGCCTCCACGGTAACGGTTGAAACCGCCGAGGACCTTTCCGATTTTACCTTCGTTATAACGCCAAGGGGAATCGCCGCCTATGAGGAGGATCCCGAGTATTATCCCAGGGTTCTGCTGCTTCAGGTCCTGCAGTAGGGTTCCGTTGACCCCCGGGAGCTTCTTGGCTAGATTGAACTGGTTTCACCACCTGCAAATTTTTAGGAGGAAGTATGAGGGGTCTTTTGATCGCAGCCGTGGTTCTTGTTTCCTTCGGTGTCCTTAACGCGGGGAACATCGATATCCTCGGCATAAGAAGCGCCGAGTATCTCATGGAGCTCTCCCGTAACGCCGTTACCGACTGCGCCGACGGAGCAACCTACAATCCCGCAGGCCTTGCCTTCATGGAGGACGGGTTCCATCTGAACTTCGGAGGGCAGTACATCGGCAAGAACTACACCATCACGGGAACATTCCTGGGCACCACCGAGGAAACTGAGCTTACCACCACAAAACCCACTCCCTTCATTCCGAATTTCTACGCGGTTTACAAGACCGGCAGTCTTGCCGCCTTCGGTGGCTTCAACGTTCCCGCCGGCGGTGGAACCCTTGAGTACGAGGAGGGGCTCTTCTTCATGCCTGTCCTTCAGACCGCTCTGGTCCAGGCAGAGTACGGTCCCGGTTATTTTGCCATGCTGAACCAGGGCAGCATGGAGGGTTCATCGGTTTACATGAGGGGTTTGGCCGGTGTAGCCTATGCCTTCAGCGAAAGATTCAGCGCAGGCCTCGGCGGGAGATTTACCTCGGGGAACCGCAGCTACAGGGGCAGCGGAACATTCAGCGTCATCGACATGTCCACGGGACAGCCAGTGGGCACCGGTTCAGAGGAAATAGACGTTGAGCGCACCGCTTCGGGTTTCTCAGGAATTCTCAGCGTTCACTACAGGCCTTCGAACAGGGTCAACCTCGCCGCCAGGTACGAAACAGCCACAGAGCTGGACTTCAAGGCCACCGCCAACACCCAGACCAACTGGGACATACTGCTGCCCTACATAGCCGACGGCGCCACCCAGAGAAGAGACCTTCCCGCCGTGGCGGCCATAGGCGTTGAGATGGCGGTTAACGACAGGCTCCGTCTCGGCGGTTCCGCCAACTACTACTTCGTGGAAGCTGCTGACCAGGGCCCCGACGACGGCATAGATGACGCCTATTCCGATGGCTGGGAAGCCAACATCAGCGCGGCTTACGACATATCTCCCAGGGTTTCCGGGGGGCTCGGCTACAGCTATTCGAACTACGGAGGCAACGACACAACCTACACCGACCTCGAGTACAACCTGAACGCCGGGCTTCTCTCCGGCGGTGTGAACTGGAAGGCCAGCGGTGTTCTTGACTTCACCGTTGCCGCTGGAACGGTGTTTTCCAGCCAGGGCCAGGGAACAGGCATTTATCAGGGTGAAACCTACGACAAGGACGTTTTCTTCCTCGCCATCGGAGGAAATGCCTCCTTCTGAGTCTTTCAGCTCTGTCCAGGGGGGCTTCGGCCCCCCTTTTTCGTTACAATCAGTTACACTCCATTCACCTTTCTGCATACCCCTTTCACCATTATCTCCCCGAGGAAGGGAACACAGGCAAAGAAAGGAATGAAAATGAAAAAGCGAATAACCATGATCGCCCTTTCCGCTGCTCTTCTTATGGCAGCGGGATCGGCCCTGGCACAGCCCCCCATGATGGGCGGCGGAGGAATGCGGTCCGGTATGCCCGGGGGAGGAATGATGCTTCAGAACCTCTTGCCCTTGCTGCGCCACGGAGACCTTTCCGATGAGCAGATGGAGAGGGTGCGGGAGATAATGGAAAACGCCAGGGAGAGAATTGAGGCCATCCGCGGGGTGGAAGACCATGAGGATACCAGGGAGAGGTTCTTTGAGCTTTTCTCCGGGGCTTCCATAACAGCTTCCCAGGTGGAGGATGTTCTTAACGGACGGCTTGAAGAGATCGAAGAGATCAACGGAGTGATCGCCGAGGCCGTTGTTGAGTTACACGGGGTCCTTACCCCGGAGCAGAGGGCCTCAATGGCAGATCTCGCCAGCTTCGAAGATGACATGTCCCGCGGCGGACAGAGGGAACATGCCCCGGTGCCCCACGGAGGCCGTGGAGGCATCCACCCCCGGCGGTAGTTCCTCCGCGAAGGAAGGAGAGGGAAGGTTTCACAGGCCTTCCCTTTTCTTTTATGATTGAAGTGAAAGGGGGCGGAATGGTCCTGGGAGAACTGGCGGAAATCAGGGAAAAGGCTGTGAAGGCCGCGGAAAGGGACGGCGTGCCCTTCTACATACTGTGCAACCCCGCCCTGGGCAAAAAGGGCTACACCGCAGTTACGTCAAGGGGCTTCGGGCTTCCCCCGGGGTTCTACATCGAAGAACTTATCCCCCCGGAAAACCCCAGGGAAGAGATAGATCCCCCGGAGAAGACCAGCACCAACGGCTTCTGAATCAGTTAAGCACCAGCATTCGAACAGAAGAGCTCCCGGTTCCGGTGGTGATCACCACGCTGTAGCATCCAGCGGGAAGCCCCTCCACCCCCACGGTGAAGCTTGAGCTCCCCGGGGGAAGAAAACCGCTGTAAACACCTGCCACCCGCCGGCCGGAAAGATCGAACACCGCAATCTCGGCATGACCGGGGGATGGCATTTCGCAGCTTATGGCGCACTGACCGGTGACGGGATTCGGGGCCGGGGTGGTTAAGAGGGGCAATTCATTCTTAGGTACGCCCCTTCAATACCAGCCTGGCCCGAGGCGAACCTCAAAGCCGGGTCCCCAAGGAAATTGTTCTCCTGCAGTATCCATCTCTGGTAGCTGATGGACATACTGGCCTTGAAATCGTCCTTGGAAACGGCGTGGGCCACCCCGAGTTCATGTTGCTGCTGAACGAAAAGGGCCTCGGCGAAGAATATCTCCAGCCACTCACTGGGGCCCACGTATGGGGGGATTCCTATACCCCAGTGGGAGTTGAACATCACGGCGATGCCCCCCCCGTCTGGCCAGAACATCAGTCTTTCAGCGATACAGGCTATATCCTGAAGGTGTCCCGGGTGACATGCCATGGAATGGAACACTATGGGCATTCCATCGTTGGTGAGCTGGCTGTAGTTCGAATTGGCTATTATCTGGGTCGGGGGGTCGTAGAACCAGAAAACCCCTCCATGGTTGCCGTGACCGTTAACGCTGCTGTAGGACACTCCCTGGTTGTAGAGTTCTATCTGGTTGTTGGGATGGGAGGAATAGTCCTCGTACAGCTTGTGAACTGTCCAGGAGCCCGGGATCCTCTTATCGATGGAGTCGCAGACGAAGGAGCCCCAGTACCCCGGGGGATCATCCACCCATAATCCCGCCCCCGCCAGAAGGGCCGTGTTTCGCCAGCTTCCCGGGGGTGAGTCGGTTTCGTAGGCAATTGCCTTTTCCACCATTGTTCCCAGTCGGGAGGGAATATCGGTGGAGAACCTTCCAACATAGATGTCGCTGTAGTAATCCACTCCGTCGCTGATCTCTCCATAGACGCCGTTCCCATTCAGATCCCAGGAACCGTCGAGGTCGCTGAAATAGAGATCGGTTACCGAGTTCATTACCGTTCCGTCGATATTCAGACCGGAGAGCCTTGTGGTTTCTCCGAAATCCCCTACGATAAGGGCATACACAAGGCCCTGATTCTCATAGGCATCCTTGAGGTAGTTCCTTATCTGCTCCTGCGTGTCCCTTCCTTCGTAGTTCTCATATATCCACTGTGTGGAAACGAACTGTGAACCGTGTGTGGTGTTCCTGAGATCGAGAAGGGGCTGAAGCGTTTCCTGATGGGCTTCGTCGGCTATGGCC